>Ga0208280_1154_pt1 | contig 1034 bp, 1 predicted proteins | sample AntDeeMetVIRHL14_FD_184780 | JGI IMG/M metagenome (GOLD analysis project Ga0208280, IMG submission 184780) | Saline lake microbial communities from Deep Lake, Antarctica, in enrichment culture - Antarctic Deep Lake Metagenome VIRHL14 (SPAdes)... ... | reverse complement strand
GCGCCCAGTCGGATGTCGATCGCCTCGGCGTCGATCGTGATGTCCTGGACCTGGTAGGGCTCGTCGCCCGGCAGGTCGGCGACGTTCAACGCGTCCAGCACTTCGAAGCCGATCTCGCCGGGTGGGGGCGTCACGCTGGCGTCGATCACGGCGTCATTATAGACTGCCACACCGGGTCGCTCAAACACTCCCCACAATGCCAAACTGGTCAAGTCTCATGCTGACCGTTCCTGTACCGAATCCGATGAATCCTACCCCAGAGTTGCCGCTTGCAGCAGACACCTGTTTTGATAGCCCTCCTACTTCCGCGCCACGACTTCCGTCCCATTCGTAAGCGGTGAAAACGAAGGTGTCCTCAGGCTCGCTACCCGACCCGTCATGCCATTCTAAAACCCCTTCGTAGGTTTGGTTCGCCGAGAGAGAGACTGAAACCCTCTGTACGTCAGTAGGACCAATATAATTCACCAACCAGAGTTCGCCATCTCGAACATTTATCTGACCGTATACACCACCACCGGAGTCAGCCCCTATCACGGCTCCAATGTTTCCGTTTCCCTCGTCGCTACGGGCAATATATCGGACTATATCCCCCTTTACAGGATAATTATCTAACCCCGACAGAGATAGACTCTCAACGAACGGCTCAGAGTTCATGAGAAGGCTGTACTGGCCTGAGAGCGAGTTTGAAGTGATTGAATACGCGTCTAAATCGCCCTCGTAATTGTTGAGATTTCCGCCTTCAAAGTAGTCAATTCTGCCGGGTATAGCAATTCCTGACGACAGCACTGCGCGTTGTGTCGCATTCAGTACCATTAGGCGAACCCTGCCCCTGCCTCACTCCCGAGCCAGTCGCCATCAATGTGCGTGAACGCGAAACGGTCGATCTCCCCAGCTCCGTAGGTGACGACCGGCGGGTTGCCACGAGGCCACAGCACGGCCGTCGACCACGTCAGCGAGTGGCCGCCCGTCCCGTCCTGCTCAACGATCAGCGTCGCCGAGTTCGAGGCCGCTGCGTCGATTCCTGAGAGTGTGAT
>Ga0208280_1143_pt1 | contig 1087 bp, 2 predicted proteins | sample AntDeeMetVIRHL14_FD_184780 | JGI IMG/M metagenome (GOLD analysis project Ga0208280, IMG submission 184780) | Saline lake microbial communities from Deep Lake, Antarctica, in enrichment culture - Antarctic Deep Lake Metagenome VIRHL14 (SPAdes)... ... | reverse complement strand
CACCCAATTCTAATAAAGGTTTGCCGTCGTGGGGTATTCAGACTGCAACCGACGGTGGAACGTGAGGGAGTTGTCGGCTTCACGCCCGCCGTAAACGGCGGGATTCTCGCCTTGAAAAAAGATAGAGCCCGACAGCGAGGATGAAGCCAACGTCAAGGTACTGTTAGACTCGATGGAGGGACAGACCATAGCCGAGGAACAGGCGTTCCTTCCAGTCGATGTCGACGGCGAGCGTGTGACGATCTCTGGGATCATCGATCTCCTCCATATCACTCCTGACCGCATCGAAATTGTCGACCACAAGACTGACTTAGATCAACACGCAGAATCCGAATATCGTAAGCAATTGAGTGTCTACTATCACATTGTGTCTGAACTGTATCCAGACCGAACCGTGACAGCTGAGATCTTTTACACTTTTGACGGCAAGCGTGTAAAGATTGAGCCGCTCGATAAGGGAGAAATCCAGGATCTGGTTCGGCAATATAGATAATATCGTGTTAGGATAAATTACCTGAATTTTGGATAACTAATCACAAGTCAAGTACTCCATTTCCTAATCCTTAGAGATCCCCTAATCTGGACGGTGTCGTGGCCACGAGTTCATAGATAAGATTTTAGACAAGATCGATAGTACAAAATCAACGAATGTAACAAAATAATGAATTAACAACGCTTGCCCCTGTCAACGGAACCTACATACCACGCCAATACTTAGCAAGTGGTAGCTACTCTGCTCGTATATATAATGGGACGAAATATTGACGATCTTGTCGACGATCGGGCACGTGGGATACAATCGATAGGAGAAGAATACCACGATGCGTTCCTTCTCAAACGCCCTAAAACGGAGTGGTCGACCTATATTGATGACACGGCTAAAGATATCTCTTCAGGGATTCAAATTAGTGACCTTACTCTTTCTAAAGATGACTTCGGACGGGAATTAGGAACCTATTATCAGTACCTCACAAAGCATCCTCGGCTAGCTGTTTCTGCGGCCTGAGTTCTGTGTCGAAGCGGTTGTACTGACGGTCTCGACGAGAGAATTACGGACGGATCGACGGAGAGCTGTCGCTGTCGGCGG
>Ga0208280_1139_pt1 | contig 1116 bp, 2 predicted proteins | sample AntDeeMetVIRHL14_FD_184780 | JGI IMG/M metagenome (GOLD analysis project Ga0208280, IMG submission 184780) | Saline lake microbial communities from Deep Lake, Antarctica, in enrichment culture - Antarctic Deep Lake Metagenome VIRHL14 (SPAdes)... ... | reverse complement strand
GCCGTTGCCGGTGCGGCTCTCGCACTGGGGTTCCCGAAGGCAGCCCGCTGGGTTGTCGAACGGCGAACTAGCACCGATCTGAACAGTGACGGCCACGTTGGCAAGCCACCGGGTGATACATCCGAGTCGCAAGTCGAGGACGCCGCCGACCGTACAGGTGACAAGTGACATTCTCGCCTTGAAAAAAGATAGTGGCCGGATTTGCTGATACCTGCAAGGAGTGTCGTTCGAAAAACGTTCAGCAAGTCGGCGGATGCCCGACCTGCCACGATTGCGGCTGGTCGCCCTGTGGCTAACTCCGCGGCGTCCTCGAATTACGGCCCGACAAGCATCCGCTCGGCTTTTTGCCGAATCTGAGACGCTTGATGCCGGGCAGACGTATGGCGAAGCTCGTCTTTTTCGATCTCGTCCATCTCATCAAGCAGAAATGCGGCCTCTCGTGGGCTGAGTTCCATGGTTTAACTTCGGTAGACTGCCACTTGTACCCGAGTGTTAATTGTTTACCAAATGCAAATATCCCCCCACCGGGGTAGGACACTGATGTCCTATCCTGCTGGGGGGAACTTTTTGCGTTTAAACTGCGGTGTTAAACGGTGGGTTTATATCTCTGTAGCAACTAAGCTGTGTTGTAGCGGTGCGTTGCTGTGCGGTGCGTTGCTGTGCGGTGCGTTGCTGTGCGGTGCGTTGCTGTGCGGTGCGTTGCTGTGCGGTGCTGTACTGTTGTGTTATTGTAGGAGCGCCGTCCTCGAATTACAACACGAGTTGTTACACCACGGGGTTGACCCCCGAGGGGATACTGCGGGGATGTGTGCTACTTGGTTGCCATGGCCTTTTTCAAGAACGTACCTTCACCGTCGGGCGTGGCGATCACGCCGGGGAGGATGTCACTTTTTTGATCAGGTCTACAAACAGATCGTCACTGGTGTGGTCCTCTGTATGCAGTGTGCCATAGCGGCAGGTCAATACCCAGTGCGAGTAACGTCGTTCCCACACAGCCGCCGACGAGCAGGGCCAGCAGGGCCGCAGTCAGCATAGAAGCCATGGATATGACCGCGAGTACCAGTACGATGGAAAACGCCACAGCGGCGATCCTGTGGGTTCTGACGATTGCTGCAT
>Ga0208280_1113_pt1 | contig 1470 bp, 1 predicted proteins | sample AntDeeMetVIRHL14_FD_184780 | JGI IMG/M metagenome (GOLD analysis project Ga0208280, IMG submission 184780) | Saline lake microbial communities from Deep Lake, Antarctica, in enrichment culture - Antarctic Deep Lake Metagenome VIRHL14 (SPAdes)... ... | reverse complement strand
AGACTGCCACACCGGGTCGCTCAAACACTCCCCACAATGCCAAACTGGTCAAGTCTCATGCTGACCGTTCCTGTACCGTATCCGACGAATCCTACCCCAGAGTTGCCGCTTGCAGCAGACACCTGTCTTGATAGCCCTCCTACTTCCGCGCCACGACTTCCGTCCCATTCGTAAGCGGTGAAAACGAAGGTGTCCTCAGTCTCGCTACCCGACCCGTCATGCCATTCTAAAACCCCTTCGTAGGTTTGGTTCGCCGAGAGAGAGACTGAAACCTCTTGTGGGGATGGACTACCAAAACGCTCCACCAACCGGAGTACGTTATCCCGAACATTTATTTCACCGGATACATGACCACCGGAGTCAGCCCCTATCATGGCTCCAATGTTTCCGTTTCCCTCGTCGCTACGGGCAATATATCGGACTATATCCCCCTTTACAGGATAATTATCTAACCCCGACAGAGATAGAATCTCAACGCGCGGATCAGAGTCCATATGAAGGCTGTACTGACCTGAGAGCGAGTTTGAAGTGATTGAATACGCGTCTAAATCGCCCTCGTAATTGTTGAGATTTCCGTCTTCAAAGTAGTCAATTCTGTCGGCTATAGCAATTCCTGACGACAGCACTGCGCGTTGTGTCGCATTCAGTACCATTAGGCGAACCCTGCCCCTGCCTCACTCCCGAGCCAGTCGCCATCAATGTACGTGAACGCGAGACGGTCGATCTCCCCAGCTCCGTCGGTGACACTCGGCGGGTTGCCACGAGGCCACAGCACGGCCGTCGACCACGTCAGCGAGTGGCCGCCCGCCCCGTCCTGCTCAACGATCAGCGTCGCCGAGTTCGAGGCCGCTGCGTCGATGCCTGAGAGTGTGATGTCGCAGTCTTGCGTCAGTGTGATCTTGTGCACGCCGCCATCCGAGAGATCGATATCGTACGATGCTCCCGCGTCGGCGACCACGTTCTCGGTCTCCGAGACAGCCCCAACGTTTTCGAGATCGTTGTCGTCGGCATTGAGGGGTCCTGTCAGCGACCGCCGGCCGTCGACGTGGAGGTACTGCAGGTGGTCGTCGTCTCCCGTCCCGTTGAGTGCGCCGTGATCGATGGCGGAGCCAAAGTCGACCCAAGCACCGTCGACGAACGTCTCCAGGACGTTGATGCTCTCGACGAACACCGCCCAACCCTCGTTAGGGTCATAGAACACCCACGCTGCGGCGTCGGCATCCCACTCCGCGATCTCATCCGCGTTGGCCGACCAGTCGCCAGTCGGCGCGTCGTCAACGAGATAACGATCTCCGTCGCTTGGCGTGGCCGGTGGGTCGTTGCGTCGTTCGAGGACGCTCTCCTGCCAGTCGAGGCCCTGGGCGACGCTGTCGACATACCCCTTGGTCGTGAGGTGCGTCTCAGTCTGGGGGCTCTGGCCGGCGACGGGTGAGTCGACCGAGATCGCGGTCCCCGAGGCGGTGACCGTAT
>Ga0208280_1090_pt1 | contig 2307 bp, 1 predicted proteins | sample AntDeeMetVIRHL14_FD_184780 | JGI IMG/M metagenome (GOLD analysis project Ga0208280, IMG submission 184780) | Saline lake microbial communities from Deep Lake, Antarctica, in enrichment culture - Antarctic Deep Lake Metagenome VIRHL14 (SPAdes)... ... | reverse complement strand
TCTCTGGCTCGCTGTCGGCCTCGTCCTCGGCTTCCGACGCGGTGTCAGACTCCGACTCTGACTCCGACTCGTCGCCATCGAAGTTGTCGATGGTGATGCGCTCGCCAGTCTTCGCATCGAGGAGGATGGGCGTGAGGTACTGCACCTCTTCGTCGTCGAACTTGGCTGTCTCCTCGATGATGAACAGCTCCATCTCGCGGCCTTCGAGGCCCCCGCGGAGTTCGGGGTCCATGTTGGTAAGCCAACCGTGGCTTTCAGTAACCGACACCATGTTGCCGTTGTCGTTCTCTTCTTTGGCGATGATGTCGTCACCGTCAGTGGTGATGAGCTTCGCCAGCGCGCGGACCCACGACTTGTTGGATAGAAGCATCGAAACCTCTCCAACCACGATGGAGTCCGACGTGGTTTTCACTTCCAGATCGTTGTTAGTAGCCATGTCGCCCGACTTTTCGACAATCGCCCCGACGGGCGTGTAGAAGTAGTCGTTGCCACCGAACGTCTCGGAGAAACCGACCACTCGTGGGTGGTCGATAATTTCCTGCGCGGACATCTCGTTGGTGTACTCCACGCCGTTGTCGCCGGGCGTTGCCTGCTCGTAGACTCTGCCGGTGTCGGGGTCCACGTTGAAGAACTTGCCCGGCGAGAAGACCTTCCACGTCCCCGGCTTGTTGTCGCGCTGGAAGACGATGCCGTCGAGGATTTCGACATCATCGAAGCCTGCGATGAACTTGTCGCCGTACTGCGAATCGAAGGCGTTGACTCGATCACCTGTGATACGGATTGCGCTGTACTTCTGAAGTTTCAGCGTGGTGTCATCGAAGTCGCCGCTGGTTGAACTGCCGGTTCCGCTTCCTGAGTGCTGATTGTAGCGTGACATTGTTTTGTTAGGTTGTGTTCTCCGCTGCACGGTAGGACACTCACTGTGAGTGCCTACTCTAACAGTATTGACCCGCCGACTTAATTGTTGGGTTTCAAGCCGGGGTACTGTCTACGGATGGAGTAGGCCGTAGAGGCTACGTCTCGGAATCGAACCGAGAATCGCCCAGTCGTAGCGACCGCGTTGTTGGTTGAGTGTGGAGCAAAACAGGGCAACGCACAGCCCCACGTATGTGCGTTGATACCTCCGGGGGACAACCCCGGTAAGCAATTCAGTGGTGTGACCACTCGTGTTGTAACTCGATGACGCCGCCCGCCTACTGTAACGCAAGAGGAGTTACTACCGAGGGTGCTACTGGGTCTTGATCCCGTGGTGATCCACCGCGGTTGTCGTCGTGGCAACTACATTTGCAGAAGTCGCCACATGGCTCACAGCTACATTCCATCGGTTGTTGCTTGGCCGTCTGACTCTTGAGTCTTGGCTTCGGAGTCGGCGGCCTCATCGAGTGGCGACACGTCGGATTCCACGATTTCGTCCACCTCTTCCTCACTGATCGGCTCATCGATGTCTTCTTCGTTCGACTCGATCAGGGCGTCCCAGAACACCGTAGGGTTGCCGCTGATGACTTCCATCGGGACAACTGTACCTTCGATGTCCGCGATCTCATCGGCACCCACTGCGTTCATAAGAACGTAGAGGTACGAGTCGGGATCTGTTGGACCACCGGGAAGGTCGAAGATCAGATCACCGGGGTCGGTGTAGTCGGATGAAGTTGCGGGAACGACCACCTTCCAGTCGTCTCGATAAACGCCCCCGTAGTTACGGAGTTGGGGTTCACCGAGAGTGACTTTGAACAGCCGGTTTCGAATGTCCGAAGCTTCGTTGATGGCCGCTTCAACGTCTGCTGCGCCGAGAACGCGTGGCTCTGGCGGGTCGCTGGAGAGCGGTGAAAGTACTGCACTGACGACGCCTGCAAGGTATGTTCTTATTGACATGGTTGTGTTCCACGCGTTAATTGTTTGCGTCGGACGCGTGTTTCCGACGAAAGTAGTTCCACGCGGATTCGAACCGCGGTCGTTTGGCCCAAAACCAAACAGGATTGCCCGCTACCCCATGGAACTAACAGAAGCTGTGCGCTCTATAGATGCCCGGCAGAAGCCCACGGTGGCAACGTGGCAACTAACCGTTTCTGCGCAACGCACAGCTAATAGTCCCACTTGGATTCGAACCAAGGTCGTCTGCCCCAAAAGCAGACAGGATTGGCCGCTACCCCATGGGACTGCCGTGACGACGGCTCTCTCAGAGGTTGTGGTTATCTTTTATTTATCATCTTGAGTCCGAATTGATTGAACGACTCCGAAGCCACTCAATACCTCTGTGAATTCGTCGCTTGGCTCACCTATCACAAACATGTGACTTGCAAATGGGGC
>Ga0208280_1088_pt1 | contig 2418 bp, 2 predicted proteins | sample AntDeeMetVIRHL14_FD_184780 | JGI IMG/M metagenome (GOLD analysis project Ga0208280, IMG submission 184780) | Saline lake microbial communities from Deep Lake, Antarctica, in enrichment culture - Antarctic Deep Lake Metagenome VIRHL14 (SPAdes)... ... | reverse complement strand
CCCATGGAGTGTCGGATCCACGATCTAGACGATCCACGATCACAACCCCCCCCCCGTGGAATGTCGGATCCACGATCTAGGGTGTCTGTCGTGGTTTCCGCGATGTGTTGCTACTCGAAGACTCCCCCGCAACAGAGGGTGCGTGGTGGTGTTTTCGGGGGGTTGTATCGATCTCCCTTTCCGTACACGTTGCGACACGTGCGCGTTAGGTATAGCCCCTTCTGAACCGGTGAACCCCACGCCGTCTTGCGGTTTTGGTCGTCGCAACCCTTAAGTCAATCCGGCCTGTTGATCTAGTTGCAATGTCGAACCAAATCGGCGACGACGAAATGCGTGAATTGACTGAGACCGGGCTAGATGTTGGTCCCGGTGTCGTGGGTGACCTGCTGATCGGGGAGCTTGATAGCTGGCATGTCGGGATCTGCAAAATCGAAAAAGACGGCGAAGACCTGCTTGTCTGCGGCGAGAACGGCCATCTTGTCAAGCGCGTCGATACTGACGTGTGGAAGACTTCGACCCTGTCCGACACCGAAGTCAAAGATCTCGATAAAATCGCAGGCATGATCGACAGCGCAATCGCATCGGAGGAAGACGAACTATGAGTGACGAGATCGAAGCCGAGGAAGTCGCAGAGTTCGTGAGCAAGGCCGCCAACTTCGAAACCCCCACCGGAGTGTCTGTCGTGGTCGAATTTGAGGACGGAACGACCATGAATCACGAATGGGGCGCGGTCGAAACAACCCCCGAAACAACCCCCGAACAGGGCGAACCAGCCACCACGGAACAGGGCGAAGCGGAAATCCGCGACGCGTGGGCAGAAATCGCGGCCGATGAGTGGTCGAAATTCCAATCCATGGCTGCGGAACACGGTGTCGTGAACATGAAAAGAGAACCCATGGTCGACACCCTCGCCGACATGGGTGTCATGCCGGGGGAAGACACCACCGAACAGTCGGATCCTGAGTCGTTCACAGACCTTAGCGAGGACAAACAGGACGCGCTGCGGGCCGCGGTCGAAACTGACCCATCGGAAGCCGACTTCAAACAGGTTAAAAGCCTGTTAGAAGCCGGCGCCGACTATGTCGCCGTAGCGGGAGAGTGCCTCAATCGTGGGGCGCACGAGGGTGAGGTGGTGGGTGCGAAACTCACGAAGGACGGTATCATTCCGTTCTGCAACCGTTGCGAACACAAGGCCGACGACGTAACGGTCGACCGCCTTAGCGAAACCGAAGAGACGATATTCAGCACCCTGCGAAAAGGCGGCATGAAGTCGTCTGAGGCACTCGAAGCGGCAGAGAACTAACCCCCCGTAGCCGCCCCGGTCGGACTTTTTTTTTGGTTTTCACCACCCACCCTGTAGCTACGGCCCTGTGATCGATCACGGATCACACCGTGGTTAGGTCACATCGACACCCATACCGTCAAAGCCGCTCACAAGCTTGTCACGGCGTTTTTCGAAGGTCAAACGGTGTTGGGTACCACAACCGCTCTAAAAACCGACTGTGACCCTTTCTCGCGCCACTGATTGGATTCTGGTAGTGGGTCGGTGGCCGGTGTGAGACACCCAGTCAGTGGCCGGTGTGAGACACCCAGTCAGTGGCCGGTGTGAGACACCCAGTCAGTGGCCGGTGTGAGACACCCAGTCAGTGGCCGGTATCTAACCCGGTGTGAGACACGGATCCGGACCCATACCGTCAAAGCCGCTCACAAGCTTGTCACGGCGTTTTTCGACGGCCACACGGTGTCAGGTACTACTACTGGTCGAAAAAGCGACTGTGACCCTGTCTTGCGCCACTGATTGGAATCTGGTGGTAGGTCAGTGGCCGGTTTTGGACCTTTGGCTTGTTACCACCCTGTAGCTACGGCCCTGTAATCGATCACAGATCACACCGTGGTTAGGTCACATCGACACCCATACCGTCAAAGCCGCTCACAAGCTTGTCAGGCGGTTTCAAAAAGCCACACGGTGTCAGGTACTACTACTGTGGTACAAACCGACTGTGGCCACCTCTTGGGCCACTGGTTGGAATCTGGTGGTGGGTCAGTGGCCGGTGTGAGACACCCAGTCAGTGGCCGGTATCTAACCCGGTCCCTCAAAGGGATACCCTCGGTTACCACTGAAGGGTTACCACTGAAGGGTTACTACTGAAGGTATCAACCCAGTGTTGTAACTCGAAGACGGTGCCGGACAGAAACACAACAGTGCAGCACCGCACAGCAACGCAGTGCAGCACCGCACAGCAACGCAGTGCAGCACAGCACAACAACGCAACAACACAGCACAACAACGCAACAACACAGCACATAGTACCTTGAGGGTAACAACCCACAGTAACAACACCGGGGTTAACACCGTAGTACCAACCCCCCTGTAGTCCCCCCTTCCTCTTGACCCTCGTGGTGCAACCAACCACACCC
>Ga0208280_1084_pt1 | contig 2593 bp, 1 predicted proteins | sample AntDeeMetVIRHL14_FD_184780 | JGI IMG/M metagenome (GOLD analysis project Ga0208280, IMG submission 184780) | Saline lake microbial communities from Deep Lake, Antarctica, in enrichment culture - Antarctic Deep Lake Metagenome VIRHL14 (SPAdes)... ... | reverse complement strand
GTCGTTGAGCGAGGCCCTCGGCGTCGGGCCCTCCAAGACCGTGGGCCGGAGGACGTCGCCGGCGTTCGTCTCCAGTTCGACGTACCACCCCGACGGAGGGATGCGCCGCCGCGAGACGCCGATGTCGATGTTGAGTACCATAGTCACAACCTCACCTCCGTCCGCGCCACAAGCCGCTGCTCTGCGCCACTGTCCACGACGCTCGTCGAGGCGACCGGCTCCAGGAGCGCCTGCAGGTCTGACGGGATCGCATCACTCACCGATGCGGGGATCCACACCTCCAACTCCTCACGCCCGCGCTCCAGCTCGACGTCGAGCGCGTAGACGTCGCCCTCCTCGACACCGGCCACCGCTTCGAACTCCACCTGCGCTCGCACGGACGCCTGTCCGATGTGCACGAGATCGACGTCGACCGGCTGCCAGTCCGTATCGAGATCTGTGTCGTAGCTGGGCAACTCGACCGCCGACCAGCTGTCGGCGCCGGCGTCGAACTCCTCGACGTCGAGGCTCGCCGTCTCGTCGGCGTTGGTCGGCTCGTCGATCGTGAGGCGGAGCAGCCCGTTCTCTAGGACGATCGCGCCGTAGCCGACCTCGTGAGCGGTGTCGAACACGCGCACCCAGGAGACGACGCCGTCCGCGTCGACGATCGTGTTGTGGCCGTACGTGTCCCAGACGCCGACGTCGACGTCACTCTGCAGGTCATACGCCAGATCGTAGAGATAGACCGGACCGTCGACGGTCTCACTCGACGCGTCGTACAGATCGACGGCGCCGTGTTCGGCCTCAACCGTCGCGACGGGCGTCGGGCGTTCGCGAACGGTCGGCTCGGACGTGGCGTCGACGAGGCGGACGCGCCGCGCTGCGGCGGGGAGCCCGACGATCGCATCCGTATCGTTGCCGAACGAATGGCCGAGCTCGGGCTGCGAGACGGAGGTCTCGACACCCACGACGTGCGTCTTTCGCGAGCCCGCGCGCTCCAGCCCGAATCGCACCGTCTCAGTCACGTCACTCGCGGCCGGGTCGTCGAGACGCGGTTCGGCGAGCACGGGATTCCGTCGCGTTGATCCGACCGCGTAGTAGCCGTCGACGCCGACGTGCGTACTGCCGCTGACGGGGAGCACCCCGAGCGCGGGGTTGTTCCCGAGCTCTTCGAGGGCGGCCGCCCGGCGTGTCGCCCGGCGATCGCCATCGAGGCGAACGTCGACATCGAACGACAGCGTCCCGACGCCAGCCGACTCGACGAGAGTCGGGCCGTGCAGGATGGCCGAGCTTGCTGTTTCGTGCCCGCCCGTCCGCGGGCTGATCTCAACGGATCGGTCTGGAAGTTCCTGTGCGTAGATGTGCATGGTCACGGCCGCGCACCTCCTGCCTCAGCGACCTGCCCGTCGTCGATGGTGAGTGTGTGAATGCGCATGGTTAGGTGAGCTTCGCGTCGATGCGATCGTCGATGAGGCCGCGGAACTCCCGCTCGTTGATCGACAGGTCGAGGTCCAACTCGCGGCCGTCGAGGGCCTCATTCAGCGCCGCGAGCAGCGCCTTCCGTAGCTTGTCTGGCGTGAGCGACGGCGCTGTCGGCGTTGATGGTGTGTTGGTGGGTTGGGCTGCCGATGGCGCACCTTCTGAGGCTATCTCTTCGGGCGTTGGTGTGTCAGCAGATGACGACGCCTCAGAAGCAGCCTCTTCGCCCGAGGAGGCACCCGACGCCGCGGCTTCGGCTGGGTTTGTCTGGTTGGGCGACGGCATCGCCTCGGGAGCGGTGGCTGGTTCGGTAGCAGGCTCTTCTGGCGGCTCGGGCGTATCGCTCTCGACGTTCGCCTCGGCTTCGACGTCACCGCCGATGCCGGGGATGGCGTCGATCTTGTCGGTGAGCCAGCCGATCTTCGAGCCGATCCAGTCGAACACCGATCCGACGATGTCCTGAATCCCGAAGAGGTTCTCGCGCCACGCCAGATAGAGTTGGCCGAGCGGCCCCAGCAACAGCAGCATCCAAGCCGGGGCGCTGTCGAACCAGCTTTTGACCTGCGAGAAAACACCGGTGACTGTATCGCGAACGCCGTAGAAGTTGGTCGTCCACGCCTTGTAGAGCGCGTAGCCGATCCCGATGGCCGCACCGATAGCCGCAATGATCGCCCACACGGGCACAGTGACCGGCCCCAGAGCGACCTGCGTCGCAAGGGCCGCAGGAATGACGCCGCCGGTGAGCGAGGCCGCAAACCCACTCGCTGCACCGGTAGCCACCCCCCAGCCAGTTGCCATCGCTGGGAGCATCGTCAGCAGTGTCCCGCCGACGAGCAGGACAGGGCCGATTGCTGCGGCGACACCGCCGAGGAGGATGATCGCCCGGCGCTGGTCGCCATTGAGGTCCTGGAACCGGTCGGCCCCTGTCGAGATGTAGCCAGTTAGCGTCGACACCATCGGGATGAGGTCGCCACCGATGGCGATCCCGACGTCCTCGATGTTCGAGCGGGCGATCTGCATCTCGGCGTTGAGCGTGTCGCGTTGGGTGGCGGCCATCTCCTTGGTCGCGCCCTCGGAGTCTTCGAGCCGCTGGGTGTTCTGCGCCAGGGCATCCGAACCCTGCTGCATGAGCGCG
>Ga0208280_1082_pt1 | contig 2614 bp, 5 predicted proteins | sample AntDeeMetVIRHL14_FD_184780 | JGI IMG/M metagenome (GOLD analysis project Ga0208280, IMG submission 184780) | Saline lake microbial communities from Deep Lake, Antarctica, in enrichment culture - Antarctic Deep Lake Metagenome VIRHL14 (SPAdes)... ... | reverse complement strand
CCATCACGCACCACTACCGCGGTGGGGAGAACACCAACCGCCTCAACGAGTTGGTATCGGCGAGCAACGACATGATCATGAATCCGGCGCAGGCCATCGACCGGACGGAAAACAACGCCCAGCAGCGTGAGGCCCGACAGCGGGCTGCCGCCGAAGATGAGGGCGAACTCGATGCCATGTCCTACGGGGCAGCCGTCGAGAAGTTCCAAGCCACGGTCGAAGACCAGAAAGAGGAGTTCGAAACGCGACAGGAACAACTCCAAGAAATGTTGGTTGCCCCCACGGCAGCCGACGAGTAGTCGTGTCGTTCGGCTTTGCTGACGACCCCGACTGGAACATGATGCGTGGTCCCGATGAGATGGAGGTATGGGTCACGGAAGATGGTAAACGAGTGGGGGTACAGATCGGCGAGCAAAACCGGGCGTTGTCACCCGAGGACGCCTGCGAGTTGGCAACGGGGTTCGCACGGTATCACCGTGAAAACCCAGAGCAAGCAACCGACGAGCAGTATCAGGCGGCCATGTTGAGGCGGGTCGCCGAGCGTGTTGACAGTGCGGTAACTGCCGACGAGTAAGACTCCACGGGGTTCGCGGCCCCACGGCAGCTTTCCCACACCGTGTGGGGTAATCATGGCATTCACTGACGCACAAAAGAAATCACTCGATCAGATCGACCGGTGTGGATTGCACATCAACAAAGGACAGCCGTGTGAATGTGGCGAAGACGCGATTTATGGCACCAAAGCGATTCCCAAATATTCCGACTCAATGGTTTACCAGCATTATTGTAAAACATGCGGTAACGAGTTTGAGACATGGACTGAAGGGTAATCACCGTGACATACGAACAAATCAATTGGTACGGCGGAACGAGACGGCGAACCGAGGAAGAACAACAGCGCGAACAGGAAGAAGAACCCCCAGCGGAGTACTGGGAAGAGCGAGAGCGACGGTACAAACGGCAAAACCGCGAGGATAGCGACCAGTGACTACTAAAGCTAAACGCGATCTCTGATCAATCAGCGAATGTACCAATGAGACCGATAATCTGCGATGCCTGTCAAATGCGAATCGACAAGGATTGGACTGGTCCTGCCCTTGAAGTTAAAACTCACAATGGAGTCGATAGCGATGTGTCGGGAGATTACTGTATCGACTGTGCTGGAAATATTGCCGACGCGATCCGCTCCGTGATCGAGGCTAACAAGACTGATTTCCACAAATGACTACTAAAGCTAAACGCAATCTGACCGACGAGTTAGGCCCCAGTCCCAACCCGTTCTTCGCCAAAAAGGATGAGCCGTGGAAAAACCACAAGCTGATGTTGAAGTTGGACAAACGGCATGAATACCAGTATGAAATTGCCCACGTTCTCGGGGCGTCCCCGAGTCAAATCTCGTATTGGATGGACAAGGCGTATGAATACGACGAGTCGCAAGTCGAGGAGGCCGCCGAACAGGGCGAGACGAAACAGTGCATCCACCACGAGGTCTGTGGCAACGAACTAACGGTAGGACGCAACGAGGTCTGCCCGCAGTGTCTCGATCTGGTGCGCCACAACGACAGTGCAACCGGTCAAACAATCGATCCGGCAGATTCTGATTCCTTAGCCGAACACATGTCGGAGTTGTATGGCGAGTATCAATCGTGAATGAAACACGAGCCGCTGACAGCCGTTCTCAGCGCTTTTCCACTACGCGAGTGTCATTGGTCATATCCAGTGCAAAAAGAGAGCAGCAACCCTGCTGGCCCGGTCACGGTGAGGCTGGCGAGTACTGCTCTGCACGATACCACGTCATCATCTTATCGAACGCCGCTTGCTCGGCTCGTTGACGATCCGAGTAAAAGTTGAAGTCGGCGTTGTATTTCCTTCCCATGGTCGTGACAATGCCATTGACTTGTGCCGGGCTGACATCGCGGTAGTCCATGAACCCGCGGTTGTTCATGAACGTCCCCCATGGCTCTTCGACGTAGATTTGCAGCGGTTCGTCCCAATCCTCTGCACGAACAATCTCGCGGCGGAATCGAGCGTGTTCGTGAGTAATCGACTGTAGAAGATCGGGGCCGGACTTCCGTTCGACGGCCAGTGAGGGAACACAGGTGTCGTACTCGTCGTTGTACTCACAGAGTTCCGCAATGGTGTAGTCGCCGGTTTCGAGCGTTACTTCTTTGGTATCGACCGGGTAGTTCTCGAACAGCCATGGCTTCTGTTCTCGTCGGTCAACGAGAATGGTAAATACTGCCATGCTATAACTCCGTGCGGTTTTTCACTGACATGATAACACTTATTTGGTCAGTTGAATCCATGCCGAGATCGCGACCCATGGCAGCGAACTCCTCGTCGTTGTCAGTTTTATCTGGATGTGGCCAGTACCGCTTGCCTTGACAGTCGATGTTGGCCACGATCACACAGACGGCAAACGCGAGGTGGTCGAGTGGCTTGCCAGTATCTCGGATGTCGATACCATCGAGAATTTCCCGACCTCGGCTTTTCTGGTAGTCAGTAATGCCGACCTGTGAAGCAATGGCATCGTACCGATGCAGGTTGTCCTGTCGGTACATCGCTTCTTTGTTTTCACGTCGGGGGCCGTTCCACAGGCCAGTGTTGTACGCTC
>Ga0208280_1075_pt1 | contig 2839 bp, 1 predicted proteins | sample AntDeeMetVIRHL14_FD_184780 | JGI IMG/M metagenome (GOLD analysis project Ga0208280, IMG submission 184780) | Saline lake microbial communities from Deep Lake, Antarctica, in enrichment culture - Antarctic Deep Lake Metagenome VIRHL14 (SPAdes)... ... | reverse complement strand
GCAGTGCAGCACCGCACAGCAACGCAGTGCAGCACCGCACAGCAACGCAGTGCAGCACCGCACAGCAACGCAGTGCAGCACCGCACAGCAACGCAGTGCAGCACCGCACAGCAACGCAGTGCAGCACCGCACAGCAACGCAGTGCAGCACCGCACAGCAACGCAGTGCAGCACCGCACAGCAACGCAGTGCAGCACCGCACAGCAACGCAGTGCAGCACAGCTTAGTTGCTACAGAGGCATGAACCCACTGTTTAACACCACAGTTACAAACCGGGAGTGGCTGCCTGTCTGTGAGATCATTTTAGCGGCGGTTTTTCACCGTCTAAACAGTAAACAGTACATACAGGGCCGCCGCGTGCTGTCTGTAACTTTTGATCAGTAAGTCAAGCAGTGATATTACTCGGTGTATTACTGGGTAATTCCACTGTTTGAGACGGTTAAAGTTAGTGTTGGGACTGGTGAATCAGACCTATAGACTACTACGTAGTCTAAGGAAAAGCGAACCTTTAAGTTTAGGCACCTCGTCGGATCAGTCACACCTCGCAGCCCGCTGCGCTGCGCCCGGTCTGTTTAGACTGGGTCGGTGTCCGCCTGCCTCACTCTGTCTGTGTGTCCGCACACGGTCTTGAGGTTGGCTGGTACGTGAAAATCGCCTTCGTGCGATAAAGGATGCCCCCCGGTAGGTTGATCAGTGAAATCCCGTAAGGGGGGCTAACAAGGGACGGTCAGTCAGATCCCCTACGGGGGATGTGGTGAATGGCCGCCGAATATCTAAAGATGGGTGGGTTGCCCCCTTACAGCCCCCATCGAGTTCGACCCTAACCCCCATGTATCACGAGTTAATCACGTCGCGGCCTTCGGGCCATGCTGAAGCGGCTGCATTGACACGCTGTGCCCCCTTTAAGGGGGTCACACAATGGCGTGGGCAAGATGCCGGCCGTGGATGTGGGAGTAAGTCTCCATCCCCGAATAGCGACCCCTGAGTGTTCCTCAGTTGTACCCCGAGAGGGGGCGGGATCGTGAAACTCGGTTGGGATGCAGTGCGAAATCCCGTAATCGGGTGATAAATCGAGACTCTAATAGCTACCAGCGACCCCGTCGTGAAACCCCGCAGAAAGCACGCGCAGGAAGCGGAATCACGACGAAGAACTGAATTGGACCGAATCGCGGAAGGGATAGGTGTTGCCCCCCTGTAAAGGGGTAATCGCAGTGCAAAGGATTTTGACTGCGCACCATTGACCCCGACGAAGGCCGACCGACGATCGAAATCCTATGACACCACCAGACTTAGCTCACCCGCCACGGAAATCGACACGTCGAAGGTTCCCGCCCGAAACCCCCGAGAGGGGAAGGAAGCGAGCGAATTGGAGTGATCGATACTGCGCAAAAGGGGGCCTTAAGCCCCCGGTGACAACCGATGAATCCATCTGAGAACGATGTAGCATCGGCATGAACCCGCTTACAAATGGCGCAACGGAGCCGAGGCACTTACCATGCCGGGAAGCATTGAGCCTTCCCTTCGGCTATGGATCGACGGAAGCCCCCGATTTAGGGGGACGACTGAAAATAGTACGGTGTTCTTACGAGCGATGATAGTCTGCAAACACCAGCAGTATTCACTCTGTCGGTGAGGGGGTCGCCCGGTATGAGCCGCGCGACTCCCCCGACACCGGTTTGTATCCCCGGCATTGGATACACGATGCCCCCTGCGAATTGGGGGACCAACTATGGCAAACCGCTATACCAAAGCAGAAGACGGCTTTTTCGGCGATGAATCGGGCGACGACAACACGAACGAAACCGACGACACTCCAACCATGAACCTGATTCCTAACGAAACCTCCGACTGGTACATCGCAATGACCCACCCGACAGACGTTGCAGCGGCATTTCTCAAGGCCCACAAAGACGAGACGACCACATGGTCCGGCATTCCCGAGGAAAAGCGGTCGGTTCAACTCAAGTACTACAAGGCTCTCTACGAAGCCAAGCAGAAGATCGGCGTCCGACAGCGCGACGACGTGACGGGATCGATTCGGTTCAACCCCTCCGAAGGCCGTGAAGACGACAGTTACGCCCACCACTTCGGTAACGAGTTGCCCACCATCGAGACGGTCGATGCCACGGGGGATGAACTACTGGCCCTTGAAGCCCAAGAGGGGGTCGCAGAAGACAGCGATGACGAACCGACATGGCCCGAAGGGAGTACCGACGAGATCGGTCGGGGTCTGACCCCCCGATTCCCCGTGATCGATGGCAAGGCACTCCCCCACTATGTGACCACCGAGTCGGAACTCGAAGACGCGCTCGACCTAATCGCCCAGATCCCAGACGAGCCAGCCATTCCCGAAGAACAGCTCACCCCCCTAGAGGAAACAGCCCGAGCGATGGGGGTAAAGCCGGATTACATCGATGCCGACCTTGAGGGGTATCCCGTTCCTCTCGAACTCACGGTTGATGAGATGATGGACACCGTGGAGGGATTGTCGGATGTCGCGATGATTAGCATGATGCTGGACGCCGAGAAAGCCACCGAGAACCGCAAAACGGCGGTGCCGGCCCTTGAGAAAGCCCTTGAACGCGCCAAAGAGCGCAATGAGGAACAGGCGGCGTCCTCGAATGGCAACACGGGCGGCAGTGGCGGCTTCTTCGATGGACCCAAAGAGTCCAACGGTGGCGACCCCGAAGTCCCCACCACGGTCGATACGGACGATGTTGGCAAGGCCACAAAGGTCGAAATGGCGATGTCATTGGTTGAGGACGACGGGATGGACACTGATGAAGCGCGAGCAATGGTCGGACTGTAGGGCAAATATTTAACCCCCGCTGACTCCCTCC
>Ga0208280_1073_pt1 | contig 3069 bp, 3 predicted proteins | sample AntDeeMetVIRHL14_FD_184780 | JGI IMG/M metagenome (GOLD analysis project Ga0208280, IMG submission 184780) | Saline lake microbial communities from Deep Lake, Antarctica, in enrichment culture - Antarctic Deep Lake Metagenome VIRHL14 (SPAdes)... ... | reverse complement strand
ACTCGGATGTATCACCCGGTGGCTTGCCAACGTGGCCGTCACTGTTCAGATCGGTGCTAGTTCGCCGTTCGACAACCCAGCGGGCTGCCTTCGGGAACCCCAGTGCGAGAGCCGCACCGGCAACGGCGAACTCGATGTTGCCGACAACGATAACTTCGGGGACGTAGTTGAGTAGTTCTTGCATGAATTAGTCTTTGAGGGTGGTGAACGACCAGTCATCGAACAGGTCAGTTGCTTTTTCGACGCCCTGTTCAACGTCGAAGTTCTTTTCTCGGAGATGAGCGATAGGAGCCGACCGCCAGTCGTCCTCGTAGTGGGCGTAGATTTCGCGTCCGGGCTGTTCGTCGGCTCGTTCGAAAATCATGATGTGAAGTTGTCTGCGCGGTTCTACGAGGCCACGGCTGTCGTAGTCGTGCCACAGTACCCAACTGCCCTCCTGCTCGCGGCCATCTGCCTTGATCTTATAGGCTGTGATGGGATTGCGCAGAAGCCCGAGGTCGGCGAACTCGTGTTCGAGGGTTTCCTCGTCAATATCGACCGTGCCGACGTACTGTGTGCTTCCAACTCCGCCAATGGCATAGAGTGGCACGCCGATGATTTCGCCGAGAGCCACGAGGTAGCTGTGAATCTTCGGATACAGATAGCCAGCAACTGGTTCTTGCCAATCGTCGTCTGCGTTGAGTAGAAAGTTCATTTATCTTGTTCTAAAATTTTATTTTTATTATATATTTCTTCCATAAACTTTAATTTTTCCACTGAGGTTTAGAACGCGTTTCAGGTCTATGTGACTCATAGTTTGGACACCTTGCGGCTTGTCGTCCGTGCAAGAGACAGATATTCCTCGTGTGATAGCGGGCGGGTGAGGATGTCACTAGAGTGCCCCCACGATTACCTCACCAACCTCTATAGTATCACCATTACCATCGTCATCTTCTTCAATCTCGATGAATGGCCTGTAATCAGCATTCTCAGAGTGGCTGAGGGATGATTGCAAAACCCCGTCGATGAGTAGTCTGGCATCAGTACCATCCCACTCGATAGTAATATCATGGTTACTGCCCCAGTCGATGTCCGAGATCAAGTCAGTGGTTCTATCATTAGAAGTTGTATTGGTGAAATAATCGTCACCATATAAGTTATTGTAGTAAGCTATGGCTGCATCACCTCCTGTGGGTTGCCGTATGAAATCTCCAGTGTTAATCTCACGTAGGCCTATTCCCAGCTTGTGCATAGTGTCTGTGTTGGTATGACTCACATCCTTAAACGTAATTCTGAACGCACCCAAGCTATCATGCGTGGTTAGTACATCTGAGATGATTCGACTAACACCACTCCTTATGCCATCCACTGAAAGCGTCAGCCGTCTGGGTCTCCCTGTCAGACTGGCAGATGAACCACTCACAAGGGTGGCACTCCAACTATCCAACTCACTGATGTCTAACACCTCCCACGAGAGATTTGCGTTCACCCATGAAATCCGTCCAAGCGGCGCATCCACGAAATTAGAATCTGCTTCAGATTTTGTGTAGTATCTACTGTCGTGATTGTGTCCAACATCGGCAAATGCGCTTGCATGATTGCCATCTACTGTGTCTGCATCGCCAGCGGTATCTGCATGATCAGCATGATCTGCGTTGGGAACATCAGCGTTGTTGTTCACCCAGTTTTTAATGTCGCTGTAGTTCTGGCCATCGACCGTATCTGCATCTCCAGCGATGTCAACCGCGAGTGATGTCTGGGCATTAACCGCAACAACCGCTTCACTGTCAGTGTACCGACTGTGGTGATCGCTCGAACCGACGTTGGTCAGTTCATCGTGGTTGTGATCGTGACCAGCATCGGCAAACGCCCCGGCGTGTTCACCATCGAGCGTATCTGCGTTGTCCGCCTGATCAGCCGCGTCAACCTTCCCATCGTCGTCGCTATCGAGTCGGTTGAACTCGGAGTTAATCCCGTTGATCCGGTTGATTACCGTTGACCAAAACCAGTCGAAATTCTGTGCGTCGGGCCGTTGATTCTGCTGAAAGTCAAGAGCGGATGACGGTTCGCTGCCGTTGTCGCCGTGACTGTAGCTAATGTTGTTTCGTGCCATAGTTAGTTAATCGTGGATGACCACGTACCTTCGTTGAACCCTTCGAGCGAGGCGTCATCGCCTTCAAACGCGAAGCTGCCGTCCGAAATGATTACCGCCTGTGCATCAACGCTGAGTGCCCCGTTGAGTAGGACTTGGATTTCGTCTATAGTCAATGGACTTGCGTCGATAATACTGCCGTCAACCGTCAGTTCAACCGTTTTGGGTTCTGTCTCAGGTGGTGAACTGAATGAAACCGACTCTGCGTCGGCATCGAGAACAAGCAGCGCGACTGTCGCAAATGAATCACGCGTTGTGTCCGATGCCTGTGAGGCAAACGCGGAGTTGATTCGAACGCGGAGCTTGTCGTCCTTCTCGTCGGTTTTTCGAGTGACACCGACGTATCTACCGAGTTTTTCGAGTTCTCTGCCAGTTGCCGTATCAACAAATCGGTTGTCGTACAGTGATTCCAGTTCGAGATCGAGTCGGCGGTTTTCACTGCCAACCACCTGTAGTAGTTTATACAGGTTATCGCCCGGTTCAAGTGATACTGGGCCATCCCAGTTGTCAATAATGTCGCCGCTTTGCGTTTCAGTTGTGCCGTACATTTAGTGTACCATCCCGAGATCCAGCGAGTACAGTTCGTTGTACCCACTGTGATTGGTGATTTTCAGCCGGTACCAACCGCCTTCGTCGAGGGGAATACCCTCGACAGTGTGGATCGCTTCATTGTGCCCAGTATCAACTGGATCACTGACCGCGTCGGGGTTGCCGTTGCCATCAGCGTCGTATTCCACGTAGACCGTAGCGGCTGGTTCTTTCGCACCCGGCACGACCATCCCACGAATGGCTAATGTGTCCTCACTACCGAGGATCTTAGATTCAGAAAACCAATCGGTGTACCACGCGACTTCTCCGTCGTCCCACTCAAGTGGGTAATCAAGCAGTTCGAGTGACGTTCGGTCGTTGAACACGGTGGTGAACGATCCTCGACTGTG
>Ga0208280_1071_pt1 | contig 3339 bp, 6 predicted proteins | sample AntDeeMetVIRHL14_FD_184780 | JGI IMG/M metagenome (GOLD analysis project Ga0208280, IMG submission 184780) | Saline lake microbial communities from Deep Lake, Antarctica, in enrichment culture - Antarctic Deep Lake Metagenome VIRHL14 (SPAdes)... ... | reverse complement strand
CCATCACGCACCACTACCGCGGTGGGGAGAACACCAACCGCCTCAACGAGTTGGTATCGGCGAGCAACGACATGATCATGAATCCGGCGCAGGCCATCGACCGGACGGAAAACAACGCCCAGCAGCGCGAAGCCCGACAGCGGGCCGCAGCCGAAGACGAGGGCGAACTCGATGCCATGTCCTACGGGGCAGCCGTCGAGAAGTTCCAAGCCACGGTCGAAGACCAGAAAGAAGAGTTCGAAACGCGACAGGAACAACTCCAAGAAATGTTGGTTGCCCCCACGGCAGCCGACGAGTAGTCGTGGCGTTCGGCTTTGCTGACGACCCCGACTGGAACATGATGCGTGGTCCCGATGAGATGGAGGTATGGGTCACGGAAGATGGTAAACGAGTGGGGGTACAGATCGGCGAGCAAAAACGGGCGTTGTCACCCGAGGACGCCCGCGAGTTGGCAACGGGGTTCGCACGGTATCACCGTGAAAACCCGAAAGAAGCAACCGACGAGCAGTATCAGGCGGCCATGTTGAGTCGGGTCGCCAACCGCGTTGACAGTGCGACCGCTGCCGAAGAGTAAGACTCCACGGGGTTCACGGCCCCACGGCAGCTTTCCCACACCGTGTGGGACACAAATCATGACTGACAAAGACGAAACCGTACGAGAACTACGCAACACCGCTGATGAAATCGGCTCGGCGAGCGAAATCCTACTGTACAGCGAGCTTAATGACCCGCAGCACGAAATCGAAACGCTCATCAACCGGCTCGGCCGGCAATTCGATGAGGTGTCCGACACGCTCCGCGAATTGGCTGACCTCGCTGAAGAGCGAGAGCATGAAAACGAACGGCGATGACGTTCAGCGACACCCAACGGGTGACACTTAAAACGCTGGACCGCAACGGGCTGATGATAAACACGGGCGAACCGTGTGACTGTGGCGATGAAGCCAATCACAAAACAACGATGACGATTGGGTACTCGGATACAGCAGTGTATGAACACACGTGTCGGACCTGCGGCAACTACTTCGAGACGTGGACTGAAGGATAGGTACTATGTCAGTGGTGGTAGGAATCGCACTACTCCTGTTCGTAATAGCACTGCAAAATTAATTACAAACCATGACTACTAAAGCTAAACGCAATCTGACCGACGAGTTAGGCCCCAGTCCCAACCCGTTCTTCGCCAAAAAGGATGAGCCGTGGAAAAACCACAAGCTGATGTTGAAGTTGGACAAACGGCACGAATACCAGTATGAAATTGCCCACGTTCTCGGGGCGTCCCCGAGTCAAATCTCGTATTGGATGGACAAGGCGTATGAATACGACGAGTCGCAAGTCGAGGAGGCCGCCGAACAGGGCGAGACGAAACAGTGCATCCACCACGAGGTCTGTGGCAACGAACTAACGGTAGGACGCAACGAGGTCTGCCCGCAGTGTCTCGATCTGGTGCGCCACAACGACAGTGCAACCGGTCAAACAATCGATCCGGCAGATTCTGATTCCTTAGCCGAACACATGTCGGAGTTGTATGGCGAGTATCAATCGTGAATGAAACACGAGCCGCTGACAGCCGTTCTCAGCGCTTTTCCACTACGCGAGTGTCATTGGTCATATCCAGTGCAAAAAGAGAGCAGCAACCCTGCTGGCCCGGTCACGGTGAGGCTGGCGAGTACTGCTCTGCACGATACCACGTCATCATCTTATCGAACGCCGCTTGCTCGGCTCGTTGACGATCCGAGTAAAAGTTGAAGTCGGCGTTGTATTTCCTTCCCATGGTCGTGACAATGCCATTGACTTGTGCCGGGCTGACATCGCGGTAGTCCATGAACCCGCGGTTGTTCATGAACGTATCCCACGGCTCTTCGACGTAGATTTGCAGGGGTTCGTCCCAGTCCTCGGCACGAACAATCTCACGCCGGAACCGGTCGTGACCATGGGTGATCGACTGTAGAAGATCGGGGCCGGACTTCCGTTCGACAGCCAATGACGGAACATAGGTGTCGTATTCGTCGTTGTACTCACAGAGTTCCGCAATGGTGTAGTCGCCGGTTTCGAGCGTTACTTCTTTGGTATCGACCGGGTAGTTCTCGAACGGCCATGGCTTCTGTTCTCGTCGGTCAACGAGAATGGTAAATACTGCCATGCTATAACTCCGTGCGGTTTTTCACTGACATGATAACACCCATTTGGTCAGTTGAATCCATGCCGAGATCGCGACCCATGGCAGCGAACTCCTCGTCGTTGTCAGTTTTATCTGAATGTGGCCAGTACCGCTTGCCTTGACAGTCGGCGTTGGCCACGATCACACAGATGGCAAACGCGAGGTGGTCGAGTGGCTTGCCAGTATCTCGGATGTCGATACCATCGAGAATTTCCCGACCTCGTCTTTTCTGGTAGTCAGTAATGCCGACCTGTGAAGCAATGGCATCGTACCGATGCAGGTTGTCCTGTCGGTACATCGCTTCTTTGTTTTCACGTCGGGGGCCGTTCCACAGGCCAGTGTTGTACGCTCGGAACCGCTTGTACTGCGCTTGTTTGTGACTCGGTGCGTCTTTCGGGTGGATAGCCGTGGCGTTGTCAGTATCAGACGTGACAACCTCTGGCGGCTGCTTTTCGTTGACTCGTTCCATCGGGAAACACGAGAGCAGCCACCCGCGGTTTGCTACAAAGGGGGAAACATACAGAAGGGGGATTAACTTAAGGGTTACTACTGTAGGGTTACTACTGTAGGGTTACTACTGAAGGTATCAACCCAGTGTTGTAACAACTCGTGTTGTAACTCGAAGACGGTGCCCACTACAGTAACACAACAGTACAGCACCACACAGCACCACACAGCACCGCAACAGCACCACACAGCAACGCACCGCTACAGCACAACTTAGTTGCTACAGAGCTATAAACCCACTGTTTAACACCGCAGTCTAAACCGTGGTGTAACAACTCGATGTTGTAACTCGATGAGGTTGCTCTAACGGTTAGTGCTGTAGTACTGTACTTACTGTGAGGTTGAACCCCAGTGGTTGAACCCCACAGTTGAAACCCAGTTGAAACGCGGAGAGTTGATACTCGGAGTACCAACCCTCAACACCCCAACGAATGGAATAGCAGTAGCTCGCCGTGGCTGGCTTGCTCTCACTAAACAATTATCGCGGAGCGACTTAAACGTTTGCAATCATGACTGAAAACCAATCACAACCGTTATCAACCCAGCGAGTAGAACAAACAGATATGGACAAACCAGACACAGCCCACATTGCTGGATTCTTCGATGCTGCCGGAACAATTAGCGGTCACATCGTAAAAGGAGGCGCAACAATCGGGTATCGGTTTGAACCG
>Ga0208280_1070_pt1 | contig 3345 bp, 3 predicted proteins | sample AntDeeMetVIRHL14_FD_184780 | JGI IMG/M metagenome (GOLD analysis project Ga0208280, IMG submission 184780) | Saline lake microbial communities from Deep Lake, Antarctica, in enrichment culture - Antarctic Deep Lake Metagenome VIRHL14 (SPAdes)... ... | reverse complement strand
AGCCCCGTCAGCGTGCCGGACAGGTTGACGTCCCCCGCCGCCAGTGTGCTGACGTCGACGGCGTCGAGGTAGGACGTTACCGGTAGGCGCTGCGACGACACACCGAGGCCGCCCGCGGCGTTCCAGCCGGATGATCCCGCATCCCACCGCCACAGGATGCGTTGATCCACCGCGTAGTACATCTGGTCGTCGTAGTCCCCGCTGGTCGGCCGCGACGAGATCGGGCCGCGATCAATCGCCAGTTCGTCGAGCGCCTCGACGGTGTCGTTGTGTGACCAGTCTTCGTCGCCCTGTGCGTATGTGCCGAGGTTAAGTCGTGGTGTATTATCTGCCATAATCTCTGAGTCCTCCTACGTCCAGAACCTCGCCCCAGTGGGTCATCGGGTAGTGGTCAGTTCCGCTGCTAAAACAGCCGCTTGATACCGATAACGTCCTTCTCGACCGGCGAGAGTCCCGACACCCAGTTACGTGGCGTCTCGAACTTCAAGGACCCTTGCGCGTCTTGGCCGTACCCCTCGCTGTAGGCCACCTTTTCAAGCACCTTCACCGGGACCTCGCCGTCGACGGTCTCGAACTCCTCGACGGGGTAAGCATATCCCGGCGGGATGAACGTCGGTACGATGTCGATTGAGCCGCTCGGCAGGCGGTTCCCGACGACGCCCGCTAATTCGTTGAACGCTTGGGCTTGCACTTCGTCGCTGGTTGAGAGCTCGGGATCGGTGACGACAGTTGTCTGTGTGGCCTCCTCTTCGGTCAGCCCGAGGTCCGTCAAACGCTCGATCTCGGCGTCGTCGCGAACGGCCGCTTCATAGCGGAGATCGTCAGGGTTCTCACGCTCGTCTTCGGGCTTCGACGCCCCACGTGCGACGACTCGGTTCGCGTAGTCCTGATCGCCGTCCCGACGCGACCAACCGGTCGCCATCCACTCAACCCCATCGGGGTTCTCGAACCCGACCGGGAAGGCTTCGATGGCGTCGGCGTCGCCAGCATGGTCGACGACGAAGTTGAACCGGGCCAGCGAGGCAAGGTCTTTGATGTTCTGGAGGTCGGTAGAGGCGAAGAGGATGCCGCCCGGGCCGATGATGGCAACCGAGATCTGATCAAACCGCACTTCGATGTTGTCGATTGACTGTCCCGCATAGCCATACCGCGGCGTTTGGTCCCGCGGACCGTCGGGAGAGTGCCGCCCATGTGTCGTTCGGATGCGCAGGTCGGCGCCGATGATGTCGTTGCCCTCGAAGTCGACGTCGAGCGTCTCTGTGTTCGAGGCCGTCAAGTAGTCCGTGCCGGCGTTCGGCGAGGCGGCGAGTTGCTGGGGACCGCCGGTGTCGTCCCAAGTTGAAAGGATCCGACAGGCCGAGACCTGTGTCTCTTGGTCGACGATCTGCCATTCGAAGTCGACGCGGTCGGGGTGGGATTCTGGACCATCGAGAGCACCGGCTGGCTCATGGACCACGTTGTCGAAATTGTAGTTAAAACGGTCGTCGTAGACAGCGATCACGTCGTATCTGACGTCAGGATCAGACCCGAACCCATCCACCCTCACGTCAATCTCGCCACTGACCCTGTGTGTGCCGGGGGCAATATCACCGTCTGGGTTCAGTGTTATCGAACTGTCCCATTCTAATACGTCTTGAGCCAAAGTCGTGTCTATTACATTGTTCCCGTCCAAAAGGATGTAATAAATAGCCGCTGAATCGGAGTTTGCGCGTTTACCACGGATGCGTAGTTGAAGACTGTCCTGTGGAATTGTATACTCTGTCTCAAAAAAGTAATCAAAGTCGTCGATGTTACCGTACGCGCCGCCCGCGGCACCTCCGGACCACTCGTCAGCATCGAAATCGCTACCGCCACTCTCATCTATCCGCGGCCAGACGTCTTCACCTTCGGCTACAAAACACGTTGGGAGTGTCGTGAAGCGCCCATTTTCGACGGTGATCGGCACGTCGTCGGGGATTTCGCCTTCAAGGAGGCCTTCAAAATCCGACTGCGTCGCCGCCTCGAAAGCCAGCCCATCGTCGACTACGACCGTGCCGGGGTCGTCCTCAACGGCCGCGCCGAAGTCCGTCTCCTCATCGATGTACTGCCGCAGCGCTTCAGACGCACGGATGTCATCGAACTCTCGGAAGCCGTCGCTTTTTTCGAGTTTTATAAGCCGACCGACTGTCTTGAGTGTCGAGATCGCCGACGTATCCGACTGTTCGACTTCGACGAGTTGTCCTTTGAATATCCGCTCGGGGGCACGATCATCGTTCGGAAAGGCGACTCGTAGCTCAAATGGCGCGAAAAACGTCGCGTACTGCCGAATGTCGTCGGGCACCCCTGCCGCTTCGATATCGACATTTGACAGTGCCGAGTGTCGGAGTGTTGCGTTCGATATCCTCTTGATCGGCACAGCAATGTCTGGGAGGTCACCGCGCCCCTCAACAGTCGCCTCGAACGTGGTTTGCGTGGTCACAGCTGTGTAGTGTCGGGCGTCAAGTCGGCGAACAGTGCATCCCGGTCGGCGTATTCCCTAATGCGAGCGAGTCGGGCGATCTCGACGTCAAGTCGGTAGATGTTCCCTGTCGGTGTTGTGTCGGCAGTCGTCTCGCCGTACGGTGTCGTGCTGTAGCTGGCGATGCCGTAGGATCGGTCTGGCGGGGCGAATATCTGAGAGTTGTCCTCGACTGACGTGATAACACCCCAAAAAGAGCGGTCGGTATGCTCATCGCCATAAACAACCGACACGACGTGCGATTCGACAGGCCAGTTGGTCGTTGGGCGCTCGCGTACGAACGCCTCGCCGCCGATGATCGCACCGTAGGAAGCCTCGCCCGCGTAGGTCTGATATCGCTTGAAAATCATGTATCGCTCCCCGGGAGACAACTGCAGGCCGGTGTCGTCCTGGAACAGCAACTCGACTGTGGTCGTATCCCCGAGCTTACGGCTCGGGCGAGTGTCGAGCGGTGTCGCTTCGACCTCCCCGACGGTCACCCGCTTCGGGTCGGTCGGGTCTGTCGGTGTCATGGTCATGAGATAAAGTCCTCGAAGTTCTGCGTCTCTGCGAGCTCGACCCGGCTGTCGACGAACTCGATCATCCCGCTGCTGGGGTCAAACTCAACCTTTCCACTGAGTTTTCGCTCTCCCGACAGTGACTTCTTGAGCGCACGGATCTCTTGGAGGAGCTTCTTCATCGTACTACTACCACCCGATGGGTCGGTTGAAGACGATCCGCTTGACGTCGACGACATCGCTGTAGACGCTGCCTCTTCGGGGGTCGGAGTTGACGATGTCGAGGGCGGGGCGGAGGTCTGATTCGGCGACGGCATTGCCTCGGGAGCGGTTACTGGCGAGCGACTGGGC
>Ga0208280_1068_pt1 | contig 3799 bp, 5 predicted proteins | sample AntDeeMetVIRHL14_FD_184780 | JGI IMG/M metagenome (GOLD analysis project Ga0208280, IMG submission 184780) | Saline lake microbial communities from Deep Lake, Antarctica, in enrichment culture - Antarctic Deep Lake Metagenome VIRHL14 (SPAdes)... ... | reverse complement strand
GTGCTGCACTGCGTTGCTGTGCGGTGCTGCACTGCGTTGCTGTGCGGTGCTGCACTGCGTTGCTGTGCGGTGCTGCACTGCGTTGCTGTGCGGTGCTGCACTGCGTTGCTGTGCGGTGCTGCACTGTTGTGTTTCTGTTTCGGCACCCTCTTCGAGTTACAACACCGAGTTGTCGCCTCGTGGTTAGACCTCACAGTCAACACCGTAAGGTTGCACTTCGAGGGACCGAGGTGATTTGAGCCATGGGTCCAAAACCGGCCACTGGCCCACAACCAGAATCCAATCAGTGGCGCGAGAAAGGGTCACAGTCGCGTTTTCGAGCGGTAGTAGTACCTGACACCATTTGACCTTTGCAAACCGCCTGACAAGCCTGTGAGCGGCTTTGGCGGTATGGGTCCGGATCCGTGTCTCACACCGGGTTAGATGCCGGCCACTGACTGGGTGTCTCACACCGGCCACTGACCGGGGTTGTTTGAGCCATGGGTCCAAAACCGGCCACTGGCCCACAACCAGAATCCAATCAGAGGCTCCAGATAGCGTCACAGCCGCTTTTTCGAACGGTAGTAGTGCCTGACACCATTTGACCTTTGAAAACCGCCTGACAAGCCTGTGAGCGGCTTTGACAGTATGGGTCCGGATCTGTGTATCGATCACAGGGCCGTAGCTACGAGGTGGTTTGAGCCACAGGTCCAAACCCGGCCACCGACCCACTACCAGAATCCAATCAGTGGCTCAAGAAAGGGTCACAGTCGCGTTTTCGAGCGGTTGTGGTACCCAACACCGTTTGACTTTTTCAAACCGCCGTGACAAGCCTGTGAGCGGCTTTGGCGGTATGGGTGTCGGTGTGACCGTCTAGATCTAGATCATGGGTGAGAGTGAGGTTGCCGCTGTGTGCAAAAAGAGACAGCTATCGCTGGGGGTTGGTGACAAGCCAAAAAAAAAGGACCGCCGGAGGGTGGCTACGGGGGGTTAGTTCTCAGCCGTGACGAGTGCCTTAGACGACACCATTCCGTCGTTCCGTAGGGCGGCGAATATCGTCTGTTCGGTGTCACTAAGGCGTTCGACCGTTACGCCGTCGGCCTTGTTCTCGCAGTGGTTGCAGAACGGAATGATGCCGTCCCTTGTGAGATTAGCCCCCACCGCCTCACCCGCATGCGCAGCGTGATTGAGGCACTCTCCCGCGATGGCAAGGTAATCAGCCCCCGTTTCCAGCAGGCTCTTAGCCTGCTTGTAATCGGTCTCCGATGGGTCAGTATCGACCGCATCCCGTAGCTCATCCTGTTTGTCCTCGCTAAGGTCCTTGAACGACTCAGGCTCCGACTGTTCGGGGGCATCGTCGGAGGTGTCCCCCGATGGGTCATCCCCCGGCATGACACCGAGATCGACGAGTTTGTCCACTCGCTCAGGACGTTTACCTGTGGTAACACCAAACTCGGCGGCCGCGGACTGGAATTTCTGCCACTCGTCGGCCGCGATTTTCGCCCACGCGTCGCGGATTTCCGCTTCGCCCTGTTCGGGAGTGGTTGTTTCGCTCTGTTCGGGGGTTGATTCGGGGGTAGCTTCGACCGCGCCCCACGTGTGATTCATGGTCGTTCCGTCCTCAAATTCGACCACGACAGACACACCACTGGGAGCTTCGAAGTTTGCCGCTTTGTCTATGAACTGTGCGATTTCGTCGCCGCCAATCTGGTTCGACATTGCAACTGGACCAAGGGGCTGGCTTGACTTAAAGGTTTGGGTGTCGCAACGTAGGTCGATACAAACAACCGGCAAAGTACGGGGGGCATCCCTTTGAGGGTCCGGATCTGTGGATCGTTCTGTGGACGCACACTGGCCGCTGTGTGATCGATCACAAGGCCGTGGCTACAGGGTGGGTGGTGGCTACGCGCAAAAAAAAAGCGAACCGCTACTATCTAATCGACGACAAAAAAGCTGCTTGCTCAAAAGATTACTCAGTTGATAGGTGGATGCACCTACTCCCCGTTTCAAGACGTTTGACAGTTACGACTTTGCCGTACTCACTAATCTCGCATCCACTTGTCGCAAACGCGTAGTCATTGAGCGTTAGCGCGCCCGCCTCAAGACTGTGGACCTTGTTGTTAGTGTCTATTACTCGAAGACTGTACATGTCACCCTCACGGTCAACTAAAACGCCCTGTGCTTCGATTTCAACCGCTTCGATCTGGTTCGACATTGCAGCTGGAACAATGGTTCGGATTGACTTAAGGGTTAGGGTTCCCCCGTTGCGGGCCGTCTTCGAGTAGCGACACACCATCACAAACCGACTGTGGACACCCTCGGTTTGGCCCATCCTAGACAGTCCACGGGGGGGTTGTGATCGATTACAAGGCCGTGGCTACAGGGTGGGTGGTGGCTACGTGCAAAAAGAGACAGCGAACCGCTACTTACCCGTCTTCGAAGTCGAAGGCGGCCACTGTGACCTTAGTGGTCCTCCTCGACGTGTCGGGTTGCATCGCCCCAGTTGCCGACCTTCTCGCCACAGCTACATTCCACGCGGTACTCGTCGGGCTCCTCATCGAGTCCCTCGCCGTCGTCAGTTTGCCAGACACCCGCGCCGTTCTGTATGTGCGTGAGTCTAGCAGCACCATCGATTGAGTCGTCGGTGTTGTCTACTGCGCGGAGGTATTCGGTAAGCGTTTCGTCCATGGTAGCGTTGTTTTGCTCCATACTAACGTTGAGTACCCGCACTGCCATAAGTGTTTCCCTTTCTTACTCTCGTGAGGTTGAAGCGTCTGAAACACACACGCGGGTATTGGTATTGCCCGTTTCAGACTCACCCTCGTGGGGTTGAAGTATCCTATGAGGCTCGCCGGCCCGCAGCAGGCTAACTCTGAGCAAGTCGATTGCGCGTCACGTAGTAGCGGCCGACCTCACCGGATGGATACATCAGAGTGAGATCTCAGAGTAGCACCGCGAGGTAGCTGTGAGGCGACTGCACGTCGATTGCACGGCCCTACGTTTCAGACTCACCCTCGTGGGGTTGAAGCGCTGTCGCTCATTGCTTGAGTCTTCCAAAAAAAAAAACAGCGAACCAGCGTGGTTACTGCCGGTTGTTTTGCTCCATCCATTCGCGGGCCGTTTCGCCGACTTCCTCGGGTTCGATACCGGCTCTGATGCAGTCAATAATCTTATTGTTTTGATAGTAGTTTTCGGGAAGCGTCACTATGTTGTGACTACGCCGCCCGTCCCGTTCAATGGCAAGCACAAGGCCATCGCGTCGTCGTTGAAACGTCTGTTGCTGGTGGTCGAACTCTGGTTCAATCTCGGCCCATCCGGCTGGGGGTTTGACTTGCTGGTTCATAGGTTGCGATTGAAACGACGGGCTGGCTTGACTTAAGGGTTTGGGTGTCGCAACGTAGGTCGATACACACTTCCCCAATACCAATACCCGCGTGAGGCTGAAGCGGCCACCTCAGACACCACCCACCCGTTGCGGGCCGTCTTCGAGTAGCAACACACCGCGGAAACCACGACAGACACCCTAGATCGTGGATCCGACACTCCATGGGGGGGGGGGGGGGGGGCTGTGATCGTGTTACTTTCCCCCCCGATTCTACCCCCCACCTGAAACCCGCACTCTTACACCATGGATACTGGCACACACCCATCGATTTGCCACCGGGGGTACCCCCCACCCACCCTCTAGATCCCCGAGATACCACCGGGGGTACCCCACCCACCCTCTAGATCCCCGAGATACCACCGGGGGTACCCCCCCACCCTCTAGATCATGGATACTGCCACCGGGGGTACCCCCCCCCCCCCCCCCCCCCCCCCC
>Ga0208280_1064_pt1 | contig 4461 bp, 3 predicted proteins | sample AntDeeMetVIRHL14_FD_184780 | JGI IMG/M metagenome (GOLD analysis project Ga0208280, IMG submission 184780) | Saline lake microbial communities from Deep Lake, Antarctica, in enrichment culture - Antarctic Deep Lake Metagenome VIRHL14 (SPAdes)... ... | reverse complement strand
CAGGCCGAGGATCATGTTTTCAACCCGGCTGTCGGCATCTTTAAGGAGCGAGTAGACACCGCTGTCGTCGTCCCATTCGGGCGTTTTCGCCTTGAGCCGGTATTCCGACTCACTGCCAGACAAGTAGTCGAACGAGATCGGGGCTGGCCCACGGTAGTAGTTGCCACTGGTGCCGCCCCATGTGGATTTCACCCCGTGGATGTTGTTGATGCTGCGCTTGTTGAGAGCGTATGCCATCCGTTCGAGGGTTCGATTATCGGCCACTCCGACAACCACGTCTTCGATCTCCGGCTTGTTGTCACTCCCAGTTGACCAGTGCTGGTCGTTGACCTCGTCTTCGGCGTAGTAGTAGCGAAGCTGGGCCATCTCCTCAGTGTCGGCCATCATGGTTTTGACCGTGTTGTTGTGAGCGTAGACAACCACCGCGAAGTCAGCGTCGCTTAGTTCGGCTGCCGTCATGGCACCGTCACTCGTTGCCATGACCGTGTTCTCCGACATCTCGGTGAACTCCTCGTAGGATACCACCCGGTCGTATTCCGACAACACATCGAACTCTGCGGCAGAACAGGACGCGATTGCTCCATATGCCTGCATCGAGTAGTGATCCGAGATGTTGGCATCGCCGTTTCGTGGGAACAGGATTACGTAGTTGTGACCCCACATATGGAAACCATCATCGAGCTTGTCGGTGAGGGTGCCGATTGTCACCCGTTTGTCAATAGACTGGGTTTTCTTGTTGGTTCGGAACTTGAGTGTCACCTCATCGATGTTGTCCGCTTTGCCCCTGCCGTTCGATGTGGATTTCTTGCGCTTGTGACGACTGTGAATCGCGTCGGACACTTCGAAGTCATGGTCGTCACTCTGCTGCATTGGCACGTCGTTGAGCCGTTGGAACCCGAAGATGCCCTCGAACTGATCGTAGCCAATCGACGCACCACTGGTCGAGATGACAGCCGGATCATCGAAGGTATCATGGACCACCTTGTACTTGTCCTCGTTGATCGTCTTCCCCATAAACACCTGTTCCGGCGGGGTTGACGACAGGATCTCGCCCACCACCCGCCCGGTTCGGTTGGACTTTTGGCTGGGTGCATGGCATCGCTTACCGGCATAACTTACGTTTTCGAACAGTCGGAACACCTGTTTTCGGAGTTCATTATCCCACCCGGATAACTCGGCATGGTTATCAACGAACTTGTCGAACCGGGTGCGGCGTTTCGTCGCGTTGTAACCATGGTAGTCAACCATGCGGTAGAACAGTTCCCACGACTGGGTGTCGTTCCGAATGACATCTGTCGAGCGATCTGCATCCCGCATTTTGTCAGCGATATCACTGACCCTTTCCATCTCGGCGTCTTCCACCATCTCGCTCAACATGGCGAAGAACCGCTCAGTCTTGCCGTCACGCTGTAGTCGATCCCGGTCGGTGGTTGGCTCCGGCATCGGTGCGTCAAGCTCATGCAGTTTGCCCTCGCGCTTTTCGACCTCGTTCCGGTACTCACCGCGGTGTGGCCCCATCACGATCTTACCCTGTTCATCGTGAATGTGAATGAGAACCTTCCAGAACGATTTGACCTTCTTGTTCGTGTTGCGATCAATCTCCATGCCGACCAGCCATGTATCAGGATCTTTGTAGCTGTTAGGCAGATCAGGCCCAGCAATCAGGGTGAACTCGCCGGGTCGGTCGATCACAACTGGTGGGGTTTCGCCAAACGCTTCGGCGAATGGCTGGCCCCCGAACTCCTCTTTCTCACGGTTTCGACCGGCCTCATGCTCTTGATAGAGGACCGGAACGGCCAGTTTCGAGGCATATTTCCGTGTCCACGACAGGAACATGTCCATGTTGACCGACTCCTGAATGGGAACATCGAACCGCGTTCCCCGAAAGTCGTCGTCAATATCGTCCGATGGCATGGGGTCGAACCCAGCGAGGTAGGTGTAGGCTTTGATGCCTTCGTAATCGTAGTCTTTGGCATCGGGTCGTCGGGTCCGTGACGTGACTTCCATCCCGCCCTGCTTGCCGGCGATGGCCCCGAACGTCATAGCTCCGATCCCCCACTTCCCCCCGGTGTCGCCATCGATAGATGACCCCGAGTCGAACGTGGAGTTGTAAGCGTCGTTGAACTCTTTGACCGTCATACCAATGCCGTTGTCTTCGATCACAATCTTCCGCTCATCGCGGTAGAGATCGACCTCGATGGTTGGATCGTAGCCGAGATCACGAGCCGCGTCAACAATCTCGTGAAGGCTGCGGGGGATCTTCATTTCGCGGAACTCGTCACCGTCAGGGGACCACTCGGTTAGCAGACTTTGGTTGGCATCCTCTTGATCGAGCGTTTCCCCCGTTTTGGTGTTGACCCAGATCGTGGGGTTCAACCACTCCACCCCATAATCGGGGTGCTCTCTCAACAAAATGCGAGCCGCCCGAATACAGGCTGTCTGTGCGTTTTGAAGGAACTCCCGAATGAACGATGAATCGTCCGAGTAGATCGACTCGGCCAACACCTCGTTGGCCTTTTCGATGTTCATCGTTCGCTCTTGCGACCCGGTGCTTCCCAGACCCCGTGCAAGGGGGTTGTTTTCGTCTACCGCGTTGATGTTTTTCGTTTCGAGATCACTTTCGACGTTCTGCACGCTTGATTCGTAACTATCCTTCGTTTCTGGCAGGTGTTCTGAATCGCTCATAGGTTTTATCCCGGTCTTATATCGCGCCGTTCCGGGGTTGTGGCGCAGGGGCCGCCGGGGAGTCGAACCCCGGTACTCCAACGGCCTATCGTCTGTCGTTTGTACTGACCGCAACCGGGTTAGAATGTATTATCTGTTGAATTCCTCAACAGAACCCGTTAATTCAGTGACACGCACTGTACGGTGATCTTTTTGGGGAACAATTTTGCACGGTTTGTCACTCCCGTTGGCGTTGTACACCCGCACTCTTTGCTGAAGGGCGTAGACTATTTCTTTCCCGTTTATCGTGCTGACTGTTTTCCAGCGGCTGTAGCTCACAGTTAGCCCCAGACAAACCATTCGGTGTCCATCATCGGCTTAATGCTGTATTCGTATTGGTGCATCGGCGTTGTTTCCGAGCCGAGGACCCGAAGCCAGTGGTCGCCGCCTTCTAACTCGGCGTTGTGGTCGTAGCGAAGCCGCTTCAGGAACGAGTTGTGAACTTTCACTGACGACCGATGCCACTCCTTGCGGCTTCGGGTGTTTTTCTGAAGCACGTCGTTCGACTCTTTCGATGGGCGAACTTCGTAGTCGAAAAACGATTTGTAGAACGTGAACTTTAGCATCTCGTCCCAGAGCTTCAGTCTCTCGTCGCGGTTGATGACGCCGAACTTCTCGGCAAGCATCTGCCGCAGGGCGATTTTTCGCTCGAAATGCTGCGGGTGGTGGTAGGTGGTTCGCTCTGCTATATCGAGTTCGTGTTGAACTACGGTCTGCTGAAGCCACTCGGGAACAGATTTGAGTTCGTACTCGATGCCGTTGATGTAGCGCAAAACGTCGGCGTTGCGGTTGCCGCTGATGCCGGACGACACCCAGTCGAGCAAGAGGCTCCGAATCCCCTCGAACGCCTCGTCGTCGTTGACGGCGACGTTGACGAGCGTATTCCTCGTGATGCCGTTCTCCTCATCGAGACTCAGTGCACCGCGAGTGGTGTCTCTTTTCACTGGCTCAATGCCGCTTTCTGGCTCGCCTTCCAGCAACATTTGCGCCATGTCTCTCGCTCCGATGTGTTTCAGCACTTCGCCGACCATTTCCTCTGCTCGGTTTCGTCGCGTCTCTTGGCTCATGTTAAGATTTCACCCTAACTGTGGGTGAAGTGACCGCCGGGGAGTCGAACCCCGGTACTCCAACGGCCTATTCTACGAAGTCTTCGCCCGTTAATTCAATGACCTGCGAATTAGGTAGCTGCGGGAGATTCGCCCCACCGGTCAAGATCGCCATGTTCGATAAGCGAGTCAAGCGCAGTTGCGAATTCTTTGATCTGCTCGCGAGGCAAATCGTCTTCCGGATCTACTTCCCATTGCTCCGCTGTGGTCCAGTGATTCCGGCCTTTCCACCGCCCGGTTTTCTTTTGGATGCGAACGGAGTACCTTCCATAGACTGAGACGCGCCACCCGGCGACACCGTGTTTTCGGAACAGATCACCATCTTCGCCGCTGTACGGGAAGAAACTGCGGGCTTGGAGTTCATCCATCACACACCCATCATCGAAGTCGGCGTCACTGAATCCAGTCATTGGTGTTCCTCTTCGACGTGTCGGGTTGCTTTACCCAATTTGTCAAACACGACTGGATCAACAACCGCCCAATCATGGTCAGTCAGTTCGCGAGCAACCTCGTGGTTCCACGCGTAAAACGCATCGCGATCTGCTTCAGTCATGTTAAAATCAGACACCCACTCATTCAACTCGTGTCCAGTGTGGTCGGCCACAACGATCACCTGATCGTCTTCGTGGAC
>Ga0208280_1063_pt1 | contig 4539 bp, 7 predicted proteins | sample AntDeeMetVIRHL14_FD_184780 | JGI IMG/M metagenome (GOLD analysis project Ga0208280, IMG submission 184780) | Saline lake microbial communities from Deep Lake, Antarctica, in enrichment culture - Antarctic Deep Lake Metagenome VIRHL14 (SPAdes)... ... | reverse complement strand
GCTACGGCAACGAGTTTCCCCGTGACGCCATCGGACTTCGATGAAACGTCGGAGAACCACTCGCTGTAAACTTCGAAGTTCCACACCCGCCGCTGCTGCATGATCCGCTCGCGGGCCGCACCTTTCCCATGATCCAAAAGTGTGTCTACACTCTCTTCCATCCCCTCTTTCGCCCCCGCTCGAAACCGTCGAAACGTCTTAGTGACGGATTTGTCATCGACTGACCATTCGAGCTTGAGCTTTGCCATGGATTACTGGTTGGTAACTACTTCCGCGCCGAACTCAACGTGAGTGTCGTAGCGGGTTGGTGCTTTGAGTTGATACAGTGTGGCCGTGCCACCGGGTTCGGGATACTCGATACGAGCATCCGTCTCCGGGGCGTCCTCGAATGGAAACACGAACAGCGGCTCATCGGAGTTCCGATCACCGCTGGTGTTTCGCTGGTACTCGTTTTGGCTGGGGTACGTGCGAAGGCACAGAACCTCAACCGCATTCCCGTCGCCGTCAGTGACCAGCGTGTAGTCGGAATTTAGCTGGCCGAACGAATTGCGCAGTTCGCCGTCTTCGCCGTCAGATCGGCTATACACTTGTGCAGCCCGACCAAGTCGGTCGATCTGCGCGAGAACCGCCAAGTGGTTGTATGGCATTAGAGGCCACCAACATCGGTTTCGGTACCAAGGTTTTCCGAGTCGCTATCGTAGAGCCGATCATCACGAACGACGTTCCGAGAGCCGGTACCGTAGGGATTGTCGGAGGAGCCAGCCATGCCACCCATCGCTTTCTTCGCGTTTCGATACCAGATGGTCGCCGAGCCGGTTTCTTTCGACATCAGCGTTTTCTGGTTGATCGAACCGACCGACACCGACTGCGAATCAAGCTCACCAGTTGCGACCTTGGCGAATAGACAGGCGAACCAGAACAAGGCTTCTTCTCGGTTTTGCTCTTCGTACCAGTCGGCCTCGTCCCAGTCTTGAGTAATACCCTTTTCAACTCGAATGTGCCGACGCGCAATACCGAAAATTGCATCCCAGTCGTCCTGATCCAGCACAGGCTCTGAGTAGCCTGTCTGCATTCGGAGTTGCGGGAGAAGTTCGGTATCAGAAGAAGCCATGCGTTAGACCCCTTTAGGTGACGTTTGTTGCCTCAACGTAGACCGCTCGAAGCGGATCGATGTTCTTGACACCCCAACGGGCGTAGCCATTCGCACCGACGAGGTCGCCGGGCGAGAGAACAGGACCGCCGCCTTCCGAGCCTTGGCGAAGGTGGACGGGCGAATCCTCGTAGATTTTGACCGGCGAGCCGTTCTGCGCCTGCGTGACCCACATCTTGTTGCCGGTCATCCACGGACTCTCGATGAGTCGGACACCGTCGATAACGATGTCGAGGTCGTTGATGTCGGCACTGCGCATCCCCGTGGCCATCGGGATCTGGAACTGGGCATCCCACGAAATTTCGTCGCGCAGTGCGTACTTGAAGTTCGAAGAGACGAGAGCCACGAACGGCCCGTCGAAGCCGTGGTGCGTAAGCTCCTGTTTGGCCTCTTCGATGTGCCGGTGGGCCTCGTAGGCCGTGTCGTCGTTCCCGTCGTCATCGAAGAGAGCGTCGGTCGTCTCGAACTTGTGGCTGTGATTCTGGCTGAACGAGTGTTCACCATAGTCGGGAACGTCGTACCAGAGTTCCTGCCCCTGTGCATACCCGTCTTTCAGGGCCGACAGGATGAGTTCCCGCATCGTGTTGTCCGCGCCTTCCAGCATGTCGCGGATCTTGCGCATAATGCGCTCCTGCGTGTGCTTTTCGATGTAGTCCTGCGACATCCCCACCGAGCGACCGAACTTCTTGTCGCGGATGAAGATTTGGGTGTCGTCCTTGTCACGGCCAACCGTGCGGGGATGCTCACCTTCAGCAAGCTCCTCCCAGTAGACCTCTGCATCCTGTGGTTCGTTGTAGAAGGTCTGTTGATCGACCATCTCCGCGAACATGTCGCGGAACGGACGCTCAACGTCGTTGTAAATGTCGATCAGTCGGCGCGACTGTTCGAGCAGTTCATCGAGTGGTACGCCGTCCTTCGTCTTGATTTCGTGTCGTGGCATAAAGATTTATGTCCTATGTGTTAATTGTTTGTGAACTTACTCTACGCGGTGGTCCACGTAGTGAGGTCCACGTCGAGATAGATTCGGTCGCCCTGCACACGGTTACTGCCGCCATCCTCGTTGGGTGGCAGGCAGACACCGACCGCCTGCTGAATGTCGCCAGCGGTCGAAGGCTTGGTCTGCGTGAAGCCCCCACCACTGTCGAGATACACCGGCTGGTTCGGCGTGAAGTTGGTGTCCTCGTCGTTGTTGATCATCTCAACGCCGAAGACGATGAACACCGCTCGGTCGCCAGCGAGCGTTTTGTTCTCCTGAACAAGCTGCTCTTCGATGTCGGCCAGATATGCGCCAGTCGGCAGCGCATCGAGATCGACCACCTCTTCGGGGAACAGAACCCCGAGGGCATTGATTTCTGTACCGCCGTTGGCTTCGGCCCCTGCGTCGGCCTCAACGAGTTCCCACTCGTCATCGGCGTTCTGCGAGACGCCGACGAGCGCGCCTTGCACGTCTTCGCCAACGACCCGACAGTTCGGCGCGCCGGTTCGGTTAATTGCCTGTTCTGCACCAGTTGCTACGTTCCAGTCTGCCATTGTGATTTACCTTGTAGAATTACTGCTTGCGCTGAAAGCCAGCCATGCCACTGAGATGCTTTTCGGCGAACTGACGTTCGGCCTCCTCTTCGTCGCCACCGGTTTCTCCGCGCTTGCCCATGTCATCGAACTCGCCGTCGTCGTCTTCGGGGGCGGCTTCTGCCGCAGCGAAATACGCGTGCCATTCTCGAACCTTCGAAAAGGCGGCGTCTTCGAGTTCCGACTCGGTGACGGGAGAATCGGCGAACGCATCGAACTCATTGACCTCATCGACCAGTTCGCCCTTGGCATCAGTGAAGTCTTGCACCTCACCGAAAATATCCTCGAAGTCAGCGTTTTCATCTGCGTCAACGAGTTCAGCCATCGCCTCCTTTGCCTGTTTGAACTCGGCAACGTTCGTTTCCTGTGCCTTCTGGTATTGATCTACCAGTTCAGTGAGTTCATCGTCGTCCATCTCACTGAGGTCGCCGTCGAAGTTGACCTTGTTGAATTTCATTGTGATTAGAAAGTGATCTCCTCGGTTTCAACCGAAAAGCCGTTATCCGCTGCCGAGTTCTCTGAGGCTTCGTCCTCGGTGGACTCATCCGCGTGTGCCTCGTCATCAAACTCAGTGATCGCGTCACTGGCGGCTTCGGCGAACGCGGCTGATACGCCACCCTCGTCGTAGCCACCGGGGAAGTTGACGGCAGAAAATTCGCGGAGTTTGCCGTCTTTGATTTCTGGTTCGCCCTCGTCGTTACGAATTGCTTCGTAGTTGTTGCCCAGTCCTACCGACCCGTTTCGGATTGCCGGGGGTTCATGGGTATATCGCGAGATTGCTTCGTTGTGTGTTGGACCACCAGTGTTTGGCACTCGAACCATTAGTGCCAGTTTTTCCGCCTGCTCGGAAAACCAGATTTCTCGGACGTTACCGATGTTGGCAAACGTCTCTTTCGATTTGTGATCGAGAAGATGGGGCGGTTCTTGGGTGTAATCTTTATCGCTCAGATTACGCAGGAAATTTTCAGTGACCCGCACACCGTTACGCCGTTCAGGCGGTCCCGGCTCCATTGCTTCGTAGACAACATCGACCGATTCGATATTGCCGTCTTCGTCGGTGTTTGTTCGAACGCCGTGCTCGTTGAAGCCAGTGCCAGCATACTGCCGGAACTCCTCACTGTCAAAATCGAGTGATTGTGAGTCGTCGGGGGTGCTGGCGGCAAATTCGAGATCAGCGTCGAGGTTAAGTGGGTTACTCATGTTAAAATAATTTTAGCAGCTTATTGCCAATCCACACCGCACCGGCGGTAACCGTACTGGTTATACCAGCTACAACGGTGGTATTCCGGTTAACAGATAATTCGAGTTTGTCAATGTCATTGCTGTTTTTCTCGGCCTCTTCTCTGACATTTTGAAGCCGAGCATCCATATTACCGGTTCGTTCGTGGATAACTCGAATTTGAGTCTGCGTTTCTTGTACCGCGTTGTGAATTTCGTTGAGTTTTTCGTTTTCAGCTTCGTCCATGGTATCAGGTGTTTTCGCCTTCAGTCACGGATTGGCGGTTACGTCCGTCTTCATCACCGCCGGGATTTTGGCGAGAAGTCACTTCGCCACCGGAAGACTCGGCACCGCCACCTGTACCAGTTGGTGAACCCCCGTCGGGGTTCTGTATGTCATCACCGCTGCCCGCAAGCTGTCGAAGGATCTCCATCTGCTGCTCACCGTCCGCCCCCTCCCAAATGTCGGGAAGCTCGGAGTCAGGATCGATGCCTGCACGCCGCGCTGCGGCTTCGGGTTTCAGCAGAAGGTTATTCATCAGGTTGATTGCCACATCGGAGTCCAGCCGCTCTTCTGCCGACGAGTATTCGCCGAACTCGAA
>Ga0208280_1062_pt1 | contig 4685 bp, 11 predicted proteins | sample AntDeeMetVIRHL14_FD_184780 | JGI IMG/M metagenome (GOLD analysis project Ga0208280, IMG submission 184780) | Saline lake microbial communities from Deep Lake, Antarctica, in enrichment culture - Antarctic Deep Lake Metagenome VIRHL14 (SPAdes)... ... | reverse complement strand
CAACCTCGTGGTTCCACGCGTAAAACGCATCGCGATCTGCTTCAGTCATGTTAAAATCAGACACCCACTCATTCAACTCGTGTCCAGTGTGGTCGGCCACAACGATCACCTGATCGTCTTCGTGGACAACCTCCGCGTCAGTATGAGGATCTTCGCGGTATTCGTACTCAAAATTCTCGAAGTGCTCGGCCATCGAGATTCTCATCGCCTCGCTTCGCGGATCGTCGGTGCTGATGAATCCTTGTTGGTTCATAGGTTGTATCCCGGTCTTATATCGCGCCGTTCCGGGGTTGTGGCGCAGGAGCCGTCGGGGGGATTGCACCCCGAACCAGCGTGGTTACTGCGACTTGTGGTTGAAGGTTTAACCCGGTGGGGTTAAATCTTTGTGTCGTTATTCGATGACGGCGCTACAGGTGGTCCGGCTTTTCGACGGGTTCGATGTTTTTGACCACCGGAAGCACATCAAAGGCTGTTACCGTCAGCTTTGTGATCATCGTCCCGTCGGGAAGGTAGTGTTCGACCTCGATTGTGTCGGAGTCGTCGGATTCGAGAACGTGAATGTGATCGATGTAGAAATCGCGGAGTTGGCCGTCTTTCCACAGTTTCCACTGCTGTCCTATCTCATACCACCCGGCAATGTCGTGTTTCACTGTCGGTTGTTTTGCTCCATCCATTCGTGGGCCGTTTCGGCGGCGTCTTCGGGTTCGACACCGGCTCTGATGCAGTCAATAATCTTATTGTCTTGATAGTAGTTTTCGGGGAGGGTCACTATGTTGTGACTACGCCTCCCGTCCCGTTCAATGGCAACCACAAGGCCATCGCGTCGTCGTTGAAACGTCTGTTGCTGGTGGTCGAACTCTGGTTCAATCTCGGTCCATCCGGCTGGGGGTTTGACTTGCTGGTTCATAGGCTGTATCCCGGTCTTATATCGCGCCATTCCGGGGTTGTGGCGCAAGAGTCGTCGGGGGGATTGCACCCCGAACCAGCGTGATTACTGCGACTTGTCGTTGATGTTCACTGTCGGTTGTTTTGCTCCATCCGCCTGACTCACCTATATCTCTCGGTTGATAGCTTCGCTGTGGTATGCCTCTCGGAACGCGGGCAACACATCCTCTTTATGGATATGATATCCGATATCGGTAGGTGTGGTGTCGTAAGGCGCGTAACCAGCCAATTGTTGCAGTTGTGGGGCGATATCGTTGACGTATTGCGCCGAATCGGTTGGGATTTCGTAATGTTCGTCTGGAGCGAACATATCGGTAGGAGCATAGTCCCGACCAATTTCCGCAGCGCGTTCGGCAGCCTTTGCACCAATCTCTTCAATGGTGAGACAATTCGTGTCCGCAAAGCCACCTAACTCCTCCGTCATACGCAGGCGGAAGCGCAATTCTGGGTCATACGACTCGTAGACGAGCAGATTCACGTTAAGCGGTTTTTGACAGTCCTCGCACACTGGCGCTGGATGATCCCATTCGGAATTCCCGAAGATTGCGCCATTATCATTATCAGCTAGTTCCTCATCAGTAGCACAGTTGCCACAGATGATATCGCAGTCATTGATCACGATCCCCGCAAGGCCGTATGGGGCATATCCCGATGGTGTTTGCGATTTGAGGTTAGCGTAGTCGTCGTACAGTGCTTCGGTCGAACTTACGATGATTTCGTCACTCATGATTTGATCTCCCGGTCTTATATCGCGCCGTTCCGGGGTTTTGGCGCAAGAGTCGTCGGGGAGATTGCACCCCGAACCAGCGTGGTTACTGCGACTTGTCGTTGATGTTCATCGTCGGTTGTTTTGCTCCATCCATTCGCGGGCCGTTTCGGCGGCGTCTTCGGGTTCGACACCGACTTCGATGAAGTCGAACACCCGATTGTCTTGGTAGTAGTTTTCGGGGAGTGTCACGACGTTGTATGCCGCGTGTAATTCCTGTTCGACACTCACCACAAGTCCGTCTCGTCGTCGCTGGAATGTCTGTCGCTGGAATTCGAACTCCGGTTCGATCTCGGTCCATCCGGCTGGGGGGTTGACTTGCTGGTTCATGAGTTGTAGACGAACCACTCGGTATCAATGAGAGGTCCAAGATTGGTGTAGCGCAATTCGGGAGTGATGGTCATGTCTAACACATCGAGACGGTTTTCACCTTGTTTGTCGGGGTTGGGGTCAACTTCCGCATTGTTGGTTCGCCGCAGGGTATCGAGCCGCTGGTTGTGTAGTTTGGTCTGCGACTGGTGCCAGTACAACCCCTGATGGCTTCGCTCGTGACAAGTTCCATCGGGTTCGGTGATTTCGTACTCGACTTTGACGGTGTACCGGGTGAAGCTGATTAGCTCATCCCACAATCGCAATCTTGAATCGTAGTTATCATCTTCGTACTCCCCAGTTACGATCTGCTTGAGAACTATCTCGCGGGCGTAGTGAGATGGGTGATCGTATGTCCGCTCTTGAACGGTGTCGAACTGCCGCTGGATAATCTCGCGGTCAAGCCAGTCAAACGCGAGGTGATTAGTCTCGGCAATCACAGCCCGCTTGTATCGCTTTGGACCCGTGTCGTTCGGAGGACCTATCGACTCTTCGGCCCACTGTAGGACCATTAATAGAAGGACAGTGAAGGCTGCGTCAGAATTAACTGCGGCCTTAATGATCGTTTTCGACGTGATGCCGTTTTCGGGGTCGTCGGAGATGATCCCCAGCACGTCGGGCCGTTCGACCGGCTCGATTCCATAGTCGGGTTCCCCCCCTCGGAAGATTTTTGCCACTTCTCTCGCTCCGAGGTACTGCATGACTTCGTTCGTCAGGTCTTCGGCTCGCTGTCGTCGGGTTTGGGTGTCGTCACTCATGATTTGATCTCCGGGTAGTTACCGCCACGATTCGCCTTTGTTGCTTTTGCCTTCGATAACATCCACCGATTCGCCATACTCGGTGAGCATCACGGTGTTGTGGCTCGAAGAAGAGGCAACCAACCCCTCGTTATCCCACGTCGCCACGATCTGCCGGGCACGTTGTTGATGGATGCCGGTGTTGTTCTCGGCGACTTGTGTGGACGAAATCTGGATGAACTCGCTGTTTTCGAACGCGATCTTGAGTCGCTGCCAGAAGTGCTTTTCATCGGGTGTTACCTGTCGTTTTGTCTCGTGTGTTTCGGTCATTCGTCCGACTCCGTGATCTCGGTCTGTTTAATCGCCCACTCGATGCCGACCCCTTCGAGGTCTTCGAGGTAGCCCACGGGGTCATCAACGGCCTGTGTGGGAACGTAATGGAACTCGCTGCCGTCGAACTCGTCGGCTTCGAACATCATGTATGGATGTTCACCATCGGGAGTGAGTACCACCACCGCTCCGTCTTGGCATTCTTTCAGTTGGCAGTACGTTAGATCAACCTTGTCGTAGTAAATTTTTGTCATTGTCAGATTTCCTCAATCGAGTAGCCGCCGCCATTGCGCCAGACGTTCGCTTCATCGACTTCAATGTAAGTTGTTGCATCGTACACCGCAATCGTGTATCGCTCGCCAGTCGCCACCACTTCGCCGGGGACTACCCCCTCCATCGCACCGAGATCAGCCATGACGCTATCCCCACGTTGAGGGGCGTTTCGCTGGATACTCATGCGGTTTCTCCGTAGAGCGCGACCTTTGCGTTCAACCATTCGATGAGGCCGGCGAAGTTGTTTTCGGTGACGTAGTAGCGTCCACCGAGAACATCACCGTCTCGACTTAATTCGATGCTTCCGTTGTCGGTGCGGTTCACCAGAAAGCCGCGGTGATTCACGCAGACAAAATTTCCGTCAACGAGACCGGACAACAGGCCGATTTCTTGTTGACGGGTCGGTTCATCAATGTTCGCAGCGTCTTCGGGGTTCGTGTAATCCATGTTAGTTCGTGTCCCTTCGGGGGCTGACCGTCCCACCGTTAGGGGAACGTGAGGGGTCATTGCCCACCACCGTCGTTCAGTTAGCTACTGCTATACGGTTTCGCCAGCCAGCAACTTCTCGCGGTTGCTTCGCCCGTCTGTCGTCCCCTCTTCGGGGTCGTCATCCCCCTCATCGAGTTCGACATCGTCCACGAATGCCTGTCCCTCTTGCTGGGTCATCGTCGGACCTTCGGCCCGCTTGTTGACGTTGCGACTGACAGCCATCAATGCGGGGTCTGTGTGGTCCAGCATCTCGCTCCGGTGGTTCCATCCGTCGTTTCGGTCGTCACTCATAGTTCGTCGTACTCCGATGCAATCGCGCTGTTGATCATGTCTGCGATCTTTGCGGTGTCTTTGACCTCAGTGTCTTCGAAGAGGGTCGAAGTCGTCCACACGTCAGTATCAACCCGATCGACAACCTGACCGTTCTCACCGAGAATGGTAAGCCGGTCGTCGGTGTCTCGCGTTTTGACCACGCAGAATCCGACGTGCCACTGGAATAGCTCGCCGATCAGCAGATCACCCACGATGCCGGGGTCAACACAGGGGGTAGTAGCTTCATCCATGTCGTCCCACTGGGCCTTAATCTCAGCATCGGCGGCATCGGGCAGGTCGCTACTCATCGTCACTCTCCACGAGGCTGCCGTAGGGAGTCTTCTCTCTTTTCGCGTCCAGCATCGCCTGTTCAAACTCCTCGATCTCGTCGTCGTCTAAGCTGTCTTCTACTGTCGTCATGGTTGTATACCGGAATTTGTATCCCGCCCCAGTATGGCGGAAGT
>Ga0208280_1060_pt1 | contig 4711 bp, 1 predicted proteins | sample AntDeeMetVIRHL14_FD_184780 | JGI IMG/M metagenome (GOLD analysis project Ga0208280, IMG submission 184780) | Saline lake microbial communities from Deep Lake, Antarctica, in enrichment culture - Antarctic Deep Lake Metagenome VIRHL14 (SPAdes)... ... | reverse complement strand
TTGGACCAATCGAGATCGGCGATCAGTGCCGAGAGATCTTAACCAACAACTGGCCGGGGGCGGTGGTCGTGTTGGTTAAGACCGACCCGCCGTCGACGGCCGACCCTCGCGCGCGTTGAGTCTGTCTAAATTTGTACGCCCTCTCTCGGCGGGCAGTGGGTGACGCCTCGCGCGCGTTGGGCCTGTCTAAATTGTCCACGTCTGAACCCACCGGGCGACAGCGACGAGCGCGAGAGCAGGCGCTACCGGCCGTCTCTCGGGCGGCCACTTCGGACGCCGTCAGTCGTCGGCCATCGGCCCATCAGGCGGGGAGTCGTCGGCGCGGTGAGCGTCGCCAGCACCGTCACCCCCAGTCGACCGTCTCGCCGAGGGCGGATCGGGCGGGGAATCGGTAAAGTTCGTAAACTCCCACGTATAGATACTACTACGTGCCACTTTACGAACCTCGTCCTCGTCGAGGTCGTCAAAGTCCACGCTCCCGAGGTCGACGTCGCCGTGCTCGCCGAGCCGATGAAGGCCGTCGTCGAGCCACACCAACCGCCGACCGTCGTCGGGGTCCTGCTCGCGGTCGAGGACGCCACGCTCCTGGAGCGTTTCGAGGTGACTGAACACTTGCTGTCGGGAGAGGTCGACGGCGTCGTGGTCGACGATCGCGGCGGTCGACGCGGTCCCGAGGTCCTTCAGCGCCGCGAGGACGTCCCGCATCCCGTCGCTCCAGGTCCGAACCACACGGCCCTCGTCGGCGACGGGCACCCAGTCGGGGAGCGTGTCGGTATGGACGTACACAACGGCCCCGCCGGCGTCCCGACCGAACCGCATGGCCGCCTGTAGGGTGTCGTGCTCGCGCATATGGGTCAGCACCTCGTCACCGAACCCGCCGTAGGAGAGCCCCGAGCCCTTCTCGTCGTTCCGCTCGACAAGCTCGCCAGCGTAGGCACCCCACTTCTTGAGGTAGCCGTCGCCGTAGTGGTTCGAGCCGATGACTGCGCCGACGCGTTTCGCCTTGAACTCGTTACTCCCGAGGACGTTCCCGTAGTGTTTCGTGTCGTCGACGAGGTCGAGGACGTCCGCGCTGGCGTATTCGCTCTCGGCGGTCGTCGTCGTGATAAGCCCCGGCCGCTCGTCGTGGTTCTCGCCGATCGCTTCGAGCAGCGCGGCGTCGGCCTCGGGGTTGACGTGGTCCGCCGAGTTGTACGGCTTCACGTACTCGGTGGTCCGAATCAGGTTCAGGTTCAGCGCCGCGCGGATGTACTCGGTTCGTTCGGCGTCCTGGAGCACCGGGCGGTGGTTCAGTCGCTCGCCGAGGGAGATCTCCCACATTCGCTTCGTCGGGGTCCCGTCGAGGGCGACCACGGCGCTGGCGTAGGTGAACTCGGGCGGTCGGAGGATGCTCACCGCGCCCCGCTCCCGGTCGAACGCCCCCCGCCCCACGTCGCCGAGGTCCGCAGTCTCGAACCCGTTGCCGAGGTCGTCGCCCGCCAGCAGGGTGTAGACCGCCAGCGGCGCGGCGGCGTGAGCCTTCGGGTCGTCGAACACATGGCCCTCGTCGGCGTCGACACCGGCCTCGTCGAACCACGCCAGCGCCTCGCCGCGCCGATCGGCGTCGTCGCGGCCTTCGAGGAGGTCGGTCCAACTGTCGAACGGGATCCCGGGTGTCGTGCTCACCCAGTATGAGACCGCGCCCTGTAGCTCGGGGCCCATCTCAGTTTCGTAGGCGTTGGGGAACTCGTCGACGACGACCGTCCGCCCGTTGACGACCTTGTCAGCACGGTAGGCGTGGCTGTAGTGGCCGATGAGCACGTCGTAGTCGTCGGGATCGAAGTCCCACAGCGCGGTGTAGGTACACCCATGCTCTTCTGCCTGGCAGGGGAGCCGCTCGCCGAGGACGTTCTCGGCGGCCTTGTGAATCTGTTTCGGGGTCGCTCCCCGGTTGTACCACGCCTTGACGGTGTCGACCCATTCAGCGCCAAACTCGCCGTTTGCGGTTTCGCAGTCGTGAGTGAAACTCGGGAGCTGGTAGTAGTCGAGACTGCGGTCGTCGGCCCACTGCTTGAACTGGGAGTACTGCTCTTTCCGCCCGCGCCCGGTGAGCACAGTCACCGGTTCGCCCGTCTTGGCGGCCGCGGCGATCGCGCCGTAGGACTTGCCCATGGTCGGGAGGGCCTCGACGAGCACTCGGTCGCCACTGCCGTAGGCGTCGGCGATCGCCTCGGTGGTCCGCTCCCGAGCCTCGTCGACGGTCAGCTCGTCGCCGGTGTGCTCGGCGGCGTGTCGCCAGTCCCACCCGCTCGTCGCGGTCGAGAGGTCCCGAACTGCTGGCGGGAGAACCGCGGTGTGTTCGGCGTCCTCGCCCGCGCTGGCGCTGCTTGACGTCCGCCCGTGGTTGAGCCCGTAGTCCTCGCGAACTGTCTCGAGGGCGGCGTTGTAGACGTCCCCCGGGAGCCCCTCGAAGGTGCCACCGTCGCGCGTTTCGTGCTCGACGAGGTCACCGCCCCACTCGGTCGCTTCGCGGGCGACGTGCTGAAGGGCTCTCCGCGGGATCGGGTCGTCGTCGGGGAGCAGCCCCTCGTCTTTGGCGTGCTGCCACGCTGCGAAGTGCTCGCCGTCGTCGAGGGAGCCGTTCGGGTTCGAGGCGTCCCGCGCGCCCGCCTCGGCGAGTAGGTAGGTCAGTGCGTTGTAGGCGGTCTTGTACTTGTAGTCGTAGGCGACGCCGTAGTCCCGAACCACGACAAAGTAGTTCTCGCTGTCGCCGTGGTGGCCGAGGGGGTTCTCACCGCGGTAGTCCCACGCGAGCCCCGACACGTCCTGGATGTCAAGGTCGTACAACGCCGATCCCCGACCACCCGACGCCGATCCATCCCACCCGCGCGAGGACGTCGCCGCTTCGATCGCCATGTCCTTCGGATCGTAGGCGGGGTGGTCGTCGACGCGCCGGGCTCCCGCGAGGATCGGTCGGAGGTCGCCACCCCATCGGCTCAGGTAGTCGTCAAGGTCGACCTTCTCAGCGGCGGGCTGGGGGAGCTCACCGATCCGCACGTCGATCCCGTGGTCGTCGAGGTATGAGGCGGTCCGAACCGCACCACGGACGCCCTCACCGAACTGCTCGGTGTGTAGCCGCTCCCATCCCTCGGCCTCGTCGGGATCTCGAAGGGACGTCGTCGCGGGTTCGGCGTCGTTCACCACGTACACCCGCGACACGTCAGCGTCCGCGAGTAGGTCGACGAGCCGCTCTCGGTCGCCGAGCTTGAACGACGTGGTCACCGGCGACACGCACGGATAGCCCGCTTGGTGAGCGGTGATCGCGTCGGCGACGCCCTCGGTAATCACCACGGGCTCGCCCGCCTCGACGGTGTCGCTCCCGTAAATCGGCTCGGTGAGCTCGCACTCGTCGATCGCGTTCACCGGGAGTTTGTGGTACTTCGCGGGGCCGTCGCCGTAGTCGCCCGCCCGATCGGCTGGGTGGCCCCCGCCAGCCCGCCGCGATATCGCGAAGGCCGGGCGTCCCTGCTCGTCGGTGTAGGGAACGACGAGCCGGCCCTTCCACACGGGTTCGAGACTGTCCCAAAACAGCCCGGTCCCGAGGATCGCCTCGCGGTCGTACCCGCGCTGCATGAGGTAGTCGAGCAGCGCAGTGTCGCTCGCCGGGGCCCAACCGAGCCGCTTCTCGTCGATCGTCTCGTCGTCCCATCCCCGACCGTCGCGGAACGCCTCGCGCGGCGTGTCGAACTCGACGGCGTCGACAGCCGAGACGTCAGCGCCGAGGCGGTTGTGAAAGAACTCGACAGCGTCGGCGAAGGCTTCGGAGGGTTCGGCGTTTTCGTCGGTTTCGGGCGTTGAGGAGCCGGCTTCCCCGGCTTCAGGGGTGGGGGTTTCGTCCTCGGGAGTGGGGTCCTCGTCGGCCGATCCCCGGCCGCTGGCGTCGCTGGCATCTTTAACCAACACTTCGGGGTCGTTGGTGCTCGACTGTTGGTTAAGCCCGGCGGCGTGCCCGTCGACCCGATCGGCGAGGCGGTAGACGTCGAACATCCCGCTCGCCTCGGGATCGGCCTCCAGGAGGTCGCCGACCGCGCCGTCGACGAGCTGCTCGGCGGCCGGGCCCTCGGCGTCGATCATGCTGGCCGCCTCGATCGTCGACACCAACTCCCCAAACGTCGGTCGGTCGGTGTCGTCGAGGACGGTCCGCCACTGCTCTCGCGTCAGCGTCGGGGCGTTGGTGCTCATCGGTCGACCTCCATCCCGTCAGCAAGCTCCTGGAGGTCGTCGGCGAGCTTGCGCGCCGTCGTCGGTGTGAGCCAAAAGCTCACCTGCAGGTTCTCGTCGGGGGCGTGCATCGACGCCCCGCCGTGGCCGAACCCGTCGAGGTCGACTCGAATCCGCTCGCGCTGGCGGATCGCGTCCTCGCCGAACGGCGGGCTCTCGTAGGCCCCGACCTTGTCGACACGCTCGACGTGAGCCGACTCCCAGTGGTCGCGGTCATACGTTTTGTGTCGTCGGCGGTCGGCGGGCTCGCGGTCGGCGTTGGTGTGTGTCGGGAGGCGTAGCTCCTCGTCGCGCTCGACAAACAACGCGTCGTCGAGCATCTCCAGGCCGTCGGGCGTCTCGACCGGCGCTGGCTCAGGATCAGCTTCGTCGTTAACCAACACATCGCTGTCATCGTCACCAGTCTGTTGGTTAAGATCCTCATTCGGCAAGTCGTGGTCCTCACCGTTCG
>Ga0208280_1056_pt1 | contig 5133 bp, 10 predicted proteins | sample AntDeeMetVIRHL14_FD_184780 | JGI IMG/M metagenome (GOLD analysis project Ga0208280, IMG submission 184780) | Saline lake microbial communities from Deep Lake, Antarctica, in enrichment culture - Antarctic Deep Lake Metagenome VIRHL14 (SPAdes)... ... | reverse complement strand
TTCGGTGTCCATCATCGGCTTAATGCTGTATTCGTATTGGTGCATCGGCGTTGTTTCCGAGCCGAGGACCCGAAGCCAGTGGTCGCCGCCTTCTAACTCGGCGTTGTGGTCGTAGCGAAGCCGCTTCAGGAACGAGTTGTGAACTTTCACTGACGACCGATGCCACTCCTTGCGGCTTCGGGTGTTTTTCTGAAGCACGTCGTTCGACTCTTTCGATGGGCGAACTTCGTAGTCGAAAAACGATTTGTAGAACGTGAACTTTAGCATCTCGTCCCAGAGCTTCAGTCTCTCGTCGCGGTTGATGACGCCGAACTTCTCGGCAAGCATCTGCCGCAGGGCGATTTTTCGCTCGAAATGCTGCGGGTGGTGGTAGGTGGTTCGCTCTGCTATATCGAGTTCGTGTTGAACTACGGTCTGCTGAAGCCACTCGGGAACAGCTTTGAGTTCGTACTCGATGCTGTTGATGTAGCGCAAAACGTCGGCGTTGCGGTTGCCGCTGATGCCGGACGACACCCAGTCGAGCAAGAGGCTCCGAATCCCCTCGAACGCCTCGTCGTCGCTGGCGGCGACGTTGACGAGCGTACCCTTCGTGATGCCGTTCTCCTCATCGAGACTCAGTGCACCGCGAATTGCGTCTCTCTCCACCGGCTCAACGCCGCTTTCTGGCTCGCCTTCCAGCAACATTTGCGCCATGTCTCTCGCTCCGATGTGTTTTAGCACTTCATTGACCATTTCCTTTGCTCGGATTCGTCGTGTCTCTTGGTTCATCATGGTTTCAGTAATCTCGTCTGGCAGGTGTGCTGAATCTCTCATAGGTTGTATCCCGGTCTTATATCGCGCCGTTCCGGGGTTGTGGCGCAGGAGCCGTCGGGGGGATTGCACCCCGAACCAGCGTGGTTACTGCGACTTGTCGTTGATGTTCATTGCTACACCAATTTGTCAAACACGACTGGATCAACAGCCGCCCAATTATAGTCAGTCAGTTCGCGTGCAACCTCGTGGTTCCACGCGTAAAACGCATCGCAATCCTCTTCAGTCATGTTAAAGTCAGACATCCACTCATTCAACTCATGCCTAGTGTGGTCGGCCACAACGATCACCTGATCGTCTTCGTGGACAACCTCCGCGTCAGTATGAGGATCTTCACGATATTCGTACTCAAACTCACCGAAGTGCTCGGCCATCGAGATTTTCATCGCCTCGCTTCGCGGATCGTCGGTGCTGATGAATCCTTGTGTGTTCATTGTCGGTTGTTTTGCTCCATCCATTCGCGGGCCGTTTCAGCAGCATCTTCGGGTTCGACACCGATTTCGATGCAGTCGATCACCTGATCTTCTTGATAGTAGTTTTCGGGGAGTGTCACTACGTTGTAAAAACTCATCCTCTCTAGTTCGATGGCAACCACAAGTCCATCGCGTCGTCGTTGAAACGTCTGGTGCTGGAATTCGAACTCCGGTTCAATCTCGGTCCATCCTGCTGGGGGTTTGACTTGCTGATACATAGGCTGTATCCCGGTCTTATATCGCGCCGTTCCGGGGTTGTGGCGCAGGAACCGTCGGGGGGATTGCACCCCGAACCAGCGTGGTTACTGTCGGTTAATAGCTTCGCTGTAGTATGCCTCGCGGAACGCGGGCAGCACATCCTCTTTATGGATATAATATCCGATATCGGTAGGTGTGCTGTCGTAAGGCGCGTAACCAGCCAATTGTTGCAGTTGTGGGGCGATAATGTTGACGTATTGCGCCGAATCGGTTGGGATTTCGAAATGTTCGTCTGGAGCGAACATATCGGTAGGAGCATAGTCCCGACCAATTTCCGCAGCGCGTTCGGCAGCCTTTTCGCCGATTTTTTCAATGGTGAGACAATCTGTGTCTGCAAAGCCACCTAACTCTTCCGTCATACGCAGGCGGAAGCGCAATTCTGGGTCATACGACTTGTGGACGAGTAGATTCACGTTAAGCGGTTTTTGACAGTCCTCGCACACTGGCGCTGGATGATCCCATTCGGAATTCCCGAAGATTGCGCCATTATCATTATCAGCTAATTCCTCGTCAGTAGCACAGTTACCACAGATGATATCGCAGTCATTGACCACGATCCCCGCAAGGCCGTATGGGGCATATCCTGATGGTGTTTGCGATTTGAGGTTAGCGTAGTCGTCGTACAGTGCTTCGGTCGAGCTTACGATGATTTCGTCGCTCATGATTTAATCTCCCGGTCTTATATCGCGCCGTTCCGGGATTGTGGCGCAGGGGCCGCCGGGGAGATTGCACCCCGAACCAGCGTGATTACTGCGGCTTGTCGTTGATGTTCACTGTCGGTTGTTTTGCTCCATCCATTCGTGGGCCGTTTCGGCGGCGTTTTCGGGTTTGAGACCGACTTCGACGTAGTCGATTACCTGATTGTCTTGATAGTAGTTTTCGGGGAGGGTCACTATGTTGTGACTACTCCTTCCTTCCCGCTCAATGGCAAGCACAAGGCCATCGCGTCGTCGCTGAAACGTCTGTCGCTGGTGGTCGAACTCTGGTTCAATCTCGGCCCATCCGGCTGGGGGTTTGACTTGTTGGTTCATAGGTTGTATCCCGGTCTTATATCGCGCCGTTCCGGGGTTGTGGCGCAGGAACCGTCGGGGGGATTGCACCCCGAACCAGCGTGGTTACTGCGGCTTGTCGTTGATGTTCATTGTCGGTTAATAGCTTCGCTGTGGTATGCCTCTCGGAACGCGGGCAACACATCCTCTTTATGGATATAATATCCGATATCGGTAGATAGAGTGTTGTAAGTCCCCTTACCCGTTCCATCCTCGTAACCAGCCAATTGTCGCAGTTGTGGGGCGATATTGTTGCTGTATTGCGCCGAATCGGTTGGGATTTCGTAATGTTCGTCTGGAGCGAACATATCAGTAGGAGCATATTCCCGACCAATTTTCGCAGCGCGTTCGGCAGCCTTTTCACCAATCTCTTCAACGGTGAAACAATCTGTGTCTGCAAAGCCACCTAACTCCTCCGTCATACGCAGGCGGAAGCGCAATTCTGGGTCATACAACTTGTAGACGAGCAGATTCACGTTAAGCGGTTTTTGACAGTCCTCGCACACTGGCGCTGGATGATCCCATTCGGAATTCCCGAAGATTGCGCCATTATCATTATCAGCTAATTCCTCATCAGTAGCACAGTTACCACAGATGATATCGCAGTCATTGACCACGATCCCCGCAAGGCCGAATGGGGCATATCCTAATGGCGTTTGCGATTTAAGGTTAGCATAGTCGTCGTACAGTGCCTCGGTCGAGCTTACGATGATTTCGTCGCTCATGATTTAATCTCCCGGTCTTATATCGCGCCGTTCCGGGGTTATGGCGCAGAAGCCGTCGGGGGGATTGCACCCCGAACCAGCGTGATTACTGCGGCTTGTGGTTGAAAGCTTACCCCAGTGGGGTTAAACCTTTGTGTCGTTATTCGATGATGCCGCTACAGATGGTCCGGCTTTTCGACGGGTTCGATGTTTTTGACCACCGGAAGCACATCAAAGACTGTTACCGTCAGCTTCGTGATCATCGTCCCGTCGGAAAGGTAGTGTTCGACCTCGATTGTGTCGGAGTCATCGGATTCGAGAACGTGAATGTGATCGATGTAGAAATCGCGGAGTTGGCCGTCTTTCCACAGTTTCCACTGCTGTCCGATCTCATACCACCCGGCAATGTCGTGTTTCATGCGTCAACACTTTGTAGTTCTACCTCGTTGATACTGATTGCGTTTCCTCGTTCAACGAGGGTGGGGAGATCCGCCATATATTCCGTAGGCACGATGAAGATGGCGGCAACGTGGTTGTGGCTGGAGGTGTTGAAGTTATCTCTGGTCCATAGCATCCGGTATTCGTCATCGTTTACCCCCACCGAACTGAGTCCAGCCATGATCTCATTTTCGGCCACGTCGTGATCATCGGTCTTTACCACTGCCTTAAACGCTCGATGTTGAAACTTGTCGTTGATGTTCATAGGTTGTATCCCGGTCTTATATCGCGCCGTTCCGGGGTTGTGGCGCAGGGGTCGTTGGGGAGATTGCACCCCGAACCAGCGTGGTTACTGCGACTTGTGGTTGAAAGTTTACCCCAGTGGGGTTAAACCTTTGTGTCGTTATTCGATGACGCCGCTACAGATGGTTCGGCTTTTCGACGGGTTCGATGTTTTTGACCACCGGGTAGTTACCGCCACGATTCGCCTTTGTTGCTTTTGCCTTCGATAACATCCACCGATTCGCCATACTCGGTGAGCATCACGGTGTTGTGGCTCGAAGAAGAGGCAACCAACCCCTCGTTATCCCACGTCGCCACGATCTGCCGGGCACGTTGTTGATGGATGCCGGTGTTGTTCTCGGCGACTTGTGTGGACGAAATCTGGATGAACTCGCTGTTTTCGAACGCGATCTTGAGTCGCTGCCAGAAGTGCTTTTCATCGGGTGTTACCTGTCGTTTTGTCTCGTGTGTTTCGGTCATTCGTCCGACTCCGTGATCTCGGTCTGTTTAATCGCCCACTCGATGCCGACCCCTTCGAGGTCTTCGAGGTAGCCCACGGGGTCATCAACGGCCTGTGTGGGAACGTAATGGAACTCGCTGCCGTCGAACTCGTCGGCTTCGAACATCATGTATGGATGTTCACCATCGGGAGTGAGTACCACCACCGCTCCGTCTTGGCATTCTTTCAGTTGGCAGTACGTTAGATCAACCTTGTCGTAGTAAATTTTTGTCATTGTCAGATTTCCTCAATCGAGTAGCCGCCGCCATTGCGCCAGACGTTCGCTTCATCGACTTCAATGTAAGTTGTTGCATCGTACACCGCAATCGTGTATCGCTCGCCAGTCGCCACCACTTCGCCGGGGACTACCCCCTCCATCGCACCGAGATCAGCCATGACGCTATCCCCACGTTGAGGGGCGTTTCGCTGGATACTCATGCGGTTTCTCCGTAGAGCGCGACCTTTGCGTTCAACCATTCGATGAGGCCGGCGAAGTTGTTTTCGGTGACGTAGTAGCGTCCACCGAGAACATCACCGTCTCGACTTAATTCGATGCTTCCGTTGTCGGTGCGGTTCACCAGAAAGCCGCGGTGATTCACGCAGACAAAATTTCCGTCAAC
>Ga0208280_1053_pt1 | contig 7085 bp, 9 predicted proteins | sample AntDeeMetVIRHL14_FD_184780 | JGI IMG/M metagenome (GOLD analysis project Ga0208280, IMG submission 184780) | Saline lake microbial communities from Deep Lake, Antarctica, in enrichment culture - Antarctic Deep Lake Metagenome VIRHL14 (SPAdes)... ... | reverse complement strand
ATGCAGCAATCGTCAGAACCCACAGGATCGCCGCTGTGGCGTTTTCCATCGTACTGGTACTCGCGGTCATATCCATGGCTTCTATGCTGACTGCGGCCCTGCTGGCCCTGCTCGTCGGCGGCTGTGTAGGAACGACGTTACTCGCACTGGGTATTGACCTGCCGCTACGGCACACTGCATACCGAGGACCACACCAGTAGCACACATCCCCGCAGTATCCCCTCGGGGGTCAACCCCGTGGTTTGACATCCTCCCCGCGCTGAAGCGCGAGGATTCCCACGGCACCGTGCCGCTGGGTTGGGATATTGTGGTTTACGACGTGACCTGTTCTTGAGGTGCAAACGCACCAGTTTCCTTGTCAAACAAGAACGTCGATGGCTGTGCCAACCAGCCGTTACTCCTATCCTCTGAATGAGGACTCGGAGATACTTTCTGCCGAATGTTCTCAGCGCCGTTCACGTCTGCGTTCGCCACTGTACCGCACTCATCGCAGACATACAGTCCGCGTTCAACACGGTTCGCCTTTCGTTCCCGACCACAGCACGAACACGACTTCGAGGTGTCCCGCTCAGACACTGGCTCAACCGTGATTCCTTCCATCTCGGCTTTGTATTCGAGGAGGTCGGTGAAGCGGTCGAACGCCCACGAGTGCAAGTCAAGATTCCCGTGCTTGCCCCAGTTCTTCGACTCACCATTCTCCTCATCCTCGCGGATACCGGAGAGGTTGCCAACCACAATCGTCCCAATCCCCTCATCAACACACCGTTCAACAATGTGTTTTGAGAGAGTGTGGAAGTGGTGAGTCCGACGAGCCGACTTCTTCTGGTTCAACCGAGTGGCTTGTTGGGAGTCTGAGTTGTCACACTGAGCGATCCGCTTGCTGAAGTAGTAGTCGTCCTGTTTCAAGCAGTTCAGCGGGTACAGTTCGCTGTGGCCGTCTTCATAGGCGAGTGCCGCAAAGTTGTTGATACCGAGGTCAACACCCACCGTCTTCTCACCGGGGGCGTCAGTCACGTCGATCTCGACCTTACAGACGAAGTGGAGTTCCCACTCCTCACCCGCCCAGACTGCCCGAACCTGTTGGACATTCTCCACGGTAGAGAGGTCAACGTCGGGGCGAGTTTTGTACTTACACAGGACGAAATCCGACCAGTATTCCTTCAGATTCGATCCTTTTGAGAGTCGAACGCGGTTGTACTGGGTGTCGAGTTTGAAGCCAGCGGCTTTGAACGTCACCGTCGAACGCGGATGTTCATCGCCGTGTTTGCGGTAGCCGGGCGGGTTTGCTCTCGTGTCTCCGTTGCGTCGTTTGCCGTACCAGCCGTTGAACGCCTCAGCGAGTTCTTGAAGGACTCGCTGACTTGACTGCGAATGCAGGTCATCATAGCGTTCGTGGGTTTTGAGATACGTGGTGAGTTCGTTGTGGTTCGGGATGTGATCGATTTCATCCCAGATCCGACTGCACGTCCACCGTCCAACGTTCCAGAGTTTCGAAGCTGCGAACCCGAGCGAATCAAGGTCGTCTTGCACCCGAGACTGGTTCCGTATGGAAGCAGTGTAGGTGCGAGTAACGACCTGTTTCGCCATACATAATCTATGTAGAGCCAGTTACTTAATAGTGTCGATTACCGTGGAATATCCCGCTGTGCCATCGACTGGTGGAGTGTGAAAGGAAGTGTCGGATTCATCCCCGCGCTAAAGCGCGAGGCTTTCTCCTCGATTCTCCGTAACAACTCGTGTTGTAAATCGAGGACGGGGCTGCTGCAGTAACACAACAGTACAGCACCGCACAGTAACGCAACAGTACAGCACAGCTTAGTTGCTACAGAGGTATAAACCCACTGTTTAACCCCATAGTGTAAACCGTGGTGTAACAACTCGTGTTGTAATTCGAGGACGGCGCTCCTACAATAACTCAACAGTACAGCACCACACAGCACCGCACAGTAACGCAACAGTACAGCACAGCTTAGTTGCTACAGAGGTATAAACCCACTGTTTAACACCGCAGTGTAAACGCAAAAAGTTCCCCCCAGTAGGATAGGACATCAGTGTCCTACCCCGCTGGGGGGATATTTGCATCTGGTAAACAATTAACACTCAGCTATAAGTGATAATCTACCGAAGTTAAACCATGGATCTAAACTCACGGGAAGCGGCATTTCTGCTTGATGAGATGGACGAGATCGAAAAAGACGAGCTTCGCCATACGTCTGCCCGGCATCAAGCGTCTCAGATTCGGCAAAAAGCCGAGCGGATGCTTGTCGGGTCGTAATTCGAGGACGCCGCGGAGTTAGCTACAGGGCGACCAGCCGCAATCGTGGCAGGTCGGGCATCCGCCGACTTGCTGAACGTTTTTCGAACGACACTCCTTGCAGGTATCAGCAAATCCGGCCACTATCTTTTTTCAGGGCGAGAATGTCACTTGTCACCTGTACGGTCGGCGGCGTCCTCGACTTGCGACTCGGATGTATCACCCGGTGGCTTGCCAACGTGGCCGTCACTGTTCAGATCGGTGCTAGTTCGTCGTTCGACAACCCAGCGGGCTGCCTTCGGGAACCCCAGTGCGAGAGCCGCACCGGCAACGGCAAACTCGATGTTGCCGACAACGATAACTTCGGGGACGTAGTTGAGTAGTTCTTGCATGAATTACCTCCGTGTGATGAACGACCAGTCATCGAACAGGTCAGTTGCTTTTTCGACGCCCTGTTCAACGTCGAAGTTCTTTTCTCGGAGATGGGCGATAGGAGCCGACCGCCAGTCGTCCTCGTAGTGGGCGTAGATTTCGCGTCCGGGCTTTCCATCGGCCCGCTCGAAAATCATGATGTGAAGCTGTCTGCCCGGTTCTACGAGGCCACGGCTGTCGTAGTCGTGCCACAGCACCCAACTGCCTTCCTGCTCGCGGCCATCGGCCTTGATTTTGTACGCTGTAATCGGGTTGCGGAGCAGGCCAAGGTCAGCGAACTCGTGTTCGAGGGTTTCCTCGTCAATATCGACCCTGCCGACATACTGTGAGCTACCAGTCCCGCCAATAGCATAGAGTGGTACTCCGATGAGGCCGCCGAGCCAGACGAGATACTGATGAAGTTTCGGATACAGATAGCCCGCGACAGGCTCTTGCCAGTCGTCGTCTGCGTTGAGTAGAAAGTTCATTTATCTTGTTCTAAAATTTTATTTTTATTATATATTCCTTCCATAAACTTTAATTTTTCCACTAAACTTAAAATTAGGAGCTTCAGACCTAAATTCACGTTGCATTTCAATTTTTTGTAATGGTGATGATACATTATTATTCATACCATATTGTAATTCATTAATTACTGAACCCAATGAAATATTCCCATTAATTGATGCGTTCTCAGTCCATTTTCCAGAAATAGTGACATAACCATGTCCATTAGCTATCCCTGAACTTCTATAATCTAAAACCCACAAATCGTCTGTTTTTTGAGTACCCCCAGAAGTAATATAGTTATAATTATAACTGCCATCACCATTAATACGCATTTGTAATTTGTTATTACCATAGCTTTCAAATGGTATAGCTATGTCTAGAAAAACAATTCTAACTTGGTCATATGTTTCAGATAAATTTATTGTTAATTGTTCAATATCATTAAAATCATATGGACTTTCTGGAATTTCAGTCCACATTCCCCCAACAGTAACGTCACCAGTGTTGCCGTTAACACTTGAAACGAGATTATTGTTGGCCCAAGTTTGTACTTCACTGAACGTTGGAATTTTTTCCAATACCATATTTATGTACCGTCCTCGATGTAAAGTCCGTCACTATCAACGAACACTACTTCACCCTTGCTCATTGCCGGAACGTCGCCAGTCGTAGCAAACGTTGGAAGTTGAACGCCATCATACAGGCGAGCAAAATCAGTTGAATCGAGGCCGTCAACTGAGTTTGCATCTCCTGCGATGTCTACCGTTAGCGATGTTTCGCCATTGACTGCCGCAACTGTTTCACTGTCAGTGTACCGACTGTGGTGATCGCTCGAACCGACGTTGGTCAGTTCATCGTGGTTGTGATCGTGACCAGCATCGGCAAACGCATCGGCGTGTTCACCATCGACCATATCTGCGTTGTCCGCCTGATCAGCCGCGTCAACCCTCCCATCGTCGTCGCTATCGAGTCGGTTGAACTCGGAGTTAATCCCGTTGATCCGGTTGATTACCGTTGACCAAAACCAGTCGAAATTCTGTGCGTCGGGCCGTTGATTCTGCTGAAAGTCAAGAGCGGATGACGGTTCGCTGCCGTTGTCGCCGTGACTGTAGCTAATGTTGTTTCGTGCCATAGTTAGTTAATCGTGGATGACCACGTACCTTCGTTGAACCCTTCGAGCGAGGCGTCATCGCCTTCAAACGCGAAGCTGCCGTCCGAAATGATTACCGCCTGTGCATCAACGCTGAGTGCCCCGTTGAGTAGGACTTGGATTTCGTCTATAGTCAATGGACTTGCGTCGATAATACTGCCGTCAACCGTCAGTTCAACCGTTTTGGGTTCTGTCTCAGGTGGTGAACTGAATGAAACCGACTCTGCGTCGGCATCGAGAACAAGCAGCGCGACTGTCGCAAATGAATCACGCGTTGTGTCCGATGCCTGTGAGGCAAACGCGGAGTTGATTCGAACGCGGAGCTTGTCGTCCTTCTCGTCGGTTTTTCGAGTGACACCGACGTATCTACCGAGTTTTTCGAGTTCTCTGCCAGTTGCCGTATCAACAAATCGGTTGTCGTACAGTGATTCCAGTTCGAGATCGAGTCGGCGGTTTTCACTGCCAACCACCTGTAGTAGTTTATACAGGTTATCGCCCGGTTCAAGTGATACTGGGCCATCCCAGTTGTCAATAATGTCGCCGCTTTGCGTTTCAGTTGTGCCGTACATTTAGTGTACCATCCCGAGATCCAGCGAGTACAGTTCGTTGTACCCACTGTGATTGGTGATTTTCAGCCGGTACCAACCGCCTTCGTCGAGGGGAATACCCTCGACAGTGTGGATCGCTTCATTGTGCCCAGTATCAACTGGATCACTGACCGCGTCGGGGTTGCCGTTGCCATCAGCGTCGTATTCCACGTAGACCGTAGCGGCTGGTTCTTTCGCACCCGGCACGACCATCCCACGAATGGCTAATGTGTCCTCACTACCGAGGATCTTAGATTCAGAAAACCAATCGGTGTACCACGCGACTTCTCCGTCGTCCCACTCAAGTGGGTAATCAAGCAGTTCGAGTGACGTTCGGTCGTTGAACACGGTGGTGAACGATCCTCGACTGTGAGAATTGACCGACTCAAGCAAGCTGATCACGCGAATGGGTGCACTGGCTGCGACACTGTGGAACGAATCGGTCGTTCGGTCGGCATATGCCAATGGTCCTCGACTCGTGTCGGAACTCGATGAGGGCGCCCACGATGAGGTCGTTTCCAGTAGACTGATCAGCCGACTGGTGCCAGCCGTAAATTGACTGCTGTGGGAACTCCCCGCTCGGACTCCGGTGAATGGGCCTCTGTCGGACTGCGAAGATCCACCCGACAGGGCCGATGACACAGTTTCGAGCAGGGCGATGAGCCTGCTGTTCTGCGAGGTCATCGAGTTACTACTCGAAGTTACCGACTCGGAAATGCTCAACACTCGCTTTGCTGACGAAGTACTAATCGCCGAGTGACTGGCTGCCGACCGTAGTTCGTTGAGGAATGTTTCAGCCGAGGATGTGCTGCTGGATGAAGCAGTGTGTTCGGTGTAGGCTTCAACGTAGAAGTCGTAGCTGGTGTTTTGAGTCAGACTTGTTGCAGTGAATGTTGGTGTGAAAGGACTGTTCCATGAAGTTGAAGCTGGGTCAGCCGTCGTGCTTACTTCATCACTTACACTGTCGGTGATCGTATCGCCAGAACCTTCGTTGAGATCGTAGTTGACAGATGGGGTTGACGGTTTACCGCCATCAGACCAGTGTAGTATTTCGGCTTCAGTTAACGCTCTATCATACCACGTAGCTCGAATGAATCTCCCATCCATGGGATTTTCATAGGCGTGTCCACCAAGTGTATTTATATTTAAGTCTGCATCAATTTCAGTTCTCGCTTCACCAGTCCGGTAATTAGTACCATAGCTGCTGACATCATAGTAATCTCCGTTGATGAACCAGTCTGCTTCCCTGTTATCGAAGCGTACAGCAAGCCAGACGCGTTCACCAGTTGGGATTTTAGGATTTTCATCAGGTGCAAAGGAATTCCCGTTTGTATCAGTTTCACAGCGTATACTACCACTACCTCTGATTTCGATCATACTACGTCCATAGGTTCCACCAATGATCCCCGAATTTAGTGAGTCCAGTTCAAACTCTACGAGGAATGTTCCCCCAGTTGCACTGAGAGTTTTATCAGTGGTGAGTGGTACTTCAGTTCGACTTAGATCGAGGTGGTACTCGGGAGCTAAGTCTGCCTGTTGTTGCCAAGATGATGAATCGGATTTTTGGTGAACTCGGAAGCCGTCTTCGTTGTTGGATTCATTCGACCACGAAACATCAATCGTAGTATCTGATGAAGCCGTCGCAACAACGTTCTCTGGTGGTGGTGGTGATGCCATCTATAAATGTACTACCGGGTTACTGTGGAATGTCGATACTGTAAGTGATGACCACGTTGTCACCACTTTGGTTGATGACCGCTTCTGCGAACTGCTCTCTGACCGTGATCTGTCGCCCCCCGCTCGCCGAATCCCATACTGCCGAATATTTAAGTGTCGTTGGAACCGGAATATCGCCGTCACTGCCGGTCACGTCGAACTCGATCTGTAGTGTTTTGTCACCGTCTTCATCGAGCCATTGACACCGGCCATCGCCAGTGATCGAAACGCGGGTGACTGGGTTGCTTACATCGTCGTACAGTTCAATGTAGTCCCAGTCGTTTGGAACTCCCGTCGAACTGTTCACGAAGTCTCTGATACTCTGGTATGCGTCTGATGTGAGTTCTGCCATGTTATTTCATTACCGTGTTGACGGTGATCGAACCGTCCCGTGCGTTCGTAATCGCAACCTCTTCGTCGCTGATTGAGTAGACATTCGCTCCGTTGGCAAGTTCGA
>Ga0208280_1051_pt1 | contig 7330 bp, 11 predicted proteins | sample AntDeeMetVIRHL14_FD_184780 | JGI IMG/M metagenome (GOLD analysis project Ga0208280, IMG submission 184780) | Saline lake microbial communities from Deep Lake, Antarctica, in enrichment culture - Antarctic Deep Lake Metagenome VIRHL14 (SPAdes)... ... | reverse complement strand
GACGTGTTGGGTTGCGCTAGCCCAAGTGCAGAAGTCCGCGCCACAGCTGCACTCCACGCGGTACTCGTCGGGATCTTCGCCGAGTTCGTCGCCGTCGTCAATCTGCCAGACACCCGTGCCGTTCTGAATGTGAGTGAGTCTAGCAGCACCGTCGATGGAGTCGTCGAAGTTGGCGGCTGCACTGAGGTATTCGGTAAGCGTTGCCCCCATGGTAGCGTTGTTTTGCTCCATACTAACGCAGAGTACCCACACTGCCATAAGTGTTTCCCATTTAATCAGCGAGAGAATCCCGTTTATTCGTCTGCGCTATCGTCGTCTTCGACATGCCGGTCCTCGTACTCACTCCACGATTGACTGAACTCGTGTCCACTAAACACGTCTTTCAGGCCGCTGACTTGCTTGAGTCGGAGTACCTCGTCTAATTCCATACCCAATTCCTCGCAGACACGTTCGTCGTCCCAGCCCTGTTCGATCAGATCAGCCACTAGATTACTCATGTCTCGGATCTGGTGAGTACCACGGGCGCGGTTGTGGCGAATCGTCGACGACATGCGTTCATCGAGCGACTTGTCTATCACTGTCACCGGAACGTGGTCATAGAGTCGCTCGCGGATGTCCTCGCGGTTCTTCCCGATCAACATTCTGTGGAACCCATCGACTACTTCGAAATATTCGTCGTCAGTTTGGTAGGTGACAATCGGCTGAGTGTACCCGTCTTCTTTGATGGACTTGTGTAGGAGATCCATTTCGGGCGTGGCAACCTCATTAGGGTTGTAGTCGTTACCCTCAACATGATCCTGTTTGACCCATTTGATATTCTCTACGGGTTCACTGAACGGCGACCGCTCGTGGAGTTTTTCGCGGAGGCTATTGAGGGCCGACACCTGATCGTCGATATCGTCTGTCTCGTCGAAGAACTGGTCGACGGCGTCCAACAGTAGCTCCTCGGTTATCTCACTCTCGCTGTCTGACTCGCTGTCGATATCGAGCGCGTCGGCCAGCTCCTCTAGCGTCGTCTTTTCACTCATCGTCGACCTCCAGTGTCATGTGTGTCGTTCTCATGTTGTAGGACTCTCCGGCCTCGAAGCCAGCCGACTCGTAGAGCGGTGGCTGGTAGCAGTATGTGTCGATAGTTTCGGCACCCGACTCACGGGCGGCGTCGATAAGATGCAGGACCAGCGCAGCACCGAGACCCTCGCCACGGCGGTCGTCTCGGACCCAACAGTGGTCGATTCGAGCTGTCGCACTCCGGTTGCTCGGCCACCAGATGCATCCTACGGCGTCGTCGTCGATGCGGAACCAGTCGGCCCCATCGCGTGGTTGGATTTGAACGCCGTCGTCCATCGCTTCAGCAGCCAACTCGAAGATATCTGCGAACGCACAGTGGTTGACCGTCACATCCGCGGCCTGATCGAGATCGGTGTCTTCGATTGGTGGAGCGTTGCTCATGAATTGGCCTCCTGCTGAGCTTCCTCGGCCCACTCACCGAGATGTTTGTCGTCCGTTGCGCTGGGGTCGATCAACGACTCGCCGTACTTCTCTCGGAGTACTTCCAGTTTCTCGCGGCCACCTTTCGTCTGAGAGAAGCCGAGTCGTTTCATCCAGAAATCGTTGCGCTCGATGGCCCACGCCACCCGCTCCCACGACGGCCATTTCTGTTTCGATATATCGTCGGGGTGGGCGTCGTCGATGTCTTCGAGACCCATTTCCGCGGTCCAACCTGTGTCCTCGTACTCGGCGTCCTCGTACCACTCTAAGAACGTCACGATCTTCTCGGTGTAGTGGTCTCGAAGCTCTGGACAGTACAGCCCGACGCTCTCTAAGAGAAACACCGCGTATTCCTCCCACGACAAGTGATCGGGTTTCTCGGATTTGAAGTTGCCCAGTAGCGACGTGCGGGCGTAGATATTCCCGAAATTCACGCCACTGACGCGATCTAGGACTTTCTCCCACGTTTCAGGTTCGATAGCGCGGAACTGGTCGAGACCGTTGCGCTGATCGTCGCCGTATGGTTGGCAGATCCGGGCGTCGTGGATCGACATGCCGTTTTTCCACATGGCCTCGTAGACACGGTTGTACGGCTTGTCGTATTTACTGACGTAGCCCCAGATGTCTTCGGTCGACCAATCGTAGATCGGGTAGAAGTTGAACACATCGAGGTACTCGTCGCCGACCGCGACCCGTGTCGTCCAGTTCTTGTCGTCGTATCGCTGTTTCGTGTCGCTTGTGAGTGATCGAAAGCGGTTCAGCGACTCATCCGACCGAATCCCGATTCCAGCGGCGGTCGTGCCGTCGTGACTGTCGTCGTACCACTGCGCGAAGCCGTCGATGAAGTCCTCAAACTCCATTTGTGGCTCGAAAAAGTCGAATGGGGTGGTCGTCTTCGGTGAGAACGCAATCGCGGTCGGGGGTATCTCGAACCCACTTGTCCTTGGCCTCCTTTCCCCAGCACGTCCATTTTGGTTGGATCTGCGAGACCGCGTTCCGTAGCGACAGCGGGAGACAGACCCAGTAGGTCGTGCCGATCACGTCGTCGCATAGCTCCAGTAGTTCCTCGAAGTGTTCGATGGTGGCTTTGTACTGGGCTTCGAGGTCGACGAAAAGCACGTCGAACTCACTGTTGGTCTCGCGGGCGATCTCGGCGGCCAACTGCATCATCACCGACGAGTCCTTTCCGGCACTTACCGACAGGTAGATTTGATCGAACTCCTCGAAGACGCATCTGAGCCGGTCGCGGGCGGCCTCAAGGACGGTCTTGTCTTGGTACTTCTTGAGGTCGGACATGGTTAGTCGATGATCCGGTCTTCGGGCGTCATGCAGTCGGGGCATTTGACCGAATCAGTTGTGCGGTTCACAAATACTTCTTCAAGATTGAACCGCCCGTCGCAGCCGTCACAGACGTACCCACTACCCTCTGTCTCGATAACAGCGAACTCGACCTGTTCGCCCGATTCGATTTGCCATTTTTCTCGTTCTTCCTTCGGAATCGTGACTCGGCCTTTCCCGTCAACCCTTGACTTGATGAGGTCGTTTTGGTGGACTTTATAGATGCTCATCGTTCTCTCGAAGCAGCGATCTCTTTCAGATCTTCTGTGTCGACGACGACTTCAGCGCCGAACTCAAACCCGTTGGCAGTTCGGACAGCTACGCCACTGAGTCCGACTTTGGAAACGCCTACGACTGGCTCATTCTCTGCATTGATCTCGTAATCGCCGAGGTCGCTTTGCTTTCGCATATATCCCACTTATCCCACTATCACTTAAACCTATCCCACTTATCCCACCTGTCTAAGAATTGTCTTTTCTCAATCTCTTTCAGTTCGTTGGTCTCGTGGGGGTAGATGAACTGCGAGATTTCACGTGCGCCCAACGAATCGAACTCAGAGTCGTAGAGCGTCACAAGCCTGTTTTCGCGGGCGTCGATCCCGTCGTAGAGGTCGCCCTGTTTGTCATAGATGTCGTGATACGGTAGCTCGTTGTCGACGATGTAGGCCCACACATCGGCAGTCGTTAGCTGGTGGATCGGCGCGGTCGCTATGTCACCGTCGTCGGCCTCAACTGGGAGTCCCTCGCCAGCGAACCGATCACGACGCTGGTTGGACTCGGCGGCCCGAATCCCCAGCACTCGACACGACCAGCCGTGTTCGCCGACGAGCGCGTAGTATTGGCCCCAGTACCCGTTGTATCCGTGGCCCTCATCTGTGACCATCCGTTCGTCGTTAGCGGCCTCCGAGGTCCGAACGTAGAGGTCGGCGTCCCACTCGCGGGCGCGGTCTCGAACGTACTCAGTCACGCCCGGCACATTCAACAGGCCGTTGTCGAAGTGGTAGACCGACCATCCGACGCCACATTCGACGGCCAGACGCCACAGTACGAGTGAGTCTTTGCCGCCAGAGACGTGCAAACACGGACTGTCGAACCTATCAGCCGTCCGTTGGATGTAGTCGCGGGCCTGTTCGATACGTCGCTGGTAGCCCCGTTGTTTCGCATGGAGTTCGAAGCGCCGACGTTCAAGAGCGTCCATCGTTAGGCGACCGCTGGTGTCTCGATACCGAGTGCGGGGTCGACGGCGTCGGTCGGGAACTCGGTGAAAGGTGGGTAGGCCATTGCCTGATTCTTGTGGTGCCAGTACGGCGGCAGTGTAGTTCGACGTTCGATGCGTGTGTTGGCGACGACGCGACTACCGAATTTAGCTGGGACTGATCGAAGCCACTGACCGTTGTGGTAGACCGCTGACTCAACGTTGCCGGTTACGTCGAACACCTCGATCTCACGGATTTGACCGAAGCCTTGGGACCGCTTCTTTCCGATCCCCGATACGTGGTCCTCGATCAGCTCGGCTACTCGGTCAGCGTCGACGTCGTCTTTCGGTTCAAAGAAGAAGGTTAGTTCGTCAGCCCCAGTGTACGGCAGCGAAGCGTTGTAGGACTTGAACGACCCCGACGACGTGTTGACGTGCGTCTCTTTGATCTGGTGGACCGGATCATGGTCGAAGTGTTTGCGCCACTTCGTCGTACTCCAGCGTTCACGTTCGTCGATGTCAGTTCCTTCGGGCGTGGCGATTCCGGCGGCGGTCGCAGCCCACACCCACTCGCCGTCGACCTCGTAGGTCTTGAACGGCATTTCAGACTCGAAGTAGGTCGGATCATCGTCGTCTTCCATTTCAGCCAGCCCGTCGACGCCTACGCTTTCGACGCCAGCCGCGTAGGCGACGAAACTATCGAGGTGGATGTACGGATCGGAGGCCGCGATTGGGCTACCGAGGTCGACGGTCAGACAGTACACGTCTCGCGGCATTTAGGCCACCCTGTCTTCGAGGTTCTCGATGAATCCTAGGATGCCCTCGCGGTTCTCGTCGACCCACTCGCGGTAGGGTTCGCCACTGGGGAGTTCGTCGTACTCGAAGTCGATTTTGCCGAGTCCGCGAGAGGCCATCCCACCGAGGACTGGACGTTCGTTGAATAGCTCGAACGCATGACCGAGACAGGCGGCTTCGATGTCAGTGTGCCCCGTCCGAAGCGTGAGGTCATGATGGAGTTCCGTGCCGGGGACCAGTACCTCGATATCGTACTTCATCTGTTGGGTGTCCTCGCCGTCCTGCTTGCCGCCCACGCGGTCGTCCTGTCGTGTGTAGAACGTCTCGTCGACGAACTCGAAGACCGACATGTCGCTGTCTCGCCCGGTGTAGGCGTTGGTCTCAACAGCGACCGGTAGGAGTTGCCCCACGTCGACGCGGCCTTCGATCATCTGATCCTGAATGGCCGTGCCGAGGAGCGACAGTGGTGGGATATGCTCCCGAATCCCGTTTATCATTCGCCGGTTGAGTTTCCCTGCGCCTGCCGTGCGTTCGAGCGAACCGCCCGAATACAGCGCATTCGAGAGCGTATCACTCACTTCGAGCGGTTCGCCGTCGTCGCTGATCCGGTCGAGGAAGTCTCGTGCGAGGAGATCGCGGAGTTGGCCCCGGAGGCTGTTACCGGAGATCACCGGGACGCTTTCGTGGTACACGTCGCCGTTGTTCCGAACAGTCACGTCCAGCCTCCGTAGGCGGATCTCCATACCGAAATCCTCGTCGCTGCCGTGTTTGAGTGGTGCCTGTGCCGTGTACGTGCCGGTGAAATCTTGAGTCGTGTTCATTGATAATCTCCGTTGGTATCGTCGTTGCTGTCGTTGTCTCCGCCTAGATCCATGTACTGCTCGCGCATTTCGAGAACCACGAGCGCGCTGTGCTGTCGAACCGTCCGAAGGAACGTTCTGGTGTCGTCGCTGTCGTCGTAGCAGTGGATCACGTCGCGGGCCTCGCCGTCTCCAAGTGATCGGACGCCCCATTTGTTCGCCAGCCGCTGGGCGAACGACGCTACGGTGTCTGTTTGGGCGGCGGTGCCAATTCGGGATGCGAACTCGTCGTCGAGGTTGCGGTGTGTGTCGACGGCGTCGAAGTCGGTGCGTCGGAACACCGCATACGCGATGGTCGACGCATCTTGAATCATATCGAGGTGTGTCTGGTCAGTCATTGATGAGTGGGTCGTGATCGTCTGTGAGGTCGGTTCGTGGTTGGTCGTCGTCACTTCGAGAGAGCGTGAGTGCCAACTCCAGCCGGGCGGTGCGTCGGTACGGTTCGATCACTTGTGCCCGGTCTCGGTAGGCCGGGAGTCCGATTGATTCGACGTTCTGGACCCGCGGCTCTCCGCTTTTGATCTCGTCAAATGTGAATCGGTGGAGCCGGAGGTCCTCGATGGCTGCCACGAGATTAGCGAACGTCTGCCAATCTTCAATACGGACCTTCTCTCGGTCGTAGGCGACAGTCAGCGGGTTTGTCGAGATATTGACCGGCGTCCACAGATAGCTGTGCGACGAGCGGATCGGACTACTAGTGACGTGGATCGCCAGCGGTGGATCGTAGTCGCCAGCTCGAAGGCGTCGAAACAGCCCCAAGAGGTCTCCCGTCGACGGTGTCTCGGTGTCGACGTCGTGGGCGACCCAGTGGCCTTGTTTGTAGGTTCGTTGAGCCATGACCCACCCACACTGTTTGCAGACGTGATCGGAACTCGGAACGCGGAGCAGTGGATCGTCACTAAAGTATTTCTTTGAGGTCGCATCGTCGACGTGTTGGCCGTCGCCGTCGACGCCACAGAAACAACACGCCCCCTCTTGAGTCGAATACTCGTCGGGAATGTCGTGGTGGGAGGCCAACAACCGAGACGCTGTTTCGGCGCGTTGGCCTGCTTTGTCGTCTAATTCCATGCGATATAGTACACGGTCTACTCCGTCCCCTCACGTGGGTCTTCGACGAGTTCGTAGAGCCCGTCGTAGACCTTGCGTGCGTTGCCGTGTTCCACGAGCCGGCCAAGCCGATCGCGGATGTATTGGAGGCTGTACCCTGTCTCGTCGGCGGCGAATGGTGCAGTGACACGACCCTCGCGAAGTAGATCTAGAAGCTTGTCGTCTGCGGGCGAGAGATCATCCTTGTCGAGCATTCGCCTGTCGGTTGTCGCGCTCACGGCTTAAGCTACGGTAGACTATGACTTATGTCTTGCCCCACAAACCTTAGGCCCTAAGGGTTAAGTACCCACGCCACTTACTGTAGGATGAGCACGGGATGTGGTCGCAAGAAGTGGCCCGGCGCGGTGAAACGCGCCTGACCGTGCTCTCCACTAACGAGAGCATGTCAACGACAGATCCGACTCCCCAAAACGGTACTGATGGCACCGACACGATCACTGACCTTCGCGACCTCCGACGCGGCGACCGCGTCGTCTTCGGCGACCGCACGCAGCCGCTCACGGTGGCGGACCTCGGCGAGCGCGTCCACGGCACCGGCGACGACGAGA
>Ga0208280_1047_pt1 | contig 8093 bp, 7 predicted proteins | sample AntDeeMetVIRHL14_FD_184780 | JGI IMG/M metagenome (GOLD analysis project Ga0208280, IMG submission 184780) | Saline lake microbial communities from Deep Lake, Antarctica, in enrichment culture - Antarctic Deep Lake Metagenome VIRHL14 (SPAdes)... ... | reverse complement strand
AGCGGTGAATTGGAACTTCCTCGATCTACTTCGTGGGAGCAGCCGAGACTGACCGTCAAATTATACAGAAAGTGACTATTTTGTGGCGTTCAGGCAGCACCCTCTCGACTCGTTCGGGAAGTAACGAGTATACGGACTCATCTCCTGCTTCCATTCTTCAACGACTTCCTCATTGACATCATCAAACGGTTCTGGAGGGGGTGTATCAGGCATGGGTACACATACAATGTGAAGTATCATAGCTATTTTGGTGTAGTACTATATTACTTCAGAGCAGATTGAGTTCATCAGGCTCTGTTGAAACCCTTGGTAGTTGATACAAACAGTGTGCTGCATACAAGGCGCGTATCTCGCACAGAAGTTCTTCGAAAACCAGCTGGTCGGATCGGTCAAGACACAGCATTCATCGACCGGCCGTTTCATTCGATATTACGTCTGAAGAACAGATTCAACAGAACCGAGTATCACGCACCTCCCGTTAAAACGACGATGTAGTCAGACAGATCGGCTCAGAACGAATCGGTTACACTCATATCGTACTGTCTTTGCGTAAGTATTAGTTTGACGCGTCAGAGACGACCACTATGGAACACCCGAGTGTTCTCGTGTTCGTCGAATTCCCTGATCCGAAGTTCCCGACCAGTGGGTTCTTGAATGGTCTCGCGTACCCGGACGCGGAACTCATCGGCTTCTACCAGGTTGACGAAGACGAGTCCGTTGAGGAAGCGCGGGCCGAACATGACGAAGAATTCAGAGCGGAACTAGCGAGACACGCTGAACAGTTTGAGGAACGAGGAGTACGGACCGAGTTCGACCTCACGTTCGACGACGATCCGGTTGAAACACGCGAAAAGGTCGCCAAGAAAGATGGCGTTGATGCGATTCTCACGTCTGGAGGAGCAAATGCACTTGGAAGAGTGTTGATCGCTTCCCGTCACACGAAGAATGCGGAGGCGAAGGTGAATACGCTCCTCAATATAGTTGACCGTGACGAGCTTCTCTCAGTGGACCTCATACACGTAGCGGATCCAGATGACCCGGAGGGAGAAGCTGAGGGTGAAAGCGTCTTAAAATCGATGAGTTCGATCCTCACCGACCAAGGGATCCCGTCGATTCGAATCAATCAAGAGGTACGGAAAGGGTCGGACGTATCGTTCGAACTGAGACAAGCAGCTCGCAACTACGACCTGTTCGTAATGGGTGCAACCGAACAGGATGTCGGAGATGAAGTATTTGGCCCAGTTGGTGATTATATCGTTCACGAACAGGATGTTGCTGTTTTGACTCTTCGGTAATCTTCGCCTCGTCGGGAGGCTGTTCCCGATGGTCAGCAGATGAAGTCGTATTGAACCCACACATTCACCGACTGGGTAATCCATTCGACTTGAGGCGAAGTAATCGAAGCCGTCGTGCTGACTTCATCCTCTATATTCAGCACGACCGTCAAAATATATCACTAATTGAGGATTTCAACAAGGCCAATCAAACCGTAATCGACAACAGTCGTCAGAGGATGGAACTGCAGACAAGCTTTGATAGCACTACCGGTCGTCTGGGAGCAAATCCTCGATGAACTGGAAGCCGTTAATAAAGGTGATTGAGTCGCCATATCCTTCAGTCGCCAGTACAGTTTCAGCACCCTCACCCGCAGCAATATCAGTCGTGTAAATGTACACACTCGTGGCTGTGCCCGCACTGAGGTGTTGAGCTGCTAATGCAGCAAGGGCGGCATCGGCCCGTTCGACCTCATCCGCTGGGCGGTCATCAGCGTTCGCGATGTATCGTTGGACACCATCCATCGCACGTGAAACGCTTGGTTGTGAGAACTCAAGTGGGGGAGCGACTGCCGTCCAGCCCTCCTCAATCGCTTTGTCGACTGGCAACTGCTGGCTGTCAGAGTTGTCCATGGTGAGTTCATTGTACACCCGCTCTGGAAGCACAAAGGTGAGATCGTTGCGGCGGGCGAACTGGCGAACGACTTTATATCGTTTATTCGATGGCTTTCCCATCGCAACGAACAGGCCGGTATCGCCAATATGCAGTGAACTCACGTGTCGAATTGGTCGACATCAATCGCGTCGAGTGAGGCTCCTGAGGATTCGATCTCGTAGTATTCGTCGACGACAGGACCGAGTGCCTGAAGAATGATTTCGGCGGCCAGCGGTGAGATGTCGAGGTCCTGAGCCATCAATCGGTGAGTCATCTCGCCCCGTTCGCGTGCGACGGCGTAGGTGAGCGCCGTTGCGAGACCAGCAACCCCGTGACGGTCGATGTACGTATCGATATCGTCGTTTGTCTCGCGACGGCCGACTGCATCAATCAATGCTGGCGTAATCGTGTACTGGCGATCTTTGCTGGCCGTTACGGTCAAGTCAATCTCATTGGCGGCATACTGACGAGGTTGCTCAGTTTGGGTTACCTCGACAACGCCAGTATCGACGAGTCGGTTTACATAGCTGTAGGCGGTTCCCTGAGCGAGCCCAAGATCATCTATCACATCTTGAACAGTGGCCTTGCCTTCATGAGCGAGATACGTGTACAACTGAGCCAGCTGTGGCTCTTCGAGAAGGTCCGCAACCGAAAGGAAATCACGGACGATGTTCCCGGTGGCCTGTTTCGAGGTGCGTGGCATAGGTTTGTTCTCACTTACAGATTACAGCGAATCCGTAAAGAGTGTTTGGATCATTTTTCCGGAGTTTCTTAACCTACAAAACAGAGACAGCCAGCATTTGGTCTTTCCAGGACGCAATGCGACAGGCATTGGCAGCTTGACCAACACCCAATCGGAGAGACCCTGATGATGAGTCGACTATTGCATTACGAGTGGAAAGAGCAAATATTGTTGGTTAATCTTTGATCAGATCACAAGACACAGTAGACCGTCTCGGGGTCAAGCCTGAGGCACTCGGCGCGCTCGGAGTATAAATCCAAGAAACCTGGAAGCTACACGCCATTGGTTATGTGAAAATCTGGAGTCAAAGATAGCATGTCAGGAGTATCAAAGAGACGATGCCGTTCACGATAGATATCCTCGATGATGGAAGTATTCTCGAATGGGAATCGACAGCCGACGGCACAGTCGTAACCGAGCACGACGACTATACGCCACGGTTCTACGTTGGCCCGCGCTCACCCGACAGTGATATCGACCTCACGAAGCTTCGGAGGATCTACGAGAATCATCCTGATGTCGTCGCAACCGAGATTGTTTCTCGGCGGCCAGGATTCCGTCGCGATGGCGAGGAGGTTCTCGCCGTCGACGTTACTCACGTCAACCGGGTCACAACACTTGCTCCCCAAGCACGCCAGCTATCGGAGTTCCCAATCGGGGATCTTGCCTGCTTCAACGTCGACTTCTTGCGGGAATTCCGGTACTGCTTAGAGAACGATATCGATCCAACCCCGGCAAGTGAATTGTCGACACTCCGGCTTAGCGTCCCAGTAACGGAGACGACAGGAGATGCCTACACAGAGCTGTCCGTCGACGGCGAGACGATTACAGGGTCGACAGAAGACATTCTGACAGCTGTACAGGCTGCGGTCGACGAGCGCGATCCCGACATTCTGGTCTGTTCAACGAGCCAAATCATTCCCACACTGCACGAGATGGCCACGCACGCTGGCGTCGGCAACTTTTCACTGAGTCGATGGCCCGATGTCGACTACCAGCAGCTGGCTAGTCAGTCGACGTATTCGAGTTATGGTCGGGTGGGCCACTCACCGGCCCGATACAATGTTCCCGGTCGTGCGATCATCGACGAGTCGAACACGTTCTTCTACGGAGAGACGAACCTTGACGGCGTTCTCGATCTCGTCTCCCGTTCGAAAAAGCCTGTTCAGGAACTCGCGTGGGCATCGATCGGGAACGTCCTCACCGCAATCCAGATCTGTGAAGCCCACGACCGCGGCATATTAGTCCCGTGGAACTCCTGGAGACACGAGTTCTACAAACCGATGGGAACACTCCACGACGCCGACCGTGGTGGATTCATCTTCGCACCAGAGGTCGGCTTGCATGAGGATGTTCACGAACTCGACTTTTCGAGTCTGTATCCGAACATCATCTGTACGCGCAACGTCTCGCCTGACGTGATTCGATGTGAGTGTCACCGTGATCGTGATGATGTTCCTGGACTCGGCTATTCGATCTGCGACGAACGCGGCTATCTTGTCGACGTTCTCCAGCCGATCATCGATGCTCGTGATGATATCAAGGCTGCAATCCGTCGTGAACAGCAGCGAGACGAACCCGATCAGGCACGGTTCGCAGAACTCGAAGGACGGTCGGGAGCACTCAAATGGATTCTCGTTGCCTGCTTTGGCTACCAGGGGTTCAGCAATGCGAAGTTCGGTCGGATCGAGTGCCACGAGGCAATCAATGCCTTTGCTCGTGAGATTTTGCTGACGGCGAAACAGCAGCTCGAAGCTAGTGGATGGCGTGTCGTCCACGGGATTGTCGACTCAATCTGGGTGACTCCCGACCCCGACGTCGACGATAGCCAACGGGAGGACCTCGATGTACTTGCTCGTGAGATCACCGACAGAGTCGAGATCCGTCTTGAACACGAGGCTCACTATGACTGGGTCGCGTTTGTCCCGCAACGAGAAAGCACCGCTGGCGCGTTGACGAAGTACTTCGGAAAGGTCGCTGGTGAAGACGAGTTCAAACTACGGGGTATTGAGGCTCGACAGCGGTCGACGCCGGCGTTTGTCGAGGAGATCCAGCGAGAGTGTCTCGACCGCCTCGACGAAACACGATCTCCGGAAGCAGTTCTCGGGTATCTCGAACGAGCCATTGCGGAACTCCACGCTGGTGACGTGGCTGTCGACCAACTCGTCGAACGAAATCGTGTGTCTAAGCCGTTGGAGGGATACACGCAGAACACCCTGAACGTGGCGGCTCTGAAGCGTGCTTGTGATCAGAACCTTGCCGTCCATCAAGGACAGGATATTGAGTATGTAGTTGTCGACGACGAGAAATCCTCGCGAGATCGCGTTTCTCTTGTTCACGAGGATGGCGAGACGTATGATCCGTCGTACTACGAGACACAGCTTGTCCGCGCTGTCGAAAGTGTCCTCTCACCGCTTGGGTGGGACCGAACAGACATTCGACGGGAACTCGCAGAGACACAAGAGACGATGATCCTAGGATGGTATTGATTTGAATGATGATCAAATAGGGAGTCACACACCACCCTGCAAGTGTTCTCTAAATACGAAAGCGTCTATTTCACTCAGGTTGATATAAGCTCGCAGTATATAAAACGGATTCTTAAATAGTTCTTTACTAGACTTACTACACTCTAAAACCGATAGAAGGAAGCACGATTTTCAATTCAAGAATACCGGCAACAACAACAACAACAACAACATTTATAAAAACAGTAAGTAGTAACGATGTTTCTACCTGAAATTCTATCGACTCAGCCGTTCTAATGTATGTTTAGCAGGTTACTTACGTCCAGTTATTGGGAGTAACCCCTCACCTTCGGCTGGAAGAAAACACTTGCAGGGTGGTGTGTGAGGGGCTACTTCCGAGAACACTTGTAACACTTGCAGGGTGGTAGAAGCGTTTATAACGGTACAGTCTATCATAGTTAACAAATGGTCGACTTGGGTGACAATCCGTTTGATACAACTGATGCGATCTTTGAGTGGAAGCAACCGCTTAAAAAGGACACCTTCAGCCCTGAAACCATCTTTCACCGGGACGAAGAAATTAGTTTGTATATCAACGCGCTTCAAGATGTTGTTGTTGGCCACGATCCAAACAATATCTTCGTTTTTGGGCCAACAGGCGTTGGAAAGACTGCCGTGACGAAGTGGGTTCGTGATAAACTCCAAGAGAAAGCGGCTGAGGAAGGTGTTCCACTCCACGTTATTGGACCAATCAACTGTCGAAACTACCGATCAGCTTACTCACTGGTGACCTCGCTTGTCAACGAGTTCCGCGAACCCGATAACAAACTTCCCGAGAGCGGCTACAGTACCGACAATGTCTTTGAGTTTTTGCATGAAGAAATCGAAGCAGTCGGGGGAAATGTGTTGATCATTCTCGATGAGATTGATAATATACCTCCAGACGCTCGTAATGATTTTTTATACGACCTCCCACGTGCTGAGGCAAACGAGAATACTCCAATTGAGACCGCAAAAATTGGATTGATTGGTATCTCGAATGATTTGAAGTTTGTCGACGTGCTTGAACCAAAGGTTAAATCTACACTTGGTGAACGTGAGATTAAGTTTGGACCATACAACGCTAACGAACTTCGTGATATCCTTGGCTACTACGCCGACATGGCATTCAGAGACGGTGTACTTCAAGATGAAGTGGTACCGCTTGCAGCAGCATTCTCAGCTCAGGAGCGTGGAGATGTTCGTCAGGGGCTCCGTATTCTCGAAAAAGCAGGTGAGTACGCCCGTATGAGTGATGGAAATGTGGTCACCGAAGAGCATGTCCGTCAGGCAACTGAGACAATCGAAACGGATGAATTGCTAGATTATTTTGAGGACGATTTAAGCTCGCAGCAAGCACTTACGTATCTTGCAACAACGCTCGCGATCATCGAACCTGGGCATGAGGCGACTACAAAGCGAGTGTATAATTTGTACTCCTCAATCGCAGAATCAAGCAATAGACCTGTTAAATCAGAACGCAAGCTGTACGAGTTCCTTGACCAACTCTCGATGCAGGGACTGGTCCGCTCTGCCGAACAGAATCTTGGTATCAAAGGTGGCCGCAAATTTATTTACGACGTAACTGACGACCCAAGAGATATTCTTAACGCTGCACTCAAGTCAAGTTATAAAAATGCCGTACCGAGCAATGCTAAACGTGTGTTGAAATCACATCTCGAAGATGAGGCATCAGAATTTCAACCACCAGATACATCGGATCCTCAGCAACGAAACCTCTGGAAATTCACATGAGCGGAGCTCTATCAGTATAACACTTGCAGGGTGGTGTGTCGTCTAGAACACTTGCAGCTTGGTGTGGTGTTGAAAACACTTGCAGGGTGGTGTGGTCAAATACGCCGCGTACAATATTCTTTCACGTGGACTTGATCAAGTAGGAGTGATTCACTCCCATTCAATGCCTACGGAGACTGCGCTCTCTACGGGAACCGATTCGGTTCCTACAAAGCGCGTCTTGGAAACAGGAAGCCCCGTCCTCTGTGAGGCCGTAAGGTCGATCGGGGTGAGGTAGTTCACTTAGTGTAGGTTCAAGTTTTGTCTTATGAGTGATGGGCTTTCTATGTCTCTCGATTTGAGCTAGCAGGTCGATGCTTAGAGCTACACGTAAAACACCCCTCTATCGATGTGTAAACTTCCAGCTGAGCCTATCTATCGTCAGGACGCGATATATTCTCGTACAGACCATCTTCTCGGGCTTGTCAGAGATGGTCTCGTAGATCTGCTGGAGCGTCTCCTCAACGGTGAACAGGTTGTGCTTTCGAGGAACTCGTGGCTTTACTCAGTGAGACCGTAGAACTTCTAAGAGAGCCCTGTCGACGTATCCGACAGCGCCCGCTTTTTTTGGTGTTGTTTCCGGACTCTTCGAGTCGACCTCGAAACAGGCGAGTGGAGTCGGTTCGAAGCGTAGCCACTCATCCCTTTTTGTCGACTAACAGCACAGCGACTAAACGCAACTGCTCCATAATTGACCGCACCGATACTACTGAGCCAATATTAGTATTCGCTGGCTCTGCTGAAATCCTATTCTTCAGCTATATTCTCGCCTGAAACAGCCAGCTGATTAGGACTTCGAACACAACAAAGACAATCATTAATTGAAATTACAAGTAGCAGCGTGTTATTATATCATTTATCGAACGGCTATACATATACACCGGCACGTTCGCCGTAATTGGGGCTTCACTGGGAGGGCCAGCAACACGCTCGCTCATTGCCGGAGACCACAGCATCCCAATACTGCTTATGGCGATTGGCGGAGCTGGAATGATCAGTACCTCACAAAGCATCCTCGGCTAGCTGTTTCTGCGGCCTGAGTTCTGTGTCGAAGCGGTTGTACTGACGGTCTCGACGAGAGAATTACGGACGGATCGACGGAGAGCTGTCGCTGTCGGCGG
>Ga0208280_1038_pt1 | contig 12422 bp, 19 predicted proteins | sample AntDeeMetVIRHL14_FD_184780 | JGI IMG/M metagenome (GOLD analysis project Ga0208280, IMG submission 184780) | Saline lake microbial communities from Deep Lake, Antarctica, in enrichment culture - Antarctic Deep Lake Metagenome VIRHL14 (SPAdes)... ... | reverse complement strand
CCGGCTGTTGGGCTTCATGGAATCCGTGACACTGTTCCACTACGACGACCACCTCGAAGTACCGGCCAAGCTGATGGGTGATGCTTCGCAGGGAACGGTCAACATGATGGTGACACCAGCCGACGCGTGGCACGCCATGCGGATCTTCGGCGAGACGATGGTGTTGTCGGCACTCAACCTCCGCGAAAAGGACTTCGAACTGCTCAACATCCTGCGCGACCCCGACGTGGGGGCGTTGACTGCTGACGAACTACAAATGCAGATGGGGCAGCATGGGTTCAACATCACGAGTCACGACGTTCGGTCCAGCATGGATAACATGCAGTACAAGGGCTACGTCAAAAAGAATCAGGACACCCCCGTCACCTACAACTCCACGCCGTTCGCCACCAAGGCCAAACGCTACGTGGATCTCGACTGGTCGGAGGTAGTCGATGCCACGAAAGACACGGCCAAAGAGGCTCTGCCCGGTCGTATTGCCGATCAGTACATCGACCGGTTCTGCGAGGGTGATGGCCTGCTTGTGACCCATCCACTAACCGGTGAGACGGTCAACCTCACGGAACAAACCGCGAACGAGTTAGCGGCCAAAGAGGATGAACAAGCTGACACCATGGACGAAGAAGTGTTCGACAACGACGATAGCGGGGGGCTTGATCGGTTCTCATGAGTGACAAACGCACGGTCTTTATCCAGATGGATGAACTGTGGACCGAACAGGAACTCGTGGACTTCATGGACGCGATTGAAGGCGCAGTCCCCGACGACGTTCGGGTAGTCAGTTTGCCTCACGACGTGTCGCTACTCGATGAGGGCGCCGTTGAGAACATTGCAGATCGGCTGTACGATAGTTTGAACGGTGAGAAGACGTGACTATCTGCGCCTGTTGTAACAACGTGCTGAATCCGAAGTATGCCCGTCGTCACAACCTCTGTCCGATCTGTATTCGCTCGGGATGCACAACACTCCATGCCCAACACTCCGAGCGGGAGATCGAACAGCGTATCGAGCGGGAACGAGACGAAGCGCGAGAAAATGAAAGGCGAGAATAAAAAGAAACACTGGCAAGCGAGTAAGCACTTCGCCCCGTCGTTCCCCCGGCAGTCGGCCAGTAGTCACACCGTTCAGCGCAGTCGCCATGGCCGGGGGGAGTTCGTTGCCGCACTCGAATCCGCAAGCGACAACGCCATGCCGGGCTACTACTCGGTGTATTCGTTCCCGAGGGGTCACTCGTCCGATGGGTTCATCCCCGATGTAGACTGCATCTTCATCGATCTGGACATCATCGGTGACAGCTATAACCCCAAGCGGGGGCTGACTGACATTGCCGATTGGCGACGCGAGATGAGTGCGCTGTTGGCACGCTCGCGGATGATCGCCCAGTCGCTACTCGATGACGGGGCAGACGCACAGTTCCGCGCTGTCTTGTCGGGTCACAAGGGGGTTCACCTCTATCTTGATTTCCCGACAATCGCCCCAGAGAATGGCACGCTCCAACAGTTCAAGTCCGGGTTGAAAACCTACGGCGAAGACGTGATCGACCACCTCGATGCGTTGGCAAACGGGGTTGACATCCGTCCGTGGTTCGACGTTGACGGGTCGGATCTCGCCCGGTTGGGGCGTCATCCCAACACGAGACACCACGGGACGGAGTACGACGACGTTGACCGATGGTGTGTCCCGGTTACAATCGAGGAGTTGGCGTCAGTGACCGTTGACGACTACCTCGAACTGACCAAACAACCTCGCGGCGTCATCGAGTCAATGCACCGATCACCGTCACGCAAGGCGGGCTACAAGGCAACCCAGCGGATTCGAAATGCTTCAACCTCGACCAACGGGTCGGGGGGTGGTGGATCGACCTTCAATCGCAAGGCAGTCAAAGCCCACAAAAAGAACTCAAACGACCGACTCGAAGTCGAAGACCTGATGGACCCGATCATCATGGGGGACAAACCCTGTGTGCAGGCATTTCGTCAGCGGGATGATGCCTACAGTCACGGTCACGAAAGCCGCATGATGGAAATCTCGATCATGGGCCGGTTCATTGAAAAGGACGTTCCCATCGATGTGATGCACGAGTTCTTTGCCGAGATCCCCGGCTACGACGAAGAGTACACGCAAGATCTCATCGAAGACCTGATCGGTCGCGGCTACAGCGGGTTCCAATGTGCGAACGTCTGTGGCGGCGAGAAAAGCGATGGGACGTGGGTATCAGGTCAGGCCCGAACGTTCTGTCTCGGCGGCGACTGCGGCATCTACGAGCGGTCTGACAACCTCGATCTGACTTACTGATCATGTAGCACCCACCCACCTCCGAAACCAGTTGTATCGCCCGCTGTCCCCACAGTAACCATCCGGTATTCCATGCTCACCCCCCTCGCGTCTGGATCGACGCACACCTACACAATGCACGAACAAGCAGAACTCCGCGAATCGCAGCAAAACGCACTGACACTTCTCGATGCCCCAACCACCTACGAAGAACTGGCCGATGTCCTCAACATCACCCAGTCTACCGCCCGTGATCACATCCGCGGGATTCGGGCTGCGGGCATCCCACTCGGAGAGGGGGTGCGCAATGGCAAGAAGACGTTCTATCGCAGCGAGGAAACACGTCGAGCGCTGGAACGAGAACGTCCAGCCCCAGCATCGTCTAAAGCCGCTCACACCAAAGCGAAAAAGAACATCCTCTGCGATCTCAAAGAGTGGCTCGCAGACGATCTGACGGGCCGCGCAGTTGTTCCCGATGGTCCAGCCCCATGCCGCCCGTCGAACGAAGACATGGTTGTCCATCGGTCAGACGAACACCTCGGGGCATACTACGAGGATGAAACTGGGGAGGTGATCTACGACGACGAGATCGCCGCCAAGCGCGTTCGCACGGTTTCAGACCGAGTGTTCAACCTCAAGGAGCGGCACGAAGCCGCGGGGGTTGAGTTCGACTGCGTTCACGTCCTACTGGGTGGGGATGGCATCCACGGCGAGGGCATCCACGATGATCAGCCGTGGGAGTCGTGTCTCACCCTCATCGAGCAGATCGCCCTCTACGTGGATCTCTACAGTGAGTTCATCGACCGGGCTGCCAAGGAGTTCCCCTTCGTTCAAGTCGTTGGTCAGAACGGCAACCACGGGGAACTACGCGGGGACGGCATGAGTCCCGACGCCAACGCCGACGACATCGCGTTCATGATGCTCGAAGACCGCATTGCCCAACGCGATTACGACAACGTGTCGTTCATCTCGTCGGCGGCGGGCTACTACACGAACTTCCGAATGCGTGTGGACCACGAAGAAGACGAGTGGAAGGCTGATGCGTTGGACATCGACGTGTCGGAACTGTCACCAACCAACCAGTCGGGCCACCGTGGCCACCTCCGGCATGGGCAGAACAGCCTGTTCCATATCGGCACGTCCTCGGGTCAAAACCGCTGGCGCGGCTGGCATGACCGCCATCAGTTCGACCTCGCTTACCGGGGTCACTTCCACGAGTGGCGCGTAGAGAACATCGACAACCGCCCGGTCGTAATGTCGGGGGCGATTTGCCCGCCCGCGGATTACGAAGAATCGTTCGCGGCCTATGCAGAGCCAGCAGCCACGGTTCACGGGGTTTCCGACGAGCGGCCAATCACGTTCTTCTACCCCGTTGACTTCAAGCCGCCAAAGAATTAAGCCCGTCAGACTTAAGTCGTTGACTCGTCTGTATTCAACAGAGTCACGCTAAATGGTAGAAAACACATCTCGGACTGGGTGTCGGGCTGACCAATTCAAGATCAACGACACACCCCATACGCGGTATTATAACAATGGCGTGCCGATTCTTACCACAATCGTAAATGGCAATTTAAGTGCTAATGTCATCGAAAAGTCTATCATTCAGTACACCGTCTCGTGTCCTGACTGCCAAATTGACATTTACTACGATGAAGACGAGGAGCCGGTGTGTGAAAACTGCGGGCGTATCTTTGGTGGGGCTGCGCCACGAACTGCGGACGGCCAACCTCTGTTGTCGGATGCCAAGTCAGCCGGTCGGGTCAAAACAGATTAACTATTTTATGTCAGAAGCTACACCTACACCAGATAACGAGGATGTGCCGTCTCTTGAAGAGCTAACCGATTCGGAAGCAGCCGAACTGCTCACCGAACACGAGATCGGAATGCCGGACGGTGAATGCGACAGTCTCGCTCAGGTCGCAACTGACATCGTGGTGGCGCACAACGAGATCGAAGCGTACAAAACTGGTGCGCTCTCAATCAGCCAGTCAATCGATGAAGCAATCATCGAGCATGAGGACGCCGGAAACGACGAAGTAGTCGATGTTCTCAAAGAACTGAAGAGTACCGCCTTCGGTATCTACCTGCGCATCAAACGCGGCGACGAGGAACTGATGGGCGACCGAGAGGGCAAGTACTCAGGCTACTTCGCAACCGAGGAATAACAATGCTACGAGTTACCACACTATCGAAAGTCGGCGACGACGCCTACGAAGAACCGAACGGCGAATACATGGACACGCTCAATTACACGAGCCGATCACTCACGATTCTCGAACGGGTGGAAGCACCCTCCGAGTCGGAACTCGAAGACCCCGCCAATCCTCTTGCGGAGTTCCTTGATGAAGGCGAGATGTTGGCTGACAAGCCGTACAACGAGCTACAGTCGTTCGCCACTGATCACGGGATCAAGGGCAACCTCCCGAAAGAAGAGATGGTTGATGCCATCTCGGAGAAGTTCATCCCCCAGCCATGAGAGACTCAGTCAACTTCATCGTGGACATGGAGAAGGCGAGCGGTGAGCAGAAAACCGAGCATCGACTCGCTGTCAATCCCCGAGAGGGAGAAACCGACTGGGAAGCTCTCATCCGCGTGACGAACGAACTGGGGGTCAACCTGCTGCGGGCACGCCGGGCGGGTATTCCCCGCGTTCGTGGCACGCAGGAGCAAGACTCCCCCGTCGGCGGCGTCATCGAGTAACGACACGAAACCACCACGCAGTAGTTTGAAAATAGGCGACCACCCCGCCGATGAAAGCCGGAATGGGTGGGACACAACACAATGGACCTGTTCAACAAATGACGTTCGACGTAGCAATCGAGCGCGAAGTCAACGGCGAGAACGAACTGACCGACTACGAAAACGTCTCGAAAGCCATCAACATCCCGAGTATGGAGAAGATCAAGCTCACCTACCCCGATGGTGAAACCGACATGAGTCCCTGCGGGCAGATCGTTAGCATCAGTGAACATGAAGCATCTGACAGTGAGGCCAACTAACATGGACGAACAGACACAAGACCCGCGAGACGCCCTCGAAGTACTGGCCGACAGTGCTGACCTCTACGAACGCAAGAACGCCGACTACGGCGACTCGTGGAAGCTCGTGGGTGAACTGCTGGCGACCATCCTTCAACATCAGGGCGTGGACGAACTCACCATCCCGGTCGAAGCCAACGCACTCAACAGTCTTGGCCTCTTTTTCCGGCGTGGCGACAAGTTCACCCGCGAGGTAAACGGGTGGTTTGCCGCCGACGAACTACAGGTCAACGAGTCCATTGCTGAGACGCATAACGACGACGTGCCATACGCCGCGATGCACACCGAACTGGCAGAAGAAGCCGCTGCAACCGACGGAGAAGACCAATGACACGAGAAGACCTAACAACCCTACAGCGAGTTGCCATCGACCGTGAAAATCCCCAAGAGTTCCTCAACAGTCTACGCGAGGTCAAACAGGTACACGAAGACCGCGACACCCCCAAAGAGGTTCGCCGGTTCGAACTGAAACTCGAACTCGGCGAGGAAGACCTCGACCACGCGATTCGGGAGGTGGAAAGTGTGGTAGAGGGCGATGAAGACACATGAAATGCAGTTGGAATCGCTTGCCGAGCGCATGGACATGGCGATTGCCGAAAATGCTCGCGTCCTGTCGCGTGTTGATTTCGAGCCTCGGTCGCCGCGATACCAGCGAGCCATGCGATACTTCGACGGAGAACCATGAGTGACGACGAGGTGGGGCTAACCCCCAGCTTTCGTGACTCGCTGTCTTCGATCCTCAGCCATGCAGCTTCGCAGGAGCGGGCGGTCATCGAGTTCCGCACCACAGAGACAGCCAGCGGCAACACGCACCTCTCGCAAGCGATTGACATCACCGAACACGTCGCCGAGATGGAGAACGATCTCGATGATGAGCCGGACAGTCCGCAGCCACCGGGTGTAGACCTATGACACGATACACAGCACAAACCAAAAGCAAAGACGGTGGGGAGGCCGTCGAACCCACGGGCGATGCAGTGCTACCGGGCATCGACCCCGGTGAGATCCTGCAACCGTCGCCCGAGCGGTTGGAAGCGGGCATCCCCTACGTATCGAAGTCGCGGATCAAGACGTTCGTCCAATGTCCCGCCAAGTTCTACTGGAAGTACTGGTGTGAACACAGTACCCCCGGTTCAATCCACACGGAGAAGGGGTGGCGACTGCACTATACGTTCGAACAGTTCCACGTCAACCTCATGGCGTACATCGAGGAGCACGGCGAACGCCCTGATCGGTTCCACGAGCTACTACCAACGTGGAAACACTGGTCGCAATGGCTCGAACAGTTCGGCGCGTTTATCATGTTCGAGGAACGGCGGTGGGATACTGCCAGTGATCACGTTCTCGATGAATACGGTGAAATATTCACAGACAGTGATGCCGATGCTGCCAAACAACAGGCATTAGAACTGTGGGAACCCGTCGAAGTCGAAGCCGAAGCATGGCTCGGCGAGCCACCAGCCGAGTGGTTCGACAACGACCACGTAGATGCCGGCCCCAACTACGTTGCAGGCGAGCCGCCAGTCGGGGACGCCCCGTGGATGGGGCGGGCTGACCTGATAGTTCACACGGAGTCCGTCCCCGACGTTGAGGGGTCGGGGGTCGTCATCGTGGACTACAAAACGGGGTCGTGCCCCACCATTCGCTACGACGGACACCCGATGCTCGAACAGATTCTCAATGAGGGAATCTTCCTTGAGGGCGAGTATTACGGCCGGCTCTTCGAGTTGAACCCCGAGTTCGACCACGAGATCGACGCCGTCGCTGGCTACTACCCCCAAGAAGACGAGTTCGTTGTCTCGCCGTATCCCAACCAAGAGCGGAAGTTCGACATCAAGAAGGCTGTTCTCGGGATGCAGAAACAGCCGGAACTGGTCAAAGGTAATGGACCACCGGAGAACTTCGACTACGAGGAACAACCCCTGTGTAACTACAGTGGGGGTAACTGCCACTTCTACAACATCTGTGGTTCAACATACGGGCAATGAACTACGAGTCGTTACTCGATGACGCCGCCGACGCAGCACGCCGTCTGTGGTGTTGGTTCTGGCGGTGTGAACACGAGGTTGTCGCCCGAGCCGAAGAATGGGTCATGAAAGAGTGCAAACGATGTAGTGACCGGTACAGAGAGTACAAAAACCAGTGACCCGCGAATCAGTCGTTATCGAAAGCGACATTCTCGATCACATCGAGGAGTTGTTGGAGATCCGAGCAGACGGCTACCACATCCCCCCGGCGAGCGACGATGAACAGGAGCAGTACGAAGATATGCTGGCGGACATTCGGAACACACGACCATGACAGACGAAACCAACACAGACGACAGCCAAGAAGAATCGCAAGCACAAAACGTCTACACCGTGGAACTGACGGGCCGAGAACTCGAAGACCTCCGAGAAATGTGCCTCATCGCAGGTGACATGGGGGGCCAAGAGCAGCGAGCAGACGAACTGCGCAGCCGCCTCAACCACGAGCGAGTCAAAAACATCCCAGTGATCGCCTTCTGTGGGCTGCCGGGTGCGGGCAAAACGGCGATTACCGACTTCGCAGCCAACGCAATCGATGGCGCGATGTCCATTTCGATGGGCGATGCCATCCGAGACAACGCCCCAGAGCGAATCGCCGCCGAGTCGGAGTCGCTGGGTGAGTTCGCAGCCCGAACCCGTGAGGATGACCCCCGCACCATCCCCGAGTGGGTGGTTGACATCGCGTCTAACAACCACGGAGCCAACGCGTTCGTGATCGACGGCGTCCGCTCGGTAACTGACTTCCGAGTGCTGGACGACTACTTCAACGACTTCGATCTCATCAACGTCAAAGCCGACTTCTACACGCGGCTGGATCGCGTCCAAGATCGAGGCCGAGAGAGAGAAGCCAAGTTCGACGCCCACGATCTTGTCAATCGGGATGAACATGAACTGGATGCCCTCGGCCTGCGGGGCGTCCTCGAATGGTCGGACGATCAGTTCCTCCCCGACGACATCAACATGGGCCAAGCCGGTCTGCAAAACTTTGTGTTCACCAACGAAGGGGTAGACGGCGAAAATCTCGAACGGCAGGTGTTCGACTTTGTTGCCAGTCTCAGCAAGTTCGAGTCCTATGTGGATCTCGGCGACAACCTCGACCGGGCAGCCCAGCAGTAGAAACAAACAATTAAGTCGCGGTAGTTACTCTTTGTGTCTACAGAGTCGGAATCGTCTCGGTCAACGGGGCCGGGGCGGCGGCATCTGTGCCGACACAACCTACCATGAACACGAAATTAGACGATCTGACAGACGAGGAGTACAACACGATTACAACGGCCCTGAGCCTGCTGAGTGGTGCTGATTCGATGGGTGATGCCGTGTATCTCGATGAAGAGAGCGCAGCCGAGTGTGGGCGACTCGCGTCGAAACTCGATGAGGCCGCCGAACAGGAGATCGCAGCATGAGTGCCGCTGGTATCAACCCCAAGTTGAAGCTTCGCAAGACGATTTCCCACCCGGCGGAGGACGTTCGCGTCCTCGGGTTCGAAGCGCGAAACCAAAAGATGGGTCACGACTGTGTGGTTCTCAAAGCCGAGGAACTGCCCGCTATCCGCGACGGGCCGGGCGTTACCCACTGGGTGGTCCCAACGAAATACGCGACCGGAAACGATCACATCTACATTCTCGATGAACATCACGTCTACTACGCCCGACCGGCGGAGTTCGCACTCGGGGATGCACATACTGCTACCAAGTACGGAACGGATATTACTGGCCGCAGGTTCCCGGTCGATAAAATGACCAAGTACAGTCGGCCCGCGGTGGAGATCGAGAACTGACTGATGACTTGCGCACACTGCGAATCTGACACCGGAGAGATGAACACCATCGTCGTTTACGGTGGGATCATCTTCTGCAACGAAGCCCACCTCTCTGACTACCTGATGGAAACTAACCGGTGGGAACGGACGGAAGAAAACATCCAGTACGTCGAATCCGAACTGAAGGTGGTCGAACAATGACAATGAAACGAGCTAACCGACTGTCGTTTAGCGATTTGAACCACACCTGCATGGGTGTCGGCTCGCGGTGCGCTCTCTGTGGAAATCCAATGCCAGAAACCGAGTACGCACCCCGGCCATGTCCATCATTGGCCGACTCGGAAGAAACCGAACAAATGGAGCAGAAAATGAGGAACGCAACATGACAGACGAGATCGAAATATACGTGACGAACACCGAAACCGTCTACCCACACAAAACCAACAACCTCGATGATGTCGCCGTGCGATTCTACGGGCGAACACGGGCCGGTGACGACGAGACGATCACCATCAAGGGGTACGAGCCGTACTTCTACGTTCCGGCTGATGAGACGGACCTACTGAAGCCACAGGAACACGAGCATCTGGTTCGCTACGAGGAGAGCGATCTCATTCCGTTGGCCGACCGCTTCGACCACATCACCCCCGGCATGGAACCCCGGAAGCTCGCCAAGGCGGTCATCACCAAGCCCAGTGTCGCCCGACAGGTGCGCCAGCACTGGGATCGAACGTGGAGTGCCGACGTGGACTTCGCTAACCGGCTGCGCATCGACAAGGGGATCAAGACGGGGGTTCGCGCTCCGTCCGACGAGTGCCACCACAGCGAGATTGAGCCGGTCACTATCGAAGACGTTGACCCGCGAGTCGTGTTCTTCGATATTGAAACCGACGACCGGGGCGAGGGGTTCCCAGCCCCCGGCGAGGCTCGCATCTTGTCTATAGCAGCATACGATTCATACGACGACGAGTTGGTCACGTTTCTCGACACTGACGGAAAGACGACCGGCGAGTTCTTCAACGTGGACGAACCCCAGTCGTTAGCCGATCTCGGGCTGGATGAACCCGATGAACTGATCGCCAAGGGGTCAGAGCGGCAGATGGTCATGGAGTTCGCCAACTGGATCGATGAGTGTAACCCCGACATTATCACGGGGTGGAACTCCGGCGACGGCCGGGAGGATGGATTCGACCTTCCCCACCTCGTTGAGCGGATGAAAGCCATCAGTGTCAATCCTCGGCGGTTGTCACGCGAGGGGTACGTCAACTGCGAGGAATACAACGACGACTGGACGGTTAGCATCCGGGGGCGGACAACCTACGACCTGATGGACGCGTGGGCTGGAACCAAGTTCACAAAGCCCGACTCGAAACGGCTGGACGACGTGGCGGCGTCCTCGCTTGACGACGCGAAGATTCCCCACACGGGGCAGGGCTACTTCGAAATGTACGAGGATAGCCCGCAGAAGTTCATCGATTACAACACGAAGGACACGAGACTGACCGTCGAAATCGATGAGGCCGAGAACGTGTTCGGGTTCAAAAAGCGACTGCGCGACATGATCGGTGTAGACTGGGAGGAAACCCGTGAGAACAACCAGTTCATATCCATGTCTGTTCGCCGGAAGTGCCGCGAGCAAGGCGTTGTGATGATCACGGCGTGGGACAACCCCCACGTTCGAGAGGCAGCCAAGAACCAGAACGACGGTGTGAACTACGAGGGGGCCTACGTGTTCCCCGCGTTTCGTGGGTTAAAGCGCAACGTGGTGGGCAAAGACCTTGCGAGTCTCTACCCGATGACGCAGGCCATGCTGAACGCGTCACCGGATACGAAGATTAATCGGAAGGTCGCGTTCAAACACGACATCCCCCACGTCATCGCAGAGAATGGGGCTTGCTTCCGTACCGACGTAGACTCCATCATTCGGGAGTTGGTGGACGAATACGACGAACTCAAAATGGAGTTCAAGCGGAAGAAAAAGAAGGTCGAATACGGAACCGAAGAGTACGAACGGTTGGATGAGGCGTATGGCACAACCAAGACGATCTACAACTGTGTAACCGGAGACCACGAGGTTATGACCGCCGACGGTGCGGTCAACATTAAAGACGTAGAAGTCGGCGACGAGGTGTACTCGTTAAACCCCTCTACCGGCCTCATCGAGATGAAGCCCGTCACTGAGACGCACCACTATCCCGACTATGACGGCGACCTCATCGAGATAGATACCACGAATATCTCACAGACGCTTACTCCGAATCACCAAACTATCGTTAAACGGAGCGATGGCTACGTTCAAGACGAATCGTATTCGCTCGTTGAAGCGGGAGACCTCGCGCAGTCTGTGGGTTATGAAATGCCGACGCCCGTCGGTTCGGACACACGAATGCACGGGCCGGGGATGGACACGATGGACCTCGGTGACGAGGAGGTGTTACGTGGTGCAGAAGTGCGCGTTCATCCCGACTGTCATGGCCGAACGTTCCGGTCGTCGGTAGACGTGCCGGTGGAGTATGATGACTACGCCGGCGGATACTTCATCAACGGCGATGACTACTTCGAGAACCGCGAAGCCATCGAGTCGTTGTGTAAGCCGATGACCACCGAAATCCGCCCCGAGAGCAACATGAAGTTCGTTCCGTTGCAGTACGACGGTGACGCCTTTGTCCGCCTCCTCGGGTGGTACATCACCGAAGGGTCGGTATACACTTACGCAAGCGGCTCAACGCGAGTTAATATTGCTCAACGAGAGGCCGGTGACGTGCTTGCCGTCCAGCAGATGCTTGAAGACTGTGGCATCGACTACCATACTGACGAGACGCAGGTGTGGTTTGCGAGTGGTATCCTCGGTCCCATCCTTGAGGACGTGTGTGGGAAGGGGTTGAAGAACAAACACGTTCCCGAGTTTTCGAGCGGCTTTTCGGGCGAACAGAAGCGCATCCTGTTCCAGACGCTGATGGCGGGGGGTGGAGCCACGAAGTCAAAGCGCCTCCGCGACGACTTCATGCAACTGGCGACAGAACTCGGACAAAACGTCCGGTACAGCTATGAAAAATCGTTCGATGGCTGGCGCGTTCGGTACGGTGAGCCGAACAACCACTTCCGCATGAACCGCTCGTCGGAGCTACGTGAGTCTGAACCCGATGAGGGCGTCTACTGCCTTACGGTCGCCGACAACCACACGATGCTGTGTGGCCGCGATGGAACGTTCTCGTGGACCGGGAACAGCTACTACGGATATACAGGTTGGGATAAATCCCCATTGTATGACCCAGAAATTGCCGCGGCTGTCACACTAAGCGGGCAGGTCGTGATTAAAAACAC
>Ga0208280_1031_pt1 | contig 17733 bp, 12 predicted proteins | sample AntDeeMetVIRHL14_FD_184780 | JGI IMG/M metagenome (GOLD analysis project Ga0208280, IMG submission 184780) | Saline lake microbial communities from Deep Lake, Antarctica, in enrichment culture - Antarctic Deep Lake Metagenome VIRHL14 (SPAdes)... ... | reverse complement strand
CTCGTCAAGGCGGTTGACGAGAAAGTTAAGAAGCTGGTCCTCGTGGATCTCACCGTCTGCTTGTTTGGTTTTAGACACACCTTCAGCAAGCAGACGTTCTAACTAAGCGGCTTTGTGAAGTACTGAACATTGTCGAGGTACGGAGCGTGGCATTGAGATGCTCCCAGAGGTCGTTGAGGACATTAAATCGAGTTACCAGGACCTCCAGGTATCTGCTGTCGAAGAAAATTTCGAAGCTCTAAGTGATGTACTTGAAGACACGCAGACTTTGATGGCTGGATTGACTGAGAGGCTTTCGTCGGCAGCCAACGAAACTTCTCAAGATATCCAACGATTGACGTTCACACTCCTTGGTGCAATCGTCGCGAACATCTTCTTGGTACTTCGATGGAGCGACCGAGATCTGGTGCCACCGTTTTCGATTTTTGTTCTTATTGTGATTGTTGGGTTTTACCTCCCCCTCATTCAAGGGAGAATTGAGGACCTGAACGACACAATCACTGAGGTGAAGAACGACTATGAATTCTATGAGAAGCACATCCGCCGGTTCAACAAGGATCTATTCCGGTTTGGTGATTTGGAAGACCGGAAATCAGCATACGTTGGGTTAGCTGAAACACAACGCCAGCGGGCACAAATCCAGCTTCGAAGAGTCTTCTACGCTCTACTCATCGTCTGGTGTGGATTGGCCATCTGGTCTGGGTTCGCATATTCGTTCGGACAACCGCAGTCGCTTGCGTTGGCGGTCTCTGGTGTAGTGCTTGCAATCCTTTCTCTTGATCCCACTGATGGGCCGTTCGGTCACGGTGGTTACGACTATTTTAGTAGAGGAGCGGCGATAGTCACTCTTATCATCATCTTCCTTTCGTTCGTTTACCCTCTACTTCTGCTGTATATCGGAATCATCCCGAACTTCTGACTGGACTGTTCCGACGACACATTTTTGAAAGCCACCCGAGTCTGATAGTCCGTGTCAATTACACGAGCGAAGTCTATCGATTCTCTCTACGAGGAATGCAAGGATTTCGACCTTGTGCTCGTGCCGGATGCGCCGATGGCGAGTGCCCTGAACCGGCGTCTTGATCAACCCCACTTCGGTCCGTTCGCGATCACACCACGGCGCCTGGCTGCCCGACGTCGAGAACAGGCCGAGGACCGACTCGCGTTCCTCGAACTCATTCAGACGGCGGATCTCAACTGGAAGGAGGCGTCGCATGCGGTCGGGAACATCCTCCAGTGCTGGGAGTACCAAGGGACGGCTAACGCTGTTCTCGACTACGAGCAGTTCGCGACGACGGCAACGCACACCGCCGTCGACTGTATTGGTGAGATGGATACGACGTCCAAACGCCTCACTGAGTACACTATTGACGCCGATACGTCGGTTGCTGTCGTCGGCTTCAAGCAGCTTACCGAACTCGAACGCTCGATCCTACCCTCAGACTACGAGACGGTCGACCCGTTCACCGAGGAGTCGTTCAATTATCCACCCTTCCGAATTCTCGACTCACCGGCTGCGATCGTCGACGCCGTCCTCCATACGGTCACACCGGAGAACGCCAACGACGTGGCTGTCGTCCTCGATGCAGCCAGTCAGTACTCATCGCTCATCGAGTCGGCGCTGGAAGCTGCAGACATTCCATATTACGGTGGTCCTGGCTTCACCGACAATTCGTCACACCGAGCGTTCCTACAACTTCTCAGACACGCACACGCTGGTCGAGATACTCGTGTGGGTGACGTCAGACCACTACTCGTCCAGCTCGGATTGGTGGTGGATATCGAGCATGACGAGAAACGACTCCGTGATCTCGATGTGCCCGAAATCGAGTGGCTGCTCGAATTCAGCGCAGACATCGAAGCTCATACCCTCGCCTCGGCACTCGACAAGTTCGAGACAGTTACTGGAAGTTCGCTGGACGCCTTCCGCGAGGAACTCGAGCGGCTTGGAATTCAAGACGACATCGTCACCGAGCAGGCGGTCGACCGCCTCGAGTTCTATCTTCAGTCGTACGAGGTCCCCATCGACCGTGAGAACGACGGCGTGCTGCTCGCGGACGCGAAGTCGGCGGCCTACGTCGGCAGACCGGTCGTGTTCTATCTTGGGCTCGATGAAGACTGGACGCACTCTTCGCCGCGCCGCCCCTGGGTCGACCGCGACCAGGAGTACGAGCGAAACATCAGGCAATTCCAGTTATTGCTACAGAACGGCGTCGACCAGTACTACCTTGTTCAAGATACGGCAGGCGGGACGCCTGTCACCCCGTGTCTGTACTTCGAGGAGATCCTCGACGAGGAGTTCGAGCGGTTCAGCGATCTCGACTCGATACAGCACTCTCGAGCTGCCCGAACCACCCACGACGGGTTCGGGAAGGAATCAATCGATGTGGCTGCTGAGAAAGTAACCGCCTTTAGCCAATCGAGTCTCAACACCTACGTCAACTCACCGCGCGACTACTTTTTCAGTCGGCTGCTCGAAACACCGGACAAGGACTACTTCAGAGAAGGAAACCTGTTCCACGACTTCGCTGAGTTCTACGTCACACATCCCGACGTCATCAGGTCTGACGACCTCGACGAAATCGCAGAGGTGATTCTCGACGATGTCGACCCGTTCCTTCGTGGCGTCGACCGTGAGGTCCGACTGACGAAGTACCGAATTGGCCTCCAGACCGTCGTTGAGTTTCTCGATGCCAATCCGCCTGCTGATGGTTCGTTCCTGACGCCAGCGAGTGGCTGGGGGACGAACTTCTTCGCGGAATACTACGACCGACCGGTCGACGCCCCCCACACAGAACGCTGGTTCGAGAACACCGACCTCGGGCTCAAGGGGAAGGTAGACCTCGTATACGGGCCGACCCACCTGCTCGACTACAAGAGCGGGACGAAGAAGTCGGCGACATCGATAGTGAAGCACTCCGCACTCGACCCGCCGAGCGACAAGCCAAACTTCCAGGCGTTGCTATATCTCACACAGCACCGAACGGAGTACCTCGGTGAAGAACTCCAGTTCACCTTCTTCCACTTCCTCGAAACGCTTGACGACGTCGTGACCGGGGATGGGAACCTCGATGACTGCCTGACGACAGTCACGTACCACCCGGTCGCCTTCGAGGAGCACATCGCAAGCCGGAACGTCTTCACCGAACTGCAAGAGGACGCGGCGAGCAACTGCAACAAGACGTTCTCCAAGGCCGAGTATGAGGAGTACCGTGCGGTCCTCGACGCACACGCGTTCCCAGACACGCAGGACAGCGACGAACTCATCGACTCCGGGTTCGGACAGGCGTTGACCGACCGGATGATCGACAGAGTTGGGGACTACAAATACGTCACAAGTGGCTGCAAGCAGGCACTCCGTCATCTCATCCGGATTCGGAATCGGAACTACTTCACCGACGATATCGACGCTTTCGAGGGATTCGTCCAGGAACGCCTCGAAGAGTTGAACGCTCGGCGGGCAGGCGACGAACGCTTCCCGGTCGCAGGACTCACTGAAGAGCCGAACTACCGGTACGTGGACAATCGCGACTGTATCCTCGAGGAGGGAACCCGATGACGACACCGAACGACCAACAGCAAGAGCTCATCGACAGCAAACAGGGCATCCACGTCGTCGACGCCGGGGCGGGGACCGGGAAGACGTTCACCGTTACCCGTCGATACGCAGAAATCGTCGACCAGGACGACGTCGAGCCCGAGGACGTCCTCCTCGTGACGTTCACCAACAACGCGGCGACGGAGATGAGAGAGCGAATCGTCGCCAACTGTGACTACGGGATGCGTGAACTCTCGGACGCGCCGATCCAGACGTTCCACAGCCTCTGTCACGACATCCTCATGGAACACGGCTTCGAGGCCCCGACGCTCCTCGGTATCGACGACCGCATCACTGGATCCACACGCGTCCTCGAAGACGAGAACGTCGAGAAGGCGCAGTTCCGCGAATTCATCCGTCGATTCAGCGACGACCACCCCGAGTACGACGATTTCTTCCGCGCCGTCGCAGAACCAGTCGAACTCCTCGGACTAATCAATCAGCTCGCAGCGAAAGGTGTCTTCCCGACGGCTGATGGCTGGTACCGGAATGGCGAGCGGCATCTGGACGGTGACTTCGAGGCATTTCGCGAGATCTTCGACGAGCTGAACCAGCCCCGAAACGACGGGGACAAGCAGTCCAAGCTTCGCTCGAAACTCGGAGGCTACGGGAACGACAAGTGCTACCTCCCGGACGCGCCCGAGGAAGACGAGATTCGTGGCGGATGGGGTGAGAAGCAAGTTCCCGCTGCCGTCGCACGGCTGGTGTTTGACGAACAGCGAGAGAACCTCAAGAATTTCGTTCACGACGTCTACCACGAGTATCTCGAGTTCGCACTCAGTCGGAACTACCTCAACTTCAGCTTCCTCCAGCTGTTCGCGTTCGTCCTGCTCTGTGACGACCATCGACTCCGCGACGATGTCGCGTTCGAGTACGTGATGATCGACGAGTTTCAGGACTCCAGCGAGATCCAGTTCAAACTCGCACTCCTGCTCGCGGACACAAACAACGTCTGTGTCGTCGGTGACTGGAAACAGAGCATCTACTCCTTCCAGTATGCCGCCGTCGAGAACATCACCGAGTTCGAGTCCCGCCTGGATCGATTCGTCGACGAACTCAACGAGGACCACGAGCGAGTATCGTGGGCGACCCGCTCGATCATCGATATCGAGCTCGATGAGAATTATCGGTCGACACAGGACATTCTCGACTTCTCCGAGCACAGCCTAGTGACGCCCGCGGCGAGCACGGACGACATTGACGAGGCGGCCGTTAGAGATCGAATTGTGTCACTCTCCTCGAACGCATCGCACGAGAACTCTCAGATAGAGGCGATTCAACACGAAGACGAACACGAAGCCGTTCTGACCAAGATTCACGAGATCGTCGGGAACGACGCGTATCAGGTCGAGGAAGACGGGGAACTTCGTCTGCCAGAGCACGGTGACATCGCCGTCCTCACCCGGACTCGTGACTTCGGCCGAGGACTCCTCTCTGTCGCCGAGGAGTACGGCTTGCCGATGGCGTACGAAGGTGGAATCGAGCTATTCCGATCTGACCCGGCGAAGCTTCTCTTGGCGTGGCTGCGAATTCTCGAATCCGACGCAGAGCGAGGATGGGCGGTCGTCCTTGAGGAAGCTGGCTACACGCTCGATGAGGTCAAACACGTCCTCGATAGCGAGGAATATCCCGCCAATATGCAGGCGTTCAAATCAGAGCTTGCGTCACTGGAGACAGTCGGTGGGATTTCACAGCGCGTGTTCTCCCAGTACGATTACGACGGGGCCTACGCCGACGTGTTGTTGACGACGATCCAGTCTGTCCACAGCGCGACGACGTTGACACGAGGTGATCTCATCCGGTTCATCGAACGCGGCATCGAGGACGGAAGCACCCACGAGGTCCACGCGAGCGCCGGTATGAATTCGGTGACGGTCCAGACTATCCACGCAGCCAAGGGACTCGAACATCCCATCGTCGTGCTCGCGAACATGAACTCTCATCGCTTCCCACCGTCAGGCGGGAACAGTAACGCGATCACGTTCGACGATCCGATCGGGCTACGCCAGCGGAAGCTCTACGCCGATGATCACGGGTATCCCCACATCCACGACAACTGGCGGAGTGACGTCCTCCGGAAGTGCCTGCCGCGTGGATACGATGAGGAACGACGCTTGCTCTACGTCGCAATGACGCGGGCTGAGAGCCACCTCGTGTTCGCTGCAGGCGAGTCCCCGAACACGTTCATTGAGGAGCTCCCGGTCGACCTCGAAGAACTAGAGCCCGACGTTCAAGACGACGATATCGACGAGACGACGCAGGCACACTTGCAGATTGCTGTGCCGGCGCCGGATGGTCCAGTCGGTCACTCGCCGCACACGCTCATGCGTGACGATGTGTTCGAGGACGTCGATGACGGGAGAGGGACAGCGTTCGGAACGCGGACTCACGAGTTCGCTGAGCGGTACATCTTGGAAGAGGATGTCGAGCCCTCGAACGACGATGAACGTCACATCAAGTCGTTCATAGACTCGCTCGATGGTGAGTTGCGAGTTGAGGAGGATGCGTATCTGCCACTCACTGTTGACGGTGAGCAGGTCACCATCTCCGGAATCGTTGACCTCGTTCACATCCGTCCCAATACCGTCGGGATCATCGACTTCAAGACCGACCTTAGTCGGCACGCTCAGGGCGAATACCGGAAGCAACTCAGCGTGTACCATCACGTGTTGGATGAGTGGTTCCCTGATAGAGAGGTGACCGCAGAGATCTTCTATACTGCCGAAGGAACCCGCGTTGACGTCGAACCGTTCTCACGAGCAGACCTCGTCGAGATCGTAGCCGAAATCAGTACTAGCGAGTGAACTGAGGCGGTTTGACACTCGTCTGGAGCCATGCGAGCGATTATACGATAGAAGAATCAAGATCAGGTTGATCAATGAGTCTTGACCAAGCGGTTGACGAAGCGCTCGCGACGTACAATATGTCCCGGAGCGAAGAGGCCGAGGAAACGGGCCGAACAGTCGCCACGCTCCAAGATTAACAGAGCCACTCAATCGAGGTTGCGAATCTGTTTCGGTAATTCTGCCTTCGATAGCTCTGGCGTTTCTTTCAGCTCCTGATGGCCTGTGCGTTCGACGGTCTGTTCAACGAGTTCGATCAACCGCGGTAAGATTCGAGTATCGAACTGCGGGGGAAGCGGCATCAATAGACGAAATATAAAGTGTATCGGTTCAGTCTACCAACTTATGACCCTCGTCGCCGACGGAAGTGGTCCTCCCCTCCCGTCGCTATCTCGTCAGCTCTCTCCAGGAGACGTGAATATGGATTTGACCATGTGCGGTCTGCTTGTCGAGCGAGCCGAGGAACTCGCTCGACTCTATGCCGAACACGGGAACTGGAACGATGTCAAAGAGAGATGGTTCGACGAACGACTATCGAACCGAAGCACACGGGGCAGCTCCCAGAAGATCTACCGTGTGCTAACGTCACGTTTCAAAAACGCTCCCACGGACCTCCCGAACCCAAGCGTTCTGCCAACGATATTCGACGAGTGCCAGACAACGCGCGATAAAGCACAGATACTTTACCTCTATCTTGTCGCCGACGACTCGCTTGTTCGGTACGTCGTTCACGAATATATGGCCCGCCTCACAGATGGTAACACAGATTCACTGGACTTCTCGAACGAGACGCTTGTCGATATCCTCACTCACCTCGAGTATTCTGACGGCGGCTCCTTCGACTATGCGGATTCGACGACTGAGCGGTGGTGCGAGGGCTTTCGATCAGTAATGCGTAAAATCGGCGTACTCGACGGGCAGCAATCAGTCGTTGGCACATCTCCGTCAGTGGGTGATACTCCGTTGCTCGTTGCGATGGACTATTCGTACGGAAGCGACGACGAGGACTGGCTCACTTCGCCGCGGGGGCTGCTCTACCTTTTCCAGCCTGCGAACCGCTGGGGGGAACTCTTCGACCGGGTTGCAAGCACCGACGCATGGGAGTACCTCGAACTTCACGGCGACCTCGACGTACGCCCCAGCGATGAGCCGTACTCGTGGGTACACGATGGAGGTGAAAATTAATGGTCGACACGAGCTGGTTCGACGACCTTCCGGAGGATTTCGAGGAGTCCGTCCGTATCGACCGCGACGAGCAAGATCACCGCCAACGGGCGATTCGGTCCTATCATATGACCGCCGACTCCCGCCGATTTATCGAGGACTTCGTCGACCGCATGCTGGGCCAGTCAGACGACATGCGAACGGGATCAAACTACTGGCTCTATGGCTACTACGGAAGTGGGAAGAGCCACCTGCTGACCGTCCTCGATGGGCTGCTGGACACCGACTGGCTCGATGGACAACAGGACGCCGTCTGGTCAGATCTGGTCCAGATCTCCGGGGACAGCGAGTTCGAGCAACTCGGCGACCACTGGCGAACGATTCACGACGAGTACTACGTCATCCCGATCTCGGTCAACCTTCTGAAGTACCAGGGCCAAAAGCAGCGTAGCTTCAGCGAAATTGTTCTCAGACACGCCCATCAGGACGCAGATTTGACCGGCGTCGACGATGGCATCTCCGAAGGGCTGTCATCTCAGCTTGATGTTGCCTACTTCGAGAAGTGGTTTCGGACGACGGATGCATGGTCTGATCGGCAGGCTCGTGCTGAAGCTGCTCTCGATGGCGTGACAACTGAAGCCAGCGACTACGAGTGGCAATCAGACGGCCTCTGGAAAGACATCCAGAAATATGGTGCGTTGGCAGATGTCGTGCTTCCCAAGCTCTTCGAGGAGGTCAACGAGACTCGCGATGGGTATACAGATCTGCAGCCGTCCGACATCGACCCAGAGGAAGTAGTGGGTAGGCTGGAGGAGTTACGAACTGAGCGGGAGGAAGAGCTGGGGAAACCAGTCAAGCTCGTGTTGCTCCTTGATGAGGTGAGTCTCTTCATCGGAACTGACTTCGAGCGACTGACCGAGCTTCAGACACTCGCCGAGAACGTCGACGACATCGGCGATGGCGACATTCAGTTGGTCGCGACTGCACAGGCGAAGATCGAAGACGTTCAACCGAAATTCGCCGCACACGGCGCGGACTTCAGCATCGTCAAGGATCGCTTCCCGCACCGTTACCAGCTTCCGAGTAAGCACGTCGGAGATATCGCCAAGCGGCGACTCTTCGAGAAATCTGAAAAGGGGGATGTAGCCGTTCGAGAGGTACTTGACGAAGCATCGGTGAAGCCGACCGAATCGCTGGTCTACAACGAGATCAAGCAGAACACGAAACCACCGCTCGACAGTATCGACGACGAGGAGCTCGTCGAGTTCTATCCGTTCCTCCCGTACCACGCTCCGCTGTTCCTCGAGATACTGTTCAATCTTCGTCAGGAGGCAAGTGACCCGGCGAAGTCAATTTTCTCGGGCACAGCACGGGCGATTCTCGCGCTCATGCACAACCTCCTCCAGACGTGGGTAGATGAGGGGGAGGCCGACCAGGTCATCACACTCGTGGAGTTCTACGAGTTGGTCAAGCCGGAGCTCCGAGAGATACTCACGCAGGATATGCGAGTCATCGAAGGCTCGGAGGCGAACCGAGGAATCGCAGACGAAGTCGAGGACGGTGATCTTGAGGAGTTCGATCTCGACGTTGCAAAAGCCGTGCTGCTGCTCCAGCACGTCCACGACATCGTCCCGCTCAACGAGGGGAATATTGCGGTTTCAGTGATGTCGGATCTCAACGGACGCTCTTGGATCAGTACGCAGAATCGAGTCGAGGAATCGCTCGGTCGTCTCCAGAAGTTCATCCGACCGATGGCGGACGAGACGGGGGCGCGGTACCGATTTGCGACGCAGGAAGAACGAATTATCTACGACGATACGGAGGCGAACGAAGATGACCCTGATTGGGATGCCGTTCTGCACGCGCTGGACGAGCATCTCTGGGGACGGATTACGCAGGACCTCTCACTCCCGGAGTCGGTTCCGTACGGTGACTCTGGTGACGAGTATCCCGTTATGTATGGGTTCGGCCTCGACGGCACTGGTTTCGAGACCACGGTCGACGTTGAGGGCGGACTCGACGTACCAATCGAAGTGCAAGGTGTTCGTCCCGACCATACTTCAGAGAACAGCGATGAGGAGACGCTCTACTGGTCGATTGACACGGACGGGCTGGATGACCTCCGAAAGCATCTCGTCAAGTGGTGGGCACTCCGTGACGCGATCTCGACACACAACGCACCGACTGCTGTCGAACAAGATCTCGACCGACGAGCCGACGCTGTCCGGAGTAAGCTCGTCAGTGCGATGCAGAGTGGTTCGTACACAGTGAAAGATCGAACAGACATCAGTGGGCTCTCTACGGCCGTCCAGACTGCCGTCGACGTGGGGTATCCCGACGACTTCCACCCGATGATGTTGCAGGTGACCGACGATCGCCTGCAGGAGTTGGTGGAGCTCTCGACAGAGGATCCACTCCCTGCGTGGGCGCACACGATTCAGGTGCCATCGTCTGACCCGTCTGCAAGCCAGGGGAAGAAGTCGATTCAGCGCAACGTGATGTCTCTCACGGGTCGGCAGCTGAAGGACCGTGATGATGGCCTCAACATGAACACAGTTCTCGACGGGATTACCTCGAAGAAGCCGTTCTATGACGAAGCCCGTCCAGCACTCTGTGCGATCATCTGGGGATTCTGTCGGGAGGGCCGGTTAGTCCCAGTCGACGAAGACGGAAACACACTGGAAAACTCGGCTGTCCTCGACCAGGACCACCTCTCGACGACGAGATTGAAACTGCTTCCCCGCGAGCCGATCGGGAAGCTCCTCGAATCGGGGGGTTTCAAGCAGACGACTGAAACCGTCACAGACGGGCTCATCAACCTCCAGGAAGCGAACCAGCAGCTACGGTCCTCGCTTACTGGACTTCAGGAAGACGTCCAGTTGGTTCTGGATACGGACGTTCACTCGGGGGCAGTCTCCGGGCTCCTCGAAGCATTTATCGAGGAACTGACCGACCGAACCTCGACGACCACCGAGCGACTATCCGTTGTGAGATCGCAGGGTAACGGTCTCGCGGATGCAATCGAACAGACGAACGACGTGCAAGAGTGGTTCGATGAAGTGAGTGACGTCTGGAATCGTCGACTCGCGTCACTCTACCGGTTCGACGCGCAACTCACGGCGGGTAACGATCGATTCGAGTGGGTCGACGACGATGCACAATCGGCAGTCACCGCCCAACGCGATGCCCTCAAAAACTTCGATGGGGGGTGGTGGACGACAGATGGCTGGAAGGCGTTAGTCGAAGACACGACCACGGGACTGGGTACAGAGCTTCAGCGCTCCTGGGAGGCGCACCTCGACCAGCAGGAGATCTCCGAGTTCGTCGAGCGGATCGCCGACCACCCGTGGGTGATACCGGCGACGGACCTCCCGACAGGTGTACAGGTGGCGATGGAGCATGAGTATATCACTCCGCTGCGCGAGTTACGGCGGTGGTACGAAACGGTCGATGGAGCGATTGCGTCGCTCTCTTCGGATGACGAAGACGCGCTTCTGTCGGCTGCTGATGACTTCGCTGACGTCGAGCCACTCTCCGAGGCCGTCGACTACGACGTAGAAGAACTGGAGGGGAGACTCGACCGACTCGCCGAAATCGTTGGTGATCGTGGGCCGGACGAGATCGATCAGATCGGCGTGCTTCCTGACGACCGGCAGAACATCGACCGACGGCTGGAACGCCTCGTCGAGAGTAGAGAGTTAGACATCGAAACGACGGACTCGGGGGTGATTATCCGATGACTGACTCGCCGTACCGCGCGTTCAAGGAGAAGCTCTGTACGTTCGCCGACGGCCAGGCCGGCATCCGGAACCCGTTCGTCATCGCTGCTGTCGATCCCGCGGTCGAACACCAAACAGCAGACCGACTCAGTTCCTGGGCGACGGGCGCTGGTGAACTCCCGCCTATCGATGACGGTGTGACTGTCCAGCCGATATGGCTCGACGAACTGCTCCCCCAGACGAAAGTGTACAAGCTCTCGGTCGCGCTCGGCGGTGAGACGAGCCCCGAGCGTATCGAGGGAACGATGCAAGATCGGCTCGCCGAAGAACTCGTCCAGGAGATGATCGAGCAGGAAATCGGCGAGGAAAAGCTGGAGACGCAAAGCCACGTCGTCCTGCTGCTCAATCTCGGCAGCCTCTATCCATTCACGCGTGCCTCGGAACTACTCGATGAACTCGACCGCCGAAACGTCAGGTCGACCATCGGGATTCCGTTCCCTGGCGATGACGTCGGCGGGAAGTTAAGCTTCTTCGACGGAGACTCACGACATTACTACCCGGCGCACCAGATCGACGGTCAGATCCGAGAGGTACATCTCCAACAATGAGTATCCGAAATCTATTCCGTAGCGACCCGACCCGACAGCTCGAAGAAGTCCAGAAGGTCAACGCCCGTGAGCGGGCGGAGACCGACGTTGTCGAGTTCTACGAGACGAAGAGTGCAGAGCGTGTTCTCACCGAACTCGGTGAGGTCACCGAGACGCATCCAGGAGAGGCCGCTCGCTTCCTCTATCTCCACGCGACGTTCGGGTCCGGGAAGACGCACTTGCTGAAGCTCATCGGCCTCGTCGCCGACAGCGAATCCGAGTTCGCCCACTTGGGTACCGAACTCGCCGAGCAGTGGCCTGGGTTCGACAACTTGGCCCAATCGATCGACGCCTCACACGTCGAACGTCTCAAGCCGGTCTTCTTGAACCTCCTTGACCGCGACGCCTCGAAGGAACCGCCGCTTCCGTTCCTCATCTTCGAGGCGATTGGTCGCGAGCTGGGGTATCCGACCGACCCCAACTGGCTGCTCGAGTGGGCCTGGACCGTCGACATGGAGTACGAGGGCGTCTGGGACGCACTCCGAACCACAGCGTACGACGGGCAGTCGTTCGACGACGTCCTCGAAGAGCGAGCCTCGCTGCGCCGGTGGCTCTACGAGGCGCTCCCCGCGCTGGCGGAGACGACGGGAACCGAACTTGACAGCCGCGAGGGCGTGAAAGCGTCTATCGAGCGAGCCGAAGAGGAGGTCGATCCCGGATCGTTCGACCCCGATGAGTTGGTCGAACGCGTCGAGACTGTCACCGAGTCCCTGAATGAGAAAGGACCGAACACCGAACTCCTGCTGGGGCTCGACGAGGTTGCGCTGTTCGTCGGTGACAGTCGGCATCGGTATCGCGAGTTCGAGGAGACGATGGAAGCGCTCCAGCACGGTCCAAACCCAGTCGTCGTGACGACCGGACAGTACTCACTTCCTGCGACGAGAGAGAGCCTTATCGGAAAGCCTTCCGAGGATCACTGGACACACCAGCAGGTGCCGCTCGAAGGCGCTGACACGGAGATTATCGTCCGGAAACGCTGGCTGCAGAAGGATTCTGCGGGTAGTTCACGGGTGTCCTCACTCCTCTCGTCGATGCCCGACCTCTCGCTGGAGACGTATTCACCAGTCGGGAGTGCCGACCCCGACCCGGTCGAGTCATACCCGTTCCGCGAGTACGACTTGACCCTGTTGCGGACGGTGATGCAGGAGCTGATTACCCAGGGTCGGGCGACCGACCGAGATTACATACAGGGACGAGCACTGCTCGTGCTGGTCCGGTCGTTGTTCACTAAATTCGGCTGGGCGTCGGCGGAGGAAGGCGACCTCGTCACGTGGGACGAGCTGTTCGACCTGCTCGTCGAGGAGACGACCTACGTGCCGCTGTGGGTTCAGGAGATGCTCGACAACACGCTGATTCCGACCTTCGACGGCAACGAAGATGCGTGGGAAGTGCGCGTGTCGAAAGCGCTGTACCTGTTGAACCAGACGCCGGCAGTTCCAGCGACGCCCGAGAATCTGGGACGGCTGATGCTCGACGACGTGAACGCGTCGGTCGACGAGGCCGTTGCGGACGTTCAGTCGGCGCTCAACACGCTCGTCGACAAGCGAAAGGTGCTCACGGAGACCAACGACCAGGGCGACGAAGTGTACACGCTGGTCTCTGAAGAGCAAGAGAGCATCCTCACTCGGGCGCAGACGAAAGCCGAGCAGATCTCCCCGCACCAGCTCTCTGCGTGGCTGGAGACGCGGCTCCGCGAGAACGACGACTTCTTCCGGAGCGACAGCAGTCTGCACGAGGCCGACGTGGGCGACGAGCGGCTCGTTCCGCTCCGCTATGAGTACTCGACTCTTGATTCGGTTGACCGAGCACCCACGACCGAGTACGATGCAATCCGAATTCGCGTTCTTGCTGACGACCCGGACACCGTCCCCGACCAGGTGGAGACGTGGCAGGACGTGAACGATGGGCGTGACGGCGGTGAACATATCCTCATCGCGATCGACGTCCCCGAGACGACGCTCGACAGGATCCGCAACGTCATCGGGATGGGACAGGTGCTGGAAGCGGAGACAGAGAGCCACGATGAACTCGAACGGGAACAACGGACGGATAAACGCCGTCTGGAGTCGTCGGTAAGCGACCTCCTCAAGAATGCAGCCGTCCACACGGTCCACGACTACCGCGGTGAGCGACCGAGCGTCCTCGAGGACGTCGTCGAAGACCAGGTCCAGGCCGTCTTCGGTTCGACGCGGAAGGTACTCTCGCGACCGCTCGTCGAAGTCGACGACGCGAAGGGGCTGGCGAAATTCTTCCGGGGAAGTGGTGACTGGCCGCTTGCAGACAGTGACGCAGTGATGCTGGGTGTGGATACGTCGAGCACAGAGATTGCGGACACTGGGTGGTGTCGAGCGTTCATCGACACGTACGAGTCACAGACCGCAGTGGACGTCGAGACGCTGCTCCAGCAGACACGAACGGCAAATGGGGACTACCGAGGCACCCCGCAAGAATCGATCGCGGCGTTGCTCATCACGCTCGCGACGTCCAACGAGAAGGTTGCGCTCAAGCAGGATACCGACTACGTGACCGACCCGACGGCAATCGGTCGGCACGTACGGACGAAGGGAGGCCTCACGTCGCTGCAGGTTCGGTTCGGCGTCGATACAGTCAACCCCAAAGAGATTCGAAAGGTCGTGTCGACGGTCCTTGGCCACGATCCCGACGGTAGCGACCCTGACGCGTGGGTGGCCGAGCTTGCCTCGTGGGTCGAGAACAACAGCGTGCTGGTCAAGCGGACGTTCAAGGGCGTCTCCCGAGAGTTCGACGTCTCCCTGGACGCGCTGGAGGGCGTACTGGAACCGGCGTACAGCGGCGGTGACACCACCACATCGGAGCTGGTGGAGGACAGCGTCCAGTCCGAAGCGGAGACGTTCGCAGATGCACGCAAACTCTTTGCTGTCGACGGGGGAGCGAAGGCGCTCTGGGAACAGTTCACCGATACCCTCGATCTGCTGGAGGAACTCTACCCCAGTGCGACCATTACCTCACGGATGCAGACGACCGCGGAGAGTGGATCCGTACCGACAAAGACGACAGTGAGCTCACGGCTGGCGGATGCGACTGGACACCGCGTCGACGAACTCACGTCGCAGTACCGTCGGGTGACCGGAGAGAGGTGTGACGTCTCTGACCCCGAGGAAATCTGTGTGGTGCTGACCGAATGGATCCGCGAGAACGAGTCGGTGGTACAGGCTCTACTCGACGATGCCACCGCCACGTTCGACGGCATCTCGTTAGATGATCTCGAAGCGGTGTTCGAGATGGCGTGGAACGACGGCGAGATCGGTGAGGGTGAACTCGTTGCCGCCGCCGTGCGTCAGCAGGCCGAAGCGTACGAGAAGGTTCGAGACCTCCTTGGGGGCGAGAAAAACCCGTGGGAGCAGTTGCAGTCGGCATACGACGGTCTCCAGGCAGAGCAACCGGACTCACCGACGACGGAATCAGTTGAGACTGTGCTCGGCTCGTCGCGGCTCCCGTCGATTCAGCGTGTTCGGCAGCTGATCGAGGAAGCGAAGAATCCGAAACTGCCGGGGGCCGACGACGACGCGTGGGCAGAACTACAGCGCGTTGCCGAAGAGCTCAGGCGGGAGCTTCCGAACGCCGACGTTACCGATGACGTGACGGCGGCAGTCGACGCAGACGACCGGCCCACCGACGAGCGAGCGACAGAGCTTCTTGGCGAAGCAGAGAAACTGCTGAGTAGGATTCGTGCAGTCAGAGACGCTCTGGACGACGTTGACGAGGGAAGTATCGTGTTGATCGAGGAGTAGACAACACGAGTGGAGTGTGCTCCTGTGATTTATTGGACGTGTTCCAAGACCTGGCGGTTGACTACAAACTGCGGCTATCTTGAGAGTTCATTTCGACTTCAGACGTGTCGTCTCCAAGCGCTAGTTTGGATCGTAGGGATTCGTCGCTGTGTCGAGCCGATAGACGTCCTTGGCTGCGTCGAAGTCATCGTCGAATGCATACAGATAGCCGAGCCCCTCGGTTTGCATATACGCGATAATGCAGGCATCGACGAAGGAGAGGGGTTCGTGTTGGCGGAATAGGGCTTTCCCCGTCGCGAAGGCGTCGGTGTTGAGTGAGTCGATATGGAAGCGGGCGTTTTCTTCGATTCGATCGAGGAGATCGACGGCTGCGTCGTGGCCGGCGTGGGTCGTGAGGCCGTTGAGCGTTTCGGCGAGTACGTAGTCAAGGACAACTGCCTCCGGAAGCGTGCCATCGTCGATGCCCCGGAGCACCGGGAGTGCAGCGTCGTGCGAACTATCCCGCGTGTATGCGGCTGCAAAGAGGACCGTCGTATCGATGAGCGCACGAGGCATTTACTCGACGTCGACGCCCCAGGCGTCGTGGTCGCTCGTCACATCGGTCGTCTCCTCACCGGCGTAGCCGTCGAAGTCGGCGAACGTGCCCGTTTGCTGTTGGATAACGTGAACTCGGATGCTCCCGTCGTCTTCGAGATGCCAGCGGAGCTGATCACCGTCGTCGATATCAAGCTCCCGCCGTATTCGGGCGGGGATGTTTGCTTGATTCCCAGATACCTTGCTTTCGGCGTCAATCCTGTCGCTGCTCATATCTCCCGGTACGTGACCGACCGTGAAAAACCTAGTGTGCCGCCACACTACGCTGTGCTGTACGAAAGACTCGCACAATCCGTATCAGAAGCTGGGGGATAGTCGCCTCGGTATCGGAGTACGGCCCAGTCCTCCGACAGAATTTCCAACGCTTCGGCAACATTAAAGGCGCTCCTGTCAGTAGGTGTTAGCATACTGGGTTACGTTCTATGACTGACGATTCACTCTCTCAACGGAAGGCGCAACTGGACAAAGCCGAACGCGAACATCTCGAGGACGTCGTCGAAGAGCTCCGCGAGCGCGTCGAGGACAACGTCCGATATCAACTCACGCAGAAAGGCCTTGACGACGAGCCGGAGGGTCCGGATACGCTGGACGAGGACATCGAGCAGCTTGTCGAAGCAATCGAACTCGAAGGCGTCGACGGCCACACGTGGGACGAGGCGTTCGAGCAGTACGTCACCGGCGTCGGCTACACCATCGTCAACCGCCTCGCCGCACTGCGCTGTATGGAGGTGCGTGACTTCATCGACGAAGAGGTTACGGTCTTCAAGGAGAACGGCCTGACGCCGGCCGCTGAGACGCTCGTTCACGAGGAGTTCCTCTTAGAGGACGAGGCGATTCTGGAAGCCTACCACAACGCCTGTGATGAGTTGGCCGAGGAGATCGAGATCCTCTTCGACCGGTCATCGTCGTACAGTCTGGTGGACCCGGACGACGACACGTTCGAGGCACTCTGCGGGATGCTCGATGACGTTCCAGACGAAGTGTGGCGAGCGGACGACGTGCTCGGGTGGGTCTATGAATACTACAACCGCCCTGTCGTCGAGGCGCTTGACGCGAAGAACACGCTCGAACCTGACGACGTCGGCCCGGCAAATCAGTTCTACACGCCCCACTGGGTTGTGCGGATGCTCGCTGACAACAGTCTGGGGAAGCTCTATCTCGAAGCGACCGAACAAGAGTCGTCAGTTCCCGCGGCTGAAGAACTCTCCATTGAGGAAAGAAAAGAGCGCCTCGTCACGCCCGAAGACGCACCAGGCGTTCCCGAACTCTGTGAGGGTGTCATAGAATAGTTCTCATAGCGTGATGACGGTGCTTCCTGGATTGTCTCCGCGTTCGTCGTTGGTGATCGCAATAACGAGACGAAGGCACAGCGCGAGGAACACTTGTGCTCGTGCGTGG
>Ga0208280_1027_pt1 | contig 21023 bp, 19 predicted proteins | sample AntDeeMetVIRHL14_FD_184780 | JGI IMG/M metagenome (GOLD analysis project Ga0208280, IMG submission 184780) | Saline lake microbial communities from Deep Lake, Antarctica, in enrichment culture - Antarctic Deep Lake Metagenome VIRHL14 (SPAdes)... ... | reverse complement strand
TCACCCGCTGGGAACACGGTCCTCTACCATCTTCGGACGAAGTTCGAGCCGGAACGGCTCGAACGAGTCGCTAACACGCTCCTGCGAAAGGATCTCGATGAATTGCTCCCCGAACAGGTGGAGGTCGTTTCAGACCTCCACCTGCGGCCCTACTATGGAGACGAAGACGACACCGACGGTCTCTATCACTCCCAAGCGAAGCGTGGAACCACCGCATTCCACGCCTACGCCACACTCTACGCGCGTGTGAAGAACAAACACTACACGCTGGCGGTGCGCCGTCTGACCGACGGCGACACCGCCAGCAGTGTCCTCGCCGAGTTTCTTGGTCTCCTTGACGGCCTTGACCTCGACGTCAAGGCCGTCTATCTTGACCGCGAATTCTACGACAGCAAGTGTTTGACGCTGCTTCAGGCGCATAACCACGCCTACGTCATGCCGGTCGTCCGCTGGGGAAAGACGATCAAGCAAGAACTCTCGGAAGGCTGGAGTCGCGTGATTCAGCACGACATGACGGCGAAACTCGACGGTCACAGCTGGACCGTCGAGTTTCCTGTCTACATCGACTGTACCTACCAGAATGGGCGGTACGACGACCATGGTGTGGCGCGTCACGGCTACGCCGCTGACGCGCCGTTCATCGACTCACCACGAGACGCTCGATACCACTACGCGAAACGCTTCGGTATCGAGGCGAGCTACCGACTTTCCGAGCAAAGTATTGCGACGACCTCGACACAGAATCCGGTCGTCCGGTTGCTGTACGTTGTGGTAAGCCTGCTGTTACAGAACGTCTGGCGGTATCTGCACTGGGAGTACGTGGCGACGCCCCGCCGAGGCGGGCGTCGCCTCTGGCAGTGGTCGTTCAAGGAGTTCATCAACATGATCCAACGGGCAGCGTGGACGGCCCTCGCGGTGCGTCGGGCCGTCCCCGCAAACCGGCCACCGGACGACCGGTTTAGCCGGTAATCACCAGCCAGACAGCCTCCAGCGGGAGTGGCGACGCTGTCGCGTCGGCGGCAGCCGCCGCCGACAGCGACAGCTCTCGGTCGGTTCGTCGAAGATTCTCTCGTTGAGACCGTCAGTGCAACCGCTCCGCCACAGAACTCAGGCTTCAGAAACAGCTAGCCGAGGATGCTTTGTGATGTACTGACGCTATGTTAATCGCGGAAGGGTGGGATGAGATTGAACGCTGCCGCGGCCAGCAGGCAAGAAACAATAACGAACCCTCCGCTGATAGCCATTGAGGAACCGATGTAAACTCCTCTCACACCAATGAAGAGCGCTAAAAGAGAAAATCCAAGGAGGGAAACGGTTCCAATAGCATCTAACACACCGTCCCTGACAGCATTTCGGGACATCTCCACATTCTCATCTCGACTCATTTCGGTCGTCCCACCGTCCGTTTCAATATCGGGAACCATCTCTTTGAGATGAGGTGAGATAACCCATAAGTCTGTTTCTGTCGAGAGTTTGGGAGAGATTCTACTTTGGTCATTGGATACCCTATATTGAACGTTCAGAGTGCCTTGTCGATGTTGTGAGTGAGACAGCCGACAACGAGTTCACGAAACTGCTTCCACCAACGTCGTGAGCGGACGAATTCGCCATATTTCCGTTTAATACGAGAGTTCACCGTCTCGTTCTGACTCCGTTGCCCGTGGATGTCGGCGTCCAGCCGAACGTTCCACGCCTTGTGAAGCGACGAAAATCCTCGATGCTTGATGACCGGACGAACACCATCTTCACGGGCTAACGTGCGAATCTTCTGGTCGTCATATCCCTTGTCACCGAGGAGAATCGTTACGTCATCCGTATTCCGCCTGATTAGCGAAGGTGCGATCTTCGAGTCGTGCTTTCTGGTCGTCGTCACGTGTAAGTCAATGATTGCATTCACTCTCGTGTCCACGAGAAGTGTAACTTTCAACTGTTGAATCGTCAGCTTCGTTCGTTTCGTGTAGTGCTTAGAGGCGTGACTGCGGTCGAATCCAGAGGCGTCGATCCCGACGACACCGTTGGTCGGGAGAAGCGTGACTGAGAGATTGAGAAGAACCCGCCAAACAGCCATACCAAGGCGGTTAAACGCCTTACACAATGTCGAAGGAGACGGGAGTTCCTCAAGATCGATGGCGCTTCGAATCCGAGGCATCTCGATAAGTTCGTCCAGAAGCGTCCGGTACGTCGTATTCTTCCGAACCTTGAGACAGAGCAGGACGATGTGTTGATGAAGTGTGTACCGCCGTTTCGAGAACTTCGACGAGTAACGAGCGACAGCTCGCCGAGCCAAGTGCATCGCTTGCTCAACGAACCTGAGTAACCGCGACTTCGGGAGAGCTTCCATCCAGTCAGACTACCAAGCGAATCTGTAACTCTCTGAGGATTTCAACAGAGCCACAAATCCGATAATTTGGTTCTGTCATCCCTCCATATAGCGGCACGGCTGCGTTATTCCGAGATTCGATCGCGAAGCACCGTTTCGCCCGGCTTGGTCGTCGCCTCTGTCCCCAACCGGAAGCCAGCGTTTAGTGAGGTGTTGATCCCGGTTTTTGCGCCGTCGCCAACGATCGCACCGAGTTTCCGACGACCGGTATCTACGCGATCGCCCTTAACGGTCATGCGGACGGTTGTATCATCATGCCGGAGGTTTGCGACGTTCGTCCCCGCGCCGAAGTTCACGCCCCGCCCGAGCACGGAGTCGCCAACGTACGAGAGGTGGCCCACTGACGCGTCGGCCATCAACACGCTGTTTTTCACTTCGACGCCGTGGCCGACGTGCGCGTCTGGACCGATCACCGTCGATCCGCGAAGATACGCATTCGGGCCAACCTCTGCACCCTCGCGGATTAGCACCGGGCCCTCGATATACGCACCAGACCGAACCAGTGCACCGTCCTCGACGACGACAGAGCCGTGGAGGTGGACGCCTTTCTCGACGGTGCCGGCGATCGCTTCATCCGAGCCCAGCTCTGTGAGCGCTAGTTCGTTGGCTTCTAGCAACTCCCACGGGCGACCGACGTCGAGCCACGTCCCCACGTAGGGCGCCACGTCAATCCGGTGGCCGTCGTCGAGCAGCAGTTCGATCGTCGTCGTGATCTCGTACTCGCCGCGTTCGCTCTCGGGAGTCCTGTCGATATACTCGAACACCTCGGGCGTAAATGCGTAACAGCCGACGTTCGCGAGATTCGTCGGCGGGTTAGCAGGCTTCTCGACGATTTTCGTGAGCGATCCGTCAGCGGCCGTCGAGAGTACGCCATACGCACGTGGATCGATAACTTCGGTCGCCGCAACCGCGGGCCCGTCAGCGTTGGCGAGTACTCGAGGGAGCGACGCGTCGACAACCACGTCCCCGTTGAGCACGAGGAAGTCGTCGTCCACGACAGGCGCGGCTTGTGCGATGGCGTGAGCCGTCCCCTTCGCTTCTTCTTGCTCGACGTAGGTCACCGGACGATCCCGGTACGATTCACCGATCGACTCACGAATCGCGTCACCGCGATAGCCGGTGACGACGACGAACTCGTCGACGACATCGACTGCAGTGTCGAATACCTGTTCAAGCAGCGAACGATCACCCACAGGAAGAAGCGGTTTTGGACGCCGATCTGTCAAGGGCCGCATGCGGGTCCCGCGGCCGGCCGCGAGCACGACTCCATACATATCTGGAGGCGACGCCGGGCCGGGTTTTATGGGCTGTGATCGCTGTCGGTCCGATCGACGAGGTCTCGGACACCGCTTGTGCCGAACAGATCATGACTGCTCAGGTGGATGGAAAGATGCTTTCGGGCTGTCTCTGTGTGTATGAGAGAATACGCTTGACTGTCGCCGATCATCCGGATCCGGCCGCGAACGAAGTCATCGACGACGCGGACTTTCTCGCCGAACGATCGTCAACGTCGTGACCGAAATATTCCACGGCGCACTCCGCGGCGACCGACCGGCGGCCGGTCCTTGTTGGACGCGCACAGAGATGTGACTAAGACTCCGTCGCCGACCAAGCCGAACGAGCCTACCGGCGCGCCGTCGACGGCGAGTGGTGAACGAGAAATAAGCCCCGCCGGAAGCCACACAAGTTCCGCCCTCAGCCCGAGGGAACCCCCCTACGTCCGCATAATCCACGAAGCAAAGAGCCCCAAGTACAGACGTAGGGGCACCCGCTATGTCTGCGGAATAGTGAACAGTCGATTGTCTCGTTGTCACTCCCTCCCCCACCCCTCATTCCGAGTTTGACATCCTCCCCGCGCTGAAGCGCGAGGATTCCTCCGATAGGGGTTCGGCTACCGACCCACGGAGGCAACTTGCGGGTTCGTGCGCACTTCTTTGGGACTTTCATGAGGGTATGGTTTCCCTGACCATTCGTGGTCGTCCCACTCGAATTGCACGGGCCGTGCCATCGGCCTGACTTCCGTATCGCTGTTTTCTCGAAGGAACGTCTCTGACGCCGTGAGGTCGGCGTGCCCCTCGAATCCACACGGACACGTCAGTGTGTCGCGGTGACGGACCGTCGTCTCGTGGTCGCCACACTCAGGACACGTCTGACTCGTCCACGCTTCCGGCTCGGCTTCGAGAGAGATGCCGTACTCCTCACAGACGCACGCGAGACGGTGGATGAACTTCTTGAACGCCCAGAAGTTGTGCGTCTTCTCGTTCACCCTGACCGACCAGTGCGTGTCCAGCACGTCGGTCAAGTCGCCCACGTATACCGTCGCCAAACCCTCATCGTACAGCCGTTCAACGAGGTCGCGCACCAGCGCGTTCTGTGCGTGGTCACGGCGTTTCGTCCGCTGTCGGTACAGCCGTCGAATCCGTTTGGAACTGTAGCGTCCCTCACGGAGCTTCGACTGTAGGCGAGCGATCTCGTCGGTCGTCTCACGGAACCGTCCGAACAACTCCCGACCGTCGTAGATGTACTGGTTCCCAGTAGTCGTGGAACAGGCGACGAGATTGTTCGCGCCAACGTCGAGGGCGGCTTCGTGAGAAGCCAGTGGTGAATCCAGTCGAGAATCAGGCACGGTGACTGGTTGGAAAGCCCTGAACGTGTCACTCACTTCGTCGTACTCAAGTTCCAGACGGCTCTGTTTGCCATCCCACTTCGGGTTGCCTCGGACTTCGAGGCGGAATCGTTCGTGGTAGCCAAGTCCGTATTCGTCTTTTAACTCTTGCCCGACAGGAATTTCGAGACGCGACCGCTTGCCCCACTGAATCGTGTACTGGTCGTTTCGGATGTAGGTACGGAGTTCGCGTCCCTCCTCCTCGTTGCCCCAGTAAGACGGGGGGTTAGCGTTCTCGCCTTTCTCTTTAAGGGCGAAGAACGACCGCCACGCTTCCGAGTTTTTGCGCGTGACCTGTTGGACGGTCGCGCTTCCGATGACGCCGTTGTACTGTCCACGGTATTCGGAGGTGTCCCACACGTCGCCGTCACCGAAGTAGTTCTGGCGGCGCTCGTAGGTCAGTTCGTTCCACAGGGAAGCGGAGGCGTCGAGTAACCGTAGGAGGCACCCTTTGTCGTTCTCAGTCTGTGGCACGATCTCGAAGGTGTTGACGCGCTTCATTCGTCGCCACCTTCCTGTTCAGCAATGTAGCGTTCGATAGCGTCCTTCGAGGCACTTCCCGCCGTACCGACATAGTACGAGCGAGTCCACTTCACGCGGTCGTCGTAGCGTTGGTTGTACTTCCGCGCCGAGATGCCCTTGACCCAGTTGACAATGAGTGATGGGGCGTTCTTGGGCGGACTCCCAATGAACAGGTGTACGTGGTTGAGCATGACCTCGGACTCGACCAGTTCGAGGTCCTTATCCTCACAGATTTCCGCGAAGATGGTTTCGAGACGTTCCTTCGTCTTCCCCGTCAGGTGCGAACGCCGATGCTGAGCGGAACCCTGTTCCGCGAGGTCAGCGGAACCTTCGCTCCCACCCAATTTCGGCACGAATACTATGTGGTAATAGAGCTCGTATTTCGCGTGACGGGTACTCTTTACCATCTATGTATACTATCGTAGTCAGACGCCTTAAAGATTGCGTTGGAACCCCGTCTATGCCATCGTTGGCGGTTGAATGCTGTTGGTCGGCTTCATCCCCGCCCCGAATGGCGAGGCTTTCTCCTTGAATCTCCGTAACTCGCAGGTCTGTACACCGTTCGTCCCCGCTCGAGGAAGCAGGACGACTCCGATCACCCGTCAGTGTGACCACCGTAGACCGGTGACAACACCCGTGCTCGCACAAGCGCTACCAGCCGATCTGCATGTCGTTCTCAGTCGTACAGCGAATGTCGAGGACAGCTGCGACTTTGTCTCGACAACTGCTGTCGTCTTCACTCGCCGTCTGGTGAGGTTCGCTTGCCCGTGAGAGAGTACTACGTCGCACGCCGATACTGTCGAAGAGTTGCTCGACGACCGGTTCGACGCCGACGCGCCCGTGGACGACCAGAACGCGTGGCTCTGGTTCGGCGTCGTCAACGAAGCGTGGTGCGGGCTCGGACGCGGGCGCTGTATGTTCGAGGCCCGGCCCCAGTGAGCTCGCGATCAAGACACCGGCATGGCGTTCGGGTGGGAACACAACGGCCGGACGAGTCGTCCGCTGTTCGACGCCAGTTCAACGATTGATCCCGCTCTCGCCGTCGATGACGCTTCGAACTTCCGCTCGGGTGGTCACCGCAAGGTCACCATCGGTGGTACGTTTTAGCGCCGCCGTCGCTGACCCCCACCGCAGGGCTGCAGGGAGGTCACCACCGCGCAGGCGCTCTGCAATGAAGCCGCCGACAAACGCGTCGCCGGTACCGATCGCGTCGAACGTGTCTGCCTCGAACACGTCCTGCTCGTACATCGATCCGTCGTGCAGCGCGACCGCCCCCTCGAGCCCGCGGGTAACGACCACCGTGTCGAACGCGAACTCCGTGGCGAGACCGTGTGCGATTTCGACGGCGTCGCCCTCGCGGTCGAGCACCTTGCGGGCATCACGTCGAGGAACGAATAGGGTGTCGATGTGCTCGAACAGGTCCTCGTAGGCCGCTCGCGCTGTCTGTGGATCCCAGAGCTTCGACCGGTAGTTCAGGTCGAACGAGCGCGTTGTCCCCGCGTCGCCAGCCCTTTGCAGCAGCGCCGTCGTCGTCTCCGCGGCGGCCTCAGAAAGAGCGGGCGTGATCCCCGTTGTGTGGAACCACTCCGCTTTCTCGACCGCATTCGTCGGGAGTTCATCCGGCTTGACCGTCGTGATCGCCGCGTCGGCCCGGTCGTAGATCACGTTCGTCCCCCGTGGGGAACCGCCGTGTTCGAGGTAGTAGGTCCCCAACCGACTCGCGTCCGGATCCGTCCACGCAATCCCCGGTTGAACCCCGTGGCTCTGAAGCTCGTTCACGATCCGCCGACCGAGCGGCGAGTCGGGGAGTTTCGAGAGCCAGCAGACATCGGTGCCGAGCCGCGCAGCCCCGACTGCGACGTTGCTCTCCGCTCCCCCAGCCTGTACAGCCAGGTCACTGGTCGTCTCCAGCCGCTCGCCGCGCGGTGGCGACAGCCGAAGCATCGTCTCGCCGAACGTGACTAGCTCAGTCATCGAAACCACTCCGCGGCGTGCGCTTCGAACAGATTCATACTCGTTGCTGTCATCGATCGCTTATAAGTAACGGTGATCAGCGTCGACCATCACCGTCCCAGCACGGCGGTCTATTTCGGACGGGTGCGGACTACTCCTGAGTAGACGTGGGACCGTCCCGCTCGAGCGCGAACGTCACCGCCTCCCCGTCGACGGCTGCTTCGAGTGCTCCGTCCCGAAGCGTCGCCGTCGACGCGCGGTCGGACCCACCCGTGAGCGTCGCGGCGTCGCCCAGGAGGTTGCCGGTGGTGGCGGGAACGACAGCAAACACCGCCGCACCGTGAGAGGGTAGCTCTCGCTCGACGACCGGCCCGTCGACGACCGCACCGGACAGCCCGTCCCAGATGACGTGATCGGCATCTGAGTCGCCCTCCACGTGCTCGCGCGCGTCGAATCGGACCGTCGACGGCTCGTCCGCCCAATTAAACAGCGCGACGGTCGTGGCCCCGTCGCCCGGCCGGTCGCAGACGACGTGCGAGGGGAACCGCTCCACACTGAGCCCGGAGACCTCGCCGCCGCTTGCAGGAGGGATGGACCGCTCAAGCAGCCGCCGGCCGGCCGAACCGATCTCCGCGAGCCGGTCCGAAAATATGTTCACGCCACCCGTCGCGGCGACGAGCGTCGCGAAGGCTTCGCGCTCGGCCGCAGTGAGGTCACTCGTGTCTCGAACAAGTTGGCAGTCGGGATCGTTGAGCCACCACCGTCGATGCAGGTAGTTCCGTGTGAGCGTGTTGCGAACGGCGTTTTTCAATCCCGGCTGGCTCCCCGACTCTCCCGGAGTCTCCCAGACCGGATCGGTGTCTGGGCCGACCCGCATCGCGTCGAAGAGCCCGACACTCGGGGCCATCGGCGCACCGCAGCCGAGAAGGAACACATCGTCGCCGGCCGCCTCCGCTATCGCCTCGACCCCCCGGCGATACGCCTCGATCCGGGTTGCCTCGGCGTCGTACCGCTCGCCGGGCAGCGCCGCCGCAAAGAGGAAGTCGAGCTTCAGATACGTGAACCCCCAGTCGTCGACAACCGTCGACACGGTCTCCCGGAGCCACTCAAGCACCGCCGGGTGCGTCGTGTCGAGTCCGTATAGTTCTGACCCGGCTCGGAAGCCACCGTCGACGGGTGTTCCCGGGCCGTCGGTGTCTGCGTCCGTCGGCTCCGTGATGAACCACTCCGGGTGGTCAGCGTATAGGTCGGCACCCGCCTCGACGTAGAACGGCGCGAGCCACAGCCCGGGTCGGTACCCCGAAGCCGCGATGTCGTCCGCGACGGCGCTCATGTCCTCGAACCCGTTGGCGATCGACCGCCAGTCGCCGAACGCCTGCATGTATCCGTCGTCGATCTGAACGACGTCGACCGGAATTCCCCACTCTCGAAGCTCCGAGAGGTTCTCCCGCACGTCCGCCTCGGTGACATCGGTGAAATAGTGATACCACGAGCACCATCCGGTCGGTGAGATTTCAGGCACGCGAGCATCCATCCGCTCACCGATGCAATCGGCCAGCGCGGTCAGCCCCTCTCGAAGTTCGCGGTCAGCGTCGACCCACAGTGGTGGCAGAGTCAGCCGTTCACCGGGTGTCAGCCGTGCCCCTTCCAGTGGACACACTGCGTGCAGCGTCGCAACGCCGCCATCGTCGTCATCGATCTCGAATCGAGAACAGTAGCGGTCATGTTCGAGAAAGCCCGCAGTGACGCGTCGGTCGCCCTCGACAAGCCCGGTCAGATAGCTGCTGACCCGGTCGTCCGTCGACGCCGCGAGGTCATTCATCATCGGAGCGTTATCCGAGTTCTCGGGTGAGAATCGCTCTCCGACGGGGAGCGTTCCCGTCGACGACCACGATTGATACCCGTGCCGGTAGACGCGGGCATCGGCGCCGAACGCGGTCTCGAACGCGAGTGTCACGTCGCCTGCCCGGACCGGCTCGTCGCCGACGTTTTCCACGGTGTAGGTCGCGACGACACCTCTCGCCTCGGTCGACAGCGACACGTCAGCGACCTGTAGCCGCCCGTCGTCTCCGTCGGCCGTCGCCGCGTGGACCGTCCCGACAAGTAGGTCACCGGCGTCGTCTCCGACCGTGACCGCATGGCCATCCGGATCGTGGGTGACTGCAGTAGCGCCCACCCTGTGTTCGTTCATATCACACCCTTTTTTCGCCCCTACAAATATCCTGCTACGACGCTTGTACGGCAAGGTACAACTCGACGATCAGCGGCGGTGGCGTCAACTCATCCGAACGCTTAGGTGCCGCGGTTGAGAGGATGCGCTATGCGTCTCGGAGTCTGTTACTTTCCCGAACATTGGCCGAGCGAAGAGTGGGAACGCGATGTCGCTGCGATGGCCGACGCCGGCCTCGAATACGTGCGGATGGCGGAGTTCTCGTGGGGAGTCCTCGAGCCCGAGCGGGGTACATTCGATTTCGAGTGGCTTGATGAGGCCATCGAGCTCATCGGCGACCACGGCATGCAGGCGGTGTTGTGCACGCCGACGGCGACGCCGCCGAAGTGGCTGGTCGACGAGCGGCCGTCGATCCGGCAAGAAGACCCCGACGGAACCGTCCGCGAACACGGCAGCCGCCGGCACTACTGTTTCAACTCCGACGCCTACCGCGAGGAGACAGCTCGGATCGTCGAGCGGGTCACCGAGCGATACGCCGACTCGCCGCACGTCGCCGGCTGGCAGACGGACAACGAGTTCGGCTGTCACGAGACCGTCCGGTGTTACTGCGACGATTGTGCCGACGCGTTCCGAACGTGGCTCGCGGACCGGTACGGTGATATTGACCGACTCAACGAGGCGTGGGGGAACGCGTTCTGGAGCCAGCAGTACGGCTCCTTCGACGAAATCGATCCGCCTGGGCCGACCCCTGCAGAGCATCACCCCTCGCGGCTGCTGGCGTACGCACGCTTTTCCAGCGATTCCGTCGTCGAGTACAATCGCCTCCACGCCGACCTGATACGCGAGGCTGACCCCGACTGGTTCGTCACCCACAATTTCATGGGGCGGTTCCCGACGCTGAACGCCTACGACGTGAGCGAGGACCTCGACCGCGTCGCCTGGGACTCATACCCGACGGGGTTCGTCCAGGACCGATACGACGGGGAGGCATCCCCGGACCAGCTGCGAGCCGGCGACCCCGACCAGGTCGGGATGGATCACGACATCTACCGGAGCGCGCTCGACCGGCCGTTCTGGGTGATGGAACAACAACCGGGCGATGTAAACTGGCCGCCGCACTGTCCGCAGCCGGGTGAGGGTGCTATGCGTCTGTGGGCGCACCACGCCGCCGCCCACGGAGCCGACGCAGTCCTCTACTTCAGGTGGCGGCGCTGTCTCGAGGGTCAAGAACAGTATCACGCCGGACTCCGGAAGGCCGACGGGTCGCCCGACCGCGGATACGCCGACGCCGCACACACGTCCGAGGAGTTCGCGACTCTCGACGGGGCCAGTCACGTGGACGCCCCGGTGGCGGTTGTGTTCGACTATGACTCGCTCTGGGCGCTCAACGCGCAGCCGCACGCCCCGGACTTCGACTACTGGGCGCTCCAAGAGGCATTCTACGGCGCTGTACGCGGCCGTGGCGTTCAGGTCGATGTGGTTCCGCCAAGTGCCGATCTCTCCGGATACGCGGCCGTCGTCGCGCCCGCACTCCACCTCGTTACCGAGGATCTCGCCGACCGGCTGACCGACTACATCGCCGGCGGCGGGGAGGTTCTCTTCGGTCCCCGGACCGGCGTGAAGGACGCAGAAAACAAGCTCCGGCCGATGTCCCAGCCCGGCCCGCTGACCGACCTCGTCGGCGCGACCGTCGATCAGCACGAGTCGCTGCCGCGGCGCCTCGAAACGACAGTCCGACGAGTTGGTGACCCCACCGACGACTCCGAGGAGATCGCGGCGCCGCCCGTCTCGTTCCGAACCTGGGCGGAGTGGCTGGACCCCGATGCAGCCGAGCCTCAGTACGCGTACGATGTCGACGGGCCGGCGGACGGTCGGCCGGCAGTCGTTACCAACACAGTCGGTGACGGGCAAGTCACTTACTGTGGAGTCTGGCCCGAGTCTGACCTAGCGGACGCGCTTGCGTCAGACCTGCTCGACCGCGCGGGCGTCCGATACGCCGAGCGGCTCCCAGACGGTGTCCGGATCGGGTACCGCGGCGGCCGCACGTGGGTGACGAACTTCACGAGCGACCGGCTCCGGTTGCCCGAAATCGATCCCGAGTCGCTGGCGGTTGACGACACTGATCGGGACGGTTTCGACCCGATGGCGGACGACGACAAGGACTCGTCTGCAGACGGTATTGTTGTGGGGCCGTACGGGGTCGCCGTCATCGAGGGTGACTGCGTGGACGGGCTGAGAATCGCTCAGACGTAGTCGGTTACGTCCGTCAAAAATCTCGGAATTTAATTTGCGTCCGCCGGCTACTCCGAGCGCTCTCGCGCCCGGTAGTCTGGGAGCGTGTCATCCTGCATCACTGCTCCGCGACCGCCGTCGACAAGCAGCGCACCCCCTGTGACGAAGGCGGCATCCTCGCTCGCGAGGAACGACACGGCTCCGGCGACGTCGGACGGCGTGCCGATCCGACCAGTCGGGTGGATCGATTCGACTTCCTCAAATCGTCCCTCCGGAAGTTCCTCGCGCGTCCGCTCAATTTCCACCCAGCCGGGGACGACCGTGTTCACCCGGACGCGGGGGCCGAAGTCGACAGCGAGCGATCGCGTCATGCCGTTGATGCCCGCCTTCACCGCGTTATACGGGAAATGTGCAGGCATCGTGGCGTAGGCATGGTTTGAGGAGATGTTCACGATCGCTCCGCGATCCATGTGTTCGAGGGCGGCCCGTGCAGCGAGCCAGTATGCCCGGAAGTCCGTCTCGACGACGAACGCCCAGTCGTCGAGCGTCGCCTCGTCGGCAGCCGTTTCGGTCTGTACACCGGCGTTGTTCACGAGCACGTCGACAGACCCGTAGCGTTCGGCGGCCGCCTCTGCTAACGCAGCCACGTCGTCCGGATCGCGCATATCGGCGCGAACGAACGTCGCGTCACCAGTCTGTGGATCGTCGGTCGTCTCGTCCGTGGTCCACTCCGATATCCGCCTGGCGACGGCCTCGCCGGCCTCCGCAGTGCGGCCGCTGACCACGACGTTCGCTCCCTCGGCGGCGAACCGCTCTGCGACACCGGCACCGATCCCGCGCGTCGACCCCGTGACGATCACGGTCTCACCGGCGAACCGTCCGGGCACCGCGTGCTCAGTCGGCGACTCGTGCCGGCGGGTCATCTCCTTTCTCCGTGTCGCCGCGTTCGCGTCGGCATCCGGATCACCACTCCGCGACAGAGCCGTCGTCGTGCCGCCAGACGGGGTTGTGCCAATCAACGTTTCCGCGCTGTTCGCGGACGTGCTCTTCGTCGATCTTGATCCCGAGTCCGTCACCGTCGGGGATATCGACGAAACCGTCGCGGTACTCGAACACCGTCGGGTCGGCGAGGTAGTCCAGCACGTCACTCGTTTCGTTGTAGTGAATATCGAGAGACTGCTCTTGGATCAGCACGTTCGGCGTGCAGGCATCAACCTGGATACAAGACGCGAGCGCGATCGGCCCGAGCGGGCAGTGCGGCGCGACCGATACGTCGTACGCCTCTGCCATCGACGCGATCTTCTTCAGCTCGGTGATCCCGCCTGCGTGCGAGACATCCGGCTGGATCAGGTCCACTGCGTCCGTCTCGAACACCTCCTTGAAGTCCCACCGCGAGTACATCCGCTCGCCCGTCGCGATCGGGGTCGTCGTCGACTGACGGATCGCTGGGAGCGCGTCGTTATGTTCCGGTAACACCGGCTCCTCGATGAACATCGGGTCGTACGGCTCCAGTGCGGCCGCGAGCCGCCGCACCATCGGCTTCGACACGCGCCCGTGAAAGTCAACCCCAATATCGACCTCGTCGCCGACCGACTCCCGAACGGCCGCGATCCGGTCCACCGCGTCAGCCACAGTGGCCGGAGTGTCGATCGGCCGCATCTCTGCGGTGGCGTTCATTTTCAGCGCTGTGAAGCCTGCGTCGACCTTCTCACGAGCGGCGTCGCCGACATCTGCTGGTCGGTCTCCGCCGATCCACTGGTACACGCGGATTCGGTCGCGCGCACGGCCGCCGAGAAGTTCGTGGACGGGAGCGCCGAACTGCTTTCCCTTGATGTCCCACAGCGCTTGGTCAACGCCGGCGATGGCGCTCATCAGCACCGGGCCGCCGCGGTAGAAGCCGCCGCGGTACATCGCCTGCCAGTGATCCTCGATCCGTGCCGGATCCTCACCGAGTAGGTAGTTGTCGAGCAACTCCTCGACGGCGGCAACGACCGTGTGAGACCGCCCCTCCACGACTGGCTCTCCCCAACCAACGGTGCCGTCACTCGTCGTCAACTTCAAGAATAGCCAGCGGGGCGGTACTTCGAACAGCTCGTAGTCAGTAATGTACATGATAGGTTAGTCTTCAGTCGCCCCGACGACCGCGGGGTCAACGTTGTCCGTCTTGGTCTTGAGTGCGTCTCCAGTTTGAGCGTCAAACAAGTAGAGGGCCGCTTCGCGGAAGTCGAAGGAGACCTGTGTCTCCTCTGCCGGCCGGATCGAGGGATCGACGCGGGCGGTGAGTTCGTGGCCGTCCATCTCCATGTAGAGGAAGTTCTCGTTCCCCATCGGCTCTACGACCGTCACATCGGCCGTGTTCTGGCCTGAATCGACGACAGTGATGTCCTCCGGGCGGACGCCAACGCGGACGCGGTCGTGGCCTGCGATCGGTTCCGGGTCGTCGAGTTCGTACGTAAACCCGCCGGGGCCCCGGAGGGTCTCGCCCTCGACGTCGGCCGAGAGGAGGTTGATGCTCGGCGAACCGATGAAGTCCGCGACGAACTGGTTCACCGGCGAACGGTACACCTCTTCCGGGGGCCCGACCTGCTGGAGCACCCCGCCGTCCATCACAGCGATCCGGTCGCCCATTGCCATCGCCTCGGTCTGGTCGTGGGTGACGTAGACCGTCGTGACGTCGAGGTCGGCCTGCAGTTCCTGCAGCTCGGTCCGCATGTCCGATCGAAGCTTCGCGTCGAGGTTACTGAGCGGCTCGTCCATCAGAAACACGGACGGCTCTCGAACGATCGCCCGTCCGAGCGCCACGCGCTGCTGTTGCCCGCCTGAGAGCGCCTTCGGCTTCTCGTCGAGTAGCTTGCTGATGCCGAGCATCTCGGCGACGCTCTCAACTTTTTGTTCAATCTCGTCGCCGGTCAGCTTCGTCGAGAGCTTCAGCCCGAAGCCGATGTTTCCCCGGACGGTCATGTGCGGGTACAGCGCGTAGTTCTGGAACACCATCGCCACGTCTCGCTCGCTGGCACGATGATCCGTGACATCGTTGTCGCCAAACCGTATCGAGCCATCCGTCACGTCCTCGAGACCGGCGAGACAGCGGAGCGTTGTCGATTTCCCGCAGCCGGACGGTCCGACTAACACGAGGAACTCGCCGTGGTTGATCTCGACGGAGAGATTCTCCACCGCGACCACGTTCTCGGTTCCAGAGTCGTACACCTTGTCTAGTTCAGTGATATTGATTCCTGACATTGTTACTCTTTGAGCGACCCCGCGAGGATGCCGCTGACGAACTGTTTCTGTAGCACTAAGAACAGCACGACCATCGGCACGATGGCGAGCGTCGCCGCCACCATGATCTGGTCGTAGTAGATCCGCTGGAATCCGGTCAGTTGTGCCAACCCGATGGGGATCGTGTACATGTCTGCCGTCTCGAGAATCACGAGCGGGTACAAGAACAGATCCCACTGGAACAGGAACAGGATGATCGCCAGCGCGGCTAGCGACGATCGCATCGTCGGGAGTGCGATCCGATAGAAGATCTGGAACTCCGTCGCCCCATCCATGCGGGCGGACTCAAGCAGCGCATCCGGTATCGATTTCATGTTCTGCCGCATGAGGAATATCCCAATGGGGTTTGCCGCCCACGGGAGGATTATCGCTCGGAAGGTGTTCGTCCAGTCCAGCTGGGCCATCAACAAGAACAGCGGGATGACGAGGAGCTGGATCGGCAACACGAGCGTCGCCAGGATCGTGTAGAAGATCGGCTCTTTGAACTTGAACTCGTACTTGGCGAACGCGAAGCCGGCCATCGAGCACAACACCAGCGAGAGCAGCGTGTAAACCACGGCAATGAGGACACTGTTCCGGATCGTCCGGACGAAGTCAAGCCGCTCTTGGAGCGCCGCGAAGTTGTCGAGGAACGCCGTTCCGGGAATCAGCCGCGGCGGGAACTGCAAGAATTGCTCCTGTGGGAGCGTCGCCGCCACCAGCATCCAGTACAAAGGAACCATCATCACCACGACCATCGTGATGACGAAGGCGTACGTGAGGAATCGCCAGACTGCGTCCTTACGCCGTTGTTCGCGCATCAGTCCTCACCTCCGATCTTGATCTGGACAACAGAAAACACGCTGACAACTGCCACAAACACAACTGTGAGCGCGCTCGCGTAGCCCAGGTTGAAGTTGACGAATGCCTGTCGGTAGATGTACTGCACAATGGTGATTGTCGAGTTAGTGGGGCCGCCGCCAGTGATGACGTACGGCTCAGCGAACAGTTTGAACGTCCCGATCGTCGATAGTACGACGACGAACAACATGACCGGCTTGAGCTGCGGGAGCGTGACGTAGCGGAACTTCTCCCACCGGTTCGCACCGTCGATCTCGGCGGCTTCGTACAGCTGCTGCGGGATCGTCTGGAGCCCGGCAAGCAGGATGATCATGTTGTACCCCGTCCACCGCCACGTCACCGCGGCGATGATCGTGTTTCGCGCCCAAAATCCGTCGGTTAGCCACGGAACCGGGCCGATCCCGACCCCGGCGAGGACGTAGTTGAGGAACCCTAACTGCTCGTTGAAAAGCAGCAGAAACACCGTCGAGTACGCCACAAGGTTCGCCGAGACTGGCAGCGCTATGGCGGTGCGGAACACCCCTTTGAGCCGCAGGAACGACGCGTTCAGTGCGAGTGCGAGCGCGAGCGCCAGCCCGATCATCAGTGGGACCTGGATGACGAGGATGTACGAGGTGTTGAACATCGACTGCCAGAAGAGGTCGTTTCCGAGCAGGCGAGCGTAATTTCCGAGTCCGACGAAATTCAGCTGTGCGATCTGCGGAATCTCGATGTACACCGGGCCGAGATCGATCCAGAACAGCGATCCTTGGCCGACACCCTGGTACTCGAAAAACGACAGGTACAGCGTGTAAAACACCGGAAAGGCGAGAAACACGCTGAAAAGCAGGAAGAACGGCGCAATGAACAGATACGCGACCCGCGGCAGCGTCGGTGTCGCCGCTGTCAGGTCCTGTCTGGCAAAGCGCACCCGGTCCCAGACCGGTCGCATCGCCCGTCTGGACTGCCTCGTGGCTGTCCGTATCTTCATGCGGACGCGGCGGCGATACCCCTGCCCAATCCGATCGTCCGTTTCGTCAGAAGTTGCCATGCGATCGATTACCCCAGATTACGCGAGGTCTCGATCGGTGTTTTCGGCGACCGTCTCCGCGGCTGCCTGGATGGCCTCCTCGGGCGATTGTTCACCGTTGATCATTCGCTGCAGTTCGGTCTCGATGGCCTGTGACACCTCGGGGGTGTCCGCAGTGAACCGGTATCCCGGCGACTCCTGTGCGACCTCGGCAAAGAGCGCCCGCGCAGCCTGTCCGTCGTAGAAGTCGAGCTCCTCGTCGAACACCGGCTCGTCGTAGACGGTCTCCAGCGCCGGGAAGAGCCCGTACTCGTCGTACATCGCCAGCTGCATCTCCTCGGTCGCCAACGAGTACTCCATGTAGTCCCATCCGCGCGCCTTCTCTTCGTCAGACACTTGATCGGCGATCATGAGGTTGGAGCCGCCCCAGTTCGACGCCCGCGGTCCGCCCGACTCTAACGCGGGGATCTTGAACACGCCCCAGTCGCCGGCGGTGTCGGGGAGTTCAGCACGCAGCGTTCCCTCCATCCACGCCGCCGAGGGGAGCGACGCAATCGTCGCGTCGCCGTAGGCGCTGAACCAGGCCGCTGTCCATCCCTCGATATTGGCCGCGATGTCGGCGTCGTATATCTCCTTAATGTTACGAGCCACACGGAGCGACTTCTCGTTGTGGATGTTCACCTCGCCGCTCTCAAGGAAGGGCTCGCCAGACAGCTGGCGGAACTGGTACCGCCAGACGCCGGAGAGGTCCCCCTCGGGGAGGTTGAGCATGTACTGCTCGTCCGGCAGTTTCTGTCCCTCTTCGATGAAGTCCGCCCACGTCTCGATGCTGTCTGGGTCGATGTCGTGTTCGTCGTACACCGACCGCCGGTAGTAGACTGCCGTCGGGCCGGTGTCCCACGGGAGCGCGTAGATGTCCCCGTCAACAGTGAGCGCCTCCCACTTTCCGGAGACGAAATCCTCGCGGATGCCCGCTTCCTCGATCTCGTCGGTGAGCGGCGCGACGGAACCCGTGTCGATGAACGAGGGGCCGTCGACGGACTCCAGCATGGAGACCGCAGGTGCGCCGGAGCCCGAGAGGAGGTTCGTCTGGAGCCGGTCTTTCATCGCGGATCGACCGAACTCCTCGACCGAGACCGTCGCGTCGTTTTCGGATTCGTACTCTTCAGCCGAGATCGTCAGCGCCCGTGCGGCGACGTCCCACCCCCACACGTCGATTTCTGACGCCATGCTACCGCCACCGTCGCCGTTGTCGTCGCCGCTACTGTTGCTTCCGTCACTGCCCTCGCTTCCATCACTCCCGTCACTCCCGTCGCCGCCACCGCTCCCGCCCTCGGGATCACCAGTTCCGATACATCCTGCGAGCCCCGCGAGCCCCGCGAGTCCTGCGCCCTTCATCAGCCGCCGCCGCCCGTATCGTGCGTAGTCTGGTTTTTTAGTCATGATCGTACCTGAGTATTCGTCCCTTATATTGTAGGTATATAAAATTACTGTACATCTGTCCTAAAACACGCTTAGAAACGCTCCATTTGCGTTTTCTTGGGCTGAACACTGGGCTATTATATACCATTCTCCCGGTTCTGGGCTTTTTGTCTCTTAATTCCAATCCATAAAGTAATAATCTATGGATATTTATTGTAGTTTTATCTCCCGACCGCCGATAGTGTTCTTCGATACTAAACAAACGTTATACACCTGTCGTTCATACTACTCTGAGAAACGATGGGGAACACGGACACTATCACCGTTCAGGCGACCGCAACGTCTCTCCGGATCGTCGAAGAGCTATACGAGCGTGACGGTGGCGGAGTCACCGAGTTAGCCGGCACGCTGGACGTCTCGAAGAGTGCAGTTCACAACCACCTCTCGACGCTCTGTGCTCTCGGATACGTAAAGAACTCAGGCGGCACCTACGAGCTCACCCACCGGTTCCTGCGGATCGGATTCGGGACGAGAGAACGGAACCCCGTCTACCAGGCAGCACAGAGCGAGATCCGCATGCTCGCTCGAAACACGAGCGCGGTCGCGAACCTCGTGGTTCCCGAAGAGGCCAACGCTGTCTATCTCCATCGGATCGGTGCCCGGAACCATCCTATTCCGGTGGGCGGTAGCGTCCGACTCCACGCGGCCGCGGCCGGTAAGGCGATCCTCGCGTATCGGTCAGAGGACGCGGTCGACGAGTACGTCACCCGCCATGGACTCGACCAGAAGACCAATCGGACCGTGACAGACCCGGCAACGCTCCGCTCTGAACTCCGATCGATCAGGGACCGTAACATCGCGTTCGATCGCGGTGAACTCGACGAGAACTGGCAGTGCGTCGCCTCCCCTATCGTCGTCGGCGGCGACTCCGTAGGCGCAGTCAGCGTCTCCGGACCGTCCGACGAGATGCAAGGGAAACGACTGGAGGAGGACACGGCCGGGCTCGTCTCCAGCGCCGCAAAGACGATCGAACTCGAGCTATTGTGACACGGCGTGGGCGTACCCGACACGGTTCGTTTTAATACCCCACCGGGGCAGATACCCATCATGCGAACTGATCGACTTGATCGAATCACGGACGGCGGGGTGATCGCGATCCTCCGCGGTGTCAACACGGCCGACGCCGTAGCGGTCGCGGACGCCGTCGTCGACGCCGGCGTGACAGCACTGGAGATAACGGCGGACACACCGAACTCGATGTCGTCGATCGAAGCGATATCGGACCGCGTCGACGACGCGCTGGTCGGCGCCGGTACCGTGCTCGACGCGGAGACGGCGCGAGCGGCACAGTTGGCCGGTGCGGAGTTCCTCGTAACGCCGACGGTGAACCGCAACGTCATCCGGACGGCGAACCGCTACGGAACGCCGATCGCGGTCGGCGCGTACACGCCGACCGAGGCGCTTGAGGCCTACCAAGCTGGTGCCGACGCGGTGAAGGTGTTCCCCGCAAAGACCGGCGGCCCAGACCACGTCGCGGCGATCGGTGGTCCCCTCCCGCAGATCCCCCTCGTCCCGACTGGCGGCGTCAGTGCGGAGAACGCGGGCGCGTACGTCCGGGCCGGCGCAGTCGCGGTCGGCGTCGGTGGTTCGATCGTCGACCACGAGGCGATCGACGACGACGCGTACGACCAGGTCGAGGCGAACGCGCGAGCGGTTGTCGAGGCCGTCTCGGCGGCCCGAGACTGACCGGCTTCAGTCGCCGTCTGGTGAGGTTCGCTTGCCCGTGAGAGAGTACTGTTGTCTCACGTAGTCGTATCCGTATGGGTGCTTGAGAAGCTTCCACCGGTAGCAGAGCCGCTGGAACCGGAACAATGTCCGTCGACGAATGTCCATATACAGCCTCAAACTCGCAGCGACATTGTTAGTGTCAAAATACCTTCTCAAAGAGTAGTCGTTGAGACCGTGGGTATTTTGATCGGTAGCGAGTACTAGTGGTGCAACTGTAAGGTTGCGCTGCGTCGTCCGCAACGCTGCGGTCAATACAGGAGGCTCACGGATCGGTCAATACAGAGTTAATCAAAGTGACATCCTGTTGCCCGGCCGACCAAAACTCATATACGACATATTACCGAATATCAGATATGTTGAGAATGTCGTGAGCTATCTTCGATTCGGGCTTGCTTTGTTATTCATTATCGCCGGTGTCGCCTGCTTTGCCGCCATCCGTGGAGTGCGACGGGTACCGAATACGGATACACGCCGAGGATTGACCGGATTGCTTGTCACGAGCGGGGTGTGGGCAGCGGCGGAGTGTGGACTCTTGTTGCTGCCGGGGACGCAGGCTAAGGTGGTTAGCTATATCATCGGGTTGGTTGCCGGACTCGCCACTGTTGGAGCGTGGCTGTACTTCTGTTCCGCATACACTCGTTACTTCCCGAACGAGTCGAGAGGGTGCTGCCTGAACGCCACAAAATAGTCACTTTCTGTATAATTTGACGGTCAGTCTCGGCTGCTCCCACGAAGTAGATCGAGGAAGTTCCAATTCACCGCT
>Ga0208280_1022_pt1 | contig 24583 bp, 19 predicted proteins | sample AntDeeMetVIRHL14_FD_184780 | JGI IMG/M metagenome (GOLD analysis project Ga0208280, IMG submission 184780) | Saline lake microbial communities from Deep Lake, Antarctica, in enrichment culture - Antarctic Deep Lake Metagenome VIRHL14 (SPAdes)... ... | reverse complement strand
CGACCCGATGCACTTCGCGAACCGTCGCGAGGAGTACAGCGTCGTGATGGACGCGGCGCGGTACGTCCGGATCGACCGGGAGGTGTGCGGTGCGATCCACTCGCGGGAGGGACCGCTCGCCCGGATGGGTCACCTCCTCGAAAGCGACCGGTCGGGCTACCGGAAACTCGTGCAGGACGACACCGAACGGGCCGGCTACTACCACACGGTCACGCTCGGCCCGAAACGGATCCGGGAGGCGTTTCCCGACCACCGAATCCCCAAAGAGTTCAAGCACTACTTCGCGCGAAACGCCGAGTCGCTGCCCGACGAACACCCGCTCGCGCACCCGAAGCTCGAAGCGTCCTACCAGTCGAGCCGGTGGAGCGAGACGCTCCGGCCGATCGACCACGAGGAGATTTCGTCGGAACTCGAAGAGGCGATCCTCGCGGCGCTGAACGAGGCGAACCTCCCGACGCAACCGCTCGACGACGGTGGCGGCGAGGGCGGCGGCCCGAGCAACGCCCGAACCTTCGTCGAAGACGATTACTTCGAGGCGTCGACAGTCGACCGCTCGCGGGTACTCCCGCTGAACCTCGAACGGGTCGAGAGCGATCAGCGGAACGTCGTGGTTCGCCAGCTCGCCAACGGGCTCTCGCCGGTCGAGTGGGACTCGCTGAAAACGCTCACGGCCGACGGTGGCGACGTGTCGCCCGCTGAGATCGCGGACGAACACGACTGGCACCCCGACAGCGTGCGCCGCGGGCTCCGGCGAATCGAGGAGATGGTCGTTCGCGAACAGGGATCGGTCGCGTTGCGATCGCATCACGTCGCCGATCAGGTCGTCGAGGCGCTGCACGCGGCGCGTGAGGGCGTCCGGAACGCCGTGGGTGCCGCGGCGAACGCGGTCCAAAACGCCGAGCGGCGGGCGCTCGACGATCGCACCGACGAACTGATCGCGTTCTGCCAAGCGAACGGGATCCACGTCGACGAGCGCGAGGCGCATCTCCGGGTCCGGATGGGGAACCTCGCAGGTGAATCGTGGTCGGACCTAGTGACGCGGCTCAAGCGGTACTGGACCGACGCCGGCCGTGATCCGGAGCGGCTCAAGGAGGCGGTGACGCATTACCGCGACGACGCGGGACCGAAGATCCGCCCGGCGCGGGGCGCGTGGGGGGTGGGTCAGACGCTCCGGTAGCGCGGCCCCTCATGAGTGGCAACGCTGTTCCGATCACCGTTTTGCGACCATTTTCGCCGCGATCGATCCTCGTGACCGGTAGGTTCGCGACGATCTCGACCGCAACACAAGCGGCGATCCGGACTCGACGAGAACGGTGTCGCCGTCGAACCGACACCGGGGAGTCGGTTGACGGTTAGGGGTGTGGCTAAGGCCACATATTCTAAGGTACCCCACCGTTTTCGCGAAAAATCCGCGCACCCCAGCTCGCGTCGATCCGCTCCCCGTCGGCAGAGTTCAACCCCAATACAACAAGAGGGATTTCACAAACGTAGCTGACTAGCCGGAATCTGGGCCTCTCGACTGTGAGACCGATAGTGCGTCTCGCCGGGATTCGTCCAGTTGTTGATCTCTAGCGCCCCCGCACGAACACTCCGCGACGATACGACCGTGATCTCCCGTCCTTCCGCTCGATACCATACGAGAACGTAGCCACCGTTCTCACGACCGAGCGTCCGATGCTGATCCTCCCAGAACTTGAACGTCGGACGAACTCCATTCACCATCGAGCCCTTCACGTCCCACGGCCGACCACTCTCCTTGTCGGTCGCGTCGAACTTGAGCCCGTCAACTTCGGGATAGTCGAGCTCGATCGGATAGTTGTCGGCCGCCCATATCTCAACTAAATTTCCGTACCTTCCGACGATCGACGGATCATAGCTCATGGCGATTTCCGTTTGGGTTGCGGTTGGCACTCGATATCTCCGCGCGAGTCGAACGTCGATCGACCGAATCCGGCCGCGATCCCCCCGCGCAGATTCGCGCCCCCCGCCGTGATCGCCCGCGTATAAAATAAGGTATGCGCCGGGGCGGGTGAGTGAATGAACGAGTGAATCGTCTCGGGGTCCAGCGATTCACGCTTCGATCTCATTCACCGATCCTCCGTGTTCGCCGTCGCGGTATTCAGCGATTCGGTCCGAGACCCACGCCGCGGAGTAGCCCACGACATCGCCCGCGTCCGCGTAGGTCATGCCGTGCCGCTCGACCGCGCGGATCGCCTTGTCGATCGCTTCCTGTCGCTTCAGGCCGTCCGCGTCGAGCACGTCGTCGCCCTCCTCGTCGTCCTCCATCACGATCGCGAACTCGCTCGCCTCGTGCTCGGGAAACGTCTCGGCCGTGTCAGTGAGTCCGCGGTAGTCGGCCGCCTCCTCGAACTCGTCTTTGCCGCCTTCGGATTCGAGGAGTCGCGCGATTCCCGGATCGGATCGGCTCGGCTTGTTGATCGCGAACGACGCGACCCGCCGGATCGACTTCGCCGTCTTCGTCCGGGTGTGACCGACGAGCAGGACCGATCCGCGCTTCGGATACGGGCCGTGCTTCGCCTCCTTCTTGCGAATGAAGAGGAGTGAGTCGCTGAACTGCTCGGCGGCCTTGTTGCCCGAGCCGAACCCGGAGAGTTCCTGTGCGATTTCGTCGAGCAGCGCGAGCACCGGTCCCTCGATCTCGGCCATCGCTTCGAGCATCTCGCGGTCGGACCGAACCACGCGGTCGAAGCCGTCCCACGACGTGTTTCCGATGAGCGCGCCGCCGGTGCGGACCTTCCACGCCTGCGCCACGTCGAGCGTGGTCGCGGTCTTCCCGGCGCCGGGAGACCCAAACACAAGCCCGATTGCGCCCTCGTGGGTGAGCTCCGCGGCCGCGTCCGCGTAGAGATCGCCGCCGTCGCGTTCCTGACCGGTGAGCCCGGTCGCAGACTTCATTTGCGAGACGCTCCCGTGTCTGACCGCCTCGTCGATTGTCCGCGTCGCGGCGTTCTGAATGATGAGACGGCCGATCTCCGTGTCTTCGATCGGCTCGTCTATCAGCCCGTCGTAGTAGTTGAGGAGCCGGAGCGTCCGCCGGTCGTCGACAAGCCCCGCGAACGATCGGACGTTCTCGCCGGGGTCCTCGCCCCGGAGCTTCGATCCCAACTCGGCCGCCGCGTACGCGCCTGTCTTGTCGGATCCCATGTTAATCGTTCCTCGCGAGTGGTTCGTCCATGTCGTCGAGCAGCTCGAAGCCGACCGTCTCCTCGTCGTGACCGTTTGACTCTCCGCGGATCGCGTCCTCGGCCGTCATCGACTCCGGGAGCAGCTCGTCTGGAATCTCCTCCGCGACGACCTGCGAAACGGTCGCGTCGTCCCGGTCGAACGCCGGCGTCGTGGTCGGGTCGATGATCTCTTGCTGGTCCAGCAGCCGGCGCCGGTCGAGCTTTCGGACGATCGACCGAATTCGTCGCTGGAGGTGCCGGCTCTTGCGTGCCTCCGGCTCGAACTCGTCGCGAAGCGCCGCGATCTGGTCCATCGCGTCGACGACCTGTACCTCGCCGGCGAGTTCCGACCCGGCGACGGACTCCCGCCAGTTGGCGACCGCGACGTTATCCTCCGGCCGGTACTCGCGACATTCGTACACGCGCGCCGCGACTGGCCACTCGAAGAGGGTGCCGGCGTGAACGTCCATGTCCGCGAACTGGTCTTCTGAGAGTTCGTAGACGGCGCCGCCGGTGTCGTCGCTTGCCTCGAACGCGACGAGATAGATCCCCTCTTCGTCGGGGAGCAGATCGGCGACGTAGCCGCCGGCGACGTAGCCGCCGATCGCTATCGCGACCGCGGCGGTGACGGCGACGCCGGCGCCCTCAAGTTCCCACGGATACGGGAACGATCCGCGCTCGGCTCCACCTATAAACAGCAACACAATCCCACCGACGAGTATCGGCCGCTCGCGGGCTGTCTCGACTGGATTCATATGATTTGCTCCACGTCTTTATCTTCGTCTTCGCGACGCTTCCGAACGACTCGGTAGGTGAGTCCGGCGCCGCCGATCCCGCTGAACAAGATGAGGATCTGTGCTCGCTCGTAGCTGATCGGCGGGCGCGACGGCGTCGTCTGTCCGGTGCTCACGTAGCTAAACCGGTTGTTCGCGATGCTCCCGGGCGTCGTCATGGTGACGGCCGCCTGTCCGGCCCGCAGCGGGACCGAGACGAATATCTCGGTCTGCCCCTCGGGGAGCCGGTGTTGATAGATCCGTCCGGAGCCGGCACCCTCACCGAACTGCACGGCCTCGGTGAGCGTGATCCGCGTCGACGAGTCTGTCTCGAATAGCAGTCTGAACCCGCCTCGATCGCGGTCGTAGTTCCACGAGACGAGTCGGGTCTCCGCGTCGATCTCTTGGGCGTAGGTCTCGGGCTCGCCAACGTCGACGGACGTGTTCGTTTCGAGCCCGGGGTCGCTGTCGGTCTCCTGTGCGGCGGCGCCGCCGACCGCAACACAAGCAGCCACGCTCACCGCAACACAAAAAATCAGGATCCGGCGCATCTCAGACCCCCGGAATGAACGACCGGACCGTCTGCTCGACCCAACCCACGGCGAGCCCGATCGGGTCGAGCCCGAGCGCGACCATGACGATCCCGGCGACGACGATCGCGAAGCCGATTTTGAGGATCGGCTCTAGTGCGAAGTTGATGATCGACAGATACGGCGCGAACGGGTTTACCATCCTCAGCTACCCTCCTGTCCGAAGAGCGCGTACGCGATTCCGACAACGCCGAGAACGGCGGCGATCGCGCCGGCGCTCGCACCGTCGCCGAAGTAGCCGGCCCCAGCCCCCCCACCGGTGGCTTCCTCCTCGATCAGCGCGTCTCGCTCTTCTTGGATATCCTGCTGGTACTCCACGAGTTTGTCGAGCTGAGTATTCAGCTCTTCAATATCGGTCGAATACCGTTCTGTCGTCTTATCCTCGAAGGTGACATTACTCACCGGCTCGCCGTCGTACCCTTCCGCGTCGATCACCTTGAACTGGCTTTCAAGTTGAAACACGTCCCCTTCTGTCTCTCCCGAGTCCGTGGTTCGGTCGTACATCAACCAGACCGGGCCCGAGATAGTCGATGGGTCATAGGTGTCGCCCACAATGAACCCGTCAGTCGGCGGATTCCTGACCGCGAGGTTTCCATCGATGATCGTCCCCGAGTTCTCCCCGGTGACAATTTCGATAGTTAGTTTCGTTCGATTGTTGATCGGGATTCCGAGCCGGGCGAAATCCGCCGTGACATTCGATAAGTCGTTTTGCTCGCTCGCAGTCGCGGCTAACTGATCCGCTGTGACGAGTTGGCTTAGGTCCACGTCTCCCGATTGGTGTTTGGGATAGACGGTCGAAATCCAAGATAAGATCTCAGACTCCACTGTCGAGGCGACCGAGGTCGTCTCATCCCAGATGCTTTTCCACATCGCAGGATCCCAAGCGACAATTTCCTCACCAGTTTCCGGATCCGGTGGGTCCAACATCAGAATCCCGTAAGCCGGTTCCGCTCCGTCGGTGATTCGGATATCTATATCACTAGAGCCACCGTTATCGGCTGGCAGAGAGATATACGAGTATGAGCTGCCGTTTGCTAGGGTCTCGAACGAATTTTTTTCTTGTGTTCCAATGTAGTGGTCTGCTACTGTTCCGTCTTCACGGTCCCACTCCATAATGGTAGTTGATAAATTGGCATTGCTTTCTATTGCAACCCCCAATCTGCGCATTTTAGAGGCTTGAATCGTGTAGTGGTCGATCAGGTTCTTTTGCGTCGTTGAAACCTTCTCCATGGCCGCATCAACGGCGTTCGTTTCAACATCGGCCTGAGAATCCCCTACGTCCATCCGCTCAATCGCCACCTCGATCCCCGCCTGATACGCGGTTCGATCTAGTCCAGAAATGACGTTAGTGATCGACGTGATCACACGGTCATCGACCGATTGCATCTCTAGCACGTCCTCATACACTGAGGTGTGGGCATCGAGAGCGTTGAGTGCGTCCAACTGATCGTTCACGTCTTCGCCGGTCGCGGGGTCAGTCACCCGGTCATATATCTGTTTCACCCCCCAGAGAACCGGAGAAACCAAGAAACCGGCTTTTGAGAGAATCCGGTCGTTATCTCCGAGACTAACCGCCGCCGCGCTTGTCGAGGCGACACCACCGAGTGTTCCCGTCGCCCCGATCCCGATCGCGGTCCGTCGCATTACCCCCCGGCGAGTCAGACCCTCGGAATCTGGTTGTGTTGCGGTCATGAATCGTCCCCGCGCGCCGCGACGATCGCAGCGAGAGCTAGCACGACTAGCGCGACCATGCCGGTCGAGCCGCCGACCCCACCGAGCCCGCCACCGGCACCGCCCGCAGTCGCGACGAGCGAGCCCCAGTCGACGGAGTCGATCAGCGACTCATCCTCGGTCGAGACCAGAACGTGAACCGTGTCATACGTCTCACGATCGGAGTCGGAGAGCGTCACGTCGACGGATTCGGTCGCGCCGGCCGCGACCGAGAGCGTCGTCTCGTTGAGAACGGTTCCGTTTCCGGCCGTTTCGTCGGCGGTGAGGCCTTCGAGCGTGACAGTCACGTTCACCGGACCGGAGCCGTTCATCGAGTCGTTGCCGACCGCGTCGACGTAGATCGACTCAGTCTCGTTCGTCACGTCGATCGTGTCGTTGACCAGCTCACCGGAACCGTCCTGTGCGGCGGCGCCGCCGGCCGCGAGCGCGATACCGATCCCGGCCATCAGAACCACGAGCGCGAACGCGAATCCCGCGAATTTGCTTGTGTTGCGGTTGAAGTCAGTCATCGCCGGACCCCCGAATCGAGTCGACAACGTCGGTAACGTCGTACATCCCCATGTGGTCGGCGAGCGTGATCAGGCCGGCGACGGCGACGGCGCCGTAGACGACGGTCGCGACGATCGGCTCGCCGAGCGCGACCGCGAGCTCGGCGACGGCGTTGTAGTCGAAGAACTCCAACAGCCCCCAGTTGACGGCACCGACCGAGGTGAGGATCCAAATCACGCCGGCGAGCGTGTCCTCACCGTCCCAGATCGAACTCATAGCATCCACCCCAGAGCGAACTGCCCGGCGGTCACACCGACGACGTAAAGGAGGCCCCACAGGTCGGAACTCTGGAAGAAGCTGCCGACCGTGTCAGGGAAGACGATGAACGCGACGGGGAGAATGAGCGCGCCGCCGCCGGCGAACATGTACCAGCCCTGTAGCCCCTGAATGTCGTCCGAGAGCGACTGCAACTCGGTGTTGTCGTTCGTCAGGATGGTCCCGACGATCGACCCGTAGCCGAGCAGCCACGCCGTCGAGAGACCGATTCCGGAGAGCGTGAATTGGGTCGCTCCAAAGTCCACGTCGAACAGTTGGAACGTCGCGATACCGACAAGCATGAACGCCGAGGCGAGACCCGTAACCACGAGGGCCGCGTCGGCAGCGTCAAATTCCATTTTAGCCATGCGTCCGATTACGCCACAGCCACCCCCTTCAAATAACGCAAACAACACCTTCAGTCGCTGTCCCGTGTCGATTTGAGGCACATTTAAGTGAACCACCGTGCTAGTGGAAGTCGATGGCGTTCAAAAAACTCGTCGACAGAGACGGCAGCGGAACCGTAACGATCGACAAACAGCACCTCCAACTCGACGGATTGGTCGCCGAAGACGGGAGTATCTGCGAGGCGGACGCCCACACCCAACGCATCGGCGAGCGCGCGTACCTAGTGCGGTTCCCAGAGAACGGAGAGGTCCCCTCGCTGTTAGAACTCGTGGGGACTGACGGAGGCGATGCTCGATGAGTGACCGCGCCGAACGCGGACCTAACGGCTTCCCATACCCGGATATGGACGATTCAAAGATCGGCGCTTGGGAAAGCGGGCAGTTCCACCTCCAGATTCAACGTGACGACGGAGAGACGTTGCGGACGAACTTCCGACCGGAGGAGTTCCGCGCGCTGCGTGACGCGATATCCGACACGCTCGAACGAGCTGCGGACGACGAGGAGGTCGATTACGATGGCTGATCCAGAGACTCCGCAGACAGCGGCAACGGAGCACCCGGACCACCCGATTCTTGACGACCCGGAGGGCTACCTGTGAGCTACACGAAGATCTACTACTGCGACCATTGCGTCGGCGAGACGCTCCACTACAGGGAGGATTTCGACGAGATGTGGACCTGCCCCAGCTGCGGGAGTGGTCGGCGTGAGCGAGACTGGTCACGAGGCGACGCTCTTGGGGAGCGGTGATGGGCGGACGCAACATCGAGCGCCGAGTCGTCTGCGAGACGTGCGGCTGCGAGCTCCCTTCGATTCGTGTCCGCAGAGGTCGCGTCGAGTGCGCCGGTTGCTATCTCGACCGATCAGGTGTCTCGCGATGAAGGCCGTCGAGACGTTCCCACACGAGTACATGGCGAACTACCTGTACGACGACGGGCTCGGGCCGTGGTTCGGTGCCGCGCGCCTGTGCGACGCCACAGGGAGCCGACGTGGCACCTTCCGACTCGACGGTGAGGAGTGGCGCGTCACGCTGTCGTATCAGGAATCCGGGCTCGCACCCCCAGACGGCGGCGAGACGCCCGACGGAACCCGCGTTGAGTTCGACACGCTTCGCGAGTTCCGACTGAACGCGGTCGCTGACGACGAGACGGGCGAGCGGAAGGTGAAGGCCCTCATCCAGCCGCGGTGGCGCGGGCTCGAATCCGAATCGGGGAAGTCGGTCGCCCGGCCGCTCTGGGATCTCGGCGACGCGGTGAACGTCCGCGTGAACGCGTCGAACGTCGAGTTCGATCAGGTCGAGACGGTGATCCACCGGGCGGCAGGCGCGGTGACGCTCGACCCGATGCACTTCGCGAACCGTCGCGAGGAGTACAGCGTCGTGATGGACGCGGCGCGGTACGTCCGGATCGACCGGGAGGTGTGCGGTGCGATCCACTCGCGGGAGGGACCGCTCGCCCGGATGGGTCACCTCCTCGAAAGCGACCGGTCGGGCTACCGGAAACTCGTGCAGGACGACACCGAACGGGCCGGCTACTACCACACGGTCACGCTCGGCCCGAAACGGATCCGGGAGGCGTTTCCCGACCACCGAATCCCCAAAGAGTTCAAGCACTACTTCGCGCGAAACGCCGAGTCGCTGCCCGACGAACACCCGCTCGCGCACCCGAAGCTCGAAGCGTCCTACCAGTCGAGCCGGTGGAGCGAGACGCTCCGGCCGATCGACCACGAGGAGATTTCGTCGGAACTCGAAGAGGCGATCCTCGCGGCGCTGAACGAGGCGAACCTCCCGACGCAACCGCTCGACGACGGTGGCGGCGAGGGCGGCGGCCCGAGCAACGCCCGAACCTTCGTCGAAGACGATTACTTCGAGGCGTCGACAGTCGACCGCTCGCGGGTACTCCCGCTGAACCTCGAACGGGTCGAGAGCGATCAGCGGAACGTCGTGGTTCGCCAGCTCGCCAACGGGCTCTCGCCGGTCGAGTGGGACTCGCTGAAAACGCTCACGGCCGACGGTGGCGACGTGTCGCCCGCTGAGATCGCGGACGAACACGACTGGCACCCCGACAGCGTGCGCCGCGGGCTCCGGCGAATCGAGGAGATGGTCGTTCGCGAACAGGGATCGGTCGCGTTGCGATCGCATCACGTCGCCGATCAGGTCGTCGAGGCGCTGCACGCGGCGCGTGAGGGCGTCCGGAACGCCGTGGGTGCCGCGGCGAACGCGGTCCAAAACGCCGAGCGGCGGGCGCTCGACGATCGCACCGACGAACTGATCGCGTTCTGCCAAGCGAACGGGATCCACGTCGACGAGCGCGAGGCGCATCTCCGGGTCCGGATGGGGAACCTCGCAGGTGAATCGTGGTCGGACCTAGTGACGCGGCTCAAGCGGTACTGGACCGACGCCGGCCGTGATCCGGAGCGGCTCAAGGAGGCGGTGACGCATTACCGCGACGACGCGGGACCGAAGATCCGCCCGGCGCGGGGCGCGTGGGGGGTGGGTCAGACGCTCCGGTAGCGCGGCCCCTCATGAGTGGCAACGCTGTTCCGATCACCGTTTTGCGACCATTTTCGCCGCGATCGATCCTCGTGACCGGTAGGTTCGCGACGATCTCGACCGCAACACAAGCGGCGATCCGGACTCGACGAGAACGGTGTCGCCGTCGAACCGACACCGGGGAGTCGGTTGACGGTTAGGGGTGTGGCTAAGGCCACATATTCTAAGGTACCCCACCGTTTTCGCGAAAAATCCGCGCACCCCAGCTCGCGTCGATCCGCTCCCCGTCGGCAGAGTTCAACCCCAATACAACAAGAGGGATTTCACAAACGTAGCTGACTAGCCGGAATCTGGGCCTCTCGACTGTGAGACCGATAGTGCGTCTCGCCGGGATTCGTCCAGTTGTTGATCTCTAGCGCCCCCGCACGAACACTCCGCGACGATACGACCGTGATCTCCCGTCCTTCCGCTCGATACCATACGAGAACGTAGCCACCGTTCTCACGACCGAGCGTCCGATGCTGATCCTCCCAGAACTTGAACGTCGGACGAACTCCATTCACCATCGAGCCCTTCACGTCCCACGGCCGACCACTCTCCTTGTCGGTCGCGTCGAACTTGAGCCCGTCAACTTCGGGATAGTCGAGCTCGATCGGATAGTTGTCGGCCGCCCATATCTCAACTAAATTTCCGTACCTTCCGACGATCGACGGATCATAGCTCATGGCGATTTCCGTTTGGGTTGCGGTTGGCACTCGATATCTCCGCGCGAGTCGAACGTCGATCGACCGAATCCGGCCGCGATCCCCCCGCGCAGATTCGCGCCCCCCGCCGTGATCGCCCGCGTATAAAATAAGGTATGCGCCGGGGCGGGTGAGTGAATGAACGAGTGAATCGTCTCGGGGTCCAGCGATTCACGCTTCGATCTCATTCACCGATCCTCCGTGTTCGCCGTCGCGGTATTCAGCGATTCGGTCCGAGACCCACGCCGCGGAGTAGCCCACGACATCGCCCGCGTCCGCGTAGGTCATGCCGTGCCGCTCGACCGCGCGGATCGCCTTGTCGATCGCTTCCTGTCGCTTCAGGCCGTCCGCGTCGAGCACGTCGTCGCCCTCCTCGTCGTCCTCCATCACGATCGCGAACTCGCTCGCCTCGTGCTCGGGAAACGTCTCGGCCGTGTCAGTGAGTCCGCGGTAGTCGGCCGCCTCCTCGAACTCGTCTTTGCCGCCTTCGGATTCGAGGAGTCGCGCGATTCCCGGATCGGATCGGCTCGGCTTGTTGATCGCGAACGACGCGACCCGCCGGATCGACTTCGCCGTCTTCGTCCGGGTGTGACCGACGAGCAGGACCGATCCGCGCTTCGGATACGGGCCGTGCTTCGCCTCCTTCTTGCGAATGAAGAGGAGTGAGTCGCTGAACTGCTCGGCGGCCTTGTTGCCCGAGCCGAACCCGGAGAGTTCCTGTGCGATTTCGTCGAGCAGCGCGAGCACCGGTCCCTCGATCTCGGCCATCGCTTCGAGCATCTCGCGGTCGGACCGAACCACGCGGTCGAAGCCGTCCCACGACGTGTTTCCGATGAGCGCGCCGCCGGTGCGGACCTTCCACGCCTGCGCCACGTCGAGCGTGGTCGCGGTCTTCCCGGCGCCGGGAGACCCAAACACAAGCCCGATTGCGCCCTCGTGGGTGAGCTCCGCGGCCGCGTCCGCGTAGAGATCGCCGCCGTCGCGTTCCTGACCGGTGAGCCCGGTCGCAGACTTCATTTGCGAGACGCTCCCGTGTCTGACCGCCTCGTCGATTGTCCGCGTCGCGGCGTTCTGAATGATGAGACGGCCGATCTCCGTGTCTTCGATCGGCTCGTCTATCAGCCCGTCGTAGTAGTTGAGGAGCCGGAGCGTCCGCCGGTCGTCGACAAGCCCCGCGAACGATCGGACGTTCTCGCCGGGGTCCTCGCCCCGGAGCTTCGATCCCAACTCGGCCGCCGCGTACGCGCCTGTCTTGTCGGATCCCATGTTAATCGTTCCTCGCGAGTGGTTCGTCCATGTCGTCGAGCAGCTCGAAGCCGACCGTCTCCTCGTCGTGACCGTTTGACTCTCCGCGGATCGCGTCCTCGGCCGTCATCGACTCCGGGAGCAGCTCGTCTGGAATCTCCTCCGCGACGACCTGCGAAACGGTCGCGTCGTCCCGGTCGAACGCCGGCGTCGTGGTCGGGTCGATGATCTCTTGCTGGTCCAGCAGCCGGCGCCGGTCGAGCTTTCGGACGATCGACCGAATTCGTCGCTGGAGGTGCCGGCTCTTGCGTGCCTCCGGCTCGAACTCGTCGCGAAGCGCCGCGATCTGGTCCATCGCGTCGACGACCTGTACCTCGCCGGCGAGTTCCGACCCGGCGACGGACTCCCGCCAGTTGGCGACCGCGACGTTATCCTCCGGCCGGTACTCGCGACATTCGTACACGCGCGCCGCGACTGGCCACTCGAAGAGGGTGCCGGCGTGAACGTCCATGTCCGCGAACTGGTCTTCTGAGAGTTCGTAGACGGCGCCGCCGGTGTCGTCGCTTGCCTCGAACGCGACGAGATAGATCCCCTCTTCGTCGGGGAGCAGATCGGCGACGTAGCCGCCGGCGACGTAGCCGCCGATCGCTATCGCGACCGCGGCGGTGACGGCGACGCCGGCGCCCTCAAGTTCCCACGGATACGGGAACGATCCGCGCTCGGCTCCACCTATAAACAGCAACACAATCCCACCGACGAGTATCGGCCGCTCGCGGGCTGTCTCGACTGGATTCATATGATTTGCTCCACGTCTTTATCTTCGTCTTCGCGACGCTTCCGAACGACTCGGTAGGTGAGTCCGGCGCCGCCGATCCCGCTGAACAAGATGAGGATCTGTGCTCGCTCGTAGCTGATCGGCGGGCGCGACGGCGTCGTCTGTCCGGTGCTCACGTAGCTAAACCGGTTGTTCGCGATGCTCCCGGGCGTCGTCATGGTGACGGCCGCCTGTCCGGCCCGCAGCGGGACCGAGACGAATATCTCGGTCTGCCCCTCGGGGAGCCGGTGTTGATAGATCCGTCCGGAGCCGGCACCCTCACCGAACTGCACGGCCTCGGTGAGCGTGATCCGCGTCGACGAGTCTGTCTCGAATAGCAGTCTGAACCCGCCTCGATCGCGGTCGTAGTTCCACGAGACGAGTCGGGTCTCCGCGTCGATCTCTTGGGCGTAGGTCTCGGGCTCGCCAACGTCGACGGACGTGTTCGTTTCGAGCCCGGGGTCGCTGTCGGTCTCCTGTGCGGCGGCGCCGCCGACCGCAACACAAGCAGCCACGCTCACCGCAACACAAAAAATCAGGATCCGGCGCATCTCAGACCCCCGGAATGAACGACCGGACCGTCTGCTCGACCCAACCCACGGCGAGCCCGATCGGGTCGAGCCCGAGCGCGACCATGACGATCCCGGCGACGACGATCGCGAAGCCGATTTTGAGGATCGGCTCTAGTGCGAAGTTGATGATCGACAGATACGGCGCGAACGGGTTTACCATCCTCAGCTACCCTCCTGTCCGAAGAGCGCGTACGCGATTCCGACAACGCCGAGAACGGCGGCGATCGCGCCGGCGCTCGCACCGTCGCCGAAGTAGCCGGCCCCAGCCCCCCCACCGGTGGCTTCCTCCTCGATCAGCGCGTCTCGCTCTTCTTGGATATCCTGCTGGTACTCCACGAGTTTGTCGAGCTGAGTATTCAGCTCTTCAATATCGGTCGAATACCGTTCTGTCGTCTTATCCTCGAAGGTGACATTACTCACCGGCTCGCCGTCGTACCCTTCCGCGTCGATCACCTTGAACTGGCTTTCAAGTTGAAACACGTCCCCTTCTGTCTCTCCCGAGTCCGTGGTTCGGTCGTACATCAACCAGACCGGGCCCGAGATAGTCGATGGGTCATAGGTGTCGCCCACAATGAACCCGTCAGTCGGCGGATTCCTGACCGCGAGGTTTCCATCGATGATCGTCCCCGAGTTCTCCCCGGTGACAATTTCGATAGTTAGTTTCGTTCGATTGTTGATCGGGATTCCGAGCCGGGCGAAATCCGCCGTGACATTCGATAAGTCGTTTTGCTCGCTCGCAGTCGCGGCTAACTGATCCGCTGTGACGAGTTGGCTTAGGTCCACGTCTCCCGATTGGTGTTTGGGATAGACGGTCGAAATCCAAGATAAGATCTCAGACTCCACTGTCGAGGCGACCGAGGTCGTCTCATCCCAGATGCTTTTCCACATCGCAGGATCCCAAGCGACAATTTCCTCACCAGTTTCCGGATCCGGTGGGTCCAACATCAGAATCCCGTAAGCCGGTTCCGCTCCGTCGGTGATTCGGATATCTATATCACTAGAGCCACCGTTATCGGCTGGCAGAGAGATATACGAGTATGAGCTGCCGTTTGCTAGGGTCTCGAACGAATTTTTTTCTTGTGTTCCAATGTAGTGGTCTGCTACTGTTCCGTCTTCACGGTCCCACTCCATAATGGTAGTTGATAAATTGGCATTGCTTTCTATTGCAACCCCCAATCTGCGCATTTTAGAGGCTTGAATCGTGTAGTGGTCGATCAGGTTCTTTTGCGTCGTTGAAACCTTCTCCATGGCCGCATCAACGGCGTTCGTTTCAACATCGGCCTGAGAATCCCCTACGTCCATCCGCTCAATCGCCACCTCGATCCCCGCCTGATACGCGGTTCGATCTAGTCCAGAAATGACGTTAGTGATCGACGTGATCACACGGTCATCGACCGATTGCATCTCTAGCACGTCCTCATACACTGAGGTGTGGGCATCGAGAGCGTTGAGTGCGTCCAACTGATCGTTCACGTCTTCGCCGGTCGCGGGGTCAGTCACCCGGTCATATATCTGTTTCACCCCCCAGAGAACCGGAGAAACCAAGAAACCGGCTTTTGAGAGAATCCGGTCGTTATCTCCGAGACTAACCGCCGCCGCGCTTGTCGAGGCGACACCACCGAGTGTTCCCGTCGCCCCGATCCCGATCGCGGTCCGTCGCATTACCCCCCGGCGAGTCAGACCCTCGGAATCTGGTTGTGTTGCGGTCATGAATCGTCCCCGCGCGCCGCGACGATCGCAGCGAGAGCTAGCACGACTAGCGCGACCATGCCGGTCGAGCCGCCGACCCCACCGAGCCCGCCACCGGCACCGCCCGCAGTCGCGACGAGCGAGCCCCAGTCGACGGAGTCGATCAGCGACTCATCCTCGGTCGAGACCAGAACGTGAACCGTGTCATACGTCTCACGATCGGAGTCGGAGAGCGTCACGTCGACGGATTCGGTCGCGCCGGCCGCGACCGAGAGCGTCGTCTCGTTGAGAACGGTTCCGTTTCCGGCCGTTTCGTCGGCGGTGAGGCCTTCGAGCGTGACAGTCACGTTCACCGGACCGGAGCCGTTCATCGAGTCGTTGCCGACCGCGTCGACGTAGATCGACTCAGTCTCGTTCGTCACGTCGATCGTGTCGTTGACCAGCTCACCGGAACCGTCCTGTGCGGCGGCGCCGCCGGCCGCGAGCGCGATACCGATCCCGGCCATCAGAACCACGAGCGCGAACGCGAATCCCGCGAATTTGCTTGTGTTGCGGTTGAAGTCAGTCATCGCCGGACCCCCGAATCGAGTCGACAACGTCGGTAACGTCGTACATCCCCATGTGGTCGGCGAGCGTGATCAGGCCGGCGACGGCGACGGCGCCGTAGACGACGGTCGCGACGATCGGCTCGCCGAGCGCGACCGCGAGCTCGGCGACGGCGTTGTAGTCGAAGAACTCCAACAGCCCCCAGTTGACGGCACCGACCGAGGTGAGGATCCAAATCACGCCGGCGAGCGTGTCCTCACCGTCCCAGATCGAACTCATAGCATCCACCCCAGAGCGAACTGCCCGGCGGTCACACCGACGACGTAAAGGAGGCCCCACAGGTCGGAACTCTGGAAGAAGCTGCCGACCGTGTCAGGGAAGACGATGAACGCGACGGGGAGAATGAGCGCGCCGCCGCCGGCGAACATGTACCAGCCCTGTAGCCCCTGAATGTCGTCCGAGAGCGACTGCAACTCGGTGTTGTCGTTCGTCAGGATGGTCCCGACGATCGACCCGTAGCCGAGCAGCCACGCCGTCGAGAGACCGATTCCGGAGAGCGTGAATTGGGTCGCTCCAAAGTCCACGTCGAACAGTTGGAACGTCGCGATACCGACAAGCATGAACGCCGAGGCGAGACCCGTAACCACGAGGGCCGCGTCGGCAGCGTCAAATTCCATTTTAGCCATGCGTCCGATTACGCCACAGCCACCCCCTTCAAATAACGCAAACAACACCTTCAGTCGCTGTCCCGTGTCGATTTGAGGCACATTTAAGTGAACCACCGTGCTAGTGGAAGTCGATGGCGTTCAAAAAACTCGTCGACAGAGACGGCAGCGGAACCGTAACGATCGACAAACAGCACCTCCAACTCGACGGATTGGTCGCCGAAGACGGGAGTATCTGCGAGGCGGACGCCCACACCCAACGCATCGGCGAGCGCGCGTACCTAGTGCGGTTCCCAGAGAACGGAGAGGTCCCCTCGCTGTTAGAACTCGTGGGGACTGACGGAGGCGATGCTCGATGAGTGACCGCGCCGAACGCGGACCTAACGGCTTCCCATACCCGGATATGGACGATTCAAAGATCGGCGCTTGGGAAAGCGGGCAGTTCCACCTCCAGATTCAACGTGACGACGGAGAGACGTTGCGGACGAACTTCCGACCGGAGCAGTTCCGCGCGCTGCGTGACGCGATATCCGACACGCTCGAACGAGCTGCGGACGGCGAGGAGGTCGATTACGATGGCTGATCCAGAGACGCCGCAGACAGCGGCAACGGAGCACCCGGAGGGCTACCTGTGAGCTACACGAAGATCTACTACTGCGACCATTGCGTCGGCGAGACGCTCCACTACAGAGGAACCCCGCCATAGTGTTTAGCACGAGCAGGGACGCATCAAATGCGTCCATCTTCAGTTTTGACATTGCGTTTCGATGATATAGAGGAACCCATACAATTATATGCTTCACGATATACCGATAGGTAAGCAGGTAAGAACATATCGCGGTGCATAGATTGGAACCCTAACACCGCGATTCAGTACCGATCCGCTAACTAACTCTTAGCGGCCAAGTCCTTAAATCCGACGGTTAGGACGCTATACGGTACAATTCTTATCTGATTGGTTCCGGCAAACCAATGAGATCAGACGACAACGACACAAGCGAATCAGTCCAGTGCGTGCAACCACAGTGCCATGAATTCGATGCGAACGTACTGTTCAACGAACACGGCCTAAAACCGTTCTTCGCTACCGACAGCCGCATTAAGGCCGGTGGCGGTTCTCAAGATTCCAGTTTCGAGAAGTACGGCGAAAAGTGGAACGTCACCCTGTACTACCAAGATTCAGGTATCGAACACCCCGGAGACGAAACCCGCGACGGAACGCCGTTCGACCTCGACGAGATGCGAGAGTTTCGAGTAAAGGTCCAAGCCGCCGACGACGACGCAGGTCAGCGGTCATTCAACGCGCATTTGTCCCCACGGTGGCCCGGTATGCAGTCGGTGAATGGCAACGACATTTCGCCGCCTAAGGGCTTTGGCGACGGGGTGAACGTCCGTATCTCAGGGTCGAATATCCACTTCGGCCGGTATCTTGACTTGACACAATCCGCGTTCGAGTCCGTCGGTGTGAATGAGTGGTATTTCTACAATCCCGAAGATAGTACCCTGATTGACGCCGAGCGATACGTCCGTATCTATGAGAACCGATCCGGCCCGATCCACGGCCGCGCCGGTCCAATCGCCGGATTAGCTCACCTACTCGAAAACGACCGACAGGGGTTCCGCAAGCTCGTTCAGAACGACGACGACGAACAGGGCCGCAATCTGCCGGGATACTACCACACCGTCACTCTCGGCCCCCGACGAATCAGCGAAACGTTCCCGGCTCACGAACTCCCGAAGGAGATTAAGCACTACTACGCCCGTGAAGCCCTGTCGCTTCCGAAGTCGAACCCACTACGTCACCCGAAACTCGGTGTGTCCTACCAAAAGTCGAAGTGGGATGGAAAGGTCGGCCTTGACGATCTCGATGAACTCATCTATGAGTTAGACCAGACACTTCATTCAATCCTGTATGATTCCGAGCTCGCACTTCAGGACGGCGATGGTTCCGGCCCCTTCCGTTCAGACGACTATTTTCAGGCCGACGACGTGCAGTATCCCGACGACCACATTATTTCTCTTGACTTGACCGAAATACGCCAAGAGCAAGACTCCATCGTAATTCGCCACCTCGCAGACGGTGGCTTTTCGCCCGTCGAATGGGAGTCCCTACAGGCCCTCGTAACCGACGGAGGGACGTTATCGTCCGGCGATATTGCCGACACTACCGGCCGACACGTAGATTCAGTACGACGTGCTTTGGACCGACTCGGTGATATGGTCGAGAAGGAGTACGGCCGTGTTTCGCTTCGATCTAACCACATTGCCGATCTAGTCCACGACGCCGTTAAGGAAGCGAAGGAGTCCACGAGAAGGGCCGTCGAAGCCGGAGCGAAAGCCATCCAAGCATCCCGACGCGGTGTGGATGAAGCGACCAGCGCACTAGTCGCATGGGCTGCAAACTGGGATGTAGACCTCAGCGCCGGGGAATACGTAGAAATTGATTTCGGCAAGATGGATATAGACGACCTCTCCGAAGCCCGCGCCGAAATCAGACAGATACTCAGAGAGGGACTAGATCGGTGGGAGGCCGCCGGTAAGGATACGAGCCGGTATATGGGCGGTTCGTTCACTGCCGTCGTAACGTACGACAAGTACCCCGATGCGTCGTACCTCAACCGGACCAGAACCGCTAGACTGTCCGGTTCCATCGGCCTGCGAATCGACACGTAGAGCCCGTCTAACGAGTGGCAACGCTATCAACCACCCCTTTTAGTACAAGTTCAGTTGCGTTCAACCAGCTGTGAACCACAAGTCTACTTGTTTTCGAGCGGCCGTCCGTCGTGATCGAGCCCGAGCCCGACACGGCCCCCGAGGGGAACCCGACGGCCGCCGTCGGGGTTCCCCTTAGGGGTGTCCCTAAAGGGACAAGAACAAAATACTACCCTCCGCTCCGCGCAAAAATTTTAGCCCCCCACCCCCCACAGCCACACCGCAAACCTAACAGACGATACAGAGAGAGACCATACCAGCCAAACTATCCATGAACATATATTCAAAGCTATTATTAGCATTGAAGATATATACAACGCTATGGCAAAGCAAACTGCCCGCGACCGCTGTTGGAATCGGATCCTCTCACTGATACTGAAAGGTGGAGTCGTAGGTAAAGCCGATTTGACGAAGCCGGAAAGTGTGTCGGATAGAACCGCCGCCGACGTACTGCATACGATGGAAGAAATGGGATGGATAAAACGCGATCCTGTCCCCGGACCTAAACCCGACAAGTGGAGACGAGGCCAACAACTCCCATCAACACTACACACCGAATCAGAATAGCCACTGTCCAACTACTCCCTGTTTTTCTGTTGATCCTTATGGCCGTAGTTGGTCAGCCGGTATTTGCGCTTCTTTACTGTGGCTTCTGTGATGAGTGTCGCCGGGATTGGTCCAGTTGGTGATTTCTAGATCACGAGCCCGAACGGTTCGACTCGCTACGACTCTAATTTCTGTTCCCGAAGCGCGATACCAAACCAGTACATAGCCACCATCATGTTCAGATAACGTGTCGTGTTGGTCCATCCAAAATTTGAACGTCGGTCGAACTCCGTTCGTCATCGAACCTTTCACATCCCACGGCCGGCCGTCCCGATCGTCGGTTGCATCAAACTTCAATCCGTCCACGACTGGATAATCTCGCTCGATTGGATACTTCCCGGCCGCCCATATCTCAACTAAATTTCCGTACCTTCCGACGATCGACGGATCATAGCTCATGGCGATTTCCGTTTGGGTTGCGGTTGAGTTTTGCAGCTGCTATTCAAAATTTCAATATCGAGTCGACCACCCGGTTCGACGCCCACCCCCGGACCCGCGACACCCCCGCGAATCGCCCGCGTATAAAATAAGGTATGACCGGGGGGTGTGTCCGTCATAGTATTATTCATCAGCCGGAGGGTTTTGCTTCGGTACGATTTCCGTATGGCGGTTTTCATCTCTCCAACTTCTGTACACTTTGCCGACCCAATCCGACGAATATGATAGCCCACTCGCAATCTCTTTGTACGGCATACCGGATTGAGACTGCTTGATTGCGGTCCGAATCTCGGTGTTTTTCGCTACTGACTCAGCGTCGAGCCCGTCGTCGTCATCGTCGTCGTCCATGATGATTTCGAACGCGCTCGCCTCGTGTTCTGCATAGGTTTCGGCCGTGTCTGTCAGTCCTTTGTAGTCGCCCGCCTCGGTCCACTTGTCTTTGCCACCGGGAGTTTCCAAAAACGTCGCGCGCCCCGGATCTGACCGACTTGGCTTGTCGATACCGAACGATGCAACCCGACGGATGCTTTTTGCGGTCTTGTTTCTCGTGTGACCGACGAGCAGCATACTTCCGCGCTTCGGGTATTGCCCGTGTTGTTCTTCCATCTTCCTGATGAACAGCGAGCGATCAGAGAACTTCTCAGCGGCTTTGTTGCCTGAACCGAAGCCTGACAACTCTTGGGCAATCTCATCTAGCAAGGCCAACACAGGCCCGTCTATCGAAGCCATAGTTTCGAGCATATCAACGTCGGAATGGATTTGATAATCGAATCCTTCCCACGTCGTGTTTCCTATAATCGTCCCGCCGGTTCGAACGCGCCACGACTGAGCAATGTCGATCGTGGTTGCAGTCTTGCCAGCGCCGGGACTCCCAAACACGATTCCAATAGATCCCTCGTGTCCGAGTTCTTTCGCGGCTCTCGCGTACAGATCTTGACCGTCTTTATCGTTGCCTGTGAGCCCTGTCGCGCTTTTCATCTGACTCACTGAGCCGTGTCGAACTGCCTCATCCATCGTCTCGGTTGCAGCATTGCTGATTATGAGCCGACCGATCGGCGTCTCCTCTATCGACTTCCCCGGCGGTAGCAATCCGTCGTAGTAGTTCAGCAGTCGCAGCGTTCGCTTGTCGTCGACCAGCCCCGCGAACGATCGCACAAGATCGCCGGGATCTTCGCCGCGCAATTTACTTCCCAATTCGGCCGCCGCGTATGCTCCGGTTTTGTCGCTCATTGGTCTGGTTGCAGGGCTTCGCTGTCATCGAGCAGGCCGAAGCCGAGAGTATCGTTTTCGTCGTGTCCGTTCGTCGGGTCGCTGTCTGCTGTCATCGACTGTGGTTTCAGATCCTCGGGGACTTCTTCGGCCACAACTTCGGATACCGTTGCACCTGACTTTCCGAAACTCGGTGTGGTCGTTGGATCTAGAATCTCTTGCTGGTCTTCCATGCGCCGCCGATCGAGCTTACGGATGATCGACCGAATCCGTCGCTGAAGCCGTCGGCTTTTCTGAGCTTCGGGCTCTAACTCGGTTCGGATTTCTTCGATGTGGTCGATCGCGTCGGCCACCAGACAATCGCCAGCGAGTTGTGACCCGGCGATTGACTCCCGCCAGTTGGCGACTGCTACGTTTTCCTCGGGTCGGTACTCCTTGACTTCGTAGACTCGTTTCGCGGTCGGCCATTCGAACAGCGTGCCTGAGTGAACCTCCATCGCGTCGAATTGGTCTTCGGTAATCTCCCAGATTGCGCCGCCGGTATCATCGCTCGCCCGGAAGGCAATCAGGAAAATTCCGTCCTCGTCGGGTAGAAACTCATCGAGCTTGCCAGCGCCGAGATACCCAAACACAAGCGCCGCGAATCCGGCCGTGATGACGACACCCGCGCCGGGAACCTCCCACGGATATGGAACCTCGCTGCTGTACTCCGCGATCGCTATGTAAATCAATCCGCCGCCGACTATCAGAGTCGATTTGTCTTTGAGTGACTGAATGAAGCTCATAGCACCCTCTTGTATTGCTTATCGTCGTTGTCTCGCCGGTTGCGCATGATGCCGACCGTCGCACCTGACACACAGAGCCCGGTCAAAATGACCAACAGTTGAACGCGGCCGTAACTGATCGGCTCGCCGCCGAACTGTGAGACTCCTGTCGACACGTAGCTGTATCTGTTGTTGGCGATCGAGCCCGGCGTTGTCATCGTCAATGCTGCCTGCCCTGCGCGCGTTGGAACACTAACGAATATCTCGGTCATCCCGGCCGGGAGTCGCTGCTGATAGATCCGGCCGCCGCCGGCTCCCTCGTCAAACTGCACGGCTTCGGTGAGTGTCATCGTCGTCCTCGAATCGGTTTCAAAAACGAGTATGAAACCCTCGCGGTCCTCGTCGTAGTCCCAGTCAACGAGTCGCGTATCCTCGTCGATTTCTTGCGCGTAGGTCGTTTGCTCGTCGGTCGTTACGTTCGATTCGTTGATCGTGATTCCCTCCTCTTGTGCAACAGCGCCGCCGGTCGCCGCGATCGTGGCGATTACCGCAACACAAGCGAAAACGCAAATCAGTCTCATCGTCGGTTGGTTTTTGAAAAACATGGATTGGGGGTGTGGTGGCTTGGAGGGCCTAAAACGGATTCACCAAGCCGACCAATATCTGATCGGCCAGTGCGCCGATGTCGACAGTCATCCAGACGTACCCAACGACTAGCAACAACAACACCGGCCTGAGATTCATCTTAGCTAGTCCCTCCGAACAGAACAGCGCCGCCAGCGACCGCCGCCAGCGCCGCAAGTAGTGTTGAGTTGCCTCCATCGAGGAACCCGCCACCGCCACCGCCACCGCCACCGCCGGCTTGCGACTGCTGTTGAAGTCGCTGCTGCTCATCGCGGAGCTGTGCTAGCTCCTCTTCGAGCTTTGCAACGTCGACGGTTTGGGTGATCCGCTTTTCGTTAGCGACGTTCGTCACTTCGTTTCCGGCCGAGTCGGTCGCGTCGATCACCGTAAACGGTTCATCGATTTGGACGAAATCACTCGACTTTTCGCCGGACTCGGTGTCGATGTATTCATACGCAACGTAGATCGGCGCGGCGAAGTTCGACGGGTCGTACTCCACACCGACTTCCCAACCAGTATCGTTACCGCTCCCGTCGGTGGGAGAGGCTTTGGTGTAGAGTTCGGCGTCCACCTCGAAGGTGTTGCCGTCAGCGTCCTGTAGTTCGAGGTCGAGGCTGAACGATGCCGAGGTGGGAATCCCAAGCATGGCAGCCTCAGCAGCTTGACCAGCCATTCCGGTGTCCTGCCCCATCTGCGTGGCAGCCGTCACCGGGTCGATCACGTCCTCGGTCGGGATGTCGCCAGCACCGTACTCGGCGTAGAGGTCGCCGACGAACCCTGCAAGCTTCGTCTTGACCGAAGATGATCGAGAGACCACACTCGATAACAGGTCGTTATAGTCCGAGCGACGAAGTGCGAGCACATTAGAGGAGCCACCGGTAAAATTAAATCTTTGCACATCAACGGCGCCGATTTTAGGCTTGATCTTGTCGGCCCGATCATTAAAATAGACAATGTCGAACTCGTAGGTCTCTCCACTAACGAGAGTGAAATTAGCGGTATCAAGCTCAGCATTAGATACTTGATATGGACTAGTACCTTGATAAAGCATGAACCAGTCGTCCACGGAGACATCAGGATGGGCGTTAGCCATAGCGACATGATGATTTATTTGGGACGCTTGAGTCTCAAAATGTACGAGAATATTCTTTTGGACAGTCGAATAGTAACCATCGACAGCCTCCTCCATCGCGGTGACAGCATCCGACGAGGGAGCCTCAGCGTTCATCTTTTCGAGCGCCGCAGCCTTTCCCTTCGCGAAGGCGACCGTTTCCGAGTTTACGAGATTATTCTCGATTGAGGTGAAAACACGCTCGTCAACAGTTTGCATTGTGAGCGACTGCTCCTCAATTTGAGTCCGCAGAGCCTCCTTCCCAGTATATCCGGACAGGTCCTCACCCTGTCCGAGAACGGACTCGATTTCGTCGCGAGCGAGGTAGGCGAGTCCGGCTCCGCCAGCTGCGCCCGCGATCGCACCGCCAGCGAGTAAAGCCGTGGTTCCGGTAATCACAAGGGCATTGGCCGGCTGCGTGCTCGACGCGAGTCCGGCGGCACCAACAGCGGAGGCGCCGAGTGTGGCACAGCCAACGCGGCGCATAAATTGGCGTCGATTCGGGTTTGGTTGTGTTGCGGTCATAAATCTTCCCCGCGCGCCGCGACGATCGCAGCGAGAGCTACGACTAGCGCGACCATGCCGGTCGAGCCGCCGACCCCACCGAGCCCGCCACCGGCACCGCCCGCAGTCTCGACGAGCGAGCCCCAGTCGACGGAGTCGATCAGCGACTCATCCCCGGTCGAGGTCGAGACCAGAACGTGAACCGTGTCGTACGTCTCACGATCGGAGTCGGAGAGCGTCACGTCGACGGATTCGGTCGCGCCGGCCGCGACCGAGAGCGTCGTCTCGTTGAGAACGGTTCCGTTTCCGGCCCCTTCGTCGGCGGTGAGGCCTTCGAGCGTAACAGCCACGCTCACCGGACC
>Ga0208280_1020_pt1 | contig 27537 bp, 33 predicted proteins | sample AntDeeMetVIRHL14_FD_184780 | JGI IMG/M metagenome (GOLD analysis project Ga0208280, IMG submission 184780) | Saline lake microbial communities from Deep Lake, Antarctica, in enrichment culture - Antarctic Deep Lake Metagenome VIRHL14 (SPAdes)... ... | reverse complement strand
ATCGTGGCCACTCGCTTGACGAAGCGATTGCAGCGTGCATCTACGCAAGCGCGCGGATCGGGCAGGTCGGGATCGGTGTCGACGCGGTCGTCGAGCAGTTGAGCATCACCGAGCGGCGGCTGTTCGACACGATCGACCGACTCCGCGAGGAGATCGACGTCGCACTCCCGATCGCCAGTCCGCGAATGTACGTCGCGCGATATGTAGACGAACTCGGCGGCGAGGCCCGGACGGCGACGCTCGCCCGAGAGGTGGCCGCCGAGGCCGACGAGGCGGGGTTGACTGCCAACGGGCCCGCACCGTCGGCGGTCGCTGCGGGGTGTGTCTACGAGGCGTTCGTCGCCGCGCAGTGGGAGGCCAAACACTCCCAACCCGAGGTCGGTGAGGTTGCTGGTGTGAGCGACAATAGCGTGCGGAGGCACTGGCACCGCATCCAAGAGGCCGGGATCGACGGAGGGCAAGTCGATGTCTGATGATGACGAGACTGGGTTGTTGCTATGAACGCCGATCGGGGGACCGACCCGTCGTTCGTCGAGATGCTCATCTCCGACCCTGACCTGCGGCTCAACCCCACAGTCGAGTGGTCGCCGCACGCAAAGGACCGGTGGGGCGAGCGGCGCGCTGTCGGCTATCTCCGCACGTGGGCCCAAAGCGAGGAAGTCGATTACCCCTCGGCCCACTCGGCGACGCGCGGCCGGTACCACGAAGCCACCGACACAGTCCTGGTAGTCAAGCGACTGCGGCGCAACGGCGGCGCGGTCGGCTGGGAGTTCGTCGATATCGTCGTCAGCGTCATCGAGCTCGGCGATCGCCCCGACGACGAGCAGCGCCACGTCCGCCAGCAGGCACGAGAGGGATGAGCCGACAAGTAACTATAAAACAACCGCGCGACAAGAGAGAGTCACGACTAACAGAAGTTGAAAACCGCAACCAGAAAGCGTCGGTGTACCATCACCGACAGGTTGCGGTTTTAGTCGCCAGCATGAGTACACACACAACCCAGCGTAAAAGAGATTTCGGTAGTACAGAGCCTGAACCGCGTCTTTGTGGCAACATGGTGACGTGGCGTCCGATGCTAACCACGTCTACAGGAGGAGTGATCGCGTGATCGAACACCTGATGCACTGCCCCGAGTGCGACGTCGAGCACGCCGAGTGGACAGACAAGGGGACCACGGTGAACTACGACGGCCGCACGACACTCGACCTGTGGGAGTGCGACCGCTGCGGGTACACGCTTGAGGGGGTGCGGCTGTGAGCGATCCCGAGGAGATCGTCGAGCGTATCCGCGAACAGTTCCGCATCGACCCCGACCAGCGGCCACTTGCCGTCGTCGCAGGGCAAGGCGTCGATCCCGACCGCTGGCTTCCCGTCGCTGAGGCGATTGCGAACGGTGAGGACCACGACTTGCCGAATGAGGATCTTAACCAACAGACTGGTGACGATGACAGCGATGTGTTGGTTAACGACGAAGCTGATCCTGAGCCAGCGCCGGTCGAGACGCCCGACGGCCCAGTCGACAGTTGGTTCGACGCTGGGTGGCGATGGCCTCGACCAAGTGTCTGGTCGCCGGAGCACCTCAACCGCGAGCAGTGGATGGGCCACAGCGACAAGAGGCCGTTCGCGCCGTGGGGTGACAAAGATGCCCCAGCGCCCTGCAGTGAAACGGGACACACTGACGCCAGTGAGTGTGACTGCGACGCCCGGTTCAAGTGGGGTTACGAGCCGCAGTACGTCGACGGCGAGACGGTCGCGGTGGGCGAGGACGACCCCCGGCTCGATGGGCGCGTGTTCCTGCAGACTGATGAGGATCCGTACGCCTTCGTCGACGGTGATGACGTCCGCGATCCCGAGACCGGCGAGGTACACCCGGCGTTCGTCGAGATCCTCGAACAGTTGGGTATATCATATGCCGATATATCAACGAGTGGTGCGGGCGTACACGTTTACTACCGCGGGGAGCTCCCGAACGACATCCCACAGGCCAGTTGGCCCATCGATGACGAGCCTTGGGGGTCCAACGACGAGGAGCCCGCCATCGAGATCTACGCGAACAAACACGTCTGTGTGGCGACCGGCGACCACGTGCCCGGCAGTGGGACCGAAGTCAACGAGTGGGACGCCGAGGCCCTCGAAGCCATCCTCAACGAGAACGACCAACTGCGACAGACGGTCACCGACCGGTCGGACATCGATCTCAGCGGCTACGAGCCTGATGCAACTGGCGGCGAAGAGACAACGACGGAGATCCGCGATCAGTTCTATGCGATCAACCGCCTCGATGCGCGGAAGGTGGCCGAGGAGACTATCGTCCAACAGTGGAATGACGATGCCTCAACGAGTTCGGGCGCGCGTGCGTTCTATCCGACATGGGGATCCTCGTCGGACTCAGGGACGGCCAACTACGTTGACGAGGACATTTGGAACGACACTGGGCATAACGGCGGCTACGGTGGTGCGCTGGTCATGGCACTCATCGATGCTGGCGAGATCTCGAACGTCGGGGCGGTTCCCCAAGACGCCAGCGGATCGGCCTACTTCACCGCTGTTGAGCACCTGCGGGATCTGGGCTTCGATATCCCAAAATTAGAGGGTGACGACGACCGGCCGGCGTTGGACATCCTGTCCGACGAGATCGATGCAGATCGCGATGCAACGGCCGAAGCTGAGGCGGCTGCAGTAGCAGGTCCTGATGAGACTCCCGCCCCCACAGAGACGAGTGAAACTGACGGTGGGGCCACTGCAGCCGAGTCGGGGAGTTCATCAACGCCGATCACGACTGACCAGCAGTTCCAAGAGGACGCCCACTCGGCTATTGCAGAAGCCAACGACGAGGTGATCCAACACAAGACGGCGCGGCATCGGATCGCGTTCGCCCTCACCGATCACTACGACTTCGTCTACCCCGAGGATGAGGTCCGCGGATGGCGGTCGACGCTCTACGTCTACAACTCAGACGAGGGTGTGTTCGAGCCTCGCGGTGAGCAGTTCATCGACAAGAAGCTCGAACGCGTTGCTGGCGACTACGTCACGAACACCGTCGTCAACGAGATCACCGGGAAGGTCGAGCGAATGACGATCGAGCGGGGCGATGCGTTCGAGCCGATCCCCGAACGACTCGTCGTTGCCAACGGGATCCTCAACCTACACACTGGCGAACTGGACAACTGGACGCCGCTTGAGTACCACCGCCAGAAGATCGATATTCGATGGAACCCCGACACCGATGGCGGCGGCGAGATCGAGGAGTTCTTCAACGACATCGTCGAGGGTCGAGACGTCGACACCCTCTACCGCGTTATCGCGCACGGGTTGTACAAGGAGTATGTCTCGGAGAAAGCCATCATGCTGGTTGGCGGCGGGCAGAACGGTAAGTCTGTGTTCTTGAGCCTCGTCGAGCAGTTCCTCGGCCAGTGGAACGTCAGCCACCGGGCCCTGCAGGACTTTGACGACAACGACTTCGCCGCCAACGCGCTGGAGGGGAAGCTGGCCAACATCCACCCCGACATGGGCGATCAGGCGGTCACCGACATGTCCATGTTCAAGAAGCTGACCGGCCGGGATACGATGATGGCGAACGTCAAGTTCGAGACCCCGATCACCTTCGAGAACTTCGCGACGTTGATGTTCGCGGCCAACGAGATGCCACAGTTCTCCGAGGACAACCACGCTGTGTGGCGTCGCTGGGTGTACATCAACTTCCCCTACACCTTCGACGGCACCGACACCGACCCCGAAGCCAAGGACTCAGTCCCCAAGCGGGTGCTGATGCGCCGGCTGACTGACGACGCCGAGCTCGAAGCGCTGCTCGTCCGCTGTCAGCAGGAGATCCAACAGTGGTACGAGGGTCGCGACTGGTATCCCGACACCATGGGGGCCGAGGAGGTCCGAAAGCAGATGAAGAAGGCCGCCGAGCCTGTCTTCGACTTTGCGACCACTTGCCTCCAGGAGGCCGACGACGACGAGTTCCTCTACAAGGAGGACGTCCGCAAGGTCTACCGGGCCTACGCAACTGAGCAGGGGCTGCCGAAGAGCGGTGCGGAGCGCTTCGGCGAGCAGCTCGTCAACTTCCCCGACTACTCGATTGACTCTGCCCGACGGCGAGAAGACGGCGGAAGGCAGCGCGTCTACACCGGCGTTCAGTGGTCATCGCGAGGGCGGCAGGTGGCTGGCCTTGACGATCCCGACGACGAGCAACAGTCGCAGGTCGGTGATGACGATATGGCGGTGCGGCAGATGCTCGACAAGGTCCGCGACCTCGTCGACGACAATGGTGGCGACCCCGTCACGAAGGACATGATCATCGGTGCCTGCATGAGCACCCTTGGCGTGGCTACGGCGAAGAACGCGTTCGAACACCTGAAGACGAAAGGAGAGATCATGGAAGGCGACGACGGTTGTCTCCCGACGTCGTAGGCCATCCCCATTTTCGTGCGTGATTCTTGAGGTGTGTTATTTCCTATAGCTTCGGGCTTGTTACTGAGCATGTCTGCTTTTCGACTCGTCTTTTTTCCCGACGATATCGCCGTGAACTGTCCTGACCTGTCCCGGGTGCGTTAAGAATCAGTAAGGACAGCTAACCGGGTCGCTCAGGCTTCAAAACTGCCGTTGGATGGGGTTTAGTAAAACCGTCCTGACTGTCCTGACTGTTTGAGTTATCTACGCGCGTAACAGGCGATTTTCGGTGTTTTAGAAGGTGTGTAAGATATATGAGCGAAGTAGCGATACAGTCAGGACACCCGGGACGCAAAATTTTTCTGAACTCTCACACACCCAACGGTAACGATAACGGCATCTCAGCTGTCCCGGGTACTATGGTACCACCCGGGACAGGCAAAACGTCTCGGGAACGCTGACACAAACGATCAACTACATAGCCGCTGACCCCGCATTGCCGCTCCTAATTGGACAGACTCAACGCGCGCGAGGGTCGGCCGTCGACGGCGGGTCGGTCTTAACCAACACGACCACCGCCCCCGGCCAGTTGTTGGTTAAGATCTCTCGGCACTGATCGCCGATCTCGATTGGTCCAAACTCCTCGTCGTACTAAAACAACTCGGACCCGCTGAGTAGCTGATCGGGAAGGCCGACGGCGAGCTGTTGGGGATTGGCCTCTCAGTCCTCAATCTCGACCGTGCGTTTTCCGCGGCAGTTGGGACACGTCGGTCGGTCGGCAGACCCTCCGTATCCCCACACAAGGTCACAATCCTTACACTTACGAACAGTGGGCTTGTTGTAGACGTGACCCTCCGACTCGAAGTGAGACATCGGAGTCTCGTAGCCGTCGGCCTGCTCCCCGCGGTCAGGGATGTATATCGTCTCCTCACAGACGTTGCAGGTGCGTTTTAACATTGTGAGGTCGGGTGACTTGGCTGGAAGAACATCCGACGTCCGTACACACTGTCTTCTCGAAGCTCTCCCTCGAATCCGCATTCTCTTGCAATCTTTTCAGCTGCCTCGACGGCCCCTTCGTTCCAGAGAGCAACTACAACCTCCCCAGTATTTGCGTCTGAGACAACCATGTCGATGCGATCGTCGGCTTCGAGCTTCGCGTCAAAGTTTCGGAGGCGGCGATTCTTCATCATTCCGGATTCTTTGTTTTCGACTGTCATTGTTTTCCCTCTGTCTATGCGTAGACTCCCCGACTGTATAAGTCTATTGGTAGACACGGTTTTTGATGATTTCGCCCGTCGACGGCCACTCTCACCCCCGAGCCTCAACCACCGGAAACCGCGGTTAACGACGCTCCCACGGGGCTGAGGGCAACGTTTTTACCGATGGCAACATAACACATAACCAAGACACCACGGTGGTGATTGCCCGCGAGGGTGGTCGTGGCGTGCAAAACCACGACCAAGGCGACAGCCCGGAAAGACGGAAGCTGACGCCCTGTTTGCAGATTTACAGAACCCATGAACGACGCATACGAGGAACACCTGTTCGACGCGAGTGACGTGTGCCGCAACTGCCTGCGTCGGATCCGCGTCGAGCGCGTGGACCCGGTGCGGTCGGGGATGGGCGTCGAGTACGAGAGCCACATGACCCGCCACGACCGGCACACCGAGGTTGATTACGGCCCGGCCGAGAGCGTGACCGACCAGCAGGGGACGTTTTGCACCCACTGCGGGACCGAGTCGGCCTTCGACCGGATCTGGGACGACGTCGACTTCGAAGATCCCGAGCTGCCCCTCGGCGAAGAGCGGTTCCGCGATCTCGCCAAGAACGCCATGCGGGCGCTCGAAGCGAAAGGCGTCTCGATCGACCGCCACGCCTTCGCGACGGCGGCACTCTCGAACTGGGACGACCACCGCCCGGTCGATGAGTGCCTCGGCGCGGCCACCGAGCACGCGATCGTCGTCGCGGCGATGGGCAGCGGCGAGCAGCGGCGAACAGTGAGGGCCGACTATGATGAGTGACCCGAGCCACCGATTCGCCGACGTCGAGTCGCTTGACGGCCTGGAGATCGACGCCGACGACATCGAGGCCGCCCGCGAGCAGGCGCTCGAACGCCTCGAAGACATGGAGCACGACGACGACCACGAAGCCTACTCGGCGGGATGGATCGACGCGTGCGTGATGATGGACCGGGTGCTGACCGATCCCGAGTACTTCGGCCTTCGCGAGGACAGTGATGACGAGTAAACAAGCCGCTGCGTTCATCCAGGGCAACGGTTTCGGTGTAGTTCTGGCCGTTGTCGGCGGTCTCGGCTTCGCCGATGCTGCTATGGTTGCACTCGCGTTTTTCACAATCGCGTATCTGTTTGAATGGGAGGCCGACGATGAGTGACCTGACCGACCCCTCGAAGCCTGAGCGTGGCGTCCTGGAGACCTGCAGCGGCTGCGGGCAGGTCTATCACCGCGATAACGGCCCCGACTGCGACTGCGACGGACGCTATCGGGCTGAGGAGCACGATGTATCATGAGCACCAAACACAACCGGCCGTGGTACTGCCGCGACGGCGTGGTCGACGAGTACAAAGACACGCTTCAGACCGACGGCCAGAGGCTTCCGATGCTTAAAACGCTCAAGATCATCCGCGCGATCATCGTCAACGTCGGCGTGATCGCGATCGGCATCTACGCCATCCAGTCAGGCGCGGAGCCGACCCTCTTGGGAACGTTGGCGCTGGCCGTTCTCGGCGGCTACAACGGGCTCGAACTGAGCGACTACACGGCGTTGCTGCAGGCTTACGACGAAGTGCAGGGCGAGAGTACGGACGACAAGTGACGTGCCTGGAGAGTGCGACCGATGCGGCGACCCGGTCGAGACCAAGAACGCCGCCGGCTGGTACCGCGGCAAGTGCATGGACTGCATCCAGGACGTCGCCGACGGGGAGACGTCCCACCGCGAGACGTGCGACGACCCTGACTGTCTGATCTGTTCGACACCATGACTGAGGACCTCACCGATATCGACGGCGTCGGCGACGCGATAGCGGAGCAGCTGCGCGACGCCGGGTACGAAACCGTCGCCGCCGTCGAGAGTGCGACCGTCGACGAACTCGCCGACGTCCACATGCTCGGTGAGTCCTCGGCGAAGGCGATCCTCAAGGGCGAACCCAGCCACCGCGGTCGGGATCCGAAGCTCACGAAAGAGCGCCAGGAGTCGATCGCGTCGATGCTCGAGAACGGCCAGTCGGTCGCTGCAGCCTGCCGCTGCAACGGCATCGGCCAGACGACGTTCTACGAGTGGCTCGAGAAAGCCGACGACCAGGAGGAAGGCATCTACGCGGATTTCGCGGACAGGGTCGCGAGCGCGCGAGGTGCCGGCGAGGCGAAGCTCGTCGACGAACTCCTCGAGATGGCTCGCGAGAAAGGCGATGCCCGGACGGTCCTCTCGGTGCTGAAGAATCGCTACCCCGAGTCGTGGGGCGAACACGATGACGATGACGCTGGCTCCGGCAGCGTCGAAGTCTACCTCACATCGGAGAAGGACTGATCTGTGAGCTCTACCAGATCGACGACGTCGTATACCGACGAATTTCCCGAGCCGAGCTACACGGTCTTCGACCGGCAACGGGACTCTCGAGAGGTCCGGCCGTACGTCCACCCGGACACCGGGCTTGCTCCCCAGGAGGACTTCCTCGCTGGGCCCGAGGGCGACGCCGCGATCTCGTCGGACGCCTCGAACCACGTCATCATCTCGGGCCTCGGCGCCGGGAAGACGACGACGCTCATCATGCGGGCCTGGGCGAACGCCGAGCGCTGGAACCGTGGCGAGCTCGGCGCGATCATCGCCCCGGACTGGCCGACGATCAAGAACGCCATCCTCCCGACGATGCGGGAGTTCGGTCTCCTCGAGGTCTGCGACTACGTCGGACCCGGTGGCGAAGAGCCCGGTGTCCACACACCCAGCGGCTCCCGCATCATCTTGCAGACGGCGTCTAACGAGCGCAAAATCCGCCGTCTTCGTGGCCCGAACCTCGCATGGGTTGGGATAGACGAACCGGCGTCACTGGCAGAGCGCGCTTGGGAAGTCCTCTCCGGACGTCTCCGCGTCGGAAACTACCGGAACGCGTTCCTGACCGGGACGCCTCGAGGTTTCAACTGGGTCTACGATCGCTTCTACGAGGACGACGCCGAGATCGTCCACGACGACGTCTACGAGATTCGTGAGTCCGACCGAGTCCGTGGCGTCTTCGGTGTCCCGTCCTGGCTCAACCCGCACAACCCGGACGACTACATCGAGCGGCTGAAAGACGAGTATAGCGGCTCTTACTACGAACAGGAGGTCGAGGGCTCGTTCACGCAGTTCGAGGGTCTCGTCTATCCCTGGTTCGATCGCGATGAACACATCCGCAAGTCCGAGGACCTCCCGGACAGCTGGGACGAGACGATCTTCGGCGTCGACTGGGGCTTCTCGAACCACGCGGCGATCGTTGCCATCCTGATCCACGGTGATCGCTGGTACGTCGTCGAGGAGCGCAAGTCCCGGCGGATGGGTAACAACGACATCGCTGCCGAGCTCGAGCAGATGGAAGACGACTACGGTTCGGGCCCGGTCTACTGTGACAGCGCCGAACCGAAGTCGATCGAGGCGCTGAACGAGAACGGCTTCGACGCTCGGAAGTCGGACAAGTCGGTCGAAGAGGGCATCAAGGCGGTGGCGGCGAAGCGCGACGAACTCCGCGTCCACGATCTCTGCCAGGAGACGATCAACGAGTTCCACGCCTACCAGTACAAGGACGGCCGGGAGTCGGAGAAGCCGAAGAAGGAGAACGACCACATCATGGACGCGCTCCGGTACGCGATCTTCACTCACGAGACCCAGGACACGGTTCAGATCCGCTTTAAGTCGGGCTCGATGCCCAGCAACGGGAGTATTCGATAATCATGTCTACGACACCATCTTCAGGTCCGATCAAAGGCCGCGTCGAGGCGCTCGCCGAACGCATCACCCAGACCATCGAGACGGTCACGCGGAACTCCCGCATCCACATCGAGTCCGGCGACGTCGACGACCTCAACCCGCCCGAGGACATCGACGAGTACCACGACCTCTACCGCCAGATCGGGATCATCCGGGCGAACCTCAACAAGTTCACTCGAGACGTCGTCAAGCCCGGCGTACGGATCGAAGCCGACGACGACACCACGCAGGCGTACTTCATGGGCGAAGCGCCTGAAGACGCCCAAGAGGTCCCCGACTTCGCGCCCGAGGGTGGCTTCCTCGAGAACTGTGCGGTGATCGCCGGCGAGAAACACCAGCCGTTCTATCCGTACCTGAAGGTCGACATCGTCCAGAAGTGGACCAAAGGGACGACGCTCAACGAGTACCTCAAGGCCGACGACGAGGTCACCGAACCCGACGGCCGGATCACCGGCTTCAAGCACATCCGCCCGGAGACGGTCTCCGCGCGGACCTACGTCAATCAGAACGTCCTGCTGGATCCCGAGGACACCGAGACGGCCGAAGAGGACGAGATCACAAAGCGGGACGAGGCCGCGGCCTACGTCCAGTTCGACGACCAGTCGATCGTCGGCCAGCGCAACGGCGGGATGGATGAGGACGAGGTCCTCCTCTCCCAGAACGATGTCCTCAAGCGCACGCTTGATCCGGACATCGGCGGCGACGACGCGACCGAAGAGGGGATCTTCGGGACATCGGCTCTCGAGGCGTGTGCCGACGACGCCGAGGAGTACCGAGAGATCAAGCGGGACCGCGCCGAGGCTATCCGAAAGACTGCCTACGGCGTATGGAAAGCCCAGTTCGATACCGACGTCACCGAGATCCCGGGCAGCAACGAGACAATCGTCGAGACGTGGACCAACGACGAGCAGGACGAGTGGGTCAACAACGTCGACGGCCTCGAGGCCGGCGGGATCATCGGCCACGACGGCTCGATCACGCTCGACCAGTGGGAGCCAACGATCCCAGAACTCGACGGCCCACTCGAACACTATGTCGCGGATATCCTCGCGCCGCTGCCGGCACCGAAGTACGCGACGGCCTTCGGCGAGAGCATCGCTAACCACGTCTCCGACCGTCAGGAGAACTCCTATCAGGACACGATCGTCGAGGAGCGTCGCGACGCCGAACGCGACTGGACCCAAGCGTTCCGTGCGGTCGCCGAGCGCCATCCCAAGCTGGAGCCGTCCGGCCTCGAGGTAAAGATCGCGCCGAAGGAGAGCGACAACCCGATCGCGACGCTGGACGACGCCGAGATCGAGAAGATGGAGCAGTTCATGACGGCGCTGAACGAGGGACTCGGCAACGTCCCGATCGACGCCGTCCTCGACCTCGAGCAGTTCTTGCAGACGACGATGGATCTTCCCGAGGACGTCTTCGTCGACGGCGAGGTCGACGTCGACGAGTCGGCCCCGGACATCCAGGACATGGTCGGCAACATGCCCGACGAGGCCGCCGGGGAGGCTGACGACTGATGAGTGCCGCCGCCAGCGCCGACGCCGGCGTCCCAGAGCAGACGTCGGCCCACGAGCGCTACCTCGAGCGGGCCCGGAACCGGGACGAACCGTCTCGGACGAAGTCCATCCGGCAGCGCTACGCCCAGAAGCTCCGGGGGCGGCTGGCAGACATCCGCTCGGCGCTCCGAACGGGGATCGTTGAGAACGACGCACTCGGACTGCAGACTGAGGCGCTCGTCGACGCGCCCACGACGCGGCAGTTCGAGTTCACTACTGACCCGCAGAAGGTCGACGCGGCGCAGCGCTGGCTCGAGAAGCAACTTGAGAATGAGGTCCTCACCGAGTACGGCGGCGAGAACCAGTACATCGAACGGTCCTACCTTAAGGGCGTCGAGGACGCCCAACGTGAGCTCGGGGCACTAAACGTCGGCAGCGGTGAGGCGGCGGCCGGCGCGTCGATGCGAATGCCCGTCCACCAGGAACAACTCGAGCAGCTCTACTCACGGAACCTCGAGGAACTCCGTGGGCTGACCGACGACATCGCCAGGGACGTCCGCCGAGAGCTGACCGACGGCCTCGCGAGCGGTGACGGACCTCGCAATATCGCCCGCGGCGTCTCGGATGTCCTCGGAAAGGTCGAGGATGGCACGCCTCGAGCGGCGATGAACCGGGCGACGATGATTTCCCGGACGGAGCTGATGAACTCCCACAACTGGGGACGGCTCAAGGAGTGGGAGCGAGCCGGCGTCAAGAAAGTCGACGTCCTGCTGGCGAACGACGCCTGCCCGCAGTGCCAGGCCTACGCTGCCGGAGCTCCCCACGAGGCGTCGGAAGCCTACGGCAACCTGCCGCAGCACCCGAACTGTAGATGCACCCACACGGTCTGGACAGGAGACTGACCGACTACCGATGACCCCGCCGGGGCGAGGCCCTCCCGGCATGGACTTTTCACACCCACATCATGACCTACGAGATCTTGAGCGACGGCGCGGGCGTCGCTGCCGTCGCAGCCGAACCGACCGACAACCAGCTTCCGGCACATGGCGTGCTCTTCGGGCCCGACGACGTCACGACCGGCCTCACCGGTCAGCGAACGCGCTGGCCGGCGGACATCCTCGAGCAGATGGCCGAGGACGGCGTCTTCGAGGGGAAGCCGCTGACGATGGCCGACTCGCTGGATCCCGAACAACACGTCGGCGTCACGATGACCGACGATGGGCCAGCACTGACCGGCGCGGTCTCGATGGACGAGAAGGTCGGCGAGATCACGGCGACGACGTTCGACCCCGACACCGGACTCCTTTTCGAGGGGTTCGTCGCCGACTGGGAGGCCGAGGAAACGGTCGAGACTGGCCTCGCCCAGATCTCACCGGTCGTGATCCGGGAATCCGAACTCGTCGAGGGCGATGAGGGCGACCCGGACGCACTGTATGAGGTGACCGACGTCCAGAGCGCTCGAGACGTGGCGCTGGTCGCCGACGGTGCCGTCCCGTCGAACGAGATCAACGTCGGCCCGTCGACGGCGATCGGGCACCAGGCCGCGGAGGCCTTGTCGGCTCACTACGGCGTCGATGTCGAAGCACTGGCGAACGATCACCCGGGCGGCGATGACGGCCACAACGGCGGCGACGGCCAGAGCACCCCGGCCAAAGACGACCCACTAATCATGGATCTAACAGATAAAGAGCAGGAGCTTGTCGCAGCAGCCCGGCAGAAGGACGACCCGACGGTCGTCGAGGCCGAGGTGCGCGATCGGCTCACCGAACTCGAGGAACAGGCAGACGAACACGAAGACCTCATCGAAGAGGCTTCCGGCGTCGACGACCCCGAAGTCATGGACGCCGAGACGGCCGAAGCGATGCGCGAGCGCGTCGACATCGTGGAGGGCATGATGGCCGAGGCGCTCACCGAGGAGAAGGGACTTCGCGACGCCACCGTCGAGGCGATGAGCTTCGACGCGATGGCTGCGGAGTTCGAGACCGACGAGGGCGACCTCGACGTCGAGGCGCTCACCCAGATGCCGGAGTCGGGCAGCGGCCCGACCGGTGGCAGTGGTGGCGGCTCGAGCGGCCCGACGGACGGGGACAAGCAGCGCATCGAGGAGATCGACGAGAAGCTCTCGTCGGTCGGCAACGCGCTGCCCGACGAACGTGTCGAAGCGCTCCGCGACGAGGCGGCTGACCTCGCGGATGCCGACGACTACGACGGCGCGCTGGAGGTGCTCTAAACATGGCATCCGAACCCGGACAGAACGGCGGCGACAGTACCAGTACCATCGGCTACTCCGATGCGAGCGACACGACCGAGGCCGGCGACGCGGTCGGCATCACCGGCGGTGAGATCGAGCCCGGGACCGATACCGAGAATCTGCTCGGTGTGCGGGCTCGAGGCCGACCTACCGAGAACAGCGGCATCGCGCCGGTCCACGTCGGCGGCCCCACCGTGGCGGCCGTCGAAGGCTCGGTCTCCGAGGGCGACGATCTCGACTTCGGGACCACCGGCGCTGACGGCGAACTCGAGACGGTATCAGGCGGGCCCGCCCACGCCCTCTCGGACGCTGGCGGCTCCTGGCGCAACCAGGACGCACCGGCTGGCTACGCGTGGGTCCTGCTGTAATGCGCCGACGACTACCTACCGACTCATCCTGATCACACATGGCTCAGAAAGCATCCGACATCATCAGCGACGACGACGTCCGGTCGATCGTCGAAAAGATCCGCAACAAGAAGTACCAGAGTCGTACCGCCTTCAAGGACTACGACGCGACCAACAACGACTCCAACTCGGTGGAGTTCCCGATCTCCGACGGCGACTTCGACGGTGACGTCGCCGAAGTCCCGCCGGGAAGCGAGTTCCCGCGGGCGACGAAGGACTACGACACGGTTCAGGTCGCCCACACGAAGTACGGACTCGAGATCGTCATCCCGGACGAGGACGTCGAGGACAACGTCATCGACATCACGATGGACCAGGAGGAGGATCTGGTCCGCGCCGAGGAGACCCGCGTCGACGGGATCGCGCACAACATCCTCTCGAACAACACCAACAGCGCCGGCCCGATCGACGCCGGCAACGAAACGGCAGGTGTCTTCGAGTACGAGGACATCACCCTCGCCCGCCAGCGGGCCTTCCAGGAAGAGCTCGACATGGGCGAGCTGCGGCTGCTCACCGGCGGCCAGAACATGAACGCCCTGCTGAACATGGACAAGTTCACGCAGGCGTCCGAACTCGGCGACTCCGTCGTCGAGATGGGGATCCTGCCCGGCGGCAACCTCGTCGGCCAGCAGGCGTTCCTCGGCGTCGCCGGCGACGTCCCGGTCTTCCTCGACAACACCAGCAACTACTCCGAGGGCGAGGCCTACCTGGTCGACCCCACGAACTTCGGCTGGGAATCGACTCGACGCGCACTCGACGTCTCGAGCTACTACGACGAGTCGATCGAGTCCACCGTCTGGCAGATCGACGAGCGGGTCGGCTTCGCGGCTACCCAGCCGTCGGCGAACATCGCGATCGACACGTAACCACCCATGCCCTACCTCAAACACGAGTCCGGCGGGGCAGGCGAACTCCGAAACTCGCAGATCCTCGGGGATCGGTCTCCGCTCGAGTTCGACGAGGACGGCTACGCGTTCGTCGAGGACCCCGCGGTCGCCGACAAGCTGCTGGCGATGCACCGCCACATCGAGCGTGGCGGCCACGGGCCCGATGGCGGCGGTGGGTCTGAGGCCGAGAGCGAGTCTGGGACTGAAGCCCCGCCGACCGACAATGCCCCCGACCGCGAGGGCGTCACCTACGATCCGGACCAAGCCGAGTTCGACGCTGCCGAGTTCGTCGATCGGACGCCGATGGACGACGTCGTCGACGACATCGAGTCCGGCGACTACGACGACCACCTCGAGGCGATAAAGGAGGCCGCCGATCGCGAAGGCGTCCAAGACGCTGTCAGCGAACGGAGAGAGTAACTTCCGATGGCAACGAGCGCAGGAACCGGGCCCGCCGAGGTCAAGGTCGAGACCGACACGGTTCTTAAGAACACGAAGATCTCCTCGCTGCTCAAGCGCATCGAGCGGGAGATCGACCGCGCCTATGACGACGACCCAAGCGTCACCTTCGACGACACCCATCACCGCGTCGACTTCGAAGCGACGCTGACGGCGCTGCGAATCGCCGAGGGTCTCGACCGGCGGGCCGAGTCGGTCACGTCTGGACGCTCGAGCAGGACGTACGAAACCGCCGAGATCGACAACCTGCGACAGCGTGTCCGAAGCCTCGATCCAGGCGACGAGTTCGGGCAGCCGAGCTCGGTGATCTGGGACTCCGACCGCCACATCTCCTCGAGCGGGGGTAACTCATGAGCTGGGGCGTGTCGCTTGCTGGGTTCGACGCTGCGACCGACATGTTCGATCAGATCACGACCGACTTCGACGGCGATGCCACCTACATCGCGGGGCCGACGGTAGATTATGCTATTCACCACGAGTACGGGACCTCTAAAATGGAAGCCCGACCGTTCGCTCGCCCAGCTGCGGAACGCGTCCAGACGAACACGGCGACCGAGGTCCGTCGGATCTCGTCATCCCAAGGCATCCCGCTGAGCAACGAGGAGAACATCATCCGCTGTGCCGCACTGGCCGTTCAGGACCGGATGAAACGGATCGCCGATCAAAAGGACATCCGCGACACCGGTAACCTGATCGCATCGATCCGGATCGAAAAGGTGAGCTAAGATGCACGGTGCTATCGCACGGCTGATTCAGTCTCAGGGCAAGGAGTACCAGCTCCAGAACGCCAGCGGTGGCGGCGGACGAGATACCCCGAGCTACTCGGACGACGTCGCTTATCTGTTCGGCGTCCTCGAGCGTCGAGGGCGGCCACAGACCGCGACCGACTCGTCTGGCACGGAGGTCGAGACCGATCTCGAGATCCGCGCCGTCCCCGACGACGAAACGATGCTGCGCCCAGCTGGCAGCGCCGACGGCTACCCGACGCTGCTCGAGCACCCGACCGGCGCGGAGTACCGTCTACTCGACGTGCACGAAGAGGACGGCGGCGTGACGGTGCTGACCGTCGTGGAGGACTGACCGATGGCACGAGACATCAAGTCCGACCTCGTCGCGTTCCTTCGGACGCACTTCGACGAGAGCGAGATCCCGGTCACCTTCGAGGCCGGCGACCCGGCGGATCCGACGACCGTCGAGGGTGTTCGGTTCGCAGCCTACGACGGCGCGAACGACTACCCGCAGGTGGCGATCGTCTCTGAGGACCCCGTCGTCCCCGGTGGCGGCCAGACGCAGATGACCGGCATCGACGCCGGCGGCAAGGGCGGCATCCAGGACGTCGTCACCAGCGTCCAGATCGACTGCTGGGGCGGGCCGCACGACGCGGACATCTACCAGTCGGAAGGGGCGCATCCGGACGTCGTCGCGAACGCCCTCGCTCGAGAGACCCACCGCGTCCTCTTCGGGGCCGACGAGTCGGACGAGGGCCCGCCGGTCCCGGACGGCTACGAGTGGGTCAACGCGGAGCCACCGGTCGAGAACAACGACACGGAGCGCTCGCCGACGCACTACCGGCGATACGTGATCGCCCGGACGAAGCACACGGAGACACCCTGACGATGTGGATCTACAACACGAACACTGCCGCACGTCGCCTGTTTAATGACGACATCATGGACAATCCCGTCGAGTTTAACGACACCGGGACAGCGCAAGTGCCAGAGAATGTCGCGGCGGCGATGTGTGACCACTACGAAACCATCCGACGAAAGGAGTAACTCATGTCTCAAGCACAAGCACACGACACGCCAGAGAGCGGGACGCTTCCCGGCCGCTACGAATGGGCACTCGAGCCCGACGGCCCGATGAGCGTCCCGACAGACCCCGAGTGGAACCGCTTCTCAGACGTCATCCGATCGTTCACCGCCGAACCGGGCGTCAGCTACGCCCGGCAGGACGCGATTGGGACCGCCGACGCCGTCGATCACAACCGCGGCACGGAGGAGCCGAGCGCCGACATTGGCTACGACCTCCAGCGCTTCCCGGTCGACACGAACGGAGACCCGGTCGACCCCAGCGGATACGGCATTCTCCGCGACGAGTACAACCAGCTGCTCGGCTCGCTGCTGATGGTCGAGCGCACGGAGATCCCCGGCGGCAACGACGATGCTGGGATCCGTATGTACTCGGTCGTCCGTGGCGCCGAGGTGAATAGCGTTGAGCCGACACTGGACCCCTCGAGCGAACAGCCGATTCTGATGGAACTCGGGTTCCGGCCCCGAAAGGTCCGGAGCTACGCCATCCATCAGCTTAGCTCTGCATCGACGTTCGAGATCGTCTCCGACGATGATAGCGACACGATGGACGTGACGATCGAGAGCGAAGACGCGTCGACCTCAGAGACGATTTCGCTCGACGGGACGACTGCGGTCACGACAACCGAGTCATTTGCGTCTCCCGATGCTATCTGGCTCTCCGATGAGCCAACCGGCGACATCACGGTCACCGACGGCAACGGAACAACCATCTGTGAGCTCGCCGGCGGACTGACGTACTCTGACGACGCCCAACCCGTCGACGGCGACCGTGGCGTTCCGGCACTCGGCGCTGGTTCCCACGCCGATCCGATCGGGACGTCCTTCGAACACTTCGTCGGTGATCGTGTGGAGCGGCCCGTTGGCTCCCCGGTCCGTCCCCGCCTCAACTCGGGCTCGTGGACTGTCGAAAACGACCTCTCGACAGCGTCGCTCCATTCGACTCGAGCGCCTACCGTGGACGCCTCGAACCGAACGGTCACCGTCGACGCCGACGTCGCCGGCCCGACCGTCTCGCATGACTCCATGACGGAGTCACTGCAGAAGTCCCAGAACGACATCGAACACGAACTCAGTGGTGGCATCGTGCGGTTCAAGAACACCGTGATCGAGAGCCCCGGATCTCGAGAACGCGAGGCTTCCGGCCAGGCGACCGCGGCGATCAGCGAAACGTTCGCAGCGAGCGGAGACCCGGCGATCGAACTGGAGGCCAACTAACGCATGACCGAACGAGAAACACGATTCGCAGACGGAGAGGATGAGGATCTCGAGATCGCGGCGCCGGAAGACTTCGGCGTTCGTCGTGACGACAACGGTGAGCTCGTCCCGCAGAAGCAACGGATCCCAGGAACCGACCTCGCAGCCAAGGTCAAACCCCTGGTTGGTGGCGCTGCCGAGCGCTACGACGATGTCCTCAACAGCGACCGTGCCGATGACGAGCGCGTCGAAGAGTTCTTCGAGGAGTTCATCGCCGAAGGCGTCGGCTCCTCGGGCGACCTCGAGAACGTCCCGGACTATCTCGTCTCGGCGTTGATCCAGGCGGTGAAGAATTCGTCGGGGTTTACAGCTCACTCGGCGGTGGAGCAGCAGCAGATGAGAGAGAACGCGGCGGCTCTCGAGGCAGTCGGCGGGGCGGGCGACCAGCTGATGGAGAAGGCGCTCGAGGCCGCGGGCGAAGACGAGGACAGTCCCTGAGCGAACAGGCTGCGGTTGAGGTCGCACTCCACGAGAAAGGCGGCTACAACTATTTCGATATCCCACAGTTGCATGCTGGCGAGATCCGCCGCTTCGCTGAGGGCGTCAACTACCGTAACGAACAACGCCAGCAGAAACGCGGGCAGACGTCGTCGAACGTCGCCTCGCAAAAGCAGGAGCTGGAGGCTGGCCAGCAGGCAGAGCGGAATCGACTTCTCGACGAGATAAACGACGACTTCAGCGGCGAGTAGCCGCCCCAACCCACGTTCTATGGCAATCACAGGAGCATCTGAAGAGGTCCAAGTAGCGATCGGTGGCGACGCCTCGAGTCTACGAGAGGCGACCGACACTGCAACCAAGGCGCTCGGAAACGTCAGGTATGCCGCTGGGATTGCTGGGGCCGCTCTCGGAGCGCTCGCCGTCGGCGGGCTCGTCAAAGCGACGTCGGCCGCTGCTTCGTTCGAGGGGCAGATGGTCGAGGTCGAGAAGGTCACCGACCCGGAGACCGCCCGCGAAATGGGCGATGCGATCCAGGAGATGGCCTCTCGGATGCCCGTCGCCCAGAGGGAACTCGCGAACATCACCGCACAGGCTGGCCGGTTCGGGATCGAAGGGAGCGAGAACATCGAGAACTTCACCGAGACGGTCGCGAAGATGTCCGTCGCGACAGACCTCTCGACTCAACAGGCCGGCGAGTCCTTCGCCAAACTGTCGACGCTGATGGACATCCCGATCGAGCGCGTCGGCGATATGGGCAACGTCATCAACGAGATGTCGAACACGATGGCGACGTCCTCGAGCGAGATCGTCGATTCCGCACTCCGGAGTTCGGGGACGCTCTCGCAGATGGGCGCCTCGAGCGAGGATATCTTCTCGCTCAACGCCGCGATGAACGAGGCCAGCGAGTCGGCGGAACGCGCCGGCACACGGCTTCGTCGGATGGCTCAAGAGATCCAGGACCCGAAGAAGGTCAAGGATCTCGCGGGCGCCCTCGGGGTGAACGTCGAGCAGTTCGAGCAGATTCGGTCTGAGAACCCCACGGAACTGTTCAGACGGATGGCTCAGACGATGGGCGAAGGCGGCGACGCGTCCGATGATCTCCGCTCTTCGCTGTCGACGACGTCCCAGCAGGCACTCACCGCGCTCAGCCAGAACATGGAGGGGCTGGCGTCGGCCCAGGAGACGGCCAACCAGCAGATGAAGGATGGGACGTCTCTCCAAGAGGAATACGACGCAGCCTCGAGCACGTTCAACAGCCAATTACAGGTCACGAAGAATCGGCTTCGGAACGTTGCTATCCAGATCGGGGAGAACGTTCTCCCCGTCGCCTCGGAGTTCCTTGAGCATGTGAACAGTGCCATCTCGGCGTTCAGCGAGTGGAACAACAAATCGGACGGAATGGTCGGGACAATTGGCCTCGTGGCAACTGTGATCGGCGGCTTCGCAGTTGCAGCCGCCTCCGCAGTATCGGCCCTCGGCGGGATGTCGGCGATCCTCGGCGCTGTCGGTGGAGTTCTGGCGGTTCTGACTGGCCCGATCGGGATCGCCATCGCCGCGATCGCGCTGCTCGCCGTCGCGTGGAAGGTGAACCTCTTCGGGATTCGTGATGTCACGAGGCGGGTTGTCGGGCGTCTTCAGAAGATCATCGGTGTCTTCCTCGATAACGTCTCTGCATGGTGGAACTCCCATGGGGATGAGATTGTCGCGGCTGTCACGAAGGCCTACAAAACGATCCAAACTGCGATCAGGAGATTTCTGAACTTCATCTGGAAGAACCTCTTAAAGCCGATACTCAACTCGATCATGCAGCTGTGGGATCGGCATGGGAGTGCGCTCGTTTCTGAGGCGCAGAAGACGTGGAAGACAGTCTACAATGCGATCAAGAAATATGTCACGTTCATCTGGAAGAACGTCTTAAAGCCGATACTCAACTCGATCATGCAGCTGTGGGATCGGCATGGGAGTGCGCTCGTTTCTGAGGCGCAGAAGACGTGGAAGACAGTCTACAATGCGATCAAGAAATATGTCACGTTCATCTGGAAGAACGTCTTAAAGCCGATACTCAACTCGATCATGCAGCTGTGGGATCGGCATGGGAGTGCGCTCGTTTCTGAGGCGCAGAAGACGTGGAAGACAGTCTACAATGCGATCAAGAAATATGTCACGTTCATCTGGAAGAACGTCGTTCGACCCATCCTGAACAGGATTCAATTTGCATGGGACAAGTGGGGCGACGAGATCATGACGATCGTCAAGGCGGTCTTCGGTGCGATTGAGTTGATTGTCACCCTGGCGATGGATGCCGTCCTGACGACGATCCGCGTGGTGCTGGCGTTGATTCGCGGCGACTGGGATGGGGCCTGGGATCTCATCGTCGGCCTCCTCAAGCGCTCGTGGAATCGAATCACGAGCTTCTTGAAGAACGACGCGCTCGCGGCGATCAAGGCCGCGATATCGATCCTAATTGGCGGTGTCAAGACAGCGCTTGATTACCTGGTTGGGACTGGAGAGGGGACACTCATCGGGGACGTCAAGGGCATCTTCGGATCGATCGCGAGTTGGCTCGAGGGCACTGGAAAATCGCTCTTCAGTGATGCCTTCAGCGCTGTCGCCGATGCGATCACGAAGGCTCTGGAAGTGAATATCGACTGGCCAGAACCGCCGACAATCGTCAAGAAAGCAGCTAACGGAACGTTAGGAGACGACATCGATTGGCCCAGACGACCTGGAGGGGGCGGCGGTGGCGGCGATGGGGGTGGTGGCGGCGATGAGGATGGTGGCGTTCCGATGAGGATCCGTAGATTAGGTCCGCTTCTCGACACTGGCGGCCACGTCGAATCGACCGGGCGTGCCATTATCCACGAAGGCGAGGAGGTCGTCCCCGCTGCGGAAGTCACCCGCGAACGCGACGGCGGCGGTGGCGGGACGACCGTGGTGATCGAACGCATCGAGGCCAGTGGCCGCGAGGAGGGCCGCGCTGCTGGTCGCGCGCTCCGGAACGAACTCGACGCCCTCGACGTCTAACATGTCTCGACGAATCGCCAACGCGGAGCTCCGCATGTACAAGCCGAACGTCGCCGACCCGTACGCGGTCGTCCCCGGCAGCGACCTCTCGGGTGTCGAGATCAGCGAGCGCGGCCAGGGCGAGATCGACCAGGGCTCGTTCCAGATCCCGAACCACACCGGCGTCTACGACGACGTCGACATCACGTCCGGCGACCGCCTCGAACTCCACCTGCAGCTCGCCGGCGAGGACGCCCTCTCGCCGTTCTGGACGGCGGTCGCGAAGCCGCCGTCGTTCGCCCTCGAGGGCGGCAGCCGCCGCAGCATCGAGATCGGGGCGCGCGACTTCGTGACGGCGGTGCTCTCCTGGCGGCAGGCGTTCCAGGACTTCGAGAACCAGCAGATCGCCGGCACCACCGACAGCATCGTGAACACGCTGCTGCGCGAGCAGGCGCCGGAACTCGACCGCTCCCAGATCGGCGTCGTCGAGCGGGAGACGGACACGTTCGTCAACGGCCGCGACCTGCGGACGGTCATCGTCGAGGACCTGGCGCCGGTCGCCGGCGCGATCATCGCCCAGGACGGCACCGCGCTCGTCTTCGAGCAGCTCCATGACGTCGACGTCAAGCACTCGCTGACGCCCGAGGACTTCCGCGGGAGCATCGACGTCTCGGGGAGCGACGACGAGCTCTCGACGCTCGTCCGCGTCGACGGCGGCACCGCGCACGACGCCGACGACGAGCAGCTCACCCAGACCACGACGACGCGCGTCACCCAGACCGACCGGGTGATGACGCAGGTCCAGACCCGGAAGTCCGAGATCGACCGCGTCCAGGTGTGGACGCAGCCCGACGACTCGAGCCCGGACAAGCTCGCGGTGCGGCTGCAGTCCGACCGCGACGGCGCGCCCGTGAACGTCGCGTCGACGGAGTCCGACATCGCGTCGAAGCGGCTGAGTCCGGAGTTCCTCGAGCACGGCGGGCTGACCACGTTCCTCCTCCCGGACCACACGCTCGCGCCGGGCGACGACCCGTGGGTGATCGTCGAGGCGACCGGCGACACCGGCCACCTCGTCGGCACCGACAGCAACGGGAACCTCACGTTCCAGGCCGAGTACCCGTACCCGCTGCTCACTCGGGCCCGCGACGAGGGCGCTGCCCAGGAGTACCGGCGCCGCGACCACCGCATCCGGGACGACACCCTCGGGACGTTCGCCGCCGTCCGTGACTCCGCACGCTCGTACCTCGAGCACCACAACCGGCCGTCGCGGAGCGTGGGCGGCGAGGCCGAGTCGCTGCGGGCGCATCGCCTCCAGCCGGGCGACGTCGTCGACACGTCCGCCGGCGACTGGCAGGGCGCGCCCGTCACCGGGTCGTACCTGGTCACCGAGCGCTCCACGACGATCGACGCGGAGGCGACGATGCTGACGACCGACCTCTCCCTCCAGGAGGCGCGATCAGTGTGAGCGACGACCCACTCCGGGAGGCGGTGAAGCGCCTCCGCGGCCTCCGCAGCGACGTCGAGCGGCTGAAGTCGGGGAGTCGGGCGGGCGGCGTGCTGCGGATGCTCCGCCGCGTCACCGAGCCGACGGTCGCTGCTGACACGGTCGAGACCGGCCCCGACGCGGAGGTCGTCGACGAGACCGAGGCGACGGACACCGTCGCGACGGGGCCGTCGGCGGTCGTCAGCGATGACACCAGCGCCAGCGACGCGACCGGCACGACCACGGGCGCGGTCGAGCAAGCGACCTGGGACGACGGCAGCGCGTGGGGCGAAGACTACTGGGACTGACCCGTCCCGACCATCCTCGATTATGCACGACACCAGACAGCTTTCACCAGAGATCAGTGGCATCGACAACGTCCGGATCAGTCTCCACGACGTCGGAGACCTCCGGGAGCGCTTCCCCAGCTGGGACTCGCTCTCGAAACAGGAGAAGCTCGAGCGCGCCCGCAGCGTCGAACCCGAGCGCGTCGTCGAGAGCTCGAACGTCACGACGACCGGCCTCCACGAACTCATCGTCGACCTGCTCCACACCGAGCAGGCCGTCGACGAGGCCGCCAGTCACATCGCGGTCGGCACCGGCGACACGGCGCCCTCCTCGGGGGACACCCAGCTGACCACCGAGGTGTACCGCGTCGCGGTGACCGACTCGACCGACCGCGGGAACGAGCTGTTCACGTCGACGTTCCTGGACTCGACGGAGGCGAACGGCTCCAACCTCCTCGAGGCGGGCCTGGTCACCTCGGACGCTGGCGGGAGCGACATCCTGCTGAACCACGCCCTGATCTCGGACATCGAGAAGGACAACGAGTCGACGGCGACCATCGACGCGTCGCTGTCGTTCAGCAACCCGTGAGGACTGAGTGATGGACCGAGCACAACCCGGCGCGAAGGGCAGCCTCACGCACAACCTCGAGGCCGGCGCCGCCTGGGGCCAGTTCTCCGACGGCTGGATCGTCCCGTCGACGCAGCCCTCGCGGCCCGCCCGCGGCGAGACCAGCATCGACGAGGCGGCGCTGAACGCGTTCGCGGAGACGTCCGCCGCGGACTCCCTGACGGTCACCATCGACCCCGGCGAGGCGTTCGTCGACGGCTGGCTCGCCAGGGACACCAGCACCGACGTCGACCTCGCAGCGTCGACGAACGGCCAGACGGTGTTCGCTGGCTGGGATGTCTCCGCGGTCTACAGCGAGAACGAGCACGCGAACCGGGACGCGGCGGACACGGTGATCGTCGGCCTCGAGGCAGCGCTCCAGGACCTCGACCCGAAGGTCCCGCTCTGGACGTTCGACACCGGCGGCGCCGGCGTCACCAGCGTCGTCGACGAGCGGGATCTCGGGTCGACCGCGACGCCCGAGCAGCTGCGCGCCCAGGACGTCCTCCGGGTGCCGGTGTACGCCTCGAAGGCGGACATCCCGGCGGACCTGCCCGCGGGGACGATCGTGTTCGCGCAGCACGAGCGCTCGTTCTTCGGCGAAGACGGCACGAACTAACACGAATCTGATATGGTACTCTCACAACTCGGCGGTTCAGGAAAGACGCACAGGCTCGCGAACAACCTCACCATCGACTACCATGACTTCGACGAACTCGAGACCCTCTGGACGAACCAGGTCGTCTCCGACAAGGAGGTGATGCAGATTATCGCCGCCTCGGCGGAGACGATGGAACTCCACGCCCAGACGCCCTTCGTGATGGACGCGGTGAGCACGTCCTCGACGGCGATGGACACGGTGAGCGCTTCCCAGACGGCGAGGGACGCCATCGGCACCGACGGCGTCGGCTACGACGCCGTCGCGGCGGTGGCGATGGCAATCGGGAAGTACGCCGCCGGGATTGCCGGCCTCGACCCGACGGCCTACGCCAACATCGACGCCGTCGCCTCCGACGCCAACGCGATGGACGCGGTGAGCACGTCCTCGACGGCGATGGACACGGTGAGCGCTTCCCAGACGGCGAGGGACGCCATCGGCACCGACGGCGTCGGCTACGACGCCGTCGCGGCGGTGGCGATGGCAATCGGGAAGTACGCCGCCGGGATTGCCGGCCTCGACCCGACGGCCTACGCCGACATCGACGCCGTCGCCTCCGACGCCAACGCGATGGACGCGGTGAGCACGTCCTCGACGGCGATGGACGCGGTGAGCACGTCCTCGACGGCGATGGACACGGTGAGCGCTTCCCAGACGGCGAGGGACGCCATCGGCACCGACGGCGTCGGCTACGACGCCGTCGCGGCGGTGGCGATGGCAATCGGGAAGTACGCCGCCGGGATTGCCGGCCTCGACCCGACGGCCTACGCCAACATCGACGCCGTCGCCTCCGACGCCAACGCGATGGACGCGGTGAGCACGTCCTCGACGGCGATGGACGCGGTGAGCACGTCCTCGACGGCGATGGACGCGGTGAGCGCATCCAGTCTCGCAGTTCAGTCTGTAACCGGGTCGGCGCTGGCGCTCTGGAGGTTCCTTTCGAGCGCGGAAGTGAACACTTCGTTCTGGTCGAACGCGACCGGAACGGAAGCGTTCTGGGACCACAACGGCGACCTCGCAGATCCGCACTGGCAACTCGACGCCGACAGCCGCCACGGAGGGAAGGCGCTGTTCCTCGACTGCGACCAGTTCCCCTCCGGCGGCGACTACATCCCGTGGACGGTCGATCTCGGGAGCGCGAGCAGTCTAACCGTCTACGAAAAGACGCTCTCCCCTCGCGCAATCAATTTCGAGATTATCGTGAACGGGACTCTCGAGTACTCGGCGTCGAATAACAACTTGTCGTACACGGGCCGGACGGTCGACGTCTCCTCGTATGGGGACGGCGCGACCCTGAAAGTCGGGCTGGCAAGTTCCGACAGTTCGGGCCGCGAAACGCTCGTGAGCGACATCCAACTCAGCTAAAATGATGGGAATATTCTACGCCGACGACGACGGCGTGCTCCGGATGACGGGGTACGCTCGCAAGGGGTATCAAACGACAGACGAAAACGAACATCTTCAGGAAACGACCGAAGACGAACTCGCGTCGATCTTCGAGGACGCGAAGGCGGGCGGCGGTACGCTCGACGGTGCGGAGGAAACCATCGACGCGGCCATCGACGACCCGCTCGGGTTCCTCGACTACCTCATCCTCGACACCGAGGGCGCGGTCGCGTTCGACGACGGGTACGTGCGGGAACAGCCTGGCCCGACGACGTCCTAAGTTGGGTTCGGCGTGGCCCGCCATTCGCACGAGGACGCGCTCAGCGAAAGCGAATTTGAGCGTCTTTTAGGCGGGCGAAACTCCTGAAGCCGCCGTGGAACCTCGAAGCGATGTTCATCGTCTTCGCCGGGGGCCGCCTCGGCCTTCGGGTCGGCGAGATCGCGCACCTCCGTCGGTGACCAGCTCGTCGACGGTCCGCGTCGCCTTCATCGCTCGGACGATCCCCTCGCCGAAGCCTTTGGCCGACCACCAGACGTCGACCCAGCCACACGCGTCGCGGACGTGCTCGATCCACTGCGGGACGTGCTCCCGAGCTCGTGGACGTCTCGGTTGACCGCTCAACGGAGGGTGCGGTCGATCGGGCGATCGTCTATGCGGCCGCCGAGTCGATCCGACGCCTACCGGTGGAGGCAACGGTCGGCGAGTGGGTAACGTTGCCGCTCGGCGACGGCCGCATCGTCGAGGGCTCGGAGACGATCATCGACGCCGCGACCAACGACGAGCAGCCGCTGGACCGCGGCGACGATTACGAACTCAGAGAGGTCGTGGTTGATGGCCCGCCCGAGATCAAGCTCTTGACCAGCGTCTCCGAACCGCGTATCGACTGCGATTATAAGCCCCGTGGGGAGTTTGAGGCCGACACCCTTCCCCAGAACCCGAAGGAGATCGTCGAGGGCGCCCCGGAGTTAAACTCCAAGCAGATGGCTGACCTCGCAGCGTTTCAGGCGGTCGAGGGGAGCTATACGGACGCCGTGATCGACGCCAGCGTGACGCTCCCACCCGGCGAGATCGGCTTCGAAGTGCTGGACGCGTTGAACGTCGCCGACCTGCCGGGCGACGAGCCCTACCAGGTCCAGGACATCACGATCGACGCCGAGGCGATCGACATCCGACTGGGCGCGGGCCAAACGGCCGAGGGTCGAATCAGCGAGATCAACGACAAGACCGGCCGAGTCAGCGAGCGCGTCTAAGCACCGACCGCGATGATCGTCTGGGAATGGCCGCCCAGGCGTGAGCGACAACGGGCCATCCGATGGAGGTTTACTTATGGCGAAAATCGAGAGAAAACAAGGAGACACGATCACGGTCAGTGAGACATTCGAGCGCCCCGGCAGCCGGTCGTCGCAGGCGCTTGATCTCTCAGACGCACAGTCAGTAAAAATATACGTCGACCACCCAAGCAGCGGCGATCTCGTGGTCAACGACACGACCGAAATCACCGACGCCGCAAACGGGATGGTTGAGTACACGCTGGGCGGCACGCAAACCGCGCGCCAAGGAAAACATCGCCTTGAGTTCGTCGCGGAGTTCGCCGGCGGGGAGACCTTCAGCTGCCCCCAGACAGGCTTTGTCTCGCTGAAGGTGACCGACCCCGCGGCCCGCGAGTTGCCGATCGAGGAGTTGGCCGATGGCGACGCCAGCGTGACGGAGTTGGCCGCCGACGCGATCCGAGCCAACACC
>Ga0208280_1017_pt1 | contig 37182 bp, 34 predicted proteins | sample AntDeeMetVIRHL14_FD_184780 | JGI IMG/M metagenome (GOLD analysis project Ga0208280, IMG submission 184780) | Saline lake microbial communities from Deep Lake, Antarctica, in enrichment culture - Antarctic Deep Lake Metagenome VIRHL14 (SPAdes)... ... | reverse complement strand
TGAGAAGAGCGTACCAGCGCAGATGACGCTCACGGCCTACGAAGAGTCGAAACCCTCTACCAGCGACGACTGACTGGTATTCCCCCTGCGTGGGAAGCCTCGCCGTTTACGGCGAGGAGGATGTCACATCCTCGCCGAGTACGTATGCCTCAGCGAAGTCGTGGACCTGTGAGCCAAACTCCATCCCGCGGCCACCAGTACCGTCGTCAAAGACAGCATCGTCAATGAACGTGTGTGGTGAGAACCGTGGAGACCCCTCACTCGCCGAGATTTCTACCTCGAAGGGAGACTCATCTACGGGCTCGGGCGTGAACGATGAAAGGTCGGGGTTGACAGCCTCGACGTCGACAGGAAGCTCCTCGAGAAACGTATTGGGATTCTCACCAGCGGTAAACACAACATGGTTCTCAGCGCGTGTGATGGCGACATAAAGCAATCTTCGTTCCTCATCATACTCGCGTGGGAGACATCGTCGGAGGACGTCTAGCTTCCAATTATCGTAGACGTACGGAACTCCATGAGCCACTTCCGAGTACAGTTTACGTCGACGGAGGCCGATGGGATCGTCGTAGGAGATATCAGTCCCACTTCCTCCTGAGGAAGGGAACTTATTGGTATTCATATTCGCGAGGATCACGATGGGATATTCGAGACCCTTCGTCGCGTGGATGGTCTGGACGGTCACTGAGTTGGTGCCAGCGCCAGCTTGGACCTCGTGTGTGCTGCCGGACTCGATTGCATCCTCAATGAACCGGATCAGATCGCCCCGGGTGAGCGTCGTAGCCTCGTACACTGACTGGACAGTATGGAGCACAACATCGGCCGTCGGACCCTCACAACCATATCGCTCAAATACGCGACGGGCAACGCCACCGAACGTCTCCAGTTTACGTAGCTCCTCCCGGAACCCGATCATCATCTCCGGATACGCCTCGTTTTTTAGGACTGCCTTTGACTCGTCGATTGTATAGCCTGCTTCCTCCAGGACGAGTGCCCAGCCGCGGTCGGCGTCCCGTTCAAGGATCCGGAACCATGCTAAGAGGAGCTTGGCAGCGTCAGTGCGGAACACCTCGATACCACCCTCGTACGCCATCGGAAGGCCACATTCCTCAGCCACATCCAACAGATCACGCCCGAAATCTCGAGTCCGCGTTACCACAGCTATATCACTGTACGTAGGTGCACGAAGTTCGCCATCTTTCTCAACCGCATAGGACTCGTTCCCAGTGATCTCATCGATTTTCGTGAGAATTGCTTCGTGTTCTTTGTCGCTGCGTATCGCCTCGATGATGCTGTTGTCGTAGTCAGCATCTGCAGTGAGCGACGTGATTTTCTCTCGAACGGCGTCGACATCGACTGATTCAGAGCTTGTCGCTGGTGTCGTGAGCGCATGCTCGGTGAAGTCCAACACCGACTGCGTCGAGCGGTAGTTGGTATCCAATTCAAGTTTCGTGACCGGTGTTGTGGGATACTGGATCCGGTCGTAGTCGTTGTTCAACTCCGTAGTGAACCGCTCAAGTCGCGTCTCGAACTCCCGGATGTTGTCGACATCAGCATATTGGAAACTGTAGATACTCTGTTTCCAGTCGCCGACCACACAGATATTGTTCGTCCCCGCCAGCAGTAGCGTCAGCTTGAACTGGATCTCACTGGAGTCCTGAAACTCGTCGACCATCACATATTCGTAGCCCAGCTCCTCCCGGAGTTCGTGGTCTTCGCACAATAGAACAAACGCGAACAGCTGGAGGAAGCTGAAGTTCAGATAATTGCGCCGGAGCGCAAACGAGAGGTAGGCGTGATACATGTCGTGAATGAACGTCTTGAGTTCCTCTCGGTCTTCCTCAAACACGCGACGGGCAACCGTGTCTGGTACCTGCTTACCGCCGTCACGAATTTCCCACCGTTCGGGAGCCTCCGGGAGGTAAGCCTTGTTCTCACCGTACTTATTGAGCTTCGCACGAAGGCGTGATTGTTTGCTCCCACCGTTCCGTGGTTCGTTAATCTCCTCAAACAGGTCCTCGAACGCCTCGAAATCGCCGTCAAGATGCGACTCGCCGTCGCGATACCAGCCCTTGGCCGTGGGGAACACGCCCTTCGCGGCAAGTTCCTTGATCAAATCAAGCAGTTCTGTGGTATCTGAGATGGCGGTGAAAAACGAGTTATACTCCGGATTAGTGTCCATAAACTGCCCGATGAACTCGTCGAACAGTGCCTCCTCAACTAGCTCATCCTCAAGGATCTGAGTTGACCCTGTAATCCGGTCATCGATACCGAGGTACGTCGGGACGGCATGGCCGTGTTCCTCCAGCAGATCGTTTGCCAGCGAGTGGAACGTCTGGATGGGTGCGTCTGTCAACTCCCGCATGCCATACTCACTTTGGCTCACGATCCGCTCCTTCATTTCGGCAGCCGCGTTGTTTGTGAACGTCACTAAGAGAATATCCGCAGGGTCAACATCACTCTGCTCGACAATCGTCGCGTACCGACGAGTGACGGTGAATGTCTTTCCGGTTCCGGCGCCAGCGTCGACGAGATGTAGTCCGTCTGTACTCTCAATGAGTCGACCTTGTTTCTCATTGGGATCGAAGTCGCTCATCGCTCACCCTCCAACAACAGGTCGCGGTTGTCGACGTACCTGTAGTTCGGCTCGCCAGCGAGGCCCTCCACAGGGAAGCGCTCGTCGCCAGCCAGTCGACGGTCGAGTTCGGTAAGACGGTCCTGGATGAATGTCTCGAATGCATCGAGATCGCTCTCGAAATAGTTACGCTCCCAGACACGGGTCATCTCCCGCATAGCCTGTTTGCTCCCCGTAGTCACGTACTTGTACTCACCAATAATGTCTTCCAACTGGTCAATCATCTGCTGGCCAAACGCCGATTCGATGAGTTCGTTGCTATCGGTTGTCTTCGGTGGCTTTTCCACCTCAAAGAGGTCATCGTACGCCTCATAATCTATTTTTGAAAGTATCTTTTGACATTTGTTCGCTCCATCCTCCAATAGATACTCAAAAAATTCTTCTCTGTTTACATACTCTTCTGGTGACGTGGGATAGTACGTCACAGTTGTCAGCGTATCCTCGATATCGACTTCACCCACAATAGCATCGTCTACTGTCTCAAGGAAGTGGAAGAATGTGAACTTCAGCCGCTCGTCCGGGAACTTTGAGCGCCAGTAGGTCAGGTATAACAGTGCCTGAAAGTTCGGCTCATCTGTCGGATCGTCGACCGAAGAGTGTTTCACCACATCACGTGCGCTTTTCTTCGAACCACTCTTGAAATCGGTCAGCTGGATTCGCGACTGAACCAAGTCGATCACACCGTTTATCCCGAGATCTTCGGCGTCGAACCGACGTTCAGTGACGGGCGAATCGACCGTTCGGTCGAAGTAATCAGCGATGATATTAGTGCCTCGTCCCGTTGAGGGTGTAAGAAAACTATCGTCAGTTGGCGGGTTTGCACCAAGATGAAAGATGATCGTTTTGAGACCGATTCGGTACTCCGTCCGGCGAGTTTCCTCGTCTACCGAGCGCATGAGTGGCCGCGCCTCTTCAAGCATGAACTCAACGGTTTCCTCGATCACAGTACTGTCGACAAACTCTGGATGGTTGACGTAGAATTCTGCGAAGTCGTGGAACAAATTACCCTCTGTGAAGTAATCTTTGTCCGGACTCTCAACCAACCGACTGAAATAGTAATCACGAGGTGAGTTGACATAAGTACTCAAGCTCGACTGGCTGATCGTCTCAACGGACTCTGTTGACACACTCGCAGACGTCTTCTCGAAGGCGGTTGGTGTTTCGAGATCGCTCCGTTGTGAGTGGGTCGTCGAGGGGAGGTCACTAAATCGATCGTACTCTTGTTCGAGTAGCTCCTCAAAGTAGAGACATGGAGTCACTGGGGACCCACCCGTGGAGTTTTGGACAAGATAGTGCTGCTTGCTGCCACTCTGGAGGAGGAGCTGAAATCCCTGAATATTGCGCGTATACTGTGCTTGCTGATCGACCCATGGTCGCCGTGGTGGCGAGTGAGTCCAGTCCTCATCAAGGCCGAGGAAGAAGACGACATCTCGTCCGACAAACGCCGCCGACTTTGCGTCTGCAAGGAGTACACCCTCGTTCTCACGATTAACCGGTACCTCGTACGATTGAAGGTAGAAAGATAGCTGGTCGACTCCGTGTTCAGTGACGGGTTCGTTTGCGATGCTGAGTGTGTCGAGTTCGTCACGGAATGTCTCAAGTTCGCAATTCGCTCGTTTCTTGAAGGCAGTTAGCGCCTCACCGAACGTGTATGTCTCAGCCTTACGACAGAAGTCAGTCAACCAGACAAGTTCGGGGGCCTCTGTCTGATACAACCGTTTTTCCTCGTGTGCAATGTCGAGGTCGATATTGAGCGTCGCAAGCAACGGACGTATCTCCTCAATGAGAGTCTCAGTCCCACGAAATGCCGTCCGAAGTAGCTGCAGAAACGCTCGGTGCTCCGCGAGGTCACTGAATCCTGGGCCTCCAAAGAACGGAATGCCAGCGGCTTCTAGCGCCGACTCAACAAGCGGTGAGTACTCGCTATTCTGATCCAATACAATGGCAACGTTCTCTGCATTCTTCACTGAGACCGAGTTTATGACGGCGTCGACGATAGCCGTGGTTGAGTCTAAAATACGGAACTCCGGCAGCTCGAAGGGATCGTCCGTGAACAGGTCGACCGTGTCGTACTCATCGGGGAGAAATGAGCGCTCCAACTGTGTGAGCATGTCAAAGCCGACGATGACTACGTCCTGATTTGGGTCGATGTTACCGATAGTGAGTTCCATCGATGCTGTGTCAATGTCAGCAATGCGCTTGACAGCACGCTCGGTTGCGTCGTCGACATACGCATCGTATTCAAGGATGGCGTTATGGGAGCCTTGGTGTTCCCAACACTGAAGAATATTTCCGATGGCGTAGGCAATCTGCTTCCACGAAATATCATCATGCTCAATTATATCAAGAAACGCGAGTCGATCTTCAGATTTCTCACGGCGGCCGGCAGCGAGCCGGCGCGGTGGGATTGCGAATGGGCCAAGATGCGGTTGGTCTAGCTGACGATTGAGTGCACTTGCCAGTGGCCCGTCGGGTGTAATAATGAGGTCATAGCTTTCGACCTCATTGTACAGCCTTTCGGGAGTTTTGGCTTTGGGGAAAGACACAATTAAAATAAAGTAATAGTATCTGATAAGTGTTTATCCCTAGAAAAATCTTAATAAGAGGAATAGAGAAGTTTACAGACGGTCCACTTTCAGTTTGACATATAACTATTACAAAAATCTAATTGCACCTTTAATTCAGATAACTGCTCTGCTATTACCCACAATTACTTATAGGACTGCAGAATCTTAGTTTACCGCTAAGCAGGTTGTGTCGGTAGTTTTATAATTTGGTGAAATGAATATCGCTTAATGAGTATCTTCGCAAATTCTTTCGAAATCGAGGTCCCGACACTACCTGCGGAAATATATAAAATTGATCCTCAACCTTCTGAGAGTGATCCTTGGCGGGCGCTTGATTCATATGAGGAGTCCATAGAGCGGACTTGCCGAGGAAGTGCCCACAGAATCAAAAACAGTGGTGACTGGGCGATTTTATCGATAGCAGCCACAGATAGCCAAGATGAACTTCAAGGGCCGGATGGAACAAGGCTTGTTCGCACCAGCGAGACAACTGTAGGGGGCGAGAACGGAAGATATCAATCCGCAGTAAAGCAAGCACTGCGGAATTCGTTGGAATGGTTCGTGACGAACCATCTGGACTTCTGGGAGCGTGGGAACAGCCAAGCGTTCTATGAGTGGGACCCATCGAACACCGTCGGTATGTACGATGCATACCATGGGTACAAAGCAACAATTGATTACAACGACGGCTATTACCTCACTGTCGATTCGACTGTTAAATTCATTTCCAGTAAATCTATCAACGAATATCTCTCGGAATTGGGGAGAGACGTCGTCAAGACGCGATTTTTTGACCGTTATTGCACCCTGATGTCAGACTCACGCCCTTCTGTGGAACTCGTCTCTCTGGCTGAAGACCTGACTGTCTCCGATAAAACGATGAACTTTGGCGGGAAGGAAATGTCGGTTATTGATTACATAAAATCAGATGACAAGTACTCACAGGAAGCCTTTGATGCCATAGACCCTGATGAGCCATTGGCAAGAGTTCGGTTCCCTTGGAGTGATGATCCCGTTGACACCGCCCCATCGTTGCTCCATCCACTTCCCAATGGAATAGAACCGAAGATGACAGGATATGCGGCACGATCAGCAGACGAACGATGGCGCGATACTGAACGATTCGCTAAGCGAATTGATTACGTTCAGGTGTTCGATGAGCAATGCAATGTCTCAGACGAACCTCGGCGAGGGGGATCCGTCCACGATTATCCATCGCTCAAGTTTGGAGGAACAGAAGTACTGAATCTCGGCCAACAGAACCCACTTAATACGGATCAGACAGTTAATAGACAAAACTGGCGATATCTTGTCCGGGATTTCTTGGAAGAATATGGACCTGCAGTTCGACAAAGAGGTGCTGCACAAATCGATGTTGTTCATCCTGACGGGCGGAGCGATATGGCTGCAGAACTATTTGCAAATTTGTCGAAATACCTTGAGAATTTCGTCGGGATCACAGTTCGCGATCAACCAGGAATTGTTTCTCACTCTGACTATCAGAAACTCCGAGAGTGGAGAGAACGTCACGCCGAAGACTCAGATGGAATCCTCGTCCTTCAGGAGGATGGCTCTGACCGTTATCTCGATATCGTCGCTGAACTTGAAGGGAACCCGACACAGGGAATCACTGTTGGCACCTACGAGTCTTCACTTCGGTCCTCTGGATTCGATGACTCAATGTATAACATCGCATGCGGACTTGCGACGAAGATGGGTGTTCGCCCCTTCCTGCTCGACCAACCACTGAACGCAGACTTATTTTTGGGAATGAGTGTTACTGGGGACGAGGTGAATAACGCTACAGCAGTTCTAGTGTCCGGTGAAGACGGTGATCTTATCGGTCAGACACAGACTAATTTGGCGACAGGATCGAGCACAGTTACTGGAAAAGACGTTGCTGCTCGAATCGTCCGGCAACAGATTTCCGCTGCAATTGACCGGAATCAGCTCGGTTACGTGGGATCACTCACCATTCATCGTAACGGTCAGTTCGGAGATGGAGAGTTGGAAGGGATACGAGAGGGCATCGCGGAACTACAGTCCAGTGGTGATCTCAACGAGGAACTCACATGGCAAGCAATAGAGATATCAGACGGTTCATCCCATCGCCTCTACACTGACGATTCTGGATCTATGGTACAGACTGGATCAGTTATGCCACTCGATGACAAGAGCGTAACTGTTGTAACGTTCGGTTCTCCGCATATTCATCAGGCTACCCCTGATCCGTTGTACTGTACAATTGCGGATGGAGAAGGAGAAACAGATATCAATTTAATTGGGACAGATATCCTGTCTCTCTCGTTTCTTAATTGGGGATCGCCGATGATGAAAATGAAGCAACCCTTGACGACTTACCTCCCAGCAGAGATGCATGACATTTTATCAACTGGAACACAGCTTAATCACCCTCCGTTCTGAGCCCCAGATGTAGCCTATTTGCCTCAACTCTTAGATGACGGGTCTCCGACACCGAGGTCTTTCCGAACGTTTCCTCCATCAACCGTGTAAGGTCTACGTCGATCTGTCTCTCGGCTATTTCCTCGATCGCGTTCAGCAGGTTCTGTTCGATCCAACTATCATACTCCGAACTTTTGTCACGCTCAAGAATGGATAGATGAGCTTCATAGCTATTTACAGCTTCGCCAAGATTGTCTAGTACGTTCGAATTGAGACGATTCTCCAAAATCGCGGTGACGTATCTGTAGCGTAGCGCGTCCGGTGGATGCCCAATTTCGTCAGAGTACTGAGGGAGAAAGTACGGCTGCTTTGACTGAAGATTACTAACAACTGCAGACAGGTAGGCTGGACCAAAAATAAGGGCCCCGCAGGCATCACAGAGTAGTTCTGGAAACCACTCCTGCCAAGTGGCCCGTACAAGTGGCCGCTGGCGCTCTCTGAACTCCGAAACAAACCCCTCAAGTTCTTTTCTAAACCCTCGTAGTGCTTCCGTCGATAAGTGATCAACGACGGCGTGACCCAGTTCGTGGGCCAGTAGTGGAGAGTCAGAAAAAACATCATTTTGACGAGGAAGATGAATTGCATAGTAATCTTGATGAATCACACCATAGGATGCAAACGCGTCCCAGACTACTGGTAGGTACGTCGCGTCGATTTTAAGCCGTTTGTCAACCTCGTCACAAACATTTGCTGCATATTCAAGCAGAGTGGGATACCGATTCGACTGCTCGATAGATAGTGTATGATATAGTATTGCCTGTTGGAGATCTTCTACCCGTGAGCGCGTGTTTGTCAATCTGCTAAGGTGAGGGGCATAAACTCTCCGTAACTGCTCCGTTGAGGGGTTCTGTTTAGCGGTTTCCTGCAATAGATCCTCACGATCCTTCACTGTCTGCAGTTCGCTTCTTACACTTTCAACCAAGTTGACAAACGGATATTCATCAGTTAGGTTCTGTTCTGAAAGATATTTCTCAAGATGACTAACTTGTCCCTCAATTCTTTCACGACGATGATATGTGAGCTTAACCGACAAGCTTACTCCTTAGTCGCTCTGCCTCAGATTTAGATACTTTTCCGGCGAGTTCTTCGATGTCAGTGAGAGTTGTCTCCGCGCGTTGAATACCCTGTACTGCATCAAGATTCTCTTCAGCCTGCTCCAGTGATTCAATATCTTCCTCTAACCTTGTCACAGCTTCGTTCGAAACCTGTCGCCAGTTGTCGCAGAGTTGCTGTGATAATGCGTATGTGTAATCGTCTACTTCTTCCGGCGATGTCAGCCCTCGACGTAGCTTCGAAAGGAGTTTCTTACCCTCACTCAGTTGAGACCGGAGCGTGTCGTCTTGGTAGGACATTTCGAGTCCGTCGTCACGGTTTCTAAGCACGCCAATGGCTAAGAGCGCGGCGTCAGCCTGCTCATTGAAGCGGCGGTTTTCTTCGTGCCGCCGCCTCGTTCGCCAGATGCTCATCGTTAAGACGAAATTGTAGGCCGAAGTGCAAATATCTTGCTGTAGCCACCGTCCATCTACTGAACGCCATTTTCAGCGGTTAAAACGGTGGATTGTAGTCAGTTAGCACTTTATTTAATCCAAAATAATATCAATTTAAGTGTAATTTTGAAATGTGATTCTGAGACAGTATTCCAATGAAGTGCAGTCCACACTACCTACGAGCGTGTTTACATCGGTATTGGATTGTTGCCAATTTAATATCTGTTTCAAAACACCTGAATCTAAATAGATGATGAAAAAATTCTGATTAAAAAGTATAAGATACCTGCATTCAATAGTGTATCTATGATTAGTATTTTGGATGAGAAAAACTCGGTCAATAATCAACCGATATCAGAAAATATTCGCCAATAATACATGTCTGTTGATCTTGGTGTACGTCTACTTACTCTCCGATGTGATGCGCTGGCTGAAGCGTCGACGACTACCATCACTGATCTGGTCGACTACTTCGAAGCAGATCTCATCTATATTATTGAAGAAAAACTGGACATGCGAATCGTGAGCACAGTCGAGCGTACTGCTTCTTGTTCAGTAGTATACACTCGAAGTAGCGCGGTTCACACCGAGACTGTTGACGGGGTCACCGTGTCTATTGTCAGCTCGCTCGACTTCATAGGTGGGGCCTCCACCGCCAGCGGGCGAGAGATTCCAGAGGATGTCAACTACGTCATCTGTGATGAGATTCAGACAAGCGCCGACTCGGTCACATTAGATGTCTCACTCGATGGTCTCGACCACCTCGCTCGCTTCCAGAATCGAACCGACCGAGAAGTAACGTTCCTCACCGGGGCCATGGAGGCCAGTTACGATTTCGTATGGAAGGCCGACGTCGACGACGAGAGCGTTCGCCTCCCCATCCGCGGACTTGCTCCAACCCGCCGGCAAGGGGCACCCGAACTCGCCTGCATTTCGCTTGATTCGGGTGGCCGCATCGCTGTGTCCACGACACCGGCGGATAAATTCGGTCTGCAATCTCTTTCGGGTGTGGGCAAGGGAACCGCCCCAAAGCTCGCTCGAAATGGGTACGAGACGCGTGACGACGTCGCAGCCGCGACGGAACAAGAGCTTCGTGAGGTGCAAGGTATCGGTGAGTCGAAAGCTCAGAGCATCCGCCAGAGCGCCCACGCATTATCCGAGGGATGCGTCATCCGTCTCACGGACGAAACTGTCCCGGCAGCAGAGTATAGTCCGCTGTTCATCGATATCGAGACCGACGGCCTTAATCCGAGTATCATCTGGCTCATCGGCGTCTATGACCCTGAAACAGACGAGTACGTCGACTTCATCGATACAGAACCGTCGCGAGAAAACCCAGGCAAAGCCACCCGAGAGTTTGTTGCGTGGCTAGCCAGCAAGTACGATCGCACGTCCCTCATCGCGTGGAACGGCCACAACTTCGACTTCAAACACCTCAGCCGATTCATCCGAGGACACGCACCGGAGTACGCAGACTACTGGTCGAACTCCGTATTCGAGTACGACCTGTTCGATTGGGCTGTGCGAAAAGACAACGCCATCCTCCCCGGTCGGACGAACCGGGTTGAAGATGTCGCTGAGGCTCTCGGGCATGGGCGCGACTCGGCTGCTGCCGCCGTGGATGGGAAATCACTGGCGAAGACCATCCAACGGCTTCTCGTGTCTCCAGAGCGCGCTCGAGACCTAGACTGGGAGGCCGCTCGGGCATACTGTGAGGCAGACGTCCGTGAGCTGGCTGCAGTCTACGAATCGATTGCTGAGGCGACGCCCGGCCACAAGCGTGCCAGCGTTCCTGCTGATGAAAACACCACGCAGACCGGACTCATGGACTTCTAACAATGCACGACGACCACGATACCGACCACAGCCAGACAGACCTTACGACCAATCCGAAGGACAACAGCAACAACGGTGATATCGATATCGAGACGGACATCCTCCAACTCACCGGCGAGGATCTCGAGAGTACCTACCCGAATAACCGCTACTTCGGGCAGGTTCACGAAAACTTCGAGATTCCCGCTCGTGAGGAACAGACTGTTCCAGCAGGGGACGTGCTTCCGCCCAAGATCGCTCAAAACCTCGAATTCAACCCGTGGAGCCACCAAGCAGAGGCTCTCCAGGTGCTCGACCGCGGTGACAACGTGTGTGTGGCGACTAGTACATCCTCGGGGAAGACGCTGGTCTACGGTCTTCACATCGCTCGTCAATACCTTGAGGATCCGGAGACGCGGTCGCTTATTGTCTATCCGACAAAGGCGCTCAGTCGCGACCAAGAGCAAGAACTCAACGAGTTCCTTCGTAACACGCTTGGACTGGATATCAGTGTCGGCGTCTACGATGGTGACACGAAGAGCGAGGAAAAGTCTCGCATCCGCGATGAGTGCAACGTCGTAATCACGAACTTCGTCGGTCTGAATCAGTATCTGGAGAGTCACCACCTGTGGGCAGACTTCCATTCGAACTGCTCGCTAGTGGTTATCGACGAAGCCCACATGTGGACTGGCCTCGGCGGGATGCACGTCGCCTGGATCCTCCGACGCGCCCAGCGGATCATCGATTACTACGGCGGCGATCCGCAGTACGTTCTCACGACGGCGACGATTGGCAATCCCACAGAACACGCTCTCGCACTCACTGGTGAGCCCGCGGCAGTCGTCGACGAAGACGGATCACCGCGAGGCATCCGTCACCTCGTGTTCTGGGACCCCCCGATGAGTGGTGACGACGGTTTCACTGACGACATCGACTCTCCGGCGCTTTCGAAGCGTCCTGCGACGGTCGAAGCCCCGGAAGTGTGGGCGCATATGTGCCAGAAGAACGTCCAGTCGCTCCTGTTCTGTGACTCGCGGAAGCTCACCGAGTTGTCTGTCAACCGTGCGAAGCGGTTCATCAGCGACCCAAAGAACCGATATCAGGGAAGACCGGACCTCGCATCCTACCATGCCGGACACGGCAAACAGTCCCGTCGAGGGACGGAGTACCAACTCAAAGAAGGACAACTTGACGGCGTCTCGACGACGAGTGCCCTGGAAGTCGGTATCAATATCGGCGGCGTCGATGGGACCGTCCTCATGGGCTATCCGGGGTCGCGCCAGTCGTTCTGGCAACGAATCGGTCGATCGGGCAGAGGAACGCGAGATGCGCTCTCTGTGTTCGTCCCGAGCCACTCCACGCTCGACCAGTACATTCTCCGGCACCCGGAGTATGTCCTCGAAGAAGATCACGAGAGCGCCGTAGTCGACCTCGACAACAATCCCGTGTACCTCCAGCAACTCAACTGCGCCGCGCAGGAACTCCCCCTCACACGCGATGATGCAGAGGATTTCGGAGGCGAGGAACGACTGGAACGTGCCGTGGAGTACGGCCGACGTAAGGGCGACCTCGAAGGATCCCTCGATAGCGGCGTGATGTACGCCCATCGCGACCGCCCACAGGATGCGATCAGCCTATACTCCTCCGGCGGAAACACCTTCGACGTTCGACTAGCTGGCGATGGATCGATTGATCACCAACCGATCGGCCGTGACCGGGCCTACAGAGACTACCACGAAGGAGCAACTGTTCTCCACCAGGGCGAGCAGTATCAGGTCGTCGAACTCCGAGAGGACATCCCACAGCCGTACATCTCGCTCGAGAAAGCGAATGTGAGCTATTACACTCAGTCCCAAGGCCAAGTCAACATTTACGACACGGTCGTCGAGGACTCACGCGAGGTCGGGCCGTTCACCCTCAACTGGGGGTATGGAACGGTATCTATCCACTATAGCACGTACCTCAAGCGAGAAATCGGAAGCGGGGACGTGCTTGAGTTGGGCAATGAAACTGGTGTGCCCCCGTTAGAAATGCGAACCCAGCTGTGTTGGGCCGAGACTCCCAACGACATCGAACGGGCGATGCTCAACAAGCACTCGGAGTACCACAATCCAGAATGTATCAACCTCCCACCGCGGCTTCACGGGTACCTCGGTGGGATTCACGCCGTCGAACACGCGATGATCGCCGTATCGCCACTTGAGCTGAAAGTCGATGGCGGTGACATCGGTGGCCTCGCAACGAATCGGCTTCCTGGCAATCCCGACAAGAGTGGATGGTTCATCTACGACGGTATCGAGGGTGGTCTCGGGTTCTCACGCTCGATTTACGAACACTTCGAAGACGTCGCCCGGCGTGCCCACGACCTCATCGTGGATTGTTCGTGTGGCCGTGACGAAGGGTGTCCCGCCTGTACGATGGACGACCGCTGCGGAAACGACAACCGCCCGCTGTACTCTCCTGCAGCTGCAGACGTCATCGAGCATCTGCTCGGTGATCAGGAGGAGGATGACCTCAACGAACATCTCCCAGAGACGGGTAGCGAAGTGACCCCTGTCGAAGAACAGCGACCGCCTGCCTCAATCTCATAAGAATCCCATGTTCAGAACACTAATCAAGAAGATATTTGGAAATGAGAAGGATTCTGCTCGTAGAGTTGGAGATCAAAAGAGTGAGCGAGCACGTGAGAACCATCATCCGGACTTTGAACGAGCAGACGAGTACCCGTACGATCACTACACTGGTGCTGTTGAGGATATAAAACAGCTGAAACGCGAACGTCGCCACGAGGAAGCCGAGGAGTTGCTCTTGTGGTGTATCGATTTTACTGAGAACCAAGCACAGCGGGAATACGCACTCGACAGCCACGCTATTGTGGCACCGTGGTACTACAAGCACTTGGCAATCGTCTATCGGAAGGACGACCACTTTGGTGATGAGGTCGACATATTAGAGCGGTATGTGGAAACGATGAATGAATTAGGAGGGACGCCGAAAGACGAACTCGTTGACCGACTTGAACGTGCTCGTGAACTGGCTTCCGGGTAATTCATAAAGCGTGTTTTCAGTCCAGCAAGGAACGAATACGATCAAGGAATCCCTCAGAACCTCGTTGAGAATCAGTATCTTCGGTGACTTCGTCATTAGGGTGCAAACCACCACCACACACGGAAATATTCGATAAAATATAGACTTTCAAAATATTGGATAGACAATCAGTTGTCGAATAGGTTAGGACCTCTTTTTTATGGCATTTTGATGCGAATTGACAGAGTTTATTTATCAGTGATATGTGCTTCTAGCTCACTGGTTAGTCACAATGATGGAGGACGCTCTGGAACTACTTTACACGGGAGATCTTCACCTCGGCCGTCACCCGAGTCGGATCCCGGATGATCTGGATGGTCCCGAGCTGTCGCCGAAAGCTGTCTGGCTGTCGACGGTCCAAGAGGCAATCGACCAGGATGTTGACACGGTCGTGATTGCAGGTGATATTGTTGATCAGGAGAATCGCTATTTCGAGGCGTACGGAGCGTTCGAAGACGGAATTGCCCAACTCGACGAAGCAGGGATTCCAGTCGTCGTGGTTGCCGGGAATCACGACTTCGATGCCCTTCCTGAAATGGTTGATAACCTCGATTCCGACACGCTCCAATTCCTCGGGAGAGAGGGTCAGTGGGAACGCTGGACGCTCGAACAGGACGGCGAGCCGGTAGCCCATTTCGATGGCTGGTCGTTTTCGGCCGAACACGTCTACGAGTCTCCGCTCGAGGAGTACGATCTTCCGGAGACCGATGACGCGCCTCAGATCGGAGTGCTTCACGCCGACCTCGACTCACGAGGAAGCCGATACGCACCGGTTCTGTCCAGCGAGCTCCGCGATACCCCAGCAGATGCCTGGCTACTCGGTCATATTCACAGTCCGGGGATCCAGATCGACTCGCGTCCACTGGCTTTGTACTCTGGATCGCCACAACCGCTCGATCCGGGTGAACAGCAGGCCCACGGCCCGTGGACGATTACGATACCCAAAAACGGAGAGGTACGTGCTGAACAGATCCTTCTGGCATCCGTTCGCTACGACCAAGTTTCGGTCGACGTGTCCGGGGTAGAAGACCCGCAAGAAGCAACCTCCGTAATTTCAGAGGAAATCAAGGAACACGTTCGATCCGAACTCGACACGAGATCGTTGGAACTCAGTCTAGTTCGGGTTCATCTTACCGGTCGGACGGATGCCCACTCAGCGCTTGTCGATCGGCATCGGTCGATGGAGCGTGACCTCGGATTCCGGGAAAGATCGGTTTCGGTCCGAATCGAATCGATTGACGTCGACACCCGTCCGGCAATCGATCTTGAAGACCTTGCAGAAGGAGACAATGCAGCTGCGTACCTCGCTGACCTCCTACTCGAAATCGAGAACGGTGATACTCGCGAATCCTACGGCAACATGGTCGATGACTCGTTAGCAGCGGTGCGGCAGGCTCATAGTGCGAATGCGTACAATCCGCTCCGACGCGAAACCGAACTCAGGGATCCGGACGACAATGACGCTATCGAACATCTCGAACAGCAGGCACGGGTACTGCTCGATACCCTACTCAGCCAAAAGGGAGGTAACGCATGATCAGGGACCCGATCTGCTTCGAGGAAATCCAGATCATCCAAGCTCCTGGGTTCGAAACTGGCGGCTTCTCTGTCGACGACTTGTGCTCCGGTATCAATGTCGTTCATGGACCGAACGCGGCAGGAAAGACGACGCTCGCTGAGTCGCTTGAATGGCTTTGCTGGCCCGAGATCGCCGACGAGCGTGCATCCCTCGTGGGGCAGCTCTCACTGAACGGTGAAGACTGGCGAGTCGAAGTCGACAATGGCCGCACGAGTTACCAACGTGACGGTCAAGAGGCGAACGGTCCGAGCCTTCCTCCAGCCGATCAACGCGACCGTTACCGTCTCTCCCTCCACGACCTACTCCAGCGAGACAACAACAACGAATCTTTCGTCGAGATAATCGAGCGAGAATCAGCTGGTGGCTACGATCTTTCTACAGCATACGACGAGCTCGGGTATTCGGATTCCCCGAGTCGGGCAAACAGGAATGTCGTCCAGAAAGCCAAGGGAGCGATTCAGGAGTTACGTGAGGCGCGGACCGACGTTTCCGAACTACGTCAAGAGCAGAACGAACTCTCACGGTTACGTGGTGAACTGGAGGCAGCGCGTCAAGCACAAGAGCGATCCGAACTGCTCGAGCAGGCGATCGACTACGCACAGGCGAGAAACCAGCTGGAGCAGGCTGAATCGAGGCTCGACGAGTTCCCCGATATCTTAGACCAGGTCGACGGAGACGAAATCGAGCGTGTTCGATCCCTCGAAGATGACATCGACGAGTGGACCGAGAAAAAAGACGAGGCCGGGGAAACGGAAACGGACGCTCAAGAACGGCTTGATGAGGCCGACCTTCCTGAAGAGGGGCTCCCGACAGGCCGTATCGACCATCTGAAAGAGCTTCGCGATGACCTTGATTCTGCGGAGGACAGGAAGCGCGATCTCCAGGGAGACTTGGCTGACGCCCAACGGCAGCGAGAAACTGCCCGAGATGACATTCCCCTAGATGTCGACACCGGGGACCTCGTGGACTTGGAACCCGTCACGTGGAAGAACGTCTCGAAGTTCGCACGAGAGGCCGAGGAACTCCAGTCCGAGCGTGAAACCCGGGAGGCCGTCCAGCGACTACTGGAGGACGGTGAGCACCCTGAGTCCGATTTACCCACGCTCCAACGCGCGAGTCAGTCGCTGGAGGAGTGGCTGGCTGCGTCCGTTTCTACGGAGTCGAACGACGGTTCAGAGGCATTCCGAATCGCTGTGTTCTCGGCCGTTTCTCTCGCCTCGACGGGCATCGCGCTGGGTCTACTGGTGCATCCACTGCTATTCTCCATCCTGCTCGTCGCTGCTGGTATCTTCTGGTATGGGCTGCGCGCTCGCTCACAGTCCAAAGACGGAGGTAATTCACGGGACTCGCATCGCAAGTCGTTCGAGAAAACCGGTCTGAACCCGCCGGCGAGGTGGACCGAAGACGAGGTTCGGTCTCGTCTGATCGGACTGTACGACGCAATCGCAGCGCACAAACTGGCCGAGCGACGGTCCGAATGGCGCGATAGCCTAGCGACGGATTCAGACACGCTCGAACAGAAAGAGCAGGATCTGGAGGAAACGCGTGCCAAACTCCAAGACCAGTTGGGCGCCGCGCCAGATGCGTCTGATGTCGAACTCGCCGTGATCTCCAAGCGAGTGCTCGACTGGCAGGAAGCCCACGACGAAATTGAGGGGATTCAAGAGAGCATCGAAACCGTCGACGACCAAATCAAGACCGCCCGCGAAGAACTCCAAGCGAAACTCGATCCCTACGGCTACGACGATGTCGAGAGGTCTGGTGAGGCGACCGAAGCAATCCGAAACCTCGAGAACCGCGAACAGCAGCGCGAAGCCGCACAGCGGGACCTCGACCAAGCTACCGAGACGATTCAGGAAGCGACCGAGAAAATAGGTGCGCTGGCGGACGAACGCGACGAAATCTTTGCGGATCTGGATCTCGACTCCGATGACCACGATAGGTTGGAGGGACTCTGTGAGCAGGTCGAAGCATACGAATCGGCTGCGGAGGACGTACGAGAAGCCAACATCCGGGCGAACACGGAAGCCGAAGAACTCGAAAGCTACCCGGGCTTCGAACCGGACCTCAAGAAGCAAGAGATTGCTGACCTCAGAGAAGACCTCCGTGAGGCGGAACGAATTGCTGAGGATTTCGACGACCTGCAGTCACGGCTTGCCGATATCAAGGCAGAAATCAGGCAGGCAAAATCCGACGACCAAGTTGAAAATGCGCTTGCGGAGCGTGATCGGGCGCTCGATGATCTGAAAGACCAACTTGAGGACGACTGTGCTGCGATGGTCGGCGACGTACTGGTGGATCATGTTCAGGAGGCGACGATGGAGACTAGTCGACCGGACGTTTTCGAGCGTGCTCGTGAAATCCTGACGACGATCACTCGCGGCCGGTATCGATTGGACTTCGATGAGGCCGAAGCCGAATTCCGTGTGTTCGACGAAACCAAAAAGAAGGGGCTCGCACTTGACGAGCTTTCGAGCGGCACTCGGGTCCAAGTCCTGCTCGCTGTACGAATCGCCTTCGTCGAACAGCAGGAACAGGGAGTTCAGATTCCACTTCTCCTCGACGAGACGCTCGCCAACACCGACGACCGAAGAGCGAAGAGGATTATCGAGTCAATGATCGAACTCGCTCGAAACGGTCGGCAGGTTTTCTATTTCACTGCACAGGGCGACGAAGTGGCAAAGTGGACTGCTGCACTGGAGAGTACAAACGGTGTCGACCACGAAATCGTCGACCTCGCAACGGTTCGTGATGTTGACGACACCGTCCATATTCCCGATACAGACTCTGTCGAATCACACACTCCGCAGGCCCCCAGCCCCGACAGTCACGACCATTCCTCGTATGGGGACGAGCTCAAGGTAGACTCGTTCAATCCGCACCGTGGGGTCGGGACGGCGCACCTGTGGTACGTGGTCGACGATGTCGAAACCCTCCATCAACTCTTGGAGCTCGGGATCGAACACTGGGGACAGATGAATAACCTGCTCCAGTGGGGCAACGGAGACCTCTCCTCAGTTGAGTCCGACCAGGTAACGGTTGCCGAAGAGAATTCTGCAGCGCTGAATGAGTTCGTCGCCGCCTGGAAGGTGGGTCGTGGTGAGCCCGTTGATCGGGAGGTTCTCGAAGCTTCTGGCGCTGTAAGTAGTAATTTCATCGACGAGGTCACTGCCCTTGCCGAATCGGTCAACGGGGATGGGAGAAAAATCGTTGAAGCCCTGCATAATGGCGAAGTGAACCGCTTCCGTAGCGGGAAAGCGAATGAATTGGAGACGTATCTCGAAGAGAACGGGTACATCGAGCCCCGTGATACGCTGGATCAAGGCCAGATACGAGCCCGAATCATCGAGCGCTTCGTTGATGAAGGTGTCTCTCCCGAAGAAGCCAAAGATAGGACTGAGAACCTGCTTTCGCGCATGAACAAAAACTGATTTTTCGCTGAGTTCGACACGCGTGCTTTGCTAGCAACTGGCTCGGAGACTCCGTTTCAATGAAAGAAAGAATCCATGAGATCACACCTACTTCAATGGCCATATAATAATGTGTCTTCGACAGGACGTGTTGGTATGGGTAATTTCAGAACAAACATCATTTTATTCGTGATTTGCCTCATCGTCTCAATACTGGTCCTCGAATTTTCGGGCGTACGACAAGAGATGGGGATTTCGTGGTGGGGAACGTTCAGTATCATTCCAACATGGCTCGCTATCCCGGCTATTTTAATTCTGGTAGTGGCGTGGATTTTGAACCCCTCATCGAGCTCGCGTCGCTAGTCGACCACCCTCACCAGCACCTCCGGCCTGTCCTCGACGAGGTCGACCAGTTGACCGATAAGGAGGTGCTGTACGACCTGCACCGCGTCAGCGGGCTCTCCGTCGTCCTCAACGCCGACGGGGAGTTGACGTCACCGAGAAGAAGCTCTGATTGTGACCGTGTGATGTCTCCTTCCCTATTCGCTCGGAGTCTTCAAGCTGGTCGGGCGAGGAGTTTAGGCATCTGCGCTGATATGTTTTGACGACAACTGATGGGTTTCCCGATGAGTTCGAGGGGAAGCTACTCCGAAGCGGGACTCCAGCGGAGCATTCAAGGCCTCATCTTAGCCTTCTTTTCGTTCGACCTGCTGCTCACCGTGTACAACAGCCTATCGTACTTCCTGCCCATCATTTCTGCCATCTCTTCCGCGGGTGTCGTGCCGGTGTTCAATGTTCAGGTGAGCCTTCTGAAGGGGCTACTTCTAGTGGTCCTGCTGGGTCTGGCTATCCCGGATGTCAAGCCCGACCGGTCGAATATAGAGCAAGCCTACCTCCTGTTGCTCTCGCTCGGTGTCGTCCTGTATTATCGCCTCTGGGGGACTCTGATCGGCCTGTACCTCGCTCTTTCAGTTGCTCTGGCAGTCTCGGTTGGCTTCGCTCAGATAACTTCCGGTGGAAACTGGCGGTCAAGCCTCGCGGACGGGTTGGACTACACAAACACGGTCGCTCTCCTGGGGATCGGAGCAGGCGTCTTGTCCGCATTCTCTTACCTCCCACAGATCCTTCTCGGACTGTTCGGGCTCTATTACGGCGCCCGGTGGCTACTCGCTAAGGCTCGCATCCCCGATGCTAGTCAGGTTGACCCTGAGGAACGCCTGTACCGCGCAACCATGCGGTTGAGCGAGACGCCAACCGGCGTTCTGACTGCGGGCATCGTCTACGCAGGGCTGCTGTCTACTACCTCGGTGATTCTCTCCTTCGTGCTGCCGATCCTGGTGCGCAGCGGGTTCAGTCTCTCTCCGCGCGCGCTCGTCTTGAATCTGAGCTACATTTTCGGGATGGCGTTTCAGGTGGTCATCTTCTACTACTGGTTTGCTCTTCTCCAGAGAGCTCCGTACTCGGTCGACCACTGGCGGGCCAGCCGGTTCGAATATGCGACCCAAAAGAACGCTCCTCACCGCCCCCGACCACTCAATCTGCTTCTCCCGACCGTCGGATGGATCCTGACGCAATACCCCTCTTCGGCACTAGAGCAGTACGGGCCGGTCATCGTGGCCGTGTGGTCTGCTCCCTCCATATGGACGTTCTTGGCACTTCTGGTACTATTTCTGGGCTACTCCCTTGTACTGGTTCAGGGATTCCGCTGGCTCGAAGTTCTCCCCCTCGCTGGCTTCTTGACGCCATCTGAGCGGAGTATCGAAGACGACTTCACAACATTCGTTCTCTCAATGGCTCTGCTGCTCCTCGCTGTTGCGGTCGTCTCTCCTTCAGGTGCCCTCCTGCTGGTGCCTGTTCCCGTGATGTTCCTGTTTGACCACTTCTTGGAGCGTGAAGCGGCCGCGATCACCTCCGCCCTGATATTGGTTGCCTGCTTGAGCGCACCGTTGGTGGTGAGATTGGAGACTCTCGAGGGCGAGTACTGGAGCCTGGCACTTCTCACAATCTTCCTATACGGTATGACGCTCGCGAGGCGATCCCTGTGATTTTCCCTGCAACTGCTCGGTGAGTGGACGACAGACTGGAACTGTCACTCAGCGTCTAATTTGTAGAAACCAATACTGCGAAGGTCTGGATCGTCAGCATAAGAATTCTATATAGCGATATAAACTTTATATTACACGTCTGAAACCACTCAAACGGTGTATTTGCACGCTAAAAGCCTTCTACTCCAACTCTACCAAACCACAATACCGAATTTAGGCCACTGTGCATTAGTCCAGTAATACACACAGGTTTTACTAGGGTCGCCGCTGTACGGGAAGCAAGAAAGATGGACACCGATCAACAGGACGCTTCTCCGGGGGTTCAGCCCATCGAAGACGCCGTCGACGAGTTCCTCCAGCGTGGCTCCAAGTCTGGCAACTACAAATCGAACTTAGAACACGTGTTGACACAGTGGCGAACCAACTGGCCCGGAGCCAGCGGCATCGAGACACTCGACGACGTCGACAAGAAGGTCATGGCCGACTACGCCACTCACCTCAAACGACGGATCGATGCTCGCCAGTCGACCACCACTGACAGCGACTCTGGCATCACGATCTCGACGGCATGGGCGTACTATGATAATGTCTCGGCGTTCCTTGACTACTGCTTAGAGTGGGACAAGATCAGCGAGAACCCGGCACAGAAAGCGATAGCCAAAGACCAGCTCCCCGAACGGCCGTCGACGGTCAGTGGCTCCCAACAGTTCTGGTCGACTGAGGAACGCCGACAGCTCCTCGATCACGTCGACCGGCGAGCCTCCAAGGCTATCGACGAACGCGGAACTGGCGCGGTCGTCGAGCTTCGAGACAAAGCACTGGCATACGTCCTAGCCTTTACGGGCGTGCGTGGTGGCGAGATCCTGAAAGACTCTCGCGACGACCGCCGAGTGGGGCTTCGGTGGGCCGACGTTAACATCGAAGACAACCAAATCACAATCCTCGGCAAGAACCAACAGCGCGAGCCCGCACCACTGCCCGAACAGACCCATCGGCCACTCCAACAACTCAAACGCGCCGTCGACCCAGCTTCGGACGACTGGCCGGTGTTTGTCTCGCTACACGCGCCCTCAATGTACGGTGTGTTGCCCGACGGGTTCGAACGGCCTGATAACGACGAGCAGAGCCTACTAGACCACTGTCGGACTCTTGGGGTTGTGCCGCCAGCACTCTCGACAAACGGCGCTCGATCAGTGTTGAAGCGACTCTGCGAGGATGGGGATATCGACGTCGACGGCGACGACAAGTATCTCACACTACACGGTGCACGGCGTGGAGTGGGCGAGAAACTGTATCGGGAACGTGGGGCCGCAGCCGCTCAACGGACGCTCCGACACGCCGATCCGAAGACGACCTCCGAGATGTACTCACACATCGAGACCAGCGAGAACGCCGAGAACGTGAGTGAGGTCTTCAGGGACGAGCGGTGACAACACGCCCGACAACAGCCCTCCAAGAGCTACGATCCCTCGGTCGAACGCCACTGCGAGTCCGATCATCGCCATGACGCCGATATAGAAGGTCGCCCGCTTTACTCGCGTCGTCCGATTCTCACCGTACTCGCCTTCGTTTCTCGGTTGGCCCTTCAACCGGTCGCCTGTCTTTGCCCACACAAATACACCAACTAAACCGATTACGATGATTGTGGCTGCGGGATACTGCGACACCAGATGTTGTATTCTATTCATAGTCTGTCTCCTGATATTTTCTTTTGCCCCTGAGTTTCACCATTCGGGACAGAACTTACACGAACGTCTCCTGCTTAGTGTTTGCGACAGTCTGGACCCCCAAGGGGTGCTCTCAATAGTCCACGCGCATGCGTGCGTAAAATATCAGACTAGTCAACATACCGATTCTGAGTATTTGGGTATTGAATCTGATACAACGATCGAATGAAAGGCAGTCTTCGACTATGTGCGAACCATTCGCTCAAGAAGGTAGCTTCGGAGTTCGAGGCCGACTACAACGCGGTTCGACACAGCTCGTCGCCCACGAGATTCACGAACCGACGCGATACGGGAGTAGTGAGCCTGAGTGATTGCCGTCGACCTGCTTTCGGTCGGTGTGGTCCTCGCTATGGCGGTCGTCTACGCGGTCGACACTATCCGCGACCGACTGGACCCCAAACCACCTGAAGGGACGACTAACCACGTCGAGTGGCTGTATGCGACCAACCAGATCATCCTCGCCACGTCGATGTCCACGAAGACCCCAAAGCGACGAAGATTCCGACAGCGGTCGAACGGATCGACGGCATCGGCACCGAACTGAGCTTTGCGGTTGCCGAACGCTACGATACCATTACTGAAATCAAATATGCCACCGAAGACTACCTCAGACGAATCCACGACATCGGACCACAGCGAGCCCGCGCAATCAAGGACCGATTCGATGTTTCAAAACGTGTAGTAAGAATGTCTTATGATTGCAGTAAACTTTTTTTACCCCTGTCGACGCGCTTCGAGCAACTTTTCGGCGACCAGTTCGGGATTCTCGGCGGCCAGCCGAAGGGTTGCATCATGCAGCTCTCGCTTCGAGGCATTCCGTACGTCTTGCTTCCTGAGCGACCGTTCGATGTCTAGTTCCAGGGCATCATCGTATTCGTCCCACGTCGACGGGCGCGCATAGATCGGCGACTGCTTGGCTTCATCGTAGTTGAACGCCGTCTCGTGAATATCGCCGGTTGCGTCAGGCTGTGACTCTGGTTCAGGTTCGGACGTGGTCGGCTCCGATTTTGATTCTGTTTCGGGCTCTAGGTCGTCGTCGTCATCTTGCTGGCGAGACTGTGCTTCCATATCCGAAAGCTCGCTAAACCGGTCACTCCCCATTGATCCCACCTCGGACGACGATATCGGCGAGTTCGTCAAGCCTATCGATCATATCACTGTCTGGGTCGTACTCTGCCAGTGGGACGCCCTCACGCCACGCACGTTTGAACGCAATTCGTTGTCGGATACCCGGATCAATTTCCTCGTCGTCGTCGAACAGCGACGGGTGGCCGAACGGAGGCAAGAGGTCGCCAAACGATTCGTTGAGTTCGTCGCAGAGCCACTGAGACTCGTTATCCGACAGCATCATGTTCGGGACAATAGCGAGGATGTCGACATCAGTGTGGTCACGGGCCGGGACGATTTCGGTTTTTAATAAGGTCTCGAAGCCCCGAACCGACTCTTCAGCAGGCGTCATCGGGACGATCACGTTACCCGCTCCGAAGATTGCGGCCTCTCGAAACAGCGAATCTGAATCGCCGGGTGTATCGAAGACGACGTAATCGTAGCGGTCTCCGAGTACAATATCGAGGAGCTGCTGTTTGATGACGAGGATGGCAAAGCGGTTCTCGGCGTCAATGATTGACTCCGACGTTGCGAGATCGGCACTAGATGGGATGAGGTCGAAGCCCTCACGTTCGATGATAATGTCGTCGAGCGACGGGTCTACCGTTTCGTCGTCATCAGCCATGGCGGCTTCTTTGAGGTATGTGCCGATGTGGTCCTCCAAGTCGTAGGCATCGGCCTCACCCACTCCCTCGGTGGCATTACCTGCTGGATCAATGTCGACGAGGAGTGTCCGACCACGCTGCTGGAGCCGGTCGGCGAGATTGATTGCGACTGCCGTCTTTCCGACGCCGCCTTTCGTCAGCGAGACGGCGACCGCTCGTGGTTCGCCGACAGTCATTGGTCGACCTCGCTGATTGAGTTGGGACTATCTGGCCTATCTAACCTATCCCTTCTATTCGTTCTATCCTTTCTTTCCATTCTATTCTTTCGATTACTTCGGTCAAACCCTTTCATTGATGTCTCTTATTATACCCGAGACAGACGGCCTACAAAACCATTCTGGTGGTGATGAAATTCAAATCTATCTAACCTATTTAACCTATTCTTTCTATTCGTTCTATCCTTTCTTTCCATTCTATTTGTTCTATTCGCTGGTTAGTCGGATGGGACTCGGCTTAATTACAGACATAGTCACACAGCATGGCTCATCTTGATCTCCACGGCAAGGGGTGGATGCGAGACGCTTCAATCTCGCTCTTATGTAGAAACGTGGAAAATCGCAGTAGAGTGCCTCTGGGAATGTTTTCTCTGGGAATTGGATTCTGTCGATATCGGATTTCACACCGCACTCCACGCAGATATCTCTCAGCAGGGGTCGACCTGTTTCCACAGCTCTACATAAGAGCGATAAGACTTTACCAACAAAGAAGGCGATGAATTCTCTTTGTTGGTTAAAGCTGTACGCTCTTATCACTACTTCTGCGGTTGATCACCAGTCAGTCAACCCCCTCACCATGGCTGCACCGAGGTTTCTCGCTTTCTCTCGTCTCAGTCCTTTGTGTTCTGCAATCTGTGTAGCCATCTCATAGACCAGTTCTCGAGCAACTTCGGGAAACGAAGGGAGCCGAGCGGTCGCGCTTCGCGCGGCCCGCTCGGATGCAATGAATGCATGCGTGAGTAAGACAATCGTCACGTGGTGATGCCATCCTTTCCACGTACGGCCTTCGAATTGATCCAATCCGAGTACCTGTTTGGTGTCTTCGTGAAAACGCTCGATTGCCCACCGAAGGTGGGCATATCTCACTAACTCTCCTAAGTTCCACTCGTCAACTCCCCAGCACAACCACGCTCGCAACTTATCTTCAGCATCCTCAATCAGAAGCCATACTGTTTCGTCTGAAACTCGCCGTTTTGCTACGCTCTTCACAACACGAACACGAGTGCGAAAGAACCGCCCAGTAAGCGGTTCTTTCGTTCCTTCTGCCCACGTTACTTCCCTCCAATCTTCATCATCAAGGTCAGCACAGATCTCTACAGCGGACTGGGAAATCACGTCCTCAGGATATCGTGGTTCGGACGGGGGTCGGCCACGATCCGACCCCCGTCCAGGCTCCTCTATTGGTGTTGATTCTGGAATAACAGGTAGTGTTTTAGGTCTGATGCCAAGGATGTAGGGTTCGTTCCATTCTCTGAGTTGTGTACGGAACGAGAGATACTTTCCATACCCTGAGTCGGCCCCCACGCAGGCGTGGGGGACCGACGCTTGCCTGGCTCGTGAAACGAGGTCAATTGCAATTTCCGGCTTCGTTCGGAAACCAATGTTCTCAGCGACATCACACTGCTGTCGTCGGTCTTCAAATTCATCATCTTCAATCCACTTGCGGGGAAGATACAACTCGAATCCAAGCGGCCACGTGAGCTGGTCGGCGTTCCGGGCCTGAGTGGTTGGCGTAACCTTTGAACGGTCTGGCGTCAGTAACAGGCCAGCGGAGACCGATCGTTCAATGGACGAGAACTCAAGTATTCAAACGTGGTGCAGACCACTCTCGCCCGGAACTGCCGCTACAAGATCAACGCCGACCTGACAGGAAGCAATCTTCCCGATTGATCCGGCGTACTGACGGTTGACACCCACACTATGATGACCTTGTTTGAGCATATCAACATCGTCGACGATCAGCATCGCCGCAGGCGATGCGATCGTCTCTGGGATCTGTTGATTGAGATGATTTTGGACGGCCTCATATCCCCATGGACTTTCGCTAATGAACCGCCTTACGCGGTGTTCGTTAACTGCAAGCCGTTTTCCGATTCCTCGAAAAGTTTTGTGGCTGCCTGGACGGATCAGACCTTCAACGTAGGCTGGAGCAACGTTCCACGTGTTAGCTGCACGCGACCAGGTAGACCCATCGGGGCGCGTCGTGAACGCGCCCCGAAGGGGAGCAAGGAACCGCCGGATGGCGGTTTTTGGAGTTCGTATACCGAACGAGATACCGTTCATACAGATCTATAGAGCATGAACAGAGATAGCACCGCCGCTGAACCGCAGAAGTAGTGGTAAGAGCGGCTATTTTTATTCTTGATTGTGAGTTCCTCAGCGATCTGTGAGCCCGACACCCTCCGCCAAGAGTTTGTGGGATCGAAGCGTGTCGTCGTGGTCGGCAATGACATCCTGGATCATGACTTCCTCGACACCCACTCGGTCTGTGAGTTGCTCAAGTAGACCAGCGAGCGTTTCCGGGCTCCCCGAGATTGCTCTGGGCCATTCGTTGGGATCAAGCGTTGCTGGCGTTGGCTCGGGGACATATCCAAGTTCTTCGATACTCTCTTCGACCGACGGAACAGTCCCAACGACCCCCCGTTGCATACGCTTGAACGATGCCTCGGCAGAGGCGCGGAGCCGTGCTGCCTTCTCGTCTGTTTCTGCACACACTGCGTTGACCGCGACCATCCCCTGTGGTTCAGCGATCCTTCCAGCCTGTTGTGATGGCTGGAACTGCGTGTGATACTCTTCGAATGCACGAGTGGCAAACTGTGGCCGAATGAACGCCGCAAAACAGTAGGGGACGCCGAGCTCGGCTGCGAGTGCTGCACTCGATGGACTCGACCCAAGGGTCCATGGCCTTGGTCGCTCCTTAGATGAGCATGGGATTTCCACCTCGCTGTAGGCGTGTTCATCTGGGTAGGTCTCATAGAGATGATTAATGACCGCGGTAATCTTTTCGGCGTGGTCCTTGTCTGGATTCTCGACGCGGCGGTCCGTTCCCAGAGCACGGTCGACGGCTGGTGATCCGTTCGCCCGACCCAGTCCAGCGTCGATACGACCCGGTGCGAGTCCATCTAACGTTCCGAAGAGCTCTGCGACTTTGAATGGACTGTAGTGGTTGAGTAGGACGGCCCCAGATCCCAGTCGAATCGAGTCCGTTTCAGCAGCGAGGTGACCGAGGAGTACCTCAGGAGTCGTCCCTGCAAGAGAGTGTGCCATCCCGTGGTGTTCAGCAACCCAGAATCGGGAGTATCCAAGCCTTTCGGCCTGCTGAGCAGCTGTGGCCGTGTTCGAGTAGGCCTCAGTCGCAGTCCCACCGTCGGGAACTGGAGAGAGATCTACAATAGAAAGTTCCATATCTCATTTCAATAGATGGAAGCCATTACAGTTTGTGTGACCGGATCTGATTAGGCACTTTGATATCCGTTCAAGTATTCCCTCAGTAGCACTTATTCACCGTTATTTGAGGAGTGAGTTGGACATCCGTTTTGGGAAGCCGACAATTCGCTGATAGAGGCTCAGTTGTTCCTCATTGTCTCCTTCACGAAGATACGACCGTGTTCGCTGGCTGATAATCTCGACTGACAAGACTAGCAACACAATGAACAGGATCGTCGACATCATATTGGTAAACTGGAAGGTTTGCTGCTCGGTGACATCCTCCTCGCCGTAAACGGCGAGGCTTCCCTGCCGCAGTTGGGATATTTATCGTTTGCAGATGCTCGCCTGTTGAGCGAACGTCCCCTGTCCACAGCTGGGGTCGTGTTCTCCACGACGGAACAGGTTGACTACTGGACGTGCCACACGCCCGCTACACCTATCCCCGGATGATCGGGGACTCGGAGTTACCTTTTGTGCTTGGTCTAACCGACGCCGAATGTTCTCTGCACCATTCGAGTCGGCGTTCATCACGGCTTCACACCCACGACAGACGTACAAGCCGCGCTCTACACGGTTTGCGTCTCGTTTCTGTCCACAACACGAACACGTCTTCGACGTGTCTCGTTCGCTCACTACGACCACTGCGATCCCTTCGGCTTTCGCCTTGTAGGTGAGTAAAGTCGTGAAGCGGTCGAACGCCCATCCGTGCAAGCCTTTGTTTCCACGGTCGCCCCAGTTCCGAGGCTCACCAGTCTCGTCGTCTTTACGTATGCCTCCGAGGTTGCCGACAGCAATTGTTCCGATACCTCGTTCAACACACTCTGTAACGATGTGTTTCGTGACAGCGTGTAAGTAGTGCGACCGACGCTCGGAACGCTTCTGCCGGAGTCGGAGTGCCTTGTTTGACCGGGAGGAGTTGCACTTCGCTATCTCCTTGGCGAAGTACCGTTCGTCAGTCTTGAGAACGTTCCCCGGATACAACTCATGGTCGCCTGTGGAATACGAGACGGCGGCGAAGTTCGAGATACCGAGGTCGATCCCGGCAGTTTCGTCGCCGGGAGACTCAGCCTCGATCTCATGTTTACAGACGATATGAAGTTCCCATTCGTCTCCATTCCAGACTGCTTTTATCTGACGAACATTCTCGACAGCAACATCTGGCCGGGTTTCGATCTCGCAGAGAATGAAATCTGACCAGTGTTCTTTGAGGTTGCGGCCTTTCGAGAGGCGTATCCGGTTGTTCTTGCTGTCGTGTTTGAAGCCGTCTTCTTTGAACGTAACCGTCGACCGTGGATGATTGTCGCCGTTCTTGCGATACTTCGGTGGGTTTGCGCGGTCGTCCCCGTTTCGGCGTTTGGCATACCACCCGTGGAACGCTTCAGCGAGTTCTTCAATGACTCGCTGACTCGACTGTGAATTGAGGTCGGCGTAGCGTTCGTGGTTCTTTAGATATGCCTTGAGTGGGCCATCCTCGGGGATTGTCCCTGTCTCGCTCCAGATACGGTTGCACGTCCAGCGTGCGATGTTCCAGAGTTTCGAGGCGGCAAACCCAAGCGAGTCCAGATCACCCTTGACCTGTTGCTGATTCCGTATGGTAGCAACGTAGGTTCGAGTGACCTGAATCGCCATACATAGACTATGTAAATAAACCTACTTAATGATGTGGGTTAACATTGAATATCCAGCCTGCTATCCACAGTGGGTTGTGCTGGGGTTGTCGGATTCACGCCCGGTCGCCAGACTGCGTCTGGCGGGCAATCAGAAATCAAAGATTTCTGATAACGGCGTGAACGCCGGGATTCTCTCCTTGAAAAAGATAGACAACGTCACACCCAAACCGCCAGCACCGATGATGCCGAGACTGACTGCGGAACGGACGTTGTTTTCTAAAATAAACATCGACCAAGCAATAAATGGCCGAACGATTTGGGTAATCATTCCGAAGGTAATTGTTTGGTCGCGTCTCAGAACCGTTTAGACTTCACCTCCAGTAGCCTCAACCGAGGCGGTGCAGTGAATCTTCTCGTGGATTGATTCACACAGAACCTCATTGAAAAACTGGTTGTAGCGATCTGGGTCTTGGTATTTCACCAGTCGGAGCTGAAGCACTGCATTCAACCCGGCCCGGCTCCACTGCATCCAGTCTCGCTTGCACCGTTTAGCGACTTCTCCCATTGCCCGTTCGACGGGATTTGAGGTCCACCGCACCTCAATCCCGTCGAGTGCTTTCTCTGCAAACCTCTGCATCGATGGTAATCCCTGCCGCAAGTACGCTGCTGCTTTCTCTGAGCCGAACTGGCTCAATTGCCAAATTGTCTTCTCTATCCGTTCGCCACGATTCGGTGATCATGTCTCTATCAGCAAACCAGCACTTATGTTGTGTCCGGCAGACCTACCATCCGTGAGCGATACACACCAACTCGACGGCGAGGTAGCTCTTGTGACCGGCGCGTCATCCGGTATTGGGCGTGCCGTAGCCACGACACTTGCAGCCGACGGCGCGGCCGTCGCCGTTGCCGCCCGGCGTGAAGAGCGTCTGGAAGATCTAGTCGACGAGATCGAAACCGACGGCGGGACCGCTCTGGCAGTGCCGACAGACGTGACCGACACTGACGCAGTCCATGAGATGATCGCGACCACTCGTGCGGAACTCGGCGGCCTGGATATATTGATCAACAATGCGGGCGTTATGCTGCTCGCACCGGTTATTCGTGCCGAACACGACGACCTCCAGCAGATGCTCGATGTGAACCTCAAAGGGTTGATGGCTGCAACACGAGAAGCACTTCCTGGACTACTCGATCAGAACAGCGGACATATTGTCAATATCTCCTCGGTTGCGGGCCAGACAGCAAACGAGACCAGCGGTGGCTATTCCGCGACGAAGTTCGGTGTCAACGCCTTTTCAGAGTCACTGCGGAAAGAGATCGCCGACAGTGACGTTCGAGTGACTGTCGTCTCCCCTGGGGCCGTCGAGACGGAACTTGGCGACCACATCCCCGATGAACAAACGAAAGAACGAATGGCCGATCTGACTGACGATTTGATCCCGCTCCACCCAGACGACATTGCCAATGGCATTGCGTATGCACTCACTCAACCACCACGTGTGAGCGTGAACGAACTCGTGATCCGACCCACAAATCAACGGTAATCGCTGTCTGCTTGCCGTTTGCTGACGATCGAGTCCACAGCAGCCCAGATATGAAAGAACCCAGTGGTCTCTACTAGGGGGTTGGATGCCTCCGGTGAGCCAATAGGGAGTGGTTGCAAGGTGATACTCGTGGCTCGGAGGGATGGTGTTCCAGCATAGTAATCGATACCGTCGACATACGAAGGAAGCAATGCTCTACTCAGAGTATGAGTGCAGCATGGTGGCCTGTTTTATTCTGAGTCCACTGAAACATTCGATCAAATGCCTACGTACTGTGTTGTCTGCGAGTGGTTTTTTCAGCCAGTATTTTATTAAGTTAGCTCAAATAACATAATGTATGGTCGGCACGGGCACACTCATTATCGGAGTTTCGTTAACTGTCGTGATGGTTTTGACTCTGGGGCTGTTGTTACGGTTGTTCAAAGACGCTGATGGACTCTAATCAGCGTAGAGCACATTTGGTTCATGCTGCATTCGCACTCGCAGTATAGCAATGAGTAGACCTAACCAACAAAAGAGGCAGAGAAGTCCTTCTGTTGGTTAAGCTTGTGAAGACTCTGGAATAGATTCTGGAAACGCTCTATTAACAAAAGAAAACCCACCGAAGAAACCGAGTTCGCCACTACCCAATACCACTCCTGAAACATGGAAATCACACACTTCGGATTATGTTGTTCTTCGTCGACTAACGAAGTATGTTTGAGAAATCAGGGTCGACGTCACCATCGTCGTCCAGACCGCTCGCAGTGAGTCGACCAACTCGGGGATCAGAACGAAACCAAGACCTCGTCAACAAAGCTAACCCATCAAGTGATGACCTCCTACTCCCGTCGCTCAATAACGGTATCACGCTCCTGGATGTCGACGGCAGTCGGGGGGTTCCAGTGCTCCAATCGCTTGTCCTCGATCAGCTACTACTCCACAACGGACCCGCTTTCTGGGTCGACGCAAATGGCCACGCGACGACGACCACACTCGCCCAGATCGCGCCCAGTCATCGGCTTCTCAATCGCATCCATGTCGCACGCGGCTTCACTGCTTACCAGCACTACGGCGCGGTCTGTGACCTCCCGACGGCAGTGAATCAATCCATCCAAGAATCGACCGACAATACCGGACCGCGAGGTCGACAGCCTACGGATTCTGACAACGACTCCTCCCTGCACACCCCATCGCTCATCGTCGCCCCCGCTGTCGACGCCCAGTACCGCACTGATGACACCCTCAACGAGGGACACGCAAAAACCCTCCAAGCGCGAACACTCGCCCGCTTGGCGACCTACGCTGACGGCTACGATGTCCCCGTTCTTGCCACCCGTAGTAAGCGCGACACGTTCGCGGAGCCGGTCAAAACGGCCGCCGACCACCATCTGGAGTGTGAGCAAACCCGAATGGGCCCGCGGATTGTCGGTGACGACTTCGAGACCCTCATCTATCCCGTCGACGACGGCGCATACTATCAGACGACGTTTGCCTACTGGCGACAGTTGCTCGAAGCACGCGCTGCGCAGGTCGGTATCGAACCAACGACCACCTCGCCGTCGACTCCCGACAGTGTGGGTACTGGCCTCACCACGACCGGCGAGACGACCTCGATGGCGGCGAATCCTCTGCTCGATGCATGGACTGCTGGTGGTCCTGGAGGGCGATAGCGATGGGACGAACGAATCCAACCTATCGGGACGCACTCCGAGCTATCGAAGACCGCTGGCAGGACTTTCGTCGAGCCCTCCGTCGACGCGATCAACCCCGCTTCGATCAGTTGTTCGCCTACGTACGGGAACACGCCGATGCCAGCGGGCTGTTGAACCATCAGAATCCACTGTTGCCCGCGCTGCTCAGTATCGATCTCGAACAGGAGCGTCGACTCGATGAACACGAAGAACGGCTTGAGGAACTCGAAGAAGAGATTGAAGCAGAGGAAAACAAATAGTACGAATATAGCCGTAATACTCATTACGTATTACTTCATATCTCCAAGTAGAGACATGCCACGCATCACCACAAAAGGTCAAGTCACTATCCCGAAGGAAATTCGAGAGACGCTCGGAATTGAGCCCGGTGACGAGATCGCCTTCGAAGAGGTTAGTTCTGGATACAAGATTCAAAAGAAAGAACCGACTACCGCAGACGGAAACGATCCTTTTGCTAAATACCGCGGCAGTGCCGAAAGCGACGAGACCATGCCCGAACGCATGCGTCGACTTCGTAGGGAGTACCCCCGAGACGTAGGAGACGATTGCGACGATGAGTCGGAGGCAGAGGCGTGATCACGTCGGTCGATACGAACGCCCTTCTCGCGCTGTTATACGATGATGATTATACAGACAAGAGTGAAACGGAGCTTCGACGTGCCTACCGAGATGGTCGAGTCGTCATCACGTCAATTGTGTACGCTGAACTTTCAGCAGATGGTCACTTCGATTCGACATCCGAATTAGACCAATTCCTCGAAGATTTCAGTATTCAGGTTACTGAGCCATCGCAAGAAGCACTTTTCCAAGCTGGCGAAGGATTTCAGCGATATTCTACCCGCCGACCAGATGGGCTTCAGTGTCCATCTTGCGGGGCAAAGCAGACTGTTCAGTGTGAAGAGTGTAGTGAAGATCTTGCACCACGTCAGCATATTGCTGCAGACTTCATTATTGGTGGGCACGCAACTGTCGATTGTGATGCGTTGGTTAGCTTTGATACAGCTTTCTATGAGACATATTTCCCGTCATTGACCATATATCCGGAATCATCGGCCCACGACTGAGCAGCTGTTTCGGACGCACTTGAGTTCAAGAGACCCAGTCTTGACGCCGTTGATATCTACACAACCCAGTAGCTCGTCATCTAGACGAGACAACTCAGATGGCTGGATCCAATTCGTATTTGGGCGAAACGCATTTGCACGCACCATTCAAATAATGAAATAACGAGTATGTCCGATCACCCGGCACATGAGATCGAATCCGTCCGGAATCGGCTTAATGTCGTTACCCAGGAGACACGATTCGCGCTTCTCCAAGATATTCTTGGACATCCCTCGGAATTGCCGACGTTGAAAGAACTCGATTACGTCAATCCAAGCAAGAGTCAGACGACGATCCGGCAACATCTTGAGCAGCTGGTTGATGCGGATATCGTTGAACAGGTTACCTTGCCGAAAGACCGACGCCAAAACGATCTTCCGTACACATTCTACGGGATCAGCGATAGTGGTCGACAATTCCTCAAAGAACACAAGCTACTCCGCGCACAGGATACGCTCCGAGAAATCTACGATCGGATAGAGAAGACAGATGACATCATCCGATACGAGACTGCCCCGCGACCTGAAAACTGACCGTAATGGATCTGGTCAGAGGGTCGAGTGACCCTACCGTTTAAATGATGCCGCCGATGATGAGCAGACCAACGACAATCAAGAGCGTCATGATCACACTTCCTCCGGCCAGCAGCGTGTTCTCCATAGCCTGCTTGTAAAACGGCATTTCAGCGTATTCAGTACGGAAGGATTCGAGATTCTCCTCGTCGTAGAAGTACTTCGTCTTGAGCGCGAACCGGTCGGTGACCGCACAACCCGTACAGACAGGCTCACCGGTCAGCCGTTCAGTTTCGATGTGACTCCCACACGCAACAGCGCCACAGTTCGCGCAATAGGTGTAGGTTTCGTCGACGCCGTGTGTCTCACAGTGGACGCAGCGATGGATACCGTCCTCAATCGTAACCCGAGAGGGGCCTGCGGCGTAGTACTCGTAGGGATGGCTGTAATCCTTCAGATGCGTCGTCTGTCGAACCTCCGGGAGGAACACTGGGTCAATAGACTGCACTGAGATATCCGAAAGGTTCGGCTCACAGGTCTTGTTGTAGGTCACGTTGTTGCCACCGGTGTAAGTCACCGTCGTCGTGTGGAACTCCTGGAGCCGGTCGACTGCCCACTCTTTGTATTCGGTTTCGGTCTGGCCGAACCGGTGATCACTGACCTCGTCGAAGACCTCCTGAAACCGCTCAATATCGAGGTCGACCGTCGTGTGACGATTCTCCGCGACCAAGGTTGCAACGGCATCATCGGCTACCGACGGATGACCGCGACCGGCGTGGACAACAAAGTTGGTTCGCTCATTAATTCGGTGGATAACCCCTACAGAAGTCTCGAATACCGCATTCGTGTCAGCAGTGACCGAGACAATTGGATTGAACGTGACCTGTGTGTGCGGCTCCGGAATTTCTGTGCTGTCGATGTTTTCGATATCACGGAAGGCCTCTTTGATTGGTACTTCGATGGACGCTGCCGGATCGTATGGCCGGAGCGTCTCGTCACAGAGAATCTCGATGCGACCATTATAGAGATCGAGGCCGATCTCGTCGGCGATCCGCCGGAGGTCCTGGCCATCGGTGAGTTCGATCTGATACGGATCGTCATTCTGTTTCAGCCTGTCGGCGTACTCCTGTGCTGGCCCGGTGAACCGACCAGTCGTCACGACCATACCGCGTTTCGGACCGTCGAACTCGAACGTCGCAATCGCGGAATGGAGTTTCTGGACGACCGGTCGACCAACTGAATCGGTGTGCTTGCACTCGACGACGACAGCCCGGCGGATTCCGTCGACGACTTCCTCCATCAAGATATCCCGTCCCTCATCAGCCGTTTTCGTCGCTTGCCGCACGTTTTCGTATCCGAGATTCCGGAAGACGTCCTCGATCACATCCTCGAATTCGAAGCCGGAGAGATCGTCCAGGACAGCCATACTGATACTACCAACACTATTCTGTTAGCAGTATATACAGTATTTGAAACCGACAGTCGCAGATTTAGACGGTGAGAAGTCGGTTAGTTATCTCCGCTGTACGGCGGTTTGACAGTGTCGACGACCCGTACGTCGAAATTCAGATTTGGCCGAAGATTATGGCGGATTTTCACCGGTGTTGAGGTGTTTGAATGACTCCCTGTGATATGCCACTCGCCACAGTTTCAACACAGCCCGTGTCACGAGCCGGACGTCGACCTGTTTGATACACGAATCCTCGACATCAGCGGGATCTGACGATGCATCTGGCGGTGGATGGAAGTGACCAAGATCGCTTACGTGTGGGAAGTCGTCACCAGTTGGGTGTCTTCCCCACCGAAAATTCTGGTTCAGGGAGTCTGTATAGTGAAATTTATAGTCACCTTGGGTTGTCCACTGAACATCAATCCGGGCAGATTCTGCATCACACAGTCCATCAGCCAATTCGATTGTGAGATGATTCGGTGACAAGTAATCATCCACCGTTGCTGTAGCTAGCGGTTCTTCTTGATCACAAACATCCCGAATTGTGAGGAGTGCTTTTCGATCAATCGCACCACGCAAGGTGTGAGATTCTTCTGAGAGATACTCGCGATCAGACATCGAATCTATGGAGATGCGCTCGTTTTGGAGTTCGGCACGTTCTCGTCGTTGATGAATCGCTGGGCGCTCGAAATCGAAAGCGCAGCGTTTGCGAACGCGAGATTACGACGGGTTGTTTTCCATTCCAGGAGATCAGCGTCGACTTGGTCGTGATCAACGCTCTGTGTTGTGAGAGTCTCATCGGCAGCTTTGACCGACAACTCTTCGGGTGACTCAGCGTCGTACTTCTCTTGGAAATCTCGGATGGTCGACCGGAGTTCCGAAACACGCTCACGCAGTTCTGCTACGGACAGCTCCTCAAGGATATCGGTCGCCTGCTCAACGACAAGCGATTCTGAAGATCGAGAGTACAGCGTCGCCCCATGGTCACCGGGTTGTGTTGAGACAAATCCGTCGTCTGAGAGCGTATTGAGATGCTTTCTGGCAGTCTTTTCTGAAACGTGTGCTCGCTCAGCGATAGCAGCGACGGGTTCTGGGGAGTATGCGTGGCTAATGATTTCTCTGACGCGAGTATCGGTACTTCCCAAGCAGCGTAATCAGCTGAATTGAATCGCTAAATTAACCACAAGAAAGTGTCTGGATCTGGATGTGTTCACCATACCTGATCCAGACGAGTACCTTTCGGCGTCGGATGTCAA
>Ga0208280_1016_pt1 | contig 44332 bp, 37 predicted proteins | sample AntDeeMetVIRHL14_FD_184780 | JGI IMG/M metagenome (GOLD analysis project Ga0208280, IMG submission 184780) | Saline lake microbial communities from Deep Lake, Antarctica, in enrichment culture - Antarctic Deep Lake Metagenome VIRHL14 (SPAdes)... ... | reverse complement strand
CCTCGTCAAGGCGGTTGACGAGAAAGTTAAGAAGCTGGTCCTCGTGGATCTCACCGTCTGCTTGTTTGGTTTTAGACACACCTTCAGCAAGCAGACGTTCTAACTAAGCGGCTTTGTGAAGTACTGATATTCGTTCCCAACACACAATCCGACTCGTCTTGTTTGGGAAATCCTATCTCTTCTACAAGACGCACTCATCGAGGAAAACGACACGTAGTGAACGGGTGGATTCAAAATTATGAATCCGGGGGAGTATCGAAGGCCTCAGATCACGTGGCCAGTTGTTCACTGAGCGGCCAGCAACCCTGATACTTCCGTGAGGGATCCACCAAACACTCGAATCCAGACTTCACCTTCGCGAGGTGCAATCCTTCATACGAATGAGGAACATAAAACTCTGTCCCAATCACCGGATAGAGATGGCCTAACCCTGTTTTTCGGTGGAATAGTGTGAGTAGGTGAAATAGAAAGAATTGGTGTGATATGTGAAATAGAAGAAATTTCGGCGATAGGCATAATAGGCGTAATAGATAAAATAGGCAAACCGGGTGAGATACCCAGATTCGGCATAAGAGACTTACAGCACGTGACATCCTCCCCGGCGTAAACGCCGGGGCTTCCCGTACCGCAGGTGGGATATTTGCTGGTCTACGACACGGCTTGTTCTCTCGTGTGAAACGTCCCGATCTCGCGGTCGAACAAGTATGTCGATGGCTGTGCCACACAGCCGTTACTCCTATCCTCTCCGTGAGGACTCGGAGTTATCTTCTGACGCATGTTCTCCGCCCCGTTGCAATCCGCGTTCCCAACCAAACCGCACGACGAGCAGACGTACAACCCACGCTCGACACGGTTCTCCTTCGTGTCGTCACCACAGTTCGAGCAGGTCTTTGAGGTGTTCCACTCGTTCTCCTTCAACACCTCGACACCGTGAATCTCGCCTTTGTACGCGAGGTACTGGTAGATGCGGTCGAACGCCCACGAGTGTAACTTCTTGTTCCCAGTTTTGCCCCAGTCTGAATCTCGCACGTCTTCGGGCCAACTCACCGCGAGTGTACCAACACCGCGTTCGACACACTCTGTGATGATGGTGTCTGAGAGGACGTGGTAGAAGTGTGTTTCGCGGTCAGCGAGTTTCCGACGCGCCCACATCGACTTCTCCGAGGGGCCGTTCTCACCTTCGGTGTCGTACTCGGCTCGTTTGAAGTAGTGCTTGTCTTCTTTGAGCGAGTTACCGGGGTAGAGAACGTATTCGTCCGGGAAGGCGATCGTGGCGATGTTCTTGATGCCAAGGTCAATCCCCGCCACTTCGTCGCCTGCTGGGTCGGCAGATTCGAGTTCGACTTTGCAGACGAAGTGCAGTTCCCACTCGTCGCCGTTCCAGACGGCGCGAACGTTCTGCACTCGGTTGACTTCAGAGAGGTCAATGTCAGGGCGCGTCTGGTACTCGCAGAGAATGAAGTCCGACCAGTATTCTTTCAGGTTCGAGCCTTTCGAGAGCCGGACGCGGTTGTTCTCGGGGTCGTGTTTGAATCCGTCTTCTTTGAATGTCACCGTGGAACGCGGTCGGGTGTCGCCGTGTTTGCGGTAGCCGGGTGGATTCGCCTCGTCAAACTTGTGTCGCAGGTCGAACCACGACTGGAAAGCGTCAGAAAGTTCTTCGATGACTTTCTGACTGGATTGCGCGTTCAAGTCTTTCCAGCACGACCGGTTCTTCATACACGATTTCAGAACGCCCTCGTCTGGGATTTCTCCGGTTACATCCCAGATTCGGTCAACTGTCCATCGTGCGACGTTCCAGATTTTCGAGGCGGAATCCCCGAGCGAATCCAGACCATCAGACACCTGCCGATGGTTCTGGATAGAACCAACGTAGGTGCGCGTGACGGTGAGATTCGCCATACATAGCCTATGTAGAACCAGTTACTTAATAGTGTCGATTACCGTGGAATATCCGGCCAGAGTGTCATCGGTGGACTGGTCAGCAAGTGTCGGATTCACGCCCGCCGTAAACGGCGGGATTCTCTCCTTGTGAAAAGATAGCTGTGGGTATCTGCATCACGGCGCGAGTGAGTACCGTCGCTCGGCACGTGAGTGCGATAAAGAAAACCGCAAGGAGTCGGCCCGCGTGGGCCGATAGTTGGTTAGCGCGAAGTCGCGGTCCGCGTAGCGATGTTACTCGTTACGGCGGGTCGCGAGGAGCGCGGCGGCGATGAGCGCGACGAGAGCGACGATGGCGCCGAAGCCAGGCGTGTCGTCCTCAGTCGTGCTGTCATCTCCGCTGGAGGAGTCGTCCTCACTGGAAGAGTCGTCCTCGCTGGAGGAGTCGTCCTCGCTGGACGAGTCGTCGTCCGTGGAGTCATCATCCGTGGTGGAGTCGTCCTCGGTGGACGAGTCGTCATCCGTTGCGGAGTCGTCGTCCGTGGTGGAGTCGTCCTCGGTGGAGTCGTCGTCGGTACCGTCGTCGACCGCTTCGACGACCGTGCCGTCAACTTCGACAGCGTCGTTCAGGCCCAGCTGCTGGACACGGAACGTGTACTCGTCACCAACGGACTGGCCGCTGAAGTCGAACTCAGTGGACCAGCTGCCGTCAGCGGACACGTTAACGTCGCTGTTTGTCTTGACGAACGAGGGCTGCGTTCCACTGGCGGAGCGGGAGCGAACAGTGAAGTCCGTACCCGGGGCCACGTTCGTCGTACCCGTCACTTCTTCGCTGTCAGTGTTCGAGACGTTGTACGGGTCCTCATCGAATTCAGCCGTGCGCTCTTCGATCGAGAACGGAGTCGTAACCTCCTGGTGGAGATCTTCGAACTCGCTCTTGTCGGTATCGTCTTCAGGGTTGAGTAACCGTTCACTCGTCACCGTGAATTCGACGTCGAACTCGTAGTCCTCGCTGTTGTCCAGCGAATCGCCGTCCACAGTGATGTCGCTGGTGTCAAGGACGAGGTAGTACTCGTCGTTCTCCTCATCGACAAGGATGTCGAAGTTATCCGAGTCGATGTCAACGGTATCGCGCTGCGCGTTCGGGCCGGCACTTGCGCGCGTCTCGCGGATGCGCAGGTCGAGCGCCTGACCGCCGAGGTTCTCGTTGTCCAGAGTAGTGAGGTTGGCGAACTGCACGCTCTCGTCATCACTACCCGTGAGGTCGCCCGCTGCTGCGAGCGCACCGGACAGGCCGCTTGCGCTGATCTGGTGGATGCTCACGTCGTTGTGCGCGACCGTGCCAGTCTGCGTGATCAGGTCGCTTTCAACGGCGCCCGTGAGCGTCTCAAGCTGCTCGTCCTCATCGGCGTCGAGGACATCGTTCGCGTTGCTGTCGGAGGCAGTCCAGATCTGAATGCCATCCGTGGAGCGCTCTTCGATGAAGAGCGTCGCAACGTCGTCCGAGTTGTCGAGGGTCTCGGCCGGGTCGTTGGATGCGCTCGACGAGGAGATGTCGTAGTCGCCCGTTGCGAGAATTCCGCTCAGCTGTTCTGCTTCTTCGACGTTGATGTTGTCGTCGTCGTCGGCATCAACGATAGTCACGGCGTCCGTGGCAGCAACACCGTCGCCAGCTGCGTAGGTGTTGAATGCCAGGGTGATCTGATCATCGTCACCGAAGTCGGTGATGGAGACGTTTGCCTGGTAGCCGAAGTCGTCCTGGCCACCAACGACCACAGTACCGGAGTTCGTTGCTCCGTCAGCCGTCACATTGAATTCAACAATGTCGCCCTGCTGCTGGGTGAGGCTGGACTGTTCAATGTTGACTTCACCGTCAGCCACATCTTCCACGGTGACACTCGACGTGTCTTCCGCGGTCGTGTCAGTGACGGAGGTTTCGAACTCGTATTCGCCTGCGTCAACATCCGTGAAGTTCAGCGTGTGGTCGCCTTCAGCGTCCGAGAGCACGATGAGGTCGTCCTCGTCGTCTTCGGTCACGTCTTCCTCATCGAACGCACCGGAGTTCGTGAAGATGTTGGCGAGTTCTTCGGCGTCGAGGCCGTCGGCGCTGACTTCAACATCGTAGGTGTTCCGCTGGCTGGAGCTGATATCGAAGTCAACTTCGTCTTCACCATCAACGTTGCCGACAGAGTCCTCGTCGAACTCCGTCGAAAGGCCCTGAGTGACGACCTCGAAGGTCGTTTCAGCGCTGACGTCGTTACCACGCGTCTGATTGGTGACCGCGTAGACACCCGGTTCGAGGTCATCCGTGTCGAAGGACACAGTCTCGACACCGTAGGAGTCCTGAGTCGTAAGAGCCTGTTCGAGACCACCGATTTCGCTCGCTGTCTCACTCGTGTCGATCGAACGGAGTTCCAGATCGCTGGTGTCAGCGAACTGCCCCGTCACGTTCTGTGTCAGTTCCTGACCCTGGAACTGGGTTGTGCCAGTAACCAGTGCATCCGAGTAAACGACCGCACTGGAGGAGTTTACGATATTACTGGCGTTGACAACGGAGTTACCAACGGTCTGCGTAGAAGCGCTATCGTTGGTGAGATGTGCTGTGTGAGCACCCGGGAACCCGCCGTCGTCCTCAACTTCAACGTCAATGCTGCCAGCAGAGTCTACATTTTCAACGCCAGCAACAGTCGTGTTGCCGGAGGAGTCATTGTAGGTAATGATGACAGAACCATCAACTCCTGTTGTCCCGTCATGTGTAATAGTTGCTGTTACGTTACCATCATCTCCGAGCTCTTGGTCACTAAATGTAATATCCTCACCGCCACCGACCGCTGCCGCGGGAGCAGCAGCAAAGCCAAGAGCGACCATGGAGACGACCATGATAGCCGCGAAGAAGACCGCGTTGGCCTTCGTGCGATAGTTTGTATCGTTTGTCATTGTATGTTGTTTCGTTCTGCGTCGCGACACCCGTGCTTTGCCCTCTCCTTACTCGCCCGTTCGTTATCGACCGACACTGCGTCGAGGGCGCGACCGGACTTGGATCGAATTACTCGCAATCGGCGTCGCATTGTACCGGGTAGGGCTGCACCTGTACCAACTGTCGTCGGGTATAAATGCTTTGTGTGGCTATCCACGGTGTGTGAACGCCCCGCACGCCCGGGAGCGAGCGTCAGACGCCCGTTTTCAAAGATCGGGTGTGACAGCCACACGCTCTCGTGACGCGAGAGATACGGGTCGTTTTCGTGTACGTCGACCGGAACACATACCTGTGCCCCACGCCTTCTACAGAATGGGTTCGGACCCTCTCAGGCGATCGGGTGCTGATTTTCAGGGTAGGGACCTGCCCGATCGTCTGCGTCCCCACTGCGATTGACTTTCACGATGGCTACGTTCTCGTATCGTCGTCGAATGCCGCTGCAGTCGCTTCACTCCACGAGCCGAACCGGCGCTGATACGTCGTACACCCGTACGCGCCGTGCTCGGTCATGTCGCGCATCGAGGGGCGCTTATCCAGCTCATCGCGAAGCCGCCGCAGTTCTGCGAGCAGCTCGTCGTCAGTCGGCCCGCGATCCGGATCGAACCCCGCCGCGTCGAGCGCTGCAGACCACGATCCGAATCGGCCCTGGTAGGCCGTGCCGCTGTACGCGCCGTCGTCTTCGACGTCCAACAGCGAGGGCACCTTCTCACGCTCTTCGTGCAGCCGGTGTAGATCCGCAAGGAGGTCGTCATCACTCGGCCGATCTGCGTACGGATCGAACCCGGCCGCCTCTAGCGCCTCGCGCCACGACCCGAATCGGCGCTGGTACGTGGCGAGCCCGTGCGCCCCGTGTTCGCTCACGTCCGTCGTTTTGGGGCGCCGATCGAGTTCCTCGCCGAGTCGCTGGAGATCGGCGATTAGGTCGGCGGTTGGGATCTGGTTCGAGGCGTCTGTTGTCGTCTCGGTAGGCAGGTCGATTCCCGCTTCGTCGACGGCGTCCGCCCACGAGCCGAACCGCCTCGTGTATGTCCGGGCGCTATGCGAGCCGTGTTCGCGCATGTCCCGTGAGGTAGGCGACCGACCGAGCTCATCAGCAAGCGCCCGGAGATCATCCAGCAGTTCCTCGTCCGAGACGTGCGGACCCTTGCTCCAGTTACTCCGGTCACTGCCCGTACCGCTGTCGCCCCGGCGAGAGTTGAGGGTGGACTCGGAGACATCCTCAAAGGTCTCGACGAGCGCAGCGGTCCACGAGTCAAAGCGGTTCTTGTACGTCGCCGATGAGTACGCGCCCTGTTCCTCCATGTCTGCGACAGTTGGTGGGTGTCCGACCTCCTCACGGAGGCGCTGGAGCTCAGCAGCCAGTTCGTCGTCCGAGATAGCGGGCCCATACGGATTCGGCTCGAAGCCGGCGGCCGCAACGCCCTCGTTCCACGATCCGAACCGGCGGTGGATTGTACTGTCAGCGATGTCGCTGTGCTCGTTGAACTCCGGGATTGATGGTGCGCCATCAGCATCGACAACGTCGGCGACGCGGCGGATCTCTGCGAGGAGATCCTCGTCGGTGTGTGTTACGCTAGTGGACTGGTCAGTGGTGTGGCTCTGCGGATCGTCATCAGGGATGGTGTCGAATGCGGCGTCGAGGACGTCACCCCACGAATCAAACCGGCTGTAGTACGTCGGAAGCGAGTATGCGCCGTGGTCGCGAACGACCGTCGTCGTTGGTTTCCCGCCGAGCTCGTCGTGAAGCCGGCGCACCTCGGCAAGTAACTCCTCGGTCGTCACGCCCTGGGGCGGCGGCGGGTCGAAGCCGGCCGCCGTGAGCGCGTCTCGCCACGACCCGAATCGGTCGTTGTACGTCGTCACCGCGTGGGCACCGCGCTCGTGGACAGCCGTCGTCGTCGGTCGGTCTCCGTCGTCGCCAGCGAGCCGCTGCAGCTCGGCGATGAGCTCGGCATCCGAGACGTGCTCCCACTCGCGGGCAGGAACCTCGCCAAAGACTTCCTCAAGGGCGTTCGCCCACGAACCGAACCGCTCGTAGTAGGTGATGTACGCGTACGCGCCCTGCTCGTCCATCTGGTCGGCAGTAGGAATCTGGCCGCGGTCGTCACGAAGCCGCTCAAGTTCGTCGACGAGATCCTCACGCGGAAGCTTTTGATTCGGTGCACGTGGCTCGAATCCGGCGGCGTCAACGGCGTCGTTCCACGATCCGAATCGCTTCGTGACTGTTCGCGCCCCGATCTCGCCGCGGTCTCTGAACTCCTGGAGACTTGGCGCGCCATCGGCGTCGGTCTTTTCTGCGACGCGACGAATCTCTGCAAGGAGTTCCTCATCGCTGTACGACGGCATATCCGTGAAACAAACGCCAGTCGGTATGAGTGTTCGGGGATCGAACACGGCAATTTTAACACCAGAACGACAGTTGAGCAACGCTCAGGTGATTGCCAACCAGCATACGCGCGACTGCACGCGTTACCCGACAGATATCGCTGTCTGGTTTCCCTTAAGAACGTCCTCAGAACTCACAGCAACCGTCTGATCCCCGACGGTATACTCATCGGGATGTGTGACACAGATCGTCACCATTCCGTCCGGGACCGGTGCAGTTCGTGTGTACCTCTGGTTGTCGTATCCGATAAGCACCGAGGTGGTTGCCGTCACCTGCTCGTCTTTTGGAAGTTGCAAAGGCAAAACCTACCCATTCCGATGAGATCCCGCAGTTGTGGTCGATTCTTCGCGGCGATATGAGCGTTGTCGAGCCACGAGTAGTGTGGACCGAAGAAGAACACCTCTTGGAAGCTGAAACTGAGACGTGGCGCAAGCGATGGTTCGTCAAACCCGGCTTGACGGGACTCGCACAGATTAACGACGCTAGCAGCGTCGAACCCGAAGCCAAACTCCACTATGACCTCCAGTACGTACGCGAGCAGTCATTCACCTACGACGTGAAGATCGTCATGCGACAGCTCTGGAAGGTCGCCGTCGACGTGAAAGCGACGCTGTGGTGATCGTCACTGCGCCCGAACGAAGGTGGTCGACGCGTGATCTGGTTGTAGGCCCTCCTCATGGATCTACCTGTGCGGTCGGTTGTGGCTGCGCGCACAGCGACCGTAGGGAGCGAGCACGGAGCGGAGGGTGGGGTGGTGGGGTGTGGCTGGATGGTACACCAATGCCGATCATCCAGCCAAGCGCCGACTACGCAACCAGCCACGGCATGCCCACACAGCAAAAAGGGGGTATACGTTGCCCTACGCGTCCCACCACCGATCGCGCTCGGGGAAATCGACTCGTGACCACCCGGTCAGCGCCACTGACACGCGGCCGTCGTACCAGCTCGTCGCGACATCAATCAGTCGCACCCGCTCGCCTTCGTCGATGAGTGGTTGGGCTGATTTGTGCCACACCGTCACCTTGATCTGCCCGGTATCGTCTTCGAGGAGACCAACTTGCTGGATGGCTGGGTGAGACGGCTCCCAATCATCAGTCCACCGCCCCGAAATGCTCACCGTCCCGCGAGCGATCTCGCTAATTGTGTCGATCGGCATGATTGTCCCCAGCGCCTGCTGGACCTGCTCTGTCACGTGGATGACCGCCGTCGTCATTTCTGCACCGTCGGCGACGCGCCGCGCCAGTTGTCTGCTCACCGCCGCGGCCGTCCACCCATGGGTGCCCTTTGCGATCCGGCGTGCCTCCTGATTCACCGTCGCCAACGTATCACGAGACAGTCCCGCTCTGGGATCGTCTCGGTCGGGATCAGCCCACGGATCCACGCTTGCACGCCGCTCAGCAAACACATCTCGGCGCTTTTTGCTCTCCTCGATGGCGACCTGTCGTGTCCGAGCTTCTCGATCGGAGGTCTGCCGACGATCCCATCGCTCGCGAGTGCGTGCCTTTTCAGCTTCGCGCGCTAGCGCTTTTTCCTCGGCAGCCAGGGTGAGTCCGCTCAGCCCTGCATCGGGGTGATTTGCGTCCACCTTCGCCTGTGTTTGGAGCTCGACTCGGGGCCACAACGGCGCATCGACCGGCTCTGCATCTACTGGTTCGAGTCCTTGTTCATCCACCGACACCTCCGTTGTCGAAACGTTGGTATTCTGCATTGGAGTTACATCCTCCGAAGACGCTCACGCGCTGCCCCCGCAACCTGCGTTATCGCGGGGTTCCGACGACGTCGACGTTCGATAGTACCGCCTACGCGCTCTCGCTCGCGCCTTCGCGAGCGCCCTCGGGCGCGAGCGAGAGCGCGCCTGCATGAGATGATCGCAACCAGCACCGCGCGCCGACCCGCCCGGAGCGAGCGGCCAGCGCATTCCCCGTTCGCCGCGACGCAACCACGTCCGTCGCGGTCGGCTGTGTTGAGGTCCGTAGGACCCGAACGGGTGAAGCGCTGGCGTCGAGGGCACATGCAATTTAGCCCGGCAGGAACCGCACCGACTGGAGCGGAAGCCCGCCCGGAATGGTCGGTCGCGAGCGAAGCGAGGCGTGACCGCAGGGAGCACCTCGCTAGTGAGCCGGGGAGCGAAGCGACCCGCGAGCAAGCGGAGGGCGGAATGCGGCGAGCGGTGCGTGCCGTTCGAACTCTATCTTTTCACAAGGAGAGAATCCCGCCGTTTACGGCGGGCGTGAATCCGACACTTGTTGACCAGTCCACCGATGACACTCTGGCCGGATATTCCACGGTAATCCACAACTATTAAGTAACTGGTTCTACATAGGCTATATGCGTCAGAAGATAACTCCTATCCTCACGGTGAGGATAGGAGTAACGGCTGTGTGGCACAGCCATCGACACACTTGTTCGATTCAGAAAGTGGAGCGTTCGCCCCGCGAGAACAGGTCGTGTCGTAGACCGGCAAATATCCCACCTGCGGTACGGGAAGCCCCGGCGTTCACGCCGGGGAGGATGTCACCTGATCGAGGAGTGCCCACATGCCCGGAGTTATATCTCCACCGACACGGGGCCTTCACAACCCATCGCAGACTGTCTCCAGCGCAGCCGTGAGCGACCCTTCGAACTGCCACGTCGCCTCGCTGAACGCCCCCTCTGTTTGATCGTCCCATCGCGGGAATCCACACTGCTCGCTGACGGCCACCTGCCACGTGGGGGGCTCGATCTGTCCGAGTTCGTATGGAGGAATCGCGACGATGTACAGATACTCCTCATCGCCGTGAATGCCCGCGCGAGGATCCTCGATCCCGTGGCCAAGCAGAAACAGTGGCTGTGAGAGGTGTTGCATCCGACTGGGTTGACAGACGTCGGCCGGCGAGTGCGCGTCAACTCGGCGCCGTGCTTCCCGATCGGGATCAAGATACAGTGTCAACGACGCCAGTTTTTCGAGGAAGACGTACTGAGCGGCCGCATACGAGGGCCCCCGGACACTGGTTGTCGCCTCCAACAGCTGTTTGAGTTCTTGCAAGCGCTTGAGCACGCCACTCGGATACCCGTCTGAGTGCGTGTACACCTGTGCGACTGGATCGGCCGGATCGGCCGTCTGACCCGCTTCGAGGGTTCGGACGAACCGGAGTTGACATCGGGTTGACATTGTGTCACGCCGGCAGTTAGCTCGCCGGCGTCCATCGCGGCGAGCGAAAAACCCTATTATCGCTCCGTCTCAGCCGATCGGTGGCAGCACACGATGGCCGCAAGGACGATAGCTCGCCATCTCCGGACCGTGGGCGATGACGATGGTGACTGTCGTCTCACACTGTGGACACGTCTCGTACGACCCCATTCTCAACTGCTACGCTCAATCCGGCCACAGCGCTCACACGCCATGAGCGACCCGTCCGGGGTGTCGTAGCACCTACGAGCAGCAGGAGGGTGTGAACACTGTCCCCACGCCGTGTGGGTGAGTTGTGTGTCGATTCGATCGCTCAACGTTGCCAGTGGATTGGTCATGGCGGCCGCCCCTCAGGCGCCGCAGATACTCCCACTAGCCGAGCGTCACACCACGATCACGAAACACGCGCTTGAATCCTTGTTCCTGAATCGCACCCACCAGATCGGTGTACGCCTGTCGCGCGCTCGGGTCCTCGAGGAGTTCGCGAAACCGACTCTCAAAGCGTCGCCCGTGAGCCGTCCGCCGCTTATCTGAGCGGTCGTGGGCCGCCTCGTGACACAGCACCAAAAAGAGATCGTGAGTCCACACCGCGCGTTTCGGGCTCGTCACCGCCGAATCAGTAATCACGATCCGGGTGTAGCCATCCGTCCAGGCGTCGGCGGTCGCCTCACCCCACGAGATGGTGCGATCGATCCCCATCGCATCGGCAAGCGCCCGCGCAAACAGGAGATAGCGACCTTGTCGGGTTGTTAGTTCGATATCGGCGAGCCGGGTGTATCCCTCCCAGATGCCGAGCGCTTCCGCGCGTTCGTGGACCACAAAGGTGTCTGGCAGCGTGATCGCGGCGTCGTCATCGCGAGCCGCGCGTGCCAGTTGATCGGTTGCCTGATCGGTCGTATCGAGGATAATGGATCCGCGCTCGACGAGTGCGTCCGCGCCGTGTCCCACACCCTCCTGCAAGGCGATCTGCGGGGCCGCCTGTATCTGAGCGAGACTCACCGGCGTCTCGGTGACGAGCTGGAACACCTGCCGCCCGCGCCACCGCTCACGAAGGCCCTCATCGGTTGCGATCAACTCGGCCATCATCGATCGCGTCTGGGCGGCAAGGGCGTTATCGCTGAGCTGGTCGTACAGCGCGATTCGTGCGTCTTCGAGTGTCTCTTGGATGCGTCCCCACCGATCACACCCCGATTGGATGTCCGTCCGCCCGAAGTTCAGCGTGAGATTACCGTTCGAGACCACGACGCCCCCGACGCCCGCATCGTGATCGGTGGTGACGTACAACCCGTTGCTGTAGATGGCAAGCCCCTGATCGGGCGTGTGGGTGAGCGCTAGGTAGGCGTCGGTGGTCTCACGAGTGACGGCGACACGCGCGTCGTCGACGGTATCAAAGGGATGCCCGCGATCGACGGGCGTCCCGTTCACCACAATCTCGACGCCCGTCCGGAAGGTGAGGTAGCCGAATCGCTCGCAGAGCCGATCGTAGATGCGTGGCCATCGGTAGCTGTCGGGGGCGGGTACCTCATTCGCGTAGTGATCAATGGTTACGCAGACACCGTCGAACGCATGCTCGGTGTCGACGACGACCCCGTTCCGGCCGGCCGCCTGCGCGAATGGTGCTGTGTCTCTGGCGTCCTGATAATCAAAACACAACGCCTGGTGGCCGCTCCAGATGCGGACGGCGCCTTTTGCGATGATCGCGCCCGTGCCGATTCCCCACTCGCCGAGTGTCGCGTCGTCATCGCGCGCTTTGGTTCCCGCCCCAAGCACGGAGAGATCGCGACGACCCGCTTTCTCGGCGAGATCGACGCCGGCGCCGTCATCACAGACAACTGTCCGGTCTGGCGTGACGCTCACCAACACGCGCTCGGAACCCGGACTGTCGACGCCGTTCTGGACGGCTTCACGAATGGCATCGGTGAGATCCGCCATCTGGTCTTCGATCAGGTACTGGGCGACCTGATCGGTGGTGGTCATCTCGACAGAAGCGGTACGACTCGGCTCGGTCCCCCTCGATTCTGGGGGTGTCGACTGTTTGGACATGGTGTCCACCCCTCGGGCACCACAGAAACCCAGCAAGGGCGTCCTCACTGCGTGTCGATCGCGTCGATTAGCGTGGTACTCACGTCGCGGATTCGCTCACACCGAGTGAGGAGCTGCTCACTCTCATCATCGCTCCATGCCGCGAGATACCGCGCGGATCCGTCCATCTCGAGATCAAAGTGGCGCCCAACAACGTATGCGACCGCCTCAGCTTCCCGTTCACGTGCCTCCCGCCCGGCCGCGTCAGTTGAATCATGCTGCAGTGCGTGCGCGTACTCATGAAGCAGCGTCCCCGCGACGGCCGCAGTGTCGTCGTCGCGCACCTGCACGTGAGGGTCACCGTCGACATGGCGACACACGCCGTCCGCGTCGCCGTGGGGCCATGCCTCACTCTCGAGTATCTCGACTGCGATCTCGAGATCGGTGACCGCCTCGAGGAGCGCCGTCACCAGCCCGTCCGCGTCGCCCTGAGCTGCCGTCTTCAACTCGGGAAGTGACTCACCGTCAGTTTGAGAGACGTCGAACACCGGAACGGGCTTGAATCCGACAACATCCGTCTCCCACTCGTTGGGTGGCGTGTCGTCATACGCACAATCGTTGGTTTCGTGGTAGGTAGGTCCATCTCCGCACTCGGGACACTGATTCGTGATGATCGGCGCCCAAATCCAGATCGCTGACTCGCCTTCTGTCACGTGTCGGTCGAACTCTTCTTGCCACGTCCGATACCCCGCAACCCGTGTCGCGTCGGGATACTGCAGGGTGATGAGCAGCGTGTTTCGGTGTGAGTAGTCGCGAAAGTGACTCTGCACGTCAAGCCACCGCTGGAACTGTGCGCTGGCACGCGCTTCGTCGACGCCGTCAACGAGTTCGGCGAGCCACTGGTCGATCGCTTGATGCATCTGGTCGGCGCGGGCGTCACCGTCACCGAAGGTGACTGACCCGCTCGTGGACAGGGATTTAGCCATGCTCCCACCCATTGGGAGCATAATAATCCGGCTGAGCCACACACCGAGCAGACGCTGGCGTCATCGTGATCGGGATCACCGCATCGGTCTCATCGGACTCATCGACACAGCGGCGTTTGTTGTCCGCGAGTGCACGTCTCGGCATCACAATCCGGTCACGGCGTACGTCGGTCCGTGGAGACACTCAAGATGCTCCAGACGACATCACCGAGCGGCGATTCACGAACCATGGCATAGAGTATCTCTTTGCGACCAGGCTTCACAGAGCGCCTCCGCATCGCTGGAGAAGTGTCCGCTGCTCTCCGTCTATTCGAACTGAAGACGGTCGTTTTCGCGCTCCAGGCTTGACATCCTCCCCGCGCTGAAGCGCGAGGCTTTCTCCTTGATGCCCTGTAATTCTACCGCTATTGTTAGGATTTTCCCTAACACTTATCGGAACCGGTTGCGTCAGTAAACGTGTGGATGAGCGATGATGTCACCGTACTCGAAGACGAGATTGAAGCCTACGCCGACGGCACCGTGGCGCGGGTGCGCGTGCTCTCGGTCCCGACGTCGGAGCGATTCGAGGAAGGGATCAAGTACGCTTACCACTACGGCGAAGCCGGCACGGATGACCCGATCATCCGGTTCGACAACCACCACGGCGTCCACGAGCTCCACCTCGGGGGCGAGACCTTCGAGATCGACTACCCCGGCCTCGCGGAGATCTTCCGCGCCTGGCGGGCAGCGCTCCCTCCGGAGAAGCGCGACGACTGGTAGCCCATCCGAGTACGGTAACCGACGTACAGACTCCCGACCAACCCCGACCAACCATCCCACGCCCCACACCTCATGACCCGAACACTCCACGTCCAGATCAAGCCCACCGATCGTAGTGACCTCGAAGAGCGTCTCGAAGCGATCGACGCCGGCGAGGACGTCGAACCGAGCGAGCCGACGCTCTCTATCGAGGACCTCGAAACGTTCGGTCGCGTCTTCCGCTCGACCAACCTCGAGCTCCTGGAAGCGATCGTCGAACACGAGCCGGAGAGCATCCGCGAGCTGGCGCGCCTCGTCGATCGGAACCCGCCAGAGGTCCTCGAGAACGTGAACGAACTTGCCGACTACGGCCTCATCGAACTCGAAGAGGACGGCCGGGCGAAGCGGCCGGTCGTGTGGTACGACGAGATCGATGCCGACATCCCGCTCACCCCGCCGTCGGGGCAGGACCGCAAGGCGAACGCCTGAGGTAGCGAGAGAAGATGGGCGGCGACGTCGATCCCGGGGACTAATACATGCATTTTTGGCTCTGTTGAAATCCTCTTCTTCGAATATATTCTCAACTGGATTGACATCCTCTTGCGCCTGAAGACGCAGGAATCCCGAGCGTTGGGAGTTTCAGGTTTGCAACCATGCTTCTGCCACTTCACGGGAGTCCGTTTAACCCAGCCATCGTGGTCAGCGGCTGACTGGCGGTGCCAAACCGCCGTTACTCCTATCCTTGGTGTCAGTGACTCCCATCTGTTGTTTTTGCCAGCAGGGAGTCGTTGACACTTCGACGGACTCGGAGTTACCTTTGGCTTGCTCAACCAACAGGCACAAGGCGAACGTCTCTGCGTTCGTGTTCACCGTGTCGGTGTTCCGGATATTGTCTCATTAGTGGCGGGTAAACCGCCTCCAAAGGCCGTTCGAAATCGCTCCGTTCCGACCTGACCTTACTCCTGCTACGAGATGGTATTATTTGAAACTCCGGATTAGAAACTCAAAACTGCCATTGAACGAGGATTCGTGTAGTGTATTGTCGGATTCATCCTGCGGCTAAAGCCGCAGGTATTCTCCTTGCTCTTTATAACCGATTGATGAGAACCGTGGACCGCTCGTCACCGGTTCCGTTACCGGGATGGTGACTCTCGACGACGCGAACACTTCGCATGACGGCAATTCTCAGACACTGTCGGGTTCTACCGCGATCCAGACACCGTACGCGAACACGGCAAATCCCGTAACGAAGACTGGGATCCCAACGAGATAACCCCCGCCGGTAATACCAACATAGCTGAACAGAGCCAACGAGATGCCGAGAGAGATGAATATCGCGGCTTTTCCACCGAGGTCGTACAGGACGGTGGTCGGAATCGGGTCGAGCCATCCGCTCATTACGTGAGATGTGGAGGACTGGATGCTTGACTCTTCGTCACTCACCTACCCGTCATCCGGAGAATGAGCGATATGTCTCGACTGAGATAGTCGATAAACCCGCCGTATCATATCCAGTCTCTGTACTGAGCGATTGCGGGTAAAAACTATCACCTGCTAAGGATTTCAACAAAGCCGGATATTTGTATCCTGAACAGCCGTCTCTACCTTTCTCGCCATAAGATTAAAATCAAATGGATGTACATTTTACAGGCCATGGGGCAGCAGCCCGACCCCTCCCCGCAGCAAGACGCCACACACCTCCACCTCCGGCCGACGGACGCCGCCCTGTCACCGGCAGCCGTTACGCAGGGCTTTTGTCGGCTTCACAGCAGTGATGCAGACACCGACGGGTGGACCGACCGGCTCTTCGGGACGCGGGCGCCAACCTTTGAGTTCCGGCTCCAGCGGCCGGCCGGCCCGGACGCCGATCTCACCCTCTATGCCGGAAGTACTGATGCGCCCACAGCAACGCTACACGAAGGGTTACGCACCGCGTGTCCGAACGAGTACGAACTCACGCCGGCGACACCTGAGTCGCCCGCAGCGGTTGAGACACCGACTCCCGACGATGAAGGTACTTCGCTGGCAGCCGTCGAGTGGGTCGGTGACGCCGAGCGACGCGATGACTGGCAGACGCAGTTGACACCGTTTGCCGTGTTTCAAGCCACCGACGAAACTCGGCTGCCACTGGCGGTGATCGCCGAGGCACTGACAGACACCACCGCAGCGGTCACCTATCAAGTGGTGTGTCGCCGGTATCGCGACTGGCGCGGTGACGCCCGCGCTCGACAACAGCAGCTCGAGGCAGGTCGCGACACGCCCGCCAGTCGCGTTGTGGATGATCTGGTTGGCGATGTGCTGGCCGACACTGCTCCGAAAAAACGGCCCACCCAAGACCGCCAGCGCGATCCGGCGACGGCTGGCCGGCAAGAGGCGATCGCCGCGGCCGACCCGCAATACGCATTTCTCGTGAGCGCCCGCTGTGTGATTCGCGGGCCACAGGCAGAGCCGCTCGCACGCCGGCTTGCGACCATACTCGAGGGGGTGAGCAACGCATATTACACGATCGACGGTACGGTCACGACCGGCGCCGACGCCGAGCCGGTCGTCGAGGCGGTTCGTGAGCGGACGGTCCATGAGCCAACCTACGACACTGCGCGCACGAAGCTGCCGTGGACGGCAAACCGGAGCCGCGGACTCATTATGGACGCGGCGACGCTCCCCGCGATCTGTCTGGTTGATGGCACCGCACTTACTGCAAGCGGCGCACGCGCCGTGGATCCGACTGCCGCCGATCGGACGGCGCTTCCACCTCCGCCTGCCAGCCAACTCACGCGCTACCGTGACTCCGGTCTTGTCATCGGCCAGCCACTCGATCAGGACGGAACGCCCACCGCCGATCCGATCGCGGTGCCGCCGGCGCTCCAGCCGCTCCACGTTGCGTGGTTCGGGAAGACGGGCTCGGGGAAATCAACGAGTTTGCTGACGGGAATGCTCGCAAACGCCGACGCCACAGCCGGTGCCGACATTCTCATCACGCCGAAAGGCGATGCGATGGCCGACGCGTATCTGCGGGCTCATTACGCGCGCTACGGCACACTTGCGAACGTCTACTACTTTGATTGTGCAGAGACGCTCCCCGCACTCTCATTTTTCGACATTCGCGACCAGCTGGCGGCCGGTATCGATCGCACGACCGCCGTCGAAGATCTCACGGATCACTACATCGAGATCCTTGAAGGTGTGATGGGCCGTGATCGCTTCCGGCAGGCCGTCCGCTCTCCCGATATCATTCGTCAGTTGGTGAAAGCACTCTTTGATCCCGTCCACGGGAGTGATGCGTTCCCTCATCGCGATCTCCAACGCACAACAGCCCGGTTTCACGAAACCGGTGAGCCGCCGCCAGTGGTCAATGACGAGCTCCAATCGATGCTGTACAACGTGGCCGCCAACAGCCAGCAGTCGTTTGATGAGTTGCTCCAAGGGGTGCACAACCGCATCGAGAAAATCCCGCTCGATGAACGGCTGGGCCAGCTGTTTAACCACGTCCCCGAACCTGGCGATTCGCAGTTCGATTTGCGATCGGTGATCGATGAAGACGCCATCATCATTCTCGACACCGGCGGGTTGCGCACCGCAAGCCAGCGCGTGCTCACACAGACCGTCCTCTCACAGCTGTGGACCGCGCTTCAACGGCGGGCACACACGACTGAGCCGGCCGACCGGGCACTGGTGAATCTGTATCTTGAGGAGGCCGCTCAGCTCGTCTCCTCCGGTATTGTTGATGACTTGCTCGCCCAGTCGCGGTCGTTCGGCTGTAGTGTCACGCTTGCCACGCAGTTTCCGGGCCAGCTGCGTGTGCGTGATGAGGCAGCGTACATCGAGCTGCTCAACAACGTTTCGACAATTGTGACTGGTAGCGTCGCTGTCGACACCGCACTCACCACGCGACTCGCGACTGCCGATCTGGAGCCCGCAGCCGTCGGCAATCGCCTGCGGTCGCTACAGCGTGGCCAGTGGCTAGTGCGGCTGCCCGCTCCGTTCGGACTGGAGCCACCACGGCCGTTTCTGGTCGCGAGCGCGCCCCGTCCAGCCGGCCATCCGGATCGAGAGTCGTTTCGGCCGGCACGCGAGACCGCGTTTGCCGCCCAGCGAGACGTGCTTATCGACCGGACACGGCTTGAGTACGGAATCGACGTGACGGCGACGCGAGCGACGACCGGGTCACCAGAGACTGAGACGGCTGCTGGCGACGAGGCCGCACCTGCCGACTCGGAGACGACCGTCTCTCGGATCGATTCGGCGCTGCCGTACACTGAACGACTGCCAGAGCCCGTTATCTACGATGATGAGCGCCACGCGCTCGTCTGTGTGGCGTGTGAGACTCCGTATGACCCCACCCCGGCTGGGCTTCGGGCGGCGATGGGCTGTTGTCACGACCCGACGACGGTCGATCGGGCCGACTGCCCCATCTGTGATCTGCCGCTCAAGCTCACCTACACAGAGCGCCACGAGAGCGCCATTAGTGATGCGGGACTCCGGTTTCTGCAAGCGGTGTATTCAGCCCACCAACAACAGTACGACCCCACAATCGAATACGATATCACCCGCGACAGCATGCGGCGGCTCGAAGAGTACGTTGGCATCGACGCGACCGAGGTCGACGAGCTGCGCGAGGCTGGACTGGTGAGCTGTGATTGTCGGTATCCGCATACGCTGTATACGGTCACACCGGACGGCCGTGATGCCATCGGCGTGCGCCACCGCGAAGGCGTCGCTCACGGCGCTGGCGCAGGCGATCTCAGCGAGTCCAGCTTTCACGTGGCCATGGTCGAGGTGGGGAGTCAACTGCTCGAAGCGGAGTACGTCGACGATCCGAGCTCTCCGGCCACAACGGTCGAGCGCTACTACGAGGTGCGCGAGGGGCGGCTTGATGCTGCGGCCGTCGACGAGACCGGTGCCGTCGTCGCCGCGCTCGAAGCCGAGCGCATCAACAACGATGCGAGTCGGGCCATCCCTGAGGATTACGACAAACTGGCGGCCGAAGAGCCGAACGCGGCCATCTGGATCGTCAAAAACCGCGAAGCCGCCCACGCCGTGATCGAGGCGCTCAACACGCCGCCAGACGGACAGCCCCGCGTCGAAAAGAGCTACGGGAAACAAACCCGCCCAGCGGTGTTCACGATCGACCAGCCGGGACTCACCGACGTGTTCACGTTTCAGTCGGTTCGTGATACGCACCTCGACGCGTCAGAGTAAGTTGAGAAGTATTGCGGTGAATCGCCTCGATCTGCTCGGTCTGTCGATCACGATCGTCGATAAGTACAGGGACGTGTCCCGCGGAGACCGAAGCGTACGCGTTACAGCGGCCACCAACTGGCTGTTTCATCCTCATCTGTGGCGCGTTCGAGCGCCTGTCGTCGGTTCCGTTCGGCCGCTAAATCCGCTCGAAGCTGTTCGTTTTCTTCGATGAGCGTTTCAATTCGGGCTGTCAGCTCTTCGAGTCGTTCGAGACGTGCGCGGGCATGCTGTGGGTGAGCTGCTGGCCCGGAGTTGAGTGTCGTTGCTGCCGTCGCGGGAGACCCTGCGGTGGAGTCACCGGCTGATGATGTCTCGGTTCGGCTGGGTGGTGTCGATTCGGCTGGTGACGTCGACGCGTGCTGTGCGGGATCGGTCGCCGTTGGTGTCGAGGGAGCCGCTGAGTCATCGGGAGCGGTGTCAGTGTCACCGGCCGACGGTGATGCGTCGGCTGTCCCCGGTGGCGTGTACACGTCGTCTGTACGAGCGATCGCCCGCTCAAGCGTCTTCTCACCGTAGGTACTGCCGTCAGCGTAGTGGACCTCGTCCCACTTGTCACGGGCCAGCCCCGACTGTCGAAACAGTCGATCCATTCGACCGCGATCCCGGCCCGTCCAGAAAGCAAGCAGCCGACACAGTGCCATGTCTGCCTCAGAGTGGCTCTCGTAGCCGCTGGTGTCACCTCCCCAGAGCCGACGAAACTTTGCACCGTTGGCAGCGGCTGTTGCCCGATTGAGTAGCTCCTCGTCTGAAAGCGCACCGACGCCGGCGGTGGCTGTCTCAGGTGCGGTGGTGTCATCGTTCGGGGATCGATCCGTGGTGGTACTGGGCGGCTCGCTGGACGACTCGGAAGCCACTTTCTCAGCGTGAAGCGACGCCACCGCTGCCGTCCGCTCGGCTACCGTTGCGGGTGTTTCTGCAAGTTGTGTGCCGGTTACAGTGAAAAATCGCGATCGGTCATACAGCTCAAGGTTGCCAGCGCGGTTGCGTCCCTCAGGGAGCGCCCCCGTGACGAGAATGTGATAGCCGGTTTCAGAGGGGCTCACTTCCGTGTACGAGTCGAGTTGGGTGATGATCTGGCTGGCCCACGCGGTCGGCTCGCCGGTGTCAGGATCGCGGCAGTCATCCAGATCGATCCCGATGAGCGGGTCATCTGTCGTAAACACAAACCCCAATCCATCGACTGGGGTTGATGTCACCGCCTTGCGGGCCGTCTGGAAGTCTCGCCACGTATCCGGATCCGTCGTCGACGCAAACTGCGTTGTGCCGGGAATAATCGGGACTTTGGTGTGCTTGTCCTCTCGCTGTTGGCTTCGCCAGCACACCCACTGGTCACGATCGACGAGCGCGTCCGGGAGGGTGTCGGCGGTCGGGGGAATTCCCATAGTGTACGCGTGACATGATCACACGGATCAGGCAAATAAATATCGCCAGAGACGCACTCACCGAGCATCTCGACGTCGGCGTCGACCACGTATTGTTGCGGGACGTCTATCGGGTCGTACTCGTGTATAGATCTTCGGGTCGCTCTGTACGATCGCATCTCGATCCGTCTCCCTGCCGTCTTTGGGTGGTCTTCCCGTCCGCAATAACACTGCAGACAACGGGTGACACTGTTGGGGTCACCACCCCGGAGAGACGCGATCGACACACACCGGCCAGGACGGCCGATCGCAATCGGCTGGTACGCTCTAAAAATCGCTCGACGGCGTCGAGAGTCGATCGATGCTGTTTCCGACAGCGCATCCGTGTCGTCGTCGACGACGGCGGTAACCTCTCTGATGGCCGACATCGAGATTCACCGGTATCACCCCCACTATTTCCAGGGTGATCGACAGAATTACGATCGACATCTCACAGCCGTGATGTATCTCGTGGCCCCGCGTTGTGCCCGAGTGGATCGTCGTCGACGACACGTACGGTGGACAGCACGGCGTACGATCGGGTGAGACGCAGATCGCTGCCGCCCTGCCGAGTCGCCTGTGGACGCAACATTGATCGGTGGGGGGTACCACCCCCGCTGTTACACATCTTCAAGAGTGATGTATTGCGGTCGGGGTGTCGGCTGAAACATCGGTGACGCGTGTCACTTGTTCGGTGCTCGGTGAGTGGGTGCGGTGTGGAACGCTGCCCGTTCGCTCTCGATGGTGTCGCCGGCGCCCGGAAGCGACGCCAGTTCTTGGGTGGCTGGGTCGAAGTCGATGACCCGTTTCTCGTTGGGCATCGCTGTGACCTGGATGCCGCGCCACTCGCCGTCGACGCCGATGAGCGCCTCAGCGAAGCCGGCATCCTCGTTGCCGGGCACCGCATCCTGGACGAACCGCATCTGTGCGTAGTTCAACCCGAATTCGGCGGCCCACGCCTCGTCCATCCCGTCGAGGCGATGGAACTGCTTGACGGCACACTGATCGAGGATGGCCTCGCTTTCGGCGTGCTCGAAGAACTCATCGACGGTTTGGGTGACCAGCCGGATAGACAGATCGTGATGCCGATGGTGACGGAACACGGTTTCAAGAAACGCCAGACTCGCAGCATCCTGCATGATGTAGCGTGCCTCATCGATGTAGAACACGACCTCTGTGTCCGATATCTTCGCTCGCTCGTACACCAGCGAGATGAGCAGCTGCATCGTCAGCGCCGTGCTGCTGTCGACGCTACCCTCCTGTTGGGCGAGATCGAGGTAGATGACCTTCTCGTCGTGGATGTCGAAGTCCGACGCTTGACCGAGATTGGCGTGGCGACCGCCCCCTTCGAAGGGGCGAAGCTGATCGAGTAGCCACGTTGCATCCTCTGTGATCTTCTCTGTCTCCTCGTCAGATCGGACGATGAACGCCTCAGGGTCGTCGATCATGTCCTCGAAGACATCCAGCATGTCGCGGATGGTCGGGCTCGGGTTGCTGTGCGTGGCAATGTCGTCCGTAATCCCCTGACGTTTGTAGGCACGCTTGAGCCCGAGTTCGAGCGTCGTCCGTCGATCCCCGAGTGAAATCCCCCGCAGTGCGAAGAAGTTCGTGAGGAAACTCATCGCGTCATCGAGTTTTTCGTTAAAGGGACTCGCGTCCTCACCCATCGCCCGCTGGACGTGTTCGGGGGTTTCGCGAATTTCTAGGGGATTTAGCCCGAGCGTTCCGCCGACCGTGATGCGTTTGGCGCCGAGAGCTTCGGCGACGCCGGCCCAGTTGTTCAGCGGTTCGAGGATGATTCCGATGCGGTCCTTGCTCTGCTCGATCGAGCGGATGAAGTTTTGCTTCGAGCTGAACGACTTCCCTGAGCCCGTGTCCCCGACCGTGAACATCGCATAGCCGTTCTCCCGGGCGAACGGATCGATGACGACCGGACTCTGGGTATCTTTGTGAATTCCGAATTCGACGCCACCCTCTTCGAGAATCGTCGCGTTGTGTGGTGAGGAAAGCATCGCGCCGACGGCGCCCCCGAGCGCGATCGATGTGCGTCCGAACACGTTCTTGCCGATGGGTGCGGCAGACTGGAGGGCGAGGTCTTGCCGGCAGATCGCCGTCTTCGGCGTGAGGTTCGCTGGATCATCACGGAGCGCACTGGTGACTGTCTGGACGGCATCTCGGAGGTCGTCTTTCTCGTCGGCCCGCACCGTCACGTACAGCCCTTGATCGAAGACACGCGCGCCGTTCTCGACGGCTTTGTAGGTCGCGGCGGCTTCGTTGGCGCGCTCTTGCAGGTAGGTACTCCGAACGCTCTGTTCGAGATCAGCATCCACCTGGAGATCATCAGCGATCTCTTGCAGTTCGTTCCGCGCCCGCTCCTGATTTTTTGGGGTGAGATGCGCCGTCAGGTCGAACTGGATATCGGTCAGCTCGAAAAGGTCGCTCAGATACCCGTCGTTCGGGTAGTCCGGGTACTCAGTGATGTACAGCGTCGTCGTCCACTGCTCGCCGACGCGTGCGGCTCGTGTGTCCCATTCGATGGCGGCCGGTGCGGTGATCGTCTTGTGTGATTCGGCGATGTCGTCGAGCAGTTGCCGTTCGGCCTTGCCGTCTTTGAGTGTCTCCTCGTCGAGGAGATCTGAGAATGCGACTTCCTCGTCGTCATCTTCGGAGTACCAGTCCCAGAGCCGTGTCCCACCGACGCCGAGAACAACCGCGATGCCGACGTAGAGGGCGGCGCCTTCAGCTGCGATCGGATTCGACAGCCACTCCACTAACTGGCCGACAGCCTCGCTACCCGACTGGAGGATTTGGTTATCCATTGTGCGCATCCTCCCGGCGCGAGTGACCCATAATTGCGTGGTCGCGCACGATACGCTCTGCGTCGTCATAGTCGTGCTCGCAGCCGTTCCAGAAGTCCATATTGAGGACGAACAGCTCGACCGTGCTGAGCCGGCGGGCAGACCACCCCGAGGCCTGTTGGATGAACTCGGTGCGCACGTCGGTGACACGACTGTCGAGTTTCTCGAACAGTTGGGCGCGGCGCTCAACGGCGGTGAGATTCTCGCGACGGGTGACAAACGGGGTGAACAGGAAGCCGATCACGGGGAACTGGGTAAGCTTCTCGGCGGGCGTCTCCTCATCGCGGAAGCGGTCATACACCTCCAGCGGGGTGACCTGGACGCCGATGTAGTAGCGAATCTGCTGGGTCCCCCGCTCGCGCATCTCTTTGGGGCGCGTCTCTCGGTACTCCTCAAGGAGTTCTTTGAAAACCGGGTTCGCTGTGACGTCTTCGTCGTGGAGCCGGTCCTCGATAGTTTCGGTGATCTGTTCGACCGGGAACGAACGAGTTGTCGCGTGGAGTTTGAGCTTTGCGTCCAGTTCCGTGTTGGCAAACGCTTCGCCGGCGTCTTGGAGCTGGGCCCAGTCATCGGACATCGCGAAGTCCATGTTGTCCGGGTCGATCTCGATGAACGCCTCCATCCCCCCGTCGGCACGTTGGATCGCCCCAGCACCTGGCCACGCCCGTTCGATATTCGTGAGGTCTTGGGTCCGCTCGTCAGGTGTAAACGGCGTGTAGTTTGCGAGGCCGCCTGCATTCCGGTCTGTTTCGGTGGGACTCTCGTCAGCGTGCTCGGGGGCACTAAACGTGATCTGTGGTCGCATAGCGTATCGCGAGACGTCTTTCGTCCACGTCCACGCGTTCACGTGGGTTGGCGAGACGTAGACGATTGCGACGCCGAGCCCGAGCCCGCCGGCAACAAACGGAAGCGCAAGCGACTCGACGCCGGCGATTCCGGCGACGAAGAGCCCGACGATCGGAAAGGCGATGAGGACGCCCACGTCGCCCTCCTCGATGTTAAGGTACGGAATGTGGCTCTCCTCACCGAACTGATTCATGATGCGCCGTGCAGCTGCGTCTGGGTCTAGTGACATTGTTACTGGATCCCTCGATCAAACTCCATTCCGCGGGCCGTGGTCTGTGACGCTCCCGTGGTGTCTATCTTTTCACAAGGAGAGAATCCCGCCGTTTACGGCGGGCGTGAATCCGACACTTGCTGACCAGTCCACCGATGACACTCTGGCCGGATATTCCACGGCAATCCACAACTATTAAGTAACTGGTTCTACATAGGCTATATGCGGCAGAAGATAACTCCGAGTCCTCACGGAGAGGATAGGAGTAACGGCTGTGTGGCACAGCCATCGGTACACTTGTTCGACCGCGAGAGCGGGACGGTTCGCCCGAGAGAACAGGTTGTATCGTAAACCAGTAAATATCCCACCTGCGGTACGGGAAGCCCCGGCGTTTACGCCGGGGAGGATGTCACTGGGTCGTTTTCGGTGCGTCGATACGACGGTGTGTCGCCGTCGTCGCGGTGGCCACCGCGCGCGGCCGCTTTCTGTGCAAGCGCGTGTCCTGCGGCGGCTTTCGGCCCCCATCGGGCGGCCGTCGTCGCGACGCCGACGCCGCCGACGTACGCACCGGCAGCCACGCCGCCGACAAGCGTCGCCCCCTTTGTCGCGCCACCGAGGACTTTTGCCGTCAGTGGGGTCGCGAATTTGAACGTCTTCCACGAGATGTAGAGCGCGATGACCGGAAGTGAGACTGCGACCAGATACCGCAAAAAGGGGGTACTCGGGGAGATTGCGTTCTGAGAATACAGAAGGTCGTATCCCTTGAACACTACCGCTGCCGGGAGAGGCAGGATGGCTAATGGAACAAATCGCTTACTGAACCCCATTGCGATATCGGAGAGGACGGGGATGTTTCCATATGCGAGAGCGAACCCAATCGGCATCCCATATACGAAGACGTACAGCAGGACCTCACGAATGTAGTAGAGTGCCTCCAACGCCCACATTGAGAGTCCTCCAATGAGAGCAAAGACGAGCGAAAGCCCGGGGTTGCTGAGCGAGACCTCTAAGAAGTTGAGCATCGCATCACTCAGAGAGTCCAAACTCGGCATCAGGGCGATGGTGAATCCGTCTACGATGTAGAGACCAAGGATACTCACCCAGTACCAGGTGATGATCAGGAATGCACCGACCCAGGCGGTTTTCTTGGTGCGTCTGGCCTCGTATGCGCTTCCGATATTGAAGATTCGGACTGTGTGACGGCCTTGGACGCACATCACGAGGAGAAGTAGTGAGATCAACATGATCTCACCACCGACCAGTGTATCCTGAATCACAGGCCAAGGAGCGTTATTGGGATTGCCAAAGACAAATGCACCATCGGTCTCTGGTGTAGGTGTCCCGAATATCTCCTCGGAGAGGATTTCGTAGCCTGATCGCAGCCCGTCCATGAAGAGGCTGATTACCCAATCGACGACCTCTTTGAACCCCTCCAGAACGATGTCGATTAGATTTACCATGATTAGTCCTCGTTGATGGAAATTTCGCAGGTATTGGATTCTTGAGACGCTGAATACTGGATACCGTACGTTTTGATGGTTCGATCTCTTCCAACTCGGGTTTCGAGAATGAGGTCGTACTCACCAGTCTTCGACTCCTCCGAACAGGACGTTCCCGCTCCCGGAACGAATGCGAAGGGTGAACGTGAACTGTATATCGTAACTCGTTCTCCGGGGAAGATTGTGACCTGTTTAACTTCCGAATCTGATCCAGGGTCGTGACATCCTCCTCGCCGTAAACGGCGAGGCTTCCCCCGCACGAGGAAACCCGGCCCGTTACCGAGCAGGTTTCAGGACCTTCTCTCCCGAGGTCGGTGGGACGGGTTTCGTCCCTCGCTCGGGAGCGTCCTGTGGCGCTGTCACGGGCGCTCCCACCCGCGAGCGAGTCATCGACGCCCGGTTTCTCGGGGCGTCTCTCTCTCAAGCGGTCATGCCTCACGGCACGGTCGGTTCGGTCACACTTCCCCGACCCGTAGGCCGGGTTCCCGTGCTGACGAACGACGCGAACCCCGCAGTCGGTTGCAGAACCGACCCGTGGGAACCGACGCCCGGAAATACTCGGGACGCTAGTTTCAGCGCGTCTCGTACTCCCGCGCAAGTGCCGAGAGCCGACGCAACCCTTGCCAACGTGTACGAGACGGCGTGTACTAAGCATTTGGGTTTCGGTGAGCAATCGTCGGCGGTTGCTCAGCACCGTGTCGGATTCACGCCCGCCGTGAACGGCGGGATTCTCTCCTTGAATCAAGATAGCGACCGGTGGGTGTTGCACGTCGCTGCGAACTACGAAGTCGAGCCAGACCACTCGTGTTCGTGTGAGAGTGACGAGGTGACTCCGGTAGGGTTCGACGTTGGTGAATCCAAACTCTTGGTGGGCTGTGCCTTCCGAGACAACACACCCATTGACCCGTTGTTCGTGGATGGTGGTCGCGTCCGACACCTCCGACAGAGGCAAGAAAGTGCCGAAGACCGCTTGAAACAACGCTACGCGTCGAACCTCTTAGACAACCTCGTGTGGGGTCGGTGGCAAGACGCCATCGAAGACGAAATCGAGAAAGCCTCTGCGCAGGCCGTTGAGTACGCGTCCCAGTTCGAGAACCCGGTCATCGTCCTTGAATACCTCGACGGTATCACTGACGAGGACATCGGAAAGTATTGGAATCGACGCCTCGGCAAATGGCTGTTCTCTCGATTGCAGTCGCGTATTGAGGAGAAGGCAACGGAGCGCGGTATTCCTGTGGAGTACGTGTCTCCGCATTACACGTCGAAGACGTGTCACGCGTGTCAGCACCTCGGATACAGGCCGCATCAAGGGACGTTCAAGTGTACGAATGAGGCGTGCTGGGTGTCGGAGTACCAAGCAGATTTGAATGCAGCGGCGAACATAGCCAATCGGCTAAATCCGTGGGGAGAGAGCCTGCCTTGGAAATCGGCAGGCGATGACTCGCTTCGGAGCGGGGGCCAGTGGCAGGCCCACGAAGACACGTCACCGAGTGAGGGACTCCCGTCTGAGAAGCGGGCTTCCGATGACAAGGTTTCGTCTAGCTCACCAACGGTGGGAGCGGGGGCGAAGCCCGAGACCGGTGACGCGCACACGTCTTGAAACCTCAATCCAGTACATTTGCTGGTATTCCACCTGCGGTGGAAGCCCCGCCGTTCACGGCGGGCGAGGATGTCACGTCGAGTGTTCCTTGAGCATGCGTACCTCTCGTGGGAACGCGACGCCCTCAAAATCCATTACCACGCGAATAACAAGTTCGAGAGGGACGTTAAACGCGTACTCGTAGTACTGGCCGCCGGCACGTCCCTCGTTCCGCGCATGTCTATCGAGAATTCCGAGTATCGCGAGATCGGCAAGGTGATCGTGCATCCGTCGGCGAACGAGCGGATCCACGTCGGAGTGTTCCGCGATGCGTCGATACAGCGGGAATACGTCGCGGATTCTCGCGGGCGTCTCGTCTTCGAGGGCCAGTTGGAGTGATGCGACCAGCGAGAGGTGGTGGCCGTGTTTCGTGAGCCCGCGCATCCCGTGTTCGATCTGGCTCTGCTCAAGTGCCTCTTTAGCGCGATACCCCTCGAAGGAGTGGACCAGACACACACCACTCTTGCGAGTGAAGTCCGGATGAATGGTCCCCGATGAATTGTCGTTCCTATCACTATCTGATGTTCCTCCTCTCCACTGTTCAGATTCTTTCGTGTTAGTCACACAGCACCCCTGCGAGTGAAGACAGCAGCAGCTGTGGTGTGGGACACTGTTTGAACTATTGTAACTAACCCACATTACTGGATCCGCTTTACTTATCCGTGTCGTTCATGCTTCACTTGCAACGGTGGGGTGTCACATTCACTAGCCGTGATCTGGTGTCGTATACGATATGGTACAGAACAGAAAATCACCACCAGACGAGAGACTTGCGTTACTTCTGTCACCCCTTTCACTTGCAAAGGTGGTGTGTCTGAATGAGGAAGATAACGGGTCATGACGTTCAGTTGTAACACATGAATATGTGGTTTTATATACTACTGTGAGGATGTGTAGGTATGCGACGGTTTGAGCGGAAACAGAACGTTTTCGCCAACAAAGACGCCCTCGGCGAGTCTTACCAGCCCGATCAGATCGAAGAGCGGGATGAAGAGATTGAGGAGTACATGCATGCTCTTCAACCGATCATCGACGGTTGGGAACCGAACAACGTGTTCGTATACGGCAACACAGGTGTGGGAAAAACGGCGGTGACGGAGTTCCTCCTCGATCAGCTTCAATCAGACGTTACAGCGTACGACGATATCGAGCTCTCGGTCATTTTCCTCAATTGCAAGACGCTCAATTCATCGTATCAAGTCGCTGTCGAACTCGTGAACAAACTTAGACAACCAGGCAACGAGATCAGTTCAACCGGTTACCCGCAACAAACGGTGTTCAACAAGTTGTTCGATGAACTCGAGGCGATCGGCGGAACGGTCCTCCTCGTGTTAGACGAGATCGACTCCATCGGTAAGCGGGACGAGCTGCTCTATGAACTCCCACGAGCGCGAGCACACGACAATCTCGAAGAGACGAAGATCGGTGTTCTCGGAATCAGCAACGACTTCAAATTTCGCGACGAGTTAGATCCTCGCGTCCAAGACACGCTGTGTGAACGCGAGCTACAGTTCCCCCCGTACGATGCGCCTGAGTTGGAAAATATTCTTCAGAGCCGGGCAGATGTCGCGATCCGTGAGGGGTCAGTTGCTGACGGTGTCTTGGGATTCTGTGCCGCGCTCGCCGCTCGCGATAGCGGAAGCGCGCGGCAGGCGCTCGATCTGCTTCGGCTGGCCGGAGAAGTCGCTGAGAGCGAAGACGCAACGTGCATCGAGTTGGAACACGCGGAACAGGCGCGATCGAGACTTGAACGCGAACGAGTCGAAGAGGGAATGCGAGAGCTGACGACACACGGACGACTGGCGTTGCTTGCTGTCGTGTCGAAAACCGCCAAACAAGAAACGCCGTGTCGAACTCGGGCCGTATACGACGAATACGCATCCCTCTGTGAGTCCGCCGGGACAGACACACTTGCACAGCGATCGGTACACAACCACCTCGCGGACCTGCGGATGTTGGGAATACTCTCTGCTTCCGAGAACCGGAGCGGCTCTCGCGGGAACTACTACAGCTACGAACTGAACGTTCCGTTCACGAGCGCGATCGAAGCGATGTCTGACGTGCTTCGACTTTCACCCGAGATCGAAACGATTCGCGAGATTGGGTTGATGAACGATATTACTTGATTCGACAGGCCACGCCGATGGGGGCGTCGCATGACCGCGCTTCACTTGCAAAAGTGGTGTGTCTCCGTCCCAGTGATGAGGTACCGAGATTGTCGCTACGAGTCGACAGTCACCTCGTCTGCTTCTACGGAATTCTCTTCTTCATCGGCGTCAGAGCTTGCCGGTAGTTCGTTGAGTTGCTCTTCGGCGCGATCGCGGTCCTTGGGGTAGCCCACGTCGATCCACCGGGTGACGCGGTCACCCGAGATCCCACTCACAAGCTCACCGTGACCGCCGGCCGGCGATCCGGATTGCGTTGATGGTACAGCCGGGCTGGATGAGGAGATCGATCGGGTCCGCCCGGAAATCGGTGTAGTGGGATTTGACCGCAGAACGCGTCATCTCGTAGAAACCATGTTGGCTCTCGGACCTGAACGGTCTGTTCACCCAAGAAGAATGGCCACCCATGTTCGGAACAAGCGATCTATGCGGCCCGGTCGACAAGCCGTTGGTGGCGACGTGTCCCTGCAGCTGTTCGCGTTCTCATGTCGCCACTGAGAGGGGACGGCCGATCGACAAGCCGCAGTATCTGGCGGAGGGCGTTAGGAAACAGGAAAAGATGGGATCTGCTACCGTATCTGTCTGTGGTGATCTCGATTGTGGCTGTGCGCGCAGCGACCGTTGGGAGCAAGCACGGAGCGGTGGGTGGGGTGTGGCTGGATGGTGCAGACACACCGATCGCCCAGTCGCATCGAGCTGGAGGCTCACAGCAGACGTTGCTGAGCTGTCTGGACGGAGGTAAAATTCGCCCTCGACGCCTAGCTCTCTCGGTCTGTTAGAGGTGATTCAGATCGGCGTCGGCCAGCGTCACGGCCGTGACGGGCTCGCCGTCGACGCGGAGCTCGCGTAGGCGCTCGGTCCCGACGTAGCGCATCTCGCCGTCCACCGATTCGCGCTCGACGAGGAGCGCGTTCCAGGGCGCATGCGGGGCGCGCTGGTAGTCGTGCTCACGACGGATGCCGTCGGCGCCGACGAACTCGATCGTCGGGAGGTCACTCCCCATCGACTGCCTCCTCGTCCCCGTCGCCGACGTCCTCCACTTCGAGACCCTCGGGCAGCGTACCGTTCTCCTCGGCGAGCCGCAGCTGTGCGGCCACGGCGTTCGCGTGCGCGTTGTCGTCGTCAGTCATCGGGTCGCCACTATGGCCTACTGGTCGATCGATTGACGCGTCCGGTTCAAGTGTCCATCGGTTGCCACTCGTCAACATCTCGATAGTCGACACCATCTCGGCGCCGAAATCGGGCGTCTGCGGGTGGCTGCTCCCGCGCGTCACGGTGAGTTCGACGTAGTCCGCCTCGACACAATCGACGACCGTCATTGGCTTCGTGAGGGCGCGGGCGGCGCGCTCGTCGAACGTGCCCGGACCAGTCGCCGCGTCGCCGGCGCTACTCATCAGCAGCCACCTCGTACGAACTCGCAAGGTCGCCGTCGACGAGGTCGTCACGGCGCTCGCGCTGCTCGCGAACACGCCGGTCGGCACGTTCACACGCGCGCTTGTCGGTTGGGTGCGGCATCAGGCGCTCGCCTCACAGACCGCGGACTCATTCGCACTCGCGTCGACGCGCTCGACGTCCACCTCTCGGCCCTTCGAGAGGTTGCCGCCCTCACACGCGATGATCTGCTCGCGCTCTTCGAGGACGACCGATGCGTGGTCCTCACCGAGGCGCTTGCAAACGGGTGTGAGCACGACGTCGACGGCACCGTCCCACTCGCCGCGGACGCGGACGAGCGGCGTAACGAGTTCCTGCTCGCCCAGCTGTTGGTGACGCTCCCCGAGGCCGACGACCGTCAGCGGGCGAGTGCGGTCGCCGAACAGGACGCAGTCGCCCCGCCGGAGGTCACGTAGGTCAGTAATCTGTTCCGTGTCGGTGCGCTTATCAGCGCGTGAGTGGTGATCGTTCATGCTGTCGTTAGTGGACAGCGCGGTCGTCGGCGTTGTCGCGCCGGCGGCCAGACCGTTTCTGACCGCGTCCCGCGCTTCCTACTAGTTAGTATATTTGCTAACCACTTATAGGTTAGCATTTGCGCTAACTATTAGTAGATACGCTAAGCAATGTCCTGTAGGGGTTAGCAAATACTACAATGGAAAGGCCTGGAACACGAGGTATGGCGAAGACTCGCGCGCTCCTCACAGAGACGGAGCGCGAGCAGATCGCAGGCGAGCATGGAGACTCTCGAAAGTATCAAGCAACTTCCCGGGTCCGAGGGCGGATTCAGGAAGAGCTCGAAAGTGACGTGGAGATCCTCAAAAAGTACCACCCAGACCTGCTCGACGAACTCCGCGAGGTTGTCTGCGAGGAGGTTGATGAACACGGCTGAACGGCGCGCGCCCCAACTGCAGTGGCCCGACGGGTATCCCCGCACGCCCGCCGGTGAGCGTGAGCCCTACCCAGGCAACATCTCGCTCACGCGCAAGGAATCGTTCGAGTCGATCGTCGACGAGCTCGAACGCTGGGGTGCGACCGACGTCCGGATCTCCACCGCGAGCACGCACTACAAGGACCGCCGAACATCCCGCACCAACACGACAAGCCCGCCGGCGTCGGCGCCGCCGTCCGCTTCCGACGCGAGGACCGTCCCGCCACCGAGGGCTACGCGATCGCGTGCGACCGTTGGGAGACCCAGTTGGAGAACGCACGGGGGACCAGTCTGTACGCGTGGCGGAAACGCCTCGCCGAGCGGTATGGCGTCACGACTGCAGACTCGGAGTTCGAGACCGCCCGGTTGCCGCCCGGAGATGAGGACGAGTCGGTGGTCGTCGCCGGCGGACGTGTCGAGACGCCACCTGCACACGAGGTGTCGGAGTTGAAGCGAGCTCGCGACCAGCTGCTCGACGCGTAGCGTCTCACTGTTTCCGGTCAGGGTTATTCGCGATCTCCACGAGCGGCGGCTCTCAAACTGGTTGTGGTAGTAACGTGCCGGCGACAACCCAACCATGACCGCATCGATGCCAAGTCGGAATGCGGGATCACAATCGCGTGCCTCTGCACGGTGTCGCCGGCGTCAGCACGTCTACGCCGCAGTATGAGTGACATCCTCCCCGGCGTGAACGCCGGGGCTTCCCGTACCGCAGGTGGGATATTTGCTGGTCTACGACACGGCTTGTTCTCTCGTGTGAAACGTCCCGCTCTCGCGGTCGAACAAGTATGTCGATGGCTGTGCCACACAGCCGTTACTCCTATCCTCACCGTGAGGACTCGGAGTTATCTTCTGCCGCATGTTCTCCGCCCCGTTGCAATCCGCGTTCCCAACCAAACCGCACGACGAGCAGACGTACAACCCACGCTCGACACGGTTCTCCTTCGTGTCGTCACCACAGTTCGAGCAGGTCTTTGAGGTGTTCCACTCGTTCTCCTTCAACACCTCGACACCGTGAATCTCGCCTTTGTACGCGAGGTACTGGTAGATGCGGTCGAACGCCCACGAGTGTAACTTCTTGTTCCCAGTTTTGCCCCAGTCTGAATCTCGCACGTCTTCGGGCCAACTCACCGCGAGTGTACCAACACCGCGTTCGACACACTCTGTGATGATGGTGTCTGAGAGGACGTGGTAGAAGTGTGTTTCGCGGTCAGCGAGTTTCCGACGCGCCCACATCGACTTCTCCGAGGGGCCGTTCTCACCTTCGGTGTCGTACTCGGCTCGTTTGAAGTAGTGCTTGTCTTCTTTGAGCGAGTTACCGGGGTAGAGAACGTATTCGTCCGGGAACGCGACCGTGGCGATGTTCTTGATGCCAAGGTCAATCCCCGCCACTTCGTCGCCTGCGGAGTCGTTCGTTTCGAGTTCGACTTTGCAGACGAAGTGCAGTTCCCACTCGTCGCCGTTCCAGACGGCGCGAACGTTCTGCACTCGGTTGACTTCAGAGAGGTCAATGTCAGGGCGCGTCTGGTACTCGCAGAGCAGGAAGTCCGACCAGTATTCTTTCAGGTTCGAGCCTTTCGAGAGCCGGACGCGGTTGTTCTCGGGGTCGTGTTTGAATCCGTCTTCTTTGAATGTCACCGTGGAACGCGGTCGGGTGTCACCGTGTTTGCGGTAGCCGGGCGGATTCGCCTCACTGGACTTGTGCCGTAAGTCGAACCACGACTGGAAAGCGTCAGAAAGTTCTTCAATGACTTTCTGACTGGATTGCGCGTTCAAATCTTTCCAGCACGACTGATTCTTCATACACGATTTCAGAACACTACCGTTCGGGATCTCACCGGTTGCGTCCCAGATACGGTCGGCTGTCCATCGTGCGACGTTCCAGATTTTCGAGGCGGAATCCCCGAGCGAATCCAGACCATCACAGATCTGTTGGTGGTTCTGGATAGAACCAACGTAGGTGCGCGTGACGGTGAGATTCGCCATACATAGCCTATGTAGAACCAGTTACTTAATAGTTGTGGATTACCGTGGAATATCCGGCCAGAGTGTCATCGGTGGACTGGTCAGCAAGTGTCGGATCCACGCCCGCCGTAAACGGCGGGATTCTCTCCTTGTGAAAAGATAGCAGAAGTAGGGCGGAGGGATTCAGTGAACTGAAGAACAATAGACAAAGTCACTGAAACAGTCGCAATAGACATAATAGGTGAAATAGGTGGAGTAGGTGAGCAAGTCAGAAAAGAACAAAAATGCGGGATAGGCGAAGTAGAATCAGTAGCTACACCACACAGAACATATTCAATAGAAATAATCTGTGTACTCGCTTCAATCCCTGTAGATTAGAAAACAGAGAACTATTTTCACAATTGGTTTTCAATACTTTTCGGAAGATCGAATCGGAGCGAGGGATGATCGTAGTCACGGTCGTCCACCCAGTGATCTGATTGCCCCTCATATGGATCGATGAACGCATTCCGAACCCGGCCTTCGTGTTCTTTCACAATACTGGTCATGCGGTCAATCTCGGATTGATTCCACAAACGAAGCGACCGGCCTTCCTCAGTGACTTGCGTTGCCTGTACAACAGATACCTGGAGAACATGCCCCGACACCACCGTCTTGTTCAAGGGATCCAGTAACAACCCAAAGAACGTGTCTGCGTCCGCGATCTCGTTCACCATCATCACCAAATGCGACGGGAGCTGCTCCGGCGCGCTTCGAGGCTGTTCATACTCCGGCTTCCCGAAATTATAATTCTCAACTAATCTGGGCTTCCCATCGAAACAAGCTTTGATAACGCGACTCTTGAACACACCTTTCGCTTTCCGTGGATCACGGTTCTGATCCAAGAAATTCGAAGAGGCATCGTAATCCCTCGGAGACGGAGTGAATGCTACGAGATCGAAATTCTCCGGGTGATATGGATCGTGAGTTGCTTCCTTGGCGCTTGATTTGGGTTGGGAGTCGACGTCGTCTGAACTGTGGAATTGGAAGTCAGGCGATGCACTGATCGTCGCCCTTGACGCGAGCGAAACTCCGACAACTGTCCCGACGCTTCAATGTCCAACAGAAGCCCAGAAAGAACTGCGCGATATCGCAGTAGAGCAACGCCAAGAGCGCCGACAAAAACTCGCGGAGATGTCTGAGTAATACACATTTCCAGAGATGGGTGATTGTCTGTTCTTGCTTCGCAGGCAATCCCATCTACTTTACTCCACCAACTAATACAAGTTTAGTTGTGTTACGTCAATCTGATTGGGAAAATTTTATGTGGGTGCCGCTGGCACCAGATATTGTGGCTGAAAGCGATAGCCCCCACATATGGGGTTAAGGAGCTGGAGGGACAACTAGTGACAACGATGAACTGCCCGGACTGCGGGGACGAGCAAACACGCGTCATCGATACCGAGACCAGCGCCGACGGAACCTCCGTCCGGCGGCGCCGTGAGTGTCAACGCTGTTCGTTCCGCTTTACGACCTACGAACGTCCGGAGTGGGACTCCCTCCAGGTGAAGAAACGCAACGGAACCATCGAGCCATTCAACCGTACGAAGCTTCGTGCAGGGATCGAACGAGCCGTAGAGAAGCGTGACGTGTCCGAGACAACGGTGACGACTCTCGTCGACGACATTGAGAGCGCGCTTCAAGACCGAGAGACACGTCTCGTCTCTTCGAGTCTCATCGGTGAACTTGTCTCTGATCGGTTGCGTGACCTCGACAAAGTCGCGTACATTCGGTTCGTCTCCGTGTACAAGGCGTTCTCGGAACCCCAGGAGTTCCTCCGCGAACTCGATGCAGTCTTGAACGCAGAAATAGACGACTTCGAAGCCCCGAACGACTCACAATGACACACACAGATCAAACGGATGTTCGGTCACTCCTCGACCGGATGAGCATAGACCACGAACAGACGTACAGAAAGCGACACGGGTGCATTCGAGCGCACCGAACCAAGAACGACGGAAATAGAAGCCAACCAACAGCGGACGTTTCCTCCCGGGTACGTCCCAATGACTGAAAATAAAACCACAGGTGGTGATACAGCGACTGACATCTTCTCGGAACGAACACAGCTCAAACCGTATGAATACAATGATTTCCTTGATTACAAGGATGCGATACGGAACAGCTACTGGGTTCACACGGAGTTCAACTTCTCGGGAGATGTTCAAGACTTCAAGGTCAACACAACTCCGGCCGAGAAGACCGTTATCAAACGGACGATGTTGGCTATCGCACAGATCGAGGTGCAGGTGAAGACATTCTGGTCAGATATCTACGAAGAGATGCCCAAAGCAGAAATAGGCAGTGTCGGCATGACCTTCGCAGAGAGTGAAGTGCGACACATGGACGCCTACAGTCATCTACTCGATGTGTTGGGGATTACAGGAGATTTCGAAGAAGTTACTGAAGTCCCGGCTGTAAAAGACAGAATCGAGTATCTTGACGAATGCCTTGAGCGTGGTCAAAGTGATGATACAAAAGGGTATGTGATGAGCATCCTTCTGTTCAGTATGTTCGTTGAACACGTCTCACTGTTCAGCCAATTCCTTATCATGACAAGCTTCGACAAGTATGAGAAGAAATTCAAAGGAATTGCGAACGCTGTTGAGGCGACCAGCAAGGAAGAACAGATTCACGGACTGTTCGGAGTAGAACTGGTTGACACGATCAGAGAAGAGAACCCAGGCCTGTTCGATGATGAATTCGAAGCAGAGATTCGAGAAGCATGTCGGCGGGCTTACGAGGCAGAGATGGGTATGCTCGACTGGATTTTTGGAGAGGGAGAACTCCAATTTCTACCGCGAGAGTATGTAAATGAGTTCTTAAAAGACCGATTCAATCAGAGTCTAGAGAATGTCGGAGTATATCCAATGTTCGAAACAGATGATGACCTACTTGACGAGACTCGCTGGTTCGATGAGGATATCATGATGACGAAGGACAATGATTTCTTCAGCAAGCGATCGACCACATACAACAAACACACGCAGAGCGTTACAGCCAAGGAGATGTTCTAACAATGGCACAAGCAGAACTCACACAAGTCAGAGAACAGCACAAAGAACCCTTCTACTGGTTGAACGAGGACAGCAAAGAGTTCCTCAGAGAAGGATACCTGATTGAAGGGGTCGAACCGAAGGAAAGGATCAGACAGATAGCAGAGAACGCTGAAGAGATCCTGGATGAAGAGGGCTTCGCAGACAGGTTTTACGACTACATGAGTAGAGGGTTCTACAGTCTCGCAAGCCCAGTCTGGGCGAACTTTGGACTGGACAGTGGCCTCCCTATCAGCTGCTTCGGCAGCTACATGGAAGACAACATGGAGAGTATTCTCTACACCCACGCCGAAGTGGGTGAAATGACTAAGTTGGGCGGAGGTACAAGCGGATACTTCGGTGACATCCGGCCACGAGGCAGCCCAATAACGAACAACGGTAAGAGTAATGGGAGTTACAGTTTCACAGAACTGTTCGACACTGCTATCAATGTGGTGAGTCAGGGCGAAACTCGAAGAGGTCAGTTTGCAGGATATATCGATGTTGAACATGATGACCTCGAAGAATGGCTCAACATCAAGACCGAGGGTGATCCGGTACAGGATATTTTTTACGGTGTCATCATCGGTGATGAGTGGTTCCAAGAAATGGTCGATGGTGATGAGGAAAAGAGAGAGACGTGGGCAAAGATCATCGAGACACGAATCAATATCGGCGTCCCCTATATCATCTTCAGAGACAACATGAATGAGGGGAAGCCACAGGTCTACAAGGACAAGGACTACGAAATAAATGCATCCAACCTGTGTACCGAGATAGCACTACCAGCCACACCGGATGAGAGTTTCGTCTGCTGTCTCTCAAGTATGAATGCTCTCCACTACGACGAGTGGAAGGACACGGATGCAGTTGAAACTCTGACGCGCTTCCTCGACGCCGTGATGGAGGAGTTCATTCAGAAGGCAGAGGGGACGCAGTTCATGGAGCGCGCTGTGCGATTCGCCAAGCGTCACCGTGCAGTAGGAATCGGCGTGCTCGGTTGGCACAGTTACCTCCAGAGCAATATGATCCCGTTCGACAGCATGGAGGCAATGCAGGAGAACGAACAGATATTCCGGACGATTAGAGAGAAAAGTTACGAGGCGAGCGAAGAGCTAGCCGATGAGTTCGGCGAACCGGAGATGCTCGAAGGATACGGTCGGCGTAACACGACGACGATGAGTGTAGCCCCGACGAAATCAAGCAGTGTCATTCTGGGCCAAGTCAGTCCGAGCATCGAGCCACTGAAGTCGAACTACTTCGTCCGCGACGGTGCGAAGCTGAAGTCGACGCAGAAGAACCGGTTCCTTGAGGCGATACTGAAAGAGCGAGGCAGAGACGGGCGCGAGGTCTGGGACAGCATCGCACAGAACGACGGGAGCGTGCAACACCTCGACTGCCTGACCGACGAGGAGAAGGAGGTGTTCAAAACCTTCGCCGAGATCCCACAGATGGCGATCATCAACCAGGCAGCGCAGCGGCAGAAACACATCGATCAGGCACAGAGCCTGAACGTCTCGATTGATCCGAGCGAAGTGAGCGTCAAGGAGATCAACCAACTCTACATCGAGGCTTGGAAGAAAGGGGTGAAGAGTCTCTACTACCAACATAGCGTGAACGCTGCACAGAAGTTCAGCCGAGACATCCTCGAATGCAAGGCCTGTGAGAGCTGATCTCCCATCGGCCGGTATGATTGAGTGGTCCATGTAAACTACGCCACTCTACCCCTCGGCGTGTGCGTGCCTCGGTCCTTGATGGCTTCGGCGTGGATTTCATCAAACAGATTTGTCGGAGAATCCCAGGGTGTGGACCGACGAGTTCGGCGACGAGGTAGTCGACCTGATCACCGAAGCGGTCGAGCTAGAGAAAATTACACCTACGAGGCGTGTCCTGACGAAATACTTGGCATGGGTACCGAGCAGTTCGCCGAGTACGTCGAACACATTGCCGACCGGCGCCTTGGACGACTAGACTTACCGGAACAGTACGGGACTGACAATCCGTTCCCGTGGATGTCCGAGTAAGTCAACCTGAACAAGCAAGAGAATCCCTTCGAGACGCAGGTGACCGAATACCAGATCGGGGGTAGCCTCGACTGGTAGCATCCGACCGTGTTCCGCATAGCAACGTGGTCCCCTAGCTGTCTCCGAAGCATAGCTGTATCTCCTGACTGAGGAGACCTTACAGCGTCTCTCGGACGGAATATTCTCGACTAATGCCATCAACAGAGCAATCGCGACGAGATGTCTTTCGAACTATCGCACAGTTACAGCACGTCGAATGGCCTACATACGGGTCGACACCGCTGTACGACCGCAGTTCGGTATCTGCTCTCCAATCGGACATTCGAACCGTCGCCAGAGTCTGGTTCGAACACGACGTCCACGACTCGATTGCGGAGTTCGTCTCGCAGTACCCACTGAAATACGTCGATTTCGGGCCGCATGACGAGTATTCTGGCTCCACGCGGTATCAGATGCCGCAGTTGGTCCGGTTGTTCTTGCTCAAAGAGATCCACGGTTGGGACCACGAAACGGCACTCTTGACGTTCCTTCGACAGCGACCGGAACTCCGTTGCGATCTCGGTTTCGAGCGTATGCCGGATCAATCGACTCTATGGCGCAGTTGGCACCAGCGATTCACGACCGAACTCCGCGAGACAATCGAAACGGCGGCTCGAACGATCCTGATCAAGGCCCAGGATGCGGGTCTCATAGTTCCACGAGAACCAGACCGAAAGCTCAGCTATCGAAACGATGATCAAGATGACTCAGCACCGGACGATCAGACCGTTCTGAAGCGGGCCAAGAAAATCACCAACCACTTCAGTCGTATCGTCTTCCCTGCATTCTCACTGAATCGCGGTGAGGGATGTGAGATCCACGAGAACGCCTACTGGGGCTTGCAGACCTATCTCGGGCTCCGTGAGAACTTGGCTGCCAACGAGGGTGCTCGGAGCTTCATTTACGAGTCAACGCGAGAGCGGACACCACTCGGACACGCTCACCGTGACCACATTCGCGGTCTTTCGATACCAGCGGTTCGGGAGATGTACCGAGAGGCCGTCGATCGGCTGCTGGAAGAGGTTGCAGGGACTGAGGAGTTCTTTCGAGCTGGAATCGTCGCGATCGACATCACCGAAGCCGATCCGTTCACGGGCGACCGAACGGGCCACGAAGACGAGATCATCGGGACGAAAGAGCAGACCGACGAGTACGCCTATCAGTGGGCGACGGTCCAGTTGGTCGGGAACGCCGTCCCAATCGTGCTGGACGCGCGCCCGGTACGGAAAGGAGAGTCACGAAAGGAGATCGTCGAGGACCTGCTGAATTCGGCTGAGGACCTCGTTCATGTCGATAACGTCCTGATGGACCGGGAGTTCGATAGCCAACACGTTCTGGAGATGCTCAGCCAGCGCGGGCTTTCCTACGTCGTTCCGAAACGGATGCAGACCAGCGAGAAAGCTCAGGCCAAGCGGTTGCTCCGGCGTGACCGAGACCGATACGAGACCGACCGGAAGCTGCATCTCGGAAAGAACGAGTGGCACCAGACGACGCTAATCTACCACCGCAAAGAGAACGCTGAGCACGACGACCATCGACAGTATTCAGTGTTCATGACGAATTGCGGGAGTGGTCACCTCACGGAGTACGGCTATCGCTGGGAGATCGAGAGCGGATACCGGTCGATTAAGCGGTTCATGGCTGCGACGACGTCGAAGGATTTCGGGCTTCGCTTCTTCTACTTCGCGTTTGCGTGTCTGCTCTACTCGATCTGGCGGGCTGTCGATCTACTCGTCCAAGTCGAGTTGACCGGTGAATACGAGCACTCGCCCATTGTGACGGCCGACAATACGCTCACGCTGTTGAAGAAGGAGACCGGAATCGGATAGAGCGATACTCTGTCTGGGGCAATGCGGATTCTTGAGTGGCAACGCTGTCGGGAATTTCGGAAATTCACCGATCTGGTCGGTAGTACGACACGAGAAGATCCTCGAGAGAGGATTCGAAGCGTCCTCCACTCACAAATTCGTCCGAAACCACGCATTACAGCCCCGCTAAACCCGCCGTAGTCTCAACTTCCAACACCCAAGATTTTGTATAGCGATATGCAATATATAAATTTTCTTAGTGCTGGAATTCGGCGTTAGGAGTCTCCAAACTACCGAATCTGGTGTATCGTCCGAATTCAACGAGTGGTCCTGATTATGCTCGTAATCACGACCACTTTGAAGTACCCCGACGCCGTCGGTGAAGCACGAATGCTGCAACCGCCTCACGACGGCGCTTCCCCCAGGGTAGAGGCACCGAGAGCGGGTCCGCAGGACGGTGGAGGCCAGGTAGATGCCTGACCGAGCGCTTTCGACGGCGCTCGACGACAGCTTCGAGCGCTATCTCCAGGACAAGGGGAAAGGCCGCGGCGGCGATGGCGGGAACTATCGACGCAACGCAGCCCGCGAGCTCGAGCGGTTCGCCGAGTGGGCCGCCGGCGACCGCGGCGACGACCACTGGACCGGGATCGTCCCCGACGACGTCGACCGGGAGCCAACCTTCGACGATCTCGACGAACGCGTGTTCCGAGAGTACGCCCGGCATCTTGGTGGAGATCGGGGACTTAAGCAGAACACGGTACAAACCTATTACCGCTATATCTCTGCGTGGTGCGGGTGGTGTGTCAACGAGGGGTATCTCGAGGCCCATTACGCGCAGCGAGCGAGTGCGATGGCGCCGCTGCCGGAAGACGACGGCCGCAAGCCCGGCGACCAGCAGGCCTGGACGTCCGAGCAGCGCCACGCCCTCACTCGGCACGTCGACGAACGGGCCCGCGACGCCGTCGAGGCGTACACGACACTCCCGGAGGATACTGACCCCCTCGACAAGCAACGAGCGCGCTACGCGGCGCTCAAGTCCGCTCGTGACCGGGCTCTGGTGTTCGTCCTCGCGTACACGGCCGTTCGTGTCGGTGAACTCCTTCGGGACCCGAACGACCCGCGTCGACGCGGCGTCCGCTGGGAGGACCTCTCCCTCGAGGACGGGAGTATGGACGTCTACCGGAAGAAACAGCAGTGGGACGCCGCCAGTCTCCCCGACCCAGTGATCTCGCCGCTGCGGAGCTACCGCCAGCTGTTGGACCCGACGACGGAGCGCTGGCCGGTGTTTCCAACGTTCGACCAACGAACGCTCGCAGGACTCATCCAAGATGAGCTAGCCGACCAAGGGGAACGCCCGGACGCAATTGCCGAGCGCCGCGAGGAGTATGCCCGAGACCTCTTGCTGGCGCTCGACGAGGATATTCGGCCGCCGTCGATCACAACAGACGGCGCACGGTCGATCCTCCAGCGGCTCTCGGAAACTGCAGAGGTCGATATCGACCATCCGAAACACGACTATCTTGCTCCCCACGGCGGCCGACGTGGAATGGGAGAGGTGCTTGTCCGCGCGTTCGGGTATACAGTCGCTGCTCGTTACTTGGATAACTCCGAGGAGATGGTTCGGGAGCGCTACTCGCATATTGAAGCTGGTGAACTCGGTGATGTCGCAACCGAAGCACTAGAACAGATCGATTGAAGAGTGAAGGCTATGGACCCTCCCTCAATCATAGCAAAAAGGCACTGTTGGAGGTCAGCGTAGTACCTCTCCGATTTCAATGGGGAGCTCTGGTGACGGAGCAGATATCATCTGATCCGGTTGGAATCTGCCTGATCTAGTGTCACCAATAGATGGCTACTATTTGCGATTCGATTTGGAGGGCATCAACATCGATAGCTTCTCCTTCACTACCCATAGACCTGCGTTCCTCGAATATCATGTAGTCAGTAGCTTCTGCTTCGTCATCCTTCGAGAGGGAGACATCGTGGTCTCGAAGATACGTCGCATAATCAGTGTAAAAGTCAATCAGTTCTGTTCCGCCATAGGGGGAGAGTGTTGGGACTCCTTCTTCAACTACATACTCGGTTATGAACCCGCGATGAAGATCGTCCCCGACCTCGTCAATCCCTGCTCGTTCATCAAATTCAGCGAGCGTATCTATCCAATCGTCTAGGTCTGTATCGTCACTGAACTGTTCGCTCGCCTCCTCTTTGGCGAGGGCCGCCGCACGTTCCATAAATTGGGTTAATAGCTGAGCCAGCGGCGGAGAGACTGTTTCGATTTTCTGTGCGAGGCTTAGCGGGTGCCACGACTCTTCGTCATACGTCTCCTCGACACGACAGAACACTGTGTATTCTTCCTCGTCAAACAGGGCATCAGGAACGTCTTGCCAGAGCTTCAGGGCGTTCAGTTGACCCACGATATGGAGTGGCTCTCCGTCAGAATCGTCCGGGTCACCTGGCTGAATTCTCCCGTTCTTCACCTGGTAATCGAGAACGCGTCCACTCACCGGGATCTCTGCCCCAAACATTGATTCGATAAGCTCCAGGACATCTTCGTCCTCTGGACCAACTGCCTCAGGAATATTCTCTTGGAGATACATCATCACCTTATAAAATCGGTATAGATAGTGCGTCTCCAGTTCAACATCAACCCGAAGGATCTTCCCTCGGATTACTTCGGACACATCTATCTCGGTTTCCTCGTCCGAATCGATGAGGCCAACATCCTCGTCGTGCCGTCGATGCTGATCTAACTGGTCGAAGAGTGACTGAATCGCGTAGTTGTGTACCACTTCGGATGAATTCTCCCCCATCTCAACCTGTTCGCCCTCTACCTTTGCGCCCACCCCAGAAATACTCGCGTTCACACCACCAGCAACACGCTTCGTTGACCGACTCCCAATCTGCTCGATCCGTTCTCAGTACCTCACAAAGCATCCTCGGCTAGCTGTTTCTGCGGCCTGAGTTCTGTGTCGAAGCGGTTGTACTGACGGTCTCGACGAGAGAATTACGGACGGATCGACGGAGAGCTGTCGCTGTCGGCGG
>Ga0208280_1009_pt1 | contig 120557 bp, 102 predicted proteins | sample AntDeeMetVIRHL14_FD_184780 | JGI IMG/M metagenome (GOLD analysis project Ga0208280, IMG submission 184780) | Saline lake microbial communities from Deep Lake, Antarctica, in enrichment culture - Antarctic Deep Lake Metagenome VIRHL14 (SPAdes)... ... | reverse complement strand
TGAGAAGAGCGTACCAGCGCAGATGACGCTCACGGCCTACGAAGAGTCGAAACCCTCTACCAGCGACGACTGACTGGTATTCCCCCTGCGTGGGAAGCCTCGCCGTTTACGGCGAGGAGGATGTCACGTGATGGCGGTCGTGGGGATTGTCGGCTTCGAGGCGCTGGGAGTGCCCGGTGTGTAGCATGGTGATGGACCCCGCGACCGGGAGGTGTGACCCTCCCGTTCGCCGATCACTTTCCGGCTCCAGCGCGACGAGTCGCGACGAGCGGCGGCTCGGCGTCCAGCGCGCACTCACCGCCGCGGTCGTAGCGAGGCGGTCGTGAGCGTCGTCGACCACTACTGGGGACTCCGCGACTGGTTCCCCGTCCCGCGGAGAAACGGCCGGTTCCACGTGATCCGGTGGACCCTGCTGGAGGCCAACCGACTCGCGGTCACCGGTGCGTTGCTGTCGTTTATGTTCTCGGCGCTCATGCTCATCGGGTGGGTCTGGACCTTCGAGATGCAACGGGTCCTCACGGAGACGCCCGCGGTCCAGACGATCCTGAGCTCGCTGTTGAGTGGCATCATCCTCCTCGTGTCGATCGTGGTGTCGATCAACTCGATCGTGCTCTCCCACGACATCACCTCCGTGGAGACGCAGGAGAACCGTATTCAGGGGATTATGCAGTTTCGACGGGATATCGGTCAGCTGACCGAGAGCGGTGAGAGCCCCACGGATCCGGCCTCGTTCCTCAGCCTGATGGCGTCGGTCATTCAGGACCGGGCGACCGCGCTCGAAGCGGTGGCCGCGGGGAGCGACGAGGAGCTAACCCGGGACATCCAGGAGTACGTCGACGAGATCATCGAAACGGTCGAGCCGCTCGGTAACCAAGGTAACAGCGCCTCCGGCGCAGAGTTCGGCATCCTCTGGCTCGGTCTGGAGGCGGACTACGGGGTGTATATGGATCGCTCGCGGACGCTGCGGAGCGTCTACGAGAGCGAACTAGCCGATACGTTCGGTGAGCGGCTCGATGACCTCATCGAGGCGTTCCAGCTGTTCGCCACCGGTAAGGAATACTTCAAAACGCTCTACTACACTCAAGAGGTGTCCCAGCTGTCGCGGACGCTCCTCGTCATCTCGCTGCCGTCGATCCTCGTCACCGCGTCGGCCATCCTCGCGATCAACTCGCAGCTCCTGCCCGAAATGTGGGTGTTCGGTCTCCCGCCACTGATGAGCTTCGTCGCGACTGTGTTCACGATCGCTCTGGCCCCGTTCCTCGTGTTGACCGCGTACATGCTCCGGCTCGCGACGGTTGCCCAGCGGACCGCCGGAGCGGGGCCCTTCTCTCTGCAACAGTGATGGCCGTGACCGGATTTGTTGAGATCCAATTTTTCAGACACAATGTTGACTGAAACGCTCGATCGCTGAAGAGTGCCTCTTGATCGATGCCGGAAGTGGGTATAGCGAATTGGTGAAACAGTTGTTTATAAGCGGTCGAGTGATGTTTCTGGTGGGCATTTATAAGCGATCGACGGCACCGCGGTGATCATCTTCAAAGCCCCAGCCGCGACGACTCGCGCGGCTGGCTGCGGTCCTCAGTCGGTCGCTACGCTCCCTCTTTGCGGTCCTTACTTCGCCGTGCTTCGTCCTCGCGACTGCCCCTTTTAATCCTCCCCACACAGGACAGCACCGCAGCCTCACGCCTCCCCAGCCTCGTCGGCCGGCCTCCGCTTCGCTCCGGCCGCCCGACTCCCTCGCGCGGCGCTCCTCGCGCCCAAAGGGCGCTCGGAGGCGCGCGCCACCGCCTCATCCATTTATAAACGATTATCGCCGTCGCTCACGACTGTTTAAATACTGAATCGTTGCGACCGATCTGCAACACTCACTCCCGCTATCGCTTACCACAGTTCCTGTACGACCACAGTCGACGCGCCCACCTACAGATTCCGCTCGATGTACCGATTCATCGACTGCACCCGGTCGGCGTCGAACGTCCAGACCCCGCGCCACATCCGCGGCTCGATTTCGACCGCGAGTAGCCCCACGCCGCCTTCGATCCCGCGCTTGAGGTCACTTCCGGGGTTGACATCGACCGAGTGCGGCCCCTCCGGTGGACGGTACACCACGAACCAACTGTCGGTGAAGTCGGTGGTGTCCCCGGCGTGGATCACCGCGTCGAGGCCGCGCGGGAGGTCGTCCGGGATTCCGTAGAGGTGCGTGTCGACGCCCGCTTCGGACACGCGCTCGTACACCTCCCGCGTACCGACCTCGTCGTCGAGCCGCGAGAGCCGCTGGAACGACGACCGGAGCGTCCCGTCGCCCGACATCCACGCGGCGCGTTCGATGAACCGCGAGATGGTGATGAGGAGGAGTTTCTGTCGGTTCGACTCGGGGTACCCGCGCAGCGAGAACGTGGTGTCGGCGAGCCCGCCGATCACGGAGGGGAGGTCGATGTCGCCGAGCGTCCGGCTCCCGGTGATGTACAGGTCCGAGTTCACAAAGAGCACCGCATCGCCGAGCTCGCCGAGCGTCGATCCGGCGATCACCTCGTCGCTCTCGACGAGCAGCGCGAGGTTCTCCAGCTCCTCGGGATCGTCGCCGTCGAAGGGTACAGCGTCATGGCGGCGGAGGGCGTCAACGTCGATCACCGGACCGACGCCGTCGGCGGCCGATACCTCGTGATCTCCGTCGCCCGGCCCCACGGCCTCGCCGTTTCGGTCGACGATCCGGTCCGTGGTGAACTCCCGCGTGGTGAGCCCACCGCGAGAATCGGGGCCACTCGCGTCGGCGCCACGGTCCCGGTTACTCCGGGACCGCTCGCCTCCCGCGACGGTCTCGTCGACCACGCTCACCGCGTCGTCCCCGAACGTGTCCACGAGCATGTTCAACACCGGATCGGGATCGGTGCGGTTGACGACGACGATGGTCCGATCGGCCCCGTCGAACCGATCGAGAAACTGTGCGAGCGTCACGTTGATCGAAGTCGTCGAGTCGCAGACATAAGCGTTCCCTCGCGGTTATCCGGTCTGAAAAACGGATCGCGAAAACCGATCGATCGACGCAGTCAGGCGGTTCTACGAGCCGACCGCGTCCTCGAGCAGCTGGAGCGGGTGCTCGACCTCGTAGCCGGTGCCGTGTTCCATCTGCATCGCGCAGGTCGGGCACTCGGTCATTCCCACGTCGCCCTCGGCGTCCTCCATGTGCTCGAACATCTCCGCGCCGATCTCCATCGACGTCTCGTACTTCTCTTCCTTCCAGCCGTAGGTGCCGGAAATACCCGAACAGGAGTCGCCCACGTCCTCCATGGTGACGCCGTCGACGTCGCGGAACGTCTCGACGGCCTGTCGAGAGAGCCCCTGATTGCGTGCGTGACACGGGGCGTGGTAGGCGAACGACTGCTCGCCCGCGAGCTTCGTGTCCGCCAGCTCGCCCTCCAGATCCTCGTTGATCCGGAGGTACTCGAGCGCCTCGTAGGTGTGGTCGGAGACGTCTTCGATCCCGTGGATGTCGAACAGTTCGGGGTACTCCTGCCGCAGCGACAGCGAACAGGAGGTACAGGAGGCGATCACGTCGGCGCCCTCGCCGATCGCCTCGACGAGGTTCTCGACGTTCGTCTCCGCGTGCCGGCGCGCGTCCTTCAGCATCCCGTTCGCGAACATCGGCGTGCCCGAGCACTTCTGCGGGGGCACCATCACCTCGTAGCCGAAGTGCTCGTACACCCGTACCATCGCCTTGCCGACCTCCGGCGTGTTGTAGTTGGAGTAACAGCCGTGGAAGTAGGCGACGCGCTTGTCGGGGTTCTGCACCTGTGCGCCGCCGCGGGCCTTCCACCACTCGCGGAACGTCTGGGTGGCGAAGTCCGGGAACTCGCGGTCGCCCGCAATTCCGAGGACCTTCTCGCCGAGTTTCATCGCACCCGGAATCTTCGTCGCGGCGTTCGCCAGCCGCGGCACCTTGCTCGCGATGGACGCGAAAAAGTGGTAGTTCGAGAGGATGCGGTTCCGGACGTACTCCCGCGAGAGCTTCTCCATCTGCGATTCGACGAACTGCCCGCGAGCCTCGTTGTGCATCTGTGAGAGCGGCACCGAGGAGGGACAGGCGTCGTCACAGCGCATGCAGTTCGAACAGGAGGTGATCGACTCGTCGATGTCGTGGTCCTCCTTGCGCTTGAGCCGCCACTGTTCCGGCCCCTGGAACTTCGGCCCCGGGAACTCCTCGTCGACCTCGGCGACCGGACAGGAGGTGTCACAGCTCGTGCACTTGTAACAGGAGTCGGCGCCCTCCCGGAGGTCGAGGTCGCCGCCCGGGAACACGTCGACCGGGTCGTACGCGTCCGGATTGAGTTCGGTCGAGTCGCTCCCGCCGGTCGCGCTCTCGACGCCGCCGTCGGTGGCGGCGGTCTCCTTCGGCTCCCCGTCGTCGGGGACGAAGATCGACGGCTGCTCGTCGCGGCCCGCCTCCGGGACGCCGGGGCTGGGGGCTTCCGGGTTGTCGCGGTCGCCCGCTCCGTTCGTCCCGTTCGTCCCGTTCCCCTCTTCTGCGCCCCCGTCTTCGTCGTCCGTGTGTCGTGTCATTGGGTTGCCTCCGTTGCCGCCTCCCGCCCCGCCACAATCCCGGTCGCGAGCGACACCCCGCTCGCGGACTTCTCCCTTGCCACGTCCGCGCCGCCGACGACCCCGCCGGCCGCGAAGACGTTCTCGTACGCCGACTCTCCGTCCGCGTCCAGCACGCGCCCGTCCTCGTCGATCCGCACGCCGAAGCGCGCGTACGGCTGGTCGCCAAACGCGTCGTCGACGAACCACTCGTAGCGGTCCGCCGGCTGCTCGACGTGGAGCCCGAACACGGGCTCGCGGACGCCCTCGCGGTTCGAGTCGAGCCCCTTCCCGACGAGCCCGCCGGTCGCGAGTACGAAGGCGTCGGCGCCGTAGGGCGTCTCTCGGCCCTTCCGGTCGACCGCAACCGCCTCGATCGTGCCGTCCGCCTCGGTCTCGATGCCGACGACCGGATTCCCGGTCTCGAACCGGACGCCCGCGTCGTCGAGCGCGTCGTACAGTCGGTCCTCCAGCCTGAGCCCCGGGAGGCTCGGCGGCCCCATCGGGATCTCGAACACGTCGGCGCCGAGCCGGTCGGCCAGTTCGGCGCGGACCGCGTCGCCCTCCTGATCGCCGAGGAACGCCGGGAAGCCGACGCGCTCGACGCGGTCGACGCCGCCAGCCTCGTCGACCACGTCGTGGAGGTGCGGGCCGACGGCCTTCGCCAGCGCCTCGCGGGCCGGGACGCCGTCGATCGCCTCGTCGTGGTCGAGTGCCTTCGCGAGCCGGGTAATCTTCGTGTCCGCCCGGAACGCCTCGGCGAACTCCACCTCGGCGCCGGCGACGTCGAAGGGGACGCCGGCGGCCTCCAGCCGCCCGGCGAAGGCGCGCGCGTCGTACTCGGTGAGCGAACGGAACCCGACGATCAGCGTCGGCCGGTCGTCGCTCGCGATCCCGGCTTCGGCGGCGGCCGGGTAGCGCGCGGTCGGCTTCACACTCCCGCCGAACGTCGGGAGGAGCGCGTTGCGGTCGGTGTGGCTCCCCCGGTACGCGTCGCCCGCGAGGTCGTCGAACAGGTCTAAGCCCTCGCGGAGCGCGTCGGCGCCGAGGATCCGGTAGGGGTGCGACTCGGGGAGCCGGTCGATCGCCTCGAAGGGGTCGGAAAGCGGACCCTCGGGGTCTGGCCACTCGTCGCGATCCAGCTCGCGGCCCGCGGTCGGCGGCCCCTCGCGGAGAGGCTTTGCGGACTCCGTCGCGGGAACGTAGCCGAGTCCGTCGATCAGCCCGGAGGCCTGTCGGAGCGTGCTCGCCTTGTGGGAGACCAGCCGCACGTCGGCGCCTTCGCGGGCCGCCGCGATCGCCGAGGTGATCGCGGCGAGCCCCCCGCCGACGACCAGTACGTCGCTATCGATCGCCATCGATCCCTCCGTCTGTGGCCGCGGTTCCGGCATCGCCGCCATCGATAGCGTCCGCCTCGGACCCTCCCTCGCCCGCGTCGAACGCGCCGAAGTCGACCTCGCTGTTGAGGCTCGCCGGGTCGCCGTCGCGGTTCATCGTCGTCGCGTGCAGCAGGTGGTTCAACATCGCCTGCGAGAGCTGCATCCCCCACAGCGCGTGCCGCTGGCCCTTCCAGCGCTCCTGGTACAGCTCGTCTTCCGCGTCGCGGACGACGGGTTCCGGGTACTCCTGTGCCAGTTCTGCGGCGATGCGGTGGGTACAGAATCCGCCCTGACAGTTCCCCATCGAGGCGCGAGTGCGAATGCGGACCGCGTTGAGGTCGCTGCCGGCCTCGCCGATCGCGTCCTGCACCTCGGCGCGAGTGACGCCCTCGCACTCGCAGACGACCGGGTTCGGGTCGTACTCGTCGAGCACGTCGGCGGCGCGCGATCCGAGCCGCTGGCCGGACCGGCGGGCCACCGGGGATCGGAGCCCGAACTCCTCCATCAGCTCGTCCATGCGCGCGGGGTTCTCCGACCCCGGCAGCGGCGCGTCGGCGGTGTCGCAGGTCGCGTCGTGGCCGAGCGCGTCGCAGACGTGGTCCGAGATGGACTCGGCCATCATGCGGTAGGTGGTAAGCTTCCCGCCGACGATGGTGGTCATCCCGGGGAGGTCGTCGCGGTCGCCGTGGTCGAGCAAGAAGTAGTCGCGCGTGATGTCCGTCGGGTCCTCGGTACCGGTTCCGGGGGGCTCGTAGAGGGGACGGACGCCCCAGAACGAGCGGAGCGTTCGAGCGTCTTTCAGCATCGGGACTAGTTCCGAGAGCGTCTCGATCATGAGGTCGACCTCCCACTCCTCTTCGGGGTAGTCTTCGGGGTCGTCGACCTCCTCGTCCGTGGTGCCGAGGATGCAGGCGGTCTCGTGGGGGACGATGATGTCGGCGTCGCCCTTCGGTCGACAGCGGTTGATGACGGTGTCGACCTGCCGGGTGTTCATCACCGTCATCACGCCCTTCGAGGGGCGCACTTCCACGTCGACGCCGGCCATCTCGCCGACGTTGCCCGCCCACGCGCCGGTCGCGTTGACGACGTGGCGCGCGCGGATCTCCTCGGTCGTCCCCGGCTCGCGGTGGACGCGCTTGCCGGGGCCCGTCTCGTGTTCGATCTCAACGCCGACGATCTCACCGTCCTCGACGAGCACGTCGGTCACCGGCGCGTGAGTCTCGATCCGGGCGCCGTGCTCGCGGGCGTCGGCCGCGTTGGCGACGCAGAGACGGAAGGGGTCGACCGCGGCGTCCGGCAGCGCGATCGCCTTCTCCACGTCGCGTGCGAGGTACGGTTCGCGCCGCCGAGCCTCCTCGCCGTCGATCATTTCGACCGGGATGTCGCACGCGCGGCACCCCTCTAGCTTCTCCTGAAAATACTCCTCGGAGTCCTCCGGTCGCTTGACGAACAGCCCGCCCGTCTCCTCGACGCAGTGACCTGCGATGTCGCGGAGCACACGGTTCTCCTCGATGCACTCGCGCGCGCTCTTCTGATCCGAGACCGCGTACCGCCCCCCGCTGTGTAAGAGCCCGTGCATCCGCCCCGTCGTGCCGTGCGTCAGGTTCCCCTTCTCGACGAGCACCGCATCAACCCCCCGTCGAGCCAAGTCCCTGACGACGCCGCACCCCGTCGACCCCCCGCCGACGACGACGACGTCCACCTGTTGGTCCATGTCGATCTGGTCGGACTCCGCCCACTTTACTTTACCTCCTGGTGGGTGCCATTCATAACAATCAGGGATATTCAAGTAGTACAATCGTTGTCAGCGTCGATTGGTTTATATATCTACTTTTTCGCTCGCGGCTGTCTCTGGATTTTAACAGGAAGATTATTATGGTAGTACATTATGTTCACGAGTGGCGTGGTAGCTCCCGTGAAGATATATCGCGGCGGCGGCGACACCGCCTCTCGAGCCGAGACACGGAGGGTGGCTCGGCCGGCTGCGGGGCGGACGCGGCGTCGCGATCGACGGTCCGGGGGACGAACCGTGTCCCCAGTCGGCGCTCGCCGTTCGGCCAGCGCCGACGCCGTGAGCGGACCAGCGCCACAGGAGGGATCCAATACATGACACAGTATGTCGGTGCGATAGACCAAGGGACGACCGGAACTCGCTTTATGGTGTTCGACCACGGCGGGCAGGTCGTCGCGAACGCGTACGAACAGCACGAACAGATCTACCCCAACCCGGGCTGGGTCGAGCACGACCCCATCGAGATCTGGGAGAACACCCAACAGGTCGTCCTTGACGGGCTCGCCGATGCGGGGCTGGAGGCGAACCAGCTCGACGCGATCGGGATCACGAACCAGCGCGAGACGACGATCGTCTGGGACCGCGAGACGGGGAGACCGGTCCACAACGCACTCGTGTGGCAGGACCGCCGAACGACGGACCGCGTCGAGGAACTGCAGGAGGCGGACAAAGTCGAGGACATTCGTGAGAAGACCGGCCTCGAAGCCGACGCGTACTTCTCCGCGACCAAGACCGAGTGGATCCTCGATAACGCCGAGCCGCTCAAGATGCAGAGCTCCCGGGGCGGCGACCTCCGCGACCGAGCCCGCGAGGGCGAGCTTGTCATGGGGACGATCGACTCGTGGCTCATCTACAACCTGACAGGCAACCACATCACCGATGTCACCAACGCCTCCCGGACGATGCTGTACAACATCCGGGATCTGGAGTGGGACGACGAGCTCCTCGAGGAGTTCGACGTACCGAAGGAGATGGTGCCCGAGGTACGACCCTCCTCCGACGAGGACTACTACGGACACACCGACGCGGACGGCTTCCTCGGCGAGGAGGTCCCCGTCGCCGGGGCGCTCGGCGACCAGCAGGCCGCCCTGTTCGGGCAGACCTGCTTCGACGAAGGCGACGCGAAGAACACCTACGGCACCGGCTCCTTCTACCTGATGAACACGGGCAACGAGGCCGTCAAGTCCGACCACGGACTGCTGACGACCATCGGGTTCCAGATGTCCGGCGAGCCCGTCCAGTACGCGCTGGAGGGGTCGATCTTCATCACCGGCGCCGCGATCGAGTGGCTCGAAGACGTCGATCTGATCAACAACGCGGCCCAGACCGCGGAGCTGGCCCGATCGGTCGACTCGACCGACGGCGTCTACATGGTCCCGGCGTTCACCGGGCTCGGCGCGCCCCACTGGGACGGCCGCGCTCGCGGCACCATCGTCGGGATGACCCGCGGCACCGGCAAAGAACACATCGTGCGGGCGACGCTCGAAAGTATCGCCTACCAGACCCGCGACGTGGCCGAGGCCATGGAGGCCGACTCCGGCGTCGAGACGACGAGCCTCCGGGTCGACGGTGGTGCGGTCAAGAACAACTTCCTCTGTCAGCTCCAGTCGGACATCATCCAGACGGAGATCGCCCGGCCCGAGGTCGACGAGACCACCGCGCTCGGCTCGGCGTACGCCGCCGGGCTCGCGGTCGGCTACTGGGACACCGTCGATGAGCTGCGCGACAACTGGCAGATCGACCGAGAGTTCACGCCTGAGAAAGGACAGGCAGAGGTCGACAAGCTGTACAGTCGGTGGGACGACGCGGTCGAACGCTCTCTCAACTGGGCACAGGACGACGAGGAGGATGAGTAAATGAACGAGCTGCTGCTTCAGATTCCGGTGATCGGGATGGAGGTCGAGCAGTTCCTCCTCCTCCTCATCACCGCGCTGGCCGGCGGGGCGTTCGGCGCCGCGATCGGCGCGCTGCCCGCATTCATCTTCACCGGGTTCGTCGTCTTCCTCGGTGAGGGGCTGGCGATTCTCAACCGCGGTATCGCGTCGAGTGCGGCGAGTGACGTCGGCTACGTCAGCGTCACCGGCGTCATCGGCTTCGGCGCGATTACCGGCCCGCACATCGCCTTCGCGGGCGGCGTGGCCGCCTCGGCGTACGCCGCGAAAAAGTACCCCGAGATGAAGCCCGGAGAGGGCGGCTACCACTTCGGGAAAGGCATCACGTACGCGTTCGGGACGAAGCCCGACATCCTCGCCGTCGGGGCGATATTCGGCGTGATAGGCATGCTGTTCACCCAGCTCGCTAACGGTCTCTTCAGTAACGTTCTCGGAATGTCGCCCCCCACCGACTTCATCGCGGTGTCGGTGTTCGCGACGGCGTTCCTCGCCCGGCCCGTCTTCGGCTACCCGCTCATCGGGAAGCCGGCCGGCGATGGATACCTCGATATGTCGCCGTTCGAGCGCGATGAGATGCACCCGGAGGCCGACACCGACGGGGAGCACGCCGGTCGACCGGCCACCGAACCGTGGCTCCCCCACCAGTACAAGTGGTCGGGGATCATGGCCATTGGACTCGTCGGCGGGATCCTCGGCGGGTACATCTGGCTGCAGACGGGGAGCATCTTCCTCGGCTACGCCATCTCTGCCATCAGCCTGCTGTTCCTCAACCTCGGCGTCGAGAAAATCCCCGTGACTCACCACATCACGCTACTCGGCGCTGTCGGCGCGGTCGCGGTCGACCCTGTCGCAGGCAGCGTGGTCGCGTTGCTGGCGGCTGGCATCTTCGGCGTGCTCAGCGGCCTCGCCGGTGAAGTCACCCAGCGGCTGTTCTACTCGCACTCCGGGACCCACGTGGACCCACCGGCGATGGCCATCGCGATCATGATGCTCCTCGTCTGGCTGCTTAGCATCCTTGGTGTGCTGCCGAACGCCGGGTACCTCTAGCGCCGACTGCAGGGATCGGCTCCAGACCGATCCCGCGGCAGCGCCGGACCGACTCCGTAGCACTTCCGAACCGATTCGACCGCGCAGCGGCCGTCGTGCGGTCGCAACGCAGCTGTACGCGCATATGACCGAGTCGCTGGACCTACCAATGGAACGTCACACGAAGTGCGATCGACCGCCAGATCGGACCGACAGCGGCCGCGCTTCGCACCGGTTTTATCAGAGCACTGTGGAGGGTCGACCGTGAACATCGACGACCGGATCGAGCGGCGGCTCGGCTACGACGTCGGCGCCGGCGTCCTCGTAGACATCGACGCCGTCTCTCCGATGTCGCATACCGAGTCGCCGGTCGGTCGGGGACCAGGGATCGAACGGCTCCTCGACGTGTTCGAGCCGGCCTTCGCCGGATCGCTCCCGCCGAGCGCCTACGTTCACGGACCGAAAGGGAGCGGGAAATCGGCGATCGTCTCCGCGCTGTTTCAACGGCTCGCATCCCACAGCGGCCCACGCCGGGCGATTCAGACATCGACACGAGCGGTCGAGCCGACGCTCCCCGGATTCGTCTACGTCGACGCGCGGCGAGCACCGACGCGGTTCCGGCTCTACCACGCCGCGCTCGACGCAGTCAGCGACGACCCCGTCCCCGAACACGGGATCGGCACGGACGAACTGGCCGAGTCGCTGCGCGAGGCCGTCAACACCGGCCCCGACCTGGTCGTCGCAGTCGACCACGCGAACGAGCCGGAGACGCCGAGCGCGACGACCATTGTCGAGTGGCTCACGGCCGTCAGCGACCGGGTCGTCCCGGTGTGTCTCGGCCGAGAGAAGCCGGCGGCGATCGAGTGGGAACCGGACGAGGTGGTTGCGTTTGAGCCGTACCGTCGGCACGTGCTCGTCGAACTGTTGACGAGCCGATGTTCCACCGGACTCGGGCGCGACGCGCTCACTCACGACCAGATCCGTGAGGTCAGCGAGTGGGCTGACGGCGACGCACACGATGCGCTCGCCGCGGTCACCGGTGCGGCCATCACCGCGGAGCGCGCGGGCGCCTCGACGGTTCGCCCAGAAGATCTCGACGAGGGGATCGAGGCGGTTCCGCGCCCGAGCGTCGCGCTCGGGCGGGTCCTCGCGCTCTCGGAGAGCCGGCGGCGGCTCCTCTACGAACTGGTGAGCCTGTCGGACGACGACCGGGCGTCGGTGAGTGCTGCGACGGAGACGATCGCCTCGCGGAAGGCGGTCGATCTGTCTCCGTCGACGGTGCGGCGCGTGCTCTACGAACTCGCCGACGCGGGCCTGCTCGATCGGGTGACTGCCCGCCGGAGCGACGGGAAGGGACGGCCCCCGAGTCGGCTCGTCCCGCGGTTCCCGACGCTCGTGTTTCAGGAGCTGTTCGACCGGCCCTCGTGGTCGGTCTGATCCGGCTTCACCGTCTCTTTCTCGTCTCCCCTCTTGCTGTCTCCTTCCCCCTCATGCGCGAACGCAAGACAGTTGCGCGCCGTCACCTCACATCCGATATGGTTCCGCCCCTCGCGTTGGACATCGACGGGACGTTGACGACGGCGAGCGGCCGGCTCGACGCCCGCGTCTTCGAGTTGTTGCCCGACTGGGACGCCCCGGTGGTGCTAGCGACCGGGAAGGCGTTTCCGTATCCGGTCGCGCTGGCGCACTTCCTCGGGCGCGCGGAGACCGTCATCGCCGAAAACGGCGGCGTCGTGCACGTCGACGGTGAGACGGCGATCCTCGGCGACGCCGAGGCCCCGCGGGCCGTCGTCGAAGCGTTCCGCGAGCGCGGCGGCGACCCCGGCTGGGGCGCCCGTGACACGGTGAATCGCTGGCGCGAGACCGAGGTAGCGCTGTCGCTCGACGCCGACGAGGCGCTGCTGCGCGAGGTCGCCGCGGCCGCCGGCGGCGACGTGGAGGTCGTCGACACCGGCTACGCGTACCACGTCAAATCGACCGGCGTGAGCAAGGGTCGCGGGCTCGAACGCGTCGGCGACGCCCTCGGTATCGGTCCCGACGAATTCGTCGCGATCGGTGACAGCGAAAACGACGTGTCCACCTTCGCGGTCGCCGGCGAGTCGTACGCGGTCGCCAACGCCGACGGCGCCGCTCGCGAGGCTGCCGATATCGTGGTAGCGGACTCGTACATGGACGGCACCGCCGGCGTGCTCGCCGATCTTCGGACGCGGACTGAGTAGGTGCGGGTATCGGAGAAGGAGCGGCGTCTAGTCGTCTAGTCGTCGCCCTTCGCGTCGACGATCACGACCTCGCCGTCCTCGACGGTGACGTTGATGAGGGTCTTCACGTTGTAGTCGGTGTCATCAAGCTCGTTTTCGCCCGCCTTCTTGATCACGGCGACCACGTCGACGACCTCCGCGCCGACCTCGTCGGTGAGCGCGTCTAAGATCGCCTTCATCGTGCCGCCGGTCGAGAGCACGTCGTCGAGGACGAGCACGCGGTCGCCCTCCTCGACGTCGTTGATGTACATCTCCGACTCGGAGTAGCCGGTCTCCTGAAACAGCGGGACCTCGCCGTCGAGGCCGTACTGGCGCTTGCGGATGACGACGAGCGGAATGTCGGTCATCAGCGAGAGCGCGGTGGAGATGTGGATCCCCATCGCGGCGGGGGTAACGATCTTGTCGACGTTCTCCAGCTCCGCCTTCCGGATGATCCGGATGACGATCTCCCGGAGAAGCTCCGGTTTGAGCATGGGAACGCCGTCACTGATCGGGTGGACGAAGTACTGGTACTCGCCTTTCTCGATTATCGGCGCGTCGAGGAGCGACTGCCGCAACTGGTCCATGTCGCCGGTACTCGGGCGGATTAATAAAGCGTGGCGATTGTCCGGCCCCGTGAACCCCGATCGCACGGGGCGAGGGGTGCGGGAGCACGCTACTCGAAGGCGCGACTCCGTTACTCGAAGTCGGGCTCCCGCTTCTCCAAGAACGCCGCCATCCCCTCGCGCTGGTCGTGGGTGCCGAACAGTCCGGACCACGCCCGGCGCTCCAAGGCGAGCCCGCCGGCCTGCGTCCCGTCGCGGGCGGCGTTGAGCGCCTCCTTCGCCGCGCGCATCGCGAACGCGGGCTTCGCGGCCAGCTCCCGCGACAGCTCGTCGATCCGGTCGTCGAACGCGTCGTCGGCGACGACCTCGCCGACGAGACCGATGTCGGCCGCCTCGCTCGCGTCGATCCGCTCGCCGAGGAAGACGAGTCGCTTCGCGGTCTCGTCGCCGACCAGCCGCGAGAGCCGCTGGGTCCCGCCCCAACCGGGGATGATCCCGAGATCGATCTCGGTCTGTCCGATCACGGCGCTCTCGGCAGCCACCCGGAGGTCACAGGCTAGCGCGAGCTCGGAGCCACCGCCGAACGCGTGGCCGTCGATCGCCGCGACCGTCGGCGCGGGGAACGACTCGATCGCGTCCGCGACGCGGTGACCGAGTTCGGCGTACGCCTGCGCTTCCGGCGTCGACAGTTCGACCATGTAGGAGATGTCGGCGCCCGCGACGAACGCCTCGTCGCCCGCGCCGGCGAACACAAGCGCACGAGCGCCTGCCGCTTCGGCGTCCGCCAGTGCCTCCTCGATCGCTTCGAGGGTGTCGACAGTGAGGGCGTTGAGCTGCTCCGGGCGGTCGACGGTGATCGTCGCCACGTCGCTGTCGTCGTCGATGTCGAGGTCGATCGTGTCCCACGTCATACCGACCCCTCGGGTGCCGGCGTGAAAGTCGTTCGGCAGGCGGAACCGGTCGTGTGCGATTCGTAGAACCCTACTTGGGGGTTGCGCCCGTGTATGTGACTATGGCACGTCACCTTCGGTTTACTCCGTTCCACCTCGCAGGTGCACTGTTCCTGCTCGCCGGTCTCGTATTGGCTGTCTATCACGGCCTCGAGCAGTTCAATCTCGTCCCGCGACTCGGCTGGGTTTCGTGGAGCCACATCCACTTCGTGACGGTCGGTGGCTTCACGCAGCTCCTGTTCGGAATGCTCCCCCAGCTCACGGCTCGGAAACTCGATCGCCCGTTGCCCTCGAAGCACTACGACTGGCTGAATTTCATCGGATTGAACGGTGGGTTTCTCCTCCTGTGGTACGGTCGCGGGTGGGGTCACACGTGGGCGTTTGATGGCGGACTCATCGCGATCTGGCTGCTCGTTGCCGGATTGCTGGTGGTGATGCTGCGGATGGTCATGCAAAGCGATCGCGCGTGGAACGCGACGACCGGGCTGTACCTGGTGTCGCTCTTCGTGTTCCTATGGGGGATCACGTACGCGTACGGGCTGTTTGCCCACGTTTGGCAGGTTCCCGGCGGCTGGCTCGGCTTACGCGAAGCCCACGTCCACGCCAACGCGTGGGGCTTTCTCGGACTCGCCGCCATCGGCACGCTCTACGACCTCTTCCCGCGCCTGCTCGGTACCGATCTCTACAGTGAGAGGTTACGAGACTACTCGGCGTGGTTCTTCGTCGCCGGTATCTTTCCGCTGATCACCGGCCCCTGGATCGGGATGGGCCGGACAGTCACGGCGACCGGGCTGGTCCTCTTCGCGACGGGGTTCGTACTGTACCTGTACAACCTCGTCCAGACGTATCGGTCGACAGACTCCCGGTCGGGTATCGCGCTGTCGGTCCTCGTAGCGCAGTTCTGGATGCTCGGGCCGGCGGGGTTCGCACCGTTCGTGCTGTTCGGCGTCGAGTGGGTGGATCCGGCGTATATCGAAGACGGCGCGCTCCACTTCTTCTTCGTGGGGTGGGCGCTCCCGATCGCCCTCGCCGGACTCTTACTCTACTTCCGGAACCTCCCTTCCCTACGCGAAGGGGGGTTGGGGGGCAGTATCTCCGTTGATGCGACCGATCTCCTCCCAGATGGAGTCATTCCGTCGGTGATATCGACATGGATGGTCTGGGTGTGGAACATCGCAATCTTGGTCGTTGGCGTCGGCTTCTTCTATCAGGATCTGTCGTGGTCGGCGTACCTCTTCGGCCCCGGATACACCGCCCTCGTCATCCTGTGGTTCTATGAACTGGCACAGGCGTTCCGCTTGCGTTGGGCCCTCCAGACTGATTCCGAGACGACTACCGACACGAGGGTCTGAGAACTGTATCATTTCTTTATAAACACAGATGTCTGGCGGGCGAGAGCGATCATCTCTTCAGTAACTGCAGAGAGAAACCCATTATACAGAGTAATTAAGACCCTTCTGGAGCGGAACCGGGGCGGAACTGGGCGGGGCGAGCCGTCAGATCTCCTCGCGGCTGTCGATCTCGCTGTAGATATACCACGCCGTGGTGTACGCACCGATGAAAAGCAGGTAGCCGACCACGAGCCCGACGAGCTGGCGGGAGCCGAGCCCGTCCGGTAGCGTCCGCGAGAGGATCCCCAGCGCCACGGCGAACACGACGAGCGAGAACAGACCCGAGAGGGCGTACACGCCCAAATCGGAGGTGAGACGATCGCGCACGCCCCCACCAACGGCGTCGACTTATAAACTCCCGTCGGTCGCGGCGAGGTGGGGTGGTCGCGCGGCGGGTCGTCGGTCACAGGCGCGCCGCCGATCCCTCCGGCCGGTCGGTTGCGCGGATTGCAACCCCTATATGCCCTCGGCCATACGGTCGCGTATGAACGGGAACCGGTTCGGTCGGCTCTTCCAGGTGACGACGTACGGCGAGAGCCACGGCGAGGCGATGGGTGTGACGGTCTCGGGCGTGCCCGCCGGCGTCGAGCTCGACGAGGAGGCGATCCAAGCACAGCTTGACCGGCGCAAGCCGGGCCAGTCGATGATCACCACCTCCCGGGGCGAGCCCGACGAGGTCGTCGTCAACTCCGGCGTACAGGACGGCTACACCACCGGAACGCCGATCGGAATGGTGATCCAGAACAAGGACGCGCGCTCGGGGAAGTACGAGCCGTACGTCACCGCGCCGCGCCCATCGCACGGCGATTACACCTACTCCGCGAAGTTCGGCACGCGCAACTGGGGCGGCGGCGGGCGCTCCTCCGCCCGGGAGACGGTGAACTGGGTCGCGGCCGGCGCGGTCGCCGAGCAGGTGCTCGACGCCTCCGAGTACGACGTGGAGATCAAAGCCCACGTGAACCAGATCGGCGACGTCGAGGCCGACGACGTGAGCTTCGAGCAGATACTCGACCACAGCGAGGAGAACGACGTGCGCTGTGCCGACCCCGAGGCGGCCGCCGAGATGCAGGAGCTGATTGAACGGTATCAGGAGGCGGGCGACTCCATCGGCGGCTCCATCTACTTCGAGTGCCGCGGCGTCCCCCGCGGGCTCGGCGCCCCGCGCTTCGACGGCTTCCCGTCCCGGCTCGGGCAGGCGATGTTCTCGATCCCGGCGACCACGGGCGTCGAGTTCGGACTCGGCAAAGACGCCGTGAACGTGACCGGGAGCGAGCGCAACGAGGACTGGACATTTGACGACGGCGAGTCGTTCGACCATGTCGAAAGCGAGGAGGGCGATCCGGTCCCCGTCGGGAACGACCACGGCGGGCTCCAGGGCGGGATCACGACCGGTGAGCCCATTTACGGCGAGGCGACGTGGCACGCGCCCACCTCGATCCCGAAAAAGCAGCGCTCCGCCGACTGGGAGACGGGCGAGGAGAAGGACGTGCAGGTCGTCGGCCGGCACGACCCCGTCCTCCCGCCGCGGGCCGTCCCCGTCGTCGAGGCGATGCTGTACTGCACCGTCCTCGACTTCATGTTGCTCGCCGGCCGGATCAACCCCGACCGCGTCGACGGCAACCCGGGCCAGTACGACACCGACTACCACCCGAGCAGCCCCGACAACGATTGACATCCTCCCCGCGCTGAAGCGCGAGGCTTTCTCCTTGATTCTCCGTAACGGACGACGGTCGTCCGGTTCGTATCCTTACTCCTCCGGCGACCACTCGCAGGCGTCACCCGCGGTCAGGTCGTTCTCGTCGACGTACGCCGAGAGGCACGCGTAGTTACAGAAGAAGACGGGCGAGCCGCAGCTATCGTCGCAGTCGCGCACGCAGATCGGATCGTGCTCGAAGATCCGCGAGCCGCAGTAGGCGCAGGTCTGGTCGGGATCGGGCGTAGAGACTGTCGTGGACATGTCCAGAGGCAAGGCGGGCCGCACTGAAAAGGCGTTGCGGTCCTGCGCGAATCACACCACGACGACCGCGAGCATCGCGACCCCATTCTTAAATACCGTCTCCCCAGAGACGCGCCGTTCGGCTCACGCCTCAGCGATCCCGCGGAGGTCCCGCCCGTAGGTGACGACGGCGACCGCGAGCGTCGCGAGTGCGCCGACCGGGATCACGGCGAGCCACCCGGACGTGGTTCCGACGCCGAACCGGGTCGCGACGCCGACGGAGACCCACAGACTCGCGGCCGCGGCGAGCGTGAGGAGCCCGCCGGTAACGCGCCGGTCCTCACGCCCGAACGCGACCCCTGCTGTCGCGCTGGCCGCCGCAAACAGGTGGAAGCCGATCGCGAGCGGCCACGCCCGGATCGAGGCCGGGAGTGCCCCGAACGGCCGGGGCTGGTCGAGGAAGTACGCCCAGACGGGGTAGCCGTCGACGATCCCCGAACTGGACGCACTCACGAATCCCCAGAGGCTCACAACCGTGAGGTCGTCGCCGGAGATAACGGCCACCGGAACCGCGAGAAGAGCGACGACGAGGAGCCAGCCGAACAGACGAGAGATGTGTTTAACCGGCTCTGATCGAGAACTCGTCGTCTCCGATCCCAACCCCTCGGACATGTGGTCGCCTCGGAGGGCCGCGGGTAAGTATCGTCCGGAGGGTGTCCGACGGCGACATCAACGCCCGGAGTGATCAAGTGCCGGAAAGATCTCATCTACGAGAGGCTCACCTGGTAGCCGGTTTTTCTCGGTTCTCTCCCTCCCGATTTATATATCCCGAGAGAGACATTCGGGTATGGCGGCCCTCCAAGCCCTCCGTCCGGCGGTTAGTGGCGTCGTTCGAAACCCAATCGTACTGCTCATCACGGCGCTTTTCGGGGGTTTTCAGCTCCCGAACCTGCTCGTGCAGTCGACCAGCCCGGTACTCGCGTCGGCGATCTCGCTCGTCACGTTCGGTGTGATGATCCTCGTCCTCCCGTTCTTCCAGGGCGGCCTGCTCGGCATGGCCGACGAGGCGATCGCCGGCGAGGCTCGTCTCGGGACGCTGGTCGCGGTCGGGAAGGCGAACTACGTCCCGCTGCTGTTGGGCTACTTCGTCCTCCTCGCGGTGAACATGATCTTTGGATTTCTCGCGTTCATGGGCGCGATCATCGTGATCATCGGCGGGTCGATCGCAGGAATGGGCGGCGGGGTGGGCACCGGAATGGGCGGCGGCGCCGGCACCGGCGTCGACGCGCCGGTCGTCGGCTTCGACCCCACGCTGCTCGCGGTCGTGGGTGTTGTCGCGGTCGGACTCGTTCTGGCGTATCTCCTCGTCACCTTTTTCGTCCAGTTTTACGCCCACGCCGTCGTTCTCGACGGGAGCGAGCTCGTCGACGGGTTCCGCCGGAGCGCGGGGCTCGTCCGCTCGAACCTCCTCAGCGTGTTCGGGTACACAGTTCTGCTCCTGGTCGGCAGTCTGCTCGTGGGTACCCTCGCTGCCGCGGCGTCGTTCGTCGTCGGGCCGCAACCGCCGGGAAGCCCGATCGCCGAGCTGGTTCCGTTTGACCCCTCGACCGGCGTCGTCGTCGTGGGTGCGATCGGCTACGTCCTCCTGACCGGAATGGCCGGTGCGTTCTACGCGACGTACTCGGTCGCGTTCTACCGGCGGATCAGCGGGACCGTCGCGAACTGACGCGACCGCGATCTCGCCTCGCGAGACCGACTTTTTAAGCGATCGGCGGTCGAACCCGGCAGTCGAACACGCAATGTGGCCCTCCATCGCCGCCGCCCTTCGGTCCGTCCCGCCGTTCGATCGGCTCGCTCGCGTCGATCAACAGCAGTGGCTCCGAATCCGGATCGCGGTCGCCACCGGGCTGGTGATCGCCCTCCCGTTCGCGTTCGCGTACACGTTCGTCTTCCTGATCAACACCATCGGACTCCCCCTCTTGGAGTGGGCGAGCGAGCGCCCCTACACCGGGGAGTTCTACGTCGACCCCGTCGTCCTCGCGGTCGTCGTGCTCGGCGGGCTGGCGGTGCAGTACCGGTACGGCCCGCGGACCGTGGTGCGCTCCGTCGGCGGGCGTCGCGTCTCCGCGGACGAGTACCCGGAACTCCACGCCGCGGTCACCCGGCTAGCGGCCCAGACCGACGTGCCGAAGCCCGACGTGGCGGTCGCGCGGACGGACCTCCCGAACGCTTTCGCGGTCGGCCGACGAGAGAGCGGCACCGTCGTGGTCACGACCGCGCTGTTGGAGACGCTCGACGACGACGAGCGCGACGCGGTGTTGGCCCACGAGCTTGCACACCTCAAAAACCGGGACGCGAGCCTGATGACGGTTGCGTGGGTGTTGCCGACGGTCACCTACTACCTCGCGGCGCTCGCGTTCTACGTGCTGTACGGCCTGTTCAAACTCCTCAGCTTCGGCGGCGGATCGGGCGGCGACCGCGACGGGCGAGCGCTCGCGGTCGGGATCGTCGTGATCACCGTAAGCGCGCTCGTCACGCTCACCGTCTCGGCGATGTTCTGGTGCGGAAGCGTCCTGATCCACCGCGTACTCTCGCGATACCGCGAGTACGCGGCCGACCGCGCGGCCGCCGAGATCACCGGGTCGCCGGCGGCGCTCGCGAGCGCGCTCGACGCCCTCGACGAGTCGATGCCGGAGGTGCCCGACCGCGATCTCCGCGAGTTCGACGGCGGCGCGGAGGCGCTGTACGTCGCGCCCTTAGAGAGCCGCGCGTTCGGCGACAAGGAACTCGTGAGTACCGACGTGTTCCCGGAGACGCACCCGCCGACGCGCGAGCGGATCGAGCGGCTCCGCGAGCTGGCGGGTGAGACCGCGTGACCGAGCGGAGTCCGGGGGGATCCCCCACCCGCCGACGGTTACTCGCGGCGGCGGCGACCGCGGGCGCGGGCGCGCTCGCCGGCTGCGGCTACCGTCCCGGCGGCGGCGACCTCGCGTGGGAGTCGTCGATTCGGACCAACGGGCTCCTCGGACCCGGAACGACGCGGTTCGCGGTCACAGCGGACCGCCTGTTCGCCGTCCGGAACCAGTCCGGACGCACGTACGACTTCGAGACCGAGACGTGGCGAAACGTGGAGAACGCGACCGTGAGCGCGGTCGACGGGACGGGGGCGACCCGACTCGCCGCGGAGACGGAGCGGCAGGCGGTCGCTCCGCCGGCCGTTACCGAGCGTTCGGTGTTCGTCCCTGTGGAAGGGGGACGAGCCACCGCGATCGACCGCGACGCGGCGGGGATCGACCCCGACGCGCGGGAGACGACCGCCGGGACCGAAGGCGACGAGACCGAGTCGGGAGACGAGATCCGCTGGCAGGTCAATGTCGTCGTAACGGGCGAATCGAGCGAGTCCGACGAGTCAAGCAAATCGGGCGAGTCGAGCGGGTCGGGCGGGACGGAAGCGCCGCCAGCGGTCGACGGGATCCGCGCGGGCGATCGGCTGGTCGCCGCGGTCGCGGGATCGGAACTGGTCGCCCTCGACGCCGAGACGGGCGAACGAGCCTTTAGCGTCACCGAGGCGTGGCCGGATGGCGGGGACGGCGCCGCCGACCGCGTCGCGGTCGACGGCGAAGGCGTGTGGGTCGCGGTCGAAAGCGAAGGTGAGGGCGAAGTCGACGGGGGCTCAGAGGAACCGGTGGCTACTCTCGTCCGGTTCGGCCCGTCCGGTGAGCGCCGCGCGGAGCGGTCGGTCTCAGTGGATGTCGACTGGCTCGTCGCGGTCGACGAGACGCTCGTCGTCGGGAGCGCCGCGGGGGGAACGGTGAGGGGGTTCGACGCGGATCTCGACCGACGGTTCGCGCTGTCGGTACCGACGCCGAGCGATCGTCCGCCGGTCGTCGAAGTGGCCGACGGGGCTGGCGGGCCCGACGGGAACGGCCCTACGCGACGGATCTACCTCCGTCGGGGCGGAGCGGTCAGGGCGCTCGACACCGGCGACGGAGAGGTCGCGTGGAAGCGGACCGACGTGCCGACTCACCGGCGGCCCGCCGTCGACGCCGACGGGCTCTACGCGGTCCGATCGCGAGCGGTCCTCGCCGTCGGCGCCGACGGCGAAGACCGCTGGCGGGCGCCGCTCCCCGAGAGCGTCACCGTCGACGAACTGTTCGCGGTCGGGGGTCACGTGATCGTCGTCGACGGCGGGGAGCTGTACGGGCTCCGCGCGACGCCGGGCGAGCGGTGGTCGCTGGTCGGGTAGGTCCGACGACGTGCCGCTTGCCCGCCGTTCGAGGGTGGCGAGACTGGTCTCGCTGGTGTCTAACAGCGTCGCGAGAACGACGCGCCGTGTGCGACTCTCGAGTGCGTCCATCATCGAGTCGATGGCGTCCGAAGAGACGGCGCGTCCCTCGATAGCATCGATGCGCGCCTCCCGAAACGACGACTCGCCCCAGTGGGTCATCGTGTACTCCACCCACTGGCCGTGCATCTCGACGAGGGCCTTCTCTTTGTCGTTGATCGGGTCGTCACGGGCGGCGGTGTCCGCGAAACAGAGCGTCCCGTAGAGTTCGTCGTCGACCGAGATGGTGGTCCCCAGATAGCTTTCGAACCCGAACGTCTCGTACGCCGGATCGCCTTCCCACCCTTCAGCGGAGGCATCACTGACGGCCAGCGTCCCTTCCGGGTCTGTGATGGTTTCCCGACAGTAGGTGTCGGAGAGCGGGACGGTGGTGTCCGATCTGAGGCTCTCGTGGGAGCCGTAGACGATGTCGAAGCACTCCGTCTCGTTTTCGAGATCGATACGCGACAGAAACGCGTAATGCAGGTCGAACTCGTCGGTTTCGGTTTCGAACAGCTGTTCGAGGCGGAGTCGTGGTTCGATATCGGGGACCAACAACGTTCGCCACAGCCGCTGAAAATAAGACCACCCCTCGTTCCCTTTCGACGTACAGATGCTGTGTGGCATTGAGTGAACCAGCCGCCGTGGTGGGTGGCGCGCTCTTCCCGATCGCTTGGATCCTGAACTATATTCTCAATTAACATATAGCTATGGAACGCTTGGCACCCTCCCCGCCCTACCGGCGGAACTCTCTCCTTGCACTTCCGTGACTGGCGCTCAGAGACTCGCTCTGCGGGTGCTTCGTCTGTTAAAAAACGGCGGTGCGGCTGCGCGAGACGGCCAGTTACGCGCCTAGGAGACTATCGCCGTCGAAGTCGCCGTCGTGTTCGACATCCATCAGATCGAGGATCGTCGGGGTCACGTCGAAGAGATTCGAGCCCTCGATGTCGAGGTCGGAGTCGGTCGAGTACAGCAGCGAATTCTCGAACTTGTGCATCCCGTTACGTGGTCCTTCGGTGAAGACGGACTTCTTCCCGCCGAAGCCGGACTTCAGGTCGAAGCCGTCCGCGGGGATGACCACGAGGTCGGGCGCGATCTCGTCGTGGTCGCCGTCGAAGACGGTCTCGCCGTCCACGATCCGCTTGCACACCTGCCGGCCGTCGGGGCCGGTGAGCGATTCGAGGTCGGTGCGGAGCTCCTCGCGGACCGCCTCGTACTCCGATTCGGGGACGACACCCTCCGGCTCGCGACCCTCCAGATTGAGGTAAAAGCGGCCGGGGATGAGCGAGTACGCCCGGGCCTCGTCGTCGATGTCGGCAAGCGAGTCGTGGTCGTCGCCGTCGTACGAGAGCCACCCCTCGTCGGCGAGGAACTGGTTGCAGTTCACCTCCCACACCAACTCGGTGAAGCCGTGGTCGGAGGCGACGATCAGGGTCGTGTCGTCGTCGAGCGCGTCGCGGATCTCACCGATATACCCGTCGAGGGTCCGGTAGAAGTCGAGGAAGTCGTCCTTGTACTCGCCGTCGTTCGCGTAGTCGCCGAACAGGAAGTGGTTGACCCGGTCGGTGCTCATGAAGACGCCGAAGAAGAGGTCCCAGTCGTCCTGATCGAGGTAGTGAGTGAACACGTCGTGGCGGGCGTCGAGCGTCGCGTGCGCGTTCTCGATGAACTCGGTCTTGTCGTCGTCGTGTCCGAGCTTCGCGTTCACATCGATCCGGTAGTCGTGGTCCTCGAGGACCTGTCGGACCGAGTCGTCGCTCGAGGCCGCATCGATTGAGGGTGAGAGGAACCCGGAGACCTGCCGCTGGATCCGGCTCGACGGCGGGAACGTGACGGGAACGTTGAGTACGGTCGCGTCGCGGCCGTCGTCGGTGACGCGGTCCCACAGCCGCGTCGCCGACACGTGTTTCCCCATCGGGACGTACGTCTCGTAGGAGTCGATCTCGCGGTCCTGGAAGCCGTACACGCCGGTCGAGCCGGGATTTTTCCCCGTCGTGAGACTCGGCCAGCACGCGCTCGACTCGGGGGGTACGATGCTCTCTAGTCGACCCGCCGACCCCGTCTCGGCGATGTCGGTCAGGTTCTCGAAGACATCGGGGTGATTCTGAACCAGGTCGTACGGTACACCGTCGATACCGAGGAAGACCACGCGCTCGTCGTCGTCGCCGCGCAGTCGATCGAACAGTCCCATAGTTGTGGGGTGACTTCGGGCCGACATATCCCTTGTGTTCTGACAAGTAACAACATACCACACAGTTCGCGGCGAGTTCCGCCGCAGTCTACCGTTCGCGGCGAGCCCGGCCGCAATTCGCGCGCGTTGGCAAGCCCCGACGATGCAGAAAGCCTATTTTCCTTCGCGGAGACATATCTGGCGTATGACCGACAACTTCCCGGCGAGCGTCGACGTCGACTACACCGACGGCGAGGGCGAGGATCCGGCGGACTACCCGTCGCTGCAACACAAAATCGAGAAGGCGATCGAGGTCACGCGTCAAGGGTTAGAGCAGTACGACAACCCGGCCGTGATGTGGACGGGCGGGAAAGACTCCACGCTGACGCTGTACTTCATCAACCAGGTCGCCGAGAAGTTCGGCTACGAGAAGCCGACCGCCGTCTTCATCGACCACTTCCAGCACTTCGACGACATCACCGACTTCGTCGAGCACTGGGCCGACGAGTGGGACATCGACCTCGTGTACGCCCGCAACGAGGACGTGGGCGCGTACGTCGAGGAACACGGTCTCGAACCCGGCGACGACATCCCGGTCTCGGCGCTGAACGAGCAGAACCAGCACCACATCCGCGACATCCTCGAGTACGAGGAGGACACCTTCCCCTTCCTGCTCGACACCTACGTCGGGAATCACCTGCTGAAGACCGTCGCGCTCAACAACGCCCTCGAAGAGTACGACATCGACGGCGTCATCTCCGGTGTCCGCTGGGACGAACAGGAGGCGCGTGCCGACGAGACGTTCTTCTCGCCGCGTCACGATCCCGACCTGTTCCCGCCGCACGACCGTATTCAACCCATCCTGCAGTTCGCCGAGGCCGACGTGTGGGAGGCGTTCTGGAACTACGTCGTCCCCGACACGGTCGAGGCGTTCCCGGATGAAGGGTACGTCCCGCAGGCCGACGACGACCTCCCCGAGGGCGTCGCGCAGGAGGACGTGCCGATATCGCCGAAGTACTTCGCCGGGTTCCGCTCGCTCGGCAGCGAAGTCAGTACGGAGAAAACGACCGAGGAGCCCGCGTGGCTCCAGGACCTCGAAGACACGACCGAGCGCGCGGGCCGCGCCCAGGACAAGGAAGACCTGATGGAGCGCCTGCGCGACCTCGGCTACATGTAAACCGGCGCGAGCCCTCGAACGCTTCTTTCGGGTTGGGGTTCGCACTCCGCGTCTGCTTCTCGCTCAGGCTTCTCCTCAGCGTCGGGTATCTGACGCCTCGCCGACCGACACGGTGAAGCCGACGTCGCGGAGTCGCTCCGCGAGCGGCAGACCGATCCCCGACGCCGGCGTCAGCACGCCGCCGTCGAGCGGCGAGTCGACGTCGCCGGTCGCCAGACACACCGCCGCCTCGCCGAGCATCCGCGCGGTCGCCCCGTAGCCCGGGTCCCGATCGGCGCCGAACTCGACCTCGACGGTGAACGGCCCGTCCGCGGCCGTGCCCCGCCCGAGCACGCGAATCGAGAAGTGCCCGGCCTCGGCCTCCTCTCTCGTCGGTCCCTCGCCGGGGTCCGGGAAGACGTACCGACGGAGCGCCGAGCGCACCGGTCCGACGGACATGGCGGCCGTGAACGCACCGAGTCCGACGGCAACGAGACCGGCCGTGGCCGCCCCGGTGAGTCCGTCGCCGGTCGGCACGACCTCCGTACACCGGAACTCGCGGCCCCACGGGTACCCGAGGAGCGCGTTGCTCCGTCGTACCACTCGTTCGTTTACCGGTGCCATCGGCGAGGGAGCCGTCCACGCCGAGCGCAGGGAGTCCCTCCGCGGGCGTCGCTGCTCACCGGGATCGACACCGCTCCGCTCACCGGGCGGCGCCAGCGAGTACGGATTCCGGAGCGTCTGGCGGGCCAGTGGGTCGGTGGCGGCCGCCTCAAACACCTCGCCGAAACTCGCCAAGGTGCCCCCGCTGACACCGCCGCTCCCGCCTTCGAGGTAGATCCGAACCGTCTGACAGGGTGCGTCGAACGTCTCCACTGCGAACGACTGGGCGAGCAGCGTTCCGAGATCCGCAGGTACGGAGTCGAAACCGCAGCTGTGGACGATCCGAGCTTCGGCGTCGACCGCTGCCTCGTGGTACCGGTCGATGATCTCGCGCACCCAGTTTATCTCGCCGGTGAGGTCGCAGTAGTCCGTGCCGGCCTCGACGCAGGCGTCGACCAGCGGCGTTCCGTACGTCGTGTACGGACCGACGGTCGTACAGACGACCCGCGTGTCCCGGGCGATGGCGCGCAGACTTTCGGGATCAGTCGCGTCGCCCACGACGACGGGAACGTCGTCCCACGCGTCGCTGCGGCCGGTAAGGTCACTAACGAGTTGTTCGAGTCGCTCCGGGCTCCGCCCGCCGACAGCCAGCGAGAGGTCGTCCGGCGCGTACCGTTCGGTCAGGTACTCGGCCACGAAGCGTCCGGCGACGCCCGTTGCGCCCCACACCACGATGTCGTGTGTCCGATCGGCGTCGGTCATTGGTGTGTCGTCTACGGGGGCGACATCCTAAACCAGCGGGATCAGCGCACTTCGGAGGGAGGGTCGCCGCGTTCCGGTGCTGTCCCGCCGAGACTACACCTCCTCGGGAGCGCGCTCGGAGTACGGCTCACACACGAGTTCGACGCCCTCCTCGAAACCGATCTCGGGTTCCCAGCCGGTCGCCTCGTGGAACGTCGAGTAGTCCGCCATGGTGTCGTGGACGTAGCCGTCGAAGGGGCACTCGATGTACACCGGATCGATGTCGGTGCCGAGCGCGTCGTTGATCATGGCTACCATCTCGTTGAACGAGTAGGCTTCCTCGGTACCGACGTTGTACACGCCCGTTAGCTCGTGGTCGGCGGCGAGTTCGCAGGCACGCGCCACGTCCGAGACATGCGTGAAGTCGCGCGTCTGGCTGCCGTCGCCGAACAGCTCGGGGGCCTCGCCGTTCGCGATCGCGTCCGCGAACTGCGCAACCGTGTTCGCGTACTCGCCTTTGTGTTTCTCGTTGCCCCCAAATCCTTGGTAGACGGAAAAGAACCGGAGGCCGGCCATCGCCATGTCGTGATAATTGCCGTAGTACTCAGCGTAGCGCTCGCGGGCGAGCTTCGAGGCCTCGTAGGCGGTGCGCGCCTCGACATCCATGTCCACAGGGGAGGGCTCGGTGCGGTTCCCGTAGATCGAGGAGGTCGAGGCGTAGACGACGGTCTCGCACCCTTCCTGTCGAGCGCGCTCAACCGCGTTGACGAACCCCTCGACGTTGACGCGGCAGCCGCGCTGAGGGTCGTTCTCGTGCATGTTCCGCGAGGAGAGCGCGGCGAGGTGGAACAGAACGTCGACATCGGCGGGGAAGTCGTCGTCGATCACATCGGCCTCGACGAACTCCACGTTGTCGTCGAGATTCTCGGGCGTCCCGAGATAGGTGTCGTCGACGGCGATCACGTCGTTGTCGGCCGCGAGCCGGTTCGCGAGATTCGAGCCGATAAAGCCCGCGCCACCCGTCACGAGAACGCGCTGATCGTGCATGAGTGTGTGTACTCACGGCTGGGGAATTATCGCTTCGGTTTTATTCACCTCAAAAATTGTGAATTTACTCACCACGGAGAACGGTCTACGCGCTCACTGGTGCGCCGGTGCAACCAGTGACGGCGCTACCGATCGGTGCCGTATTATCTGCATTCAATACTACTTTGACTTTTGATAGAATTGCGGTTAACCGGAGTGGCATAATCGTTTGTCGACTCGACTGCAGTCAATAACAAGAGCAGCGGCGATCGATAGCGGGAGTGGGTGTTGCAGGCCGTCGGTAGCGATACAGTATTTAAATGGATATGAGCGAGAGCGACGATCACTTATAAATGGACGCGGCGGTGGCGCGTGCCGACGAGCGGCCGACAGGCCGCGAGGTGCACGCGCGAGGGAGATCGGTGGTCCGGAGCGAAGCGGAGGGCCACCGACGAGGCTGGGGCTTTGAAGGTGTTCACCGTGCTGTCTGAGACTTATAAATAGCCGACAGCAACACCACTCGATCACTTATAAACAACCGATCAACCAAATTGAGACACGTACTCCCGCTATCGATCAAGAGGCAGTCTTCACCGACCAGTCGTTCATTCACCTGCCTGTTTAACGAATCAAATTTCCACAGAGCCACCGACTGCAAAACATCGTCTTAACGCAAGAATTACGGAGTGAGATCACGGAGAAACACCACCTATAGAATTTATAAATAATCGTACAAAAATCTATAGCTATAAGATCTCAGTAACTTATTCGGTCCCAAGTTTCGCTCGCGTATACGGTTCGAGTCCGCCGCGATCGACGAGTGTCTGCAGGAATTCGGGTAGCGGGTCCGCGTCGTACCGCTCGTCCGCGGTGTGGTTGATGACGGCCCCTTCGTCGAGTCGGAGACTGATCTCGTCGCCGTCGTCGATCCGGTCGGCGTCCGGACAGATCAACACGGGGAGCCCGAGGTTGATCCCGTTCCGGAAGAAGATCCGGGCGAACGACTGCGCGACGATTCCGTCGATCCCCGCACCGAGTAGCGAGAGCGGGGCGTGCTCACGGGAGGAGCCGCTCCCGAAGTTGTGCCCGCCCACGACGAAGTCGCCGTCGGCGACGTTCGGAGCGAACTCCGGGCGGAGGTCGTTGAACGCGTGCTCGCCGAGTTCCGCCGGATCGCTGGAGACGAGGAACCGCGACGGGATGATCTGGTCGGTGTCGATGTCGTCGCCGAACGTCCACGCTCGGCCGGGCTCAGTCGTGTCGATATCGCGGCCCGCGTCGGCGTCGGTCACGCGCCCACCCCCTCGAGGACGTAGTCATCGTAGCGATTCAGTTCGACCTCCCGCGGGTCGGTGATCTCGCCGTACAGCGCCGACGCGCCCACCGTGGCGGGGCTGGCGAGATACACCTCGCTTTTCATCGACCCCTCTCGGCCCGGGAAGTTGCGGTTCGCCGTGGCGAGACAGACGTCGCCGTCGCCCAGCACGCCTTGGTGGGTCCCGAAGCAGGAACCACAGCCGGCGCTCTGAACGATCGCGCCCGCGTCGACGAACGTTTTCATGACGCCGGTGTTCATCATCTGTTTGTACACCGACCGCGAGGCCGGGACGACGACCATCCGCGTGTCCGGGGCGAGCTGCTCGCCCTCGATGATGTCCGCGACGATCCGGATGTCCTCGTACCGTCCGTTCGTACACGTCCCGACGAACAGCTGGTCGATCTCCGTGCCGACGACCTCGTCGACGGGGACCGCGTTCTCCGGGTTCGACGGCGTCGACACCTGCGGCGAGAGCGACTCGGCCTGATAGGTGTGGACCGCCTCGTAGTCGGCGTCGTCGTCCGGCTGGGTGTACGCCGGTATCTCGGGGCGCTCCCCGGTCTGTGCCTCAAGGAAGTCGAGGGTCCGCTCATCGGGCGGGACGATGCCGGCCTTTCCGCCCATCTCGATCGCCATGTTCGAGAGGACGAGCCGCTCGTGGATCGGCAGCGCCTCGACCGCCGAGCCGCCGTACTCGGCGGTCTTGTACGTGCAGCCGTCGAACCCCACGTCGCCGATGAACTTCAGGATGAGGTCCTTCGCGTACACGCCGTCGGGGAGGTCGCCTTCGACCTCGAACCGGAGCGTCTCCGGCACCCGGAACCACAGCTCGCCGGTCGCGAGCGTCGTCCCGAGGTCGGTGGAGCCGACGCCGGTGCCGAAGCCGCCGACGCCGCCGAAGGTGGTCGAGTGCGAGTCCGCACCGATCACCAGGTCGCCCGGGGAGACGAACCCCTCCTCGACGAGCACCTGGTGACAGATGCCGTCGCCCACGTCGTACTGCTGGGCGCCGTACGTGTCGGCGAACTCCCGGACGATGTTGTGGTTGTTCGCGGCCTCGACGCCGTCGGCCGGCGCGTGGTGGTCGATCGTGATGACGGTGTTGTCCGGATCGACGAGTTCGGGGTCGTCGCCCGTCACGTCCTCAAAGACCTCGAAGGTCAGTGGTCCCGTCACGTCGTGGGTCATCATCACGTCGACCTCGGCTTCCACGTAGTCGCCGGCCCGTACGTCGCGTCCCGATTTCTCCGACAGCAGCTTTTCCGAGATTGTTTTTCCAGTCATGCGTTGTCCTCCGCGACGGTCGCTAACACGCGGTCGACGGTCCCGCCCATCAGGACGTGGCTCGTCGCCCCGATATCGAGTCGGTCGGCGACCTCGTGAGCGACCGACTCGACGCGCTCGAAGTCCGCGTTCGTTTCAAGATCCATTCTGGTCAGCATTTGGACGAGGTCCTCCGTCGGGGTGTTCCCGACGCCGCCGAGCCCGTCCGGCAGGACGACGCCGCCGCCGAGCCCGCAGTGAGACGCGTCGAACCGGTCGACGCCGCACTGCATCGCGACGAGGGTGTTTGCGAGGCTCATCCCGTTCGTGTCGTGGAGGTGCAGCCCGGCATCCAGGTCCGGATGCCGGTCGAACACCGTCGTGTACATCTCCTCGATCTCGACCGGGTCGGCGAGCCCCATCGTCGTCGCGAGCGTCACCTCGTCGACGCCGGCGTCGACGACACGGTCGACGACCGACAGCGTGTCTTCCATGGGAATCCGCCCCTCGTACGGACAGTAGAAGCTCGTGCCCATCCCGGCCTCGACCTCGATGCCCGTTCCCTCGGCCATCTCGACGATCTCTTCGACCCCCGTCAGGATCTCCTCGACCGTCATGTTCTGGTTGTGCTCGCTGTACGTCTCGCTCACGGTCACCAAGGCGTTGACCTTGTCGACGCCGGCGTCGATCGCGCGCTCCATCCCGACCGCGTTCGGCACCAGCGCGCGGTACGTCACGTCGTCGTGCCGCTCGATGCGTTGGGCGACCTCGTCCGCGTCTCGCAGCGTCGGGACCGCCTTCGGGTGGGTGAAGGAAGTGATCTCGATCTCGTCGACTCCAGTCTCGGAGAGCGCGTCGATGATCTCGACTTTCTCGTCGGTCGGGACGAACTCATCGAGTCGCTGGAACCCGTCACGCGGGAGCATCTCGACGAGGGTCACGTCCGAGGGGTACTCGATCATATCACGCCCTCCGAGTCGAGCTCCGCAAGCGTCTCGTCGTCGTACGACAGGCGCTCGCCGTACACCGCCTCGTTGTGCGCGCCGAGCTGCGGACCGAGGTGGGTGATCTCCCCCGGCGTCTCCGAGAAGCGGGGCACGGTGTTCTGGACCGCACCGGCGCCGAGCTGGTCGTCCGGGACCTCCACGACCGCGTCGCGGGCCTGGTAGTGCTCGTCTGCGAGGATATCGGCGACGTTGTAGATCGGGGCGATCGTCGCCTCGTACTCCTCGAAACGGTCGATGACCGCCTCGCGGGTGTGGTCGTCCATCCAGTCTTGGATGGCCGCGTCGAGCGCCTCGACGTTCTCCAGCCGCTTTTCGTTGTCCGCGAAGCGGGGATCGTCTTTTAAATCTGGCCGCTCGATCGCGTCGAACACCCGCATCGCGATCGGCTGCGCGCTCGCCGAGATGGCGACCGCCCGTCCGTCGCCCGTCTGGTACACGTTCCGCGGCGCGGACGACGTCGAGCGGTTCCCCGACCGCGTTTCGATCTCGTCGAGCTGCTGGTAGCGGAGCGGCTGGGGACCGATGAGCGAGAAGATCGGCTCGATGAGGCTCGTGTCGATGTACTGGCCGGTCCCGCCGTTCGCGTCGCGGTTGTACAGCGCGAACGCGACCGCCATCGTGGAGAACATCGCTGCGATCCCGTCTGCCAGCCCGGTCGGCGGCAACAGCGGCTCCTGATCGGGGTAGCCGTTGAGGTACGCGAACCCCGACATCGCCTCGGCGAGTGTGCCGAATCCGGGGCGGTCGCTGTACGGGCCGGTCTGCCCGAACCCGCTCAGCCGGAGCATCACGAGCCCGGAGTTGAGATCGGAGAGGTGATCATAGCCGAGTCCCCACCGCTCTAAGGTGCCCGGGCGGAAGTTCTCGATGAGCGCGTCGGCCTCGGCGACGAGGTCCTCGAAGACGACTTTCCCCTCCTCGGTGGAGATGTCGAGGGTCACCGACTGCTTGTTGCGACCGAGGTACTTCCACCAGAGCCCGACGCCTTCTTTCTGGGGACCGAAGTGGCGCAGGTGGTCGCCGGTCTCCGGGTGTTCGACCTTGATCACGTCCGCGCCGAAGTCCGCGAGTAGGCGTCCGACCGTCCCGATCGAGATCATCGACCCGGCCTCGATCACGGTCACGCCGTCGAGGGGGCCGGCGGGGGAGTCATCGTCGGCCGACGCGTCGTCGGAAGCGGTCCCGCCGTCGGTGGCCGCGTCGCGACTCATAAGGGTCTCCCCGGTGTCTCGACACCGCCGTGGGCGGTGCGTGCTGTTCGTTCCGTTGCCGTTCGAGTGCTGTGTCCTGTCATTTCGGGTCTGTGTGTGGTCGTCGCGTGGTTCTGGACTGCGTCTGGTCCCCGCGTCCGGTCGCCGCAGTCAGATTGGGCGATCGATGTGGGTTCCGTACCCCGACTCGCCGACGATCTCGCCCTCCTCGTAGGCGACCTGACCGCGAACGACCGTGTGCGTCGGCCACCCGGTCACCTCGCGCCCCTCGTACGGGGAGTAGTCCGCACCGCTGCGGAGCAGCTCCGGGGTCACCGTCTTCGTCTCGTCGAGGTCGACGACCGTCAGGTCCGCATCGGTTCCGACCTGAACGGAGCCTTTCTTCGGATATATATCGAACGCTTTCGCGGTGTTCGTGGAAGTCACCTCGACCGCGCGTTCGAGCGAGATGCGTCCCTCGTTGACCCCCTCCGAGAGGATCAGCGGGAGCATCGTCGCCGTCGAGGGGAAGCCGGGGAGGCTGTCTGGCACGTCCTCGCCGACCTTGTCGTCGCGCAGGTTCGCGCAGTGGTCGGTGCCGATACAGGAGATCGTGCCGTCGGCGACGCGCTTCCACAGCGTCTCCTGGTCTTCTTTCGACCGCACCGGCGGATTGACGTTGTGGCGCTCGTCGCACTCCTCGGCGGTGAGCGTCAGGTAGTGGGTACACGTCTCCCCGGTGATATCCCACCCCGCGTCGTGGAGCATCGCCAGCTCGTCCGCGGTCCGTCCGGCCGAAATGTGGACCGCGTAGAAGCTGTCGTCGTAGTCGTGTTGCCGGGCTAACGAGCCGCTCGCGGTCATGCTCTGCGTCTCCGCGTAGTCCGGGAACTGGTCGACCAACACGTCGTAGTCGCGGTACTCCTGGTCCTCGTCGACCGCGGAGTCGAGGTACGGGTTGTCGCCGAGCGCGCTCGTGATCTCCATGTTCTCGGAGTGGTGGCCGAGCGTCGTGGGCACGTCCTGCGCGGCGAGCGCCTGAATGAACGCGTCCGCCCAGTCGTCGTGCATCTCGGAGTCGGTGCCGAACTTCTCAGGCGCGACGTCTTTGTAGTTCTTGTACCACTTGAACGACGTAATCCCCAACTCCTCGACGATGTACGGAATCTCCTCGATGTGCTCGAACGAGAGCAGTCCCAACGAGAAGAAGTAGTCGTGGTAGTAGTTCGGCTCCGCCTCGGCGAAGTAGCCCTCCATGATCTCCTCGTAGGAGCCGCCCCGCCGGAAGTAGTTCCCGATAGTCGTGACGCCGCCGACGAGGTCGGAGCGCGACTCCGTCTCGGCGTCGGCTTCGAGCCCGCGGTAGATCCCGTGGTGAGTGTGCGGGTCGATCGCGCCCGGGAGGACGTACTTCCCCTCGGCGTCGATCACGCGGTCGCCGGAGAGAGTCCCCGAACTCGCGATCGCGGCGATCTCGTCGCCGTCGGCGGCCACATCGGCCTCGAAGGCGCCGAGTTCGGGCGTGACGACGGTGCCGTTCGCGATGACGAGATCGTGTGTCATCGCGCGCCCTCCGTCGGTTCGCTCGGGGTCATTCGTCGATCCCCTCCACCCACGACTCCACCTCGTCGCGTTCGAGCACCTCGGCGTACTTCATCCACAGGTCCATCAAGGCGATCTTGTGGCTCGCCTCGATCCGGTCGAACACGCACTCCTGTGGCAACACGACGTTGAACCCGTTCTGCTGGGCATCGATCGCGGTCGCGCGGACGCACCCGCTCGTGGAGTTCCCGACGATGATCACCGAGTCGTGGCCGCCGCGGACCAGCCGCGAGAGCAGGTCGGTCCCGTAGAAGGCGGAGGCGTACGACTTGTTGATCACCGTCTCGCCCTCTTTCGGGGCAACGGCGTCGACGATGTCGAGGTCCTCGTGGTTCGGGTCGTCGTAGCTCGACGGGACGACCCGGGTGTACGTGACCGGAATCTCGTGGTTCCGGGAGAACTCGAGGAACGGCTCGATGTGGTCGATCGCGTTCCACGCGATCTCGCCCATGGCGGTGCGATACTCCTCGACTGCGTTGAGGATGGGCTCGTCCGCGCCGACCACGAGCCGCTGCATGTCGATGACCAGGACCATTGGGTTCGTCCCCATCCCGCGAGACTCCCACGAGGACGCTCCCTCCTTGTCGTAGCCGGCTGCCGAGATGACCTGTTTGTCGCGCTCGGTGAGCAGGTCTTCCCAGATACGCTTTGTCATGTTAACGAGTGCCAGTACGACGAGGAGTCGCATAATTCTGTGGGTGAGGGCGAGGGGTTCGGAACCCTCAACGTACCGACACGGGGCGATCGCCTCATCGCGACAGCACAGAGCAACCGACTCACCGCGACAACACGCCGACTCATCGCGACGGCGCGAACGCTTCCAGCGTGCGCTCCACCCACTCCCTGTCGCTCCCGGCGGGGGCCCGGACGATCGGGAGGTCGACGCCGATCTCTCGGAGGTGGTCCAGTTGGGCCCGCGCCTCCTCGGGAGTCCCGACGACCGCGAGGTGATCGAGGAGCCCGGTCTCGACTCGCTCCGCGCCGGCGTCCGTCGAGGGGGCGTCCCGGACCGCGTCGACGACGTCTTCGAACCCCGCCTCCACGGCGGCGCGGTCGTAGTACCCCGGGATGTCGCGCAGGTAGTAGGCAATGTGTTCGGCCGCGGCCCGACGCGCGCGCTCGGGGTCTTCGTCGACCGCAGTGAGCACGTACATCGCCACGTCGATCGACGCCGGGTCCCTGTCGCCGCGGGCCGCGCCGTCGGCGAGCCACCCCTTCGCCTCCTTGAACTGCGAGTCCGGGTAGAGGTTCGGCACCCACCCGTCCGCGAACTGTCCGGTCAGGCGGACGTTGCCGGGCCCCAGCGCGCCGTTGTAGATCGGGATCGACGCGCGCTCGGGCGCGAACGCCTCCCAGAACGCGGTCCGCGACGGCGAGAAGAACTCCCCGTCGTACCCCTCCGGGTCGCCCCGGAGGTACCGGCGGACCAGTTCGATATACTCGGCCATCCGCGGGAGGGGGCGCTCGAACTCCGCGCCGTGGAACCCCTCGACGACGCCCGGGTGGGCGACGCCGAGCCCGAGGACCGCGCGGCCGCCCGAGTGCGCGTCGAGGGTCGCGACCGCCTGCGCGATCGCGGCCGGCGTCCGCGAGAACACGTTGACGATCCCCGTCGCGAGCCCGATCCGCTCGGTGTGGACCGCCCAGCGCTCCAGCTTGCCGAACGCCGACTTCCCCTGTCCCTCCGCGGCCCACGCGCTCTCGTACCCAAGCTGCTCCGCGCGGACGACGAGTGCCGGCTCGTCGCGCAGCGCGAAGAGAACGCCGACGCGGTCGGCAGTCTCCTCGTTGCTCGCGTCGCTCACGCCTCGACCACCCCCTCGACCGCGAGGTCGTTGTACACGTCCAGCCGGCGGATCGCGCCCTCGCAGACCTCGTAGACGTCGACGTACCGCACGTCCTCGAACCGCTCGCCGTCGTTGTCGACGCCGTGGAGGGTCCCCTGACTGACGACGCGATCGCCGTCGACGGTCCACTGGCCGAACGCCTTGCCCGCGCGCTCGTAGCGCGGTTCGAGGAACGCGAGAAACGACGCCGCGGCGTCCGGCCCCTCAAACCGCGCTCCCGGGACCGTGACGACCGCGTCGTCGGCGAACAGCTCGCCGACGGTCCCCCGTTCGTCTGGGTCACCCATCCGCTCGAAGAACTCCTCGACAGTCTCGCGTGGCGTTCGGGCCATGATACCCGTACGCACCCGAAGAGATATAAATCGGACTGCCGACAGTCGGGATGCCGATCGGCGGTCGCAGACGGGAAGAGTCGCCAGCGGCGCGGACTCGGGGGAAATCAGTGTTGGCACACGAACGGCGACGCCCCGCCGACCGGTAGATTTACGCGGTGTGGTTTCTTCCCCCGTGGTATGAGTTCGCTCGATACAGAGCCGCAGCGGCGGACGCTAGACGACGCGAGCGCGGAGGTCGTCTCCGCCGGCGAGGTCGAATTCGACGTGGAGACCGACGTGCTGATCGCGGGGGCCGGCGGGTGCGGGCTCACGGCGACGCTCGCGGCCTGCGAGAACGAGGACCTGACCGTCACCCTCCTGGAGAAGAGCGGCGAGGTCGGCGGCAACGCCGCGCTGTCGACGGGGATGATCCCCGCGGCCGGCACGCGCTTCCAGCGCGAAGTGGGGATCGAGGAGGGACCCGCGGACATGGCACGGGACATCTTGGAGAAGAACGGCCACGAGGCCGACGAGGAACTGGTCCGGCACCTCTGTGAGAACAGCGTCGATCTGATCCACTGGCTCGTCGACGACTGGGACCTCTCTCTCCATCTCGTGGACGACTTTAAATACCCCAAACACTCCGAGTACCGGATGCACGCGCCGCCGGGGCGGAACGGCGAGCATCTCGTCGCCGAGATGCGCGATCGGATCGAAGCGAGAGAGAACGCGGAGCTGCTGACGAACACGCCCGTGACGAAGCTGGTCGCGAAAGACGGGGCCGTCGAGGGCGTCGTGGCCGGGTCGGTTCGGGAGGAGGCGATCCGCGCGGAGAAGGTGATCCTCGCGACCGACGGCTTCGCCGGGAACCGGGAGATGGTCCGCGCCTACTGCGAGGCCGACATCGCCGACGCGCTCTACTACGGCTCGGACGGCAACACCGGAGACGGGATTCGCTGGGGCGCGGAGCTCGGCGGCGCGCTCGCGTCGATGGACGCCTTCCAAGGCCACGCGACCGTCGTCAGCGGGACCGGCGCGCTGTCGACGTACGCCGTCGTGATGAACGGCGGGATACTCGTCAACGCCGACGGCGAGCGCTTCGGTAACGAGTCGAAGGGGTACTCGGAGTTCGCGGTCGACGTGGTCCGCCAGCCGGACGGCGTCGCCTACGAGATCTTCGACGAGCGCATCTTCGAGCGACTTCAAGGCGAGTTCGACGACTTCGACCGCGCGGTCGAACTCGGCTCGTACACCAGCGCCGACACCGTCGAGGAACTCGCCGCGGAACTCGGCTGTGCCCCGGAGGCGACCCGGGACGCGGTCGAGTCGTACAACGCGGCCGTCGACGCGGGAGAACCAGACGAGGTCGGGCGGGCCGACGGCCGCAACGTCCTCTCCCCGCCGTTCTACGGGACCGAGGTCACCGGCTCGCTGTTCCACACGCAGGGCGGGCTGGTCGTCGACGAACACGCGCGGGTGCTCCGGGAGGACGGGTCGACCGTCGACGGGCTCTACGCCGGGGGTGGCACCGCGACGGGCATCAGCGGTCACGGGGCCGACGGCTACCTCTCCGGGAACGGGCTCACGACCGCCATGGGGCTCGGCCGGCTCGCCGGTCTGCACGCCGCCCGGTCGCTGGGTGAGTGACGATGGAGCCGACCGACGACGAGACGAGGCCGGAACCGGCGTTTGCCGGCGAGACGGTACTGATCACCGGAACCGCCCGGGGGATCGGCCGCGCCTGTGCGGTTCGCTTCGCCGAGCGCGGCGCGACGGTGGTCGGCGGCGACCGCCTCGATCAGTCGGAGACGGCGGGGACCTGTACGGATCTCCCGGGGGCGTTCGAGCCGGTGGCTGCCGACGTGACCGACCCCGAAGCGGTCGAAGCGCTGGTCGAGCGCGCGGCCGACACCGGACGCGTCGACGCGGTCGTCAACGTGGCGGGAATCGTCGCGCGCGAGCCGCTCGCGACCCACGACGGCGAGCCGTGGGAGCGATCGGTGGCGGTCAACCTCACCGCGCCGTTCCGGATCGCCCGCGAGGCCGCGCCGCACCTCCGGAAGACCGGTGGCGCGGTCGTCAACATCTCGTCGATCTACGGCCAGATCGGCGCGGCCGAACGCGCCGGCTACGCGTCGACGAAGGCAGGGATAGAGGGGTTAACGCGCGCGCTCGCCGCCGAACTCGGGGAGGACGGGGTCCGAGCCAACGCCGTCGCGCCGGGATTCATCGAGACGCCGATGACCGAGCCGTACGCCGAGGACGATGCGGCGCGCGAGCGGTTTCGGGAGCTCGCCGCCCTCGAACGACTCGGGGGTCCGGGCGAGGTCGCGAGCGTCGTCACCTTCCTCGCGAGCGACGACGCCTCGTTCGTCACGGGCGAGACGGTCCTCGTCGACGGCGGGCGAGCCACCGTGGAGTGAATCGGTCGGCGGACGACGGCGATCGACTGGTGGCGGCGACTACGGACCATTTTTGACGCAAACACGCGTGTGTGACTCACAAGCATGAAAACGTTTATTCGCACGTGCGGTTACGTTCGGGTGTGACTCGCCCGATCTTAGAGACCGAGGGGCTGACTAAACGGTTCGGCTCGCTCGTCGCAAACGACAGGCTCTCCGTAACCGTCGAGGAGGACACGATCCACGGCATCATGGGGCCGAACGGCTCCGGGAAGTCGACGTTTTTCAACACCGTCACCGGGTTCTACCGCCCCGACGGCGGCACGGTCCGGTTCGACGGAGAGGACGTGACCGGGTGGAAACCCGACGAAATCGCCCGACGCGGGCTCGCGCGGACCTTCCAGATCCCGTCGCCGTTCGAGGACCTCACGGTCAAGGAGAACATGCTCGCCGTGTTCACTGGCGGGCTTCGCTCCGGGATGCGGATCTCGGAGGCGAAACGCGCCCGCGCCGACGAACTGCTCGAACTCCTCGAGATCGACCACGTCGCCGATCAGGAGGCCGGCGGGGTCTCGGGCGGGCAGGAGAAACTGCTCGAACTCGGGCGGATCTTGATGCTCGAACCGGCCTGCGTGATGCTCGACGAGCCCACAGCGGGGGTCAATCCCTCGCTCCGGAATCGCCTGCTCGAACACTTAGAGACGCTCAACGACCGCGGCACGACGTTCGTGATCATCGAACACGACATGCGCGTCATCGCGGACGTGTGTGACCGCGTAACCGTGTTCAATCAGGGACAGGTCCTCGTCGAAGGCGACTTCGAGTCGGTGACGAGCGACGAGCGCGTCCGCGACGCGTACCTCGGCGGCGCCGCCGAGCACGACGCGTCGCTGGAGACGCTCATCGGGGAGGAGGCGGATGCCCCGGTCTCCGAGGAGCGTGGCACACCCGCCGACGCCGCGACGGAACCGACGCCGACCGCCGGCGGTGGCGGAGCGGTGCCGGCCGACGGCGCGGGCGAGGCGGCCGGGTCCGCGGCGACCGGGGGTGCGGCGAGCGCTACGTCCGCGCTCTCCGGGATCGGCTCGGAGTCCGACGGGGAGCCGTGGCTCGTCGGCGAGGACCTCATCAGCGGCTACGGGAACCACCGGGTCGTCGACGGAATCTCGATGGAGAGTCGGGACGGCGTGACCTGCATCTTCGGGCCGAACGGGTCGGGGAAGTCGACGCTTTTGAAGACGCTCGCCGGGGTCGTCCCGGCGTGGGAGGGCCGAGTCACCCACCGCGGCACCGACGTGACCCACAACAGGCCGGCCGAGAACGTCCACCGCGGCGTCACGATGCTCCCGCAGGACGGCGGGATTTTCGGCGGCCTCACCGTCCGTGAGAACCTCCTCCTCGGCGGGTACACCGTCGGTGAGGGGGCGGTCCGCGAGGAGCGACTCGACGAGGTGTTGTCGTCGTTCCCGGAGCTCAAGGACAAACTGGACGATCGGGGGCGGTCGCTGTCGGGCGGCCAACAGATGATGCTCAGCTACGGTCGCGCGATGATGACCGGCGCGGAGGTGTACCTCCTCGACGAGCCGTCGAGCGGGCTGGCCCCCTCCCTCATCGATCAGGTGTTCGAGATGACGCGACGGCTCGTCGCCAGCGGCGCGCAGGTGATCCTCATCGAGCAGAACGTCCGCGAGGCGCTTCGGATCGCCGATTACGTCTACATCCTGGCGCAGGGCCAGCTCCAGTTCGAGGGGACCCCGGCAGACTTGACCGACGAGGACGACCTCGTCGAACTGTACCTCGGACTCGACTAACGCCCGTCTCGATCACTCGTCTCGACCGCCCGTCTTGCCCGCTCGTCCCGACCGCCCGTCTTGCCCGCTCGTCTCGACCGCCCGTCTTGCCCGCCAGTCTCGATCCCTCTTTCCCGTCAATCTCGACGGCCTGCCACGATCCGTGACAGCGATCACGAGTTTCCGTAACAAACTATATGTGCACCCGTCACACACAAAGCGTGTATGGGAGGAAATCCCGCGGATAGTGTCAGTAGACGGTCGTTTGTCAAATACAGCGGTGCGGCCGGCGTCACCGGTGCCCTGGCTGGCTGTAGCAGTAACGGCGGCGACGGCGGCGACGGCAGTGATGGCGGCGACGGCGGCGATGGTGGTAGCGGCGGAGGCGGTGACGGAAGCGACGGCGGCGACGCCCCAGACGAGGTGATCATCGGGTCGAACCACCCGCTGAGCGGGGCGCTCAGCAACACCGGCGAGCGCATGGACCAAGCGGTCCGACTGGCCGCGATGATGAAGAACGAGTCGGGCGGCATCGAGTCGCTCGACGGGGCAGAGCTCAGCGTCATCAGCGGGGACAACGAGGGCGCACAGGAGCTCGGCGGCGAAGTCGCCCAAGAGCTCATCGACGACGGTGCCAGCGTGCTGACCGGCTGCTACTCCTCGCCGGTGACGAGCGCCGCGACCCGGACGTCGGAGAGCGCGGGCGTGCCGTTCGTCATCTCGGTGTCCGTGGCCAACTCGATCCTGCGGGAGACGCAGCTCAACTACGCGTACCGGCCCCAGCCGCCGGCGGACCAGATGGCGATCGACCACGCGCGACTCCTCGCTGACACCATCCGGAACGCCGGCGAGGAGATCGAGACCGCGGGGCTGTTCTACATCGACATCAGCTTCGGCCAGTCGATCCGCGACGCGCTCCGGGAGGAGCTCCCGGCGAACGACATCGAGATCGTCGCCGAGACCGCCTACGAGCCGGGCGACACCGCAGACACGCAGGTCACGTCGCTCCGGGACGCGGACCCCGACGCCGTCATCGCGACCACCTACCGGTCGGGGACGATCGAGCTCGTCAACGCGATGGACAACCAGAACTACCAGCCGGACTACGTGACCGGCTGTTCGAACGCGGCGATGAACGACATCAGTGCGCTCGAAGAGATGGGCGACACCGTAGAGGGCGGGTTCGCAACCAACTTCGCGCTCGACCCGACGTCCGACCGCGCCGGCGAGGTCCGATCGCGCTTCGAGTCGGAGTTCGACTCCGGATTCGACGCGAACGTCGCGATGACCTACGCGGCCACCGAGGTCATCATCGCGGCGATCGAGGAGGCGGGCTCGGCCGACCCCGAAGACATCAACAATGCGCTCGGAGAGATCACCGTCGAGGATCACATCGCGGCGATGCCGCCTATCACCTTCGCCGACAACGGTGAAAACGAGAACGCGCTCGCTCCGCTGTTCCAGATTCAGGATCTCGAGGACCGCGTCGTCGCACCCGAGGAGTTCGCCGAGACCGACGCGCAGTTCTGACCCACATGCTTTCCTCGTTTCTCCCTGACGCCTGCTGTCGAGAAGCCGCCGGCGTGGCGTTCGTCGGCGCGTTCGATGCGCTCGGGATACAGACAGCGCTCGGCCTCTCGCTGCCGTCTCCGACGATATTCGCCCAGTACTTCGTGTTCGCGGTGCTGCTCGGCGGGATCTACGGACTCATTGCGCTCGGGCTGACGATGATCTTCGGCGTGATGGACGTCATCAACTTCGCGCACGGGGCACTGATGGTGGTCGCGATGTACGCGGTGTTGGTCTTCTCGGACGCCACAGGCCTCTCGCCGTTTTTCGCCATCCCGTTCGCCGTCCTGTTGCTGTTCGTCTTCGGTGTCGTCATCTATCGGTCGACGATCGCACCGATCATCGACGCGCCACAGGAGAACCAGCTGATCGTCACCTTCGGCGTTCTGTTGATCCTCATCAGCGGTGTCGAGATCGCCTTCGGCTCCGACCCGCGACAGCTCGGGCTCGACCTCGGCTCCCTCGAAATCTCCGGCGTGTTCGTTCCGCAGGGGCAGCTGTACGCGCTCATCATCGCGCTCGTCGCGCTGTCTGGAACGTGGCTGTTCCTCCAGCGAACAATGCTCGGTCGCGCGATCCGCGGGACCGCGGACAACCGCGACGGCGCGCAGTACGTCGGGATCGACGTCCCCCGGATCGACGCGCTCACCTTCGGGATCGGTGCCGCGCTGGCGGGACTCGCGGGTGCAGTTATCCCGCTGTTCCAGTCGTTCACGCCGGCGCTCGGCGACCAGTACCTGATAAACGCGTTCGTCGTGGTCGTGCTGGGCGGGCTCGGATCCTTCCCCGGCGCGTTCGTCGGCGGGCTCATCATCGGCTTTATCCAGGTGTTCGGCTCGGCGTACCTGGGCGGCTCCACCTACCAGATCGTGATCTTCATGGCCTTCATCCTCGTGTTGCTTGTGAAACCGGAGGGACTGCTCGGAGGGAGCGACGATGAGTAACGCGCTCTCGCGGGCCGTCGAGCGGTACGGCGCGTTCCGGGACGAGTGGTACGCGCTTCCGGCGCTGGTCGCGGCGAGTCTCATCCTGCTCGCGGCGATGCCGTTCCTCCGACAGCTCGCGCTGTTCGGGTACGCCCCGCTAGGCTGGCTCAGCCTGAACATGCTCATCATTACCCTCATCTGGGCGACGACCGCTCAGGCGTGGAACATCATGTCGGGGTACACCGGACAGTTCTCGTTCGGGCACGCCGCGTTCTTCGGACTCGGCGCGTACGCGACGATCATCCTGACCGGAACCTTCGGGATCTCCCCGTGGATCGGGATGCTGCTCGGCAGCGTCCTCGCGGGGATATACGGGCTGTTGATCGGCGCGTTGACCTTCCGCTACGATCTGGAGGGGCACTACTTCGCGCTGGCGACGTTGGCGTTCGCGGAGCTGTTGCGGTACGTGTTCACGAACGTTCCGCAACTCGGCGGTGCAAGCGGGTTCTTCAGGCCGCTCGCGCGCGAGTACGCCGACGGGCCGGGGCTGGCCGCGTTCCAGTTCACCGGCGACCTGCCGTACTACTACCTCATTCTCGGGTTCCTGACGGTCGTCACCGTCGTCTCGCTCGCGATCAACCGGTCGCAGCTCGGCTACTACCTGTTCGCGATCCGCGAGCGGGAGCAGGCTGCGGCCGCCATCGGGGTCCCGACCTACCGGTACAAGCTGTTGGCGGTCGCCGTGAGCGCCTTCTTCACGGCGTGGCCCGGGGCGTTCTGGGCGATGTACTTCAACACGATCCGTCCGACGACGGTGTTCGATCTGCTCGTCAACATCGAGATTCTCCTGCCGGCGATCGTCGGCGGGATCGGCACCGTTCTCGGCCCGATCGTGGGGTCGTTCATCGTCATCCCGGTCAGCGAGTTCGTCCGCCAGTCCTTCTCCGTCCCCGGGCTGAACAACGCCGTCTACGGGGTCATCCTCATCGCGATAGTGTTGTACAGCCCGAAGGGCGTCGTCTCGTGGCCGTCTCGCTTTGTCGAACTGCTCCGTGCGCGCACCGACCTGTTGGACGACGATGCCGCCTGAGCCCGAACGCGATCTGGCGGCGTTCGCCGCGGAGCTTGAGACGGAAGCGATTCCCGACCGGGTCCGCGACCGGGCGGGACTCACAATCGCCGACACGCTCGGCGCAATCGTCGCGGGGTCGACCGACGACGCGGTCGTCGCGCTCGCGCGGCGCTGGACCGACGGCGTCTCCGGCGGGGCGACGGTGCTCGGCGCCGACGGCGGCGAGACGGTCCCGCCGCTGGCGGCGCTCTGCAACGGCGCGGCGGGCACCGTCCTCGAACTCGACGAGGGGCATCGGTTCGCCGCCGGCCACCCGGCGATCCACGTGTTGCCCGCGCTGTTGGCCGACGCCGAGATCGGCTACGGCGACAGTGACGCGTTCGTGCGCTCGTTCGTCGCGGGCTACGAGGTCGCCGTCCGAACCGCCCGCGCGGTCGGGACGCTCGAATCGGGGTACCACCCGCACGGCGTGTGGGGGGCGGTCGGCGGCGCGGCCGCAGTGGCACGCTCTCGCGGACTCGACCCGGAGACGACGCGCTCGGCCATGGCCATCGCGGCGAACTACGCGCAACACACCCGGTTCGAGGCGGCGACGGAGGGCGCGACCGTGCGGAACGTCTACGCCGGCATGAGCAACCTCGCGGCGCTGGTCGCCGTCGATCAGGCGGAAGCCGGGTTCGGCGGCTTGGAGAACGGCGTCGCGCGGCACCTCGAATCCGCCGCCGACGGGGTCGACGAGGCAGCCCTCTCGGCGGGACTCGGCGAGCGCTGGGAGCTGGAACACGGCTACTTCAAGATCCACGCCGCGTGTCGGTACACCCACCCGACGCTGGATGCCATCGCGGCCCTCCCGGACGGGTTGGATGCGGCCGCGGTGGAGTCGGTCCGCGTCGAGACGTATCCGGCGGCCGCACGGCTGACGGAGTCGCGACCGCAAAACCAACTGCAGGCGAAGTTCTCGATCCCGTTCGCGGTCGCGACGGCGCTGCTGCGCGGCGAGACCGGACCGACCGCGTTCGTGGACGAGGCGATAACTTCAGAAGCGATCGCGCTCGCCGAACGCGTCACGGTCGCTGTCGACGACGAGATCGCCGCCCGGGCTCCCGAACAGCGGGGCGCACGGGTGATCGTCGAGACGGCGAACGAGCGCTTCTCGCGAGAGGTCGTCGCCCCGCGAGGCGGCGAGCACGACCCGTTCGACGAGGGGCGGCTCGAATCGAAGTTCCGAGAGCTGGTCGCGCCCGTGATTGGCGCGGACCGGGCGGCCACGCTCTGGGAGAGCGCCAGGGCGCCGGAGCCGCCGCGCGTGCTCTGTACGCTCGCCCGGCGCTGACACCGCGGCGTTCCGTTTTACGACGCCCGCCGCGGCCCATACGCTTTTGCCCGCGACGCGCGTCTCCCGGGTATGGCAATACGACACACACGACAGTGGGAGCGAGCGGTCGCCGAGTTTCTCGCGTCGCCCGTCGACGACGTGGCCCGCAAGCACGGACGGGCAGTGGTCGCGGACGTACTGGCGGCCGCCGTCGCCGGATCGGCGGCACCCGGGGTCGCCGGCGTCGCGAGAGACGGTGCGTTCGTCGACGGCAAGGCGTCAATACTCGGGACTGATCGACGAGTCGCGCCACCGCAGGCCGCCATGACCAACGCAGCGGCCGCCATCGCACAGGAGATCGAGGAGGGGCACAACACGGGGGGCCACGTCGGTGCCGGGATCGTCGCCGGCGGGCTCGCCGCCGCGGAGGCGAACAACGTCGACGGCGAGGCGTTCGTCGACGCGTGTACTCGGGCCTACGATATCTGTGTCCGGCTGGAACGGGCGATCTTCGCGATGAAAGACCGGATGAACGACGCGATCCCGTGGCTCGTTCGGAACCCGCACTCGACGTGGACGACCGTGGGGCCGGCCGTGACGAGCGCCCTCTGTCTGGACGCGACCCCCGAGGAGCTCACGGAGACGTTCCGGATCGCTGCGAACCTCGCGGTGGTCTCGATGCACGACCCGTACGCGGAGGGCGCGCCCGCGCGGAACTTCACCGCTGGCTTCTCGGCGCAGGCCGGCGTGACCGCAGCGCTGACCGCGCTCGCGGGACTGGAGGGCTCGCGCGCGGCGATCGAGGAGGTGTACGACCCCTTCGAGGAGCTGCTGCCGGACGGATTCGCCAGCCAGTTCGAGACGCTCGGCGAGGAGTGGGCGATCGCGGAACACTACTTCAAACCGTACCCGTCCTGCCGGTACACCCACCCGCCGCTCGACGCGCTCCGCGAGGCGATCGACGGGCGGGCGGGAGACGGCAGCGAGCGATCGGGCGACAGGCAGGCGATCGACCCGGCCGACGTGGAGGCGATCACGGTCAGGACGTTCGCCAACGCGACCGACATGTCTCACGCCGAGCCCGAGACGATGACCGCCGGGAAGTTCTCCGCACCGTACGTGCTGGCGACGTACCTCTGTCGGGGGAGCGTCGACCTCGACCACTTCACGGCCGAGGCGCTGGCCGACGAGACGGTTCAGTCCGTGGCCGCACGCGTCGAACTCCGCGAAGACGACGGGTACGAGGCGGCGTTCCCCGAGTCGTGGGGAGCGAGTGTCGTCGTCGAACTGCGCGACGGGACGACTCTGACCGGTGCGCGCGACTACCCCCGGGGAGACTACCGCGACCCCATTCCCGACGCGGAGTATCGCGCTCGGAACCGTGCGCTCCTGGCGCACGGGCTCGGCGGGGGGCGGGAACATAACGCCCGAGTCGACGAGGCGCTCGACGCCCTCGACGCGGTCGCGGAGCGCCCGGTCCGGTCGACGGTCGACACGCTCCGACCGTAATACGGAACAGACGTTCTGTTGGACTGAACGGACGCGACAGATACTTCACCCGGCCATGCGTTCCGTCGAGTATGGCACGCGACGACACACCGAACACGGCATCGGTCGGAGCGACAGAACGATCGTTCCGTATCATCGAACAGCTCGGTGAGCGGGAGGGGTGCGGCGTCTCGGAGCTGGCGGAGTCGCTGTCGATCTCGAAGAGCACGGTCCACAACCACCTCCAGACGCTCCGGGAGCTGGGGTACGTCGTTCAGGACGGCGACGAGTACCGACTCGGGCTGCAGTTCCTCGGACTGGGAGATCGCGCGCGCCAGCGTCACGACCTGTATCACGTTGTCAAGCCCGAGACGGACAGCCTGGTCGAGGCGGTCGGCGAGCGTGCGCAGGTGATGGTCGAGGAAGGAGGCGTCGGGATCTACGTCTACCAGTCGCTGGCGGATCAGGCGGTGCGAACCGACTCGCACATCGGAACCGTCGTCGACCTCCACGCGACCTCGGTCGGCAAGGCGTACCTCGCGCACCTTTCCGACGACCGACTCGACGCGCTGCTTGACCGCGTGGCGTTCGACGATCAGACGCCCCAGACGCTTACGGACGCCGAGGCGCTGCGGACCGAACTCGACGAGATCGCCGAGCGAGGGTACGCGTTCAACGACGAGGAGCGAACCGTCGGGATGCGAGCGGTCGGCGCGCCTATCCTGTCGGCGGATGACGGGCACGTCCTCGGCGCGATCAGCGTCTCGGGGCCGACCACCCGGATGAACGGAACGTGGTACCATGAGGAGGTCCCCGAGATGGTCGCGCAGTCCGCCCGGATCATCGGGATTCGCGCGACGTACTCGTAGCGTTTCGTGGCGTTTCGTAGCGTTTTGCGCTGCCGAACGAGCGTTCATTCTCGATCGCGTGGGCACCGCCGAGCGCCTCTGTCCTCATCGTTTCGCACGGCGTCTTCTCACGGTCACTCTCTCCATCTTCCGCGTCGGGGTGGTGTACAGTTCTAAGACACTAATTACATCAGTACGACTGTAATGCTAATGAGCAACCGCCACCGATCCGTTTCGGTGATTCGGGTCGTCGCCGACAGTCGTGGGAGACGATGTTCGTCGCTATCTCACGATCATATCATATTTAAATATATCTTCTATATCTGGTAATTCTGGTGTCGATCAGAGACACTCTGCTGTTCATCATCGCGTTCAAGAGATCGAGCGACGATCGGTCAGCGACGGTCGGTCCGCGACGATTGGTCAGCGACGATCGGTCCGCGACGAGGATCGGATCGCGTTGCAGTCGATCAAACGGCGATTCGAACGAGAGATAACCAGCACGTACCGTCCGTTTTCATCGAGCTGATACCAATAACTTGCTATTTAAATGTATATATACATTTATAAATGGAGTATAATTGCATATTCGTCTAAATACTTCTTGACCTAGCGAGGGTACCTGTGATCGTCGCCAGCGGGTTCGTTGTCGATATCGACGAACGTTCCGAAGGTGCACTCTCTTGGAAAACCCGGCTCCTGCGTGAAGCTCGTCGACGGTCGAGGTCACGTCGTGAGAGTGTTGAGGTTAACATGAGATCACGAATTATCAAATTTATTTTGGTATAGCTAACACATTCTATTTACTAAATATGAAACGGACTCCCCATAGACAGGCACACGATCGCCGACGACTGTCGCCGCTGGTTCTCTGTCACGTCTGGATCGTCCGCCGAGCCGATCGCCGGAGATAGATCTCACGCGCGTTCTTGAAACGACGGTTCTTCCGCGGATCGACGAGTCAGTTACCCACGACTGAAGTCGTGGGCTTGTCAGTAGACTCCCCTTCTGCCGTCGACTCGACGGAGGCGTAGAAATCACCATTCAGGTTCAATGTCCCTGACTTCAGCGCACACTGACAGGGTGCGCCTCCGCTCGAAGACTTCTGCCCCGAGCGGAGGCGTTTGAGAAGTTTGTGACCGATATTCTTGCTCGCGTTATAGTCGGCGTTCAGTTCGTACTCGCACTTCTGACAGACAAACTGGTGCTTCGACTGTCGATTAGTTTCGTGCGTAAACCCACATGACGAACACCGTTGAGACGTGTACGCCGGACTCACCTGCTCGACCTCGATCCCGATCATCTCAGCTTTGTATTCGACGTACTGGTACAGGCGTCGAAACGCCCACGCATGGAATCGCTTCGCACCCGCCATCCGCTTGCGAATGTCCGTCAGATTCTCGAACGCGATATGCGTGCAGTCGTGTTCGTGGGCTTCTTCCAGAATCCGGTTCGAGGCTCGGTGCAGCTCGTCCTGCATCCACCGGTGTTCGCGGTCGTTCATCGACTGAATCGACAGGTGTGCCGACCGCGTGCCCGTCTGGTGCATCGACCCGCGGGTCTTCTCGAACTCTCGGCGTCGATGATTCATTTCGTCGGCATTCCCGATGAACACGCCTGTCGAAGTCACGGCGAGCGAGCCGTCCACGTTCAGGTCAACGCCAAGGACTGTTCTGTGCTTGGCGTCATCAAAAGTAGTCGTAGACTGCTCTTTCTCGTCACGTTCGGTTCGGCGCATTTTTGCGTGGAGATAGAACGACTCTGTGGAGCGGTCGTACTGCAACGTGGACATACGGAACTCGTAGTCCTCGTTCAACAGGTACTCACCGATCGGTGTTTCCTCGGGATCGTCGGGAATCACGTAGTCACACTCAACGCGACCGTTCACAGTTGAGAGCGAAACGTGGTCACGGTGGAACGTCGCACTTCGCTTGTCGTAGACGACGCTCCACGCGTCGAAGTGCGGTTGACTCGTTCTCTCCTGTTTTTTGAGACGGGCAACACCACTTTTTGTGGCCTCAATAGCACGCCGGATCCCTTTCTGAACGAGATTCGCGGTCAACTCCGTCTCGTTACGAAGTTGGTCGTAGAGAGCGTTCTCGGCTTTCTGTTTGGAGGTTACGCAGTAGTCGTTCGGGTGTTTCCACGCCCACTCTGAAGTGATGTTCGCACAGTGGAGGAACTGATTTTTCGTCTGATGGAGATCGTCGCACCGCTCGCTGGGTACGTCAAGTTTAACTTTAGCGGTGCGAATTACGCCCTCCATCTGTGTTTCACATATAGTATTAATTTTTATAAATACTGTGGCTGGCGTAGGGGAGTCGGATGGCTATCTTGATGCAAGGAGAGAATCCCGCCGTTCACGACGGGCGTGAATCCGACATGGTACTGAGCAACCGCCGACGATTGCTTATCGAAACCCAAACGCTTAGTACACGCCGTTTCGTACACGTTAGCAAGGGTTACGTCGACTCTCGGCACTTGCGCGGGAGTACGAGACGCGCTGAAACCAGCGTCCCGAATATTTCGGGGCGTCGGTTCCCACGGGTCGGTTCTGCAACCGACTGCGGGGTTCGCGTCGTTCGTCAGCACGGGAACCCGGCCTACGGGTCGGGGAAGTGTGACCGAACCGACCGTGCCGTGAGGCATGACCGCTTGGGAGAGAGCCCCCCTGAGAAACCGGGCGTCGATGACTCGCTTGCGGATGGGAGCGCCCGTGACAGCGCCACAGGACGCTCCCGAGCGAGGGACGAAACCCGTCCCACCGACCTCGGGAGAGGGTCCTGAAACCTACTCGGCGACAGGCCGGGATTCCTCGTGCGGGGGAAGCCCCGTCGTTTACGACGGGGAGGATGTCACCGCTCGTGGTCTGTGGAATGAATTGTCGGATTCCTCCCACGGCTAAAGCCGTGGGCTTCCTCCTCGTATCTCTGTGACCCCCGTTCCTGTCGCTGCTGGACGAACGACTGAATATCCGTCCCGACGGTGCGTGCGTTCGGCAGACAGACGAAACGTACTCTCCCGCGTCAATCGACCGGGCGCTCCGTCAGGGGGCTCCGTCACCCGATATCGAAACCATTCGTGAGATCAGATCGATGAGCGATATCATCGAATCCGACAGATCGAATCGATCGGGGTGTCGCGTGACCGCGCTTCACTCGCAACAGTGGTGTGTCCCGCTCCTTTCTGCACCGTGTGTCATCGAGGAGTGAGAGAGTACATTTCGTCTGTCTTTGTGGCGTCTTATGGGGAGGGTTTGGCTTCGGCCTCCTGTCGGATTTCGACGACGATCTGCGGATCGAGGTCGAGTTGGTACTCGTAGTACCGACCGCCGCCTTCGCCGTGATTTCGGTCTCTCCGCTGCAGAAACCCGAGCATGTGGAGGTCAGAGAGATGGTTCTGGATGCTCTTAAGGGTCGTAAGTGGATCCACAGCGTGTGATTCGGCGACCGCCTCGTATCGGTCCTTGATCGTTCTCGACCGTGCCGGTGACTCCCCTTGTTGTTCGATGTACGCCGCGGTTTCGAGCAGGAGCTGTGCGTGCTGTGTCTGATCTCGAATGCGGTTCCGCAATCGTCCCCGCTGCACGAGTTCTTGGGCTTTGACGATGTGTGAGTCGTCGACCCGTTCGTCGTCACCCCGTGTGGCGACTTCGCCGCCGACACGGAGGAGATCTATCGCTTGGCGCGCGTTTCCGCGATCCTTGGCCGCGATCGCCGCCGCCCTCGCGATGGCCGAGTCGTCACAGGTACCTTCTACGAACGCCCGATCGGCACGGTCCGCGAGAATTGTACGGAGCTCGCTCGCATCGTACGGGCTGAACGATATCTCTGTCTCCATCAGCGTGTCTTTCACCTTCGGCGAGAGCGACTGCCGAAACGTGTAGTTGTTACTGATTCCGATGACTCCGACCTTCGAGTTCGTGATGTGACCGATCGATCGCGCTCGCGGGAGTTCATACAGGAGGGTGTCGACATCGTCCAAGTGATCAATCTCGTCGAAGACGACGAGGTGAGTTCCGCCGATTCGGTCAAGTTGAGTGTAGAGTTCCTCGAAGGCGTCAGCCGTTCCAAGACCACGTTTCGGGAACTCGCTTGCATGCTCGGGTAACAGTCCGTTGACCAGAGTGCGAACGACAGTGTAGAGAGACTTTCCGTTACAGTTCAATTCGTGTACGTGTACGTCGTCGGCGTCCGGTCGCTTCGTGACCTCGTCTTGAAGCGCCTCCATCATATACGTCGTGACAGCGGTTTTGCCGAGCCCGGCCTTCCCGTACAGCATGACGTTCTGTGGGGTGCGACCGAAGAGAACATCTTGAAGCGCGTGGCGGTATTGATCGATCTCCTCGTCGCGTTCGAGAATCTGATCAGGCTGATGATCTTCGGAGAGAACTTCCTTCGAGACAAAAATCGAACGCTCGATATCACTGAATGGCCCGGCCATGCGTACGTGCGATGAACCGACATAAGTACTTAAAACCTGCTTTTGTTTGTCTCGTCTGTCTATTCGGAGGCTCGAAAACAACTGGATCTCCGTCCCATCCGCGGGAATTTCGAGAAGACAGACGAAACGTACTCTCTCCGAGACGGCAGGCGGTGTGCCATCGGAGGACAGTCTTACTTCATCAGTTCCGTCCAACCGCTACTACCACAGACAGACGAAACGTACTCTCCCTCACGTCGATCCACTGGGCGCTTCTATCACTCACGGTTCTGCCCGCGGTGCTTGCGAGATTCTCGTTCACCACCCGAAATGTCTTTTCTCCCGCCGCTGAAGCCGAGGTATGTTCGGAACGAGCGGTGTCCGAGGTCGCGTTGGAGAGACGATCACGGCCGACCTCGCGCTCGACATTGGACGTGCATTGGTGACCGACGGCGCCGACACCGTCGTCCTCGGACGGGACGCTCGCGAGAGCGGACGCACGCTGAGTCGCGCCCTCTCGGCCGGCGTCACCGAGTGCGGCGGCGACGTGATCGACGTGGGCGTCCAGCCGACACCGACCGTCGCGCGGAGCGTCGTCCGGGAAGGGGCCGACGCCGGCGTCGTCGTCACCGCCTCACACAACCCCGCGCCCGACAACGGGATCAAGCTCTGGGCGGCCGACGGGCGGGCATTCGACGAAGACGAAAACGACAGAATCGCCGAGATCGTCGAGGAAGCGGCGTTCAACCTCGGCGCGTGGGACGAACTCGGCGAGCACCGCCACGTAGACGGCGCACGCGAGCGCCACGAGCGAGCGCTCCGGGAGTCCGTCGCGATCCCGGACGACCTCTCGGTTGTCGTCGACCTCGGCAACGGCGTGGGACGAGTCACCGCCGACGCGCTCCACGCGACCGGCTGTGACGTGGAGACGCTCAACGCCCAGCGAGACGGGCGGTTCCCGGGACGGCCGAGCGAGCCCACGGCCGAGAACTGCCAGACGGCCTGCGTGGTCGTCGAGGCCACCGACGCGGACCTCGGGATCGTTCACGACGGCGACGCCGATCGGATGATGGCGATCGACGAGCGCGGCCAGTTCGTCTCCGGCGACGCGCTGCTCGCGCTGTTCGGTCGACGCGAAGCCGACGCGGGCGATCGCGTGGCGGTCCCGGTGGACACGAGCCTCCTCGTCGCGGACACGCTCGCCGAGGTCGGTGCGGACGTGACGTACACCCCGGTCGGCGACGCGTACGTCGCCGCTGAGACCGCGAACCCCGGCGTCGTGTTCGGCGGCGAACCGAGCGGCGCATGGATCTGGCCCGAGCAGACGCGCTGTCCCGACGGCCCCCTCGCCGCCTGCACGCTGGCCGCGCTGGTCGGCGCGGAGGGATCGCTGTCGGCGATGGTCGACGGGCTTCCCGCGTACCCGATTCGGCGGGATTCGGTGCGGACGGACGCGAAGGAGGCGGTGGTCGAACACGTCGCCGAACTCGCCCACGAGCGGTTCGAAACCGTCTCGACGCTCGACGGGATTCGCGTGGAGACGGACGCGGGCTGGTTCCTCGTGCGCGCGAGCGGCACCGAGCCGCTAGTGCGGATCACCGCCGAGGCGCGGAACGCGGACGATGCAGACGATCTCTTCGAAACGGCGCGAGACCTCATCGATCGCGCCGCCGCCGACCGCAGCCGATAAACCCCGTCACCCCGTCGGCCTCGGACATGTACGGAGTCGTGCTCGCGGCCGGCCGCGGGACCCGCATGCGACCGCTAACGGACCGTCGTCCGAAGCCACTTCTTCCGGTCGGCGATCGGTCGCTGCTCGAACGGGTGTTCGACACCGTGGCCGGTGTCGTCGACGAGTTCGTCGTCGTAGTCGGATACCGCGGCGACGCGATCCGCGACGCGATCGGCGAGTCGTATCGAGGCTATCCGGTCCACTACGTCGAGCAGGCGGAGGCGTTGGGGACCGCTCACGCCGTCGCGCAGGCCGAGCCCGTCGTCGACGAGGACTTCCTCGTGCTCAACGGCGACGTGGTCGTGGATGCATCGCTCCCCCGCTCCCTTGCCGACGCCGACGGGACGGCAGTCGCGGCCACGGAGGTCGTCGATCCTCGGGCATACGGTGTGCTTTCGACGACTGAGGACGGCTCGCTCGCCGGGATCGTCGAGAAGCCCGACGACCCGCCGACGAATCTCGCGAACGTCGGCTGTTACGCGTTTCCGCCCGAGGTCTTCGAGTATATCGATAGAACCCCCGAGAGCGAACGCGGCGAGTACGAGATCACGACGACGATCGAGCTCCTCCTCGACGACGGCCATCCTATCGACGTGGCGCCCTACGAGGGGACGTGGCTCGACGTCGGTCGTCCCTGGGAGCTGCTGAAAGCCAACGAACTAGCGCTCACCGAGTTCACGGATGCCGTCGAGAACGCTGGGACCGTCGAGGAAGGCGTCCACCTCCACGGCCCGATCGTCATTGAGGAAGGAGCGCTGGTCCGGTCTGGAGCGTATGTCGAGGGGCCGGCGCTGATTCGCGAGGGCGCGGAAGTCGGGCCGAACGCGTACGTTCGCGGGTCGACGGTGGTCGGTCCGGACGTGCACGTCGGACACGGCGTCGAGGTGAAGAACTCGGTACTCATGGCCGACGCGTCGGTCGGGCACCTCTCGTACGTCGGTGACTCCGTGCTGGGTCGCGGCGTGAACTTCGGCGCCGGGACGAACGTCGCGAACCTCCGACACGACGACGGGAACGTCCGGATGACCGTTAAAGGCGACCGCGTCGACACCGGCCGCCGGAAGCTCGGGGCGATCGTCGGCGACGGCGCGAAGACGGGGATCAACACGTCGCTGAACGCCGGCGTCAAACTGGGTGCAGCGGAGACGACCGGTCCCGGAGAGGTTCTGACTCGCGATCGAGTGTCGGAGTAGTTCGGAGTATCGTCAGCGCGACGATCAGTCTCTCGAAAAGAGCGTCTCGGGCACAAGACGCGTAACGACACCGTCGAAATCGTCGTCGAAACTCAACACACAGTCGATATCGTGGTGTTCGACGTGAGCGACGGTCATCGCGTCGGTGAAACTCAGCTGATGTTTGGCGTACGTCTCCTGTATCGTCACGGCACGATCGAAGAGCGTCTCGGACGAGTGGAGGAGTTCGATAGCCGACGGATACCCCTCTCCCCGAATTCGCCGTCCGATCTCGAGCCCGGCGTCGATGTCCCTCGTTCGCCTGTGTGTCAGCGTCACCGACTCGTCGTAGATGTAGTCGCTCGTCATTACGTGACCGTACTCAGCCGATCTGAGAACGGCGTTCAGCGCCGCTGCCCCGGCCTCGTGGCGACTGGCATCCGTATCGTGATGCGCGTAGAACACTCCGGTGTCGACGAAAACACTCATCCGTACAGAATGTCGTCGATGTCATCTTCGTCCGTCTCCACGCCGGACGCGATCATCCCCTCGTTGAACGCTTGAACCTCCGTCTCACTCAGACTCGTGCTCCCATCGCGAAACGAGTCGACGAATTCTGCCCGGGACTCGACAGCTGATTCGATCAGCTGCGTGAGGATTTCTTGTTGTGTGACCTTCTTCCCCGTCTTCAGTTTGATCTCTGCCTGAAGCTCCTCGAGTTTTGATTTCGCATCTTCGTCCATTTTCACCGCTGTCGACATACAAACCAGTTGCGTCTACAACCCAATTAATCTATACACCGTCTGTGACAGCGGTCACGGTGCACTCGGACAGCCGACCGCGAGCGATTTAAACCGCGGGCGGGCGACGGTTGCGTCATGAGCGACACTCCCGTGACTGCGGTGGTCCTCGCCGCGGGCGAGGGACGGCGGTTAGAACCGCTGACGAACCGGCGGCCGAAGCCGATGGTCCCCGTGGCGAACCGTCCGCTGCTCGAACACGTCGTTGAGGCCGTCGCCGCGGCCGGGATCAATCGGATCGCCCTCGTCGTCGGGTACAGACAGGAGCGCATCCGGAACCACTTCGGCGACGGCGACGACTGGGGCGTGACGATCGAGTACGTCGAGCAGTCGACCCAACTGGGAACCGGTCACGCCGTCTTGCAGGCCGAGCCCGTCGTCGACGGCCCCTTCGTCGTGCTCAACGGCGACCGGATCGTCGACGCCGCGGTCGTCTCGCGGGTCCGTGATCTCGCGCGCGACGGCGACCACCCGGCGATGGCGGTCACGACCGCGGAACGCCCGCGCGAGTACGGCGTGGTAACACTCGATGGTGACCGGGTGACGGGGATCGACGAGAAGCCCGAGGGGCCGGTTGAGACGAACCGGATCAACGCCGGCGTCTACGCCTTCTCGCCGGCCGTGTTCGACGCGATCCGCGAGACGCACACGACGGGCGAACTGGCGATCACGGCGACGCTCAACGAGCTCGCGTCGGCGGGCGACCTGACCGCGGTCGGGTACGATGGCCGCTGGCTCGACGTATCGAACCTTTGGGACCTGCTGGGTGTCAACGCCGCGCTGATCGGTGAGTCCGAACAGACGGAGCCTACCGACGCCGCCTTCGGCGCGTCGGTGACCGTCGCCGACGACGTGGCGCTCGCGGGCAACGTCCGAATCGGACCGAACGTCACGGTCGGCGGGAGCACCGCGATCGGGAGCAACGCGACGATCGAGGCGGGAGCGGTCGTCGAGAACGCGGTGATCTTCCCCGACGCCGTGATCGGTGCCGGAGCCGTCGTCCGCGACGCGATCGTCGCCGGGAACGCCCGAATCGGGGCGAACGCGACGATCGCCGGGGGTCCTGCGACCGTCGTCGTGGGCGATGCGGTCCACCACGACGTGGCACTCGGCGGCGTGGTCGGCGACAACACGACCGTCGGCGGCGGCGCGACGCTCACGGACGGTGCGGTCGTCGGCGACGACGTGCGGGCCGACGCCGGCGTCGTGATCGACGGGCGCGTTGAATCTGGCGCGGTCGTCCGGAGGGGGTAACCATGTGTGGGATCATCGGCTACGTCGGCGAGCTGGACAGCGGCGGGCAGACTGACGGCGGCGCGGTCGACAGCGTGGGCGCGATCGTCCACGAGGGACTCCGCAACCTGGAGTACCGCGGGTACGACTCGGCGGGCGTCGCGCTCGTGGGCGCGTCGAGCGGACTCACGGTGGCGAAGCGGTCGGGTGAGGTCGACGGGCTCACCGTCCCGGACGTGCCGGACGCGACCCACGGCGTCGGCCACACGCGGTGGAGCACGCACGGGCCGCCGACGGACGCGAACGCCCACCCGCACACCGACTGCGCGGGCGACGTGGCGGTCGTCCACAACGGGATCGTCGAGAACTACGAGGCGCTCAAAGCGGAGCTGTCCGACCACGAGTTCACGAGCGATACGGACACGGAGGTCATCCCGCACCTGATCGAGGAGGAGCTCGCGGCCGACCCCGACGCCGATCTGCTGGCCGCGGTCCGACGCGTCGAGGACCGACTGGAGGGGAGCTACGCGATCTGCGCGGTCCGCGAGGGCAACGACCGGATCATCGTCGCCCGACGCGGGAGCCCGTTAGTGTTGGGCCGCGGCGAGAACGCGTCGTTCGTCGCCAGCGACGTGACGGCGTTCTTGGAGCACACCCGCGACGTGACGTACTTGGAGGACGGCGACGTGGCGGCGCTGTCGCCCGACGGCGTCGAGATCGTTGCTCGCGGGGAGCCGGTCGAGCGCGAGGTCGAGACCGTGACGTGGGAGGCCGACGCCGCGGAGAAAGGGGGGTACGACCACTACATGCGCAAGGAGATCCACGAACAGCCCGAGTCGCTGCGTCAGACGCTCGCCGGGCGGCTGGACGTGGACGCTGGGGACGTCGATCTCGACGTCTCCTTCCCGCCGGGCTTTCTCGCGGATCTGGAGGAGATCCGGATCGTCGCCTGCGGGACCTCCTACTACGCGGGCCGGTACGCCGCGCGGTTGTTCGAGGACCTCGCCGGGGTGCGCGCGACCGTCGAGATCGCCAGCGAGTACGAGTTCGGTGCGGGGCGGACGCCCGATCGGACGCTGGTGGTCGCCGTGACTCAGAGCGGGGAGACGGCCGACACGCTCGGGGCGGTGCGACGCGCGAACGCCGCGGGCGCGCGGACGTTCGCGGTGACGAACACCTTGGGGAGCACCGTCACGCGGGAAGTCGACGGGACGGCGTTCATCCGCGCCGGCCCGGAGATCGGCGTGGCGGCGACGAAGACGTTCGCCTCGCAGGTGGCGACGCTCGCCATGCTCGCGGTGGCTGTGGGGCGGGACCGCGGCGCGCTCGGGGCCGCCGACGCGCGATCGGTGTTGGAGGACCTGCGCGGGCTCCCGGGCGCGGTCCAACAGGTGCTCGACGAAGAGGAGCAGGTGCGGGAGGCGGCCCGCGAGTACGGCGACGGCGAGGCGTTCTTCTTCGTCGGGCGCGCGTTGGGGGTGCCCGTGGCCTTAGAGGGCGCGTTGAAGCTCAAGGAGATCTCCTACGACCACGCCGAGGGGTTCGCGGCAGGCGAGCTCAAACACGGCCCGTTGGCGCTGGTGACGCCCGAGACGCCCGTGTTGGCGGTGTTGACAGATGGTGCGCGGGCCGACGAGACGATGAACAACGTCACCGAGGCGCAGACGCGGGGCGCGCCTGCGTTGGGGTGTGTGTCTGCGGGCGACGAGTACGACACGCTGGACGTGTCGTTCGAGGTGCCCGACGTGGGCGTCGTCGAGCCCTTGGTGGCGAACGTGTACCTCCAGCTGTTCGCGTATCACGTGGCGAACGACAAGGGCCGAGCGATCGACAAGCCGCGAAATCTGGCGAAGAGCGTGACGGTGGAGTAACGCGGTTTGTCGGGGTTTCGGTCAGGCTCGAGAGTGCGATAGCTCGACAGCGTTTGACGGTCGGCTCGTGGAGTTTTGACGGTCGGCTCGTGGAGTTTTGACGGTCGGCTCGTGGAGTCCGGACACCCCTCGTTTCGTCTGTTCTCGTCGCTGGAGTCCGTGGTGGGTCCTTCTCGCTTGAATCACACCCCTCATTTCGTCTGTTCTTATTCAGCTAGAGGGTCCTCTCTGAGGCATCGACACCCCTCATTTCGTCTGTTCTTCCGTTTGGAAACTGACTACGGCTGATTCTCGATCGATTCGCGCGTCTCCAAGATGATTTCGGGGTCCAACGCGAGCTCGTATCGGTAGTGAACGCCGCCCGCACGCCCTTCGTTCTGTTCGGTCCGTTCGAGAAACCCGAGCATCGTGAGATCCGCGAGGTGATTCTGGATGCTCTTTAGCGTGGTTAGTGGATCGTGACCCCAGTTTCGTGCGACGCGTTCGTACACCGCCTGAATCTCTTTCGACCGTGCAGGAACGTCTCCGCTCGCTTCGATCCGTGCGAGTGACTCTAAGATGAGTTGCCCGTGCATGGTCTGGTCACGCAACTTGTCTTGGACGCGACCTCGCTGAACGCGTGCGGCAGCCACTTCGATGTGGTCGTCGGTGATCGCCGTCGCTCCCTGTTCTTCAGCGACATCACCGCCCTCGCGAAGGAGGTCTATCGCCTGCCGTGCGCTTCCGGTGTCTTTCGCGGCCTTCGCGGCTGCGAGTCTGATCGCAGAGTCTTCTGATGCACCGTCAACGAGCGCCTTCTCGGCTCTGGCAGTGAGGATCGACTGAAGTTCGTCTGCGTCGTACGGCGAAAAGGCCAGTTCCTTCTCCATCAGCGTGTCTTTGACTTTCGGGCTCAGCGACGAGCGGAACGTGTAGTTGTTGCTGATCCCGATCACACCAACTCGGGCAGCGTCGAGATGCCCGTTCGCTCGTGCGCGCGGGAGTTCGTACAGTAGTGTATCAGGGTCAGACAGGTGGTCGATTTCGTCGAGAATGAACAGAAATGTGCCACCGAGTTCCTCCATTTCCTCGTACAAGGTTTCGAGAGCGTGCGACGTCGAGAGGCCGGTTTCCGGAAACGTTTCTCCCTCATCTCCGCGGATACTATTTATCAGCGATCGAACCGTTCTGTAGACGCTGTCGTCGTTGCAGTTCCGGAAGTGAACATGGAGTTCCTCGGCTGCGTCGCGCCGTTCCACTTCCGTTTGGAGGGCACTCATCATGTGCTCTGTAACGGCCGTCTTTCCAACACCCGTTTTTCCGTAAATAAACACGTTTGCGGGATTTCGGCCGAAGAGAACGTCTTTTAACGCCGATCGATACGCGTCGATCTCGTCATCCCGCTCGACAATAACGTCCGGACGGTACTCTTCCGAGAGAATAGATTTGTCCTCAAAGAGCGTTTCAGTCATCTCCGCAAAGAGATCTTCAGACATCGTTGATATTCTGAGTAACACTATTTACTAACTTAAAAGTGGCGTTCGTCTGTTTACTTTGTTTCGCTTGTTTTGTCGCTGCGGCCGATCAGAGATCGGTACTCGGAATGTGTGGCACAGAACAGACGAAACGAGGGGTGTGGCCGATAGCTCATCGTGGCGTCCCCATCGGTCTGCTGAGAGAACAGACGAAACGAGGGGTGTGAGCCCGACGTGCTTTGACCGTTGGTTACCAGCGCGGACAACAGACGAAATGAGGGGTGCGTCTCGGTTCAGCGATCAACCAATCAATCGTCGACCACGGCTTCGTCGGTCTCACCCGCTAGTTCGTCCAGTCGTTCCTCGGTGCGATCGGATTGGATGAGAGGGCCGGCCGCATCGGGGAGTTCACACTCGTCGCGATCAGAGGGGTGAACGGCGATCAGAGGGGTGAACGACGATCAGAGGGCTGAACGAGGTGGGACGCGTGGAAGATCCCAAGCGTAAGCCTGTAGGGTCCGATTGTCGCGAGGTTGCTCGCAGATCATCGGGTTTCTCGATGACTTCGGCGATCTCAACAGCCTTAGTCGCGGTCTTAGACGCCGCCGGTATCCTTACGAGGGTTGTCGTCTCCCGGACGTTCTTCGTCACGTCCGTCCGAGAGGTGTTCCCAGATCTCCGTACAGCCCGCCCCGTCGGGAACGTCTGTGAGATGAGCGTCGTCTTTGTCGGAGGGCACTTGGTTACTCATATTCTGAGTAACTCTATAGAACGACACAACATAACTGTTCCGGCACCACCAGTACGTACTTACGGGGGCGACGACGACGGAGGGGCATGTCCGATTCCGGCGACGATTTCCTTTCGCTGCTCGATCTCACGGAGTACGAAGCCGCCGCACTGGAGGAGTTGCTACTATTGGGTCGGACGACTGCACCCGATCTCGCCGAGGCGACCGGTATCCCGAAAGCCAGAATCTATGGGGTGCTCGATTCGCTGTCAGAGGGGGGATACGTGAAGATCATCCCGGGCCGTCCGAAGCGGTATCAGCCGCACGACCCGTCCGAGATCGCAGAGCGCGCCGTCGCGAACAGGCGGCACGCCTACGAGCGATTTCGCGAGGACGTCGAAGCAGTCGAAGAGTCGTTCGTGGACGCGTACACACCAGTTCGAGACAGAGGCGTCGACGATCTCAGCCCGACCGAAGACCTGTTCCACGTCGTCGACGTCGGCGAACCGAGCGAACGCGAGACGCGTCGTCTCTTTCGCGAGGCCGAGGAGTCCGTGTACGTCCTCACGAAGAGTTTCGGATACATCGACGCCGTGCGACCGGCGATGCGGGACGCCATCGAGCACGGCGTCGATGTCGATGCGCTGCTGCTCGCACCCGAACACCTCTCGGAGAAGAACAAGCGCCGCCAAGACGAGATCCGAGGTCTCCTTGGAGCAGAATTCCCGTCCGTGTCCGTGCGTATCAGCGATCGGGTGCTCCCGTGGCGGGGAACCTTCATCGACCCGAGTCTCGAGTACGACAGTGGGCAGGGCCTCCTGATGGTCGAACAGGAGGAGATCCCGAACCACCACCGCCAGGCAGCGGTCACGGAGAACCCGTCGTTCGTGGCCGGACTCTGGCAGTACTTCGATCTCCTTTGGCGACACGAGAGCCGATCCGGAACGCAGTAGCTCGACGCGTTCCGACCCGTGCACCGTCTCGCGCGCTAACCAGAAAGCCTTTAGTCTAAGTTACTCGATGTCCGAGTAACGATGACTGTCCTACTCACCGGTGCAGACGGGTACCTCGGATGGCCGACCGCGCTTCGACTGGCAGACCGGCTCGACGAACGGATCGTCTGCGTCGACAACTTCGCGCGACGCAGTTGGGTCGCCGAGTCGGGGAGCGTCTCCGCGACGCGGGTCGAGAGCCCCGAGGAGCGATTCGACGCGGTGGAGAACCTGAGTCTCGTGGAAGGCGACCTGGCCGACCGCGACTTCGTACTCCAGCTGTTGGAGACGTACGAGCCGGACACCGTGCTGCACGCGGCCGCGCAGCCGAGCGCGCCCTACTCGTCGATCAACGGCGAGCGCGCGCTGTACACCCAGCGGAACAACGTCTCGATGAACCTCAACCTGCTCCACGGGCTCGCCGAGTGCGGGCTCGACGACACGCACTTCATCGAGACGACGACGACGGGCATCTACGGCGCCCCGCACTTCCCGATCCCGGAGGGCGGGCTGGAGGTCGAGCGGAAAGACGGCAGCGACGAGGTCCCGTTCCCGGCGATGGGCGGGAGCTGGTACCACCAGACGAAGTCGTTCGACGCGGCGAACATGCGGCTCGCGGAGTCGCAGTTCGAGTTCCCGATGAGCGAGGTTCGGACCGCGATCGTGTACGGGACGGAGACCGAAGAGACACAGGCGCACGAGAGCCCGACGCGGTTCGACTTCGACTACTACTTCGGCACGGTCGTGAACCGCTTCTGCGCGCAGGCGGTCGCCGGCTACCCGATCACCGTCTACGGCAAGGGCGAACAGCGCAAGCCGATGGTGAGCCTCGAAGACACCGTCGAGAGCCTCGTCCGGCTCGTCGAGGAGGGACACTCCGGCGACGACGGGATCGACATCTACAATCAGGTCACCCGCCCGGTCGCCATCGTCGAGCTCGCGGAGACGATCGCCGAGGTCGGCGACGAGTTCGACCTCGACGCCGCGGTGAAACACTACGAGAACCCGCGCAACGAGGACGAGGAACACAAGATGGAGATGGAGAACGACCGGTTCCTCGATCTGGTCGGCGGACAGCAGCAGACCTTGGAAGAGGGGATCCGCGATGTGCTCGGAACGCTCGTCGACGAGCAGGACCGGATCGCGGCCCACGAGGACCGGTTCCTGCCCGGCGTGTTGACTGATGAGTGAGGAGTCGGGACGCGATACGAGCGTCCTCATCACCGGCGGCTGTGGCTACATCGGGAGCGCGTTGATCCCGCGGTTGCTGGCGGACGAGCGCGTCGGCGACGTGGTAGTCCTCGACTCGCTCTCGTCGGGATCGCCCGCGAACCTCGCGGGGAGTATCCGCGACGATCTGACCTTTCGACGCGGCGACGTGCGGGAGTACGGTGCGGTTGAGGGAGCGGTTCGCGGCGTCGACGCCGTGATCCATCTCGCGGCGATCACCGGGGCGGCCTCGACGCACGACCGGAAGGCCGAGACGTTCGCGGTGAATCGCGACGGGACCGAGAACGTGCTCACGGCCGCGGGCAAGTTCGATGTCGAGAACGTCGTGGTCGCTTCCTCGTGTAACAACTACGGGCGCGCCGCGAGCACCGACATCGACGAGGAGACCGAGCAGAACCCGCTGAACCCCTACGCCGAGTCGAAGGTCGCGTGCGAGCGTCTGCTCAACGAGGCGATCGAAGCGCACGGCTTCGACGGCACTGCCCTGCGGATGAGCACGAACTACGGCTGGTCGCTCGGGGTCCGGTTCAACCTCGTGGTGAACCACTTCGTCTTCCGCGGGCTCACCGACCGCCCCTTGACGGTCTACGGCGACGGATCGAACTGGCGCCCGTTTATCCACGTGCGCGACGCGGCGCGGGCGTACGCCGACGCCGCGCTCTCCCCCGACGCGTGGGACGAACGCGTGTACAACGTCGGGTCGAACGACGGCAACTACCGGATCGCGGAGATCGCGGAGATCGTTCGTGAGGAGCTCGATCGCGACCTCGACGTGACGTATCTGGAGGACGAACAGCCCGGCCCCTCCTACCACGTGAACTTCGACCGACTCGCCGAGACCGGCTTCGAGACGGAGTGGACGCTGCGGGAGGGAATCCGCGACATCGCAGACGAGTTGCGCGGAGACGCGCGCGAAGAGGTGACCGCATGACGGACCAAGAATCCGATATCGAGAGTGAGACGGAGCAGACGACGGAACCGAACGGCGACGGGTCGACTCCGACGATCGCGGTCACCGGCGCGGCCGGATACATCGGAAGCCGCGTGATCGTGGAGTTCCAAGAGGCGCACCCCGACTGGGAGATCGTCGCGATCGACAACCAGTACCGCGGGCAGGTGGATTCGGTCGGTGAGGTGGAGATTCAGCACGTCGACATCCGAAACCGCGACCGGCTGGAGGACGCGCTCGCGGGCGCGGACGTGGTGTGTCACCTCGCGGCGATAAGCGGCGTCGACGACTGCGAGGAGAACGCCGACCTCGCGTACGAGGTGAACGTCACCGGGACGAACAACGTCGCGTGGTTCTGTCGGAAGACCGGTGCGGCGCTGGCGTTCCCGTTCAGCATGGCAGTATTGGGGGACCCGCAGTCGTTCCCGATCACGGCCGACCAGCCGCGCGACCCGTTGAACTGGTACGGGCGGACGAAGCTGCTCGGCGAGCGCGCGATCGAGACGTTCGCCGACGGCGCGTTCCCCGCGCACCTCTTTTTGAAGTCGAACCTCTACGGCGAGCACGTCGTCGACGGGACGACGGTGAGCAAGCCGACCGTGATCAATTTCTTCGTGAACCGGGCGCTCGCGGGCGAAACGCTGACCGTCTACGAGCCCGGCACGCAGGCACGGAACTTCGTCCACGTGAAGGACGTGGCGCGCGTGTACGTCCGGAGCGCGGAGCGGCTGCTGGAGCAGCTCGCGAGTGGGGAGACTGGAACCGAAACGTTCGAAATCGCGAGTGAGGAGGACATGAGCGTGATGGAGGTCGCGGAGATCGTGCGGGAGGTGGCGCACGAGGAGCGCGAGATCGACGTCGACGTGGAGTTGGTCGAGAATCCGCGAAGTGCGGAGACGATGGTTGAGGAGTTTGGGGTGGATATTTCGGCGGCGGGGGAACGGTTAGGATGGGCACCAAGCGAGAGTGTGAACGAGTCAGTTCGACATCTGTTGACTCCAAAATCTGATTCGTAGGTTGTACGTTTCACCAAATGAGGCGTTCGGCGATCTCTTTTAATGGCCCAAGATCGATATCAAATCGCTCTTGAAGCTGAGGACGATCGCGATCTCTTCTTCTATGCCACCAAATCGAAGGATAATGACGGCATATAGAATCATGAAGAAGACGAACATCACCACGAGCACGGGAACCGTGACGGTGAGGTAGTTGATAGTCACCCAGTAAATGAATGTTACGAGGATAGCCGCGACCACTCCTGGATAAGCAAGTGCGGTGGTACGGGTGAATGCCGGTCTCGCGATAGAGCTGTGCCGAGTAGAGCAGATTGAGAGTGACGTACGATATGGCGGTCGCGACTCCCGCACCGAGGTAGCCGTATTTGGGGATCAGAGCGAGGTTCAGGATCGCGGTGAAGCGGATAGCAAGTCCAAAGATACGGATATACACTGCTGTCGACGGATCGGTAAACACGTATGTAGCGGTTGAGTTGCTAAAGACTGCAACGTGAAAGTCACTGGCTATTGCCTGTCGGGTCCGTCGTACCGACTCCGATAGACCACATCGACCCGCTGACCCGGTTCCGACCGATACCCACGTCGCCGTCGTATGCACAATAGATTTCTCCATCGACCGACTGGAGGTCAAGGTGATGCATTCGACCGGAGTTCCATCCCAATCCACCCGTTCCTCCCAGCAGCGCGTTGTCGGATAACGGTCGGTCCTCGTACGTCAACGTATCCAGCGAAGTAATCTCGTAGGCCCGAAGTTGGTCGCCGTACTCGGCGGTACAATCTTGGAAGAATGCGACGATGCTGTCCTCTCGCACGAGCGGACGACCGGCAGGACGTCCAGCACTTGGTCGATCAGTGACCACCGGATTTTCCGGGTGTGGCGTCCATCCGGGGGTTGTCAGCGTCTCGGAGTAGTAGACACTGAGTTCGTCGTTTGAACCGGTACCTGTGATTGCCCACCACCGGGATCCCCACTGGAAGACGACCGTGTCTTGGTACTTATCGGGGCCAATGATTATGTCGGTGACGGGCTCCCACTTGAGGGGGAACGCTGTCGTCCGGTAGAGTCGGGCCGGAGCTCTGTAGTCACCCGAGTTCGCGATGTCCGGGACCATGTATATCTCATCGTTGGCGGCGAAAACGTACGGAAACGAGAGATGGTGGTCGGTATCGAGGGCCAGACCCGTGTACGTCCACGACTCACCCTCGTCGTCGCTGACCGCGTGCCCGATTGCCGCCGTCGGGTCGCGGTGCGGACTGAACACCTCAAAAAAGAGGTGCATAGTCCTGTCTTCCACGTAGAGAAACGGGTCGGCAACGAACCCGAGGTCACCGTGGTCAGTCACATCGTTGGCACGGAAAGTAGGCCCGGGCAGGGAGGTGCCTTTGAGGCGGTCCAGCGCAGTTCGCACGTCGGTCGTCCCAAATTGGAAGGGGCGACGATTCCGACTGGCGAGGGTGTGGTGAACGCCAAGTATCCAGACCCGAACGAATCGTCGCAGTGCGCTGATATATCGATTCACCGTGTGCCTTCTGGTAATCTCGGGAATTTATACCTACTGATTACGTTACCCTCACTATGTCGCACTCGCTGGCGCTCCTGCTGGGCAGTCGGCAGGTGCCACGGTGGGTAGCAGACACACTCACTCGCGCCGAGCGAGACGAGCACGGGACTATCGAACGAGTGCTGGTTCCTGAACAGTCCTCGCCAGCGGCACCGGAGAAGGATATCCGCTTTTATTTGGATCAGGTGCGATCGAAGGGGTGTTGGACAGCAGTCGCGGCGGGTCAAAAACTCGGCGAGACCATGCTGGGCCCGTTGTCTGCTCTGGAACGCGTCCCACTCTCGACCACCGCACCCGTCAACGAGGAACTCATCGAGAGCTGCAGGCTCGAACGGTCCTCCGAATACCGCTACGAACTCCCCGAGTCGGCCGTCGACGCGCTCACCGAGTCAGATGTAGCGTTCCACTGGGGCATCGGCATTCTCAGCGGTGACGTTCTCTCCGCCCCGGAACACGGCGTCTGGGGTGTCCATCAGGGGAATATTCGAAAATATCGAGGCGGACCGCCCGGTTTCTGGGAGTACCTCCACGGCGACGAGCGGGCCGGCGTGACGCTCCAGCGATACACCGAAGATCTAGACGCCGGCGGCATCGTGGCCGAGAGAACGGTCGATATCGGTGATGCGTACACCTGGCGGTCGGTTCGTCACCACCTCTGTGCAGCCAGTTCTGAACTGCTGGCGGACGGACTCTGCAATCTCGACGAGGGAACTCTCGACGTCGAGTCCCCCGACCGTTTGGGACCAGTGTACCGTCCCGGTCAACGGACGTGCATGATGACGATGCGCTACCTCGGCCGAACCATCCCCGGTTGGGTTCGGGAAGCAACGGACCTGTGAGTCGGGACGGGTCTCGACGGTGCCGGAGCGAGCAGACGCGCCTGGCTTACTCGTCCACGAAGAACCGGGCGACGCGCTTGAACGGTCCGAGGTCCACGCCGAACCGCTCCTCAAAGCTCAGCACGAGCATAATTTCTTCCTCCTCAATGCCGCCGAGTGCCAGAATCGCGATGCTGTAGAGACTCACGAACACGATACCCATGCCGACCAACACCGGCGCCGTCGTATCGAGAAATCGTGTGACGACGTAGTAGATACCCACCATTGACAAGGTGCCGGCGATTGCGGGTTTGAACAACGCTGCTGTCATCGGATGGATGCCTGTTTGCCGGTAGAGCTGAGCCGAGTAGAGGACGTTCAGCCCTGCGTAGGAGACGGCAGTCGCCACTGCCGCGCCGAGGATACCGTACTCCGGGATGAGCGCAAAGTTGAGCGCGATGTTGGTCACGCCCGCGAGGAGATTATCCCACATGATGATTCGCGTCCGCCCGATTGCCGTGAGCGTGTTCACGTTTGGGCCGGCCACGGAGTGCGTGAAGAACCCGAGCGCGAGCGTCACGAGTGCCAGCGACCCATCCGTGTACTCCGGTCCAAACGTCATCCGAATCGACGCCGTCGGGAAGAAAATGAGGATGAGCATAGGCGGCAGCGTAGCCATGAATATCCACTTGGTGACGACCTTGTACGTGCGGTCCATTTCAGTGATCCGCTCGTCGGAATGCAACTGCGAGAGGATGGGCATCGCGATAAAGCTGAATGCCGAGAGCGTCGCTGTCAGCAGTTCCGCAAGCGGATACACCACGTTGTAGCTCCCGACTTCCCCGGATGTCCGGAAGTAACTCAGCATGAAGATGTCGAAATACGAGAGGACCATCAGCATCGCAGCGGTGAGCATCAGCGGTGCAGAGAACCTGACGAGTTCTCGCTGTCGCATGTTCGCGGTGACGGAGGACCGAAGGTTCGTCCGCGTGAGAACGTAGTAAAGCCCCGCCAGACCGGCGGCGGCGAACGTCGCCGAATAGGCCCCAACGATGCCCGCGGCACCGAGGCCGAAGTAGAGCGAGACGACGACCAGCGAGAACCTGACGATTGGCTGGCCGATGTTCCTGATGAGCACCTTCGGGAGCGACCGCTGGAGTCCTTGCACGACGCCGATAGTGAATTTCATCACCACCGCGAAGGGGATGCCGAGCGACGCGATGCGCACCACGACGACGGCCTCTGGCGCGCCTAAAACCCGCGTCGCGAACGGTTCGGCAAAAATGAACAGAAGAACGGCGCAACTGACGGAGAAACCTATCACGACCTGCAGACCGGACGCCATGATGCCCTTGCGGTCGGCCTCGTCGTCGAAGCGCGGCAGGTAGCGGCCGACGCCGGTATTCATCCCGAACAGCAGAATCGTGGAAGCGAAAGACAGCGTCGTAATGCCGATGGTCGCGACGCCGTATGCCGGACGACCAAGCAGTCTGGCGATGAGTATTTTGGCTGCAAAGGAGATCCCGAGTTCAAGCACGAGACCGGCGAACAGCAGGAGCCCGCTCTTGAACAGTCGACGGATGATTGAATTCTGTTTCTCAAACATGCAGACAGAAAGTGGAAACGAACGGTTTCTGGGAACGGTGTCCGATCATGTGAACTAATTCCGACCCGTTGCGGCACTCAGTCGGCGTAGCCGAGACTACGCAGTTGCTCTTCTACGTCTACGGTCATCTGTCGGTCGCCATCGCCCACCGATTCGCCGTCGATGACGGCCCATGGCACTTCCCGGAGGGCTGGGTGGTGGATACCGGTCGGATGCCCGTAGAGTCGCATTGGCAGTAGTGGCATACGCTCGCCTAAATTATTTCCGTGATCCGACGTAACGACGGTCCGACCATCGTGGTTGAGCAGCGGTTCAATGGTATCAAGCACGCGCTGGAGGTTATTGCCGTAGGCTTCCCAGACCTCGTCTGCGTCCTCGTAGCCGAGTCCGACCGCCTCCCAAATATCCGTCGCGCCCTGCTTGACGTCTTCGGTGGTCACTTCCTCGGTCCCGTTGAACGCCGCGTAGCGGAGATTTGGCGCACCAATGAACGGGTAGTGTGGCTGGAGGTAGTGAACGATGAGGCGCTTTTCGGGGAACTGCTCGCGGGCCTCGAGCGCCGCTTCGGTAACACCTTCGGGTGGAACCGTGCCGATTTCGGAATCGAACGACTCCCGCCAAGGTTCGAGAAAGCAGTGGAACGCCGTTTCGACTTGCCGGGAGACAACCGGATTGCCGGTGACGTAGACGCAGTCGGTCTTCGCAGGACTTCTGAAGTTGGCCTTTGTCCACTCGTGGGTCGCACTACCCGCGCTATAGACGCGTTCGTAACTGTCGTAAGTGTCCGTGTCAGCTATCTCCTCAAACAGGTCTGCACGGCAGGCGTCCAACACGAGGAGGGTGTCCCACTCACGATCCAGCACGCGGATGCCGTCATTTTTATGGAAACGAGATTGGATTGGCCCGACAACCCGATTCGCTGCCCTGTTTTGCCACCAGGTCTGGCGGTCGTAGTTCGCCGCAATCTCGTCAATGGCGTACCGTAGCTTTCCTAGCATCGAGGATATACCTATCAATCCCAAACTGCGAATAAATCTCTTTCGACTGTTTGTCACCGACATCTTGAAGTCCGAAACGGTACCTTTGCTCCTATGAGGTATCGATGACGTGGTCCAGATCCTCCTCCTTCACACGAACGAATCGTACGCGGAAATGCTGGCCCGCTACGTCTCAACCGAGTATCCGTCCTATGATGTCGATGTCGTCTCTCGCGTCCCCGTTCCGGAACGCCTTCGGGCCCTCCTCGCACGCGAGTACGACCTTATTCAGACAGACGAGCTGATAGCCAACGGAATGCTCGCCACCGGTGCGTCGGTGGTTTTCGACATTCCGCTCGTCGTCGCGATTCGCGGGTGGGCTGACTACACGAACGCTCACGGACAGTACGGCTGGCTCAAGGACGCCAGCATCCGGGCCCGAACCCGTCTCGCCCTCCACCGGGCGTCTGAGGTGATATTCATCAGCGATACCACCAGTGAGACGTTTCGCGAGCAGTATCCGGTTTCCCAGTATTCTGTCGTGAGACGCCCCATCGACATTGACCGGTATGGTACTGACCGGGCGACCGACCGGGAGACGTTCGACCTCCTCACCGTCACGAACCTGCGCTACGAGGAGAAGTACGATGGCATCCTGACAGTGTTGCGCGCCCTCCGACCGCTGTTCGAAGCGCATCCGACACTCCGATACAGAGTCGCCGGCGGCGGACAGTATCTGGATGCGCTCCGCAAGTATCTCGGTGACTACGAATACGCCGACCGCGTGACCGTCCTCGGGTTCGTTGACGCCGTCGAAGGCGAGTTCGCCAGCGCCAACGCATTCGTCTACGTGAGCTTTCTCGACTCTTACGGGACCGTAGTACTGGAAGCACAGGCCGCCGGCCTCCCCGTTATCGGCGGTGACGCCATGGGAGTTCCGGAAGCCGTCGGGGACGCCGGTGAGGTCTGTCCCCCGACACCTGACGGCATCCGCGATGCACTCGAACGCCTCATCACCGACGACGACCACCACGAGTCGCTCGCTACCCAAAGCGGTAAGAAGATGGCAACGTACAACGAGGAGTGCGCCGCTGGTCACGTCGATGTCTGGGAACGAGTACTCGATACATAGTCAGCGGTCGAACCTGCGCTACTCCTGATATCCGAGGTCGCGAAGTCGCTGGCGCACCTCCTCATCCATCTCGACGTCACCGAGGTCCTCGCGGCTTTCATCTAACGTCACCAGATGGTCCTCAAGCGTTTCGCGGAGGTCCGATAATACATCGAGAGTCTCAGTAGCAAGATCGTTCATCTCATCCGGATCAGCGGTAAGGTCGTAAAGTTGCTCATCTCCGTTTTCCTCGCGGATATACTTCCAGTTCGTGGTCCGAACGGCAAACCGACGATCATCTGTGTCGGTGTCGGTCCATTCGGCGATGACTTCTGACCGGTTCCACTGGTCCTCAACTTGACTCAGCGGTTGACCCCGATAGGTCCCTGGTCGATCGACATCTGCTTTATCAGCGAGAGTAGGTGCCAGATCCATCAAGCCGACGAGATTGTCGCTTTCTCCTGTTTCTTCTTCTCCAGTCCCAACTAACAGCGGCACATGAATTACTTCGTCGTGGAAGGTAGCACTGTGACTGAATCCACCGTGGTCAAGGAACTCCTCACCGTGATCAGCAGTGAACGCGATTACGGGATCATTTTCCCACTCCGTCTGAAGTGTTTCGATCAGCCGATCCACTTGTGCGTCGACATAGGCGATTTCGGAGTCATAGAGGTCAATGAGAGTGTTGAACTCCTGATCAGTTATCTCCTCCGGTGATTCCAACATCTTCCTCCGAAGTTGAACGGCGTCACGGTCGGTGACAGGTTCATCGCGGAATCGCCGCTGATGCTCCGCTGGTGGGACGTACGGATGGTGGACATCCATGTAGTGTACCCAAAGGAAGCGGGGATTGCTACTCGTTGAAGACGCCCAAGAGAGCGCACGATCGGTGATTTCCTCAGCGTCGATGTAGGCAGAACCGAGTTCAATACCTGCTCGTTTCTCCGTTGCGTTGAACGCCTGCTGAAGAAAACCGTAGAGATGGCCATCGGAGTCAAGGTGTGTTTTGACCTCCTGTCGAAGTTTAGCGAGTGTCCCTGGGTCCGATTTCGAATCAAAGAACCGACTGAATCCTCTATCGTAGCCAAAATCAGCAGAGAGATAGAGGTTCGAGTGGAAGCCAGCAGTCTCGTACTCAGCCTCTTCTAAAAGTTCGGCAATTGTGGTTCGTTTCGAGGAGAGTCGTTCGAATCCTCCGTACTCAAGAGCGTACGACGAAGTCATAATAGACGGAAACGAAGGTCGTGTTGAACATGCGTGGGCAAAGGCGGACGTGAACGTCTGGGCCGATGCCGCGCGCTGGTCGAGATTTGGCGTTGTATTCCGATCGTAGCCGTGCCAACCGACGTGATCGGCGCGTAACGAGTCGACTGTTACTAAAACGATATCGCGCATATATACACGTGTTGCTAGCGACCTATTTTATGCTTTTGAGCGCATCCACATAATCTCCAGCGATCTGCTTCCAATCAAATTCAGATATGAACGACTGGAGTTGTTCAACGTTTTCACGCTCTCCGGCACGCCTGATAGCATCCGCTATAGATCTTGGATCGGAATCGGCATATTCCACCCGTTCCCGGAATCTCTCTTCCGCTAGTCCACTAGCTTGAACGACCGATAGTCCCGCAGCACCGTACTCTAATATCTTGAGTGTATGAGGGTCATCAACCAATGAAACGCCGACATCAGCCACATTGAGATACCCAGGGATGGTCTCGTGTGGAACGAGTCCTAAATAGTGAATGTTCTCTTGGTCGGCATCCACCTCTTCAAGCATTCCTCTGAGACTGCCCTCTCCGAGAACAATCAACGACCAGTCAGGAAGATACGACATCGCCATCAGTAACTCTCTGATGTGATATATGGGTTCAAGCCCGCCGACGTAGATTGCTACATATTCACGAAGCTCGTATTCAGCTAACTGATCCTGAACAGAATCAATGATCTCTGAATTGGGACTAGCAAACCGACGATAATCAACACCGAGTTCGGTTTTCATATGCTGGCTAGCGTAGCGAGAAACCCGATCGTACTCTTCCTCGTACACGTACAGTACCAACTCGGCTAGCGCGAATGAGATATTTTCGGCTATTCGAACTGGGATCGAAAAGAACGGAGAGTTGTTTTCACGGAACTGTCGAATGGGATCTACGTGGTCAACAATCACGGGCTTTCCGGTTACGCGTCCGATCAGTGTCCCGGCAATCGCCCCTGCACGAGTGGTTCCAAGGATCACGTCGTATCGGTCACGTTCTCTGATCGCTGTTCGGACAGTTGGGAGTGTAGTTCCCACAACATCAACGTGGAACCCCTCGTTTTGTCGGAGATGGGAGGCAATTCGTTCTCTCCCAACACTGATGTTGTCCGGTTTATCTGGAGTAAACCACCGAACTTTGGGGTTCGCCTGAGTCACATCTGAATGACTTCTTCCACCAATAAGAACGCTCCGTTGATAACATATTAAATGGTCTCCGGCGGATATACGAATATGAACCTTCCTTACGCTCTGTCTGAGATACGACATCATGGCCTTGATCGAACATGGTGGCGGAAACGGTTCCTGACGCACGTCGTAAGTAGGTATTTCACCGGAATAGGACGGCCTGTATCTGATCCGATCACCGAGGAAGATTGGGATAATTTGATCATTTTGGACGCATGCCGATACGACCTATTTGCGGAATTATTTGAGGAAAACTCACTTCCAGGAATGTTGGAGAAACGACAGAGTGTGGAGTCGGGAACGCCAGGATTTCTATCAGAAAATTTTGATGATGAGCAATTTGATGATATTGTCTATGTCACTGGAAATCCGTATGTGAACACGAACCTCCCGGATAAAACCTTTCACGCTGTCGAGTCAGTCTGGAAAGATGGCTGGGATGACGACCTCCAGACAATTCATCCGGCTACAATGGCCAATCGAGCTATGGAAATAGCTGAAAACTACCCAAACAAGCGTATCATAATCCATTTTCTCCAGCCACATACTCCATTCGTTGGCGACGTTACTCTGGGCCAGCGAGATACATTTGCTATCCGTGAGCAGGCACTCGGCGACACTGACGCGACCACACGCCACCGGACCCCCTTCGAGATGCTCGACGCCGGAGAAGTAACCCAGGAAGAGGTGTGGGGTGCCTACCGTTCGAACCTCGAATTCGCATGGCCGGCTGTAAACCAACTCCTCAACGAGCTCCCCGGTCTCACGGCCGTAACGTCGGACCACGGAAACGCAATGGGTGAACGGGCGTGGCCGTTCCCAATTCGCGTGTACGGTCACCCTCTCGGTATTCTGATCCCACCACTCACGGAAGTTCCGTGGCTTACACACACCAACGGTGATCGGAAAGAAATCGTCGCAGAGCCACCTGAAATTGAAGGACAGGAGATTGATGAAGCCACAAACGAACGTCTTCGTATGCTCGGTTATGCTGAGTAAGTGAGTGTACCGTAGAGATATCCGAACCCGACCAAACCAGTAAGCAGGTAGACCATAACGAACAGTTTGATCTCCGTGAGCGGCTCTCTCGACACGAGGCGTTTTACTCGCCGAGGGGTTGTATTCGTGAGAATGTATTTAAGAAACGCCCCCTCTTCACCACCCTCATCCTCAACGAACGACTCCATCGCCCGCTTCGAGTACCCCTGCCAGAATGCCCGATCCACCAGCCACCGGAACTCCGTCCGGTACTCGAACACCTTGTGTGCCACCTCTGCCTCGGGATCGTACCACACTCCCCCTCCGTACTCCTCTCGCATCCGCGCACACAGCTCTGTCTCTCCACCCTGCAGGTTCTTGTCGCCCTTCCGCCCGCCGATATCGACGTCGAACCCGCCCAACACCTCGAACACGTCCGCCCGGAACGAGATGTTCGATCCGAACGTGTTCCGCACCTCGCCTGGCCCGTCGGCGAATCCGCGATGCGTCACGCCGATCAGCCAGTAGAACTCCTCGGGGAGAAACGACGGCTTGCCGGCGACCCACGCGGGCGTCATCTTCCCGCCGGCCGCGATCGCGTCCTCCTCTTCATAGGCGCGGACCAGCCGCTCGACCCACGCCTCGTCGGCGATCGCGTCGTCGTCGATAAACGCGACCACGTCACCGGACGCGATTGCTGCACCCCGGTTCCGACTCTCCAACAACCCCACGTTCTCGTCGTTGCACTCGATGACCACGTCCTCGCGGTCGCCGTAGTCGTCGACGACCTGCTCGTACACCTCGGGCGTTCCGTCGACGACCACGACGAGCTCGACGTCGTCGTGCGTCTGCGCGAGGACGCTGTCGGCGGCCTCGCGGAAGTGCTCGTACATGTCGAGCGTGTACGTACAGACGACGACCGAGACCTTCACGGAGGCATACTCCCCGACCGGAGCGCTTAGACCTTCCGCCTCCGGTCGCTCGCTTTATCACAAGCCTTATGCGCGTTTTGACAGTCGTCTTCACGTAATGAGCGACTCGAGCGATCCACCGGCGGCGTCGGATCGGTCCTCCGCCGACCTCCTCGCACGGTGGTACCACGTCCCGGTTCTTCTCGGCGTACTGGCCTTCATGCTCTGGACCCGCCTCCAGTCGTACGGGAACTTCGTCCAGAACGGCGAGGTGTACTTCCGCGGCAACGACCCGTGGTACCACTTCCGCGAAACGATGTACATCATGGAGAACTACCCGAATCGGATGCCCTTCGACGTCTGGACCGGGTTCCCGCTCGGGAACCAGGCCGGCCAGTTCGGCACACTCTGGGACCACATCATGGCGGTCGGCATCTGGATCGCTCGCCCGATCATGGGCAGCGCCGAGGAGGTCATGCTCATCATGGCCCCCATCGCGGGGATGCTCGTTGCGATCCCGACGTACTTCATCGCACGTCGGTTCGTCGATCGCTTCGCGGCGCTCGCCGCGGTCGTCGTGCTCGCGCTCCTGCCGGGGACCTTCTTCAGCTACAGTCTCGTCGGCTTCCCGGACCACAGTGCGGCCGAAGTGCTCTTCCAGAGTCTCGCCATCCTCGCGTTCCTCGTCGCCGTCGCGGTCGCCGAGCGCGAGGCACCCGTCTGGGAGCTCGTCGTCGACCGCGACTGGGCCGCACTCAAGCGTCCCGCCGCGTACGCGGCCGCCGCGGGCGTCGCGCTCGGTCTCTACATGTGGACGTGGCAGCCGGGAGCCCTCATGGTCGGGTTCACCGGAGTCTTCCTCGCGATCAAGATCACCAGCGACGTGTCCCACGGGAAGAGCCCGGAGCCCATCGCCTTCGCGGGCGCGGTGTCGATGGTCGTCGCCGGACTGATGCAGATCGTCCCGCTCGACACGTTCCGGTTCGCTGTGAGCGAGTACTCGTTCCTCCAGATCGTCTCCCCGCTCGGCGTCGCGCTCGGCGCGGTCTTCCTCGCGTGGCTCGCCCGCCAGTGGGAGTCGCGCGACCTCGACGCAGCCACCTACCCGCCCGCGGTCGGCGGCCTCATTCTCGCGTCCGCGGGCGTCGTCTGGCTCGCGATCCCCTCGCTGTGGTCGACGCTCACCGGCAGCCTCCTCAACACCGTCGGCTTCTCGGCCAGCGCCGGCGCTCGCACCATCGGTGAGGCCCAGCCGCCCCTCCAGGACGCCTCCCTCGCCGACTTCGTCCTCGGCCAGTACGGCCTCGCGTTCTTCCTCGCGCTCGCCGCTGTTCTCTACATCCTCGCGCGTCCCCTCTACCGTTCCGACGACGCGAACCACACGCTCTACATCCCGGCCGCACTCGCCGTGGTCGGCTCCGTCTACGCGGTCCCCCAGCTCTACGACGCCATCGGCGGCGTCGTCGGCGTGAGCTGGCAGGTGATCGGACTCCTCATCGCGGCCGCCTTGCTCGTCGGCGCGACGTTCCTCGTCGAGTACGACGCCGAGGAGCTGTACTTCGTCGTGTGGGCGGCGTTCATCGGGAGCGCCGCGTTCACCCAAGTTCGCTTCAACTACTACCTCGCGGTGATCGTCGCGGTCGGCGCGGCCTACTTCGTGCAGCTGGCCGTCGACTTCCTCCGCCTGCGCTCGCTCTCGGGCGTTCGCGACGTCGAGGGGTGGCAGGCGATGGGCGCGCTCGTCCTCGTCGTCATCGTCCTCGTCCCGCTCGTCGCGATGGCGACGCCGGTGTGGGCCGCGGGCGCGAACACCGGCCCCGGCAGCGTCACGCAGTGGGACGGGAGCCTCCAGTGGATGAACGACGAGACGCCCACGCCGGGCGAGCTCGAAGGCGCCGACAACCCCATGGAGCTGTACGGCACCTACGAGCGCCCCGCCGACGGCGACTTCGAGTACCCGGAGGGCGCGTACGGCGTGCAGTCGTGGTGGGACTACGGCCACTGGATCACCACGCGCGCCGAGCGCATCCCGAACGCGAACCCGTTCCAGCAGAACGCGGGCGAAGCGGCTGACTACCTCCTGGCACCGAGCGAAGAGGCGTCCCGCGAGGTGCTCGCGAGCCAGAGCACGGAGGGCGAGAACACCCGCTACGTGATGGTGGACTCGCAGATGGCCTCGCCGAACTCCAAGTTCGGCGCGCCCGTCACGTTCTACTCGGGCAACGAGACGCGCGACGACTTCAACCGCGTCCTCTATCAGCAGACCGAGCAGGGCGGGTTCCAGACGGTGATGCAGGTGAACACGCAGCGCTACCACGAGAGCCAGATGATTCGGCTGTACGAGCACTACGGCAGCGCGGTCGACCCCGCACCGGTCGTCGTCGACTGGGAGACGCAGAGCGCCCAGACCGGGAGCGGCGAGCAGATCGAGATTAACACCCTCCCGAGCGATCCGGGAGCGACGATCCGACAGTTCGACAACGTCTCGGCCGCCCGCGCGTACGTCGAGGAAGACGGCAGCGCGCAGCTCGGCGGCGTCGGCGACCTCCCCTCGGAGCGCGTCGAAGCCCTCGAACACCACCGGCTCGTCCACACATCGCAGGCGGCAGGGCAGTCGCCCTCGGCGAGACAGGTGCAGATCCTGCAGCAGCTCGGCGTCGACGTGCAGAGCGTCCTCGGCGAGTCGACCCTGCAGGCGTTCCAAGACGACTTCGTGAAGACGTTCGAACGCGTTCCCGGCGCGACGATCGAAGGCTCGGGCGCGGCGCCCGGCCAAGAGGTCGAAGCGACCGTGGAGCTGGAGAAGTCCACGGGACAGACCTTCGAGTACACCCAGTACGCCGAGGCCGACGAGAACGGGAACTTCGAGCTCACGGTCCCGTACTCGACGACGGGCTACGACGAGTTCGGTCCCGAGAACGGCTACACGAACACGAGCGTCCGCGCCACTGGCCCCTACAACGTCACCACAGAGGCGACCACCGACGACGACCTCACCACGACACAGCGCGTCGGGCAGGTCGAGGTGACCGAGGGGCAGGTCGTCGGCGCGGACGACGCGGCGGCGACGGTCGACCTCACCGAGGAGGTCATCGACTGCCCGAGCGGCGACCCGGACTGTTCGGTCGAGCAGAGCGACAAGGGCAGTGACGGGTCCGACGGAAGCGACGGCAGCGACGACGGCAACACCACCAACGCGGTCGACGGCGCGATGACACTGGTCGCGACCGAGTCGGCCGCGACGATGACGCCCGTCGCCGCCTGATCCCGCCCGCCGCCTGATCCCACCCTTCATTACCGCCGCCCCGCTTGTCGCCGTACGAAGATGACCGGACTCCGTGAGTGGGCGAGCCTGTATCTGAAAGGCGTCGCGATGGGGAGTGCCGACGCGGTCCCCGGCGTCTCCGGCGGCACCATCGCGCTGATCGTCGGGATCTACGAGCGGCTGATCGCGGCGGTCACGGCCGTCGACCCCGCGCGCATCCGACGCCTGCTCGCAGGCGCACGTCCGGCCAACATTCCGGACGCGCGGGCCGCGTTCCACGAGATCGACGGCGCCTTCCTGTTCGTCCTCCTCGCTGGCATCGGAACCGCGGTCGTCGCCGTTCTCAGCGGCGTCGACTACCTGCTCGAAACGCGTCCCGTCGCGACCTACGGCTTCTTCTTCGGGTTGATCGCGGCCTCTGCGGCGGTGCTTTTCGGTGGCGTCTCGCTCGACACGTCGCGTCGGAAGGCGGCCGCGATCGCGGGGTTCTCGCTCGCCTTCCTCGCGTCGGGATACGCATCGACGGCGCTTTCGAGCTCGCCGCCGGTCCTGTTCGTCGCCGGCGCGGTCGCGGTCAGCGCGATGATCCTCCCGGGGGTGTCCGGCTCACTCCTCCTCGTCGTCCTCGGCCAGTACGAGTACATGTCGGGGACTGTGAGCCGGTTCGTCGACGGGCTTGCGGCGGTCGCGCTCGGGAACGGCACCGACGCGCTTGCCGAGACGCTTCCCCCGGTTGTGACGTTTCTGCTCGGTGGGCTCGTCGGCGTGTTCACGATCGCTCACGCCGTGAAGTACGCGCTCGCTCACGCCCGCGCCGCGACGCTCGCGTTCCTCGTCAGTTTGATCGTCGGCGCGCTCCGGGCGCCAATCGTCGAGGTGTCGATCCGGCTGGCGGAAAGCGGTGAGACGTGGTCGGCTGCGGCACCGCGGTTCGCGCTCGCGGCGGTCGTCGGTGCGGCGCTGGTACTCGTGTTGGACCGATACTCCGCAGGGATCGAGTACTAGCGGACCGGGGCCGTTCCGGGTGAGAGAGCATGTTTCGACACCGGTTGCCTGTGTGATGAGTAGGAAAATTGGACAGACCCGTGTCGATTCGCGCTACCCCCACTCGTGATTGTCTCCCCTCCATAGAGGACGTTGCTTGCTGTTACCTGTGGAAGCGCTTATTCGACCACACCATTTCTGCTGAGTATGAGTAGTATCGAGCGCCAGGAAGACAATCGAAAACAAAAGAAGGAGCTCCGCAGAGAGTATCCAAGTGGATGGTTCCATTTCACGCAGCATGACGCCGTTCCGATTCTCGTCGATGCACTTTTAGCTCTCTCTCCGAATCGAGAGTTCACCAAGACCGAATTCGCCGAGCACGCGGGAGTCACGCGACAGACCGTCGGTAACTACGCCGATCTGCTACTGGAAGCCGAACTCATCGAGGAGATTCCGAACACGTCACCGCGTCGCTACCGCGTCGCTGATAGCGATGTCGTTCGAGAACTCTTCGAGTTGAACAGCGCACTCAACAGTGTCGGCGAGTAGGCGACACGACAACCGGTTGGGACAGTAACCCGGCTTCGCGCTCGGCCGCAGCCTTCAAATCGCCGCTCAGCGAACTATCGGCCGATGCGAACACGCCGGACTCTGCTGGCATCGGGCGTCGCCGGACTCGTGGGACTCGCCGGGTGCGCCGCTACGCCGCCGACTGCGGACGACGAACGTCGCAGAGCGACCGGCAACGCCTCCGCCACGGGCGACGACGACGCTGACGCGAGCGACGAGGACACCACCGAAGGCGACGTGACCCGGATCGGGTTCGTCGGCGACCTGATGCTCGGCCGGAGCGTCAACGAGCGGTGGGTCGACGACGACAATCCTGAAAACGTCTGGGGATCGACGCTCTCGCGGCTTCAGGAACTCGACGGACTGGTCGGGAACTTGGAGTGTTGCGTCTCCGATCGCGGGACGCGCTGGCCGAACAAGGGGTACTACTTCCGAGCGGCTCCCGCCTTCGCGGTGCCGGCCCTCGAAGCCGCAGGTGCCTCGTTCGTCTCGCTCGCGAACAATCACGTTCTCGACTACCGCGAGCCCGCGCTGCGCGACACCGCCTCGCACCTGACCGACGCGGGAATCGCACACGCCGGCGCCGGCACTAACCGGGAGTCGGCGCTCGAACCCGCGGTGTTCGAGGCGGACGACCTGACCGTCGCGGCGTTCGGCCTCACCGACCAGTCCGAGGAGTTCGCGGCGGGAGCGTCGGAGCCGGGAACCGCCTTCGCGACGCTCGATCCCGCCGTGTCCCCGACGCGCTCGCTCGTCGAGGAGATTCTCGACCGCGCGGAGACACACGACCCCGATCTCGTCGTCGCCTCGCTCCACTGGGGACCGAACTGGGAGACCGAACCCCGAGCGGTCCACGAGCGGTTCGGCCGGTGGCTCGTCGATCAGGGTGTCGACGTGGTCCACGGCCACAGCGCGCACGTCCTCCAAGGGGTCGAGGTGTACCGAGGGCGCCCGATCATCTACGACGCGGGAGACTTCGTCGACGACTACGTCGACTACATCGATCGGGAGGGCGTCCACAACAAGCGGAGCGCCCTCTTCGAGCTGGTCGTGCGCGACGGCGACCTCGACGAGCTGGTCGTCGAGCCGACCGCGATCGTCGACGAGGCGGCGACGCTGGCGGACGACAATATCGCCGAGTGGGTGCGCGACACCCTCGTAGAGCGGTCTGAGGCGTTCGGGACCGAGGTCGAGCGGAGGGACGCCCGGTTGGCGTTCCCGCTGGGCGAGGACTGAGCCGACGGCGACCGCTTCCGAACCCCACGACGGCTGCTGGCGTCCAAACCCTATTGACTCTCATGCCCCAACATCAACCGTGACGAACACCAACCGCGAGTGGCTTCTCGCCGAGCGACCCGAAGGCGAGCCCGACATGGACTGCTTCGAACTGCACGAGACGGACGTACCCTCCCCTGCCCCCGGCGAACTCCTCGTTCGCACCCGATTCCTCTCGGTCGACCCGTACATGCGCGGTCGGATGCGCGACGCCGAGTCGTACGCCGAGCCGTGGGACGTTGGCGACGCGCTCAAAGGGGGGATCGTCGGCAAAGTGATCGAGAGCGAGAGCGACGCCTACGACGCGGGCGACCTCGTGACCGGCGAGGGGCGGTGGGCCGATTACTCGACCCTCGACGCCGACGCGGTCGCACCGGTCGATCCGACGGTCGCCGACCCGGAGGCGTACCTCGGCGTCCTCGGCATGCCCGGACGGACCGCGTACTTCGGGCTATTGGAAGTCGGCGAGCCCACGCCCGGCGACACGGTCGTCGTCTCCGGCGCTGCGGGCGCGGTCGGGTCCGTCGTCGGCCAGATCGCCAAGCGCAACGGCTGTCGCGTGGTCGGCTTCGCCGGCAGCGACGAGAAGACGGCGTGGCTCACCGACGATCTCGGCTTCGACGCCGCGATCAACTACAAGACGACCGACGACTACCGCGCCGCGCTCGATGAAGCCGCGCCCGACGGTGTGGACGTGTACTTCGACAACGTCGGCGGCCCGATCACCGACGCCGTGTTCACGCAGCTGAATCTCGACGCGCGGGTCGCGGTCTGCGGGCAGATCGCCCACTACAACGACGAGGAGGTCCCGACCGGGCCGCGGAAGCTCCCGGCGCTGATCCCGGTGCGAGCGCGGGTGCAAGGGCTGCTCGTCGGCGACTTCGCGACCCGGTTCGGCGAGGCGAGCGAGCGACTCGGGCGCTGGGTCGCGAGCGGGGAACTCGAACACCGCGAGACGATCGTGGAGGGGTTGGAGAACGCCCCCGACGCCTTCCTCGGGCTCTTCTCCGGCGACAACATCGGCAAGCAGGTGGTGCAGGTGTCGGCCGCAGACGAGGAGTAGCGAGACCCAATCCGATCGGCGGACGACCACGTCGACGTCGCCTGTATTCGAGCTCCCCGACGGTACGAACTGGGCCGTCAGCTCTCAGACGGTTGAGCCATCGACCATGATTAAGTGCCCTGACTGCTTCCCCTTCTGACAGATGTCCCACGACGCGCGAGCCAGACTGAGCGACCTCCGGCGGACGTTCCACCGCCACCCGGAGCCGGGGTGGCGCGAGTTTCAGACGACCGCCCGCGTCGTCGAGGAGCTGGAGCGAATCGGCGTCGACGAGATTGCCGTCGGTCGCGAGGCGCTCGCGACCGATGCGCGGATGGCCGTCCCCGACGACGACGAGATCCAGCCGTGGCTCGACCGCGCTCGTCGGGCCGGGGTCAGCGACGACCTCCTCGAACGCACTGCGGGTGGCCACACGGGCGTCGTCGCGACGCTCTCACAGGGCGAGGGGCCGTGTATCGGGCTGCGCGTCGATCTCGACGCGATCTCGATTCACGAATCGGAGGAACGCGACCACCGGCCGGAGGCGGAGGGGTTCCGCTCGGAACACGACGGGTACATGCACGCCTGCGGCCACGACGCGCACCTCGCGATCGCACTCGGGACGCTAGAGGCGGTCAAACAGAGCGCGTTCGAGGGAACGCTCAAGGTGCTCTTCCAGCCGGCAGAGGAGATTTCCGGGGGCGGCAAGGCGATGGCCGAGAGCGGCCACCTCGACGGCGTCGATTACCTGTTTGCGCTCCACGTCGGCCTCGATCACCCAACAGGTGAGATCGTCGCCGGCGTGGAGAGCCCGCTGGCGATGGCACACCTGACGGCCACGTTCGAGGGCGCGAGCGCACACGCGGGAAAGGCGCCGAACGAGGGGGCGAACGCCATGCAGGCCGCCGCGGTCGCGATCCAGAACGCGTACGGAATAGCCCGCCACCGCGACGGAGCGACACGGGTGAACGTCGGCCGGATCGAAGGCGGCTCCGCGAGCAACGTCATCGCCGAGGAGGTGACGATCGACGCCGAGGTCCGTGGTGAGACGACCGCGCTGATGACGTACGCACGCACCGAGCTCGAACGGATACTGTACGCCGCCGCCGAGCTCCACGACTGTGACGTCACGCCGCACGTGATCAGCGAATCGCCGTGTGTCGACAGCCACCCGGCGCTTCAAGAGGTCGTCGGAAACGTGGCGTGGGGCGTCGACGGCGTCGAACATGTGATCCCGTCCGAAGAGTTCGGCGTGAGCGAAGACGGAACCTACCTGATGCAGCAGGTACAGGACGCCGGCGGGCTCGCGTCGTACGTCCTCGTCGGGACGGACCATCCGACGAGCCACCACACCCCGACCTTTGACATCGATGAAGAGAGTCTCGCGATCGGTGTCAATATTCTGTCAGAAACGTTCGTCGAACTCTCGCGGCGTCGACCGTAGTGGGACGCAGCCCGACGGCCGCAACAGACCGCAGCCCGGGGAGATTCGGACGGCTCGGCCGGAGACCGTTCGCCGGATCAGTACTGTTAATCCGGTGGCACCCGGTATATCGGCCATGAGCCAGAACGACGTGCCGGAGTCGCTGGAGGCGGCTGCCGAGTCGGACCGGCCTCGCGGGATCCTCACGCCCTCCGACCGTGACTTTCTGCTCGGGCGCAAGACGGATTACACGGATCATTCGCGGAAACAGAAGCGAAACCGGATCCGACGGCGCGTCAGGAACGCGATCCTCGATTTCAGCATCCTTTTCGAGTGTCTAGAGGAACGCGACCGGAAAACGGTGTTCGATCCGAACGACGAGGACCGCGAGGCGTACACGCAGGGAATCACCGACATGCTCGCGTTTCTCCACCTCGGCACGATGGGATACCACACCCCGTTTAAGGACATGCTTTCGGAGGGCGTCGGAAAGGCGGAACAGCAGCTCGCCGGGTCGAACTACCGCATGGTCAACGTGGAGTTCAACGTCGAGCCGGTCGGCCAGATCGACGTCGACGAGGTGGTCGCAAAGCTCGAAAACGGCGAATTCGCGGAGCTCACCGACGAGGAGCTTCGTGCGTTCGTCCGCCTGCTGACAATGTCAGAGTCGTTCTCGCCGGAAGACGCCGGCGAGGAGATCAAAGACCGCGTCGACGAATTCGCCGAGAAGTTGACCGAAAGCGCCACCTCTCACGAGCGCACGCTCGAAGAACTAACAAACTGACCGGCGCGGCGGCCTGTCTCTTTGCGATAACGGATATCGATGACGCACCGCTGCCCGGCGATCGATTCGTTGTCGTAGTGCTGATCCGGCGTCGATTCGATATCGTTTGAGTTTAGCTCGGTTTGAGTCGATGTTTGGGTTTCTATTGGAACTTTATTTTTAACTGTTCAATATATCAGCGATATATCTACTAGAATAGCCCGATCTGCGATATGGGTCAGATATGTTGAACAGATAGACAACCTACATAATTCGAATAGAGATTCGTATCTTGAGAAACACTTATTGTGTACACTCTCGATCCACTGCCCATGTCATCAAGTGGCATGGTACTTGATCGACGGAGGCAAGGTGAGCCAAGTAGTCGTCGCCGTCGCGGGGGTGCCTGATGAGCGACCCCGGATCGAGCATGATCGACGAGTTCCGCGAAGAGATCGATCCGATCGTGTTCGCGTTCGGCGCCCTGTTGACGGTGGGTGTGATCGCCGCGTTCTTCATCAGCCCGTCGGCCGTCGAAAACGGTATTTCGTCGCTGAACAACCAACTGCTCGGCGCGTTCAACTGGGCGATGATGTTGATCGTGTTCCTGATCGTGCTGTTCCTGCTCTTTCTGATCGTGGGTCCGTGGGGCGGAATCAAGTTCGGTGACGAGCCCCCCGAGTACAGTTTTCTCTCCTTTTTCGCGATGCTGTACTCCGCGGGGTTCGCGGCCGGCGTCGTGTTCTGGGGGCCGACCGAGGCGCTGTTCTACTACAACAACCCCTCACCGCTCTTCAGTAACATCGAGGGGGGAACGGCCGAGGCGATGACGATTGCCGTCCAGCAGACGCTGTTCCACTGGGCGCTGCCACAGCTCGCGGTGTTCACCATTATGGGCATCGCGATCGGCTACTTCGCGTACAACTACGACAACGTCCCGCTGCGCGTCTCTTCGGCGCTCACGCCGATCCTCGGCGCCGACAACCTCGACGGTCCGGCCGCGAAGGTCGTCGACATCCTCGCCGTCTTCGCGACGATCGGCGGCGTCGCCACGTCGCTCGGCTTTATCGGGAGCCAGTTCGTCACCGGCCTCGACTACCAGTGGGGGATCAACATGGGCGATCTGGGCATTCTGCTCGTCGTCACCATGATGACCCTGCTGTTTACGACCTCGATGGTACTCGGGGTCGACAAGGGGATCCGTCGGCTCTCGAACTTCAACATGATCCTGTTCGTCGTGCTCATGTTCGCGACGTTCATCGTGGGCCCGACGCTGTTCCTCGTGCTGCTCGGCACGCAGGCGTTCGGCGGGATGGTCGCCGATTTCGTCTCGATGAGCCTCTTTACCGGTGCCGGGCCGATGGGTGCGGGCGACGGGAGTGCGACCGGCTGGATAAACGCGTGGACGGTGTTCTACTGGGCGTGGGCGCTCTCGTGGTCCCCGTTCGCGGGGCTGTTTATCGCCCGGATATCCAAGGGACGGACCGTCCGCGAGGTCGCGTTCACGGGGATCGTCGCGACCTCCGGCGCCACAATCCCGTGGTTCACGTTCGTCGGCGGCACCGCGGTCTGGGCACAGCACAACGGTATCGCCGACTTCAGCGCGGTGATCGCCGGCAACGCGGGCCCGGAGGTGTCCGGATTCATCCTCTTCGAGGCACTGAACTTCACGCTGAATCTCGGGGGGGCATCGATGACGATCCCGATCGGGTCCGTACTGATCTACGCGTTCATGATCCTCGTGACGACGTTCTTCGTCACGTCGGCGGACTCCTCGACGCTGGCCGTCTCGATGATGACCACCGGCGGAAAGGCCAAACCGTCGAACATCAACCGCATCTTCTGGGGCGTCGTCCTCGGGTTGACCGCAGCGATCCTGATGATCCTCGGCGGTAGCGGCAGCGCGAACACGCTCCAACAGGCGGCGATCATCACCGGGACGCCGTTCGCCTTCGTCTGCTTCCTCGCGATGCTGTCGCTGATCAAGGACTTCGGGGAGAACTACGATCAGGTGCTCTTCCAGAACGAAACCGTGCTGTGGGGATCGGGGAAGGACGCAGACTCCCCGTCCAGTTCGGTTGAATCTGCCGGGTCAGACGACGACTAACGGCCGTCACGGCTGGCTCGTACTGTATTTATAATAAGTTTTAATGTATGCTATACACATAAACTGTGTATGAATAGGGACACGGCGGAACCCATCGCGGACGCGATTCCGGGCCCGAACGCGCAGCGTTGGGTCGAATTCCACCAGTCACACTCCGCGCCCAGCGAGTACTCACACGAATTCGTCTGGGACGTGACCCGCGAGGCCGACGGGCCGTTCGTCACCGATGTCGACGGCAACGTCCTCCTCGATTTTACCTGCCACATCGGCGCGGCCCCGCTCGGCTACAACAACGAGAAGGTGCTCTCGAAACTGCGGGAGTTCGACCTCGTCGAGCCGCTGAAGATCGCCGGGCAAGACATGTACTTCGGGTCGGGACCGACGCCCGAGGACGCCGACTTCCCCGGATCGAGCCACCTCATGGAGACGTTGACCGACATCTCCAGTCAGTACGGGATGGACACGGTCTTCCTCTCGAACTCCGGCGCTGAGGCGATGGAGAACGCGATGAAGATCACGCACGATTACCGCGCCCCCGCGAAGTACGGCGTGGCGTTCACCGGGAGCTTCCACGGCCGAACGCTCGGGACCCTCTCGTTGACGAAGTCGAAGGACGTGTACACGCGCCAGTACCCCCAGATCAGCGGCATCGAGACGGTGCCGTTCTGTGCGGACCGCGGCTGCGACGCCGCGAGCTGCGACTGCGGCTTCTTCGCGGGCGGCGGCTCGCGGCTTCGGAATATGCTCGCGCCCGAGGGCGGCCACGTCGACCCCGCGGAGATCGCCTTTCTGACGCTCGAACCGATCCAGGGCGTCGGCGGCTACCGCTTCCCGAGCGAGGCGTTCATGAACGAGGTCGCGGCCGTCACCGACGAGTACGACATCCCGCTCGTCGTCGACGAGATCCAGTCCGGAGTCGGCCGCACGGGCGAGATGTGGGCGTCGGACCACTACGCCATCGAGCCGGACGTGATCGCGAGCGCGAAGGCGCTGCGCGTCGGCGCGACGATCTCCCGGTCGGAGGTGTTCCCGTCGGAGAAGAACCGCCTCGGCTCGACGTTCGGCGGCGGCGACGTCCTCGGCTCGATGATGGGCGCGCTCACGTTGGAGGCGATTCAGGAACACGACCTGCTGGCCAACGCGACCCGGCGTGGCCGGCAGGCGAGAGAGCTCCTCCGCGACGACGCGCCCGACACCGTCGTGGACGTGCGCGGCAAGGGGCTGATGCTCGCGGTGGAGTTCGACACGGCCGAGCGTCGCGCCGCCGTCGTCGAGGCGTCCCTCGACCGCGGACTCCTGACGCTCGGCTGCGGGACGAAGACGATACGTCTCCTTCCCCCGCTCGACGCGACCGAACGCGAGATCGCGCTCGGCACGGGAATCTTCCTCGACGCGATCGACGCCGTGAGCGCGAGCGCGACGGCCACCTGAGGCGGTCCGTCGAGGGTCAGTCCTGTTCAGACCGGATCGCCGCCTCGTCCTCGACTTGCGGGACGGGATGTCGCTGTTCGAGGTCGCGGATCGCGCCGACGAGCACGTCCACGCCGTGCCGGATGCTCCGCTCGTCCACGTCGAACGTCGGGGTGTGGTGACTCGTCGGGTGGTCGGTGCCGACGATGAGGTACGTCGCCAGCCCGCCCTCTTCCTGGACCCGTTTCATGAGGAACGTCGCGTCCTCGCTCGCGCCGAAGTCCGCCGCCGGGAGTACGGTGTCGATCCCGTCGACGCCCTCGGCGACCTCGGTCACCAGCGCCTGTAGCTCCGGGTCGCTGTCCGCGCGCGGCGACTCGCTCACCACGTCGACGCTCGCGCGACAGCCGTGCATCGTCGCGGCGCCGCGCACGGTGCGCTCGAACCGGCTCTTCATGAACTCCATCAGCGCGGTCGTCTCGCCGCGTGCCTCGGCCTCCATCTGTGCGCGCTCGGCGATGACGTTGCTCGCGGTGCCGGCCTCGGCCCGGCCGACGTTCACCCGTGTCATACCCTCAGCGTGTCGAGAGATCCCGTAGGCGTTCACGATCGCCGTTCCCATCGCCTGCATCGCGTTGTCGCCCTCGTTCGGTGCCTTCCCCGCGTGTGCCGAGGTCCCCTCGATCGTCGCGTCTAGGTGCGCCATCGCTAGCGGCTTCTCGATCCCCGCCACCACCTCGCCGATCGGGTGATCGAGTCCGACGTGAACTGCCAATAGGTAGTCGAGATCGTCCGCGTACGCGCTCTCGGCCATCGGATGACCGCCGCCGCCGGTCTCCTCGGCCGGCTGGAAGAACACGACCAAGCGCCCGGCGAAGTCGCTGTCGGCGATCGCTTCGAGTACCGCGAGCCCCCACGTCATGTGAACGTCGTGGCCGCAGGCGTGCATCGTCCCCTCGATCTCGGAGCGAAATCCCTCGTCGACGGGGTCGTGGTCGGGGTCGGTTGACTCTTCGATGAACAGCCCGTCGATGTCGACGCGAAGCCCGATCGCGGGCCCCTCGCCGCGGTCGAGCACGGCGACGGCCCCGGTGTTCCCGCCAGTCATGCGGTCGAGCAGCGCGTCGTCCGCCCCGCGGTCCCGGGCGCGCTCGATCCACGGATCCAGGTCTCCGTCGGGAATTGCCATGCGGTCGCCCGGGTCGTACGCGTCCGGCCCGATCGCGAGCTCGTCGACGCCGATCGACCGAATCTCATCGACGAGGGTCGCCGTCGTGAGGAACTCACGCCACGCTGGCTCCGGATGACGGTGGAATCGTCTGCGAACGCTGGCGAGCCGATCCCGGATCGGTTCGTTCATGCGAGACACCCTCTCGCTCGACTGCCTTAATGGTACACGATTGTCGTGTACGCGAGATACACAAAAGGCTAAGAGAGGGCCTCATAATGATCCGCCAACGCGTCGTCTCGACGCGCCCACAGCTCATGAGCTCACACCAGACCGCTGATCCCGATATCGTCGTGCTGCGGGAGGGAACGGAAGGCCTGTCGATGGCGTCGTACGCGGACGCGCTCCGCGAGCGACTCCCGGACCAGACGGTCGCGCTCGCTCGGACGCCCGCCGAGGAGCGCGAACTCGTACCGAAGGCCCGCGTGGTGACCGGGATCACGCTCGACGCCGACCTCCTCGATCGCGCCGACCGACTGGAGTTGTTCGCGTGCACCTTCGCCGGCACTGACCATGTCCCGACCGACGCGCTGCGGGACCACGGCGTCACCGTGACGAACGCGGGCGGTATCCACGCTCCGGGCATCGCCGAGCAGTCGATCGCCAACATGCTCGTGTTCGCACGCAATCTCCACGAGGGATGGCGTCGGAAGTCGAACAGCGAATGGCGACATTTCCAGTCGCACGAGTTCACCGACAGCACGGTCACCGTCGTGGGGCTCGGATCGATCGGACAGGCGGTCGTCCAACGGCTCGCGGGGTTCGAGGTAGCGACGATCGGGATCCGGTACACCCCTGAGAAGGGCGGCCCCACCGACGAAGTGCTGAGCTTCGACGACGGCGACGTCCACGACGCGTTCGCCCGGAGCGACTACGTCGTGCTCGCGTGTCCGCTTACCGATCTGACTCGCGGGATGGTCGGCGAGGCCGAGTTGGCGACGCTCCCGCCGAACGCGGTCGTCGTGAACGCGGCTCGCGGCGGGCTCGTCGACACCGACGCCCTCGTCTCGGCTCTCCAGACCGAGGGCATCCGCGGGGCCGCGCTCGACGTGACCGACCCCGAGCCGCTCCCGTCGGACCACGTGCTCTGGGACGTAGAAAACTGCCTCATCACCCCGCACACGGGCGGCCATACCCCCAAACACTGGGACCGGCTGGCCGACATCGTCGCGACCAACGTCGCGGCGCTCGACGCGGGTGACGAGTTAGAAAACGCGGTCGTCACGCCCGAGTGACGGCGGTAACCGTCGGAACCCCGCTCAGGCCGTGAACAGCTCGCGAGGGAACTCGGCCAGCGTCTCCGCCCCGGTAGACGTGACGTGGAACGTCTCGCTGATCTCCATGCCGATTTCGTCGGTCCAGATGCCCGGGATCATGTGGAACGTCATGTCCTCTTCGAGGACGGTCTCGTCGCCCGGCCGGATGCTCGCGGTGTGCTCGCCCCAGTCCGGCGGGTAGCCGAGCCCCATCGAGTACCCGATGCGATCCTCCTTTTCGAGCCCGTACTGCTCGATGGTGGTCCGCCACGCCTTCTCGACGCTCTCGCATTTGACGCCGGGCTCCGCGGCGTCGAGCGCCGCCTCCAACCCCTCGACGACGATGTCCGCGGTCTCCTGCAGCTCGGCCGGCGGGTCGCCGACGAAGGTCGTTCGGGCCAGCGGCGAGTGGTAGCGGTGCCGACAGCCGGAGAGTTCGATGATGACCGGGTCGCCCTCCTCGAACGGTCGATCCGTCCACGTGAGGTGTGGCGTCCCGGTGTGATCGCCCGACGGCATTAGCGGGACGATCGCGGGGTAGTCGCCGCCGTACTCCTCTGTCCCCTCGATCAACTGCTCGTAGATCGCAGCGGCGACCTCGTACTCCGGGACTCCTTCCTCAATGGCGTCGAGGCCGGCACGCATCGCGTTCTCGGAGATCCGCGCGGCCTGCTCCATGTACTCCAGCTCTTGGTCCGACTTCTTGACACGGATCCAGCCGACGAGCAGCGTCGCGTCCTCGAACTCGGCGTCCGGGAGGTTCTGCTGGAGTCGCATGTACGACTTCGCGGTGAAGTAGGCGGCGTCCATCTCCAATCCGATCCGGCCGTCCGCGACATCTAACTCTTCGAGAACGCCGGCGACGTAGTCCATCGGGTGGAGGTCGTGCGGTGAGTGAACGTGGTCGTCGCTGTACGCGCGGATGCTGTCGTCGGAGAGGTGCGTCGTCGCCCGCGCGCCGTCGCCGTCCATGTCGCGACCGATCCATATCGGCTCGTCGCGATCGGGCGTGACCACGACCGCCTGATGGACGTAGAAAGACCAGCCGTCGTAGCCGGTCAGGTAGTTCATGTTCGCCGGATCGGCGACCACGATCGCGTCGAGGTTCTGCTCGCGCAACCGCTCTTTCGTCCGAGCCACCCGCCGCTCGTACTCGGCCTCGTCGAAGATGTGTTCTCGTGGCATGATAACAGGCGTCTACGGAGAAATTATCTACCACCAGTATAAATTCACCGTGTACATTGACCACAGATATTGTGTACGATATGCTCCTCGGATTCGCCAAATTCACACGGTAGCGCTCCGCTCTGGAACAAATGATACGGCGTAGAACGCATTACCAGGGCTTGAAACCCTCAATTCGGGCGGGTTGGCTCGGTTTTTTGTACCGCCTCCACGGATCACCGGACATGCTACACAGTACCGGACCGCTGCTGTCGATCGACGTCGGGGAGCGGACGACGGTAGAGACCGATATCACGGAGGTTCAGGAGCGATACATCGGCGGACGGGGCGTGGCGACGCGGCTCGCGCACGAGCGAGTCCCGTTCGATGCGGATCCGCTCGGCCCCGAGAACCGCGCCGTGTTCACCACCGGACCGATGCAGGCGTCCCAGATGAGTTTTACAGGGCGGACGAACTGCACCGCGCTCTCGCCGCTGACGGACGGGCTCCTGTCATCGAACGCCGGCGGCTTCGTGTCGCGCCACCTCGCGGCGACGGGGTACGGAGCGATCGAGCTTGCGGGTGCAAGCGACGACTTGGTCATCGTCCACGTGCGCGACGACGGTGTCGAGTTCGAAGCCGTACCGGACCTCGCGGGAGCGACCGTCTCGGAGACGACCGGCTATTTGGAGGACGAACGCGACATCTCCAGCGACCGGACAGCGGTGATCGGGCCGGCGGGCGAGAACGAAGTCCGATTCGCGTCGATCATGACGACCGAGGAGCGCGCGTTCGGTCGCGGCGGGCTGGGCGCCGTCCTCGGAGCGAAGAACGTCAAGGCCGTCACGTTCGGCGGTGACTCGGCACCCGGGCTCGAGATTTCGGCGACCGCCAACGAGATCCACCGCGAGGCCGCCACCGAGGACCACATCATGAAAGAGCAGGGGACGGTGGCGGTGATGGACCTCGCAAACGAGATGGACGGGTTGCCGTCGTACTACTTCTCCGAGCGCTCCTTCGCGGGCGTCGAGGGGATCAACGGCGCCGCCGTCGCGGAGAAGAAGTACAAGAAGGGAACCTGCTCGGCGTGTGCGTTCGCCTGCAAGCTCCCGACCCGGGACGAGGCGCGCGGCGTCGAGACCGAGGGCCCCGAGTTCGAGGTGGCGATGGCGTTCGGCTCGAATTCGGGGGTCGACGACATCGTCGACGTGATGGAGTCGAACCGCCTGTGCGACGAGTACGGGCTGGACGCGATCTCCGCGGGCAACACGATCGCGGCGTACCTCGCCGCCGAAGACGAGTTCGGCAACCGCGAACTCATCTGGGATCTCGTCGACAAGATCGCCCAGCGCGACGGCGTGGGCGATACGCTCGCGGAGGGGATCGGTCGGATCCACGAGGACCTCGGCGTGGGGAACTGGTCGGTGAAGAACATGGACTTCGCGGCCCACGAGGGGCGACTCCTCCACGGCCAAGCGCTCTCGTACGCGGTCGCGAACCGCGGCGCCGACCACATGTACGCGACGTTCTACTCGGTGGAATACCCGCTCGTCGAGGAAGCGGAGGCCATGGAGCCCGCCGGGTTCGAGGGGAAGGCCGATCGCCTCGTGGAACGCGAGAACCTGATGGCGCTCAACGACAGCGGCGTCGTCTGCAAGTTCTCGCGGGACTTCATGACGCCCGAGCGCTACGAACTGCTCTTCGACGCCGACTTCGAGGAGCTGCTCGCGGCGGGCGCCCGGACGGTGACGCTAGAGCGTCACTTCAACAACCGGCGCGGGATCGACGGCGACGACGACCGGCTCCCGTACGAGGACGAACTGCCCGGGCTCGACGACGCCATCGACTCGTACTACGAGCTTCGCGGGTGGAACGACGACGGTACGGTGCCCGAATCGGCGCTGCCGGCGTAGGGCTCGCTCTCTGTCGAATCCGGCACGCCGGGCGCTGTTGAACTCCTCTCTTTCAGACATCCTGCAGCATGAAACAGCCAGTCGCCGACGGTTACGTATTGACCACCGGAAGTTCTTATTGACCACCGGAGGTTCTTATTGACCACCGGAGGTTCTACCAATTCACGGAGATGTTCCGTTAGCTGTGCAAGATACAACGCGCATATTATGCACAAGAGAACTCGATCTGAGACTGTCGTAATCTTCTCACACGATTCTCCGGAGTAGAGTCAGCGAGATGGCCTGTGACTCAACGCTAAAGGGGCCTACCCGGGTGAGATTAGATGGACCCATTTACCAAATTCTCGACATCCAATAATGTCTGTATAACAATTTCGTTGGTAAATGATGCAACTCTGTCGGGACAACTCACTTCCGGCGATTCGATGACTTCGAATAACGAGACAACAGATCACGACACGGAGAATCGTAAACGACTGAGTCGACGATCGGTATTGAAGACTGGTGGAGGCCTCGGAGCCGCGTCAGTCATTCCGCTCTCGGCGACCTCGGTGACTGCTCAAGTGGAAGAACTTACGTCACCGGATTCAATCCTCAATGCCGGCTGGCAGGAGATCCAGATCGGAAATGCGAAGCCAGCGGTCATGGAGTCCACCGGCAGTCGAAAGGGTGCACCCTACTACCACATCGAGATGGCACCGGGGACGCACGAGCACCACCCCGACATACCAGACACGCCGATCTGGGGGTACAAGGGCCCGAACGACGACGAAGGGAAGTATCCGGGGAAGACGATCGAAGCCACTCAGAACCAGCGTTTGAAAGTCGAGTTCTCAAACGATCCACTCCCCGAAACGCATCTCCTCACCGATAGTGTGGACACGGCTGTTCACGGGACGAAACCCGAAGACTACGAGGACCGATATCCAGACTGGGTAAGCCAGTTCGAAGCGTTCGGCGGAACCTTCGCATTCCCGGAAGTCAGGACGGTGACTCATGCCCACGGCGTGCACGTCGAGTCCGCGAGCGATGGCCTGCCCGAACAGTGGCAATCACCGGGAGGGATAGAAGGTCCGCAGTTCCAAAAGGCCGTCTACGATTACCCTAACCGGCAGTCGCCCGCGACGCTATGGTACCACGACCACGCCCTCGGGATTACGCGGCTCAACGTCTATGCCGGCCTCGCCGGCTTCTACCTGATTCGGGGCCGGTCAGACCGTCGCCTCGGACTCCCGAGCGGCGATCAGGAGATCCCTCTCCTCTTTCAGGACCGCATGTTCCACGAGAACGGTCGATACAAATATCCGGCCGAGTTCGCGCCCGAGTTCGCCGGTGACGTTTCGGTTGTCAATGGCAAGGCTTGGCCCACATTCGTGGTCCAACCGCGACAGTACCGGTTTAGGCTCCTCAACGGGTCGAACGGACGGTTCTTCGATATCAGTCTGGAGAACGAAAACGACGGCGAGGTGCCGACCATCTACCAGATCGGAACCGACCTCGGCTTCCTTCAAGACGTCGTGCCGATCGGATCGGGACAGGATACCACCTCCCTGCTTCTCGGGCCGGCCGAACGGGCGGACGTCATCGTCGACTTCTCAGAGTACGCCGGCGATACGCTCACCGTAAAAAACGATGCGGGCTTCCCGTTCGTGAGTCCAGATGCAGATAACAACGATGGTGGCGGACTCCCTGAGTTGGCGCAGTTCAGGGTGGCTGACACGGATCCGGAGACACCGGTCGTGGATCCGACGACACTCAAATTGCCCGGGCCAGAGACCTTCCGCGAAGAGGCGACGAAGACAACACGGCAGATGAGTTTGGAGACGACGACACTCAACGGGCTGGATACCCACCTCCTCGGCGAGGAGGGAGGTCGTGCGGGTGGCGAACATTGGAACGATCCTGTGTTGACCAAACCCCAGATAGGGACGACGGAAGTCTGGGAGATTACGAACAACACACCGGACTCTCACCCAATCCACCTTCACCTAGTCGACTTCCAGGTAATCGGACGTGGCCCCGACGGCACAGAACCGCCAGAACCGACAGAGCGCGGTAACAAGGACACGGTCAACGTTTATGGCGGAGAAACCGTCCGAATCATCAGCCGGTTCGGCGAATTCTCCGGACGGTATGTCTGGCACTGTCACATCCTCGAACACGAGGATCAGGAAATGATGCGCCCGTACGAGGTGATCCAGGGGAACTCCTCGTAACACCTGCTCCCCGTCTAAAGATGCAAGGACAAGATAGGCAATCGAAGAGTTGGTTGCTGAATTCACCCTCTGTATCTCGCACGGCATTCTTGACAGACGTCAGGAAAATCGTAGTCTACATCGGCACACGACTCATCTACACTGACCGCGAGCGAAACAGAGATCTCAGATACGGAGGGTTCAACAGCGCCGCACGCCGCTACTCGGCGGTCGCCGCGATCGCGTCCGCGATGATCTCGGTCCCGACCTCCGCCTGCCGCTGCGTCAGGACGAGCGGCGGCAGCAGCCGCACGACGTTGCCGTACTGGCCCGCCGTCCAGACGAGGACGCCGTGCTCGTAGCAGTACTGCTGGATCGCCTCGACGCGGTCGTCGTCAGGGTCGCCGTTCGCGTCGACGAACTCGGCGCCGACGAAGAGTCCCTTCCCGCGGACCTGGCCGAGTCCCGGATCGCCCTCGCCCGCGTCGCGGAGGCGGTCGCGGATCCACGCGCCGACCTCCGTCGCGTGGTCGAGCAGATCGTGCGACTGGATGTACTCGATCGCGCGCAGCCCGCCGACCATCGCGGGGACGTGTCCCCGGTAGGTGCCCGCGTGGTCTCCGGGCCCCCACGTGTCGAGGTCCTCGTGGTACATCGTTCCCGACAGCGGCTGGCCGTTGCCGCCGAGCGCCTTCGCGGTCGTCATCACGTCCGGCGTCACGTCGTAGTGTTCGGACGCCCACCACTCGCCGGTGCGTCCCATCCCGACCTGAATCTCGTCGAACACCAGCGGGAGGTCGTTCTCGTCGGCGATCTCACGCAGCCCCGAGAGGAACCCCTCCGGCGGAACGACGACGCCGCCCTCGCCCTGTATCGGCTCGACGAAGATGCCGGCCGGGTCCGTGAGGCCGCCGTACGGCTCCTCGACGATCGCCCGGACCTCCTCCAGCGCGCGATCGACCGACTCCTCGGGGCTGCGATCCTCTCGGAACGGGTACGGGAACGGCGCGTGCACCACGTCGGGCAACAGCGGCGCGTACGGCTTCTTGAACTTCTTGTTCGACGTGATACTCATCGCGCCCGTCGTCGCCCCGTGGTAGGAGTTCCGGAACGCGAGCAGCCCGTTACCCCCCGTGTTGTACTTCGCGAGCTTGATCGACGCCTCGACCGCGTCGCTGCCGGTGGGACCGCCGAAGACGAAGCGGCTGTTGCCGGCGAGGCTTCCGGGAGCGATCTCGTCGAGCTTGTCGATGAGATCGAGGCGCGGTTCCGTCGGGAAGTCGACGGTGTGGGTGAGCTTGTCGATCTGCGCGTGGACGCCCTTGTTGACGTAGGGGTTCGCGTGGCCGACGTTGTACACGCCGATACCGGCGAAGAAGTCGAGGAACACGTTGCCGTCCGCGTCTTTCAGGGTCGCACCGCTCCCCTCCTCGAACGCGAGCGGGATGTCGTTCGGGTACGCGACCGCGCTGCTGTCGATCGCCTCCTGTCTATCGAGGAGGCGCCGCGAGTTCGGACCGGGGACTTGGTCGACGCTTGGCTCCTCTGCGAAGTGCAAGTCGTGGATCGGCGGTCCAGCCATAGCCCAATCGACACAATACGCCCACATATGATTGGTGCAACCAGCAATCCATGACAGTGTATACGGAATCCGTTTTCGGCCAGCCCGAATCGAGGCTGGGACAACAGCCCAGACGACGCTCAGTTGCGCCAGCGACTCGATGTGTGTTTAAATCGCTGGACCCAGCGACCCGAGCGCCTCCGAATTGTCGATCGCCGCCGACAGTTCGACGGTTGCTTCGCCGAGCGTCGCGAGACGCTCGCGGATCTCCTCGTCGACGAGTTCGCCATCTTCGAAGTCGTCTCCGCTCGCGTACGTCGCGCCCCCGACCGTGTGCGCGCCGAAGAACGCGAACACTGGACGGAGTTCCTGATCGACCGCGAGGAAGTGGTGGTCCGTCGCGCCGGTCGCGACGAGCCCGACCGCCGCGTTCTCGAAGGGAGCGACGTCGCCCTGCCACTGGCCTCGCGGAACCATGTCGAGGAGGTTCTTGAGCGCGCCCGAGTACGAGCCGCGGTACACCGGCGTGCCGACGACATAGGCGTCCGCCTCGACGACCAGTTCGAGCGCCTCGGCGGTGTCGCCCTCGTAGTTGTCGATGCCGCGACCGTCAGCGGTCGCGAGGTCGTAGTCGGCGAGGTGGAGCACCTCCGTCTCGACGTCGTGCCGGTCGGCCGCCGCGTCCAGCGCGACCTCGACCGCGGTCCGCGTCCGGGAGTCGGCGGAGACGCTGCCGACGATCCCGAGGAGCGTCCGGTCCGTCATCTATCGGGCCACCTTCGCGCCGCCGACTTCCTCGATCTCGTCGACCGCGTCGACCTCGTCGGGGTCGAGGGAGTCGGCCTCGTCGATCGCCGGGATGATCGTCTCACCGAAGCGTTCGAGCTCCGCCTCGAAGTCGAGGAAGCCCGCGAGGACGATGTCGACGCCGATCGCATCCAGCTTCCGGATCCGCTCGACGATCTGGTCGTCGGTCCCGATGAGTCCGGTCTTGAAGCCGTCGTTGTATTGCACGAGGTCCTCGAAGTCGGAGTCGGCCCACATCCCCTCGCCCTCGCCCGACGACTGGCCGGCCTCCTTCACCTGGTCTTTGAACGCGTCGACCGCCTCGTCGGTGGCGTTCTCGATGATCCCCTCCAGGACCTCCTTGGCCTCCGACTCGGTGTCGCGCTGGATGACGAACGCGTTCGCGGCGAACCGCGGCGGCTCCGTGCCGAACTCCTCGGCGTACTCCTCGACGTCGTCGATGACGGCGCGGATCTCTTGGAGGCTCCCGCCGTTGATGAAGAGCACATCCGAGTGTTTCGCGGCCATCTCCCGAGCCGCCTGCGAGTTCCCGCCTTGGAACACCTGTGGGTACGGATCCTGCACCGGTTTGGGCTCCAGCGGCGCGCCCTCGAACCCCTCGATGTCCTTCCCGATCGTGTAGAACCGGCCGTCGTAGGTCGCGCGCTCCTCAGTCCACAGCGCTTTCAGCACCTCGATGAACTCCGACGAGCGGGCGTACCGCTCGTCGTGTTCGAGCCACGGCTGGCCGAATCCGGTGAACTCCCCTTTAAACCAGCCGGAGACGATGTTGATCGAGAACCGTCCGTTGCTGATGCGGTCGGACGTGGCGATGAAGTTCGCCAGCGGGCCGGGCTCCCACAGCCCGGGGTGGACCGCGCCGATCACGTGTAGCTCGTCGGTCTGTGCGGCGAGCGCGTTGGCGATCGACAGCGCCTCTAGCTGTTTGTCCGCCCCGTAGCTGCCGAAGAAGCGCGCCTGTGCCAGCGCGTAGTCGAACCCGACCGACTCCGCCGTGCGGGCGAGGTCGAGGTTGTAGTCGTACGTCCAGTCCGTCTCCGTCTCCCAGTCGGAGACGACCAGCCCGCCGCTGACGTTCGGCACCCAGTACGCGAATTCGGTGTCCATACCCGCCCATCTGCCCGTATCGCCTTAATCAGGTCTTCCACGGCCAACTCTGTCGGGGTTCCCCGATAGCGGTGGTGTTTGTGCGGGAATCTCGTTAGCGGTGATTGTTGCTGGGGTCGCGGTGGTCGCACTCGCTGGCCGGCGACGGTGACTCGCGAGGAGATATATGCGCGGGACAGGATTCGAACCTCAGTCACTCCGCTTCGCTCCGTTCCCTGCTTCGAATCCTGCGCGCATACATGCCTCTCACGTTCGTTCGAGGCAGTATGCGCGGGACAGGATTCGAACCTGCGGAGGTCTACACCATAGCGTCCTAAGCGCTACGCCTTTGGCCTGGCTCGGCAACCCGCGCGCGACCTATGGTACCCGAGTGGCCCAAAAATAGTTGTCGTTACCGATCCGGTGACCGCACCTGCCAGCGATCCTCAGATGTCGGCATCGAACGGCAGCCGATCGATGATCGCCTCCTCGCTGACCCGGCCAAGGAACCACTCAGCGAACAGCACTGCGGCGATTCCGAGTCCGATCCCGAAGATGGTGTCTGAGAGGTAGTGGGTGCCGAGGTAGATCCGCGAGAAGGAGATCAGCCCGGCGAAGCCGGCAGCGACCGCGAAGGGGAGCTCGTCGGAGTGCCACGCGATTCCCGCGTACGCCGTCACGGCGGCCGAGTGCCCGGACGGGAACGAACTTGTGGTCCCGGCGTCACCCTCAGTCAGACAGACCGGGTTCGGCGGGAACGGGCGCTCGACGAGCGTCATCAGCCCCCAGACGACGATTCCGAGAAGCGAGAGCGCGACGACGCTCTTGACGAACTCCTCGCGCCAGCCGGCGAGGTAGAACAGACCGACGAACACGACGCCGGCCGTGACCGAGCCGAGGCCGGTCATCGATGTCATCATCTCGGTCAGGAACGGCGTTCGGATCGCGGCGACGAACTCGGCGGCGAGCCGGTCGACCCACCGGACGCCGCTCAGGGTCTCGCCGATCAGCGCGTACATGATTGTCCGCCCGTATCGGCCGAACGACTATAGGGGCTCGTGCTTACGCGCAGAACTCGCAGTCGCAGTAGCGCTCGCACACGGGGTTGTCGCAGTCGGCGCCGCGGGCCGAACAGCGCTCTCGGCCGTGCCGGATCAAGAGGACGTGAAGCGGGTAGATCAGCTCGTCGGGCACCAGCTTGTCGAGCGCGTCGTGCGCCGCCTGATTCGACGCCGACTCGGGGACCAGCCCGAACCGCTTCGAGACGCGCTCGACGTGGGTGTCGACCGCCATCGTCGGCTTCCCGAAGTGGAAGTTCAACACGACGCTCGCGGTTTTCGGGCCCACGCCTTTGATCTCCATCAGCCACTCTTTCGCGTCGTCGGTCGCCATCGCGTCGAGGAACGCCAGCGAGTACGCCCCGCCCGTCTCCTCGCGGATCGCGGCCAACGCGCGTTGGATCCGGGCAGCCTTCTGGTCGGCGAGCCCCGCCACGCGGATCGTCTCCTTCAGCTCCTCGTGGTCGGCCGCTTCGATCGCCGCGAAATCGTCGTACCGATCGAACAGCGCCGTCGTGGCTCGACTCGTGTTCGCGTCGGCGACGTTCTGCGACAGGATCGTCGTCACGAGCTGTCGGACTCCCTCGCCGGGCTCGGCGGTCGGGTCGGCCCCGTGCTCGGCGACGCGGTCCACCGGCTCGTACAGCGACACTAAGTCGTCGTGGAGGTCGCGAACCCGCGATTCGGTCCACGCGTGCGTCGACATTATCGGTCCTACGGGCGGCGCAGACTTGAGGGCGACGACCGGGGGTGCCGCGGCCGATCCTACCCACTCTTCCGCGCGACCTTTTTAAACCGGTGTGCCCAACTGCGGGACATGTACCGAGCGAGTGATCGCGTCGACAACGCCGCGTGGATCGACCGGCTCGACGACGCGTGCGCGACGCTCGACCTCGACGAGGAGACGCTGTCGACGGCGACGGATCTCTTCTTGTCACGTGCTCCCGACGACGAACGCGGGAAGCGCGTCGCCGCGGCCGGAAGCCTCTACGCCGCCGCGCTGATCCGCGGCCAAGAGCGGTCGCAGTCCGCCGTCGCCGACGCGATGGACGTCTCTAGGCTCTCCGTCCAGAAGCGTTGGAAACCGATCTTGGAAGACGCCGGCTTCTCGCCGCCGACGTGGTGAGTTTGAGTCGCTTCGGGCGACGGCCGTCCTCACGGGTCGTCGCTGCCCTACTCACTTCGGCGTCGCCACGACGCCGAGGTGGTCCTCGTGGAACCGGTCGAGCCGTTGCGTCTCCAGAATCTCGTAGGTCTCCCGAAGCCGGTCGAGCGCGCCCTCGAACACCGTCTCCGGCTCCACCGTCACGTCCTCGCTGCGCGCCTTGATCGCGAGCAGCAGCCGCCCGTCGTCCGCGAGGAACCGCGCGTTGCGTACGGCGACCTCCGCTTGCCCGCGCGTCGCCACGTCCTGCACGATCGCGTCCACGTCGCTCTCGACGACGTGCGCGTAGCGTTTCGGCGTCCGTGCGTCCTTTAAAAGCGGGAACAGCCTATCGCGGGGCTCAGCCGCCTCAACGAGGTCCCGCGCCGGCCGCGGCGCGAACTCCACCGCGTACGTCGGCCCCGCGAAGTCCGCGACGTGGCTGACGGTCGTTCCGCTGGCCGCGCCGAGGTACAACACCGTCTCGCCGCCGGACAACCCCGTCTCGAACCCGAGTTCGAACATTCCGCCGAGCTTCGAGCGGCCGGGATCCCACGCGCGCCAGCCGTCCGCGGTCGGCTCGCCGTACACCGGCGGACCGCGAGTCGCCAGCCGCGTCTCTCCGCCGATCTCGCGGCGCTCGACGCCCGCAGGGAGATTGGGCTCGCTCATGCGTCACCCTCCGCGGCGGCGTCGCTCTCGTCCTTCGCACGCGCCCGGATCGTCGCCATCCGCTCGCGGAGCTCCTCGTGGAGCGTCTCGCGACGTTCCCCGGAGTAGTGGTCCACCCGGGCCGCGAGCGTCAGCTTGCCCGCGAGTGCCCGCGAAGCCGATCCCCGGTCCTCGGGTCGCGTGTTCCGAACGTACTCGTGGGTGTAGATGATTCCGTGTTTCGGCGAGGGAGCGCGTCCTGAAAGGTGCGCAAACAGCGCGTCCTCCGCCCCGAGCACCTGCAGGGTTCCAGAGGGCTTCTTCGCGAGCGGCTCAAGCCCGCCCGCGAGCGCGATCAGCCGCGCCGCGAGCTCGGCCCCGGCCATCTCGGCGAGGTTCGGCGCCACCGCCGGCGCGATCCGGTCGATCGTCTCGGCGAGCGCGTCGCGCTCAGCGGCGAGGTCGACGACCCGCGCCGCGAGCGAGACGGCGCGCCGCTCTAGCTCGCCGGTCGGCTCGCGGTCCGCCACCGCACGGGCGCCCTCGATCCCCGGCTCGGCGTCGTCAAAGAGGCTCCCGGCCCACTCGGCGGCGCGCTCGGCCAGTTCGTTGGCGGTACGCTCGCAGTCGTCCATCGCCCGCACCGCGTGAACGAGCTGCTGGTCGTCGGCGCGCTCGCGCTCGCGGACCGCCTCGCGAGTCGCCGCCACGGACGTCTCGTGGAGGCGGTCATAGTAGTCGTCACGCGAGTCGGCGAATCCGGACTCGACCGCGAGACCGGGCCAGTCGCGCGGCTCGTCGGCCTCGCCGTCGACGATCCGAGCGCGGAGCGCCGACTCGTCGCCGGCGAACCAGCCAGCGTTGTCGTCGGTGTCGGTCATTACCCGTGGGTATTGCTTCCGGTCGTATAGGCGTTCCCGAAACGGTGGCGGAAAGACGGACTCACAAAAAACGGAACCGCGTCGCGATTATTCGTCGGCCAGTTCGATCGTCGCGCCCGCGTCCTCGGACTCACCCACGTCGTCCGATCCGGATCGGAACTCTGCGAAGACGCCGTCGGGGTTGCTTCGCACGTCGGCGAGCGTCGCGCCCGCGAGCCCACCGAGCGCACCGCCGGTGCTCGCCGCGTTTCGACTGAACAGTCCGCCGACGGCAGCGCCAATCGCGGCGCCGATCGCGGCGTACTTCGCTCGAGACATCGCGCTCTTGATGCGTGATCTCATACCCATCACTTCGCTGCGAGCTCTCAAAAATCTGTCGTCGGTGTGGGGACGGAAGCTAACGAAGGAGTCACTGCAACCGCTTCGTGGTCTCGACGAGGGGATGGCGCGCGTAGTCGACGATTTCGATGTCGGTGATGTCGTCGAGTCCCTCCTTCTTGGCGGTTTTGGCCATCCCAAGTTCGACCGGGGGATCGGTGATGATCACGTACGCGTCCATCTCTTCGATCCCCGCCTCGTGGGCCGCCATCACGCGGTGATGGCCGTCGGCGAGGTGGAGTGTGCCGCCGTTGTCGATGACGACGAGCGGCTCCGCCAACCCGCGCTTTAGCTCGTACTTCCGGCCCTCTAGCTCGTCGGCGTAGACGCGGGCCTGCGTGGGTGTGAGGTCGGTGAGCCGAACCTCGCGGCGCTCCTCCCGAAGCTTGACGCCGTGGATCTGTTCGAGCGTGCGCATCAGCTTCCCCACCTTGCTCGGCGTGGCGCGCTCGATCTGCGAGCGGACCACGTCCGTGTTCGAAATGATTCCCACGAGGTTGTCGGCGTCGTCGACGACCGGGAGCCGCTGGATCCCGGATCGGAGGATAACGCGCGCGGCGTCAGTCACCTTCATGTCCGGGTGCGCCACGATGAGATCATTGGACATCACGGTGAAGACGGGGGCCTCGTCGTCGGCAAGCAGGAGATCGGCCGCCGAGACGAATCCCTCGACCGTCCGGCCCTGCGTGACAGGGAATCCGTTGTGGCCGTTGCTTTCGGCCATCCGCTGCGCAACTGCCTTCACCGTCTCGTCGGGACTCACGGTCTCGACATCGCGGGTCATGTACTCGCCGACGGTCGGTTTCCCGCTCATCGTGCGACGTTGGCTCCGGCGGATTAAAAAAGGGGTGGGGGCGGGCGGCCTTACTGCGGGCTCGGGCTGGAGGGACCGGAGACGCCTCCCTCCTTCAGCGCCGAGCCGGTGATCGACTTGAGCCGGGAGACGAGCGAGTCCTTCTCGGCTTCGCCCTCCAGGGCGATGTCGAGGACCTCGCTGATGTGCGAGACCGGAATGACCTCGATCATGTCTTTGTACTCGTCTTCGATCATCACGTCCTGCTCGTTCGCCTGCGGGATGATGACTCGGGTGCAGCCGGCCTTCGCGGCCGCCTCGATCTTGTGGGTGACGCCGCCGACGGGGAGCACGTCGCCCCGCACCGACAGCGATCCCGTCATCGCGAGGCTCTGGTCGACGCCCACGTTCTCCAGCGCAGAGATGACGGCGGTCGCGACCGTGATGGACGCGGAGTCGCCGTCGACGCCCTGCTGACCCGCCTGCACGAACTGGATGTGAATGTCCATCTCCGAGATGTTCTCGTCGGAGAACTTCTTGATGATGGCGGAGACGTTCGACACCGACTCTTGGGCCATCTCCTTCAGCTGACCCGTGGCGATGACCTCGCCGGGCCCCTGCGAGGGCGCGACCTCGGCCATCACCGGGAGCATGATCCCGGAGTCCTCGCCCATCACGGCGAGGCCGTTGACACGGCCGACGACGTAGCCGTCGGAGACCTGCAGCTCGTAGTCCTTCCGGCGCTCGATGAAGTCGTCCGCGAGCTGCTGTTCGATGGAGCGCGAGCGTCCCTTCGCCTGCAGCACGTGCTCGCGGGTGGTCAGCTCTGCGTCCTCGCCGCGGGCAATGTCGCCGGCGACGCGGACGAGTCCGCCGAGGTTCCGGAACAGGAGGGTGAGGTGGCCCTTCCGGCCGGAGCGACGCTTGGCTTCGAGGATGACCTCCTCGATAGCGTCGGCCGAGAACTCCGGCAGGCGACCGTCCTTCGCGACCTCCTGAGCGATGAAGCGAACGTACTTCCGACGCATCTCTGGGGTGTCCTCGATGGTGTCCTCCATGTACACCTCGTAACCGTACCCCTTGATACGGCTCCGCAGCGCCGGGTGCATGTTCTCCATCGCGTCGAGGTTCCCGGCCGCGATCATGACGAAGTCGGTCGGGACGGGCTCGGTCTGGACCATCGCACCCGAGGAGCGCTCGGACTGGCCCGTGATCGAGAATTCGCCCTCCTGGATCGCCGTCATGAGGTGCTGCTGGCTCCGGATGTCGAGCGTGTTGATCTCGTCGATGAACAGCACGCCCTTGTTCGCCTTGTGGATGGCGCCCGCCTCGACGCGGTCGTGGCTGGGCGTCTCCATCCCACCGGACTGGAACGGGTCGTGCCGGACGTCGCCGAGCAGCGCGCCGGCGTGCGCGCCGGTCGCGTCGCGGAACGGCGCAGTCTTCGTGTCGCCGTTGTTCACCAGCAGGTTCGGGATCATCGCGTCCGACCCGCGGTTCAGGTAGCGGAAGACGAGGTAGACGACCCCGGCGGCGATGATGCCGACGAGGATCTGGCCGACGATGATGAGCGCGTAGCCCAACACGACGGCGATGATGATCCACATCAACAGCGACCGCATCTGGTTGCGCTTGCGCGCCTCTTCGCGGTGCGCGTCGACGATCTGGTCGCCCTTGCCGGCGGGCACCGTCCGGACCTTCGGTTTGTTACCGTCGTCCGGGTTGTGGTAGACCAGCACGTCCTGGAGCTCCTCTTTCGGGAGCAGCTCGGACATCGCCTTCGCGAGCATCGACTTCCCGGTCCCGGGCGAACCGATCATCATCACGTGGCGGCGCTGTTTGGCCGCCTTGATGATCACGTCGCGGGCGTGCTCCTGTCCGATGACTTGGTCGACGAGTCGGTCGGGGATCTCAAGCTCGGCAGTCGTATCGATCTTGAGTCCGCCAAGCAGGTCGTCCTCGTCGGGATCTTCGTCAATATCGGCGCCTTCGACCTCGACTGAGCTGCCGAGCTCGTCGATGTCGCCCCCCTCGTTTGCTTCGGTGACACCCTCGGAGGTGGCGCCGGTCGCTTCCTCGCGGCCCGCCCCGGCGTCGTCCGGCCCGGGTCCGTCGTCGACGACGATGCCGTCGTCCCAGACTTCGTCAGAATTGTCGGGGTCGGTGGGATCGTCGGCGACCGCCTCCTCATCGGAGGCCGGGTCGCCGGTATCGTCGGGCTCGTCGACGCCGTCGTCCGCCGGCGCGCGGGCGCCGTCGTCGCGGGCGTCCTCGCCGTTCCCCGTCGGATCCGGGGTCCCGACGCCGGACTCGTCCGGCTCCTCGGGGTCCTCGGTCGGCGGGTCGTTCGCGTCCTTTTCGTTGCTCATAGAAATCGATTTTCGCTAGGAAAAACGACGGGTCGGCTACTGATATACTTTCTCCCCGCGGACGAATCGTGTAGAATTCAAAAAACCAGCTTGACACGGTTCATAGGCTCTGATATCCCTAATTGACGATTCCCACGAGGTTTATAAACGAGGCTCCCGCTACGTGGATCCATGCGCGGGTTCTATATCGGGCGGTATCAGCCGTTTCATAACGGTCACCGACATATGGTCGAGGAGATTGCGGCCGAGGTTGACGAGCTCGTGTTGGGGATCGGTTCGGCCGGCGACTCCCACACCACCCGGAACCCGTTCACGGCCGGAGAGCGCGTCATGATGGTAACGAAGGCCGTCGAGAAACTCGATGTCACCACCTACGTCGTCCCCATCGAGGATCTCGACCGCAACTCCGTGTGGGTGAGCCACGTCCAGAGCATGACTCCGCGGTTCGATATCGCGTACTCGAACAACCCGCTCGTCGTCCGGCTGTTCGAGGAAGCCGGCGTCGAGGCTCGCGGCTCCCCGATGTTCCGTCGCGACGTGTTGGAGGGAGCGGAGCTGCGCGAGCGCATGATCCACGGCCGCGACTGGCAGGCGCTGGTTCCCGAGACCGTCGTCGACGTGATCGAGGAGATCGACGGCGTCGAGCGCATCCGCCGGATCGCGGAGACCGACGCGAACGGTACCGCGCCCTCCGACGCGTAGCTGGCGATCTCGCGTTTCTATCCTCGCTGCCACCTCGCTGCCATCCTCGCTGCCACCTCGCTGCCATCCTCGCTGCCACCTCGCTGCCACCTCGCTGCCATCCTCGCTTCCGTCCTCGCTATCAACTGCTACCCGCCCAACCAGCCTTTTAAGAGCTAGCCGGACCGCTGATCGCTCATGATCACGCTCGCCTCCGACTTCGGCTCGCCGTACCCCGCCGCGATGAAGGGAGTAATTCGCCGCCACACCGACGCCGAACTGATCGATGTCGCCCACGATCTGCCCCGCGGTGACCCCCGAGCGGCCGCCTTCTGGCTCCGCTTCGTGCTCCCGGAGTTCCCGCCGGCCGTCCACTGTGCGGTGATCGATCCCGGCGTCGGCACCGACCGAGACGCACTCGTCGTCCGCGCCGGCTCGCACGTGCTCGTCGCCCCCGACAACGGACTCGCGATGCCACCGGCCCGAGCGCTCGCGAGGGAGAAAGAGCAGGATGAGAATATCGAAGCGTTCGTCGTCGACGTAGGAGAGCCCGCGAGCGAGACGTTCCACGGCCGCGACGTGTTCGCGCCGACCGCGGCCCGGATCCGGACGGCGCTCGACGACAACCCCGCGAAAGCCACGCCCGAGGCGGTCTCGGAGACGCTCGCCGCCATGGACGACCTCTCACCGGCGACGGATCCGGTCGACCTCGTCCTTCCAGACCCGAGTGTCGAACGCGACGACGCGGGCGACCCGGTCGCTGTCGATGGTGAGGTGCTCGCGATCGACCGGTTCGGCAACGTCGTCACGAACGTCCCGGGCGAGCTGATCCGCGGCCGCGACTGGGTCCGGATCAACGGGGAGCTCACCCCGGTCGCCGAGACGTTCGGCGCGGTCGATTCGGGCGATCGGCTCGTCACCGTCGGGAGTCACGGCTACGTCGAGTGCGACGTGAACGACGGGCGCGGCGACGGCGCGTTCGACCTCCGACCCGGGGAGTCGGTACGGCTCGTCGCCGACAACGTGAGTTTGTAGCACGAGAGCTTCGTCGAACTCCGACACCTCAGACAGGCTTTCAACTGATACAACCGTTCGTTGACGACTGCCTCTTGATCGATTACGAGAGTGGATGTTGCAGTTTGTCAGCGGCGATTCGGTATATAAATAATCGCGAGCGCAGCGTCGGCCACTTATAAACGGACTGTGGCGGCGTCGCCGGCGCTACGCGCCGGTAACTGGGGCTTTGGGGGTAGTCACCGCGTCATCGACGGCGTATAAATAGCCGCCAACAACACCACACATCCACTTATAAATGGCTGATCAACCAATCTGCGTCACGTACTCCCGCCGTCGGGGACGGCTGTCCCCATACAGACGAAGTGGCCAAACCCCGGAAATGAAATTTAAGTAACTGTTCACATAAAAGTTTAGCATCGTCAGCGGGTATTGTATGTAATGGGCCCTTCAGAAGATCAGAGCGACAACCAGACCGGTCCCGTGGTTGAGATCGAACTCACTGTTCAGAACCCAGCGTATCCGTTCGTCGGCGTGTCCGAGGAAGAACAGTGTCGGGTCGAACTCGCAAAGATCATCCCTCGTCCGGAAGGGAAATACGCGGAATTCTTCAACGTGCTAGGCGCGCCTCCCGCTCGAATCACGAGTCACGTAGACACGTATGACACCGTCGAAACCTCACTCCTCAGCGAATACGATGACGGCGGTCTGTTCGAATTCATCGTGTCTGGAAACTGTCCGGCGTATCGGCTCGCTGAACTCGGAGCCCTCCCGAAAACCGTCGAAGGCGTCGACGGTCGTGGGCGTATCGTCGCCGAGATCCCGCCGCGGAATGATCCGCCAGCAGTTACCGGACAGTTCCTTGAGGAGTATTCCGATTTCGAACTGATAGCGAAACGGACGAAAGACACGCACACATCCATGTTGACTCCCTCTACGCTCCAGCAGTCGATCCTCAACGATCTGACTAATAGACAGCAAGAAGTTCTGCAGACCGCGTTTGGGATGGGATATTACGAATGGCCACGCGACTGTACGGGACAAGACGTTGCCGACGAACTCGGGATCACATCGGCTACCTTCTCAGAACACGTCTTTGCAGCCGAGCGCAAGATCCTCGCATTCCTGTTTGGAAACGCCGCCAAGACGCACCTGACCAGAGAGACGTGACGGCGATCACGGGACCAGTCACGAGTCACTCTCCGTCGTTTGTTCGGAGCGAAACGGCTACCCAGCCATCTGCGTCAACAGTGACGTGACACCCCTCGAATCGAAACGTTATACAGCCTTGTTTGAATTTGTCTGGCGATTCAAAGAGCAGATCAAGCGAATCAGGATCGATCGCTTCGTAGAGTGGCCCCAACTCCTTCGGATCCGTTCCGAGAGCTTCCGCAACCGTCTCAACTACACAGATGGAGGGAGGAGTATCAGATTCATCGGCGAACTTCGACGTGTACGATTTTGATGCAATATTGGAGCGCAGATCTTCAGCTTCTTGTCGGCGGTTGTCTCGTTGGGTCATGAGATCTCGTAATTTGACTGCTGCCCGGTAGAACAGAGCGGATAAGTGGCCTTATTCTCCGTCCCTATCTCTGAAGGGTCGTCAGCGCTCGACGCCCGACGGCCAGTCAGAGCTCGACGCCTGACGGGATCAGGCTCTCGTTGCGCAGGAGGTTCCCCTCGTGGTCGTACACGAGGAAGGTGTGTTTGTCGTAGGTGACGAGCCGCTCGCCGTCGACGTCGATCTCGACCCGGTAGCGGGCGTCCTCGTCGCCCGCCGAATCGCGCGCGGCGTGGATGAAGGGAAGCACGTCCGTGGCCGTCTCGTTGAGTTCGAGGATGAAGTCCCCGGTGTAGCGGTTCGTCACGCCGACCACGCCCTCCGAGTCGTCCGCGGTTGAGAGCGGCTCGCGGAGCCGGAACGCCACGTCGACGTCGTCGGCGGCGAGGAGGGTACCGTCGGTCCCCGAGAGCCGGTCGCGGAGGAGCCCGTCCGGTCCGTGGAAGTCGATACGGACCAGTGGGGTCACCGGCCGGTGGGTGTCGTCGTCGACGCCTTCGACGGTCAGTTCGAAGTAGTCACGCCGCATTTCGTACTCGGTACTTTGCGGTCGTCCCGTATGAACGTAACGGGCGGATCCCTGCTGTGGGCGACTCGTCGCTGATAATCGCTCGGTGGCATTTAAACCACCACGCTGCATACGGCCCCGTAACGACGATGGCGAGTGACGCACGCGAGGACGACGCCGGGGATCGGATCGAGGCCCTCCGGCGGCGGCTCTCGCGGACGTGGGAGGTGCTACGGGGGTCCGACATCGACGTTCGGGCCTTCAGACCGGGCGATGACGGCCCGCTCGCCGACTTCGCGATCCCCGACGGCGAAAGCGAGGTCGACCGGTACTGGGTGAACGCCCCGTACGCGTACGTCGTGATCACCTACCACGACGCGGAAAGCGAACACCGGTACTACGCGGTTGAGCCGGAGCTGGACCGGTTCGAGCGCGACCTCCTCGACCGCGTGGTCGACGACATCCGGGACCCGCTGCTGTATCGCGAGGGTACCGGACGGACCGACGAGGAAACGCTCAGAACCGAGCTTGAGGGGCTGTTAGAGGGGTACGGCGTCGACATCGGGATGGATACGTTTCACGCGCTCGCGTACTACCTCTACCGCGACTTCCGCGGCTACGGGAAGGTCGACCCCTTCCTCAACGACCGCCACATCGAGGACATCTCGTGTGACGGTTACGACCTCCCGATCTTCGTGTACCACGACGACTACACCGACATCGAGACCAACGTCTCGTTCGGGAAGTCGGCGCTCGACAACTACGTGATCCGCCTCGCTCAACAATCTGGGCGCCACATCTCCGTCGGGGACCCCATGGTGGAGACGACGCTGCCGGACGGGTCGCGCGCGGAACTCGCGCTCGGCGAAGAGGTGACCCCGCGTGGCTCCGCGTTCACGATCCGCCAGTACGCCGAGGACCCGCTCACGCCGATCGATCTGGTGGAGTACGGCACGTTCTCGATCGAGCAGATGGCGTACTTCTGGCTCTGTATCGAGCACAACAAGAGCCTCATCTTCGCGGGCGGCACCGCCTCCGGGAAGACCACCTCGATGAACGCGGTGTCGATGTTCGTCCCGCCGCGCGCGAAGATCCTCACCATCGAGGACACCCGCGAGCTCTCTCTGTACCACGACAACTGGCTCTCCTCGATCACCCGCGAGCGTCGCTACGAGGGCGCCGACATCGACATGTACGATCTGCTCCGGTCCGCGCTGCGCCACCGCCCCGAGTACATCGTGGTCGGGGAGGTCCGTGGGGCGGAAGCCATCACCCTGTTTCAGGCGATGAACACGGGCCACACCACCTTCTCAACGATGCACGCCGACTCGATCGAGACGGTCATCAACCGGTTGGAGAACGAGCCGATCAACGTCCCGCGCGCGATGGTCCAGTCGCTCGACATGCTGTCGATCCAGACGCTGACCCGGTCGGGCGACCAGCGCGTCCGGCGCGCGAAGACGATCGGCGAGATAGGCGGAATCGACCAGCGCACCGGGGAGCTCGACTACTCCTCGGCGTTCGAGTGGGACGCGGAGACCGACGAGTTCAGCCGGAACGACTCGTCGCTCATGGAGGAGATCGCCGACGAGCGCGGCTGGTCCCGGTCGGAGCTACTTCGCGAGGTCCGGCGCCGCGAGCGCTTCCTCGAACTGCTCCGCGGGCTCGGCGTCACCGACTACCGGGCGTTCACCGCCCTCGTCAACGAGTACTACGCCGATCCTGAACGCGTGATGGACCGGCTCGAAGAACGGAGCGACGGCGCGGCCAAACCCTCGGGACCGGTCGGTGACGCCGCCGACTGATGATCGCGTACCTCCCCCTGCTCGCCGCGTTCGGGTGCTGTCTGGCGCTGCTGCTGCCCGCGGTCGACGACGGTGCCGACCTGGTCGTGACCCGCGTCGCGCTGTCGCTCTTCGGCGACTACGTCGGCGAGGACGGGCCGCGGCGCCAGCGCCAGCGCGACCTGATGCGCGCCGCTCACGTCGCGGGCACCCACCGGACGTACGCCGCCAAGACGCTCCTGTACGCGGGCGTCCTCGGCGTCGCCGGCAGCGTCATCGGCGTGTACGCCGCGGCCGGGCTCCTCTCGGTGCTCGACGTGAGCGAGGCGGCCCTCCGTGGGACGCTCCCCGCGTCGCTCGGGTTCGTCGCCGGCGTGACCCGGCTCACGGAGCTCGGGCTCCCCAAACTCTTCCTCCTGTTGACGCTGGCGTCGGCGACCCTCGGCGCCGCGCTCGCGGTCGGGATGTACTACGGGCGGTGGGAGCTGCTCGACCAACGCGCTCACGCTCGGGGAGCGGAGATCGACGCCACCCTGCCCCGGACGGTCGCGTTCATGTACGCGCTCTCGCGGTCGGGGATGCCGTTCCCACGCGTCATGGACACGCTCGCGGAGAACGAGGCGGTGTACGGCGAGGCGGCGACGGAGCTGTCGGTCGCCGTCCGCGACATGAACGCCTTCGGTACCGACGCGCTGACCGCGCTCCAGCGCACCTCCCGGCGCACCCCGAGCGACGATCTGGCCGACTTCGCGGAGAACCTCGCGTCCGTGCTCGGCACCGGCCAACCCATCTCGACGTTCCTCAGCGACCAGTACGAGCTGTATCAGGAGGAGGCCGAGTCGAAACAGCAACAGTACCTCGAACTCCTGTCGACGTTCGCGGAGGCGTACGTCACCGCGCTGGTAGCGGGACCGCTGTTTTTCATCACCATTCTCGTCGTGATCGGGCTCGTGTTGGAGGACACGCTCCCCCTGTTGCGCGTCGTGGTCTACCTCGGGGTACCGCTGGCGACGTTCGGGTTCGTGGTCTACGTCGACAGCGTCACGCAGGGAATCGGCGGCACCGAGACTGTTGACCTCTCAGAGGCGATCGAAGACGAATCAGGGATGAGCGACACCGCAAGCGCGCAGGCGGACGGGAATCCCCAGCCCGACGGCGGCGTGGCGGGCGGGTCGCCGTCGGCGGACCGCTGGGCGGCGAGCCGCGAGCGCCTCCGAGCGTACGATCGGATCCGAACGCTGCGGCGGTGGGCTGCGTCGCCGGTCGAGAGCGTGCTCGGCGCGCCGCGAACGGTGTTTCTCCTGTCCGTTCCGCTCGCGGTCGTCGTCCTGCTCGTGACCGCCTTCCCGATCACCCTCGGACCGCCGACCGAGATGGTCGCACAGGTCGAGACCCCGATCGTCGCCGCGACCGTGGTCGTGCTCGCGAGCTACGCCGTCGTCTACGAGGCCCACAAGCGCCGAGTCCGCCGGATCGAGTCGGCGGTTCCAGACTTTCTCGACCGCCTCGCCAGCGTCAACGAGGCGGGCACGTCCGTGGTCGGGAGCGTCCGGCGCGTCGCGGACTCGAACCTGGAGGCCCTGACCGACGACCTGCAGCGCACCCGGCGCGACATCGACTGGGGCGCCGACGTGGGCACCGCTCTCCGGCGGCTAGAGCGACGAGTCCGATCGCCGATGACCTCGCGGGCGGTCGCGCTCATCACGAACGCGATGCGTGCCAGCGGCGATGTCGGCCCCGTGCTCCGAATCGCGGCCGACGAGTCGCGCGCGACGTGGTCGCTCCGTCGGGAGCGCCGACAGGTAATGCTCACGTACCTCATCGTGATCTACATCTCCTTCCTCGTGTTCCTCGGAATCATCGCCTCGCTGTCGGTGTCGTTCATCCCCGCGATCGAGGAGGCGGCGATCCCCGGTGCCGGCGCCGGCACTAGTGCGAGCGACCTTCCGGGCGCGCCGAGCGGTCCCGGAGGGATCACGGACGGGCTTGGGGACATCAACACGACCGCCTACGAGCAGCTGTTCTTCCACGCCGCCGCGATACAGGCGGTCTGTTCCGGACTCGTCGCCGGACAGCTCGGCGAGGGCTCGGTCAGAGACGGCGTGAAACACGTCGTCGCCCTGCTGTTGTTGACGCTCGCCACGTTCCTCGTCATCGACTTGGTGTGAGTCGCCTCCGGGCGATTGAGGCTTCAATCGCCATCACTCTCACCCGACGCGGGCCACCGAACCTAAATCGGTCTGGAACGACTGCCCGGTATGGATCCCCAGTCCGCCGGCGACCCCCAGTCGACGTACGACCGGATCGCCGCGCACTTCTCGAAGACGAGGGAGTACGCGTGGCCGGAGGTCGAGTCGTTCCTCGACGGGCGCACCGCGACGCGCGGGCTCGACATCGGCTGCGGCAACGGGCGGCACACGGAACTGCTCGCCGAGCGCGCGGACGCGGTCGTCGGCGTCGACCTCAGCCGCGAGCTCCTCCGTGAGGCGGTCGCTCGTGCCCGCGAACGGGGGTACGACGGGACCGCGTCGTTCGTCCACGGCGACGCCGCGACCCTCCCGATCGCGACCGATGCGGTCGGGGTCGCCGTGTACGTCGCGACCCTCCACCACCTCCCGTCGCGCGAGGCTCGGGTCCGGAGCCTCGACGAACTCGCGCGAGTCCTCGCGCCCGGCGGGACTGCGCTGGTGAGCGCATGGAGTACGGCTCACGACCGGTTCGACCGAGAAGAGGGGTTCGACACGACGGTCGACTGGACCCTCCCCGGCGGCGAAACGGTCCCGCGGTACTATCACATCTACTCGCCCGCTGAGTTCGAGATCGACCTCGGCGAAAGCGCCCTCAGCGTCGTCGATGTCGATATTTCCAGCGGGAACTGCTATGCAACCGTCACCGCCTCGGACGCCTAATTATCACTACCGATATCGACGTAGGTGGATTAAAGAGATCGTGACGACCGCGTCGATGTAATGAGTTCTTCACGTTTGGATCGTCTTCTGCGTCGGATAAGTCCCGACGTGGTCACTCGCAGCTATCTCGCGAAGTTCGCGCTCGTCGTGCTAGTGGTCATCGCCGCCATCGGCGCGGTGGGCGCGGTCACCTACGCGGAGACGACCGATCAGCTCGAAGCCACCGCACAGGAGGATTACACCGCCGTCGCGGAGTTGAGCGCCACCGAGATCGACGGGTGGACGAGCGCCCGGCGCTCGAAGGCGAGCGACATCGCGGACAACGAGGCGTTCTCCCGCGACGCAGACGTGACGAGCCGGTACCTACGTTCCCACTACTCCCGGACGGCCGAGGAGGTGGTCGCCCTTCACCACGTCGACCGCAAGGAAGGCATCGTACTCGCGTCGAGCCAAGACGGTTCCGACGCCGGCGCCGCCGTCACGGGTCAGGAGTGGTTCGACGATAACCTGCTGTACGGCGACCAAGTCTCCACCACGTCGACGTACGAGGTCGACGGCCAGCAGCGGATCGCCTACGTCGCCATGACGCCGATGCGCGATTACCTCGTCATGGAAGTCGCTCTCGCGCCGGTCGTCGCGGACCTCCGGCAGCCGACCGCGAGCGCGTTCACGACGATCGTGCAGGCGGACGGGACGATCGCCGCCGGCGACCGCGAGGGCGTCGCCGGTGAGCGGTACAACGGCGGTATCCGGTCTGCCCTGTTCGCCGAGGAGAATTCGGTCGGCTCGGTCGCGTCGGCGACGTTCGGCTTCGTCGACGGGGTCAACTACTTCGTCGCGTACGCGCCGGTGCCGTCCGAAGACTGGTCGGTCGCCGTCCACGTCCCACTCTCTGAGGCGTACGCGCTCTCCGGGATGATCGGCCGGAACCTCCTTTTGATCGTCGGGGTCGCAGTGGTCGGGCTCGGGCTGCTCGGCGCAACACTCGGCCGAGGGACCGTCGTCGAGCTGAATCGCCTCGGGAACCGAGCGCGCGAGCTAGAGGCCGGCGATCTCGACGTGGACCTGGAAACGAGTCGGCGAGACGAGTTCGGCGACCTCTACGGCTCGTTCTCGACGATGCGTGACTCGCTGCGCGAGGAGATCGAGTCGGCTGAGGCCCAGCGGGAGCGCGCGGAGGCGGCGAAAGCGGAGAGCGAGGCGTTCGCGCGGACGCTGGAGGAGCGCGCCGCGGCCTTCGGAGCGACGATGGAGGAGTGCGCCGACGGCGACCTCACCGCCCGGCTCGACGCTCAGCCCGACGATCCCGAGGCGCTCCGCGAGATCGCGGACGGGTTCAACGACGCCATGGACGAACTGGAGGCGACGATCGCCGAGGTGGACGCGTTCGCGGGCGAGGTGACCGAGAAAAGCGAGGCGGTGACGGACGGTACCGACGAAGTCGCCGAGGCGGGCCGTGAGACGAGCGACGCGGTCGACGAGATCTCGGCGGGCGCCGAGCGCCAGAGCCGTCAGCTCGCCGATGTCGCCGGCGAGATGGAGGACATGTCCGCGACCGTCGAAGAGGTGGCCGCCTCCGCGGACGAGGTGGCGACCACCTCACAGCAGGCGAGCGACCTCACCGAACGGGGTCGCGAGGCGACCGGCGACGCGGTCGACGAACTGCACGCGATCGAGGAGCGATCGGAGTCGGCCGCAAAGACCGTCGAGCGACTTGAAGCCGAGATGGAGGAAGTCGACGAGATCGTCGAGACGATTTCGGAGATCGCCGATCAGACGAATCTGCTCGCGTTGAACGCCTCCATCGAGGCCGCACGCGCCGGCGAGGCCGGTTCCGGCTTCGCCGTCGTCGCCGAGGAGGTGAAGTCGCTCGCGGAGGAGACGCAGGCGTCGGCCGCGGAGGTCGAAACGCTGATCGACGGGCTGCGCGAGCGCACCGACGACAGCGTCGCCGAGATGGCCGCGATCCGCGAGGGGGTCGACGACGGGGTCGACACCGTCGAGGAGGCCGAGAACGCGCTTGAGGCGGTCGCCGAGCGCGTGACCGACGCCGACGACGGGGTCCAAGAGATCTCCGGCGCGATGGACGCGCAGGCGTCGTCAGTCAGCGAGGTCACCGGCGCCGTCGACGATCTGGCCGGCGTGAGCCAGCAGACGACCGCGGAGGCGACGACCGTCGCGTCGACCGCAGAGGAGCAGGCCGTGACGCTGCGGGAGGTCTCCGAGCAGGCGCACGACTTGACGGAGCGAGCACGCGATCTTCGCGGTATGACCGACGCGTTCGAGGTCGCCGACGCGGAGGCGGAACGCGGGAGCGGTGCAGACAGCGTGACGGTCGGTGACCGCTCGGAGAGCGACACCAGAGGGGCCCAGCCCGAGCCTGAACCGGCGTCGGGGCCAGCACCGGACGATTCCGCGTTCACGTTCGAGGCAGCGGAGACGGACGGGACCTCGTCAGTGAGCGCCGACGGCGGCGTCGCTCGCGAGGCGGACGTGGACGACGGGAACGCAGAAGAGTAGTCGCGCCGTCTACCGTGGCGATCGGGTCACGCGCCGTCTCAGTCGGCGATCGTCTCGTGACCGGTCTGTGCGTCCTCGGCCAGCGGCGTCACGATCTTGTAGGCCGCGTACAGCCCGAGTACCGCGATGCCGGCCAGCACGACCCCCGTGCGGAGCTGCGCCGAGAACAGCGGGGTCGCGATCACGTCGCCCGCCTCGTTCGTAAGCGGAACCGGACCGTACGGCGCGCCGACGAGGACCTCGAGGATCCCCATCCCGACGATTCCGAGCAGCATCAGTCCCGCGCTCAACGCCATCGCCGCCTTGTCGATAATGTCAGTCATTGGATGTCACCTCTTAACCGAGCAGGTAGCGGAGTTTCGGGTGCTGTTCGACCACGTCGAGCTTCTCGATGATCGCGTCGAGACCGTAGTACCGGCCGGCCGCGAGCACGATCATCGTCACGAACAACAGCAGGCCCATGAAGTCGCTGTTGACGAGTCCGTGGCCGAACCCGGCGTTGCCGACCCAGAACAGGGTCATGAAGATGACCCCACCGAAGGCGGCCAGCCGGGTGAACGCGCCCGCGATCAGCGCGAGCCCGATCAGCGTCTCGAAGAGGGGAACGCCCGGCTCGATGAGCCACGCGAGGTTGTTCCCCATCCAGACCGGGATGCCGCCGAGAGCGGTGTCCGACATGCCCTGCATGTACATCGCCCCGTAGCTGTACGAGAACCCGCTCTCGATGATCTTCGTAATTCCGGAGTGGAAGAACCACCATCCGGTGACGACACGTAGGAAGGCGATCCAGTACGCCGCCCATGGACCGTCCAGTGCAAACTCGACCTCGCCGACCAGTGGATTGCTCGATTGGTATGACATTGTCGTCACCTTACGGATGTACGTTGGGTTGGTACCTACATATGAACCCAGAACGCTTCTAACCCTCTGAAAATGGTTCTAAGTAAACGGGAACGGCCCGCGATATTGTGGCTTTTTAAGTAGGGGTGTGGACGATCGTCGTCGCCGACGATCCGCTTTGTCGTCGAGAACACGGAACGTTTATCAAAACTGTTCGGCCTACGTGTAGATGCGTTCAGCAACGGACGCATCTACGCGCGCCGGTGGTCTAGTGGTAGGACCTGAGCCTTCCAAGCTCATGGCCCGGGTTCAAATCCCGGCCGGCGCATTTCTCGAACGAAGTGAGAGAAATCGCCGAGGGATTTAAATCAGAGAGCGAGCGTAGCGAGCGACCGTGGTTCACAATCCCGGCCGGCGCACTCCCTTCGGTCGGACGCCGCCCGTACCCTCGCTCACTCACGCTGTTCACTCGCGAGGGTCCCGGCCGGCGTATAAGGTCCTCACACGCTTCAGAACGCCTTTTACCAAAATACTGTGCAAAGGATCGAAGTCCTTGGTCGTAAATTGGTCCTGATCTGAAAACCACTGGAAAATACTTCCGAACGAACACCCCGACTGACAAAACCCCGCCGGCTCGAAAGTGGTAACATATGTTACCGATTGCGTTCAGTTCACTGGATGATCTACGTTCTTAGTGTGTGTCTGTTCGATCCACCGTTCGATTGAGTTGCCGAGAACTGTGATCGCTTCGTAGTGGTTCTGTTTCGACTTGTGGATACTTGACGGACGCACATCAAGTGCGTAATACGTAGAAATCATCTCGGCTGGCATGTTTTCGTTTTCGATCAAATATTGTGTGGCTTCGAGAAGCAGGGCGTGAGTCTGAACGAGTTCTTTCTTGCGCATGATCTCATTTCATTCGAATGTGGGTGGCTGGACTTCTATTCCGAGAATCCAAGGTGCACTCTGTCAGAGTCAATGTCAGGGATTCGTGACCGACGTAAGCGTGTGGGGATCGGTAGTGTAGTGGTTGTCAATGGGGCGAGTGTGATGGCGGAATGAGCGACGCTCTCTCACGAGAACTATGCACGCCAAACGTTATCAATCCCCGTGTTATTTCGGATAGTCACTACGCAGTCGTCAGTCAACGGCTGTTCCACCCTGTATCATGTCGGAAGGATAGGATTCCAACACAGCTTCCGGGAAGTGATCACCTCGTGGCGAAGCGGCTACCGCCTGAGCTACTCTTCGCACTCCTCGACAGACACGCAGCCGTCGTCGCGGACAGTAACGTCGTACCCGTTGTAGGAGAAGGTCACTTGGACTTCCATTCGATCAGCGGTCGGCGCAGTGGTGAAGATCTGCTCCAAGGCATCGGAGTCGATTACGTCGAAGAGCGGAGGATTGACATCCTCTCCGCGCTGAAGCGCGAGGCTTTCTCCTTGATTCTCCGTAAGTTCGAGCGGGTCAACGTCTTCTACTTCAGCTATTTTGTTAACTACTTGATAAATAACGTCATTGACGTGTGATGTTGAGGTCTGCGCTTGGATCATTGACCGCTATAATCGTTACTTCCCGAACGAGTCGAGAGGGTGCTGCCTGAACGCCACAAAATAGTCACTTTCTGTATAATTTGACGGTCAGTCTCGGCTGCTCCCACGAAGTAGATCGAGGAAGTTCCAATTCACCGCT